>Ga0074195_1000199_pt1 | contig 146497 bp, 112 predicted proteins | sample EPASupsiteHSE623_FD_64525 | JGI IMG/M metagenome (GOLD analysis project Ga0074195, IMG submission 64525) | Bioremediated contaminated groundwater from EPA Superfund site, New Mexico - Sample HSE6-23 | ecosystem: Environmental > Aquatic > Deep subsurface > Groundwater > Contaminated ...
TTTGATGACACTAAGCGTATAAGGTGCATCAAAGGCTGTGTTTTTCAAACCAGGGAAGGGCATGTCGAAGTTGGAGATAATCATTTCGTCTCCACGAATCAGTACTTCGCACGGCTGGTCCATGCCGCCATCGGCACCGTTCGTGTCAGCATTTTCGCTCAGAGTAGTTACGTTGCCATCCATATTTATTACCCGGATGGCATTCTTTTCGGAATCGGCCATGTATATCACATCTTTTACCGCATCGTAGAAAATACCGTCACAACAGGTGAAAGTTTTGTCCTGGACAAATATTTTGTTTGACTTAACCGATCCATCGGGGTTAAACGTTATTTTCGATATCACACCATTCCCAAAATTGCCGGTATAGAGGTTACCTTTCGAATCCATGGTTATTCCATCGGCGCCCGCCCAGTCACCCCGGTTGGCATAGGCTGTTTTAAAATCGGCGATGAGGTGGGAATCGGCTTTGCCTGGTTTCAGACTGATGGTTCCCTTATTCATCTCACTCAACGGAAAACTGTAGATACAACTGGTGCCGTCTTCGCCCGAAAGGTTCAGCCGGGTTTCTGTCACATAGCAACTGTTCCCTTTCCAGATCACGGCATTAGCCAGGTTCATTCCTTCGACCACCACTTCGCTTTTAACGGGGGTCCCGTTTTTGAAAACAATCCGCATCAGTCGCGATTTGTGATCTTTGTTGTAAAAATACTGGTTGTCGGCAATATATAAATTGCCGTCCGGCCCAAAATCAAGCCCCATCGGGCAGGCCATCTTGGTTTCCGGGTGGGCCGGCATCGCGTAGAAAACAGAAAGCTCGTTTTGCGGGCTGATCTTCATGACCAGACCTGGGAACAAAGGGTTATTGAAATTCGGGCAAGCCAGGTAGATATTACCGTCTTTTGCCAGAGTCATTCCATCGGGAGTGTTACAATATTCGGGGAGATTTAGGAATAAGCTTGCTTTTTTTTGTTGCTGCGAGAAGCAGGGCACAACTGCGAAAAAGCATAAAACAGCCAGTACAACACTTTTAATCGGTTTCATTTTTTTAGTTTTAAATTATTTAAAGACCGGATATACATTGGAAATTGAATGGGTACGAACATGATCGGTATAATAAAAAATAATTTTTTTTTCCCGCGACACTTCAAAGACGGGAATTCCGTCACCTGCTTTTCCGTGTCCCAGCCAATTGCTTACAAGGATATTCCCATTGGGGAGGGCCTTAATTCCGGACAACCAGTTCATTTTAATTTCCGGAAAATCGTCTTTGGTGATTTGCCAGACCACTCTCCCTTTTTTGTCCAGTTCCCTTACCGTGCAGGCCGAACCGTCACTGATCAGCGTGTTCCCGTTATCCAGACGAATCGCCTCGAAACACTTTCCCGGAGATTTGAATATTCTGAACAGCTTGCCATTGCTTTTATATTCGCTAACATGGTTATCCCCTTCCTGGCAAACCAGATAATTGCCGTTTTTAAGTTGACGAACCATGCGAATGGCATCATGTCCCCGTCTTTCTGTTTTCAGTGAAATTGTTTTCCTGATGTTTCCCTGTTGATCCACTTCGATCAACGACGCTGTTCTGTTGACCCCGATCAACGTATTCCCGTTTTCCAATCGCTGACAGGTGTGCACTTCTCCTTCCGTTTGATAGTTAAAAACTACCTGCTTGTTTTCCGTTACTTCTGTCACCCCGCCATTACCCTTCTCACCAGCATGATGTGTAAACAGAATGTTTTTATTAGGAAGTACCCAAATATCCTGACAACCCGGAGCAGGATAAGACCATATGATCTCACCGGCTTTCGAAACCTGGTAAATGGAATCATTCCCGTTATCGCAACAGTAAAATCCGTTATTTGCTTTGCCGATTATTCGATTAACGGGAATCGGTTCTTCATCCAGCTTCTTTTTTTGCCGTAACTTCAGGTTCATTTCTGCCTGAATTCGTTCAGCGGGAACGGCATAAACAGGGATACCTTCCTTCGCAGCCACACTGGCAGCAAACCCGGCTGCGTGCCCCAGGCTCATCATGGTTCTGGATAACCGGCAACTGGATGCCGCGATATGGCTGAATCCGGCACATTTGCCGGCCACCAGCAAATTGGTCCATCCCTGCGGGATCAGGCACCGGTAGGGTACACCATAAGCTTCTTTGATCGTTTTTAAATGACTGTTGCTACCATGAATATCCATGGGATGATCGGCTAATGTAATCATATCCTGATGGGTTTGCCGTGACAACCCCTCCAGCAGGTCTTTTTGAGTCAGGATATATTCGCATACCACACGGTAGCTCTCCCGGACACCCAATTCCGGGGCATAACTGTCAAATTCAAAGTCCTTAAACGGGAGATAGGTATGAAGCTTTGCCCAGTGCTTATCCACTTGTTCCCGACCATATGCATATACTTTCTCCCTGCTTTCGCGGAGCAGCAACTCGCCTGGAATAATGCCCAGGGGATTGACCGTAAGTTTCCGATCTTCCCCTACCGGACCGGTGACATGTGCGACAGCATGATAATTGAGGTCTTCCTGACAAAGAAAAGCCTCTGTTCCTGAACTTCCGGCCGGTTTTATCTGATAGCAGAGAGAAATGGCATTTAAAGACTTGCTCCCGCTTTCCGGAGCAGAAGGTTCTCCGAACATCGATCTGGGCTCTTCCCCCAGCATGACCTCACAACCGGCATCCCCGCATAAAAAGGCACCTCCGCTGCAATCAATGAAAATCCTTGCCGTAATCAGAAAACATTCTCCTTTGTCTGAAATTGCTTCAATACTTTCTACCTGCTTTGCCCGAACATTTGCTTTTGTAAAGCATGTATTCGTCAGTAATCGGCACCTGCCGGTTTCTCCAAGCATCTCCCTGACGGCAGCGTCAAACCCGTCAACGTCGAAAACTACATTCGCACATTCCGTTTTCACGTCCAGATCAGATCTTCGTAAAGATCGAAAATAATGTAACCCTGTATCGATTAAAGAAATACCGTACGGTTCATCACGGAGATACGAATGGACCTGACGCGCAACACCTGTCGCATTAGCCCTTTTTGACATTCTCCGGTAGATTTGGTGTGCGTAATCACACCCGGGTCCAGGCTCCCAACTGTTCACATACGACAAGGTACTGGTTCCCCCTACTTTGCCCGCCTTCTCAACCAGGACAACCTCACATCCCGCACGCGACGCGGCAAGTGCTGCTCCAATGCCGGAACTCCCGGCCCCAACGATGCATATTCCCGTTTTAATTGTCTGCGCTGCAGACTGACCCATTGTTAACTTACTGAAAAACAATATCACAAAAAATGATATCGTTACGATCTTCAAATCATACCTCGTCTTCATTTTGTTATTCTTTCAGGAATGTTTGTCCAATTATGGCAGTCATTCTTTTAAATATCGTTAAGATTGACGCTATTCTCAGAAAAGCCGTTCGAAAGTGATTGCCGGCAGATCCGGCAATCACCTCGCGAGAAGGCGAATAACGTTTAGTATCCAGGATTCTGCGTTAAATTTGGATTTGCCTGGATTTCAAGTAAAGGGATTGGAAAAAGAAGGTGTTTTTCCTGTGGATTTTTTCCGTTTGCAGTCATTGCTTCCATGAAACGTCCTTGACGGAGCAAGTCCCATCTTTGATGCCCTTCGAAGCAAAGTTCGAGTTCCCGTTCCCTCCAGACAGCTTTCCGGAAATCATCTTTCGAAAGGCCCGACAGGTCAGGCAATTTTGCTGCATCCGACGGATCATCTATTCCGTCCCCGTTTGAATCCCTCGCTCGTTTTCTTACGTCATTTGCTGCCTTGTAGGCATCATCGGTCGGACCGTTTACCTCATTTTCTGCTTCAGCAAAAATTAAAAGGACTTCGGCATACCTGATGACCATCCAGTTCGCATCGCCCTGACTAATCGCCTTTAAATTGGAATCATAATATTTCATACAACAAGGTCCGGCAAGGAGTTTGCCTTTCCCTGATCCGTTCGCAGGAATAATTTTTGGCCAAAAAGGATCGGGAATGGAATCCAGCAGGATGACCTGTTTTCTGTAATGCTCGGGGTAATTTTCATAAAAGTCTCTTTCTGCAGCAACCGCAGAGCCGGCCTGTTGCCCAATCCCGCCTAGAATGATGATTGGATTTCGCGATGCAAACGAACTGGTATAGGAACTTACAACCTTTGTGTCGGAATCAAACTGAATCGAAAAAATATGTTCTTTCCCGTTTTCCTTCGCAATGTCAAAAACATCCTTCAGATTACTGCATAGTGTGTAAGTTCCCGATTGCATTACAGCTTTTGCCAAATCACGGGACTGCTGGTAATCCTTGTGGGTCAGGTAAACCTTCGCCAGCAAAGATTGGGCTGCACCCTTTGAGACTCTCCCTATATCATTAGACGAATAAGACACGGGCAGGTAGTCAATGGTCTCAAGCAGATCCTGAATAATAAAACTGTAAACAGCGTTCTGATCGGTTCTTGAAAGATAGTTATTTTCCTCATTGGTGGTTGGTACGGTAATGAGTGGTACATCACCGAACGATTGAACTAAAATAAAATAGGTCATTGCCCTGAGAAATTTTGCTTCAGCCAGGTAACGATTTTTTAGACTTTCATCCATATTGATGGAAGGCACGTTTGCTAACACTGTATTAGCATAATTAATTGTTGAATATAATTGTCCCCATGTGCCTTGAAACTGCGTAGAATTGATATCTAACTCGTTGATGCCACCTGAGACTTCCCCGTTTGTGGCTAAATCAGCAGAAATATCCCCCTGATAATACACATCATAGCCATAATAACCTCTGAAAGACGCATAAACCGCATTTAATCCGGCAAAGGCATCGTCTGATGTTTTATAGAAATTTTCGCTGCTAATACTGGAATAAGGATTTTCTGTGAGAAACTCAGAACAGGAAAGGAGGGAAAGGCAAACTCCTGCCAAAGTGCATATCTGATTTATCTTTTTCATACGTTTATCATTACATTAAAAATTAAACTGTACCCCTAATCGAACTGTTCGGGCTTTAGGATAACATCCGTTGTCTACACCCAATACGGTATTATCATTTCCCAGCGAGTTCACCTCGGGATCGTACCCGGAATAGCCGGTCAATACAAACAGATTCTCTCCGGCGATATAAAATCTTGCTTTTGAACAGAACTTCAGATTTTTCAAAGAATAACCCAATGAAACATTTTGTAATCGGATAAAAGAACCATCTTCAATAAAGTTCGTGGAAACCCGGTTTGAATAGGTGCCTGAACGGGTGTTAGGTCTGTCTACCTTTGGTATCAAATTACTTGTTCCAGGTCCTGTCCAGGCTTGTTTATAAAGAGCAAATCCATTCTGAGCATTAACTTGTGTAGTTCCTTCAATCAGATTGATGTTTAAAACATCATTTCCTTGCATTCCGTAGATATAGAAGCTAAAGTCGAAGTTTCCATATGTGAAGTCATTTGTCAATGAAAATTCAAAATCAGGATTCGGGTCTCCTACAACCGTTTCATCAACACCTTCTTCAAATATCCCATTCCCGGAAATGTCCCGGTAATTTTCGAATCCTGGCCCGGTATTTTTTTCATTTTTCATGTGCCCGTTTTCATATTCTTCCTGAGTTTGCCATAAGCCATCAAAGATATTTCCCCAGAAAGCACCCAGAGGTTGACCTTCCATGATCACAGAGGCAGCGCCTCCGTTCTTATTAACAGGAGCAACAAGATTCGAATTCACAGAGGATCCGAAATATTTATTGGACCCGGATAATTTGAGAACTTTATTCTTATTGAAAGATACATTGCCGGACAAAGACCAATTTAATTTACCCAAATCCATCACAGCGCTCGTTCCGAATTCAAATCCCTGATTTTCCACACTTCCGATGTTTTTAAGCGCAGTCGAATAACCGCCTTGCCGGGGAATCTGAACACTCAGAAGCAAATCGTTCGTTTTTTTGTAATAATAATCCAATTGAAAATTCAGCTTATTATCCCAAAGCCCGAAATCCAGTCCAACGTCATACTGATCGGTTTTTTCCCACCGCAAATCATCATTTACAAGGGCACCCGGCACGATACTGACATAGGTTTGGTCGCCAAAGAGGGCTAATCCTCCTGTTGCAAAAGTTTGGACATTCTGATACAATGGGATAGACTGGTTCCCCGTTCGTCCGGCACTTACCCTTAATTTCAGATTGCTGATATCTTTTAAATTTTCAAAGAAAGGTTCACTGCTTATTCTCCAGGCTAACGCCGCAGAAGGGAAAAATCCGAATTTGTTATTTTTTCCGAATCTGCTTGATCCGTCATACCTACCTGAAACTGTCAGCAAGTATCTCTGGTTGAAATTATAGTTGATCCTCCCTAAGAAAGAAGCGATCGAGGAACGGGTGGTAGAAGAAGAAGGAATCTGAGGGTCGGCACCTGCAGCGAGGTTATAGTAGCCGGTACTGTTATTCAGGAAATCCCATGTACTTGTGGTAAATGCTTCTGTTTTATCGGATTGGGCAGAAAAACCCAGCATGGCGTCGAAAACATGTTTGTTGATTTTTTTTACATAAGTCAGTACACTCTCATGCAACCAATTAATTTGGTTGGTTTGCCCGTACCCGGCAGAACCATTCGAGCCTGAAGTAATAGAGGATTCAAAATAGGAAGGTGTAAAAGATGCGCTGGTCCGATTATCCAGATAGGCACCAAAGCTGACTTTTAACTTCAGGTCATTCAGGATCGCATAGTTAACAAAGATATCACTTAAAATGCGACTTCTCGTCACCTTATTCTGTCTTTCGTAAGCCATTTGTACAGGATTCTGATGAATAGGTGTCATGTAAATTCCTCTTGTTTGCCATATTTTCTTTTGAGAGGAATAAGTTCCGTCTTCGTTCTTAACGGGTAACACGGGATTCTGAATAAGCGCCTGATAAATCACATCGTTTGCAATCGGATTGTTTACCACATAACTTGGCGTCAGATGCATCCCGAAAGAAAACTTATCACTGATGGTATGGTCCAGGTTTACCCGTAGAGTACCTTTTTGAAACCTGGAGTTAATCACGATGCCCTCCTGATCAAAGTAGTTCGCTGAAACGAAGAATTTCGTCTTGCTGTTACCTCCTTTGATGTTTACATCATAGTTCCGGATAGGCGACAGCCGGAAAATAGCATCCTGCCAATTGGTTCCCTCTCCCATTTCTGAAATCTCTTCTTCAGAAAAAGCCCTGCTGACAAGTGCTCCACCTCTGTACAATGACCAAAATGTTCTGGCAAGAGTTGCCCATTCCTTTGCATTCAATAGATTCAGTTCCTTTGTTACCTGCTGAATTCCGGCATAGGCTTCAAAGCCGACTTCTGTTTTCCCTTCACGACCACTCTTGGTCGTAATCACGATAACTCCATTTGCACCTCGTGCACCATATATTGCTGTTGATGACGCATCTTTCAGTATTGAAACTGATTCCACATCATTGGGATTGATATAGGATAATGAACCATCGGAAACAAGAACTCCATCAATCACATATAACGGATCATTGCCATAATAGATGGAATTGCTTCCCCGAATCCGAACCCGCAGATCAGCACCGGGAGACCCGCTTGTTTGTGTTATTCTGGCTCCGGCTACCTTTCCGGCCAGTGCCTGTTGGAGAACAGCTCCACCTGATTTTTGAATTTCTCTTGCGTCGACTTGTCCTACCGAACCTGTTAAGTCGCTTTTTTTCATCGTGCCATATCCAATGGCAACGATCTCTTCAATTCCAATTGCTTCTTCTTCCATGGTCACATTAATGTCCTTTTTACCGGCGACAGCAACTTCCTGAGTTCTCATTCCCACGAACGAGAACACCAAAACGGCATCGGGGGTCACATTGGCAAGTGAATAGCTTCCTTGAGCGTCAGTAATCGTACCAATAGTTGTACTTTTTACTACAACAGTAACTCCGGGCAAGGAAGCGCCAGAGGAGTCGGTAACTTTTCCCGAGATAGAACGTTGTTGTTGATTTACGATCAGATCGTTCCCGGAGGACAATACAATTTGTCGATTTTTTACGGCATAGGTAATGTCTGTTCCTTCAAAAAGCAGGTCCAGCACTTTTTCCACCGGGCTATTCAGTACGGTGATACTCACTTTCCTGTTCACATCAATTATTTCAGCCGAATACAGAAAATAAAAATCGCTTTTTTCTTCAATGGTTTCCAGTACTTGTTCTACTGTTTCGTTTTTTAGTTCCAGCGATAACCTGGTTGTTTGTGAATAGCTTTCGGAAGCGATTGTCCCCAAGAACGAAAGCAGGACCATTATGAATGTCAGTTTCATTTTCAATAAGATTTTAGTTGCACCCGGGAATATGCTTTCACGGGTATAGTAATCCCATGCCTTTTTTTTCATATTTTTGTTTTGATAATGGTTTGAAAAATGGTCAAAATGCTTTTTTGACGTTTTTTGAATTGCGGGCAGGGAAATGTGCGACCATTTTCCTGCTTTTTTTTGTTTGGTTTGTCTCTTTTTTACATCATAGGCAGTTTATTTAGGTTTAGATTCGCTTTATTGGTGACATTTACTTCTTTTTCAGTCCGATAACTACTTTTTGTTTAGAGAAACTTCTGTCAGGTAATTTTTCCCCTGGAATGAGTGTACAACTGACCGGCGTGGCCAACATCATCAGTTCGAGCGCCTGTGCCAATGTTTCAGTGGATAAAGTTGCCGTATAGGTTAATCGTTTTATTTCTTCATTGGTGATTTCTACATCGATATTGTACCATCGTTCCAGCTTTTGGGCAACCTTTGCGATCGGGTCACGTTTGAATACCAGTAAACCGTCTTTCCATGCAATGGTTTTTCCTGTGTTTGCCTTTTCAACCGTGTATTCGTTGCTTCTCGTATCAAACGCCACACATTCATCGGGTAACATGGCCTTTATTTCGCATCCTGAATTTTCGAAAAGAATAACCCTTCCCTCTACAAGAGTTGTTTCAACAATGCCATCTTTCGGATAGGAACTGACATTGAAGGTTGTACCCGTAGCTTTAACCGCTATATGATCGGTCTCCACGATAAAAGGGATCTTACGGTTATGCGCTACCTCGAAATAGGCTTCTCCCGATAAAAATACCTTCCGGGTGTCGCCTGAAAAACGGGAAGGATATTTTAATACAGTACTACTGTTTAGCCAGACCCTGGTGCCATCGCCCAGTTCAATTTGCATCCGTGAACCGGAGGGTGCTGTAATTTCCAGATCATTTAAATTATCGGCATATTGCGTCTCAGGCAAATTTGTATAAATAAGCAGCGCCAGTACAGGTGGAAGTAATGCGGCAGCAACCCGCGTCATGATCGTCAATATCTTTTTCTTTCGTTGCCCCTTTCTGAACTTATCTGCACCCTGACTATCATTAATTTGGCGATGAACCTTGTCCAGTACCCGGTAATACTTTATTTTTTCCTGCGGCCCGACTTTCGGTTCGAATTCATCCCATACTTCTTTCATTACAGCTTTGCCGGCGGTAGTTTGGGATTTTTCCCTTATCCACAAGATGAGTTGGCCGGATTCCTCTTCGGTACAATTTCCCTCCAGGTATTTTATTAGTAGATTTTTCACTATCCGGTTGCCGTTAAATTAATCTTGACTAAGCATTTTTAGCTTTTATTCATTTTTGTTCCTATCAGTAGAACGCTTAACCCGGAAAACGCCATTACTTCAGATGTAAAAAAATGCAGCAGCAGAAAATCCTGTTACAGGAAAAGGCATGTAAAGAGGAGATTCACCAACAACGACTGATCTATGTTTTGACGGAGATACCTTAATGCTTTAACCATATGAACTTCAACTGTGTTTTTCGATATCCCCAACTGTTTCGCTATTTCAGGATAGCTTAATCCTTTTTCACGATGCAGCAAGAAAACCTGTTTTTGCCTTTCCGGTAAACGATCGATCAGCTTCTGAACTTGACTGTTCAGCTCGTAAAACTCTAACTCGCTGATACTGTCAGGAGCAGAATGGATGTCTGAAAAGTTCTTCAGGTATTCCTGGTACTTTTTATCGACAGAACGTTTCCTGATAATACTTATGGAAGTGTGGTAGGCGACGGTGAAAATATACGAGTTCAGCGATTTGAAATCTTCAAATTTGTTGCGTGACTCCCATATCTTAACGAAGATTCCCTGTACGATATCCTCTGCTTCCGAGTCATCTTTGAGAATCCTGCTGATAAATGCGAAAAGCTTATGGAAATACCATTCATATATCTGATCAAAAGCCTGCACGTCGTCTTTTTTTAAACGCACCAGCACTTCTTGTGTGATATTTTCTTTACCGGAAGACAATGTCTGTTCAGATTAGGGAGTTTAAGTTGCTAAAGTAAAAAATATTTGAAAGAAACGAATCTTGATAACCGCAGCCGGTCAATTTACCCGAAGGCGAGCGTTTTGCAGAAAAGGGTCATTTTTGCCTGAAAAGTAATCGCCCTGGTTCGCCTGCGCGAACCAGGGCGATTACACGCATCGGCATTTTCAATTCGCACGCTTACCTGCTGCACCTTAAAGTCGTCGGTGGCTTTGATGCGGATTACATCGCCTACCTGGCCCGTGTAGGCGCTTAAGTCGACTTCCTCGATGTCGGGGGCCCGGAAGAAATCGGCTACGGCGACATTGTATGCGCTTTGACCGGGTTTAGCGGCTGCCGCATACTGCACTTTGGTTTCGGGGTTGCTAACTGCAGCACGGCCGTAAATGGCAGCCTGCTGAAATTTTTCGCGGACAGACAACTGTGCTTCAGTAGGCTCAGCCTCCTGTTCACCCGGATGACGCGATACGAAGATTTTACCGTCGGCCCTGCGGCGGCGAAACACGAAATTACCTACCTGGCCTCTAAGGCCATCTGTTGCGAGGTTTTTGTTTGATTCTCCCATAAGGCATTTAATTTAAAGTTTAAAGAACATTGGTTTTAGAAGACGCCAATATGGCGTTTTTTGAAAATTTTGTCAGTTAAACAAGGCTTTGACAATCGTACTTACGACAATCAGAAACAGGCAGGCTCCGAACCAGCGCAGCATGGATTTGCGCGTATTCTGGTCTGCGCTCTGCCATTCCACATACACCCTGACACTGCCAATAAGCCCGATGAGCGAGCCAATGGCAATGACCAGGTTGAAGGCGATGTCCATGAAGGAAGTCATTTTAGCGATTGCATTGTCAATACCGGACGAGTTGAGTGCAAATGCGCCAAAAACGAAAAAGAAGGCTGCCGTTGTAAAAACGGTTACTTTAAAAAGAAACTGGTTAATTGTTTTCATGACGATGACTTTGAAGGATTTTGTCCTCCAAAGTTGCATCATCGCAAAAGAAGAAATTTACCACCCAGGCACAGGTGGTGCTTTAAAAATGGTTTAATTATATGGGTTTTGGTTATCCTTATTTGTTTTCGAACTTTTTTCGAAATAAATCGGTCATGTTCACCGGCGGTAAAAGATATGGACCCATCGGTGCGGATGAAGTTAGTCTCTTGTTTTCGCTTCATAGGACTTTCTTTCTGAAATTTCGAATTCCAGCCCCAACGCTTTACAAAATTTCGCCAGAATAAGCATGTTCACCAGCTTATCACCACGATAAAGCTGAGTAATATATGAAGGGGAAGTCCCTACTTTTTCCGCCAGTTGTTTCCGGTTCAAACCCAATGCTTCACATTTTTCTTCGATAATTGACAGAAACCGGAACATGATCAGTTTTGCATCATTGTCAAGTTTATCTCGTTCTGATAGCTGATCAGATAGTTGATCGAATGCTTCCTGTATTTCCATCGGGTGCTGATTTTATGATTTTAGCTTTTCTTTTCACGACAAAATTAAGCTATAGGTTAATTTTTACAAGTTTTCAACAATTTTATTGTTGATTTTTAACACAAATTTGAAGTGATCTGTTCTTGCTGAAAAATAGAATTTCGGTAATCTCTATCGAAAGTTATCCGCCATATCCGCCAATTCGTGTTCTGTAACGATGTTCTCAGTTGAGTTAATGAAGACTTTCTTGTCTTCCCATTCATATCCATATGGAGCTTAATTTTATTCTAAAACATCTAATAATCAAAAAATAAGACTTAATTTTATATAATCTTAGTAAAAACATATGCCCTATGGAGATTTTATTATTATCAATCTTAAGTGCGCTATTCGTTCTGTCCTCGCAAGCTCAGGCTGTCTTTACTTCGGACTACACTGCCTTGACGGTACCGCAGCAGTATGTCGGCGAAATTTTTTATATCAACGATAGCTTAAAGCAAGAGATAGCAGATATAGCGAAAGTGAGGAACGATGTGAACTTATTGAGGTCATTTCCGAACATCGTTTCGAATGTTACGGTATATCAGGTTAGTAAAGACGGTGATTTTTAAAATAGCAGGTGTCGGAATATCAGCGAAAGGGCAGAATTATCAGGTTATCTATGACTTTTCGCAAACGCAAACTTTAAGCTGGAATGATAGAGTGGCAGATTTAGGGCCGAATGCGGCTCTTATTGGTGTGGGGGTAAGGATAGTTGCAAAGATAAAGACAAAGAAGGGGGGAATAAATTTAGCCAGTCCGTTTAGTTTAGTTGCAAATGCTGAGAAAGTAGAAGGCTCTTTGGAGGTAAGAGTAATTGGTATTGTGTCTCAGAAGATTAACGAGTTAATACCTACCACGACAGATTTATCAGCCGCCTCCATTACTATTGCTTTACAGTCGGTTGCAACAATTAAATCCCATATCTATGACGGTACTTCTGTTATTGTTCCTCAGTATATCGCTTATAATAAGTCGGATAAGACCGTTACTGTGAATGAGATAAAAGCGGTAAAAGCAAAATAATTATATAAGTTATGAAAACACCAACACCAAATTCCGAGGTACCCGAAGTAAATAACCTGACACTTAAACCTGGCGGTGCTTATCCTAAACCCGGCGGAGCACGTCCTAAGCCAGGAGGGGTACATCCAAAGCCCGGTGGTAATACCCCAAAGCCAAAATGATCATCTTGCTTAGTCGTTTAGAATCTGAGAGTGTTTACTAAGAATTTGGATTTAAAAGGTTGCCATGTATTCTTCGCTTTGATGATTTTATTTATAGGCTTATAATCTTATAACCAAATAAATAAACCCTAAAATTATGAATAAGACAGATGAAACAAAAGAGATCATTAGCGTTTTTAATCCAGACGCGAATTGAAAATCGTGTTTTAGCCGAGTTGGTTTTTCCTGAGAGTAGTCGTTTGTAAATTATGTGGGAGAGGGGAGTTCTTCCCTCGGCAGCTTTTCATTACAAAGAAGGTATTCCCGATTTGCTCTCAAATTGTATCTTTACTGAGTCCGATCACAGGCAATAAGTTTTTATTACGTTGTGAGCTTATGTTGTGATTTGCTCTCAAATTGTATCTTTACTGAGTCCGATCACAGGTTTGTCTGAAATAAAAGCAGACAACCTTATGTTGTGATTTGCTCTCAAATTGTATCTTTACTGAGTCCGATCACAGGTTATCCGCTATGAATTACGAGAAAATTACCGTTGTGATTTGCTCTCAAATTGTATCTTTACTGAGTCCGATCACAGGCCGAAACCGGGTTATTCATGTACTCCCCCTGTTGTGATTTGCTCTCAAATTGTATCTTTACTGAGTCCGATCACAGGAATTCAGCTATTTTCATAAACGTGATATTAGTTGTGATTTGCTCTCAAATTGTATCTTTACTGAGTCCGATCACAGGATACATTGGGCGGCACTTCTGCGTCTGATAGTTGTGATTTGCTCTCAAATTGTATCTTTACTGAGTCCGATCACAGGATATTGTAGTTCTTATTTATCATACTTTCCGTTGTGATTTGCTCTCAAATTGTATCTTTACTGAGTCCGATCACAGGAATAGCTTTTTAAAGAGCTAATAAGATTTTGTTGTGATTTGCTCTCAAATTGTATCTTTACTGAGTCCGATCACAGGCAACAGATTCCAAGTATTACAGAAGGATATGTTGTGATTTGCTCTCAAATTGTATCTTTACTGAGTCCGATCACAGGATTTGATGAAAAAGGGATTAAAATAACTAGGTTGTGATTTGCTCTCAAATTGTATCTTTACTGAGTCCGATCACAGGCTATGACTGATACTACCGGAACAATGACTAGTTGTGATTTGCTCTCAAATTGTATCTTTACTGAGTCCGATCACAGGCCATGCCTTTTTTAAGGCTTCACTGATAGTGTTGTGATTTGCTCTCAAATTGTATCTTTACTGAGTCCGATCACAGGACTGTTCCAGCTCGAGACGGATATATATGGTTGTGATTTGCTCTCAAATTGTATCTTTACTGAGTCCGATCACAGGGATGACGGTAGAGTTCAATTCTGTGGAATAGTTGTGATTTGCTCTCAAATTGTATCTTTACTGAGTCCGATCACAGGTCAACCGGGCAAAAGAGCAAGGCAAAACCAGTTGTGATTTGCTCTCAAATTGTATCTTTACTGAGTCCGATCACAGGAAGAAATGGTGATTGTCCCTGCAGCGTCGGGTTGTGATTTGCTCTCAAATTGTATCTTTACTGAGTCCGATCACAGGACAGATCATTGCCCAGCAAGTGGTAATTTTGTTGTGATTTGCTCTCAAATTGTATCTTTACTGAGTCCGATCACAGGGTATTCATGGAATCGGACTGATTGGCAATACGTTGTGAAGGGCTCCAGAAACAGAAAAACGGGGATTTTCCCCGTTTTTCTGTTTACCCACCGGGCAAAAATCTTATCCGAGTCTGCGTTAAAATAACTCAAGTTGTTGTACTGCCTCCGGTTTTTCAATAGGCTTTTTGCTAAAATATAGCTCCATCATGCCGAATTGTTTATCGGTGATTTTGAGAATTCCCACGTGTCCGTATTCGGGCAGGATCCCTTTAACCCTTTTTATGTGGACGTCTGCATTATCGCTGCTTGGACAATTTCTCATATATATCGAGAATTGAAACATGGTAAAACCATCCTTCACCAACTCCTTTCGGAATTGAGTGGCAGCCTTTCGCTGCTTTTTTGTTTCGACCGGCATATCAAAAAAGACTAAAACCCACATACAGCGATACTCATTAAGTGCACTAAATGAGGTCATGAATTTCTGTTTTTCAGCTACCAATAAACTCAGGATAAATTATTTTCCTTCTGGTTCCCTCAAAGCATTCATACAATGAGTTTGTTGTCCGGCTCATTGCTACCATTAGCGGACTTTTCTTATTATCTATCAATACGTCACACGTAGCTATTGCTAATAGGCGTGCTTTTTGCTCCCTTGTAATATCTTCCGACTCAATGTCACCTTTTTTAAACATCTCGTAAACCAGCTCGTCACAAAACGGACGGTAAGGTTCCATAATGTCGTCGGCAAGGCAATAGGCATTATACTTATTCCGGTGGAATATTCCTAAAGTCGGCAGCAATCCGCTACTGACTAAAGCTCTGGCTACAATGGCCCGTAAAATTGCATAGCAATAATTCAAATGGCTGTTCGGTTCCATTCCGAAACGGTCGCGCGTAAACTCATGCTCACTGAAAAGCAATTTCCAATAAACAGATGCGGCTCTACCCTCGATATTTTCAGCATCTCCGGACTTGATTTGCGGGATTAATGCCAAAAGCTGCTTATTTTCAAACCCGAAACGCTTCAGTAACGACGCCTGATTCTCGACTTTGCTTTTGACAGTTTGCGCCCATAAGTTCTTTAGAAGCGGTTCGCTGGCGTCTATCTGCTTCCGGAAGCGCTCTGTCTGAACATGATTTCCATCCAATGGTAACATCAAACCTGACGGGAGATGGCGGCTATCACAACTTATCAGTGCCGCATTCCTCTCCGTTAAATCTGCAATTAACGAATGGGTTAGCGTTATTTGCGGATGATCCATCACCACCACTGCAATATCTTCCAACGGGATGGAGCCTTTTTCTTCCTTAGTATCCGGATCAATTACCTTCAATTGCTGATCCTTTTTGTGCAAGAACGCAGGATTGCCAAAATAAAGAGTTCTTTTGATCATGTCTAATACTATTAAACCAATGTAGAATCGGACAGAGACGAATATGATTTTTTCCAAAGTTCTATTCCGTCAATTTTAATGACCTCCCCAAGTCTATTTACTTTGAACGGAATGCATTTATCCTTTATCATTTCACCTGTCCATGCTCTTTGTGCTTTGTTGTTGCTGCCTAATTCTAAAGTTGGGACAATTCCGTTCGCCACGAAGACTGGGATGAAATGACCTTCATTTTCTGTACAGCTAACCATTTTATAAACTCTTTCCATTTTCAATTTATCCGTTTCTATTTCCGAGTCCACTTCCTCCTTTGTCGGAAGATAGACAAGATCTTCCGGTGAAAGCCAAAAGAGAAGTCTGTCTCCGTCTTGGTTAGTTTCAGGTACTGCACCTTGTCCTCTTTTTTGCCGATCGATCACAATGTTTAAAGGGATTGTCTCAAAGGTCCGTTTGCCCTCATCGGTCTGATAAATGGCGAAAAACAAATTCGTCCCCTTATCAGATTCAACGTATGTGTTCATTTTATTACCGGTGTTTCCAACCTGAAACTTATTTCCAAGCGTTTCAGCAAGCCTTACTTTACAGATAGGCTGGTGATATTTACCATCGTTTAATGCAAGGATATTCCTGTTCATTTTATCTATTCCATCGGGCGAAAAAGCGGCCTTAGGATCATTCGAGTAAATTTCCAGGTGCCTGAGCAGGATCTTCCGGATTGCGGCATCGGTAACCTTCTCTTCTATCTTCTTAACGGTAAAGGTATCGTCAAGGGGTTTTCTTACAGCTACAAGCTTTTCTTTCAATTCGTCAGTTAAATAGTACACCCCAACTTTGGCTAATTTTCCCCAGGAACTGGTATTTTCTTTGAAGTATTTTTGAATCCTGATCTTATCATACCCAACCGATGTCAAATATTGGATCTTCGATTTGAGCTTTTTATCGACGATGAGGTTCACATCGTCCAATGCGGCAACAAGCGAAACCTCTCTAACCCGTTTCAGATTAACCTTTCCGAAAAAAGTATCTTTATGCATCGATTTTCGAATTGCCCAGCTATCTCCTTTCATTTGCCGGTCAACAATCTTTTCCCCGGACGAATCAAAGCGTTGGTAATGGTTGGATGTCTTATTTATGATCCTCAGGTTTTGTTTAAAGCTTACGATCACTTTATCCAAAGCGAGTCTGGCATCTTGCGTGAATGTTGGCCAAGGCTTATGAAATTCTTTTGCTACTTCAATGCTTTGCAACACTCGTTGTCCATTTATTATCTTTTCCCTTTGGATTGTTTCTATTCTTCTTAACTGTCTCCTCAGATCATATCGGGTTCCACTGGCGTTTGGTTTCGCAGCTTCATTATTTAAATAATTGATATGATTTCTGGTCGCGCAAGCGATCACTAAAGCATCCATGGCGTGATGCCTGTGATCGATTCTTTTCTTGCTAAATCCTTTCTGGAATTCAATCGGAATCTGAATCTGAAAGATTTGTTTTCCGTTTTTACTTTCCCATTGTCCAAATTGGCTTGAATTCGTAATTTGGTTTAACCTTTCAAACCTTGGATAAATAATGTCGTTCCATACATCATTCAGTCCCCAATCCTTCTTTAGTCTGTCAGTTATACTACCGTTACACGGAATCACGTTCTTTGAGGTAACTTCGGCCTCTTCGTTTTCACGAACTACGTTAGAAAGTAAATTTTTGATAACCCTGCTAATATATCTGCTGTCATTAAGTTGCCTTTCAATGAATTGATCCGGAATTTCGTCCATCAAAAGCCTCTTCATTTTACCTCTGCTGCCCGAATAATTGTCTTTTACGAATTTCTCATAAGCATCAACAGATAAGACCTCCACATCCCTGCCAAAACTTAGCACAACTTTCTCGCCATGATGTTTCTTTATGAATTCATAGCCCAGGTCACTGTCTTTTAACTGGTTTATCTCAGCCTCGCAGATTACTTTATTACTGAAAGAGTCATCAAAAAATCGTGATTGCGGAATGATATGTTCTATTTGATAGGCCGGCGTAAACAGTTTGCCCAACGGAATCATCTCGTTCGTGTAGGGTGACCGGTATTTTTGCTCCAACCACAATTTGTATCTCAGCAAATCTGATTTTGAGGGCTGTTTCTGTGAGTCAGTTTCTTTAAACTTTTTAAGGATACCTGAGATTTCTTCCGGAATTTCGACTCCGCTGTTTAACACGCCATCTTCAAAAATTCTCAAAATTTCCTGTTGAGCAGGTGAATACGGCCGGACATTATCAATCCCGTATACAGGATCGATGAATTCCATCAAAAGCCGTTTGATCCGAATATTTGTATTTTCATTTTCACTGATTTGTTTCGTGATTCTCTTTCGTTCTTCCGCAGGATTCTTCATCTCCCGACCTAATTCAATATGAATTTCGGAGATGTCCCCGTATTTTTTCCAGATATCCCTTACTACCCTAAGAGTTTCTGTGACAACTTGCTCCACAATGGGATTTCGAAGAGAATGCTGCCTGAATGTTTTTAGATAAGTATCGATGTCGTTTGGAGTTTCCCATTTCGTGGTTTCTTTTGCTTCTGAGTGTCTTCCATAAACGATATAACAAGCAAGCCAGACCGGGAGCAATTTAAAGTCGGTAATTTTATTCAGGTCTTTGGTTTTCTCCCGGATGCGATCTTGTATCGTGTCATCGAATTCACCATCGATCATCTTTTCGATGCGAACTCTTGTGTTGATGTCGATTGCAGCTTCTTCCCAATAACGACCAGCCCTCATTAATGGTAGTAATTTTTTTATCGCTTTAGCCGAATATGATCCGTAGTCTTTTTTAAAAGGTGGTATCTTCCTGAAATTGTCCACAAAATCGTTCGCCAAGCCATATCGTGCGGCAAATTTACGCAAGGCACTTTCAATTTCATGTTTATCCTCGACGGAATAAAGAATATGCCATAACTTTTCTCCTACATCTTGGGAAAGGAAATCATCCGGAACATTTTGTGTTTTTTTCAACCGCGATAACATCAACTCGCGCGTTTCGTTACACGGATAAGGTTTATCTTCCACGTAATTCCACCGATATCGCGCAGCGTTTTTCTTTAATCCAAAATTGGGATACTTCAAAAACGAGTCTTGCTTAATTTCTTTGCGTTCATTCAGCCATTCAAATAATGCAGTATAGTCGTTTTCATCTTTCAGGAACTCTTTTGTAACATCAACATCCGCCCATAATTTGCCGTCAACATTTTTTTCTCTTTCATAGATCCGCAGGTTTGAGATAAACTGCCAAAGACGAAACTCCTGATAAAGCGGATGTGATTTGGCGATACACTTCACCGATACTATTCTTATTTCTCCTGTATTCCGATCCAAATACTTCCTTTCTTCAAATGGACAATTGCTAATGAGCGACTTCTTGCTTTTTAAAGGACGTTGGTAGAAAATAATGTCATCCAAAAATAAATAAGTAAAGTCGTTATTTGAAATTGAACTCCTGTAGGCAGCGTTGTTCGGATATAATTCAGTAATACAGACCGTAAACAAATCTTTGTTTTGCAATTCAGGGTGGAATTCAGATTGCTTTTGAAGTATCGCTCTGAGCTCGTCTTTATAAAACTTCCGCTCTACTGTACGAACGAGTTTTCCTTTGATCTTTTGATCTGGTTTTTGAAGGAGCGTATCATAAATGTAGCAACCGATGGTTTTGTTGGATTGAATAATGTCTGCTTCAGTTTTCTTTTTAATCAACATCCAGTCATCCTCGTTAGGAGCTCTGAATGATCTTTTTTCATTTCCATCTCTGTCGAGCTTTGGCTTTCCATTTTCATCAAGATCTGTTGTAACAATAAATTCTTTCGTTTTTCCTTCCCAGTCGAGAGGAATACTGCTTGCTCTCCGGTAAATCCAACCATTTTCAAGATGGATATTATACCAAATATCCTTACCTTTCTTTTCATCTGTTGGTTCTACAGAAACAACTTTAAGAGCATAAAAATTGGCTATTTTATTTGGATTCTCATCTTCCTCTTCTCCCCTAAGTTGATAATATCCCCTCTTTTGATTAAAGTTGAGTAAAAGCCAGGCAAGTTCTTCTTTTTCGATCTTCTCTCGTAATGCTTTTTTTCTCAGGTAGTAAATTGTCCAGTCATAAGGAATCTTTTTATTGCCTTTCAGTAGTGACGGTTGAGAAACGGCAAAATTATTCAACATTTCACTGAATGACTCCTGAAATAGAAAATCATAGGCGCCACTGCTGTTTTTCGTCCATGCGAGTTTAGGTTCCGTTCCGTTCTTGAATTTTCCCGGATGCTTGTCAAAGTCTATGTTCTCCTTGTACTGCGGTGGTAGAAAGTTCAGAAGAGATAAAACCCGATGTAAGCGCTCCCGACGAAGTAAATGCCTTTCCTTGAGCCGACGGACTCCTCTAAACCGGGTTCGTTCTGACGTTTGAGATTTGCTGTTGCCGTTATCAAAATTGCTTAATGCCGCCGCATCCATAGGAATAATCCTGCTGCCTATACCCATTATTCTATTTTCATCAGAATCTATTAAAGCCCATCCAATTGAATTTGTTCCAAGATCTAAGCCTAAAATTCTTTTCATAAGTATTGCGGTTTAATTATTTAATCGTTAGTTTTGGTTTCACAATTTGAGAACAAATCACAATAAGGATTATTCCGTTGTGAAAACATTTAAGGCGGCCTTAACAGGTCGCTTTCGCTTTTAAATATAATATATTAACTTTTCAAATCCTTAAGTTTTAACACATAAGTGCGTAAAGATTTCCAAAAAGGTTCTTCTTGGGGGAATTGGTGCCTCGGAAAAGGAGAAATGAGAAGTCGCTTTACTCAACTCAATAGCCTTCAGTAATGCTTTTGGTTCCTTATTTGAGTGAATGATCATTTTAAGAATGGATATTTCAATAAATTGAAGATGTCATGTTTGATGGTCATGTCTCATGTAATTATGATATTCCTAATAGTGGGCAGGTGAATAATACAGATTTAAGTCAACCATATGGTAGACAAAAATTTCAAAGTTAATTGTTGTCATACGATTCCTTTATTTATTTTTGTTCAAAAAGAAGAATGTCATATCGCAATAACCATATAAGTCAATTCGTATGTTCACAAATATTTTCTCCATTCTAGATATTATCTTTTCTTTTATAGCAGTAATCGCTTTTTTTTATGGAATTTATCAAAACAAATTAAAAAGGAAGTTAAGAGAGGAGGTTCGAGCTAATAATTGGTATAATTACGAGAGAGCAATAAATGCTAATGGATTTGTTGGTAGGTCAATCGAAAGGTATCAAAGTCAGAGTTCGGACAAAATAGACCCTCAAATGTTCAAAGATCTGAATTACGCTAATATTTACGGACAAGAAGTATTTATGTCTATCATAAGACAAATACAAGCAACCGAACCTTCCTTCCAAGAAAAAGACATCATTCGTTGGCATGAACAGGGTAAGATTAGTAACGACAAGGTAAATCTGTTTCGGAAATTTATTGTGGACAATGAAAAGACCTGACTGCTCTTTATGCCAATCTGATACGCGATTTCAGTTACAGAGTAGGGAAGGCGGGGCAGGGGTCGTGTTTGCGGTCAGGGGAGATGTCGTCGTGCCCCGGTAGTTCTCTAACGTGATAGGTGTCCTTCAGAACCTGGCAGACTTCTGTCGCTGCGTCGGTCTGTCCGATCGTTCAATCTTTTCCCGCCACGGCTTTTTTGCCTTTTGCTGTTAAGCGGTATTTCTGGTATCTGCTGTTGGGCTTGCAGGGAAGGGTCATTTCAATAAGAACCGATTCTAGTGCAGGTTTCAAGTAATTCAATCGGAAATTTTCCCGATCAGATAGATTTAATTTTTCCTGTATTTCCAGGTGAGTAACAAGATTTGTCCAGTTGATACGGCAGGCTACCTCCAAATACTTTTTATTGATATTATTCGAGCGTCCACCTAATTCGACTTTAATAGATAAAAAAATAGGCATAAGTTATTAATAATCAATTGTATGTATAACTGTTTTTTAGTAGTATAGAAATGCAATCGAAAAACAGAAGCTCAGGTTGTCGCCCTGAAAAAAGCCAAAGAAGACAAGAAGGCTCACGGAGAAATCGAAACATATCTATCAGCAAATTTTGTATTGACACCTATACCAAAGTGGCCAGACTAAGCTTTACGATCGCAAAAATTCAACTAAATGATACCTTATTGTTGAACGTATTTTATATTTTTATAGTCAAATGTCTTATGTCTTTGAATCTAACTTCTTAAACTATTGCCAAAGTTATGCATCAGACTGTCATCCTTCCCAAAGTAGATATCTCCTATTCCCCTGTTGTTAACTATGCGATTCAACAAAACAGAATTCCGTTAGTAAGAAAAGTCAAAATCGGGAATTCTTCGCAAGAAGATTGGAGTGATCTGCTGGTAAGGATTGAGTGGGCCCCTGAGTTTGCAACCAATTGGGAACAACATATTGACTATTTGCCACAGGGGCAGAGTTATGAGTTGGATGTAAAAGATTTACGTCTTTCTTCCAGGTTCCTTTCAGAACTGACGGAGAAAATCACAGGCGAATTGAGTTTGACAATTTCGTCCGGGGACCGAAATCTATTCAAAGAGAACTATTCAGTCGATATTCTCGCGTATGATCAATGGAATGGTATCCGCATTCTACCGGAAATAGTGGCCGCTTTCCTGACTCCCAATCATCCACAGATATCAAAAGTTATCGGTCGTGCTTCAAAGTTTCTTGAACAATGGACGGGTGATCCCTCTTTTGATGCGTATCAAAGTCAAAACCCCGACCGGGTAAAAAAACAAATGGCTGCTATCTATGAGGCAATTGCTGAGTTGGGTATCATTTATTGCACGCCTCCTGCAAGTTTTGAACAGGAGGGCCAGCGTATCCGGATGTGTGACACCATCTTTTCAAAAAAGCTTGCTACCTGTATCGATATGGCACTTTTATATGCCGGTTGTTTGGAGGCAGTCGGTTTGCATCCGCTTTTCATAGTTATTAAAGGGCACGCTTTTGTGGGAAGTTGGCTTATTGATGAAACCTTTGCAGACAGTGTAAACGATGATGTTTCCCTTTTGAAAAAGCGTACAGCATCCGGAATTAATGAAATAGCACTGGTGGAGTCAACCTTTATGAATGCCGGACAAAACCAATCTTTTGACGAGGCCATTAACAGTGCGAACTACAAGCTGGTCAATGAAAATGATTTTCTTCTTTTTGTTGATATCAAAAGAGCAAGGTTGGCTAAAATTATGCCTTTGCCGCAACGTATAAAGACATCCGACGGCTGGGAAATTATAGAAGACACTGCAACAACCCGTTCCAATCTCATCCCTGAGGATATCCTGATTGATAAGCTCAATATTCCCGACAAATCTGTGGCTTTGACAAAACAGAGACTGTGGGAGCGCAAGCTTCTTGATTTAAGTTTGAGGAACAACCTGTTGAATCTGCGGGTTACCCAAAGTACCATTCAACTTATTTCCGTAAGCCTTAACTTATTTGAAGATGCGTTGGCGGATGGTGCTGAGTTTCAGGTTTTGCCAAGACCCGAAGAATGGACCAATCCTTTGAATATTGCCGGCGTTTATCAAACTGTAAATCTCTCTGATCCGATTGTCGATTTGTTGAAGCATGAACTCGAACACAAGCGATTGCGGTCCTATTTGACGGACGGAGAGCTTTCAAAAGCGCTTACAAAGCTTTACCGGTCGAGCCGTTTATCATTGGAAGAGAATGGTGCAAATACCCTTTATTTAGCTTTAGGGTTTTTGAAATGGTACGAATCAGAACGAAGTGAACTTCCCCGGTATGCGCCAATCCTGCTGCTCCCAGCCGAAATCGTCCGAAAATCTGCTCAGAAAGGATATGTAATTCGTGGCCGGGAAGAAGATACTTTAATGAATATTACCCTGCTGGAAATGCTCAGACAGGATTTTAACATTGCCATTCACGGGCTGGACGAGTTGCCACGGGATACAAGCGGTGTTGATGTCAAGCGGGTTTTCAACATTGTCCGTAAAGGCATCATGTCCCAGGCTCGGTGGGATGTCGAAGAGCAAGCCTTTTTAGGTACATTTTCCTTTAGCAAGTTCATTATGTGGAACGATATTCACAACAATGCAGATAAGCTGAGGGAGAGCAAAATCGTTGCAAGTCTCGCGTCGGGCAAAATAGAATGGGAGGCTGAAGAGGCGCTCGTTGAGGAATTAAATTTTGACCAGCAGTATTTGCCGTCGGACATTGCCTTGCCAATCAGTGCCGACTCATCTCAGTTGGAAGCAATTTGCGCTGCGGTTCAGGACAAAAGTTTCATTTTACATGGACCTCCGGGAACCGGCAAGTCACAAACCATTACCAATATTATAGCGAACGCGTTATATCAAGGGAAAAGGGTTCTGTTTGTAGCAGAAAAGATGGCGGCGCTTTCTGTCGTTCAAAAGCGCCTTGCAGATATTGGGCTGGATCCTTTCTGTCTGGAGCTTCATTCAAACAAGTCAAAAAAATCTACCATACTCGAGCAACTTCAGAAAACCACGGAGATTATAAAAAAGACTTCACCTGAAGAATACCAGGTCGAAGCCGAGCGGCTTCATATCCTGCGAACCGAATTAAACAATTACGTCGAGTCGTTGCACAAACAGCGAACGTATGGCCTTTCTTTATTTGATTGTTTTACCGGTTATGCACAACTGAACGGCGCACCGGATTGCATCAATATGGAAAACAGGCTGATTGAAGAAATGAAGAGCGAACTGTTTGAAAGGTGGACCGACACAGTGGAAGAACTGCAAAACGCGGGAACACTTTGCGGACATCCGCGTAATCATCCTTTAACTGAAATAAAAACGACCGTTTACAACCAACAGGTTAAAACAAGAGCTGCGGAACTTTTTACAAGCTATCTTGATTTGCTGAAACAGGCAGGATTAAAGAGAAGTTTGCTAACGGAACTGTTTCACGTCGATGCTGATATTTGCAAACGAGAACAAGATGATTCATTGCTCCAACTGACCCGACTGGTTTTAAGCCTGCCTGATACACCTCAGGAGATTTTGAATGCCGGAAATATTGAAAGCTCGTTAGGCGAACTGATCGAGTTATCCGGTCACGGAAGCAAGCGAAATGAATATCGCCAGGAGTTGTTAAAAGATTTCAACAAAAACATTCTTCAATACGATGCGGAAACCGGATTGACCGCCTGGAATCTGGCATCCGGAAAATGGTTTCTACCCCGCTGGCTGGAACAGAATAAATTATTAAAGTTGCTGAAATCATTTTCGAAAACCGGGAAAGTTGAAAAGCAAGTTGTGCCGGGCCTGCTGGATAAAATAATTTTTTACCGCAAGGAACAGGATGTTTTGGATGAGAATTCCGACACCCTTGCCAAAATGCTTGGTTTTTTGTGGAAGCATGGTGATTGTGATTGGAAAAAGTTGGTTAGTATCTGCGAGTCTGTCACTGAAATACAGAAACAGGCAGTCTTTATTACCGGAGACCTTCATAAAGCAAAACAAATAAGAGAAAAACTGGCTTCTGATTTATCAGACGGCATAGGTCCTTTTCTTCAAATTAATGGAAACGCGCTGAATAGTTTTGTGAACGTTTTGTCGCAGCTAAATCAAACTGAGATAGCAATAACGGAATTATTGAAGATTGATTTTTCCGTCGTTAGTGCTGATCAGGAGCAAGATTGGATCGATGTCTGGAAGAGAAATGCGAAAACGTGGAAAGAAAACCTTGATGCCCTCAGGGACTGGACTAGTTGGAACCTGGCCGTAGAAAAGGCAATAGAAAATAATCTTTTTGCTGTTGTTCTCGCATACCGAAATGGCAACCTGCAAAATAATGAAGTACTCGATTCCTTCAGAAAAACGATTTATCGGCAAGTTTCGGAATTGATCATTTCCGGCGATCCCTATTTATCTTCTTTTAACGGGAAGTTATTTGATAATAAGATCAAGAAGTTCAAGGAAAAAAGCAAGTACTTTGAAGAACTCACCAAAGCCGAATTATTTGCGAAACTGGCTTCCTTCATTCCTTCCTTTACGAAAGAAGCATCTCAAAACTCGGAGATTGGTATACTACAACGGGCAATCCGGAATAAGGGACGGGGCATGTCCGTACGAAAACTTTTTGATATGATCCCTAACTTGCTACCTCGTATGTGCCCTTGTATGCTGATGAGCCCTATTTCAGTGGCACAATATTTTGAAGTAGATCAGTCAAAATTTGACCTGGTTGTTTTTGATGAAGCTTCGCAAATGCCGACTTGTGAAGCGGTAGGCGCCGTTGCCCGCGGAAAAAATGTTGTGGTGGTAGGGGACCCCAAACAAATGCCACCAACCAGCTTCTTTTCAACCAACAACTATGATGAGGAAAATGCTGATAAAGAAGATCTGGAGAGTATTCTGGAAGATTGTCTGGCACTTTCGATTCCCTCGAAACATCTTCTGTGGCATTACCGGAGCAAGCATGAAAGCCTGATTGCTTTCAGTAATTCGAACTATTACGAGAACAGACTGATGACCTTTCCTTCGCCCGACGATTTGGCAACAAAAGTGAGCAACGTGTTTGTGCCAGGGCATTACGATAGGGGAAAGACGCGGCAAAACAAATTTGAAGCAGTAGCAATCGTTGATGAGGTGTTGAAGCGACTGGCCGATCCGGTTCTGTCTCAAAGAAGCATTGGCGTTGTGACTTTCAGTTCGGCACAGCAAAACCTGATTGAAGATTTACTCAATGAAGCTTTGAAGAATCAACCGGAATTGGATGCCGTTGCCATGGAATTCAATGAACCGATCTTTGTTAAAAACCTGGAAAATGTGCAGGGAGATGAACGTGATGTGATCCTCTTCTCAATGGGATATGGCCCTGATCAGGATGGACGCGTGAGCTTGAATTTTGGACCGCTGAACCGCGAGGGTGGATGGCGACGCTTGAATGTAGCCGTTTCCCGGGCCCGGTATGAAATGAAGGTGTACTCAACCCTGCGTTCCGACCAAATCGATATTACCCGGACATCTTCTGAAGGTGTGGCCGGAATTAAGGCTTTCCTGGAATATTCGGAGAAAGGGAAGATTGTATTGTCGCAGAAGAATTATCAGCGACAGGCTAATCCCAATTCCTTTGAAAGATTAGTGGCAGAAGAAATTGAAAAATCCGGGTTTAAGGTTCAAACCGACGTGGGGTGTTCGGGATACCGGATCGATATCGGAGTGGTCAATCCTGAAAATCCTTCCGAATACATTTTGGGTATCCTTACCGACGGAAATAACTACAAGTCTGCAAAAACAGCAAAAGACCGTGAAGTTGTACGGATGGATGTGCTTAAAATGTTGGGCTGGAATATCTATAAGCTGTGGTCGCCCGATTGGTGGGATAATCCACAGAAAGTTCTGAATGAAATCCTTGAGGCAATTCAGGAAGCGAGGAAACCGACAAAGAAGAAATCTGATGTTAATGTCCAAGACCAAAGTGAGCTAAATACATCGAAAAGAGAGCAATTTGCCAATATCAAACTTGAAGGGATAACCCAGCAGGTGGTTCAACCGGAAACGAAAGGTAAAAATTACCGGGTCTGCTTATTACCTTCTACCTTTTTGTCTGTATCAGATGAATTTTTTGATTCCGGCAGGATGTCGAAAATACTGTATCAAATTGCCCGGGTGGTTGAGGTCGAAGCACCAATTAGTCAAACACTTTTGTCGAAGCGAATTTTGTCGGCATGGGGAATAACCCGTTTGGGCGTCCGTCTCAATGATTATCTCAATATTTTGTGCCGAAGGCTCAGCCTAAAGTATTCAAAACAGAACGGAACCATTTTCTTTTGGAGGGAGGACCAGTCGCCGGAAACATACGATACTTACAGACTACCAGAAGTGGACGCACAAAAGCGGAACGCAGAGGATCTTCCAAAGGAGGAAATAGCTGCAGGAATTAAAGAAATATTAACAGAGCAAATCAGTTTGCCTTTGGATGATCTGGTAAGAGAGGCGGCCCGCCTGTTCGGATATGCCCGGTTAGGAGGCAATGTGGAAGAGGTCATGAAATTGGGAATCAGGCATGCCCTTCAAAGAGGAATAATCGCTGAAAATAATGATCGGATAATTTTAAACTAACCTTGAACCCAAATGAATTTTGTAGCAATTGATGTGGAAACTGCCCATGGAAAACGGTGGAGCATTTGCCAGATCGGTCTGGCCGTCGTAGAAAATGGTGAAATTGTAAGAACTATTTCAAAATTGGTACAGCCCCCGCAAAATGAGTATGCCCCGGTGAATATGAATATCCATGGTATTACACCAGAAATGACAGAAAATGCACCCGGCTTTTCTGAAGTTTGGGAAGAAATCCAACCGTTGATTTATGGAAGACGATTGGTTGCGCACAACGCTTCGTTTGATATCAATTGCTTAACCCAGGCTTTTGATTTTTATGGAATTCCGGTTCCGAACCTGGAATGCGATTGTACTTATTCCAGAACTGGTTACAAACTCAATGAAATTTGCGAAGCATACGAAATTGAACTAGGTAACCATCATGATGCTGCCTGCGATGCGGAAGCCTGTGCCAAAGTGTATTTGAATCTATTACGCGGCATTAAACCCGATTTTTCAAAAATTACTTCCCGATCGGGGAAATCAATCAACTTCTTTGAGCCGGAAGGGCACGCACATTTATGTGGCGAGCTGTTAAAACCCAATTTGGAATGTGCTGATTGCAATAGCCCATTTTATGCCAAAAAAGTTGTTTTTACCGGAGTTTTAAATTCCATTGACCGGAAAGAAGCAGCCGAATTGGTAAGGAAGCTTGGAGCTGACATAGATACCTCTATTACCAAACGAACCAACTTTGTCATTACCGGCTCTGCTCCCGGGCCTGCTAAAATGAAGAAAATTGAGCAATTAAATGCACAAGGTTGTGATATTCGATTGGTTTTTGAAGAAGGGTTTTTGAGGATGTGTCAAAATAACTAACCAGACTGAATTACCAAAATGTATTTAGCAGAACTTAAGCTTTGGAACTTTAGGAAATACGGAAATGATGAGAGTATTTATACTGCCGAAAAAACTCTTCGGAAGCCTGATTTAACTGTTCCGTTTGTGCAAGGAATTAATGTTTTAATTGGAGAAAATGATTCTGGTAAAACAGCAATTATTGATGCCATCAAACTTGCCCTTAAGACTCACAGCTATGAATGGATAAAACCACAATCTGATGATTTCTATGAAGATTCGTTAGCTTATAGAATTGAATGCCATTTTGAAGATTTAGAATCCAAGGAAGCTAAAAATTTTATTGAGTGGCTAACCATTTACGATGAAGAAAAGAAACCTCTGGGGAAACCAAAGCTCAAAGTAATTCTTGAAGTCAAAAGAAACGAGGATGGTAAAATTTTTAATTATGACGTTAAGGCCGGGCCCGATGATTTTGGTAGAACACTTGATGCCGAAGCCCGTGAATACTTGCAAACTACTTATCTAAAACCCTTACGCGATGCAAAAAACGATTTTGAATCAAAACGGAATTCTCGTTTTTCCCAAATATTACAAGGGCATGACGCCTTTAAAGAAGGTAAGAATCATTATTTGGTTGCACTTTTCGAGGAATTTAATCAAGAATTGAAAATCTATTTTGATGGACAAAAGAGTGAGTTTGATAAAGAAACAGGACAAAAGAAAAATACTAATTTAGAAGGGAAAGACTTAAAAGCAAAAGAAGTAAAAGAAACAGTCAATCGTCATTTAAATGCCATATCAGGCATGGTATCAGAACTGAAAGTAACAAATCCTGATATTAAATCAATTCTTGAAACACTTTCATTGACTGTCATTGAAAAGAATAGCGGATTAGGTACATTCAATAAATTATATATTGCTGCTGAGCTATTGCATCTCGAGAAAGAAAACTGGGATGGAATCCGATTGGGTCTAATTGAAGAAATAGAAGCGCATTTGCATCCTCAGGCACAAATGCGAGTAATCGAACATTTCCAGAAGCAAGTTAAAATCCAGTTCATTTTGACCACGCACAGCCCGAACTTGGCATCCAAGGTTGATTTGAATAGCCTGATAATTTGCGAAAAAAAATCGAATCAAGTTTTTTCATTGCGGAAAGGATTTACACAATTGGAATCAACCGATTATTCTTTCCTTAAACGCTTTCTGGACACCACAAAGGCTAATCTGTTTTTTGCCAAAGGAGTAATCATGGTCGAAGGTTGGGCAGAAGAATTATTCATTCCAACCCTTGCAAAAAGAATTGGTTATGATTTGACCGAAAGAGGCGTATCTGTTGTAAATGTGGGCGGAACAAGTTTTTTGAGATACAGTAAGATATTTCAAAGGAGATATCAAAGAGAGATTGACGGTAAAAATGTTGAGATCAAAAAGATTGGTAACGACTTTGAAGTTTACATCGAAAAAACGAAAGTAACAGAGCCATTTGGACAAAAAGAATTTTCATTTTTAGGTTGGGTTAAAGAAAGCTATCGGGAAATGAGTCTTCCTGTTTCAGTAATTACAGATGTTGATTTGAAGCCCATTGAAGGGAATGCTGAATCAACACCGGATGTTATTAACGGAAAAATTAGGACTGAAACGGAAAAGAAAGAAGCAAAATACAATGGTCAGACTGTTCAGGCCTTTGTTTCGCCCTATTGGACATTGGAATATTGCTTGGCTTATTCAGATATTTTATCCGAAATCTTTTTTACAGCAGTAAAGAAAGCATCAAAAGAGATGAACGAAGATAGTAAGTCGGTTGCCGAGATAGCAGATGACTACTCAACTTTTAAAAATGATTCTCCAGAGCAAAAAGCTTATCGTATATATCAAGATTATGTATTGGAAAGGAAAATTTCAAAATCAATTATTGCCCAATATTTTGCGGAGGAGCTTAAAATTTCCGACATCACCAAAGATGATATCTTGGGTGATAAGTCAATTGAATACTTAATAAAAGCCATTAAACATGCCTGTGGAGATTAATGATTCAGATATTTTGATGGCTGAAAAAATCTTGTTTGGAAAAGCAGGTATATTTTCAATTTGTGAAGGTGATTCAGATGAAGTTACTACTTCAAAAAATCAGCGCATTGAGTTTATCAAAAATTTGAAGATGTTGGATTTGCGGGCTGTTCCTGGCAGTGGAAAAACAACGGCCTTATTGGTCAAATTAATCATCCTTGAAAGCAAATTGCCTTTTGATGATGGTTCAGGTATTTTGGTATTATCACATACCAACGCAGCTGTTGATGAAATCAAGCGAAAAATTGAACACCATTGCCCTAAATTATTTCATTATCCTAATTTTGTGGGAACCATCCAAAGTTTTGTTGATCAGTTTTTAGCGACACCATATTATTCAAATAAAAATTATAAAAGACCTTATCGAATAGATAACGAAATATATGAATATGAGTTAATAAAACTTCTTGAAAGATGTATAAAAGACCAACCATTTGATGCATTTAAAAAAGTTAAAGCTATCTGGAAGGCAAATTCTAAACTGCTTCTTAATTATAGATTTAATACCAATGAAGAAGGAAAGGTCTTCTTAGTTAAAGAGATAAATGGCAGCCTATTGGACGTCACTAAACCACACGGAAGAACTAAAAAGGAGAATTATTTACCCTATACACAAGAAGAGAAAGAATCTGTTGAGAATTATCTTGTCCAAATTAAAAACAACCTGATTAGAACGGGATTTCTTCACTATGATGATGCATACTTTCTATCAAAAAGATATTTAAGCTCTTATCCGATTGTAAAAGCGTTTTTACAAAAACGTTTTCAATTTGCTTTCGTTGATGAGATGCAAGACATGGACGAGCATCAAGTTGAATTACTTGAAAAACTTTTCTACGATGATGGGAAGAGCGAATCGATCTATCAACGAATTGGGGATAAAAATCAGGCAATTCATAATGATATTGAATCCGAAGATTGCTGGAAAGATAGAATTCCGAAATTAGAATTTACAGGAAGTCATCGGCTTAATCCTTTTACGGCAAAAGTCGTTCAACCATTCGGTTTGTATTCAATGGAACTATTAGGTCTTGCAAAATCTGAAATTGATTTTGTAAAGCCTCATTTAATTATTTATGATGATCCTAAAGACGTCCTTCCAAAATTTGAAAAGCTGATAAAAGAAAAAACGTTAGATCAAGTTAAGACGAATGATAAATATCCCTTTCGGGCAATTGGTTGGGTTGGACCTTATCGAACAAAAAAGAACGGAAAAAAAAAGGAGGAGATTGATTACGACAAGCATGTAATTAAATGCTTCTTTGAGGCCTTCAAAAAAGAAAGTGAAGTATCCCGAACTGATTATACTTACTTATCGGATTACTTACACTGTGATGCTAAAGACAATACATTGGCTTCCATTCAAAAGAATATTCTCAACGCTATTGTAAAGGCCCTGAGGGAAGCCGATATTATAGATGAATTAAGTCAGCGGCCATTTTCAGTAGCATCTTTTCTAAAATATTATAAGGAAAAAGAAGGGAATGAAGATGCTTACCGTGATTTGAAATTGAAGTTATACGAGTGGTCTTTTTCAATTGTAAAACAGACAAACAAGTATGATGACATAGAAGCTTACATTCGGGTTCTTATTGATACACATTTTAAAAAGAGCATCAATGAACGAGTAAATTCGTTCTTGTCAAATAGATCTGAAAAAGAGATTAAAAATCAACTGAAAGTAGAGGCAGAATTCATTTATACAGGAGATAATGGTCTAAACGTTAAACTTGGAACCATACATTCAGTAAAAGGAGAAACACATGTGGCAACTTTGGTGTTTGATACTTTTTATGAGAAATTTAATTCGTTGATGTTGCCAGAACCATTCAAAGGAGAACCTCATGGAGTCAACGTAAACAAACCGGGAAAGGATAAGCTTAAAAAGAGAACGGCCAAAATGCTTTATGTCGCTTTTTCCCGTCCAACACATATCTTGTGCTTTGCAATTCATAAAGACCGATACGATGAAGTTTTCCAGAATATCGCGCCGGAAGATTGGTGTATATAGGGTGGTTATCAATTCCTGGATGATTCCTTAACAGGACATTTTAGAAAGAAAACACATTATCTTTTTGTTTAATCCGATCGACATTTTACAAAAAATATCACCTAAAGATTAATAAAATGAAAACAAAAAAGTATATTATTAAGCATTTTATAGATCGCAACTACGGTAAGTTCGAGAATGGGGCATTAACACTGAGCTCGGTTTGCGATGCGTATCCTTTCAATGATCAAGTAACCCTTTTTGATACTGAAGAGGAGGCTGCTGAGGCGATAAACACATATAAGCCAGAAAAAGAAGGTAACAATATTACATCTAATGATGTTGTAGTTGTTTTACCAATCTATTTGTAATTAGCTTTTGGTGATCAGGATATAGGAACGGGCAAATTTGCTTGGTTTCTCCGATACTGAAACACAGGCTTTCTTTTCGGAATATTTTCCAGGAGAAAAGAAATAGTTTGCACCCTTCCTGAAATCAATGAATCCGCGGAGCAGAAATCTTGTTCATATTCCGGGCTGAGAAGGCTTGACTGATCAGTTTACAAGAACTTTGCATGGCGGGTTTGCATGAGGTTGTGCATGCAGATGCGGTGGAAGCGGCGCAGGTCATCGAGTTTTTCCTGGGGGAGTGTTTCAATTTGCGCGACCTGCTCTTGTTCGTTTTCCATTTCGTAGTAGGGTAGGAAAGGGCATTCGGCAACGGGTTCGCCGAAGGGGCATTTTACCATCGGGTTTACCAGATCGGCATTCTGACGGATTTTTGTGGTATAAAGGGAAATCATGTTGGTGGTTTTTATTGGTAAGTTACTTGAGTTTATTGCAAAAAAAGCGCGAGCCATAACTCATCAGTAAGAGAGGCATCGCCAAACACCCACACCACTTAACAAGTACAGCCCACGCCATAGCGTGAGCGTCATACCTATTATTTCAGTGGTGTATTTAAATTGGCGATTTTCTCTACACGAAATAAAAAGCTAACGCTTCCTATATTTTCATTTCATCCGGATCCCTATCCCGATGAAATTTCATCTCCACGAATTATTACAAAGATATAAAACATCTCTTTACTACTAAATAATTTGCAATGTACTAATTTGATCACTCCAGTTTGTCTCTCATCTTCCTACGGATTATCTCGACCAGCCGGCTGAGAAATTTAGCAGGATCGGCTCTTTGTATCATTTCCTTCGGGGAGTGATAAATGTCTCTTTTTATCTCGATGTTGAGCATCTTTTCAAAACCGTCGGCCAAATCAGTGATGGTCGCTTTTCCGTGGTTGATGGAACCGGCATAATAAAAAGCATAAACGATTTCGTCCAAATCGATTTTGTTGTCTGTCCATCTCAAAGGCGATTTCGAAAGGACCTGCTTACTTCCGTTAGGATCATCTATCTTTTCGATTTCCTTTGTAATATATTCGATCAACATTTCATTGGCCATGATCATGGAAAACGTATGATCATGCCAGGTAAAAAATTCTTCGTCGAGTAACTGGCGGCTGTCTTTCAACTCCAGAGGAATTTCGTCGTTTTTCCTCAGAAAATACTGTTCATCCAGATGTTTAAATCCGCATCGGTAATACTGGACTTTTACATGATGGCTTTCCATATAATCCATTATTTTTTCGAGTTGTTTCTGAAGATATTCCCGGTGGCTCTCCTTGCTTGCTTGCAATCGGGAGCTTTCCAGTTCAAATACAGCGCTGTAGAATAATAGCTTCCCATATGCGACCGGCTTTATTTGTTTAAAGAACCGGATTTCGGACTCCATATCCGGAAAGCCTTTCTCAACAACCAGTTTCCGCAATTGGTCCAAAGCAAGTTTGCAGTGGCCAATCGCATACTCAATTTGTTCATTCACATTCTCTGAAACATCTTTCATCCCCGCCAATTCATTTTCGAGATTGAGGATGATTTTTAAATAATTGTCCATGTCTAGAAAATTAAACTTGTTAATTAATGGTTTTTAAAAGTTTTGTTTCGTTCCCAAACGATCCATTAACGTGTTCAATTTTCCACTCTTCATTCCTGCGCAACGTTTCAATGTTATACTCTCATATCGATCCTCCTTTCTTGTGAGAATTCAATCTAATCCCCATTTTTTGTTAGGTTCCTTTCCCAAATACAGTACCAAAAGTCCTCCTCTGCAGATGTCCTGATAATCCACATAACAATGCTGATAAGGGTGGCCGTTTAGTTCAGCTTTCTGGATATAGATATTCTCCGGAGAATGGTTCCTGACCATTATGGAGAACTCATTCCGGTCCTCGCCCGTCTTAAACTTGATCTTCCGGAATACCGGACTGGTAATTTCAAAACGGGTTTCACCGGGACAAACAGGATGAAGTCCGGCTGCGGCTAAAACGTACCAAGCTGACATTTGCCCGACATCTTCATTCCCGACTAATCCTTCCACCGAGTTGTGATACGCATGTGAACAGATTTCACGGGTCCATTTTTGGGTAAGCCAGGGAACTCCGAGCCGGTTAAATAAAAAGGGCACATGGTGGACAGGTTCATTGGCATGGTTGTAGTAGTTGTTCCACCTCATATTCTCCGGTACATTCTCAAAAAAGCAGATCAGGTCATTGACCACCTTCTCTCTGCCGCCCATCAGGTCAACCATGCCTTCTACATCGTGCGGCACAAACCATCCCTGCTGATAAGGATTGCTTTCCACACATCCGCCGTAATCCTGGGTAAGCCGGCCGTCCTGAGGCCAGGGCAACCAACTTTCATCGTTTGTCTTTGCCCTGAACCAGCTAACCTCAGGGTCGAAAATGTTCTTATAACTTTCCGAGCGCTTCAAATACCGGGTGGCGTCGTCCTTTTTCCCGAGGGATGCAGCAAACGCCGACAAACACCACTCAAAATAGGCATGTTCAAGAGTTGCTGAAATTCCGCCGGAATATCCTTTTTCTCCGTTGCCGAATTTTTCAACCGATTGCCGGCAATACTGATAAGCTTTTTCAATGTCAAAATTCCGGATTCCCTTGGCATAGGCATCAGTTATGACCGAAACCGCCGGATTCCCGATCATGCACCCGCTGTATGCATTTAGAAACTCCCAGCGCTCCAAATAGTCATGCCCGCTTTCTTCGGCAAGTGTGACCAGCGAATTGATCATGTCATTGACCACCTCAGGATTAATAATGGTTTGTAAGGGAAACTGGCTGCGGAAAACATCCCAGCCACTAAAAACCGTTCGTTTGGTGAACGATGAGGTTTTATGTATTTGACCGTCGCCTCCGGGATAATTTCCATCGACATCGGCAAATGCGCGCGGATCGATCATGGTATGATAAAGCGCGGTATAAAAAATGGTTTTTTCTTCGTTAGTTCCTCCCTCCACTTTTATTTTTCCGAGGGCATCATTCCATAATTCACGGGCACGGGAACGAACCTGTTCAAAATCCCAGTCACTGATATCGGTCTCCAGGTTCTTTTTGGCCCCTTCCATGCTGACAAACGAGATTCCTGTTTTAAGCAAAACCTGTTCCCGGTCTTTGGTTTCAAATTCGGTGAAAAAACCAAGGTGTTTTCCTTCGATTTCCTGCACATTTCGGAACACCGGCGACTGTGCCACACGTGCCTGGTATGCCGGACTGGTTACATCTTCCATTTTTCGGGTCCATGAATCCGGAATCTCGGCGCTCCAGACTCCAGTTTTGATAAAAGGTTTGCTGAATTGGGCATAAAAGAATACCGTATAATCCGCTTTCCCGTCGCCGTTGCCCCAGCCCCCGCCTTCAGGCGTACATTTCATCCAACCCCGGATCGTTTGGCCGTCGACCAACTGGACAAACTGACGAGTCGATGTACCTCCCACTCGCCGCGCCAGGTCAACCTGAATGCGCGACTGTTTATGCGCAGGAAATGTAAACCGCATGATGCCGCTATGTGGAGCCACGGTCATTTCCGCTTGAATGTCATAGTCGGTCAGGTTCACCCCGTAATACCCGGCAGAAGCTTTTTCACTGTCCTTTGAGTAACACGACCGGTATCCTTCTTCCGGCTTTTCTTCGTTTCCCGCAGCTGTTTTTAATTCGCCGGTTGCGGGCATCACCAGAAAGTTACCCAGGTCACCGTACCAGCCCACACCGCTCATCTGAGTAAAGGCAAATCCTTCGATGGTGGTATGTTCAAAGCTGTATCCCGAGCCGTTGTCTCCCCCTGTGATCGTATTGGGACTAAGCTGAACCAGACCGAACGGAGTAGCTGCACCGGGAAAAGTTTTCCCCAAGCCATGACTGGCCCCGGCTTTTTCAGTATTGGTACTCGCCCCAATAAAAGGATTCACATAATCGGCAGGTTGCTTCGTGTCATCAGCGCGACTACTTGAGAAAGCTAAAATAAGTATTAGAATGCCTGTGAAGTTCATGATGGTATGCAGTTTGATGATTGATCATGCTTTACAAAAGCTTCGGCATATTCACACCCTGCCTGCATTCCCCTAAATTTTTCCATTGGCCCGTGATAATTTTGGATCACCCGGTCAATGTGCTGACTGACATGGCATAAACAAGCTTTATGTTTTTCCCCGATTACGCGACCTATATCGATGAAATGTGTCGGGGCAAAATTTTGTGTTTGGGTGCCTGATTCAACTTCGAAATAGTAGAATCCGAAAGTGCGGTTCAGCCTTAACCACGCATCGTATACCAGTATGGAGCAGATCCTGTGGTCCCGGTGCGTATCAACAGGCCAGTGGGTGAATACAATATCCGGGTTCTCAGCCTTCAGAAAATCATACATCTCCTCGTAGCGTTTATGCGTAATTTCACAGCTTCCATCGGTTTGTCCAAGAAATGCAAGTCTGACCTGCATTATTTTGCAGGCTTCCTGTGCTTCCTTCGTCCTTATCCGGGCCGCCGCCTCATGAGAAGTCCCGCTGATGCCGGCTTCACCACGTGTCAGATAGGCTGAGACCACTTCATGCCCGTTTTTTGCAAACGATAACATGGTGCCACCACACCCTGTCTCCGGGTCGTCCGGATGTGCCCCGATGACAATGATCTTAAGCTTTTTTTCAGGACCTTCACCACCGTTTGCTTTTAAAGGGAATGTTGACAGTCCAAATGCGGCACCTCCAAATGAGATGCCTGACATTTTTAATAAATTCCTTCTGGAAATATTTCTCATAATATTCATTTGTATTTAGTTTTCTCAATTAAGCCAAGTTATTTGCTAACGAAAGCGGTTGTCCAGTTCCGTATTTTATGTCCTTTAAAGGCATAATGTACAAGGTACAGATAGCATGGAAGTAAAACCAGGTAGGCCAATTTTACATCATATGCGTCGGCAAGTACTCCGTAAATAAGTGGTAATATGGCATTTCCGCTCAGTCCCATAATCAACAAGCCGGACCCTTCTTTCGTGTACCTGCCCAAACCATCCAATGCCAAAGGCCAAATCCCAGCCCAGATCAGTGCGTTGGGAAGCCCCAGCCATACTACAAACCAGATAGAAATATCGGCATGATGTCCCAGCAGCATCACTGTCCCATGAGTGAAAACGATCAGTAGAGTCAGGAACAAGCCAAGCAATGTGCAAGCACGCAGCATGTTCTTTTGCGTGATCAGTTTGGGGATGGCGATTATTCCCAGCACATAACCGCAGATGGCGGCAGTCAAGGTATATGAAGGGAAAACTTTAGCTTCAAGCAACTGGATATTCATGGAAGTGGCATATCCGATTATTGTATCGATAGCGATGACCTGCGTACCCACATGAAGAAAAATGGCAATCGCTCCTAAAACCAGGTGCGGGAACTGAAGTACACTCAGCTTATCCGAATTTGCCTTTGCCAGTTCCTCGTTTTCGTGTTCCGTGTCAATTTCAGGAAGAGGGGAATAGCGGATAAAAATTCCGATGAGCAGCAACACTATTCCAACAACCATATAAGGCAGAATAACCCTGGCGATAAGTTCATCCAGGGCTACAGACCTGGCCGCTTCCTCCATGTCCGGGATACGTTTGAACAAGTCATTATCGGTAGGACGGAGAATGACAGCGGCAAAGGCAAGGGGAGCCAGGATGCCGGCTCCCTTGTTGCAGATTCCCATGATGCTGATCCGCTGGGCAGCCCGTTCCCGGGGACCAAAAATCGTGATATACGGGTTGGCGGCCGTTTGCAGGATCGCCAGCCCTGTTCCAAGGGTAAACAATCCTGCCAGAAATATAAAATACGTGCGGGTATAAGCTGCCGGAATAAAAAGAAAGGCACCCGCAGCCATAATCCAGAATCCGATCATCATTCCCCGTTTAAAGCCAACCGACTTTAACAGATAAGACGACGGCACAGACATGACAAAATAGGAAATGTAGAATGAGAAGGCCACCAGATAGGATTGGAAATTGGTAAGTTCACATCCTACCCTGAAGTAGGGGATCAGAATAGCATTAATCCAGGATACAAATCCGAAAATAAAAAACATAAATCCAATGATGCCAATCGAAATAATGGATTTGAGTTTTCCATGTGGTCCGGTATCTGCTTTTGCAGCAGAAAACTTCTTGATTTTCAAGCGATTTATCATGATCATGTTGTTTTGACAGATTGGAGCAAAGCCGATGAATTTTCGTCCAGGAAGAAACTGCAATCGGCATGTTGCTGCAGGATACTTGCGGGATGCAGATTGCTCACAACCGGTTGTCCTATGCATTCTTTTACTGCTTGCGCTTTACGGCTTCCGGGTATGGTGCAAATGATGCTTTTTGATTTCAGGATCTGCTGAACAGACATACTGATTGCCTGCTGCGGAACTTCTTCAAGGCTGTTGAACCAGCCTTCCCCCAATTGCTGTTTGCGGCATTTCTCATCCAGATCAACAATCAGGTAAGGTTCTTCTGTTACAAAATCGGCAGGGGGATCGTTAAAGGCCAGGTGGCCGTTCTCGCCGATTCCTACAAAGGCCACATCAATCGGATTTTCCTGAATAATCTTTCCCAGCCGGGCACATTCCTCGCGTGGATCAGGCGCTTCGCCGTTAATCAGGTGTACTTCATACAACGGCGTTACCTTGTCGAGGAACCGCTCCCGGAGGTATTTGCGGAAACTGGCCTTTTCAGTTTGAGGCAGTCCAATATATTCATCCAGGTGGAACATGGTAACTTTCCCCCAATCGATATCCTCTTCTTTTATAAGTTGTTCCAGTGTCTCGAACTGGCTCATTCCCGTTGCCAGGATGATGTTGGCATGATGGTTTTCATCTATCGATTGACGGATCTTTGACGCGGCCGTTTGCCCTGCTTCGCGGCCAATTTCATACTTGTCCTTTAAAATCTTAATCTTCATCTGGACTCAGGTTTAGATAATTTACTATCGCTCCGAACAACATTCGTAAGCAATGGATCCAGTGATACCTGGATAATCGTATTGCCAATACCTAACAAGGCAAATGCAAAGAGGATTGTCGGAAAATCATAGTTGATTAACGAAAATATCATGGCCATAAAACTAATGGCCATGCTGATGATAACTGTTTTTTTTCGTCCGAGTTTATTCATCATCACTCCCGTAGGAACCGCGACAATTGCAAACCATAAAAAAAGAGTCATCGGTAATAAGTTGGTCAGCGTGTCACTCATGTCATTCAGGGCAAAACCCCGCTTGACATAGTTCGTAGCTATTCCTGTGAGGTCAACAAACCCCATAATGAAAAATCGAAACAAAACGGGAAGGGCTTTACTGAAGTTCATAATTTAAGTTAAAGTAGGTTCGGAAAATTTTCCCGAGTCATTGGTTTGTTTCGTTATCGTAAAATTCGTGTATTGCTTCAACCATGGCCACTATATTTTGCGGCGGCACATCCGGCATGATATTGTGAACGGTATTAAACACATACCCTCCACCTTTTGAAAAAACTTCAAGATTGTGTTTAACATGATCTTTTACTTGCTGCGGGGAGGCATGGTTCAAGATACTTTTGGTATCACACCCGCCTCCCCAAAAGGTTATTTCTCTCCCAAATTCATTTTTCAATCGCCTGGGCTCCATATTTAAGGCATTAATCTGTACCGGATTTAAGATTTCAAAACCTGCTTCAATCATTTCCGGGATCAACTCATATATGCCGCCACAACTATGCAACATGGTATGCATCGAAGAATTGGCATGTACATAATCACAATGCATTTTATGTCTGTATTTGAAGAACTCCCGGTATGTTTCATTGGAAATAAAAGGGCCGTTTGTTGTTCCCAAATCATCCCCGAATTTGATAATGTCCACGATATCGCCAACTGCTTCGCAGGTTTTGGCTAATGTATCCATGTGAATATCCATCAACGCATCCAGGAACTTGTGTACTTGCTCTGGTTCTGCAAGCAAATCCATCAGGAAATTATCCATTCTGCGGATAAAGGTTCCCCATTCAAACAAGTTGCAGCCGATTCCCAACAGTAACGCCTTATCGGTTTTCTTTTTCAGGTCAATGGTTTTTTCCCGCAACAATTTCCAGAAATCCTTCTTTTCAGTCCAATCCCAGGGGGTAAAACCAAATCCGCCCCAAATAGTACGTTTCATAGCAGCACTCAGGTTTCTGTAGTCTTTTGGATATCCATTTAGATAGGGAAAAATGGTCTGGTCGAAAAAGGTTGCGCCAGGTGGCATCCGCCCAATTATTTCTCCGTCAGGTGCGGAAGTAATTTGAGAGCCGTCTTCAAGTTGTTTGACATTAAACCATTTCGGATATAGAGCCTGATAACCCGGAATGACTTCCAATTTATGCCAATAATCTTTATCCGTATTGAAATGTCTTCCAATATCGATTACATCCGCACCAAAATAGTCAAGCAATTCCATTTCGGGTTGAACAACCTCTTGGATCACATCATAGACGTAAGTCTCAAGGTGTGTCTTGCCAAGATATTGAATAAGATTTTGGTAAGCTACAACCGAAATCCCTGAACTAGGTGTCGCCCCTAGATCAATAGGGACCCTGTCAGGCTCTTTATGCCCGATAGCCGCCAATATTCGTTCTCTTGATCTCATGTGTTTCTGGTTTAGTTATCATATTTCTCTCAATATTTCATTATAGTCTGGGACTAATAAAGCATGACAAAATATTCCAAATGCATGCTTGTAATAACTCTCTAATCTTCAATAACAGGTTCTCCCTTAATCTCCATAGCAATGACTGTTACATATTCAGACTGCTTTACGTTCTGTATATCAACAATTATGGCGTTTCCCTTTTTTTCTGCGTGCAAAACTTTAGATTTATCAGACAGCGCGTAAGTTTTTAGAATCTTATTCTCTAAACCGGGAATAATCAGTTGTCCGTTGTTTGGCCAATTGAAAATGTGTAAATACAAAGTGGTCTTATTCCCTTTGCTCTTTTGCGTACATTTGCCCCATATCAATTCTTTATCAAAAGGACCAGCGTTTGCTCCATGAACAGATTCACCATTCAATCTCATCCATTCCCCCATATCCTTTAAACGATCAACACTTGCATCAGGAATGACACCTTCGGAAGTAGGCCCCACATTGAGCAGAAAATTTCCTCCTTTTGAAACGATATCGACTAAGTTTTGAATCAGGGTTCCGGATGATTTCCAATTTTGATTATATTTATTGTATCCCCAATGATCATTCATTGTCATGCAGCTTTCCCAATCAACTCTGGGGAGTCCGGTTGGCGGTATCTTTTGCTCCGGAGTTCCAAAATCACCGTAAAAAATGCTGTCATTTCCGAATCCGGTCTCGTCTGTTCGTCCTTTGTCGACCCTGTTGTTAATGATAAGGTCAGGTTGCAGCTCCTTTAAGTAATCGTAGATCTCTTTGCCGTATTCATGAGTCCATGTATTTTCCCATTCGCCATCAAACCATAAAACACCAATTTTACCATAGTTTGTCAGTAATTCCTTCAATTGATTTTTCATATAGACAACATATCGATTCATCGCTGCATCATCGGCAGGCCTGTTCTTCTCCCAATCACGGCGGGGCAAATAATCCGGATGATGCCAATCCATAATGGAATAGTAAAAACAAAGTTTTATCCCTTGTTTAGCGCATGCTGATGACAACTCTTTTAATATATCCCGTTTAAAAGGAGTAGCCATGATATCAAAATCAGTCTCTTTTGAATCAAACAAACAAAAGCCATCATGATGCTTGGAAGTAATAACAATGTATTTCATCCCTGCATTTTTTGCAAAAGCAACCCATTCGTCAGCATTAAATTTTTCAGGATTAAATTGAGAAACAAATTGGGTGTATTGTTCCAAAGGAATTTGTGCTGTGTGCCGTATCCATTCTGCATGATCGGTTTTATCGGCCCATTCACCGGCCGGAATCGAATATAATCCCCAGTGAATAAACAATCCAAAACGCGCTTCCCGCCACCATGCCATGTGATCAGTTTGTTTCGATTTTCTTTCCCCGCAGGAAAATGAAATTAGTACCAATAGTATCAGTAAATACCCAAATTCTTTTTTGCTCATACTTTAGTAAATTTTTTCAATTTAATTGTATGCAATTTTCATATTCACCTTATTCTCTTTACTTGCGCATCACCGGTATGGAACTCGCCAACAGAGATCCGCGTGTGTCAAAAGTTCTTTTCATGGTTCGTTTCATATCTGAAAATTAAACATAGAAATTATTGAGACTGAGATTCGTCTACTCTACAATCATTAAAACAGGATTATCTTTCTCTTTCAAAGCGATCATCAGATTCGTAAATTCATTTGAATAATCAGTACTATTTTTTGTTTTATTGTATAAATCAATCATTTGATGTGCATAATAATATCCAATTAAAGTTTCTTTATTCGCAATATATTTGGGCCAAAAAGGCATTCCCCCATCAATATCATTAATAAATTCTACTATTGGAGATAATTTTTGCGTATTTTTATCAAAAACCATATTTTTGATAATTCTGTCTTTCAATGATGATATTCCAACTTGAATTTCAAGAAAAATGTATTTATTTGTTTCCAATATATTGAATACATTAATAAAATCGGCGAATTTCCCCTCTATGCCTGGCTCAATAATAAGATCCTCCCATTTGGTTTTGTTATTCAAGTTAAAAATTGCATAGGAACTTTTATTGGATTTTTCATTCAATTCATATAGTGTGTCTTTATAAGCTCCCATGTAGAATAACTCACCGCCTCTCTTATAGGAATATACATATCCCACTACATTATTTCGGTTTTTTGATCTGCTAAAATCAGGAATAGAGTCAATTAAACTACCATTAGTATTTGCAAAATAAATTTCATATAAAGGAGAAGATGCATGTAATGCATTCATTTCTTTCGTGAAAAAAGTTAATTTTCCCTGAGGAAACACACACAAATTTGCAACATCAAGATTAATTTTAAAATCTCTTACAAACTCTCCTGACTCTGAATTATAAACGTTCACTTTTCCGGGGTAACTAAAAACAAATATTTCGTTATGAAATTCGTCAATTGTGAATTTTATTCTTTTACTGTTTTCTCCAGGACCTTCTCCTGTTCTCCCAACTTGCCTAATAAAACGGCCTTTCGTATCAAATTGATAAAGTTTGAAAGCATCCAAAATAAAAATATATTTCTCAGTCATACATAAATCAGTAATAGCAGATAATAAACAAAATTCACTTGTTTCAAGCTGAATATATTTGATCGTACTCCCATAATTAGAAAGTAGTATTTTTTCGTTTTCTTGGCCTAAAGCTGCTCTTATATCCAGATTGAAAACTGATTTTACGTCTTGGCGATTCATTTTACTTTCTTTACATGAAAAAAAAGACATCGCAAAAATTAATATTACAAGTTGAAAATATCTGATTGCATTCATCTCTTAATGATTATTGTTTTCTTATTTACAACATTTGTTAGTTATCGCAATATCCATTATAATCTGGATCCATACTCCACATACATCTTGCAATATCATCCATATATCTCTCTTTGGCAGGAAATTCACTAGTTGACTGAATACATATTGCCGCTGTTCATATTTGCCTGGGTTTATTTACAGGCTGCAAGATGCGAAAGGAATTCAAATGACATGTGAATTTTTTGCTTTTAATTGGCTATATAATAATTTACAAATGTTTTTCAAAAAATCTTTTGGATATTAATTTATTATATATGTTAATCAACCGTTCCCGGGCAACATCGTCATTTATCCGATGGATTAACAGTCATGATCTTCCAACTCACTTTTCGGATATTGTCAGGTTTTCCTTTTTGTGCTTTTGAAATGATCCCTGAAGGTTTCCCGTCATGATCAGCTCGTACGCGAATCTCCCGCCAGGAATAATCTCCTTTTTCATAATTGTAGGTTTCCCCGTCATCGTCATATAGTTTATAGAAACCAGGTTGGCTGCCATAGTACCGGATTTCAAGATCGAATTTCTCTCCCCTGGCAGGAGCATGAAGCATTGGAGGCATCAATGGAATAATACCACCATCTTTTACAAAGACCGGTATTTGATTAGTTGGGGCTGTCACACTGATGATCCCGCCATTCCCAACATAGTCACCGGTATAGAAATCATACCATTTGCCTTTGGGGAGAACAAGGTCTCTTTTAGTTTGTCCTTTAAATACCGGGGCCACTAAAAGATATTCGCCGGCCATATACTGATCTTTGATTTCATGAGATTGTCTGATCTGAGTTGAATCTTCTTTCTGGTTTACATTATGTAAATCAAATTCAGGTATTGCATTGAAGCCTGGCTCCAGATTCATTCCCCGGAAAGGGGGTGTTCCTTCAAAGTGATATTTGGCAAATTCCGAATAAAAGTAGGGCATGAGTCGCATCCGCAATAACGCGTTTGCCTTTACCGCATTTTCCACCTCGGGGAAAGACCAGGGCTTGGTTCCATCAGCCCAGGCATTAATCATCGCCATAGCGGAAAAGCAGACAGTCTGAATTCGTCTGATCCATTCTTCTGTATCTGAGGAATTTCTGACCTCAGGAGTCCATAGTACTCCCGAATAACCACTGTTTATAAGAGCCGTAACGAAATCCCGATGACTGTAATAATCATTGTAAATCACATAAGGAAAAGATGAAGCTCCTGCATTAGACGCTCTTACCAGACCATAGGTCCGGGTGTTCTTCCGGTGATACAGATCCGTGGTAATCCTTTGGAGTAATACGCCGTAAGTTTGACGCAGTTGTTCCGCACTCGTCCCGGATGGAAATTTCGCTGCATCCGGCCATAGCCAGTAATCATATCCGTCACATTCATCGATTTTATAGCCGGAGACACCGATTGATACCTGATCATTTTCCAGTTGATTTCTTATAATCTCCTGAGCTTCCGGCAATGTCAGGTCAGTAACAACACCTCCCCATACCGTATGAGTTCCGGTCAAAGGCTTCAATTGATTATAGATCGGCGAGTCAGGTGAAATATACGGGTTAGTCCATAAATTCAAATGAATTCCCAAATTCTTCAACTCACAAACAAAATCAGCCGGATCAGGGAAACGTGTTGTGTCCCATTCCAGTGTGCATGGATAGGATTTACTTTGCCAACCAGGTTCCAACCCAATGACATCAAGAGGAAACCCTTTTTCCCGAAAAGCTTCAATTTCAGCAAAGACCTGTTTATCCGTGTAAAGCGTAGGAACCCGTTGAATAAATCCAAGTCCCCAACGAGGCGGCAAACATCCGCCTCCATTGAAGAGATTAAATCGCTTAACAGCATCTAAAGCAGTAGGTCCCGCGAAAATATAAATTTCACAACCGTCGGTTGGAATAACCATTTCAACGGCATCTGAGTAAGGCCGATCAGTCCAGTTTTGATCTGTATTGCGGTCACGCGGGAGTTCAGCTCCAGGACTATCTCTCCTCGCAGCAGTTCCGGCATATACTGTCATATAACGGGCACTGTTTACCAAAACCCCATAGCCTTGATCTGATATATAAAAAGGGACTGGCGCGTGAGTGCGGCCATTATCCGTTTCACCATAATGATCGACATGCAAATTCAGAACCCGATCTCGCTGGAACACCGTTTTAAAGTTCAGCCCAAAGCCATATAGTTGTTCATCTTTCGCTAAGGGAAACCGCAAAAAAACTTTCCCGTCAGAAGTCTCACCTGTAATTTTCGTTTTAGACAGGGGAAAATCCGCCTGTCCAAGTTTGGATAACGCCGGCAGATTAGGTTGAACTCCGGCTGCTGTTAATAAATCATAATCCTCCGGAGTTCCCACTTCTGCCTTCCACACTCCGGGAGCTACCAGGCTCCATTCCAGGTTTTTGGACAACGAAGCAAAAGAAAGCGTGATGCAGGTTATAAAAAAGAATACTCGTTTCATGCTGCTTACCATTTATTTGTTTCAAGGCAATAACACAAGATCTTAATTCAAAACAAAGCTTTTCGGCGCATAAGCTTTCAAATCAAACGTCAGCTTATCGTCATGAATTTTAAGGGGTTTTCCCGTTTTTTCTCCTCTCAGATTCACGGGGATCGCTGTGGTAAATTTGGATTCGGAAGGCAAAACCACGTCCAGTATTCCTGATGTTCCGCCTTGTTCCCAAACTCGGAGGATTGTTCCTTCTCCGTCCGGGTTTGGTCCGAATGCACTAAGGGAAATACCTTTGCGTGAAAAAGAAATACCCTCCCCGGTAACGGGCAATTGCCCGTTCTTTACCTCCGAACCGGCTGCCATCAAAGGCACCCTTGTTTCCATAGCAGGTGTGAACAACCCACTTTCGGAAGAAAATTTGTCGAATGTCCAGATACGTACTTTCGCATTCATACGCTGGCCATTACCAATCCAGGCCCTGAAGTTCGTACGCCAGTGGTTATTATAAAGATTTAAGTAAATATAGGGCTTGTCCGGCTCATATCGTTTGCTGAATTTATACTCACCAGGTTCTCCCAAACTAACCAATGGCACATCAGGAGAGCAGATACCAACACCACCTCCTGTTTCATCATCATAAACAGCTACGCCATGATTTACCCACCAAAAATGATAATTGGCATTATCAGTGATCATGTCTTTTACCGGATCAGTATCGGCGCCTATGCGTCCTAACCGGAATCTGGCGTTATCGCATCTAAACGGGAGGCATATCCAACCCGCTTCCGGCCATATATCAGGCTGTTTTTGCCAACTGATATCAAGATCTGCAAAAGGCTGACAGCCTGAAAGCGTCAGAGAAATGGATATTTTTTGGGGCTCACCGGGACCGGGAATCGTACCCGTCATTATTGCCTTGACATCAATCGCAGATTTCTCAACAGTAAGTTTAAGACCCTCAGGCAAAGCAGAACTGTAAGGAACATCCTGTGGCATATCGTATGCTGCAAAGATGAATCTGTGCGCCATATGTTGCGGATAGAGGGATTTATCTATCCAATCTGAGATCTGTTGATACCCAAAACGTTCATAAAAATATTGTCCAAAACCCTGAGGGGCATTTGCATCCACTAACTCTTTTCCTGTCCTTTTATCAACAAGGCTGGTTATCCTTCCCAGCTTTGCATTAATAATTGCTTTGAAAAAAGGACTTTCAATCACTCCTGATGCGCTATCAGCACTCAGTTTTGGATTTTCTGCATGTTCCGACGATGCTACATACGTTCTATAACCCATTGCCGGGATATCTTTGGCGACAAAACGGGACATTGGAGCGCTGTATTCAATGGATGGGTATTCATGAGAAACAGGAATGACCTCTCCGCCATCCAACGGTTTCAGTGAGTTAAAATCACTTCCAAAGATCAAACGAGTGGCAAGTTCCACCATACCGTCCCTTTTCCAGGGAAGAGGATTATAAACTGTAACCCGGTTACCCTCAACACCAACATGATCGGCAAGCGTGGCAACTGCATCCTGATATGGTTCACGAATAAGAGTCGCTGCATGCCCGATATAATCTGCGTGATCGTTCCATGATTTGTCCATTAACCGGTATTGGGCAGGCAGCCCGCTGAACCATAAATCATTCCATGATTCATACGGAGCTTTAATATAGTGCTGATTTGCAAGGCCCCATGTATGCTCGCTGTAAAGCAGGCTGTTTTCGTATGCTTCACTTATTTTTTTTCTCAAATCCGGACGATAAATGCCCCAAATGGTTTGAAGCGTTGAAAGCTGATCTAATCCTCCAATAGACGGACGAATATGTTGGGCCAGTTTGCTGGCTTCCGGCATACTCATGGCGCCATGAATCCAGGTATCACCGATATCACTGCGAATCACAGGCAAATGACTCAAATCCTCCTTCAATATCAGCGCCGCAAAATCATCCATCGTGCCAACACGTGCCTGGATCCCTCTGCTCCTGTAATACTCCAAATCTCTTTTCACGGTTGCCGGGTCCGGAGGTCCCTGGTTATCGCCTGTCATATTTATATAAACCCATGTTTTAAATGGCCATTCACCGGCTGGAAGCGGATCGCTTCCGTAACCGTTTTTGTAAAGGGTAAGAAGACGAGAACCATCAGGCCCTTCCCACCAAAAAAAAGGAGGTAAGCCCAGTTCCCTGTTTACATAAGGCCCTCCCATGTGGTAAAATTTAATTCCCGCATGAGCGCAGAGTGTTGGTATAATCCATGAATGCCCGGGTACATCGCTCATTTTTGCACTGATCGATAAAGGTCGTCCGTATTTTCGGTCAATCGTTGAAGAAATATTCAGTCCGCGAACCAGATCTTCAGGATCAGATGTTTCAACATGCATCGAAAAAGGGAACGAATGAACAGCCAAATTTCCGTCACGAATGGCCTTTTCAATTTTTTCTCTCCGGTCCGGCGCCTGTCCTTCCCAAAGGATTTGTGTCATTGGCCATCCAGATAGCGTCCAGACAAATTGCTGGTCTTTAGGCTGGCCACTGTTTTTGTCAATGGCTTCCAGTACCTTATCACACATCGACGTTCGGTAATCATGTACTACTTGTTGTACCGTGCCTGAATAGCCAATGTCAAAGTGGGTTTTATAGACAATAACTACCTGCACCACTCCCAAAGGTGTGGAAGCGTTTTTCTCAGCAGCCTTTTCTTTTGTTGATTTTTCTCCTGGTAATGTTGATTTTGAATTATAATTCTGAGAAAACGAATAATCGGTAATTGTCCAAATCAACATGAACATCAGGCTAAATCTAACTTTCTTTCCCATAATAAAATATTTATAAAAATTTTATTCATCTCGCCCAACAGGCAATTAATTCCCTAACAAAAAGACCCGGTCCAGCATGCCGGCATGGAACAATGACTTGTAAATACGAACAGCAATTACATTGTTTTTACCGGGCTCAATGAGCTTGGTCACATCAAATTCCTCCTGATAGTCATAATTATCCCAGAAATACAGATTTCCCCTGTAAATGTGATCGGTGTAGTCGCCATGGTTAAACGCCACAGGTTTCCCGTTTATCCAGATCTGCATGGCCCGGGCCAGAAGGGTGGGAAAGAAGATCGTCACTTTTTTCCCGGAGAATGTGCGGGGAACATCCGCATTTGTTCTCATAAACACCGCAGAAGGCTCATGTTGATTTTGGTATTTTAGATCGGGCATGATGGTTACATCCCAGTTATCCAGTGTATCGACCGATTGTTCAGGCTGATGTAACCCCAGGTTTTCAGCCTGTTGGTCATTGTCCTGCATTACTTTCCAATACCGCGGTAATACGACACTCGCGGATGCATCTTTGATTTTTCTGTTCCATCGGCTGTATTTTTGATACCAGCCGGCGGGTTCATAAATGGACGGAGAAGTTCTTGTCGTATCCAGCGTGGAAGGATGCATGAAGTTCGGGTAAATTTTATTCAGTGCATCTTTAATTTCAAAAGAAACCCTGATCTTTTGATTGGCCGCGCTAAAATCACCGGTTTCGCGGGCTGTTTCAATACCATCGCAAAAGGCATCCGTGCTGCGTTGCACCTCAATCAAAAGATCGAGCTGCTTTTTTGCAAGGGGATCTTTCACGAGTAATTTTGCTTTTTCCAGCGCCATCCGGCACTGCTTCCTGACATCAGAAGTCAGGATCAGATGGTTTCCGTAGATCTCGTTGCCGTAAAGTTCCGGGATTTCATCCATCCGCTTTTCGAGGATGTCGTAATACTCAAGTACTGCTGAAGCAGCCTCCGCGAAACGTTTCTCACAATAGTCATCCAGAATGTCTCTGTAGTCTTGATTCACATTCCAGAACAGGCGGATCATCATCCAGTTATCCAGACCCGAAGAAGCCCATTCATCAAATCCCTGGGTGAGGTGTCCGTCCAGTCCCTTTTCGTGGAAGTACTTATAATTCTCTGCGATGATCTTCCAACGCGGACAAATCATGGCCTGGTTCCACTGGTAACCCATGGGTTCATAATCGTGAAAGTAGGTTTCTGCACCAACTCCTTTTGCCTGCAGCATCCATGATTCGAACCAACCTTTGAAAGCGCAGACGCTCCTGCTTTTTTTACTGTAAATGCTAAATTGAGGACTAATACTCAGTGGCGCGAACGAAAGCGCCATGGAGGGGTTTATTCGCACAATGCGCGGAGGTGCCGTATTATTGGAGTAAACGTAAGCAGCGAACCTGCGGTTGGGAGCAACTTTGTTCACCCGCTCAATAACCTTGTCGAAAAAGAACCAAAGCCTGTCTGTGGCACTCATTGCTCCCATATAAGGGTCATATTCATAGCTGTCCAAAGCCTGGGTACCTGCCCTGTCATCAAAGACAAATCCGTCTTCCGCCGATACGGATACATAGTCCGAGAACGGATACCGGTTTTTGAAATGGTCCACATAACATTCAGCATACAGGTCCCAAACCTTCGGATTGGACATATTGGGAATATGATAGAGCGGTTTACCATCCTTCATGGCATAATACTCATCGGGAAGACGATCGATCTCTTTATTGTTTTCATCCCTTGTTTTTATCCCGGGCGAAGTTTGGGCTGCGCCCCATTCGAGGGGATCACCGAGCGCGTGTGAAAAATTTCCGGTAGATGCGCGGCGGCTTCCAAGGGCGCTTATATAATCACCTTTGTTACGCAGTGTCCACTGCGCATATCCTTTGGACTCCCCGTATGTACACCACCAGTTGCGAGTTTTAAACGAAGGATTTTCTGTCTTATCGACGGAAGTGACGAGCGTCTCTTTTTGGGGAATGATTTCACCCGCCGTCCCCGGCATAAGCCAGCGGCAGCCAAAAGACTCCAGCAAATCGTAAACGGCATACAGCGTTCCCCTGGCGAGTGAACCTGAAAGAAACAGTTTGTTGCCCGTTACCTTCAGCATGATGCCATCGGGACCAAGTTTATCCAGATTACTTTCCAACCCTGCCTGCCTGGCAAGAGCCGTGCCCAAAACAATGGCCGGGTAATCAGGGATCTTTTCACCTTCTTTTAACCAAACAACTTTCAACCCGGCACCGGTGATTTTTCTGAGATATTCCTGTAATTCGGCTAAAGCCAGTTTTTCTTCATCTCCGACGCGTTTGCCCTCTTTAAACCGGTATTCTTTGTATTTCCCCAGTAAGGTTTTAATTTCTTCGTTCGTGCTGTTCGGGAATCGGTCGAGAAGAAAAGCTTTTGCATCAGTATCAGACATATCGAGATAATGATCGAGTTCTGTCCTGGCAGGGATAATAATTTTGACCTTCGCTGTTCCCGATCGGACCAATGTAAGCTCGTCTCCATTAGCAGAGAACATTGAAAGCAAAATGAAGATGGTTGCACAAACCTTGTTTATTCTTGTCGCATTCATGGTGTCTGTTTTGTAATCAGGTTTCTTTTTCTAAGTTCGTTTAGTCCGTTCTGCCAGGCGCCTTTGTTTCCCCAGATGTAATAAGAAAAATACATCGTGCTTTTCTTAAAGATGGGCACCCAGGGCTGGAATTCCGCATAATAGTAATTGGCATCACGGTTGGACGGATGGTTTTGCCACATGTGCAGGAACAAGGGCTGGTTAACGGGAAAGGCTCCGATAAAGCTTAAGTTCTGCCGGGTGTCATGGCCGGCATTCCATCCTTCGGTGGGGTACAATAACCTGCCGTAATACCGTTCAGGCATCATCCGGTACTGGCGCAGGCTGTCTTTCTCCGGGATTATAAACACATCCTCTGTTCCATGCCGGTCTCCCAGTTCAAGGATAGGCTGCGGACCGAGCACATCCATCTCCGGGTTTTTAAACGTCAGCGCCCAGCGGATTTCCAGCAGTGGTGAGTTCCCGTAGAGGGTGAATGTTTTCTCCAGCTTGTTCCCGTAAAAGTCGGCGGTCATTTCTACCTGTACATAATCGCCTTCCTGCTTTACCATTTGGGCATGATATAGGTGGTCAGTCTCAATGCCCGGTTGTCCCAGGAAATCTTCAAATCCCCCGTAGGGATAATAATACCTCTTTCTGAATGGGCGTTTGTCGTCATCCGGCTTTTCCGGCCAGAGCTTAAAGAGCAGGTTATCCTTTCCTGATTTAACCATGTATTCGATCACCCTTGCACCCGTGGTTAAAAGGGTAACCTGGACACTGTCATTTTCCATCCTGTATTCGTTCACCCCATCCGCATTCAGATCGGTTTCATACAGAATGGATTTGCCGCTTGCCGCGCCCACGCCCAACTGGCTTAGACAATCTATATTCAAAGCGCTGACCTTCACCTGATAATTGCCCGGAGGTACTTTTAACTCAAATAGTAAGTCCTTGAAAGTTCCCTTCCCTGTAAAACAGACCTGTTCAGTTTTATAAACTACTTTGGGTGCCTGATCGCCGGATAAGACTTCTACTTTCACCGGGAATGATGTTTTATCAGTAAAATTATGGATCGTGACGGGGTAGCTGATTTTGGGTGCATGCCCGTAAAGTAACTGGTGCACGGAAATGGCAAGTGGCAGGTTCAATAAGGCAACGGTGCTTTTTCCTGAATTCCCCCAGTCGAAATGAACGGCGATGGGATTGGCCTTGCCCATCGCATCAGGCTCTGCCTTTAGCTTAAACGACAGGGTTTTCGTGCTGCCGGCAGGAATAACAGGCGCGGCGTTTTCAGTGCCGGTGGCTTTTAGTTCCGCGGGAAGTGTCAGGCTCAGCGCCCCTGAAACTTCGTGGGGACAGGTATTGGTTATGTTGACATGAAGCTGATAATCGTCCGTTACAACGGCTTCGATGCTGACGCGCGAACCAAAATAATTTTCAAGAAATATCCTGTCCAGGTACAACATCTGCAATACATTGCGGTACAATGCCGGCCCCATCATTCCGGCATTATTAAACACGGCTACTTCACGGCGGGATAAAACAGCATCCCATAACCGTTCTTTACTTAGTGTTTTTCCTTTTTCAACGAAAAGTACCATGGATGGAACAGCTCCCGAATAAATCTCCCCGGTGGAAAACAGGAAAGGAACATTCCCTTTGTCAATTTGCTCCTTGTCCCCTTCCGTGGCAAAGTACCCGTCATAGTGAAAGTTCTCCTTGTCTGCTGTCGGGCTGTATACAGTCCTGAAGATATACCCTTCTTTTTCCCTGGCAAAGCTGTTATATACTTCATTGTCAAAAATGCTTTGTATCTGCAGCTCGTCATAATCTTGACATCCGTAAATGGGAGAATGACCCACGTCGGTCACAACGGGTAATTTTACCCTGTTCACCCACTGTTCGAGCTCATCCTTTGCCAAAAAATCCAAATCGCCATCAAATACAAACCAGTCATTGCCTTCATTCATGCCCCTGCCGATCACCTCCAGGGGATGGCCGGGTGTACAGGTCACTTTATTGTACATGGTCTGCACGCCAAACCAGCCCCGGTGCAGATCATATTTTTCCAGCACATCTTCCGTCTGATCTAAAAGGCTCTTAACCCGGTCCAGGGACTCCTGATCCTCAGAGGACACCACAAACAAATGCCGGTCGCCTTTATCCAAAATAAAAGCATTTACTTCTGCAAAGTCCCCGCTGTCGTACTGGTGGCTTTTCAGCCTGGACTCCAACGCATTTTTCGATAATTTTCCCACTAAAATCCGGCCGGTTTCTGAATTGGGGGATACATAAACCAGCAGATTACCTTTCTGCAACGGCTGCTCAAGCTCCTGAATGGTTGGCTCTTCCATGGAAATATATGGCCCGGTCAGCAAGCCGTTAAGGAAGCCCTCCTGCATCGTTAATCCCGGGATCCCCATATCTTCTGCCGCATCTCTTCTGCTTTGCGCGATCGTACGTTCAATATCGGGGATCGAGGCCTTAAACAGGCTTCCATAGCTGATCCGTTTTGAGTACATATCATGCCAATGGTCGGTATAACCATTAAACTGAAAGTAGGTAGTCACGATATTTTTTTGAGGTTCAAATGAACCCGTATACACAAAATCATCTAAATGCTGGGAAAATGCAGGGCTGTATAACCAGATACAACCAATAATGGCTAAAGCACCCTTCAATCCTGCCGCTCTACACCCGAAGATACCCCAAACGCTCTTTTCCATATCCAGGGTTTTATTTTGCTTTGGCTAACCAACGCATAATGGAACAAAAGAAATCTCCGTACCGGTCCCACTTCTGGAAGCCTGTTCCCCAATGCGGAGACACATCGGAGGCAAAGGCCATACAACGTCCTTTCCCAAAGTTCCCGGCCACGATAAACGGATCGCCAAATTCCTTTACATCAGCGATGACTGTTGCATTTGGTTTTGCCTTAATCCGATTGTAACCGCTGAACCGCGGCCCGTTATCCCAGTCAAATCCGGAGACTACCGGATGATCCTTCACTAAGGTACGAATATGCACGCCCTGCGGGGCTTCCCTGCGGTCATCATTGACGTCCAGACACGTTACCGGGAGCGCCTCCTCGACCGGCGTACCTGCCCAGTTCCCGATCCCCCTGCGACCGGTAAAGGACTGCCAGCCGCCGATCATGATCAGCCCGCCTCCTTTTCTGACAAACTCGCGGATTACCTCCAGCCGGTTTGGTCCCATGGGGTCCTGGAGCATACGGGCCCAGTCGTATAACACCAGTGATTCCTGTTCCACGTCCGAGAGTACCACCACATCGTATTTGGAGGATAATTCTTCTACCGTCTCAGGAAAGGACTCGGTAGCATCCCAGGTCGCCATGTGGTCGCATTGAATATCTTCTGTCGCGTTTAATGCATCCAGTACCGGCTGACACCAGACGTTGTCGGAATACCCTTTTGTTTCATAGTAAAACTGCGATGCCACGATATTGGGACCCAGCACAACCCCTTCGTCGCCTACGTATAACACCCTGATCTTTTTTTGTGCCACAGCAGAAAATGCCATCGCAAACACTAATCCGAAAATAAATGCCTTTTTCTTCATTTTATATAAGTTTTAATATTTCCATTAAGTAATTAATTATCAAATAGAACCAGATAGTATTGCGCTTATTTTACGACAATTTCATCCACGTAGAAACGCGATTGAAGTCCGGCATCGGGATATGGCTCAGGGATCGTGATTGTCCCTTTTACCTTAAATTTTACAAACCGGAACGGATCAGCAGCGGAGACGTCAAAAATGAACCGGCGCAGCCAGTTCTCATTTCTTTGATTTCCTTTCACGTCGATTTTTCCTACCGAAGTAAATTTCCCTTCCTGCTTATTTGCTACAAGACATTCGACCGAGGCGGGATGCAAAATTGAGCTGCCTTCATGGAGTGACGATAGTTCGATGGTATCAGCCTTTACTGATTTTTCCAGATCCAGTAAGAGCTCGGCATCTGCAGCTTCCCACCCTAACCACGAAACGATCGATGTCGCTCCGTTATAGTCCCACCGCACCCCATCGGTCAAAAATCCCAGGCCTCCGTTATAGTCCGTATACGCCTGGGGCAGGGGATTAGCGGCAACCTTTTTTCGGAAAGCCAGGTTTCCCTGGCGAACTGCATGATCTACCGTGTACCTTAGCCGTTCACAATAATAGTCGGGAGAGAGTCCGCCTTCTTTGAGCCGGGTTATATTTTCTCTTTTGCAAATGGCATGAAAATTTTCCATGATGCTGTCCATCGCCAAATTCCGGTGAACCCCGCTGCTGTCGTACCAGCCCCGTGGTCCGAACATGTTGTATTTTGCGATTTCCATGGTCGCATAGTATAAGGGTACCCGGGCGGTTTGTACATGGTGGTAAAACACTTCATTATTTTTAACCGCCTTTTCAGCTTCATTAAAATAGTGGTTGTAATCTTTCAGATTCTCTTCCGATAAAAAAGAGTTTTGGAAAGAAACAGGATAAGAAAAAAGCTCTAATCTTTCTCCTGACTGCCATAATTCCCTGTGCGTTTGATTGATGTATTTCTTGATCCAGGGCGCGGCATCTCCATAATAATCGTTCAAAAAATTGTCGATTATTTTTTCGACGTCCGCATTTGGATTCCACAACAACCGGGAAGTGAGCAACAATCTCAGTTCGGCAAATTCCGATCCCTCGTAAATTAAAGTTTCCAGGAAGAATTCACGAATATGACGTTGCCTGAAAAATTGGAGATTGCGCTGCTGGGTATATAGGTTCGGATGCGGGGCCACGGCATGAACGAAGTTGGCCACATAATCCCATACGAAAACATTTTTGCTTATTTTACTCCAGTCGGTCAAATCCCGGATAAATGTTTTTTCTGGTTGAGAGGGATCCTCGACATAAGGGATCGCGGCGTTCATCTTGTAAGCACAAAGCGTTACCGACACATTATCCAGGGGCTTTGTGACTGCCGGGGCGGGTTGACTGTACACATAGGCAAGCGTGGTGAAGACTTTATCGGGGAACTGTCTGGCGATCCCGTTCACAAAACGGATGACCGGCCCGGAAGGACTTTTTTCTTCTTCGATCACTTTTTTGCACGCCTCGCACTGGCAATACATGTACCCGTCATTCTGAGCTACCCGCCAGTATTTCTGATCCGGGGAGGCGGCCATAGCCGCTTTCAGTTTTTCGGTCACGTGGTTCAATACATCCTTATTAGACAGGCATATCTGATCGGGGTATCGTTTCCCGTTTACCATGCAAAAGTACTCGGGGTGTTCTTTAAAATATTCCTCCGGCGGGAGCAGCCAGTAAAACGAATGGTTTGCCCCATGATCCTCGCCTCCGGATAACCGGTTCCAGTCAAGAAGGTCCGTGTCACCTCCAAAGGCATCAGAGACAATATAAATTGTTCTGTAACTGTTTACCGAAGAGTCGGCCAAACTGATATGCGGGAGGTCAATATCTTTGTTTTTGGGGATCAGCTTATAGGTTGGGCTGTAAAGGCGACAGTTCAGGTACTTTTCCAGGATAGTGATCACACCATAAATACAGCCCTTTTGTTTACCACCATGAATATGAAAGCTGGTGTTTGATGCATCGATCTTGTAACCGTCATATTCCAGTCCGGATACTTCTTTGATAAAGATACCTTTGGCATCATTCCCGATCGAGTCTGTAATTGGCAGGGTACACCCGGAAATCTCTTTGACGTACTTCTGCATCAGATCTGCTGCCCGCTCTTCCTGGGCATTGGGGTAATCCGGGATCACAATGACGTAATCACTCTTCCCGTTTTCCACCAGGTTAATTTTACCGGTATGACAGGAAAAGAAGACAATCGTTAATCCTATTAGCAAGCATGTCTTTTGCATAATTTTCTTCATTTCACGATGATTTCATCAATACATACATTTGATTTTCGCCCGGCGGCGGTATGAGGCTTAGGCACCACGATGGTTCCCCTGACTTTTAATTTCACATAGCGAAAGTCTCCGGACTGACTGACGTCAAAAGAAAAAGGATGTAACCCGCCCCTGAAAACCTGACTGTTATTCAGATTTATCGTTCCGGCAGAACGAAAACCGGTGTTTTTACTTTTTGAAACGAGGCATTCCACGGACAGGGGATGTAAAATCCGCCGCCATTGGTCAGGAATACAGAGGGTGGTCAGTTCCACGGCAGAAGCCCCGGCGTTTTGTTTCAGATCCAACTGAAGTTCGATGTCGGTTCCTTCCCAGCCTAACCATTGGGATGCCCATAGATCCATATCGTCTCCGTGGACGCCGTCGGTAAGCAGGGTCAGATCTCCTTTGCTGAGCAGCGCTGAGGGGGCCGGAGTCGCCTTCACGTTTTTTCGAAATGCGTGATTGCCGGTTACCCGGACATTGGAAACGTATTTTGTCTGGTCGTAATAATGTTCGGTGCTCACTCCAAGTTCATTGAGCCTGTCCACGTTTTCTTTTTTGTACGTGTCACAGAAATCCTCCAGGATACTGTCTATTTGGGCATTTCTGACAGCGCCGGCAGGATCATACCAGCCACGCGGTCCGAACATATTCATTTTTGCAATTTCCAGGACAGCGAAGTCAATCTGCGAGCGGAACAGTTGGACATGATGCGAAAGCGTCTGGTCGTTTTTTACGGCTTCTCTTGCCTTGTCCAGGTAAGTGTAATAATCACGGATGTTCTTTTCGGAAAGGTATGAATGCTGATGCCAGAAGGGAGGATCATAGATGCCTAAATTATCGCCCGATTTGATCAGCTCGCTTTGCAATTGGTCAATATACTTCCTGATCCAGACGGCTGCATCGCCGTAATAAGCTGCCAGGAATTCATCCATGGCAACTGAAACGTCGATATCCGGGTTCCACAGTAAGCGGGAAGTCAGGTAAAGCTTCAGTTCGGCAAACGCATTTCCAGTACGGATGTCGGCCTGCTGGTAGTGATCCACCACGTTGTTTTCGACAAATAGCTGAATATTCGGTTGCAGTACGTGTAAATTGGGGTAGGGGGCTGGATAATAGCTGAAATTGCAGGTATAATCCCACACGCATATGCGGTTGCTGATTTTTCCCCAGTTTACCAGATCATTCCTAAATTTACGGGACTCTGTACAGGTATCGGCAGTAATGGGTTTACTGCGGTTTACCGTGAAGGAACAAAGCGTGATCTGTACGTTATCTTCGGGTTTAACCACTGCGGGGGCAGGCTGGCTGTACTGATAGGCAAAGGTGGGGATAATTTTATCGGGAAACTGCTTTGCCACCTCGTTTACAAAGCAGATAACCGGGCCCGACGGACTTTTTTCTTCATCGGTAATTTTTTTACAATCATCACATTCGCAATACACCTGACTGTCATTTTGCGCGACCGGCCAATAATTTACTTCCGGGTTTGCCCTTGTTTCTTCTTTCAGCTTCTCGATTACTAACCTTAATACTTCCTTGTTGGATAAGCAGAGTTGCTCCGGAATCCGTTTGCCGTTGACCAGGGCATAATACTCCGGATGGTCGTTGAAATAATCCTTCCAGGGCACAAAGGAATCAAAGGTGTGGTGAGCAAAATTATACTCAACTGATATCCTGTGCCAGTCCAGCAAATCCTGATCGTGCGAAAACGCTTTTGTTGCCAGGTGGATCATCCGGTTTTCATTTGCCGACGAATCCGCCAGGTCCATATCAGGCAGCCATATATCCTTACTTTTGGGGATGATCTTATAATCAGGGGTATATAAATGACAACCCACGTACTTTTCAAGGATGGTCACCACGCCATAGACACACCCTTTATTTTTGCTGCCATCAATATAGATTGAGCCTTTTTTATCTGTTTTGATCCGGTACCCGTCATATTTAATCCGGCCTTTTTCTTTTATGAAAATTCCTTTTGTACCGTTTTCCACACGATTGACAACAGGCAGGTTACAACCGGATACCTGTTGAAGGTAGTCTTGCAACATGGCGGCAGCCCGTTGCTCCTGTTTATTTGGATCCAGTGGAATAACAATGACGTAATCGCTCTTCCCGTTGCTTACCAGTTTAACGGGGTTTGAAGGATCACATGCATAAAATACCAGGAGACAGACATACAGAATGGTTTTTGCATGCAAACAGCATTTTATTATTGTCATGGCTTGTTTCATAAGTTCAAAATATTCTATTGTAGTAATGTCATTGCCGGCGGCATCGCCTTATGTGATTTGACATTACAGCGCTTTTCTTAAACTTTTTCCGGAACCTGGTAAGGTTTTCTGTAATCCCTTGACAGCATCGAGTCTGCCTCGGGATCATTTACAATTTTTTCAGCAGCTCCGTCAAACGTCAATCCACGCCCAAGACGATAAGAGATGTTGGCTAAGTGTGGAAGGGCAGACGAATAAAAACCTTCGCTGATCCCGCTGTTCAGGATGTCATCGTTTCCATCACGGACGGCTGTGAGAAAGTTGGAGAAATGTTCAGCGCTGTTTGGACCCAGCAGGGTTGCTTCAACCGTTCCTCCTGTCACTCCCGACCCCGCGAAAGGCTGCTTTTCCCATTTGCGGAAAGCCCACCATTCTCCGCCGGCAGTTTCCCAGGCCTGCAACTCCAGGTACCCTTCGGTGCCGTAGAAAACATTCCCGATGCAGCGGTCATACCGGCCAATCTCGTTATTGGTATAGCGTCCGCGAGTTTCGAATTCCAGGATAGTGCCATCTGCATATTTAAACAGGGAGGATTGGGTATTCGGGGTTTCCTGCGAACATTCGGCAGGATCGATCCCGAAAATGCCGCCGGAGGAATAAACCGAGACGGGATGTTCATGTTTGTTGAGCCCCCAGCGGGCAAAATCGAACTCGTGCACACCTTGGTTGCCGCTGTCGCCGTTCCCGGTATCCCAATGCCAGTGCCAGTTGTAATGGCTTCTTTTTTCGTTATAGGGCCGCCAGGGCGCAGGGCCTAACCAGCGATCGTAATGGAAACTGGCAGCAGGGGTACTGTCCTTGGCAATGCCGAACGATTCACGTGGTTTATAACACAGGCCACGGGCCATGTATACTTTGCCGATGCCACCCTCGTGTAAAAATTTCATGGCCTCCCTGATATTCTTGTACGAACGGCCCTGAAATCCGACCTGGACCCGCACGTTGTACTTGCTGGCCGCCTCAATCACCTTTCGTCCCTCAAAGAGATTGTGACAACCCGGCTTTTCGACATAAACATGTTTACCGGCCTGACAGGCCCATATGGCGCCCAGCGCGTGCCAGTGATTCGGAGTGGCTATGGAAACGACATGAATATCCGGGTTGTTCAGTACTTTCAGCATATCCCATTCGGTTGCAGGCTTGAATCCCGTCTTGTCGTACACGGTTTTTGACCGTTCGGCAAAGAATTGTTCGTCGGTGTCGCACAGTGTAGTGATTCGCACGTTGTGCTTGTCTTTCAGAAAACTGAATTCGTCAATATGGGCCGTTCCCCTTCCGCGAATGCCGATGATGGCCAGGTTGATCCGGTCATTAGACCCCATGATGGATGCATAAGATTTTGCACTGAATCCCATGCCGCCGATGGCGATACCGGCTGTACCCAGCGCACTTTTCTTAATGAACTCTCTTCGTGCTGTCATTTTCAGTATTTTGATGATTATTTAAACTGTTTTACATACTCCAGGAAAGCTTTGGCACTTTTATCCAGATTCTCCATCGAACCACCTCCTTTCAGAGAAGCACACATTTCATAGGCGATGTAGCCCTGGTAGCCGATTTCTTTCAGGGTATTAATGAACGTATCGTAATCAAGATAACCTTCTCCCGCATTCACCAACCTGTTCTCCGGTAGCAAGGGTACATAATTGACCTGTGAGGGTTCGTACCTGAACCTTGGAAGCTTTTTGTAATCGGCTACCGTGGTATGAAGTATATACGGTTTCATCGTGTAAACGGCCTTTTTTAGTTCCTCTGCCGACAGCCCCAGCATGGTTGGTGCCCAGCAATCAAAAGCCGCTTTCACATTCGGCAGGTTCACTTCGTCCAGCAGCCATTTCATCACATCGTGGTGAACAGCAATATCATGGTGGTTTTGCACAACAAGGGTAACCCCGTATTGATCGGCAATTTTGCCGGCCATTTGCAACCCTTCAACGATTAATGCATATTGCTTTTCATAGTCGATTCCTGGACGTTCGTAACCGGTATAGATCCTTACCATGCTGGTCCCCAGATCGCGTGCCAGGCGAGCCAGTTCCCCGATATACAGCGCCTGTATTTCCATGTTTGGGACCCCCGGCTTGTCAATGCCGGCGGTAAAATCATTATACCCGGCAATGCAAACAAGATCCAATCCCAGCTCTTCGATCTTTGCACGCAGTTTCTTGCGGGCATCCTCATCGTAATCTATTAATGAGACATGCGGACGTTTGGCGCCGAGCATGACCCCATCAAATCCGAGTTCTTTGGCCTTGACCAGGAACTCATCGACCGAAAGCAATGCCTGGCCGCGCCAGATCCCGCTGTAGCTGACCGAGTGAAGGCAGGTTTTAACTTTAAAATCTTCAGGATTTCCTGTTGGCGCTTTCTGTCCGCTTAGTGTAGCTGACAGAAGGAACAGTATGGTAACCAGTAAATATCTTTGTATTCTTGTTGTCATACGTGAATAGTTTTCTATTTTTTTCATGATGATTATATATCATCCTGAACCACTGATTTGATTGGCAATACGGTCAATACTCTTTGGCAAAATCATTCATGAGAGCGTTGATTTCGGTATCATTTAAATGACCCCCGGAATGAATAATTACACGATACCTGAATGTGATTGACTTACTGGCAGGGATGAAGAAGTTCAGCTCTTCTTTCCCCCGCGTGAAATCTTTTACTCCCAAGGGGTTGGCTGCAAACAGTCCATATCCCCGGGCATGCCAGTAAGTGGGGAAACCCGGATTCTTGGGGTGGTCACCGATTACCAGGGTGATGTGTTCGTCACCAATACTCCCGTACAGATTCATCCACCTGGCCCGGGTACCCCAGACGGCTTCACCGGTAACTCCCTCACTGCTTATGTAATTTCCGGTTACCCCTTCATTAGACAATGCAGTTACCGTGGTAGGATGCCCGTGGGCATCTGTCAGGGTTACATCTTCTTTTGACGGAAGTTCAAGCTGGTGCACGACACGGATGGCAAACATACCTTCCTTGGTGTCTTTCATTGTTACAGAGCCTCCTGTAGCTTTCAGCGTTGTGATCCGGTCAATGATGCGGGTTGGTCCCTTTGCAATAAAATGATATTCGGTGTTTTCCGTCAGAAGTTCTTTGCCTGCCCGATCAAGCCAGCTTTCTTCTGTAATCATCGATCCTTTACCTAAGCCCCCGGACATTTTTTTTACCTTGCGATGCCTGATTACACCTCCGTTCGCGTTTTTTGTGCCTAATCCCTGAGAGCCGTTACCCCAAAAATCATAACCGTTAACATCCCCGTAAGTCAGCCATATCCCGATCTGGAGAGGATGGTCGGCCCGTTCTCCGGTTTTCGGTTTGAGCGGAAACCCTCGTGTAATCGCTGTGCCGGAAGAAGTTAAGACAGGAAAGAGTATCGGTTTACAGACGTTATCGGGCCAGCAAAACGAAGTAAAGAGTTTTCCGTCGATCATAACATCAACTTTTTTGGCAGCCTCATTTTTAATAAATGCTACCTTCTCGCCTTTACTTTTTTGGACTTGTGCTGATTGCACGCTGCGGGGAAAGAATAAAGTAATAGACAGAAATACAGCTATAATGGGGTATAGTTTCATCGCTAATTTGCTAAATTATTGTTTCATATTTATTTGGGAATTCCGATATGATCGAACAACTCAGCCGGCCATGTATTGATCCGTATGAACCCATCAGGAACCGGTTGTTTGTAGTGAACATAGGCCTTTACGTTGCCTTTTATTGCATAGCTGACTGCTCCTCCATATTCACCTGGCGTGAACAAGCTATATCCTGCAAGGAAGCAATCTTCCAGGTCCACGTGCAGGCGTCCTGTGGGTTGGTGACGCTCTGTACCAATAATTCCTGTTGATTTATTCATTTCCTTTTGTGTGAAATTCAATGCGATCAAACGACAGTTAATGAGCTGAACACGAGCACAATGACTTGCGTACGATAGAGCCAGCGCATTATCCGGATGTACCAGTGTACAGTCTTCGAGAATTAAGTGTGGGTGTTGAGGCATTGTTTTTTCCCAGCCACCAATCAATACAGCGCCTGCATCATCAACCCAGTCCAGAGAAAGGAAGTAGCATCCCCTGAAAATACTGGGCTCATCCGGACGGACAACCGGGTAACATAATCCACCTCCGAAAGCCCGGCCAATTCCAATGCAATTTTCGAGAATGATGGTAAACCCTTCTCCGCTTTTATTTGTAAGGTCCCAGAAAAATCCTGCATCACTGCCTGTCGCATAGAGATTACGGAGGATCCAGCGGTCCCAGCATATACTGGAGAATGTTTGCTCCGTATATTCGGGCCTCCACCCTTTTTCGGTGGCACGGATTGTTGACCACCAGTCATAACTTTTAAAACCTTTCTGTGGATCCCCGGAATCAATAATAATCGGCCCGGTTGTGCCCGATCCCAACCGCCCGTCAGCATCACCAATTAACAAATTGTATGAACCTTTTTCCCCTTTATATGCCGTATACAGGTTGGCTTCCACATAAGTATCCGGCCTTATGATGATCGCATGTCCGCCTTTATTATCAGGGATTGCCGACAATGCTGCCTGTATGGTACAGTATGCCGTCGTCCAACTACTTCCATCGGTGTTATCGCCTAGTTTTGATACATACAGAACTTTTCCTTTTCTCCCTGTATAATCGGGGGACAACGGATCGAATGGTGTATTAGAAGACGCCAATAATTTAAGCGGAAAGTACAAGGCAAACACTATAATAATTACCACTTTTATTTTATGCCAATAAGATTGTTTCATAGGTTCTATATATGCGTTTTATTAAATAATCTCAAGAGACCAAGACTCATGACAATTCTGAGTTGTTTCCACAACTATTCTTTAGATTAATATTTGACCAGAGATTCAGCATGGGGCAGAGGTCTTGACCTCTGCCCCCTTTTTTATCTATTCTAAAGGATTGAAAGTTCCACCCCAAGCCTGGTTCTGTTCCAAATTGGGATTCTTATCCAAATGTCCTTTCGGAATTGCATAGAAATAATATTTGTCCTGCACGTTGAAAGTATAGGTACCTTCAATATTTTCAATAATTTTGGGAGTAAATCTGGACCAAACAGACTGATTATTGATATCATCCGTAATTAACGGGACTTGTTCACCCGGCTTTAACCACATTTGCACAGCCTTCCGTGTTCCCTGATCGTTAAGTATGTCAAACCTTCTCCATCTGCGCAGATCATTCCATCGCTTGTTTTCAAATGCAAACTCAACAAATCTCTCTTTGATGTAGGTTTCGCGAATTTCGGATTTTGTTTCAGCCATTACGCCATATTGTGAATTAGCTCCTGGCAATATCCCAGCACGTTCACGAATATCGTAAAGTACCTGCAACGCTTCTGATGTTTTACCAATTTCATTTGCGGCCTCGCCATAATTCATTAACACCTCGGCAAAACGCATTTCGATCCAATCAACTTTTCCGTAATGCACATTTGTTTTATCAAGGCTCGTGTCAAGTGCTTTCATCTGCCAAAAGCCTGTTCGGCCAGGAACACCTGGCTCATGATGAATCACGATTAAAAGTGACGTGCCATCACTGGTATAACCTGTCCACAGTTTCTCGCCTGGTTTAAAATCAGGAGTGATATAATCGCATCCATTATATGCAAGCGTAGCATAAAAGCGATCATCGCGGTATTTAAACAACGTGTCATAAGCCAATGGAATCGACGGATCAAAGTCAGATCCGTTCTTCATTGGGAAAGCATTCACCAGATGCAACGTTGGTTGATTGGCTCCAAAAGCATCCTTCGAAAGAAATAAAGGCCTGATTGCTGCCTGAGAAGAGTAATGTTCAGGTGCATAAAATTGATTAACCATAACCACCTCTTTGTTTCTTTCGTCATACCATATATTTCTGAAAGAACCGTAAAGCCCCTTTCCTTTGCTTTCGAGAAAATCTTTTGCTTCTTTATTCGCGTTATAGGCTGTCTGCCACAGATTAGCATCACTTGAAGGATTAAACAACGGACTTGCATAAGTTAATAAAACCCTTCCCTTGAAAGCGAGCGCAATTCCTTTGTCAATCCGCCCATAATTACTCCCGGCAAAAGCATCAGGGAGTAAGGAAACTGCATCGTCCAGATCTTTAACAATCTGAGAAAAGCACTCAGAAGTCTTATTTCGCCGTACAAACAGACCATCCGGATTTTTGTAATCCTGAACATCCAGGATAAGGGGGACACCACCATAGTTCTTAACCATACTAAAGTAGGCCCAGGCTCTCCAAAACAAAGCCTGCCCTTTATAATGATCAATTTTTTCCTGAGAATAAGGCGTTTCTTCTATTTTACTCAGAAATAAATTTATGCGCTCAACCACATCATAACGCCAGTTATCATACGAATCTATAGTGGCCGTTCCGCGAAGAAAATCATTCAAATTTTGGACCGAGTTTGTCCCCTCATCAGAATCATAACCGGTATAAGACCAGCCGGGCATAAGTGTCGCATATATGTCATTCAGGTAAGCAGACGTCATACTCTCCAAAGTCCAGACCTCATCTCCTCCAAAAACCTGTAAATTATCTTTATCCAGTACCTCAGTACAACTCGCCATTGCAAAGATGGATGACATCAATACTATAATATTTTTTATATTCTTTTTCATACCTTTATCGTTTAAGATAATCAGAAAATAATATCCAACCCAAGATTATATGTTTTCATATTGGGATAAGATCCCATCTGGTTAATTTCAGGATCAAAGTATTTGAACTTACTTAAGGTAAATAAATTAGTACCTGAAAAGACAAATTTTACTGATGAGAGTCCCATTTTTGAAACCAACCTGACAGGGAGGGCATATGAAGCGGTTAAGTATTTCAACCGCACAAAACTTGCATCTTCCAGCCAAAAGTCGGTATCAACATTATAGGTCCTGACTCCACCTTCTCTTACGGCTTTTGGATATTTCGCATCCGGATTTTCGGTACTCCATGAATTCAGCCATAAAGAAGGAACTCTATTCCATTCATACCAGCCAACCATCCCATCGGGCCTTTTCTTGTTTCCGGCTTTCCCGGCGAACATCATATCTAAACTTACAGACTTCCAGGTTATACCCGGATTGAGACCGAATGAGACCGGTGCAATGCTTCGTTTGGAAAGTAAGGCTTTATCATAACCATCGATATAGCCGTCCGGTTTTCCATCAATACCGCCAATATCTTTGTAAATCATCATCCCCAACTCAGGAGTCGCTCCGAAAACATGGAATCCTTCAGGGAGTGCATCTAGGTCTTCCTGGGTCCTGATAATTTTATCATATTCATAACCGACTATAATTCCAAGTGGCTTTCCATTAGGATTATCAAATTCATTCCCATTAACCGGGAAGTCCATTTTTTTGACTATGTTGGTTCCATATGAAAACGTAACATTTACAAAGTAAGATAGATCTTTGATTTTATTTTTATAGCCGAATTCGAAGTCAAATCCGTGAGCGTTAATCACAGCATAATTTTCACTTGGCAAGGTATAGCCAAATGTAGTTGGAACGGCCTGAATGCGGGAGCCCAATATGTCATAAGTATGTTTACTCCAGTAATCCGCATTAAAATGCATTTTTTTGAGGAACGTAACATCCATACCCAAATTATACTCACGTGTTTTTTCCCATGTTATATCAGGATTTGTGATTCTGTCTAACCGAATACCAGGATAGACAGCAGGAGGATTTCCAAAATAGGCACTGGTACTGGGACTGAATGTTTCAAGCCATTGCCAGCCAACAACATTGTCGTTACCTGTCAAAGCCCTTGACGCCCTTAACTTGAAGAAGTCGATTACTGAATTCTTAAAAAAGGATTCGTTGCTGACAATCCACCCCATGGAAACAGCAGGGAAATACCCCCATTGTTCTGCGGAAGAAAATTTCGAAGATCCATCAGCTCGTAAAGAAGTATTGATAAAATACTTTTCTTTATAGTTATACATTAACTGTCCGATATAAGACAACCTTCCTGATTCAAATTCACCTCCACCGGACCATGTATCCGCTCTTGCCCCACTTGCAGCAAAAAATTGATCCATTACTAAAACAGGAAAAGTTTCCCGTCCTCCATGAAAATTGTTGCTGGAACTCTCAGATTGTTCGTAAACAAATAAAGCAGATAGGTTATGACTCCCAAAACTCCGGTCATAATTCATTTGAAAATTAAGCTGATAGCTTTTTGCTTCATCACTGGACTGTTGCAACATTGGTCTGTCAGGGTAATTACTTTTTATAGTTCCCGTAACATTATCTGTCCAAATGTGTTGATGTGCCCCTTGTCTTTCAATGGTGACCAGGTTTTGTTTTTGCAAAAATATTTTATTCCTTAATTCACGATAATTATGAGAATATTGTCCTTTAATCTTCAAGCCTTTTATAAAAGGTATTCTATACTCAGCGCTTACCTGAATATCATCAGATTGAATATTATCGACATTGTATCCTGACTTTCCTTTAGAAAATTCACCTATGTTCCCCAGCCATCCATAATCAATAGGCTGTCCATCAGTTGTATATAATCTCCAGTCAGGTTGCCAAACTAGCAATTTTGAATATAGATTAGAAACATCAAAAACTTCTTCAAAAGATATCCGGTTCCTTTTTGAACTTGCCGTTGCCAATTGAGCAAAAAGCGTAATATTTTTGGTTGCTTCAACAGTTAGGTTGACCCTCATATCGTACTTCTTGTATGTCAAATTTTCCATGAACCCATTTTGGTCAACATACGAACCACCTGCAAAATATTTTACTTTTTCTGAACCTCCGGAAACATCTAAGGAATGCTGCATCGTATTAGGATCTACCCAGATGTCTTTAAGATTATCAGCACCATATCCATTGTTAATCGTTTTGATATAATCAATTTCATCCTGGTCCCAGTAATAAAAGAATGAGGGGTCATTGGGATGCAGCGAATTCGTAAAATATGCACCATCAACAGCATTCATTAACTCCGGAACTTGCGTCCGTTTTTCAACAGCATAGGATGCGCTGTAGTGAAATTCCGGTTGTTGCGATTGCCCTCTTTTTGTTTTGATCAGCACTACTCCTCCTGATGATTGTGACCCGTATATGGCCGCGGACGCAGCATCTTTTAGGATGGTTATGTCTTCTATTTCATTTGCATTTAATAAATCAAACGCTTCTTTATTCCGGACAGTTCCATCTATGACATATAATGGAGGAGAATCGTTAAAAGAACTCTTAGCACGTATATTTAAGCTTGAAGTAACACCAGGGACTCCTGTTTGGCTGGTGATATTAACACCGGACATTTTGCCCGATAATAAGGAAGTCAAGTCGGTCGTGGGTATATTTCGAAACACTTCATCAACTTTAACAGAAGAAACAGCACCTGTTATATTCGCTTTTTTCTGTGTACCATATCCGATTGCCACAACTTCTTCAATTCCGACAGTTTCTTCCTCCATCTGAATGTTTATACTCGTTTTACCGGCGACAGCGATCTCCTGGGTTTTCATTCCAACAAAGGAGAAGATTAAGATCGCATTGGGAGATACATTCGTGAGGGTGTAGCTTCCATTTACACCAGTAATGGCTCCTTGGACAGTACCTTTTATCACTACCGAAACGCCCGGAAGGGCAGCACCTGATGCGTCTGTAACTACGCCCGAAACAGATCGTTGCTGTTGATCTGCAATACCCGGTTCATTGGACGGCTTTGGCGAGAGGATAATGGTTCGGTCTTTCACTTCGTATTGAATTCCGTTTTGTAACAAAACCTGATCGAGTAATTGAGAAATGGTTCCTTCTTCTATGTTATAATTGACCCGCTGATTCAGGTTAATAAGCTCGCCATTAAAGAAAAAACGGAATTCACTTTTGGACTCAACATTCGACAGTACATCGCGGATGCTTACGTTTTGGCCCGATAGCGTGAACTTTGTTTGCTGCGAGTACGTACTTGAAAATGCAACGCAAACATTGAGCAGAATGAGAATAAGCGTTAGTTTCATGATACAGGTTAATTTACTTAATCCCCCAACAAAGTCGGGGAATTGACTTCGTTTCAATTTTTTTTTCATAATTTTAGCTTGTTATTATTATTATTAATTTCCGGTATGCGCCGGAATGTTGGCTGAAAGGAATTCGCCGTTCCTTTCAGCTTCTTTTATTTCAGGATGTAATTTTAATGACCCTCCCTTCTTTGATAAATTCGACCTTAGTCCCGGTTTTCTTAATGATATCGAGTGCAACGCCGATATCTTCATATCGCCGGAACTGTCCGGAGAATCGGGCACTTTCGAGGGCTTTGCCCGAAAGAATGAACTGCACATTGTACCACCGTTCGAGCGTTTTTGTAACTGCCGATAAGGGCTGGTTGTCGAATACAAAGTATCCGTCTTTCCAGGCTTTGAAATTGGCAGCATCGACGGTTCCGAGGCGGATGGTGTTTTCTTTTTTGTTGTAGGAGGCCTGGTCGCCCGGCAAAAGGTTTTGCTGACCAGTAACGCCGGTTTTGTAAAAAACAGTGACCCTCCCGTTGATAAGCGTGGTTGTAACCACGGGATCGTCGGGATAGGCGGAGGCATTGAATTCGGTGCCCATAACCTGAATATCAATGTCGTTTGACCGGACAAGGAAAGGAGCCGATTCGTTTTTCGTTACTTTGAACCAGGCTTCACCGACCAGTTCAACATCGCGGGTGTCCGAGCTGAATTTGTCGGGGAACTTCAGTTTAGAGTCGGCATTTAGCCATACTTCGGTGCTGTCTTCGAGGATAAGCTTGTATTCTCCTCCTTTGGGCGTGATCAGCGTATAATACTTTTTCACGCTTTCGGCTGTTTTCGTTACGATAACCGCATTGCCGCTTATTTCAAAACCGGTAGTCTTTTTAAGCTGTTTTTTTTGTGAATGATTAAGGTCTGTAAGATTGATCAACGAACCGTCGGCCATTGCCAGGTAAGCCTTCGGACCACCAGGCCTGATATGGCCGGTTTCGGCGAAGCGGTCTGTTTTTGCCTTTCCTGCAAAGTGGTAAACCATTACTGACGATATGCCTAACGTCAGGATCAGAATGGCGGCGATCCTGAGCCATTTGAGCGAATAATTCCTTGCAACGAGGACCCGGTTTGAAGTGAAACGGACCCAGGCTTTTTCTTCGTTAAACCGGTCGAGCTCGTCCAGAGTATCGGCCAGTTTCTCTTCGGCCTGAAGATCTTTATACAGCTCGTCGTTCCTGGGATCCTCTGTCAGCCATGATTTGACTTCGGCTTCTGGCACCTCGTCGGTTCCGGAAAGATATTTCCCGATCAATGTGCCGTCTGCAATTATTTTATGAAGCTTCTTCATGGAATGAGCATTTATCATTGCTGTTTGGTGGTAAAACAACAAGATTCGTCTCAGGTATTACATGCGCATGATTTTTTTTTCTAAACAGAGACAGGTTTCCGGAAGAAAAGGAAAAGGTAATAGAGATCGTGAAGGTTTTTCCGGAGTATCCTGTAGGTTCGGTTCTTTCGTAAATTTAACTAATATTTTAGAATCGTAATTGACATGTTGCCGGAAAGAGGGGAGAGGGAGTGTCATCGACCGGGATATTTCAAATTCATTTTCTTGTCCAGGGATAGTTGATCAGGAAGTCGAAATCGCGTTTGCAGGATGCGAATATGTCGCCCTTTGTTTCCTGCTCTACCGTCAGGTCTTCGAGCCCGTACGATTTGGCCAGCCTGAAGAGCGCATCGTATGGGACATCGCCTTCTCCTACCTCGCAATACCCTTGCCCTTTTTTGAAATCGGAAGCATGCCAACTGAGAAATCTTCGCGGATACTTGTGATGGTATTCAAGGATGTCACCACCTCCGTTTACAGTATGACCCAAATCCATCTGGAAAAAGACGAGTTTGGGATCGGTGTTTTGCAGCAACACATCCAGAATGACCTGTCCTTCCATTTCTTTGAACTCGGCATGATGGTTGTGGTATCCGAATTTCACGCCGCCGTTATGGCACATTTCCCCAATCTTGTTGAATTGTTCGGCGAGACGTTTCAACTCGTCCAGCGTTTTTGCCGGAAGCCACGACTGTACCAGGTGTTTCCCGCCGGCGTCGTTCATATCAGTGATCCCTTTCTTCCAGTAATCCCATTCCTTTGCCTGAATATCGGCAGGCAACAACCCCGTACCGCAATGCGTACCGGAAAGCTTCATCCCGTGATCTTCCAGCATCCGGCTCCACTCACTGAGGCTCTTGTTCAGGAAATTCCCGTTGTAGCCGTAAGCTTCGGCATAGGAATAGCCAATATCAGCGATTTTTTTCAAACTGCCGTCAATATCCTTTGGCAGGAATTCCTTAATGCTGTACAATTGGATACCAATCCTGTTTGTACGTTTGTTGTCCTTCGGGCCGGCGGCCAACGCCTGATCAAATCCGCAGCAACAGGCGGCAGCGCCGATCAGCATTCCGTTACCAATAAAAGTTCTTCTGTCCATCAGTTTTATTTTTTTATGGTGATTCGTTGTCTGGTATAAAAACTATGCTATGGGCATGTCGGGCAGTGTCCAACCGTTGCGGTAAGTATGCCTGATATACCCGGTTGCCGCTTCAACAGCATTGAATTTCGCATATTTTGTATTGAAATGCGGGTGTCCGTCAATGACTTTAAACTCATCGGAGGTCACTACATTCAGTTCTTCGGCCGGAGAAATATTGGAGAACCGCATATTTTCGGCATCCCAATTCAATGTTTTGTTCAGGCTTTGCAGGCGGATGGCCAGTACGCCCAACAATACCATCTCATTGAATGGCCCGGCATATGCAAAATTGGAAGTTCCTTCAACCCTGTTTTCGGGCGACTCTTTGCAGGCACGGATCCAGTCCTGTTCGTGCGGGCCGTCGACATAACCAATTGCTCCGGGTACACGGCGAAGGTACGGCGTCACTTTCGGCACACGGCCCGATAACAGGCGTGCCCTGAACCCGCCGCAGCCGGTGATCATGGTATCTTTCGAACCGATAAAAATACATCCGCCCAGCCCGTCTGCCATCAGGTTCTCTCCCTCGGGCAGTAAATCCGGCCGCCTTGGCAGGATCCCTCCATCATACCAAAATACCTTAACGGCAGGCATTTCCTGATTCTTTTCTTTGGCACGGGCCGGGAAATCGAACTCGACGGTCTCGGCCTGAGGAGCGCTTTCGGTGTTCACCTGGGTTGAGCTGCCGCTCACTTTTTCCGGGTATCCCAATTTCAGCGCCTGGTAAACCGGGTCAAGCACATGGCACGCCATGTGCTTGACCCGGTGCCGAAATCCCACCATCCGCGCCAATTCCATGGTGTATAAATTTCCTGGTAAGGCCTCACGGGTGCCGGACCAATGAAAAGATCCCAGTTCAACGTGTCAGGGACAGGCATTTCCCCGGCAGGCCTTTGTAAACCCTGAGGCCAGATCGGACGGTCGGTCCAGGCATGTACTTCACGGACTTCGCCAATTTCGCCGTTCCAGATCCACTCACAGACCTGGCGAACACCATCGCCCGAATTGCCCTGGTTACCCATCTGGGTTGCCACCCGGTGTTTGGCTGCAAGCCTGGTCAGTAACCGTGATTCGTAAACCGAGTGTGTAAGCGGCTTCTGGCAATACACGTGTTTGCCCATCGACAACGCCGTAGCCGCAATGATGGCATGGGTGTGGTCGGCTGTGGCAACCATGACACCATCGATGGAATTGCCCATTTCATCGAACATTTTGCGCCAGTCCCAATAACATTTGGCTTTTGGAAAATCCTTGAAGCAACGATCGGCATATTTCCAGTCCACATCGCATAAACCAATGATATTTTCGGTAGCCATTCCCTTCAGGTTGGGATGACCCTTGCCGCCGATGCCTACGCCGGCAATATTCAGCTTATCGCTCGGAGCCCGGTGTCCAAGCCCGCTTACTGCAAGATTGGGAACAACCGAAATCCCTGCAGTGGCAACAGTAGCCTTTTTCAAAAATTCACGTCTCGTGTTATTCATATTTTTTTGCTTAAGCAGAGACAGGCTTCCGGAAGAAAAGGAAAAGATAATAGAGATCGTGAAGGTTTTTCCGGAGGATCCTGTAGGTTCGGTTCTTATGCACCTTTACGGTATTAATGGCAATCCCCAGCAGGCTGGCGATTTCGTCATTGCTTTTTCCCCGTAAAGTAAGTTTCAGGACTTTTTTTGCCATTTCGGGCAGTTTATTCACTTCGCAATAGATTTCCCGATAGGCTTCCTTTTGAAAAACTGCTTCCAGAAAGGAATCGGAGGCTTCATTCTCAGGCCATTTATAATTCAGGTATTTCAATTTGACCTTATCGTGCTTGATCTTGTTGAGGCAGGCGTTCCGGATGGAGGTGTAAAAAAATGATTTGGCCGATACCTTACTTTCGAACGAATCTTTCTTTTCCCAGAAGGATAGAAAAACTTCCTGCACCAGATCTTCGCACGTGTCGCGATCGGGAATATACCGGCATGCAAAGGAAGAAAAGATCGCGTAGTTTTCTTTGAAGAAGTCTTCGAACCCGACCGATTCTCCGTTTCGAAACCGTATGTTATGGCGGATATCCGGCATTTGTGTCAAGTTTAGTTAGCAGGCCGGATACAAATTTAGCTAATATTTTTAGAATTTTAATCGGCGGGCTGCCGGAAAGAGGGCAGAGGGGCTGTAGATTCTCATCTGATGGCTATCTGATCCATCGCTGATCTATCGGTGCTCCTTCGCTGACGGTTGGGTTGGGTCGTATCAAAACGAACTAATTGTCGTTCCTGCAAATGTTAGCTGCGTATAATCACCTAGTTGTAAATAGCATTTTAATCTTATTCTTTTTTTCATTACGGTCAGGTAAATTTGAAAAGTTTCAATATGCGCAGAATGAGTTATAGGGTAGGGTCTGTATGGCTAATTCTTAAAAAGAGATGTTAAAATTTGCGTTGCTGTTTGCAGTGCTTTTTCAAATGGGAGCGGCTGTTCAGGCGCTCAGTTTAATTCGCAGGACTCGATTTAATGTGTCCTGGATCTTGATTTCATCCGGCTTTGTTTTAATGGCACTGAGACGGCTATTTGACTTTTCAGCCCTCTTCTGGGAATCGAAGTTTTTTCCCAAAGAAGAGGTAAACAGTTGGATTGGGGTACTTATATCGGTACTGATGTTTGAAAAGGATAGGGCACTCATCGTGTTTTACCAGGATGACGGCTCTGGATTTGATGCGGGAGAGTACCTGGGCCTGGCTATCCGTTCGGGAATGGGGTTGGATAATATCGTTTCCCGCGTTAAATCACTTAAGGGAAAGTACGTGATAGATTCAGCACCAAATAAAGGCTTTTCATTTCAGTTAACAATTCCGGCAGAATGAAAAAAGTTAATATATATCTGGTAGACGACCATGCCCTTTTCAGAGAGGGGCTGAAATTTCTGTTGTCCGGTTGGGAATTCGCAGATAAAATCTATGAAGCGGAAAACGGACAGCAATTTGTGGATGATCTGCAGCAGCATCCGGTCGATATTGCTCTTTTGGATATTGAGATGCCCGTTATGAATGGTATCAGGGCGGCCCAACTGGCGCGGGAACTTCAACCGGACATCAGGATCATTGCGCTTTCGATGTATACGGACGAAGATTATTATACGAGCATGATCGAATCGGGAGCGGATGGGTTCCTTTTGAAGAACTCGAAGTTTTCGATTGTCAAACAGGCACTTGAAGACGTTGTTTCGGGGAAAAACTATTTCTCGCATGAAATTATTCAGTTACTCGTTCGGCACATTTCGTCAGCAGATCGGAGATCCGAGAAAAGGATTACGGAAAGGGAAATTGAAGTGCTGAATTACATTTGTCTGGGGCTTTCAAATGGTGAAATGGCCGAAAAACTACAGATCAGTAAGCGTACGGTTGACAAACACCGTCAGAATTTGTTGGATAAAACGGATTCAAAAAATGTAGTGGGGTTAGTCCTTTATGCGATCAAGAACGGTTATTATTCCATTCATTAGTAATTTATACCAGCTCATATACGTCTATCTGCGTAAGTCAATTTTAGGACTTTAGGCTGTTTCGGGAGGACTTTCCGGGCGATAGTTTTGTCGTGGAACAAATATTAGTTTACCATGACAAGGAGATTTCGAAAATTGGAGAGACTACTTTTTGTAAATGCATTGCTTGCCGGCTTATCGTTCACAGCCGAATCACAAACGACTGACGATATCCTGAATGTCCTCACCCGGAAAAACCTGATCCGGCAAAGCGAGGCGGATTCCATCCGTTCTGCCGGTAAGAACAGCCAGATGCCGGTTCTCGCAGGCAAAAACATACAATTGTCAGGTTATACGCAGGTTCGTTACCGTTCCTTTGCCCAGCCGGGTAAAGCTGACGGTTTCGATATCCGGCGCTCCAGGTTAAATTTGAAGGGGAGTGTTTCGAAAGTATGGGGTTATCGTTTACAAATAGAGCTGGCGGGAACACCAAAGATTCTGGATGCCTATGCCGAAGTAAAGTTGACCGACTATTTTAAGTTTACTGTTGGCCAGGCAAAAATCCCGTTGTCATTTGAAAATCTGACCAGCTCTTCCAAACTTGATCTGGCAGAGTGGTCGCAGGTGGTGGACGCGTTGGTTGCCCGGGGAACAGATGTCTTAGAGAACCAAAACGGCAGGGATCTGGGAATTCAGGTTGGAGGAACCCTGATAAAGCAGGAGAGCGGTTCTTTGCTCGATTACGGATTGGGGATTTTTAACGGAGGTGGAATTAATGCCGCCGATAAAAACGACAGCAAGGATTTTGCAGCACGGCTGGTTGTTCATCCAATTACCGGCCTGGATTTGGGGGCATCCCTGTACAACGGGAGACGCTATGTGCCGGAACAAGCCACCGGGGGCGTGACGATGCCTTCCCGAAACGTTGACCGCGATCGTTACGGGTTCGAACTGGTGTACAACTATAAGAATCTGAACGTTGCAGGTGAATATATTCATGGCACCGACGATACTGCCGACCGCGAAGGATATTACCTGAAGGCAGGATACTATTTTGTGCCGAAGAAATTCCAGCTTGTTGCTAAATACGATTTTTACGACCCGGATACGGATATCGCCGGTAACACGTCGACCTGGTACGTTTTAGGGGGCAACTACTATTTCACCGGCAATGTGAAGCTTCAATTGAATTATACCATCAAAGAGGAACAGGGCATAGGGATTGAGAATAATCTGGCAACCCTGCAACTTCAGGTAAATTTCTGAATCATTTTACACGATAAATAAATAGGTATGAAGAAAGCGATTTTCATTTTGCTTGCCGCTGTGGCGGTTCTTTTCTCAGCCTGCACGACGGGAAAAAAGGAGGCGGAGACCATCAGCTTGTCGGGGGCGTTTGCGTTGTACCCTTTAGCGGTCAAATGGAGTGAGGAATACCAAAAGGAACATCCCTGTGTCCGGTTTAATATTTCGGCGGGCGGAGCCGGGAAAGGAATGACCGACGCGATGTCAGGTACAGTCGACCTGGGCATGTTTTCGCGCGGGATTACCCAGGCCGAAAAAGACAAAGGAGTTTGGTGGGTGGCTGTTACCAAAGACGCCGTCATCCCGACTATAAACGCAAAAAGCCCGGTGCTCGAAACGATCAAACGGCGCGGCCTGACCCGTGATGAATTTCGGAAGATATACATCACCGGAGAAATTACCAACTGGAACCAGTTAGCCGGCGTTACTACCGATGAAATAATCAACGTGTTTACGCGATCCGATGCCTGTGGTGCTGCCGGGACCTGGGCTGACTACCTGGGGGGCAAGCAGGAGGATCTGACAGGAGTTGGTGTGTTTGGCGATCCCGGCTTAGCTGATGCCGTGGTGAAAGACAAAAAGGGGATTGGGTTCAATAACACAATCTACCTGTATAATCAGAAAACCGGCAACAAGAATCCGGGCATTGAAGTGATCCCGATCGATGTGAATGAAAACGGGAGCATTGATGCTGATGAGAACTTTTATGACAAGTTCGACCAGGTGCTGGCTGCCATTGCAGAAGGGAATTATCCCTCGCCGCCGGCCCGCGAGCTTTATCTGGTTTCGAACGGGAAGCCGCGGAAAAAGGCAACGGTCGATTTCCTCCGGTGGATCCTGGATAAAGGGCAGTCTTTTATTCCGGAGGCGGGCTATGTTCCACTCACCAGTGCAAATCTGGAAGAACAGGTTGCCAGGTTGAACTGAGATGGGAAAACTGATCGGTCAAAAAGCATTAAGAAACAGAATGAACAAAATCAGAAGGTTGACAGATGCTGTTGCCAATATCTGGATGCGGGGTGGACTTTATTTGCTGTTGTCTGTCCCCGTTCTGATTGCAACCGGCTTGTTTTGGAAAGCACTTCCTTTGTTTGAAAACCACCCGGTTACCGAACTGCTGTTTTCAAAAAAATGGTTTCCGCTGAAAAGTGAGTTTGGATTCCTGCCTTTTATTTACAGTTCGGTTTATGTAACCGTGTTGTCTTTTATTATTTCGGCCCCGTTGTGCCTTTTTGCCGCGATTTATCTGACCCAATTTGGTAAGAGTAGGCTGCTGAACGTGATGCTGCCCGTGATCGATATCCTGGCCGGGATCCCGTCGGTCGTATATGGCGTATGGGGCGTATTGGTCATTGTCCCGGCAGTGTCACAATATGCAGCCCCGTTTTTTGGAGCGTCCGGTTCAGGTCACAGCTTATTGGCAGGGGGTGTCGTTTTAGCCGTCATGTGTATTCCCTATATGTTGAACATGCTGATCGAGGTATTCCATACAGTTCCCATGGGGATGAAAGAAGCTTCCCTGTCTCTTGGGGCAACGCAATGGGAGATGGTGAAACATGTCGTTCTGAGAAAAGGATATCCGGGTATCATATCCGCTTTTGGTCTGGGTATTGCCAAAGCTTTTGGAGAAACAATAGCTGTACTGATGGTTGTTGGCAATACCCTCGACATTTCGCTCTCCCCCTTCAGTCTGGGCTATCCCTTGCCGGCGCTGATCGCCAATAACTACGGTGAAATGATGTCCATTCCCGACTATGATGCGGCGCTCATGTTTGCCGCGATGCTGCTGTTTTTTATTATTCTGGTTATTAACCTGTTTTTCAGGTATTTTATCCATAAAGCAGAAAAGTTATGAGGAAGGGGAAAATGATAGAAGAGCGTTTTTTTAAGGCAATTTCCATGTTGGCGGCTTATTCGGTGATATTTATCCTGTTGTTCCTGTTGTTTGTCGTGTTCAATAAAGGCATCGGTGCACTTTCGTGGGAAACCGTTTTCAGCCAGCCCAAAGGAGGGTATTATTTTGGAGGTGAAGGAGGAATTTTAAACGCGGTTGTCGGCTCTTTCTACCTGTCGGTTGGGGCGACGGTGCTGGCGGTTTCTATAGGACTTCCTGCCGCTTTGTTTATTAATGTGCAACTGATCCGGCTAAAGAAAACACAGAATACCATCCGCTACCTGCTGGATGCGCTATGGGGAATACCATCGATTGTTTACGGTGCTTTTGGGTTTGCCGTTATGCTTTTCCTGGGACTGAATGCGTCGCTGTTGGCTGGTATCATAACTGTCGCCCTGTTGATTACCCCGATTTTGGTCAGGGCCTTCGATGAAGTGCTGAAGACCATTCCTGTCGAGTTACAGGAAGTCTCCTTTTCCCTGGGGTCAACAAAAACGGAAACTACGCTGAAGGTTATTTTCAAGCAAGGACTTGCCGGTTTCGTCACCGCTTTGCTTTTGGCATTCGGACGGGGAATTGGCGATGCGGCATCGGTGCTGTTCACGGCCGGCTATACCGACAATATCCCGGAAACACTCGATGAACCGGTGGCCACGTTGCCTCTGGCGATCTTTTTTCAGCTTAGCTCGCCCATTGAGGAAGTTCGTGAAAGGGCGTATGCTGCGGCGGTCGTGCTGACTTTTTTTATTTTGGTGATCAGCGTGTCGGCCCGGCTGCTCTCTAAAAGGTATTCAAAAAATATGGTCAAATAAGGGGCAAAAAAGTAAGCTATTCACAAAATGAAACAGCAAAAAGGCGAAAAGCCGATCATCGTAATCAGAAACCTGAAGGTAAATGCAGGGAAAAATGAAATCCTGAGAAACATTAACCTGGAGATCCCTAAAAACAAGATTGTCGTTTTGTTGGGCCCATCGGGCTGTGGCAAAACGACCTTACTAAAGACGCTGAACCGGCTGACCGATCTGCACAAAGAATTGCAGGTGAGCGGAGAGGTGCTGATTGATGGGGAAGATATCCTCAAAGCTTCCCGTGAACTCCCGGTAATGAGGCAAAAAATGGGCTTACTTTCTCAACGCCCTTTTCCTCTTCCTGTTTCCATTTATAAGAATGTAGCCTATGGCTTGAAACTCAAAGGTGTTCGCGATAAAAAGTTGATTGCCCACAGTGTTGAGGTTAACTTAAGGAAAGCAGGTTTGTGGGAAGAGGTTAAGGACCGGCTGAACAGCCCGGCCACCAGCCTGTCGATCGGACAGCAGCAACGCTTATGCCTGGCACGCGGGCTGTCCGTGAAACCGACCATTATTCTGGCTGATGAACCCACTTCGGCGTTGGACCCCATTTCGACGAAAACGATTGAAAGCCTGTTCAAGGAACTGAAGCAAAATTACACCATCGTTTTGGTTACCCACGTGCTTCGTCAGGCAGTCCGGTTGGCTGATCATGTGATCTTCATGTACGATGGCGATATTATCGAGCAAGGTCACCCCGACGAAATTCTGAAGAATCCGAAAACAGAAATTTTGAAGAAATATTTGACAGAAGGGAATTAGAGAGATGAAAATGCCGGGCCTGTGCATAATATTATTTCTAAAATGCACTGTTTTTACCGCTCTGAAGTCGGCTATCGAAAGTAAACTTTCCGTATATCGTGTAAGAAATTGTTTTTTCTTCTCAAACGTCTCAGATTAATCCTGATCCCAGGGTTAATGAAAGAAGGATAAGCATGACGGCAACCAGAATTTGGATGAAGCGGAGGGTTATTTTATGCAGAAGCAGGCTTCCAAGAAAGGCTCCGGCCATTGCCGCAAGTGTGGCAATAACGATCAAGCTCAGGTTTTCGTGCAGGTTTGAGGCTTTGAAACGTGACGCGTAAACGGAGAGCCGGGTGATGTCGACCAGCGAAGCGATGATAACGCCGGTCGCGATGTAGGCTTCTTTTGACAGACCACTCCTGATCAGGAAAGCGCTTCGCAGGGCTCCCTGAATTCCCGCCAGTCCGCCGAAAAAACCGCTCAACGCACCACCCAGGATCAGCTTATTTCTTCTGAACTGCAACCGTTGGACCGAAGGTAAAACTTCAGCCAGCGAAAAGATCATTAACAGAGCAGCTATGATTAATTTTAAGGGGGTGATTTCGAACTCCTTTCCCCACAGCTCGTAACGGAACAAGGAGGGAAGACCGGTTAGTTTTAATAACAACCATGCGCCTGCGAAGGAAGCCAGCACAGCGGGGATCCCAAAACGCAGCAATACAGCTTTGTCGGCCTTTTTCCCGACCAGCGTCATTTTAAAAAGATTATTGGTGAAATGCACCACTCCTGTCAGGGCAATAGCCACATCGACCGGGAAAAACAACGCAAAAACAGGCATCAGAATTGTACCGAGCCCGAACCCTGAAAAAAAGGTCAGGATAGCCGTAAAAAAAGCTGCTGTTGCAATAATGACAATTTCCATGGCCTACGTGCATTTAGGGGGAATAACATCCCGGTAGCTCTGTAAGTTCATTTCCTGCATGCACTGAAACCGAAAGGAGTCACCATGTAAATGGTAACTCCTTGATTATAATTGGGTCGGTCTGCAGGGATTCGAACCCTGGGCCCGCTGATTAAGAGTCAGCTGCTCTACCAACTGAGCTACAGACCGCTTTTTTTGGTGCGACAAAAATAGTTTTTTGAAACTTACCTGCCAAGGAAAACAGGAGGAATTTTCAGAACGGCCAAAGATTTAACGCAAAGATGAAATCGTGGCGGCAGATACATTTAGCCGGACGTGGGTAGTGCCGATGCCAAAACAGACCATCGGCAAAACAGGGACTACCGAAAAAGGGAAGCGGTACGGAGTGGCGGGAAACAGATATCTAAAAAGAAAGCCGTCGGGATAACCGGCGGCTTGTATTGCGAAATACTATTTCAAAAAATTAATCTTCGGTGGGTACAGATTCCAGAATGTCTTTGTCAACAAGGATGCGGCCGCAATATTCACAAACGATGATCTTTTTACGGTTGGCAATATCCATTTGACGCTGAGGCGGGATCTTATTGAAGCATCCGCCGCAGGCATCACGCTGAACGGTAACCACGGCCAAACCATTGCGCGCATTTTTACGGATACGTTTAAAGGCTGTCAGAAGACGAGGTTCAATCATCGCCTCAATCTTTTCTCCCTTATTCTTCAGCTTTTCTTCTTCGATGCGGGTTTCAGCAGTAATGTCGTCCAATTCCTTTTTCTTCCGTTCCAGGTCCTCTTCACGATCTTTCAACAGCGTTTTTGATGACTCGATCGATTCTTTCTTTGAAAAAAGCTCGGCAGTGAATTCCCGGATCTTCTTTTCTGAAAGCTCGATTTCCAGCCGCTGAAACTCAATTTCCTTGTTCAGTGAATCGTATTCCCTGTTGTTGCGGACATTGGTTTGCTGTTCAGTATATTTGGCGATCAAGGCTTCCGACTCCTTAATTGCAGTTTTCCGGTTTGCAATGGCGGTTTCAAGCGTTTTGGTATCTTCATCATAATTTCCCACCCGGGTCTTTAATCCCGTAATATCATCTTCAAGATCCTGCACTTCGAGTGGCAGTTCACCTCTCAGCGTTTTGATCTTGTCAATTTCCGAGGCAACAACCTGTAGTTCATACAGCGCTTTAAGTTTCTCGCTAATAGGCACTGTTTTGTCTTCTTCGCGATACTGTGTATTATTATTCATAGACTGCTGTTATTATTTTTCTCAAATTAAATAGTTCACCGGATTCGTATTCACCCCCGATAAATGGACTGCAAATTTAGAGAATTTTTTTGTAAGTAATTCATAAAAAAGTTCTTTAGTGAATTGCTCACTTTCAAAATGTCCGATATCGGCCAGAATTATTTTTCCTTCAGCTTCAAAATATTGATGATATTTCAGATCGCCGGTCAGAAAAACATGTGCATGGGCGCTGATAGCCTGCCTGATCAGAAAACTACCCGATCCCCCGCAAACCGCTACTGTTTTTACTTTTCTGTTTAACAGGGGACTGTGTTTAACCACTTTAACAGCGAAAATGTTCTTGATATTTTCCAGAAATTCCGTTTCATCCTTTTCCTGAGGAAGTTCGCCGATCATCCCGGAACCGGTCAGCGCGAATTCATTTTCAAGCGGGTAAATGTCATAGGCGACCTCTTCGTAGGGATGTGCTTCAAGTAAAGCATGGATCACCTTGTTTTGAAGTGGAACAGGGAAAACGGTTTCAAAACGGATCTCCGGTTCAAAATGAACGCGGCCTTTTTCTCCGACAAAAGGCTGACTTGATTCGTTGCCCCTAAAACTTCCGGTTCCTTCAAGGGTATATCCGCACGAATCATAATTTCCAATGTTTCCTGCCCCGGCCTTAAAAACGGCTTCCTGAACAGTACCGGCATAACCTCTGGGAATAAAGGTGACGAGTTTTCGGAGTTGTCCCTTTACCGGCGACAAAATGCGGCAATTGATCAGGCCCAGTTTTTCGCAGATCTTGCTGTTTACCCCGCCGGTGACGCTGTCCAGATTGGTGTGCGCGGCATAGATGGCAATATTGTTTTTTATGGCCTTTATGACACAACGGCCTGTTCCCGTTTGCTCATTCAACTTCTTAACGCCGCTGAAGATCAGTGGGTGATGGGCAATAATAATTCCAAAACCTCCGGAAATAGCTTCGTCAACCACTTTCTCGGTGACATCGAGCGTCAGCAGAGCGCTGCTTACCTCATCTTCCGGATTTCCAATCACCAGACCGGCATTGTCGTATGATTCCTGATACGCCAGAGGGGCGATCGATTCAAGGTAGCGGGTAAGATCTGAGATCAGCATTTATTTAGTCGTAAGTCGTGAGTCGTAAGTCGTAAGACCAAAAGCTAATGGCTAACAGCTAATAGCTTCCTCAATTCATTTCTTCTTTCAGGTCGGTCAGCATTTGTCTGATGGTGAGGAGCCGCTCCACCAGGTCATGATTCTGAACCGTCTCTTCTTTATTGTTCTTTAATTTCTGACGGGCCCCGTTAATGGTCATGCCCCGTTCCTTGACCAGATGAAAAATGAGCTTAACCTGTTCAATATCATCCTTCGTAAACAGCCGGTTTCCCTTTTTGTTTTTCTGAGGCTTGAGCGTTTCAAACTCCCTCTCCCAAAAACGAATAAGCGAAGTGTTCACACTGAACATCTCCGCCACTTCACCGATTGTGTAAAAGACTTTCTCTATTTGCGGTCTCTTGTAAGGCACTATAAAATCGGGTTTAATCGTATGACTGCCCCATGTTGTTCGATATGGCGATCATGCGTTCGTACTCATCAGGGGTCAGGTCTTTAAAATAAAAATATTGCGGATTGACGGGCTTCCCGTTCTTCAACACTTCGTAATGAACGTGAGGTCCGGTTGATGTCCCGGTGTTCCCCACATAGCCAATGACACTGCCACGCTTAACGGTCTGACCTTCCTTAACGTTATACTCATTCAGATGACCATACAGGGTTTGGTAGCCGAAGCCGTGATCGATGATCAGCGAACGTCCGTAACCGGAACGGGAGCTATCCAGTTCTTTCACAACTCCGTCGCCGGTAGCATAGATCTCCGTGCCTACAGGCGCTGTAAAGTCCATTCCATAGTGAAACTTCCGGATCTTATATACCGGATGAATGCGAAAGCCCCAGCCGGATGCTGTTCTTTTTAGATCCTTATTGGAAATAGGCATAATTGCCGGGATGCTTGCAAGCATTTTTTCCTTGTTCTGGGCCAAGGTCAAAATTTCATCATACGATTTGGACTGAACATAGGCCTCTTTCGCGATGATATCCAGTTTCCGGGCCGTATTGATAACCAGTTGCGAATTGTCCAGGCTTTGAAGCTGTGCATATTTGTTCACACCGCCAAACCCTGCCTTTCGGATGGAACTGGGTATCGGATCTGCTTCAAAAATAACACGGTACAGATTATCATCCCGTTGCTGCAGATCAGTCAATACTTTTTCAACATTCTCCAGGTTTTTGTACATCAACTCGTATTGTGTCAGCAATCGCTGATTCTCTCTCTTCAAATTCCTTGTTTTCGGCGTTTCATAAAATTGCAAAACAACCATCGTCATGACGATGCTCATCACGAGGCTTGTAAAAAACAAAAGCATGAGACGCGGGAATCTTGCTTTAAAGTTATGTTCGAGTCTGACGTAGCTGAGCGTTTCCGGATTAAATTTATATTTCGCTTTTGCCATATCTATCAAATTCTTTTCTGAAATGCCACAAATTTACGTAATTAATCTAACTTTGCAAGACTTTAAATCCGGCTGTTAGCACTGCAACCAAAAGTAAGTGTTTCTTCCGGTTAATCAATCAGTAAGTTAAACAAGAAGAAGCTTTTTAACAAATTTTAATATTATCAGGAACGATGGAGATTAAGTCCAAAGCAATCAGGAAGGCCTTTCTTGATTTTTTTATGACCAAACAACATACGATTGTTGAATCTGCTCCGATGGTGGTGAAAAATGATCCCACGCTCATGTTCACCAATGCCGGGATGAACCAGTTTAAAGATATTTTTTTGGGCAACCAACCTGCTAAATCACTGCGGATTGCAGACACTCAAAAATGTCTTCGTGTGTCGGGCAAGCATAATGACCTGGAAGAAGTTGGTCACGACACTTATCATCATACCATGTTCGAAATGCTGGGCAACTGGTCGTTTGGTGATTACTTTAAGGAAGAGGCTATTGACTGGGCCTGGGAATTTTTACACGAGAAGATGGGCATTCCTGCCGACCGGATGTATGCCACTGTTTTTGAAGGAAGCCAGGACGATCAGCTGACAATGGACACGGAGGCCAGGAAGTTTTGGCTCCGCCATCTGCCTGAAGAACAAATATTGCCGGGGAATAAAAAAGATAATTTCTGGGAAATGGGTGACACAGGACCCTGCGGGCCTTGTTCTGAGATCCATGTCGATATCCGCGATGATGCTGAACGGGCCAAAGTCCCCGGACGTGATCTGGTGAATAAGGACAATCCGCAGGTCATTGAAATCTGGAACCTGGTATTCATCCAGTTTAACCGGAAAGCCGACGGACGCCTGGAGGAACTGCCTGCCAGCCATGTCGACACGGGAATGGGCTTTGAACGCCTGTGTATGGTGCTGCAAGGGACCAAATCCAATTATGATACCGATATTTTCCAGACAACCATCGCTGAAACGGGCCGCTTGTGCGGTAAAAAGTATGGTGATGATCCGAAAGCGGACGTGGCGATGCGGGTGATTGCCGATCACCTGCGTGCCATTGCATTTGCCATTGCCGACGGGCAGCTTCCGTCGAACAATAAGGCCGGCTACGTGATCCGTCGTATTTTACGCCGCGCAGTGCGCTACGGCTATACTTTTCTGGGTTTCCGCCATGCCTTTATTTACAGGCTGGTTGAGGTACTGAAAAACCAGATGGGTGATGCCTTCCCGGAACTGGTCGCGCAGCAGGGGCTGATCGAAAAGGTGATGAAGGAAGAAGAGGAAAGCTTTCTGCATGCCCTCGATACCGGAATTCGCCTGCTGGATGATGTCATGTCAAAAGCCAGGAAGGGAAACCGCACCGAAGTAGCGGGTGCCGTTGCTTTTGAACTGTACGATACTTACGGATTTCCACTCGATCTGACCGAGCTGATCCTCCGTGAAAACGGGATGACCGTGAACCGGGCCGAATTCGACACCGAGATGGAAAAGCAAAAGAGCCGCTCGCGCAATGCTGCTTCGCTCGAAACCGGCGATTGGGTGGAATTGAAGAAAATTGATGAAGTAAAATTTTTAGGATATACCACCCTTGAAAGTGAAATTCACATTTCCCGTTACCGGAAGGTGGTGCAGAAAGAGAAGGAGTTTTATCATCTGGTGTTTGATCAGACGCCATTTTACGGCGAATCGGGAGGTCAGGTGGGAGACACCGGCTATATCGAAGCCAACGGTGAGAGGATCAGTATTCTGGATACCCAAAAGGAAAACAACCTGATTGTCCACATCGCCAAAAACCTGCCTGCCAATCCTGCAGCGACCTTCAGCGCCGTGGTGAATAATCATAAACGCAGGCTGACAGCCAACAATCATACGGCAACCCATTTGCTGGACCAGGCTTTACGGGAAATCCTCGGGACACATGTGGAACAAAAAGGATCGCTGGTCAGCGCTGATTACCTGCGTTTCGATTTTTCACACTTCCAAAAAGTGACCAGGGAAGAGCTGGCTCAGATACAAAAACGGGTCAATGAACTGATCCGGAAAAACATAGCGAAGGAAGAACTGGCCGATGTTCCCTTTGCGAAAGCACAGGAGTTGGGAGCTATCGCTTTGTTTGGCGAAAAATACGGCGATAACGTGCGGGTCATCAAATTTGGCGATTCCATTGAACTTTGCGGAGGAACACATGTCCCGGCTACCGGGCAGATCGGTTGTTTCGTGATCACAGCAGAAAGCGCTGTTTCGGCCGGTGTGCGCCGTATTGAAGCGATCACCGCCGATGCGGCTGAGGCATACATCAACGCGGGGATGGAAGAGCTCAGTGAAATTCGTGCCTTATTTAATAATACAAAAGACCTTAAAAACGCAGTCGGCGACCTGATGGATGAAAACAGCCGCCTGCAAAAACAACTGGAGGGATATGCCAGGCAAGCTGCTGCTGTCGTGAAAAATGAACTAAAACAGAAAATAAAGGTCGTGCATGGCATCAATGTAATTGCTGAAAAAGTAAATCTTGATTCTGCCCAATCGATGAAAGATTTGTCTTTCCAGCTCAAGGGCGAGATCGAAAATCTTTTTCTGGTACTTGGTGCCGAAATTGAAGGAAAGCCTTTGTTAAGCGTGATGATCGCCGATAATCTGGTGAAGGAAAAAGGGCTTCATGCCGGACAGATTATCCGCGAAGCTGCCAAAGAAATGAAGGGTGGGGGTGGAGGCCAGCCGTTTTATGCAACAGCCGGAGGAAAGGATGTGGATGGCATCGATGCCGCGATTCAAAAAGCAAAATCATTCGTATTATAAAGCATTAAGGCTGCCCCGCGGGACAGCCTTAATTTTTTACCGGGCTCCAACCCATGCGGGGTAGGGCGGTTTTTGTGCGCTGACCTGATCCAGCCGCTCAAGCTGCGCCCGACTGAGGCTCCACCCGACTGCTCCCAGGTTTTCTTTCAGTTGTTCTTCATTACGGGCGCCGATGACAATATTGCTTACAACCGGTTTTTGCAGCAACCAGTTCAGCGCTACCTGTGGAACCGATTTCCCGGTTTCAGCAGCAATTTCTTCCGCGACTTTTAAGACTGCATAGAAATGGCCCTCATCCACGTCAGGGCCGCCCGCAGCTCCGCCCGATTTGATACGCCCGTCCGGCAATGGTTGTCCGTAGCGGATCTTTCCTGTTAACCGGCCCCAACCCAGCGGACTCCAGGCCATTAATCCCATATCCTGATCCCGGAGCATCGGAATGAGTTCCCATTCCGCATCCCGGCCAATGAGCGAATAATACCCCTGGTAAATCACGTAGCGTTCCCATCCGTATCTTTCGGACAGCGAAAGCGATTTCATCACCTGCCAGGCAGTGAAGTTGGAGCAGCCGATATACCTGACCTTTCCGCTTCGAACCAGATCGTCCAATGCCCGGAGGGTCTCTTCTTCCGGTGTTTCGCGATCGTAACCGTGCATGAAATAAAGATCGACGTAGTCGGTTTGCAGCCGTCTCAGGCTGGCTTCGCATTCCCTGATCAGATGATACCTGGAGGAGCCCTTATCGTTCGGACCATCACCCACCGAGAAGGTCGCTTTGGTGGCAATCAGCGCCTGGTGCCGGCGTCCCTTTAGCGCTGCTCCCAGAATTTCTTCCGCTGCCCCCTGCGAATAGACATTGGCTGTGTCGAAGAAATTTAAACCCTGTTCCAGACAAATATCGGCCAGGTGTGTGGCTTCCCGCACATCGGTCTCACCCCACCGCTTAAAAAATTCGTTTGTGCCTCCAAATGTCCCTGTACCCATACTGAGCACGGGCACCGATAACCCTGAACGTCCTAATTTTCTGTATTCCATAATCTGTTTGTTTAATTACAGCACAAAATTAGAACACCCGGGCAAGCAGGTGATAGGAACATTTACGGGATTGCCGGTACTTTTTACAGGTTCTGCTTTTTTACGGTTGAAGGCGGCATGCCTGTCTGCTTTTTATAATACCGCGCGAAATAGGAAGGATCGTCGTATCCCAGCAGATAAGCGACTTCATTGATATTTTTTGAACCCCGGAGCAGGCACATAGTGGCCTGTTTAACCTGCTGCTCCCGGATCAGTTGTCCGGCCGATTTTCCGGTGACTGCCTTGATGGTGTCGTTGAGGTGATTCTGGGTGACATTCAGCATCTGCGCATAAGCCGATACTTTTTTCAATTGAACCGGACGTCCTTCCTTTAAGGGACTGAAATCTTCCATATATAAGGAAGTAAAGGCACGCAGCAACCGGAGAGCAGCCCGGTTCGGGACGTCTGTACGACATTCTCCGGCTTTGTAATGGGACTGGGCCTTATGAATGAGCAACTGTAATGCGCTTCTCAGAATGTGCGGAGAATGGGATGTTCTTTTGTCGTATTCGGCATGCATCAGTTCAAAAAGCCGGAGATAATCTTTCATTTGTTCATCGGTCAGGTGGATCACCGATTCTCCGTCGATCCGGAAAAACGAAAGCTGCTGCAGCAGATCCTTGTTTTCAAGCCCGGCATTAAAAAATTCGTGCGAAAAAGAACACAGAAAGCCAAGCTGCTCTTCTGCTTCAGGCTGCCAGGCCGTGATCATCTCAGGACCGGCAAAACACAGCATATTTTCGCGGATGTAATGTTCCTTTAATCCGAATGAATGCATGCCTCCGCCAGCCGTTACCAGGAAAACCAAATAAAAATCAAGCCGGTGGGCTTTCATGGGCGGATGCCCGATGCACCGGCGACTGATTTCGAAATGGCCCGTCAGATCCTGCGGCCACAGATGGTCCCGGGTACCCTGATTCCGGAGCAGGGTACGGGTAAAGGTATTAATATCGACTACAGGTATCTGATCATGTTTCATGGGGTGCTCTGTTTAAAAGCAGCGCTCATTTCCGCTGCTATTTTATAACAACGGAGACCCCCGGATGGATCATTTAAGGTTGCTTTGTCAACTACGCTGTGCTTTTAACCGCTCATTGAACTCATTCCGGTAGGTGTTGCTTACCGGGAGAAAAACCTGACCGATCCTGATCCGGCTACCCTCGATGTATTCGATCTTTGACAAGGCAATCAGGTGAGATTTGTGAACCCGGCAGAAGCGATCGGACGGAAGCTTTTCGGCAAATGTGGAAAGACGTTCATACACGGTCAGTGTTTTTTCTTTCGTGATGACCCGAATGTAATCGCCCAGTGCTTCAGCGTAGAGCAGGTCGTCCAGCTCGATCCGGTAGATTTTTTTATCGGCCTTCAGCAGGATGTATTCCATTTGAGGATCAGGCTGCGCACCTTTGTTGAGGAATCTTCCCACAGCTTTAAGGAAACGCTCCTCCGATACAGGCTTCAGGAGGTAATCGACCGCTTCCAGTTCAAAGCCTTCGACTGCATATTCGGCATACGCGGTTATGAAGATCACGGCAGGCGCCTGTGCCAGGCTTTTTACGAGCCTGATCCCCGATAACCTCGGCATATTGATATCCAGGAACAGAAGATCGACGATGTGTTGCCGGAGAAAAGCACGGGCTTCGATAGCATTGGGCAATTGTGCCAGCAACTCCAGTTCAGGACATTCGGCTATGAACCCGGCGATCAGTTCACGTGCCAGCGGTTCGTCATCAACCAGTATACAGGTATATTTCCTCATCGCAGATCAATTTTCATATGCACCGTAAACCAGCGTTCAGTTGCCTGAATGTCCAGTTCATGTTTCCCCGGATAAAGCAGCCCGAGTCGCTTCCGGACATTGACGATACCCGTTCCGTGAGGCTTCTCTTCATCAGCCTCATCTGCCGGTGCATGGCCGTTTTGTATAAAAAAATCAACTTTTGTCTGGTTAATTTTCCACCGGATGATAATTCCGTTCGTCTTTTCAGAAGAAAGAACACCATATTTAAAAGCGTTTTCAACAAAAGGAAGGAAGAGCAGGGGCGCGATCTGCAATTGACCGGATTCTCCCTGAATATCGGTCCGCAACCGAAAATCAGATTCCAGTCGAAGTTTCTGAATTTCAATATATTTGTTCAGGAAATCCAGCTCTTTTTGGAGCGGAATCAGGTTCGTGTCGGCATCGTAGATGACATAACGGAGGACGTCCGACAATTTAATGATCATCTCCGGTGCCAGATCCGATTTTTTTCGCGTCAGGCTGTACAGGTTGTTCAGACTGTTGAACAGGAAATGCGGATTTAACTGCGACCTTAAGGCCTTGAGTTCATTCGAAGTTTTTTCCTGCTCCATCTGGTTTAGTCTGAACCATCCGCGGGCAAGTTTCACCAGCGTTGTGAGCACCAGATAAACCGCAAAAAAGAGGGAAATATCCCAAAAAGTGTAGTAAGCAATGAAATAATAACCCGGGAACAAATAATCGATCCAGTGCTCGAACAACAGCAGGTAAAATTCAGCGCCTGTGACCATGGTCAGAAGAACAGCCAGCAGATAGACCACAAACCGGTTCTTTGCCAGTAAATGCGGAAACAAAACAGAATGGTTAAAATAAACCACCAGCAAAATGGGAATATGGAAGATCAGTGCATAAATCAGGTCGATTTGCCGGATTTGGGACGAAACTTTCAGAACATTGAGCAGGATCAGGAACGATAAGCTCCAGAAAGCCAGATGCTGCAACCAGTGTGCAGCAATCTGGCGGGTTAAGGTATTCTTTAGCCGGTTAATCATTTTCTGACCCTGTGTAGTTCCGCATTCAGACCATCTTTGAATGCTTCGACCGAATTTACGTATTTTAAGACAAATTTTTGTAATTCGGCTGGCTGAGCGGTCAATAAAATATAATCCCCATTGTTTTCATGATGGATCCGGATCCGGTTTTGTTCAATTAACTCCTGGAGCCAACCCGGATCGAACCAGCGAATGACGATTTTGTCGCCCTTAATGTCCAGTTTGGCAAAGCTGTGTACCGGCACCAGGTGAAAATCAAGTACGGTCAGATCCTGCTTGTCCAGATAGTCCGAGACATAAAAGTCCAGAAAATAGCTTCCGCCCAGCTTTACAATATGGATGATCATGGTTCCGTGTCCAAAGTCAGCAGAACCTTTTTCTTTGATCTGAAGAACAAATGAAGTGCTGTCTCTGTTCTCAGGCAACTGCTTGCCTTTGTAGTTAAAATCGAATTTCCAGACGGCTGAATCATCATCCATCCATTCGCCAACCAGCAAATCGTTAGGGAACAAATCCTTTTCGGTATAAAGCGGATAAAATGAAAAGACAACACAACCGGAAAGGAAAAGGAGCAAGGCAACGATTGTAATGATCATTTTTGGTTTCATCATGGCTCGTTTCATACATTCAGATAATTAGATTATTAGACATCAGATTATTAGACATTTAGTTACTCGATTCCGGATATTCATGGAACAAAGCAACAACATCTTTCCGGGATGTTCAATTTTATTCGTTGATCTGAATGGTTTTCTCGCTGATCGATTGGATCCATGATCTCATGGCGTGGGCACAACCAAATTTCCTAATAACTGTTAATGTTGTTGCATCAATTTGGACAGTCATTTTTTTGTTGTTATTTTTTATATTTTTAATGTCGCATGGAATTCGCATGTGAAGCAACATGTTCATTCGTACCTTATATATTTTTAGTTTTTAAATTATCGCATTATTAAATAAAGAGGTTCTTTCATGAGAAAAATAGTTCAGTTCCTGATCTCCATGCCATTTATGGGTTTTTTGTTGCTGGTTATGGCGTTTTCGATGGCTATAGCCACATTTGTTGAAAGCAGTTGGGGTACAGATTCAGCCAAAGGGCTCATTTATAATACACACTGGTTTGAATTAATTTTCCTGTTACTCGGGATTAGTTTGGTTGCCAACGTGGTCCGTTACAAGAGTTACACGCGTAAAAAACTTTCGGTCGGAATCTTCCACCTGTCGTTTATCCTCATTGTGCTGGGGGCCGCTGTTACCCGTTATATCAGTTTCGAAGGGATGATGCATATCAGGGAAGGGGAGAGCTCCGGTTCCATTATCTCGACCGACAGTTATTTCACGTTGAATTCCGGCGAACAGCAGATTAAAAAGAAGGTATTATTCTCCGAGCTTACTCCGGGTAGATTGAATGAAACGATGACTGTTAACGGCCAGGAAATCAGGTTTAAGTCGGTTGGATTTGTGAAAAACGCCTTACGGACTCCGGTGGAGCATCCGGGAGGCTCTCCGCTGATCGATTTTGTCATTTCGGCAGGACAGGGGATGCAGAGTTTTGCTTTTCAGCCAGGGGAAAAAATTGATCTCGGACCTGCAGTGGTTGGCTTTACTTCCGATGCCAACGTCCGCTTTGAGCAGGGAGGCGATTCGCTTTTCCTGATCGCCGACCGTGATCTGGAGATCCGGTCAATGGGAGGCGCAGCACCTGAACAGGTGACAGCCGGAACCCGAAGCCCCGTTAAACTGATGCACCTCTATGCCTTCGATAATTACCTGCTGCTGGTTAAAAAGTTTTATCCGCAGGCCCTTATCCGTGTGACCAGGGATGCTTCGGGGAACTCAGCCGAAGATGCTGTCATTATTGAAGTGTCGGACGGACAGCATAAAAATATAGTCAACGTGTTCGGACGCAGCGGACAATTGGGTGTTTCCATAACCTGGATGGCAGGTGAGACTCCGGTGAAGCTTACTTATGGTTCTGAACCGGTCTCCATTCCGTTTGAATTGCACCTGAAGGATTTTCAGTTGGAGCGCTATATCGGTTCCGAAAGCCCGTCATCGTTTGCCAGTGAGATTACCCTGACTGATAAGGAACGGGGTGTGACCCGGGAGGTGCGTATTTTTATGAATAATACATTGAAATACAGGGGTTATCGATTCTATCAGTCCTCCTATGATCAGGATGAGTTGGGAACCGTGCTTTCTGTCAATATGGATTTCTGGGGATCTTTGATCACCTATGCCGGATATTTTTTGATGGCTCTTGGAATGATCCTTTCCCTGATCAATAAAAATTCGTATTTCAGCTACCTGATCAGGCACCTGAAAGAACTAAACCGGATGAAAGCCGCGGCTGTACTGTCTGTCTTGATGCTGGCTGCCGGTGCGGCCAGGGGGAATGACGCTGCTGTTGCCGGTATTCCTTCGCTGGATAAACAATTGGTCGCCGATTTTGAAGAACTCTGGGTCCATGGCCGCGATGGCCGCATTGAGCCTGTGTCGACGCTGACGGCCGAAATTCTGAGGAAAGTCAGCCGGAAGTCATCCTATTTGGGCAAATCGCCTTCAGAAGTGGTGCTTAGCATGAACCTGTATCCCGATCTTTGGCGCACGGTGCCGATGATTAAAGTGGAAGAGCAGGTCGCCGCGCGCCTTCAGGTTGCGGGAGCATATGCGGCTGCGGTCGATTTCTTTGATCAGGAAGGCCACTATAAACTGCTTCAGGAAGTGCAGGCGGCCTACAGCAAGATGCCCGCATTCCGGACCCAGCTTGAAAAGGACCTGATCAATACCGACGAGCGGGTCAATATTTGCTTTATGGTTTACAAGGGTGAGTTCTTTACTTTCTTCCCTCCGGTTAATCAGAAAGATGCATGGTTTGCTGCAGGAAGTCAGCCAACCGGCTACCCCAAACCGGATTCGCTTTTTGTAAACAGGAGTTTTCAATTACTGAAGGAGGCGATTGCCGGTCAGGGTGAGGTACAGCCGCGCCAAATTTTATCTACGGTAGCTGCTTTTCAGGAGAAATTTGGCAGTGAGATTTTGCCTTCTGAAGGAAAAAAGTCGGCCGAATTGTCCTATAACAAAATCCAACCTTTTAAACGCCTGTTTATTTGGTACCTGTTAACCGGATTCAGTCTGTTATTGATGCTTTTTCTCCATATTTTCAGGCAGAAGACCATGGGCAGGAAAGCTGCTGTGGCCTGGACCATCCTGATTGTCGCCGGATTCCTTTTCCATACATTCGGGCTCATCCTGCGCTGGTACATTTCGGGACATGCTCCCTGGAGCAACGGGTATGAGTCGATGGTCTATGTGGCCTGGGCGGCCATGCTGGCTGGTATTGTTTTTGGGCGCAAATACCCGATGGTATTAGGAACGGCGGCCTTTTTGTCCGGAATCATCCTGTTTGTTGCACATCTGAACTGGATGAACCCGGAAATCACCCATTTGGTCCCGGTGTTAAAATCATACTGGTTACTGATCCATGTCGCGATTATCACGGCCAGTTACGGATTTATCGGCTTGAGCGCCTTCCTTGGAATACTGGTACTGATTCTGTATGCCCAGATGAACGAACGCAACAAACAAAACAGCGGATATTTTATTGAACAGTTGACTACCATCAGCGAAATGTCGGCTACTCTGGGGCTTTACATGCTGACCATTGGAACATTCCTGGGCGGTGTCTGGGCGAATGAAAGCTGGGGACGCTATTGGGGCTGGGACCCAAAAGAAACATGGGCATTGATCACCGTGTTCATCTATGCCTTTGTGGTTCACATGCGGCTTATACCGTCGCTCCGCGGGCGTTATAACTACAATCTGGCAACCGTTATCGGTTTCAGCTCGGTATTGATGACCTATTTTGGGGTGAATTATTTTCTGAGTGGAATGCACTCATACGGAAAAGGGAGTGTTGATGGAATTAATTGGTCGGTTTATGTTGTAGCGGCAGTAATTTTTGGTTTAATTTTACTGTCATATGCAAAATTCAGAAAATTTGAAGAGGTTCAGGATCATGAGTAAGGAAGTCACAAGGACTTTTGATATTCTTGACCGGTACCTGTCGGAATTCCCCCGTAAGGATGCCCTTGGCGGCAAAGACAATGGTGAATGGTACACATTCTCTACAGCCGAATACGTTGAAAATTCGCGCTGGTTTGCCCTGGGTATGCTGGCTTTGGGATTGCCCCGGGGGACCAAAGTGGCGACTGTGACCAACAACCGGCCCGAATGGAATTTTGCAGATATGGGGCTGGCCATGGCCGGACTGGTACATGTTCCCATTTACCCGACAATTGGCAATGAAGAGTACCGGTACATCCTGGAACATGCCGAAGTTCAGCTTCTGATTGTCGGTGATAAAAAGCTTTACGATAAACTGCATCCTGTTGTCAAAGAAATCGGAAGTATTAACGGGGTTTATTGTTTTGATCCGATTAAATCCTGTCCGGCCATGCAGCATATTCTTGACCTTGGTAAAAGCAAAGCAGCAGAGCTGAATGAGGAACTTGAACTGATCAGTAATTCCGTTGAACCCGATGAGGTGGTCACCCTGATCTACACTTCAGGAACAACAGGAGTTCCCAAAGGGGTTATGCTGACACACCGTAATCTGGTGTCGAATTTTGTGGCTCATTCAAAGCTTCACGACCTGGGCAGGGAGCACCGGACGATCAGTTTTCTTCCCTTGTGCCATGTCTATGAGCGCAGCATGAATTACCATTTTCAGTATAAGGGGATGGGCGTTTATTATGTTGCGAACCTGGGGCAGATTGTTGCCGCCATCCGGGAGATCAGGCCGCATATGTTTAACTCGGTTCCCCGCCTGATGGAACGGGTTTACGACGGGTTTATATCAAAGGGGAATGAATTCTCCGGGTTAAAGAAGGTCATTTATTTTTGGGCGATCCGCTTTACAGAGCATTTTGATTACGGAAGGAACCTGAATGTTTTCAGAAAGTTTCAGTACAGGATTGCAGATAAGCTGGTTTACTCCAAATGGCGTGAGGCCCTGGGCGGTAATATCATATACATCGTTTCCGGAGGGGCAGCTCTTCAGCCCCGCATTCTGAAAGTTTTCGGAATGGCCGGGATAAAGGCGCTGGAAGGCTACGGACTGACAGAAACTTCACCGGTAATTGCAGTCAATAATCCGTCAACAAATGAGATGAAGATCGGAACAGTCGGACCTGTTTTACCGGGAGTGGAAGTGAAGATCGCTGAAGACGGCGAGATCCTTTGTAAAGGTCCTTCTGTGATGAAGGGATATTACAAAGCTCCCGAACTGACAGCTCAGATGATCGATGGGGAAGGATGGTTCCATACCGGCGATATCGGTATCCTGGACGAAGGGAAGTACCTGAAGATCACCGACCGGAAAAAGGAAATGTTCAAGATGTCGGGGGGCAAGTATATCGCTCCCCAAATGATTGAAAACAAGCTGAAAGAATCTTTTTTTATTGAACAGGCAATGGTGATCGGGGAAAACCAGAAGTTTGCCAGCGCGCTGATCTCTCCCAATTTTGAATACCTGCACGACTGGTGCGCAGAGCGTCGCGTTCATTACCGTGACAATGCTGAACTGATCTGTAAAAAGGAAGTGATTCAGCAATATCAGCATGAAGTGGAAATCATCAACAAGACTCTGGGTCAGCACGAAGAGATTAAACGCTTCAGACTTGTCGTTGAAGAATGGTCCCCCCTGACTGGAGAACTGTCACCAACATTGAAGCTGAAACGCCATCTCCTTGCGAAGAATTACCGTAAGCTCATTGAGGAAATTTATGCCGTTTCAAAATCGGACCTTCCCCGTAACGGGATTAAGCTGCCGGCGCTTCCGCGGGTCAATCTTCGCGTCGATTTGAATGACCTGAAGAAAAAACTGAAATGGTGACTAAATCACCCGGGACCAGGGAATAAGCGCGATGATAATGACATAGGCAATTCCAAAGAAGATCAACGCCTGGCTGAACTTTGCCCGGTCAGTTGCCGCCTTTTTTGAGCGTGACCAGCCGATATGGATTAGTGCCGCGGCAATCAGCATCATCAGCGCATGCTCGACGGCATAAAAGCGTAAATCTGCATTTTTCATGGCTGCACCAAAGTCCTGAAACGCCGTTTTTGTAATTGGACTGACAAAAAAATACAGGACGATCCCGGTCAAAAACTGCAGGTCAATCAGCGCGGTGAAAATTATACCGAGAACATGATCCGATTTTTGCCATTTTTTTTGACTGAACCATCCTGTAAAATACTTCAGCAGGACAACCAGCGCGGCGATCAGGATCAGCCAGCGAAGCACATTGTGGAGATGTAATAAACCGATATACATAGCATTATTTATTATTGATTAATGATTATTGAGTCGACTCATCAGCTTGTTGCAAGGTAAAACAGTTGATCCGGATTATAAACGACAGTCCCTGAAATATCATCATTGAAAAAAAGGGCATTAATCATGGCCTGTGCAACCATTCGCGCCCGGATCGGTCTGTATCTTCTGAAAAAGACGCTGGTTACCGCTTTGGTTAAAATGAGCATCAGTTTTTCACCTTTTCTTCTTTCGGCACGGGTCCCTTCAAGAAATGATGGCCGCAGAATGAAAATTCTCCTGAAGCTCAGTTTTTGAACCGCTTCATCGAGTTGTCCTTTCATCTTCGTGTAAAAAAAAAGGGAATCCGGCCTGGCTCCGGCTGAGGACACCAGCACCAAATCAGGCACCCCATTCGTTGCAGCCGCGCGGGCAAGCTCATATTGAAACGTATAATCCACCTTGTATTGATTTTCTTTGCTCCCCGCCTTGCGCAGGGTTGTCCCCATTGCCGAGAATAAAACATCGCCCTTTAGCAATGCTTTCCATTCATGCGGATTTTCAAAATCGATCAAATGCTCGGTGAGTCTGGGATGGCGTAGTCCGGTGTTCCGGCGCACCAAAATGTGAATATGTTCAAAGCGAATATCTTCCAAAAGGATGTGGATGAGCCTGCTTCCTACCAACCCGGTTGCTCCTGCAACGATAGCTTTTAATCCCATGGGCATATTTAGTTAATTCCATCTTAAAACAACTTTTTTGCCCATTATGTTTTAAGGGAATATGATCTGAATATCATAAAAGATTGCTTATTATTTTTATTCGGACTAATTTAGCTTGGCGAAATTAATTTTATTAAGTCTAATTTAGAATAATAAGGCAATCAATTTTTAACTAAAAAATGGGATAAAATGATAAACAAGATTCAGACCCTGGGTGGGTATTTCCATGAATATCAGAAAAGCATGGCCAATACGGACGCATTTTGGGCGCAACAGGCCGAGAGTTTTTACTGGCGGAAGCGTTGGGAGCAGGTCGTAAAATGGAATTTTGACGGCCCGGATATTAAATGGTACCTGAACGGTAAATTAAATCTGACTGAAAATATTTTTGAAAAGAATTTGTATACGCACGGGCAACAGAATGCAATCATCTGGGAGCCAAATTCGCCCCACGAGCCTTCCCGTCGGATTACATACCGAGAATTATATGTTGAGGTGAATAAATTTGGCAATACATTGCGGCGACTTGGGATAAAGAAGGGAGACCGGGTGGCTCTTTACATGCCGATGGTCCCGGAATTGGCAATAGCGGTGCTTGCCTGTGCCCGGATTGGGGCTGTTCATTCGGTCGTTTTTGCGGGGTTTTCGGCGAATTCACTGGCCGAGCGGATCAATGATGCCGAGGCAAAAATATTGCTGACTGCCGACGGCGGATTTCGCGGGGAGAAAGTCATTCCGTTAAAAGAAATTGCGGATGAGGCGTTACAGAGTTGTCCCTGTATTGAGACCGTTGTTGTACTGCGGAGAGCAAAAATCCAAACACCAATGATCGTTGGCCGCGATATCTGGTGGCATCATGCAGTGGATGGTCAGTCTGAGGAATGTCCTGCGGAAGAAATGGATTCGGAAGACCCCTTGTTTATCCTTTACACTTCGGGTTCGACGGGAAAGCCCAAAGGAATTGTCCATACTACCGGAGGCTACATGGTTTTCACTGCCTACACGTTTAAAAATGTTTTCCAGTACAGTGAAGGGGATATTTTCTTTTGTACAGCCGACATTGGCTGGATTACCGGGCATTCATATGTGGTCTATGGTCCTTTGCTGAGCGGAGCGGTAACCGTGATGTTTGAAGGGACGCCGACCTGGCCCGATCCGGGTCGTTTTTGGGACATCATCGATAAATACCGCATCAATCAGTTTTATACTGCTCCCACGGCCATCCGTTCGCTCATGTCAATGGGGAACCAGCATCTGGAAGGAAAGGACCTGTCGTCGCTCAAAGTGTTGGGAACAGTGGGCGAGCCGATCAATGAAGAGGCCTGGCACTGGTATCATGATCATGTCGGAAAAAACCGGTGCCCCATTGTCGACACCTGGTGGCAAACCGAGACAGGAGGCATTATGGTCTCTCCGCTGGCCGGTATTACACCAACCAAGCCGTCATTCGCGACCTTGCCTTTACCCGGGGTTCAGCCTGTGATTGTGAATGATGAAGGAGAAGAGCTTACCGGAAATTCCGTGGAAGGAAATCTTTGCATGAAATATCCCTGGCCGGGAATCGCCCGTACGATATGGGGAGATCATGAACGCTACAGAGAAACTTATTTTTCTGCCTTCCGGCACATGTATTTTACAGGTGACGGCGTGAAGCGCGATGAAGACGGGTATTACCGGATCCTGGGACGGGTGGACGACGTGATCAATGTTTCAGGTCACCGGTTGGGGACTGCCGAAATTGAGAATGCGATAAATGAACATCCCCTGGTCAATGAATCGGCTGTTGTCGGTTACCCGCATCCGATAAAGGGACAGGGCATCTATGCATTTGTCGTTTGTCCCAAACTCTCCACCGGAGGAGAAGAGGGCATCAGGCAAAGTATCAAGCAGGGCGTGACCAGCATTATCGGCGCACTGGCGAGACCCGACATCATTCAGTTGGTGCCTGAATTGCCCAAGACCCGGAGCGGAAAGATTATGCGCCGGATCCTTCGGAAGATCGCGGAAGGCGACGTCACTGATTTTGGCGATACAACCACACTCCTGGACGAGGAAATCGTCGGCAAGATCATTGAAGGATCGATGGAACTGGAGAAAAGATAGACAAAAAAAACGGGGCCATCAGCCCCGTTTTTTTTATTCATGGTGTTGCATATGCTCATTATACACCCTTCTCAGCCAGGGCAGCAGCATCCAGATGATGAGGAATGCGCCGGCAGTAAGCAGGGCATTGGTCAGGAAGAAGTTGGATTTCTTTTCGAAAAGATCCCACATTCCCGAAAGCACGCCGGCCAATTTATTGCCAATGGCTGTAGACAGGAACCAGCCTCCCATCATCAGTGCGGCAATCCTCCTGGGGGCAAGTTTCGAGACCAATGATAGTCCCATCGGGCTAAGGCAAAGTTCTCCCATGGTGATGACCCCATAAACACCAAACAACCAGGCAACCGATGCTTTTTCCATGCCATTGCCCGAAACAACTGCTGCGGTGACCATGACCAGCCATGACAGGGCCGAAATCAGCATTCCCAATGCAATTTTCCCCGGGGTAGATGGTTCTTTTTTTCGCCGCCTCAGAAAACTGAAAAAGGCAACGATCAGCGGTGTGAGAATAATTACAAAAAACGGATTGATCGAAGCCTGAAGTTCTGTTGGCCACAACTTAAGCCGTCCATGATTTTTAAGGTCACTTTTAGCGGTCTTCTCCCACTGTTCGTTTGTTAAATCGGCTGGTTTCCCGTCCAGGTTACCGACGGGAAATTCTTTTTCATAATTATCAAAATAATAGCTAGGGCCTTCGTTTACGCCCAGATGCTCGCCATGAAGCCCGACCGACTGCCGTTCGCGCGGAAGTGTAGAGACTTCTTCGGTATTGGCTACAATATTGATGACCTGCTCCATTTTCGGACCCAGTTCCCGGTCGGTATTATTTCGGGCCCAGTAAGTAAGCGCTGAACCATTCTGGTGAAATACCGCCCAAAAGATGATGACAACGCCGAATATGGAAAGCAGGGCGGCGATAGGGGCTTTTTCGTGGGCTGCGGCGGAGCTCCACGTTTTATAAAAGAAAAATAACACGGGCAGGCAGAAGAAAAGGAACGCATCGTTTGAATCGGATCCAAAAATGTTTCCCGGGATCAGCCAACCCAGGGCTGCAGCGGCAAAGGCCGGAAGGAACAGGATCGTGATAATCCGGCTGAATGGAAGATCTCCTTCCCGTTTGGGTGATATCTGATCAGCTTGTTTGATTTCCGGTACCCGCCAGTTCCCGTATGCAAACCAGATCAAGCCGATGAACATGCCTATTCCGGCAGCAGCAAAAGCCCAGCCCCAGCCATAGGAAAGACGCAGCCAGGCTGCAACGAAATTGCAGACAAAAGCCCCGACATTAATGCCCATGTAAAAAATATTATAGCCTGAATCTTTCAGATGTTCGTATTCCGGTTTTTCGTATAATTTTCCAAGCAGCACCGATACGTTGGGTTTAAACATGCCGTTGCCAAGGATGATCAGGAGCAATGACAGGTAAAAGGCAAGCATGTTGTCGGGAACGGAAAGCCCGATGTAACCCAGTGCCATCAGCGTTCCGCCGATATAAATCGACCGGCGGTAACCCAGATAACGGTCGGCCAGCAATCCTCCGAAGAAAGGTGTCAGATAAACCAGTGCCAGATAAGTACCGTATACGTCGGCCGCCTGCATGTTGCTCCATCCCATTCCCGGGAATTTGCCTGATTCAGGCGCGATCATGTATAAAGTAAAAATGCCGAGCATCAGGTAATAACCAAACCGCTCCCACATTTCAGTGAAAAAGAGGATCATCAGGCCTCTCGGATGTTTGCTGTTTGCCATCTTGGTGTAGTTTGATTTTTATTTTCTTTTTGTTCAGCCGCAGGAAAGTTACTAAAAATATGATCCTGACGAATGATTATTTAATCCCTTTCATCATTTTTTTCAGCCAGGGGGAGAGGATAATGGCAAGCACTGCAATTACTGCCGACTGGACAGCGATCAGCCAGAACACCTGGATCTCGGTGTGCAGGGCATCTTCCAGTTTTATCGAGATCGCTTTCATTTGCGAAGCAATGAAATTACCGGCCGCAATCGAACCCATCCACAAACCCATCATGGTTGATGCAATTTTTGGTGGTGAGAGCTTGGAAACCATGGAAAGCCCGATTGGCGATAAGCAGAGTTCTCCAAAAGTGTGAAGAAGGAATACCGAACACAACCAAAGCGGACTGACCTTGAAAATTGAACCATCGGGGGTTGCCGTCGATTGGGTATAAGCCATGGCCATGATCACAAAACCAATGCTGAGCATGATCAGACCCCATGCAAACTTCATCGGGGTGTTGGGATTCAGCTTTTTTCGGTCCAGTAAAACCCAAAGAACACTAAAGAGCGGCGCAAAGATGATGATGAAAACCGAGTTGACGCTTTGAAACCAGGAAGCAGGCATTTCCCAGCCCCCAATCATCCGTTGGGTATTGTCGCGGGCAAAAATACTGAAAGTGGATCCTGCCTGCTCGAAGCCGCTCCAGAAGAAGGTATGGAAAACAGCCAGTATCACGATCACTGCAACCCGGCTCCATTCTGTTTTTCCACTGGTTCCTTTAATAATGTCGGTCAGCAGGTAAACGATACCAGCGGCAACGAGAATACGGATCAACCATGAACGGATATCTTCCTGAATGACATTCCATCCGAGCAGAATGGCTAAAACAAGCGCAACTGATCCCAGAACATATCCCACAACACCAAACCAGTCTTTTATGGCAAGCCTGATACTGTCAGGCTTCGATCGGGGAGGCATACCAATGCGTTCCAGCGTATGGCTGCGGAATAAAAACCAGGTCGTACCGATCAGCATGCCTACGCCGGCTGCCATAAATCCGTATTCCCAGGCTACCTGTTCGCCCAACTTTCCGGCGATCAGCGGCGAAAGAAAAGCGCCCAGGTTAATTCCCATATAGAAGATTGTAAATCCGCCGTCTTTCCTGGGATCATTGTTGTCATAAAGCTTTCCGACCATGGTCGAAATGTTTGGCTTAAAGAACCCGTTACCCAGGATCAGGATCCCCAGGCCTGCGAAAAATATTGTTTTGCGAAATTCCAGATCACCTTCGTGCATGGCGCTGGCAGCAAGGAAAAACTGGCCCATGGCCATGGTTAGTCCGCCAATGTAGATACACGTTCGCTGGCCAAGCAGCTTGTCGGCCAAAATTCCTCCAATGATCGGGGTAACATATACCAGGGCGGTAAATATTCCGTAAATAGTGAAGGCATCCAGTTCCGCGAGCTCAAATCCACCATTCGCGTAAGTCGCCGTTAAAAAAAGCACCAGCAGCGCCCGCATACCATAATAACTGAACCGTTCCCACATTTCGCTGGCAAAAAGGGTGGAAAGCCCTACGGGATGCCCGAAAAAGGCTTTATTTTTATCTGTACTCATAACTTAGGATAAGGGTTAAAAGAAACGCAAATATATTAAAAATGTGTGCAGTAAAAGTGACACTTATCATACTAATATCCGCTGCCGGTACATTTTCGGCAAATTACAGGCTCCGGCAAATCAAATTCCTCAACAAAAAAGTGAATGCGAATGGTCCAAAGCCCCGAGAAATGCGTTAATTTTAAAATCCGGGACTTTGATCGGAGGACCGAAAAAAATTGCCATCAAACGGCTATTGAAGATGAAAATTTTGCACAGTTAATTTGATGAAATAAAGTATGAAGATTTTTACTACCAAACAGATTGCTGAAATTGATCGTTTTACCATACAGAATGAGCCCGTTTCGGATGTTGATCTGATGGAGCGGGCAGCACTGCAGGTCGTAAACCGGTTGATCCGCCATATTCCAGTGAGCAAAAAATTGTTGTTTTATGCCGGTCCGGGAAACAATGGCGGAGATGCGCTGGCCATTGCGCGCATGATGGCAAACCGGGATTACCGCTGTGAGTTGTTCCTTTCCTGTTTTGGCAAAGAATTAAAAGGCTCACCGGCTATTAATCTTAAACGACTCGAGGATCAGGGAAAGGTAAAAATAACACGGATTGTGACAGCATCCGATGTGGTTGCGATACCAGGCGATGTTGTTGTTATCGACGGTTTATTTGGATCGGGACTCGGGAGGCCGCTGGACGGTCTGTCCGAAAAGATCGTTGCAGCCATCAATGCTTCCGGAGCGCTCGTCGTTGCTATTGACATTCCGAGCGGATTGTTCGGAGAGGACAATTCTGCCAACGACTTGTCCAAAGTGGTCAAAGCCTCGCGGACGTTCACTTTTCAGTTTCCCAAACTGAGTTTCTTTTTCCCGGAGCATGAAACAATCGTTGGTGAATGGGAGGTATTGCCTCTCGATCTTCACCCGGAGGCAATCATGATGACGGAAACGCCTTTTCATTTCTTAGATCCTGCTTTTGTTGCCTCCAGGCTGGTGAAGCGGAACAGATTTGCGCATAAGGGGAATTATGGTCATGCTTTGCTGATAGCCGGTTCGCGCTGCAAGATCGGAGCTGCGGTGCTGGCTTCGAGATCCTGCCTGCGGAGTGGCGTCGGCTTGCTCACCACGCATGTGCCAAATCCTGCTGTCCCGGTTATCCAGGGTGCCGTTCCTGAAGCGATGTGTTCGGCTGATGCTTCCGATCTGATGTTCACGGAGTTCCCTGATTTGTCTGCCTATTCAGCTATTGGGGTTGGACCAGGTATTGGAACGAAGCCCAACTGTCAGAAAGGTCTGCATGAGTTATTGCGGCAAAATCCGGGAAAGATCGTTTTGGATGCAGATGCGCTCAACATTCTTTCCGGTCAGAAGGAATGGTTGGACCTGCTTCCCGAAAATGCCGTGCTAACACCGCATCCAAAGGAATTTGAACGCCTCACCGGCCCGGTGAAAGATTCCTGGTCGCGACTGCAACTGCAACAGCGGTTTTCAAAGAATTACAAGGTTATCGTGGTGCTGAAAGGCGCCTATACCGCTATCAGCTTCCCTGACGGACGCATTTTTTTCAACAGTACAGGTAATCCCGGAATGGCCACGGCAGGCAGCGGGGATGTGCTTACCGGCTTGATCCTGGGATTGCTTGCCCAGCCATATTCTCCTGAAGACGCCGCTTTACTGGGCGTTTACCTGCATGGACTGGCCGGAGATATCGCTGCTGCAAGAGAGGGAGAGGAGGCTTTAACCGCAGGCGATTTGACCGCAAACCTGGGAAGAGCATTTCTGCATTTAAGAAATCAGAAGGAATAGCGAAGTTTCCGGCAGATTTTGAAGAAAATTGACGGTGAATGATTTTTATGAACGAAATGCTCCTTTTTTGAACTGACAATAGCTATTTTTGAACTCAATCGAAAAAATATACCTATGAAGACTGGATATAAACTATTTTTACTTTTATTGATTTTGAGCTGCAGCGCCTTCGCACAACGAACTGACAAAAAGGAAGGGCCTGTTTTGTTCACAAACGGTGTGGTGTACAGCCTGCCGCGAACCGGTGTGCGGATCTATGTTTCCGCGACTCAGGAAAAATTCTTTTTCGGACCCTATCACCAGTACGCTGAACCCATGCTGGGGCTCAGGAATGCGCCTTCATCGGACCGGGAAAGCTGGACGATCAATAATATCCGTATCGAAACGTTCAGTGAACCTGATCCGGCTCAGGTGTATAAAGCCACAGGACCTGCCGCTTCACTGGTGAGCCTTACCCCGTCAGGTACCATCGCGGGAATTAATGCCGTTGCGGAAAATCAGGAAGAGACTTTTCCGGTTTCAACTTTTTTAGGGGATACCAAGACTCCTGAAATGCCGTTCACCGATCTGTCACTGGATTCCTTCTTTGAAAAGCCTGACTCAACCAGCAGGAATACGTTAGTGGTCAAGTCGCTGGAAGAAAAAGCGCAGGAGGCTGCCCACACTGTGACGAAACTGCGGAAACGCCGTTTTAAGACACTGGCCAATGGTTATGAAGAACAACTGCCTGACGGGCGTGCATATGAGGTGATGGTTGAAGAACTGGAAAAGCTGGAGAAAGAATATGTCGCCCTTTTTATTGGCAAGTCATATAAAGACACTTTTGAATATTGTTTTGATTATATGCCGGGAAGCAATTCCGTTTCGGGAGAAGTTGTATTCCGTTTCGCAGAAGGAAAAGGCGTATTGCCTGTATCGGATGTGAGCGGTAAGCCGATACTGATCGATATGAAGAAACTGGACAACCTGGCTTCAGCACAGGCAAAGGTGGCGACAGCTAATCCTTCCGGCGCCGGGGTCATTTACCGGATGCCGGGTAAGGCTGAAATCAGAATATTAAACGGCATCAACCTGATGGCTGCAACCCGGGCCGACATTGCTCAATTTGGAACCACGACGTTTGTTCCTGACGAATTGCTGGATGGTAATCACCGGATTGTTTTTCATCCGAAGACCGGCGGGATAAAATCAATTCAGCAAAAATAACCAGCGATGGATCTGAAATAAAGACGAATCATGCCAACCGACCTGATACAACAAACACTCAGAGACTCCAAAAGGGCCCGCTGGACTGCTGTGCTTATCCTTTCGTTCACCATGTTTGCCGCCTACATGTTCACGGAAGTGATTTCGCCTTTGAAACCGATACTGGAGAGAACCTATGGATGGGATCCAACCGATTTTGGAACAGTGACCAGCGCTTACGGTCTGTTTAACGTATTTTTCTTCATGCTGATCATTGTCGGATACCTGCTCGATAAATTCGGGATCCGTTTTAGTACCCTGGCTTCGGCCGCGGTCATGATCATTGGCGCGTTGATGAAATGGATGGCCTTTAAGGGGGTGTTCCCGCCGGAAAATGAAATCGATATCTTTGGATTTTTCCAGTTAAAGGAACAGGTCTTCTTTGCGACCATGGGATATGCTGTATTTGGTATTGGCGCTGAATATGCGGGAATCGTGGTCACGAAAGCCATCGTGAAATGGTTCTACGGATATGAGGTAGCCCTGGCTCTGGGCATTCAGGTGGCTATTGCGCGTCTGGGCTCATTTGTTCCCCTGGCATTCGGGGCGCTGGTTGCCACCAGGACCGATGTTCCGTTCTGGATCCTGATGTCAACCTTGTTCCTGGTAGCCGGCCTTATCGCGTTCTTTTATTATAACCTGATGGATAAAAAGCTTGACAGGCAGGTAAAAGAAGCGCTGCCTGCGTCGGCCGAGGAGGAGTTCAGGATCGCGGATGTCTGGGTTATTATCTCGAACAGGGGATTTTGGCTGATCGCTCTGTTATGCCTCTTATTTTATGCAGCGGTATTTCCGTTTTATAAGTACGGACCTGACCTGATGGTGAATAAGTTTGGCGTGAGTGAAGAATGGGCCGGACTGCTTCCCAGCCTGGTTCCGTTTGGGACGATGCTGCTTACGCCTTTGTTCGGGAGTCTGTATGATAACAAGGGAAAAGGCGCAAGTATCATGATCCTGGGGGCACTGCTTCTGGTGGTGGTACATGCTGTTTTTTTCCTGCCTTTTGTGACCAGTGTGGTCGTCGCTTTCTTTAATGTTCTTCTCCTCGGCATTGCTTTTTCGCTGGTGCCCTCAGCCATGTGGCCTTCTGTCGCCAAGATTATTCCGGAGAAACAACTGGGAAGCGCTTATGCCCTGATATTCTGGATCCAGAACATTGGGCTATGGGGAATACCGCTGTTGGTGGGTATTGTGCTGGATAAGACGAATCCGGGGGTTGTCGCGGCAAAGCAGGCTGGTGAGACTGTAACCTACAATTACACCACAACCTGGACGATCTTCCTGATGCTTTCGATATTGGCCATCCTGGCAGCGCTGCTGCTGAAGGCTGAGGACCGGAAAAAAGGTTACGGACTTGAATTGCCGAATATTAAAATGAACTAATTACAGCATATCAACGCTATATTGGCCGCAGTTGTCAGTCGGGACTGAACATAGAGTCTTTTACCGCGTTATGTGTTAAATAAAATTGATAAAAATGGATCAGAACATTCGTTTGCTGGAACCCCGGGCTATATGGGAGATCTTTGATCAGATCACCCGGATTCCCCGTCCTTCGTATCATGAAGAACGCATTCAGGATTATGTTTTTGAGTTTGGTAAAAAACTGGGACAGGAAACCACAAAGGATCAGGCCGGGAACATCGTCATTCGCAAACCCGCCACACCCGGTATGGAAAACCGGAAAGGAGTTATCCTGCAGGGACACCTGGATATGGTGCCTCAGAAAAACAACGACAAGGTTCATGACTTCGTTCATGATCCCATTGAAACCTACATTGACGGCGAGTGGGTAAAGGCCAACGGAACGACCCTGGGGGCAGACAACGGAATCGGCGTGTCGGCTGCTCTTGCGGTGCTGGCTTCCAAAACCATTGAGCATGGTCCGCTGGAGGTATTATTCACGGCAACCGAGGAAACGGGCATGGATGGTGCCAAAGGTTTAAAGGGGGGCGTGCTGAAAGGGGATATCCTGCTGAACATGGATTCGGAAGATGAAGGCGAATTGTATGTCGGCTGTGCGGGCGGTGAAGATGTCAATGCCCGTTTCGAATATGTGCCCGAAGATACGCCGGCCGGTTCACGTGCATTTAAACTGGAGGTGACCGGACTGAAGGGCGGCCATTCGGGGATGGACATCATCCTTCAGCGCGGAAATGCCAACAAGGTATTCTTCCGTCTGCTTAACCTGGCATACGGTGCAACCGGAGCCAGGCTTGCATCGGTTGAAGGCGGAAGCCTGCGCAATGCCATTCCGCGGGAAGCGGCGGGTGTTTTAACCGTGGAAGCTTCCAAATCGGCCGCGCTGAAACAGGTTATTGAAACAGAATTTGAAGCAATCGGCAAGGAACTTGCTGCTACTGAACCGGGTATAAAACTGGTCCTGACTGAAACGGAAATACCCTCATCCGTCATAGATGGGCTGACCCAGGCAAAGTTAACCAAAAGCATCATCGCCTGTCCAAATGGGGTGATCCGGATGAGCGACAGCATGCCTGGCCTTGTTGAAACATCCGGTAATATGGCGAAGGTCAAGTCAGACCTTTCTGCCGCAACTGTGGAGATTTCATTTTTAATACGAAGTTCAGTTGATTCGGCCAAGGGCGATCTGAGTAAAAGGCTCGAAGCGCTGTTTACACTTGCCGGAGCAGATGTTGCTGTCAGCGGGGGTTACCCGGGATGGAAGCCCGATCCGGAATCGCCAATTCTGAAAACCATGCAGCAGGTTTATAAAAACAAATACGGAAAGCTTCCGGAAATAAAAGCCATTCATGCGGGTCTCGAATGCGGGATCCTTGCAGGGGCTTATCCTGAATGGGATATGATCTCTTTTGGTCCGACAATCCGCTTTCCGCATTCTCCGGATGAAAAAGTCAATATCCCTTCGGTGCAGAAATTCTGGGACTTTCTGGTGGAAACGCTGAAACACATACCGTCAAAATAAGCTAAAAAGAGATCCGGTTCAACGGCCGGATCTTGCTTACACTTTTGAAACCAATACGATCTTTTCTTTTTCCCGTTTGGCAATATTCATCAGGAATGCATTAATCTCTTTGAATAAGGATGGATCATAGCTTCCTTTGTTGATCTTTACCGAGCGCATAATGGTAATCTGATTGTCCGTTTCCTTCCTGTAATTCATTTGATAGGTTCCGTAAACAGAGGATAGTTCGGTGTGATCCGGTAAAAATTCAATTTTAAAATTTTCAGGTAAAGAAAGCCGGATGGTATCGTTGTAACAATAACCCTGATGTTCACATAAATTTTGTTTCCGGTCGCTCCTGATCTTATCAAAAAAGTCATTCGGATACAAGAAATTGGGTTGCACAAACAACCGGTTACCGGCTTTAACCAGATAGCTGTTGATACTCCCTTTTATATTCAGTCGCGCTTTTGCAATCCCGTCCGAAATATCGTTCAGTGAAAAACCGGTAATAATCAGTCCGTTGGCAGCCAGTGAACTTAACAGGATTTTCTTTTGTTCATCCTTCGATGCGGTAATCATACCCGAAACATCTTCAAATAAATAATTTTGAAATTGAGTGTTAATCTCAAAGGCAGCGTTTCCGTTTTCCATTAATGTGGTTTGGATCACTGAAGTACGGTTGTTGTTTTCGGTGGTATATACCGGTGTGCGGGTGAGGATGCCACCATCCGGAGTTATCCGTAAGCCGTAGCGATCCGAATTGCCGGACCCGACATACCCAAATGGTATGGTTTGACTGGTGCATTCGAGCCAAACAGTATCCTGATCCAAAGGAACGCAGACAATAATGTGATTGGTCTGATTCGTGCTTGGAAATTCAGGGAATTTTATTTTCTGATATGGTCCGTTGCCAATTTCAGTATACCAGGCATCAATACCGACCGAATTTAAAAGCGCCCGCATATAATTGCTGAGTGCTTTGCAATCGCCGTATCCTTTTTCATGAACTTCAGCAGCCGGGATCGGTTGATATCCGCCAATTCCAAGCGCAATATTGACATAGCGGGTTCTTTGCTGCATGTAGCGGTACAATGCTTTCACCTTTTCTTTTTTATCTGCAATCTGATCAGTAAGACGCCGCGCCTCCTCCAGGGCTGATGCCGGAAGCTGGTCCCGGTCTTTGATCATCGAATAACCAAATTTCCCATAGCTTTCCCAACTTGAAAAATTGCCTGTATAACCACCGTATGAAATTTCATTTGGTGCCAGGAGGATGACCGGAAAAATATCGAGGTATTCCGGACCGGATGATTCCCTGACGATGGCCGGGAGGTTTTCCGCAAGCCAGGTGTATTTGTTTTTTCCGTCAGTCTTTTCAGAAACAAATTTGAAAGGATGGTTCAGCGTCTTATACCGGATTTCAAGCGGGAGAGGAGTAATGAAGGTCAGTTGCGCTTTCTCTGCGGAAATATTGAACCACTGAGGCATCCACGTGTCAAAACCAATCACGCCATTGTGTTCTGTTTTATATGAGTATTCAACGGTATACGGATAGTTGTTGTTCGAAGGCTGATAATGCTTAACACGGCTGTCGCTGAATAAGGTAAAGTCATTGTTGTATGCAAAATCGCCGAAATCTTTATTTTTCACTTCCAGAATGAGCTTGCCCGTTTTATCATAGATGTTTTCCTTGATGGAAGTTACTTTTGAATGACCGTCATAATTGATCAGCAGTTGGGCCGCAGGCGCTCCTTTTTCGTTCATGACCGTCACAACCTGATAGACCTTCGTCGTATAATTCGATTCAGACAGCCGTTCATATTCGATCGAGCTAAAACGGATAACAGCATTGGCATCTTTTTTAAGCGAGTCAGCGATCAGGCCTGCATCCCATTTATTTTGGCTGTGTACCGGGAGGAACAGGAGCAGCAAGGTTACGATTGTGAGCGAACGGATCATAAGGCGTGTTTTTGATCTGCCATTGGGTCAGATTGACTTGAGCAGGATGAATTCATTTTGTTTATCAATAATTGACTGGAAAAACTTTTTTAAAAGTTCATATTCGTCCGGGAGGAACAGGCTGTTTCGAATACTGATCATGGAACTTACCATAATTGTGTTTCCCATTTTTGAGGTCTGGAAATAGAAATTACCATAGCCCTTGGGCAGCTTTATTGCAACCGGTTTTGGCACTTCCGTGATCTCATAATTTTCAGGGATTTTGTAGGTATACACTTGTTGGATCCGGTAGGGGTAATTGAATTCCACCGGAAATTCCCTTTTTTCAAGTTTAAATGGATTTTCGTCGAAAAAAGGATCAATACCCGGAGCAAAATAAACCATTCCTCCTGACGCATTCGTCCCGTCTGATTTGGAAAGGTTGAACGTGACAGCCAGATTATTGGAAAGCGTGTCCAGTCCGGAAATTTTGATGTCATCGACTGTAAACCCGGCGTTTTCTTCCATTTTCTTTGCCGTTTGCTGAGCATCATCCGATTCTTTTAGGCTTGAGCGGTATTCATAGGCTCCGTATTCTGCCATCTGCTTTTTTACCTTTCCTACGAGCGACAAGTTGCTGTCCAGGGTCATTTCATAGCTTGCCGTGGCGACATAGGTTTTATAGTCCATCAGATTGATCCACTTTTCAGCCGGCTCTCCAATGATCCTTCCTTTATCATTCAGGCATCTGACGGGCAACAGGTTTAGCATCGAATGAGGATCTGTAGCATCCAGCAGGTAACTTGTGTTATTATGTGTAACCAATGCGATCACATAGTTAAAGCTGGTGAGTGAGGGATGCGCCGGATGAATAATGCCGTTTTGGCGAGTGCTCAGGATGACCGGGTAGCTTTGGAAACCAAGCTCTTTCAGCAGACCAACCAGATTGAGGTTGACGTCGGCAGCATTGCCTCTCCCGGTTTTATATGCTTTACTGAGCGTCGAGCTTAAATATTTCGTGTTGGTTCCATCCCAGCTCACCCGCTTCTTCATATGGGTTAATGCTGCATTGATCAAATCCTCACCCTGTAAGCCGCCGGATTTTATTAATTGGACATCATCGTCCAGGTGGCCCGTTTTATTGAGTTCTTTTCCGAAGGAATAACTTTCGTTTAGTTCCCGGTCAACTTCCTCCCAAGTGGTTGTAAAGGTTTTAAATGGCGCGTTTGGAAATTTTGTTGATTGAAGCTCAAATTTTACCCTCGATAAATAATTGTCCTTTGTTTTCAGGAACCTTTCATCCGGGAAAGCAGGAATATTTGATGCCAGGTATTGATAACAGGTCTCCCGGTAATCGACTTTTTCGGTGGAGGTTTGTGTGGTGGTGACACGATCCCCTGTTCTTTCCTTGTAAGTAAAGGTAATTGACTGGTTTTTAGTCGTCACATTATTCTTAATAGGATAATAGCCATGCTGCGCCTGATTATAGATAAAATATTCCGGAATATGAACATTATACTCACTGTATAAGGTTGGAATTGTCCGCTGGAAATACCATTCCTGCAAATTGAAAAGAAAATCGGACTTGACCGTGTATTCAATTTCGATAACTGAACCTTCTTTCACATTCGGCATGGCAAATTTGAGCGTTTCGATATGGTCACTGGTTTCCTCTGTCAGCATATCGCTCCTTTCGAGCTTGGTCTTGATTATTTTATCCTTTTCCAGGTTATAGGTGAATGCCTTCATCGCGGTCACTTCTTCCTTGCTGCCACTGCTGTGATAAAGCGGAATACGGAAATCAGCCAGGGAGAAGCCTTCACTGTCCCGGATCTTTATTCTCAGATGGCGGTTAAAGTAGAGCTGGAACCCTTTATCTTCGGTTGTATTGTATTTGAATTCGGTTTGTCCGGTATCAAAGAGAAAAAATGCATGGGCATTTGAATCGATAGGGCATTCCGTCGACTGAAGATCGGCTGCATCTATTTTTCCAAACCTGGGAGTTGGATTTTGAGAATGAACGTTGTTAAGCAAGGATAGTGAAAGAACCAGAAGCGTCAGGCCTGTTAGTTTCATGTCGTTTAAATTGAGAATTGATTTTCGGTTACATCATGCAATAACTTAGTCACGCTAATTTACAATATCTGAATAAAAGTAAAGTAAAAGATAGCCGCGAAATTGCTAGACGCTCATTATTTATATTATGTCTATTTAAATACAAGTCATTCCGACAAATAATCCAGCGTTTGTTTCATCACTGCTGCGCGTTGAGGAGCGGTTGTGATGGTTTCAAAAGGGAAGCCCAGGGTAAGGACTCTATAAGTCCGGTGGTATGCGACGCCGCTGCTTTTATTGTTTCCCTGATAACGGACAATGGTCATTCCTGTGCTGTCGGCCGGAATAATGGCGTCGGGCGATTCGACCCGGTACAAATCGGGACGGTAATCCATATTGAAGCCAAAGCTGCCGTCGAACGCCTGCAGCGGGCTTCCGTCGGTGGCTTTCACCAGCGGAGTTGCACTGGCATGGCCGGTCCGTCCCACATAGCCCAGCACGTTCTTCACAAAGTCTTTTTCCTGGTCGGGGACTGCCCGCTCATTTTGCAAAAAGGAGTCGCTGCCTACGTAGGCTCCGCTTATAAAAAGCCCGGCCCGTGCAGTTTGCAGAAATTTCTCCAGTGTCTTGCACAGTGCAGGGGTGAACAGCATGTATTTTAGGGATCCGTCGGGAGCGATCGTGGTTTTTTCTTCACCAAAGATCAGGTCTGCGAGCCGGTACCTGCTTAGTTCCGGATCTCCTTCCTCGGCTGCAAGCCGGCTGCATGAAATAAAGCTGAGACCTGCATCACGAATAGCAACGCCATGCGTATAGACATGGTCGAAATTGTTCCCCAGGGGGAGCATCGCTGTCCGGTCGTCGTAGGTGGCTCCGTGGCCCGGATCGTCGTCATCTTTCCATGGTTTCATCTGATTAAATTCATACTGCTGCCCAATGGTGGAAAGATCATTTCCCCAGGCAACCCCTTCATCCATCCATCCGCCAAATCCGGAAAAATTTCCTTCGTTAATCACCTCCGGAGCAGATATCCGGTCGAAAGCGTCGATTATTACCACCGTGTCTGCATGGGCTCCGGCATCGCAAACCGCCAGTATACTGGAAGGAAAACTTTCACCTCCCGGGTTTACAGCGCTCACTTTAAAGCTGTATATTGTTCCTTTTTCCAGCACTGGCGTGAGATAGCCGGTGCTGTCGACCAGTACGCCATTATCCCATCCCTGACCTTCTTTGCGGGTGCTGACCAGATACTGTTCCGGCTTTGCAGTGGGTTCCAGCGGATCGTCTGCCGGATTCCAGGAAAGTTTAGCCCGGCCATTCCGCATCTCCGCGCGAAACCGGTTCACCGGCAATGGTTGAACGACATAAGGGATCTGGTGATAAACCGACAGAAATTTCAGCATGGACTTGTAAATGGAGCGGGAGACCAGGAACCGGAATTCCGGATCAAGGGCATACTGCATGTCGCCCAGGTTTTGATGCGACAGCAATTCGAGCAGCACGGAAGGAACGGTAGGATAGGTCGCCTCGCTGTAACGCTGATCCCATAATTCCCGCTGAGGCCAGTTTTTATCCACGACAGCCCTGATGTCATCAACGATCTGCGTGGAAAGCAGATCAGCGAAATCCCGGTTGACCAGCCTGTCCTCTCCATCGGGGAAGCTTTGGTGGAACTCAGCATCGCGGCTGCTGTAGATCGTCAAGGTTCCCACCCTTTTGTCTGTACCGGGGTGATGACCCGCATCCGTATGAAAAGCCATGCTGAGATCAATGGGTATCTGCAGTCCGGGAATTATTTTCCCTTTCGCGATCCAGGGTTCCAGGTAACGGCCTCCGCGGAGGTAATTGACCCAGCGGCCCCTGCTGCGATAGTCGTCCACATAATCGTTCTGATCCTTCTGCAGGCTGAAGACCAGCGAATCAGGAAATCCGGCATACTGCAGGTAATAACGCGCCGCTTCTGTCCAGCGTGGCCTGCCGCTTATCTTGTCCTTCCGGACGATATTGCCCGTCCCTCCGCCAAAACGGACAGCATCGGCGGTTAAAACCTGCCCTTCCGGTCCGTCCGATAAAAGCCTGACACTTCCTTTTTCTGCATTCGTCCCTTTGGCAAAGCGATAGGTCCCCAGGTAAACCCAGGTACCTCCTCCCATTCGTTGATTGACCAAAAAACGGGTCGTTCCACCGGAGTGACTGATCTCGTAAAGAGCCTTGTCGTAACTGTCGGGCAGGGTTTGATAGGAAACGTAAACCGCATATTCACCTTCCTTCGGAATGACGGGAGTCCAACTGACTTTGCCTGCTGAACCAGGTTCAAGATGCAAAACCTGGTAGTTGCCCTGTTGAAAAGGATTCTGGCCGGTTAAAAAGGTGTGCGGCATGTGGCCATAGGCCTGACCTTCACCCGGGGTGATCCGGTTCAGAGCCATATTTTCGGAGTAAGCGGAATCTTCATTGTCGACAATGACCTCATCCGGCTGGGTGTCGCGTTCTCTTGGCAGGTATAGGTTTGCTCCCGCATTTTCAAGCATCGGAACTAAGAAGGGAAGCACAAAGGAAGTAGTCAAAACATCTTCAACGGTTGTAAATAAGGTTGCCCTTTGCCAGCCCCACCGGTCCAGCTTATTCTGGTAATACCACCCGTGACTGTTCCAGAGAGCCAGATGCCGGTTATTGAGCCCGGATGTTATGCGGTAAGGCTTCGAAATGTTTTGGACGTGCACGGCTTGCCCTGGTTGATTTTTCGATAACCGGAGTGAATCTTTTTCGTCCAGATACAAATTGGGAACCAACCGTTCGAGCGGGTATCCCTTGACTGTTGTGTAAACCTGAAAGCGCCGGGCCAGTCCGTGAAGTTTTTTGTTCAGTTGCCTGTTTAGATCCTGAACCTGGGATGAACGCAAGGGTTTATATCCGAACTCATCCTTAAAATGAATGTGCAAGGTATCTGCCCTGAAAAAAAGCGTGTCTATTTTGGATCGTGCCGGTGGCCTGTAACTGAATTCTCCTTTTATGGCGTCATCCAGAAAACGGGCGGTGCGTTTATAGGCTCTCTTTGTCTTGCCCGGCAATTCATTGATTTGTTCCTGATTGTAATAAGGCTGAGCCGGAGCGATATACCCGGCCGCCAGGAAAAGCAAAATCAGACACAGCTTGTTCATTTTCCGTATTTTATTAAAAATGAAGGTTCGGTACTTTGAAGCTCCAATTTAATAAAATTTATAACTTGTATGACAAATTTCAATAAAAAAGCCATCCGGTCAGGATGGCTTTCTGCGAAATGAAGTATATTTTACTTTTTAGCAGCTATCGTTTTCAGATGATTATTAATCGTTTTCTCCCACTTTTCGGCAAACTGTATTTCTCCGCTTAACGTGAGGTTGTCATAATCAGCATGGTAGATATTGAGGATAATCTCTTTCTGATTCGAAGCAACGGGTGCAAAAGACAGATCAATCTTTTCGATCACATGAACGGTGTCCATCGAACGTCCTGTTTCTTCCATCCGGCATTTTTTAACTTCCTGCAGGTTAATTTTTTGCTGAAATTCTTTGCCCGGCGTATTCCGGACGAAGAAAAGCTGGTGGGCAGTTTTATCCATGCCGATAATGATCTGATTGAACAGCTCATGTTCGGAAATGGCACACTGATTCTCTGCGGCAAAAATTTGAAGCAATTGCAGCGATTGTTTTGCCTTACCCTTTCTTTTCTGATTAATGAGCACGACTGGCAGCAGGCAAAAAAGCAACAATACCAGAACGGTTATGATTGTAATACTGTTAAATTCCATTTTTTTATGAATAATGTTTTTATATAAGACCGGAAATGAACGATTATGACACGTCTGTACGGTCATGTTCTATTCCCTTGGATGATGTAAAAGACGTTAAAAAAAGGATTACCAGAAATAATGAAAAGGAAAAGCGATGACCGTTTTGGGAAAACCCGGGTCAATGTTCAGTGAATAAAGGAGATAATCGGACGTATAGTTGAAAATGAGCATTTCAACCATCTGATGGTGTGCAACGTAGTCATTGACATGGTTCTTCAGTGAAGGGGCAGGAATGGATCCAGCGCCGCTTAGCTGATTTTCCGAAGAAATTGCATTAAACAGGATCGCTGAATTGAAATAGGATCTTTCATTCACCGGACTGTGAACAGGATCCTGTTCCGGGTTTGAATTTGAATCAGACGCAGGATTTCCTCCGTTGTATGGAACAATCACGAAGCCATACAAGAGGATCATTAAAAGTAAAGCCATTATTTTAAAGGCTCGTTTCATACGTTTAATTTTTCAATTCAACCATCTGCAACCTGCGTATTGTGCGTCATTGCATCGAGACGCTTATCAACGGTATGGAACTTGCCAATTAAACATTCCCTTGGACGTAAACCGTGGTGTACATGGCTCGTTTCATGCTGTAAAGATAGCTATTCCAAAAAAAAGAACCTTGATGGCAAGGCTCTTTTTTATCCTGTTTTGATTGGAGTCTTATTCGAGTTCGCGGATAATGGTTTGTGCCCGGTTTGGACCGACTGAGGCGATGGTAATGGGTAAGCCGGTCTCTTCCTCAATAAAAGACAAATAGTTATTGAATTCTTCCGGGAATTCATTTTCATGGGTCAGTTTGGTCAGATCGGATTTCCATCCCGGTAATTCGACGTAAACCGGTTTAACGCTGTCATTGAGTTCGAACGGGAATTTCTCAATGATTTCACCGTTCATTTCATATCCAACGCATACTTTAATGGTGTCAAAATGATCAAGTACATCGGCCTTCATCATGAATAGTTCCGTGACGCCATCGATCATGATTGAATATTTTAATGCGACCAGGTCAAGCCATCCGCATCGCCGGGGCCGTCCGGTTGTGGATCCGTACTCATTCCCTGCATTCCGCAGATTCTGACCCGTCTCGTCATGCAATTCCGTCGGGAAAGGACCCATCCCTACCCGCGTACAATATGCTTTGAAAATGCCAAAAACCCGTCCGATCTTTTGAGGTGCGATTCCAAGCCCGGTACAAGCGCCTGCACAAATTGTGCTGGACGACGTCACAAACGGATAAGATCCAAAATCGATGTCAAGCATCGTTCCCTGCGCTCCTTCTGCCAGAACGGATTGATTGTCGCTCAGGAGGTCGTTGATCAGGTGTTCACTGTCCACCAGCCGGAACGATTTCAGGACTTCGATGCTTTCCATCCATTCTTTCTCCCACCTGGCAAGGATTTCCTGATAATCGAAATGGTAAAATTTATCCAGGAGCTCTTTATGGGCATTGACACGGCGGGTGTATTTTTCTTCAAAATTTTCAAGCAGATCGCCAACCCGCAGTCCATCACGTCCGATTTTATCTTTATAAGTGGGGCCTATTCCTTTTAAGGTAGACCCGATCTTTGTTTCTCCTTTGGCTGTTTCAGATGCTGCATCCAAAAGGCGGTGGGTAGGCAGGATCAGATGGGCCTTTTTTGAAATATACAGATTCTTGTGCAGGTCAATTCCATATTTTTGGATACCTTCAATTTCAGATTGAAACACCACGGGGTCCAAAACAACACCGTTGCCAATAATATTGATCTTGTTTTCGTGAAAAATTCCTGACGGGATGGAATGCAGGACATGTTTAAAATCTTCGATTTCAAGTGTATGCCCGGCATTTGGACCACCCTGGAAGCGGGTTATCGCATCGTATTTTGGTGTCAGAACATCCACAATTTTTCCTTTTCCTTCATCCCCCCATTGGAGACCTAAAATAACATCTACCTTCATTTTTTTCGTTTTGATACTTAAAATGTGCCGAGCCCGATAAACACATCAAACCGCGGAAATTGAGCTTTTATTTCAGGCTAACTTCCACGGCGCCGTTGCAACTTATCTGGCAGATAAAATTACAAATTATTTTAAATCGGGCATCAAAAATCGATGAGATAAAGCAGATGATTTTTTGCCTACTCCGTTAAATTAATTTTCCAGATGCTCCCCGTAGATATAGAGGGTGTGATGCGACAATTTGAATTTATATTTTTGGCAGGCCTCTTCGATAATTTCACGGATGCGGGGATCATAGAATTCATGCACTGTTCCGTTATGAATGTCAATCAGATGATCATGTTGCAAGGTGGCATAGGCCTTTTCAAACTGGGCGATGTTTTTTCCAAACTGATGTTTCACGACCAGTTTACATTCCAGCAACAGATCAATGGTATTGTAGAGAGTGGCCCTGCTGACCCGGTAGTTTTTATTTTTCATTGAGATATAAAGGGACTCGATGTCAAAATGACCTTCACGGGTGTATATCTCATCTAAAATAGCGAAGCGTTCAGGTGTCTTCCGGTGACCATTCTTCTCCAGGTACTCTGTGAACATATTCTTCACCGTTTCTTTCGTTTTAGGGCTATTCATATTTAAACTAACTTAAAATAGTATTGCAAAAATATGAATTGTTTAGTCTAAATAAAAATTAATCTTCTATTTTTTCGATCCGTTCGATGTTTTCAATGCCCTTGATTTTCATAAGCCGGGCGATGAGATTGTTTAAATCGTCAACGTTATGGATATAAATAAACAGGTCACCTTCAAAAACGCCGTCATGGGTATCGAACATGACCGTGCGCATGTTGATATTGTTGAGTTTGGAAATGATGTTGGTGACTTCATTGACGATGCCGATGCGGTCGAAACCGCTTAGTTTGAGTCGGCTGAGGTAGGAGCGCTTTTTGAATTTGGTCCATTCGGCAGTGATGATCCTGTCGCCTTGCTGTGACATGAGCTTATTGGCCTGCGGGCAATTCCTTTTATGAATGATCACATGATTGTTTGAAGCGATATAGCCCAGCACATTGTCGCCCGGAATGGGCTGGCAACACTGGGCAAGCGAGTAATTCGATTCTTCGGGGTCTTCGGTCAGGATGAAGGTGGACCGCTTGTCGATCTTTTTCTCCGGGAGCTGTAACTCAAAATCAGCAGTATCCTCTTTTTTCCGGTTGAAGCTTAATTTCCAGTATTTAGCCAGCTTATTTTGCCTTCTGGTCTTTAGGATCTGTTCCAGATCTTCAAAATCAATGAAACCCATACCGGCATGTGCGTATAGCTGATCTTTGTTGGAAAGGTTGTAATAGGATGCAAGTTTTTTCAGCGTGTCTGACGACGGCTTGATGTGGTGTTGCTTCAATTTGTTCTCGATGATCTCACGTCCTTCTTCCAGGTGTTTTTTCTTGTCGAGCTTAAAAGCTTGCTTCAGTTTTGCCTTTGCTTTTGCGGTAATAATAAATTTGAGCCAGGCAATATCGGGGCGCTGGGCTTTTGAAGTCAGTATCTCGACCTGATCACCGCTTTCCAGGACATGGCTTACCCCGACCAGACGATGATTAATTTTCGCACCGATACAATGATTTCCAAGATCGGTATGGATCTCATAGGCGAAATCAATTATTGTCGCACCTTTTGGCATCGTGACCATTTTCCCTTTAGGGGTAAAAACCACGATTTCGGAGGAATAGAGATTCATTTTGAATTCATCCAGGAATTCAAGCGCGTCGGATTCAGGATTGAGAAGCATTTCCCTGATCTTTTCCAGCCATTTATCCAACTCGGATTCGGTTGTCTGGATACCCTTGTATTTATAGTGAGCCGCAAAGCCACGTTCTGCGATGGCGTCCATCCGTTCGGTACGGATCTGGACTTCCACCCATTTACCCTGTGGCCCCATGACCGTTACGTGCAGCGCCTCATAACCATTGGCTTTGGGCATCGTGATCCAGTCGCGGATCCGGTCCGGTTTTGGCTTGTAAATGTCGGTGATCAGTGAAAGAATATCGAAGCATTGTCTTTTTTCCGAAACATTGTCTTTGGATTTAAAAACAATCCTGATGGCCAGCAAATCATAAATTTCATCAAAAGAAACGCCTTTGTTTTGCATCTTATCCCATATGGAATAAATCGATTTCAGCCTGCCGGAAATATTAAATTCAATCTTTTCGTCGCTTAGTTGTTTTTTGATGGGTTCAATGAACTGATCGACCAGGTAATCCCGTCTTTCCTTCTGGTTGTGCAGCCGGAATTTGATCAGATTATAGGTTTCCGGTTGTCTGAATTTCAAGCTTAAATCTTCGAGCTCCGTTTTGATGGTGTACAAGCCTAACCGATGAGCCAGCGGGGCGAATATATAAAGCGTTTCTGCAGCTATTTTCAACTGTTTTGGCGGAGGCATGCTATCGAGCGTACGCATGTTGTGCAGGCGGTCGGCCAGTTTAATCAGGATGACGCGGACGTCGTCTGAGAGGGTCATCAGCATTTTCCTGAAGTTGGTGGCCTGTTTTGAATCCTGTGTGGAGGTTATCTCGTCAGACAGCTTGGTTAAGCCGTCCACAATTTTTGCCACCTTGGTACCAAACAGATTGGAAATGTCTTCGAGCGTGTAATCAGTATCTTCGACCACATCGTGCAGAATGGCAGATAAAATAGAAGTCACTCCAAGACCAATCTCCCCGGAAACAATGATTGCAACAGCAAGTGGATGAATAATATAGGGATCTCCTGACTTTCGCTTGACCCCGGCATGGGCCTCGTTTGCGAATTCAAAAGCTCTCCTGATCCGGTCCCGGTCTTCTTCCGAAAACCGCTGCCCGAATGAGCGGACCAGATCATTGTAATAATCTTCAATTAGCCGCTGATCTGCTTTCGTCAGTAATTTATTTATTCCTTCCTCCATATTTCAGTTCCTTCCAGAATGACTGAATTGGTAAATATAATGGAATTCCAAAACAGTTGAGTACCGAATCACCCGAATGGAAGGTAAAATTCACCTTCCATTAAAGTAGTAACAATTTGAAATTCCAATGATGAATGATTTACAGCAAAAATTCAGCCAAGAGATTTAATCAGACTGTCCAGCAACGCAGTCCGCTTTTTGTGAATTGAAAAGGATGAATGTTCCCGCCAAACCGGCATAAATCGTCGATGACCCGGTAGCGTGTATTTCCGGGACAAAAGAAAAACATAAAACCGCCTCCTCCCGCTCCTGATATTTTCCCGCCGATGGCCCCGGCTTTCATCGCTGCGTCGTAAATTTCATCAATGTGGGGATTGCTGATGTCGGAAGCCATTTGTTTTTTAAATTGCCATCCCTGATTCATGATCTCCCCCAATCTGTTCAGTTCGTTTTTGAGCAGGGCCTCCTTCATCAGAATTGCCATTTCCTTTGTGCTGTGCATGGCATTCACCGATATTTCCGATTTATCCCGGATGCTTTGCTGCTGTTTTTCGATGATTTTGGACGACAGCCGGCTTGTTCCGGTATAATACAGGATCATGTTAAAAGCCAGTTCTTTTAATACTTCCTCTTTGATCCGGAGGGGGTTCACGATGACTTTATCATCAGCAAAAAATTCCATAAAATTAACACCCCCGAATGTGGCAGCATACTGATCCTGCTTTCCTCCTGCATAATTCAGGTCGATCCTTTCAATCTGATACGACAGCCGGGCAATGTCATATTCGCCCAAAGGCAGGTTCAGCCATTCCATAAACGCTCCGACAACTGCCGTTACCAGGGTAGACGAAGATCCAAGCCCGGATCCGGGAGGAGCATCAACGGATGTCGTGAGCTCAAATGAAAGCGGTTTTTTTGAATAATCGCGGACAATGCGGTTATAAATGCCTTTTAACAAATCCAGTTTTCCATTTAATTCCAGTTCGCCGGCAGCATCCAGAATTTCAGTTTCCTGCCTGTCAACCGAACGCAAAATGATCTTTCCGTCCGATTTCGGAATAATCGACGCATAGGCGAAAAGATTCACTGTTGCATTTAAAATTGCTCCTCCGTAGAGGTCGGAATAAGGTGAAACATCTGTTCCGCCACCAGCCAGTCCGATCCTAAGCGGAGCCATACTTCTTATTATCATGATTTGCCGGTTTGATGATCTAGCTTTTCAATTGTACGGATCATGTTGCTCCATGAAAATCTCTTCTTTTCTTCTGCAACATTTGCCTCGAATTCGCTTTGCCGTTTGTTCTGATAGAAATCGATCAATGCCCTGGCAATGTCTTCTTCATCGGGGCGAACCACGTAGCCTACTTTTTGGTCAGGGATTATTTCAGCCAGGCCGCCCACATTTGTCACCAGCATGGGCTTGTCGAAATGATACCCGATCTGGGTTACGCCACTTTGGGTTGCATCTTTGTACGGTTGCACAACAATGTCGGACGAACAAAAATAACTGTTCACTTCCTGATCGGCAATGAATTGATCGATCAGGACGATTTTATTGGCAATACCCAGCTTCTCAATCAGTTCGAAATAAGGTTTGGAATCCGTGTAAAACTCACCTGCAACAATCAGTTTCACGGGCATCCGGTCCATTACCGGATTGGCCATGGCCTTCAGCAACAGATCAAGCCCTTTGTAATCACGAATAAAACCGAAGAAGAGCATATACCGGAAGGCAGGGTCAAGACCGAGTTTTTGCAGCGCCTGGTCGCGGCCGATTTTCTCTCCGAAATTGTCAAACAGAGGATGCGGGCAAATTGCTCTTGGAATGTCTTTTCTGAAAGTCAGAATATCCTCATACACACTTCTTGACATGGCAACCACACCATCCAGATTGCGCATGAAATAACTGGTCAACTGCCGGTCGCCCGGCCTTTTTTCATGTGGGATGATATTGTCGGCAATGCAGATCACTTTAGTATGACGGTTTCTTTTTACACAGCGGATAATGGTGCCAAAACAGGGAGCCATAAACGGGATCCAATATTTGAAAATAAGCAGATCAGGCCTTTCTTTTTTTATCCGCATTCCCGCATTGATCCAGTTCAGCGGGTTGACAGAACTGATTGTCCGCCTGATCGACAGTCCTTCAGGTGCTTTCCAGTCGGCATACTGTGTTTTACCTGGAAATAAGATGCCGGGATACTGCAGGGTAAAAGTTTCCATTTCAACCCGGTAACCCTGATCCGTAAACTCGCGTGCCAGCCTTTCGTTGTATGCAGCCAGTCCTCCGCGGTAAGGGTAGGCCGGACCTATTATTTTTACATACTTCATTTTCATTTTTATTCGATCAGAATGGCCGTTTGATAAAAATTATTCACTCCCCCCAAAACCTTGTACCTGATGTAAAACGAACTGCTCCATTCCTTGAAAGCTTTATATTCATGCATGGGGACGTTGAATTCGTCAAAGCACAGAATGTCACCGGCCTTTATAAACGGGGTTAATAAGGTTAATACATAAAGGGTTGAGGAGTATAAGTCGGCATCCATATGGATGACTTTCCTTCGCCCGGGTTTGTAATTATTTAAAAATGGAAGCAGTGTTTGCTGGAAAAGGCCCTGGTAAAATTGATGCCGGCTGTCATCAATTCCGGGAGGGGTATTGCCATTATTCATATCTCCTTTTTTAAATGGTCCCCAGTCTTCGGGCAATCCGGAAAAGGTATCGAAACCGTAGAACCGGGCGGCCGGATCGGTTATCCGGCTGATCCACCATTTAAAGGAAAGTCCCCGGGCAACGCCGAATTCGAGGTAATCAATTTCTGTATTCAGGTTTTGACTTTGAATGATATGTTCATAAAGTTCATATCGTTTCGAGTAATCAAACCGGTAGGTGTAAAAATCGCTGTATCCGCATTTTTTATGTCGGGCTATCCATATTGACAGGCCCGCAAGATGACCTGAAAACTGAAAGAACCAGACTGGTATCAGCCGGTCCATCCTGAGCAGAAAGAAGAAGCCTTTTAATTTTCCCGGCAAACGGCGTAGATTCATGAATGTAAACTTTTATAGCGTGGGTCCTGATCAATTTAAAAGATCAAAATTAACCGAAAAATGGGAAAAGGCCGCACCCCGGGGTTCAAATTTGGCAGGGAGTGTCATTTTTGTTGATCCTGAATGAATTGGATGATCTCCTGGTCCTGCTCAGGCCGGAACCAGGTGATGTCGGCATCTCTTCTGAACCAGGTCAACTGGCGCCGTGCATAATGACGGGAATTGCGTTTGATCAGTTCAATGGCTTCCTCTTTGCCGGTTATTCCGTCAAAAAAGGCAAACAATTCCTTGTACCCGACCGTATTGAGCGAATTTAAATGCCTCAGCGAATAAACCCGGCGGGCTTCTTCTTCAAGGCCGCTTTCAATCATCTGGTCAACCCGCCTGTTGATCCTTTCATATAATTCTTCCCGGTCCAGGTTCAAACCAATTTTTATGATCCGGAAGGAACGCTCTTTCCTGGGACCTGTCAGAAACGACGAATAGGGTTTTCCCGTTGTCAGGCATACTTCGAGCGCGTGTAACAGGCGTTTCGGATTTTTGAGATCAACTACTGCGTAATAATCCGGGTCCAGTTGCTTCAGCCGAAGACGAAGGTGCTCAACTCCCTTTTCCCCGAATTCACGGGTCAGTTCGGCGCGCAGTTCCAAATCAGCATCGGGAAGATTGTCCATTCCCCTGCAGACCGCATCAATGTACAGCATCGAGCCTCCCGTCATGATGACGGTATTTCTTTCTGTAAACAAACTTTGCAGGATTTTAATAACGTCTTCCTCAAAATGGCTGGCGCTGTAATAGTCGTGGATGGAATGACTGTGGATGAGGTGATGTTTCGCTTTTTGCAGGTCAGACGGCGCGGGAACGGCCGTGCCGATTGAAAGTTCACGATAAATCTGGCGCGAATCGGAGGAGATAATGTCCGTATCATAATATAGCGCCAGTCTGATGCTGAGATCACTTTTCCCAACCCCCGTAGGCCCCAAAAGAACAACTAAAGTTTTGTCCGTCTCTTTTTGCTTCATGAGGCAAAGGTAGGGATTTAATAAAAAAAGGAAGGGTCAGCGCCCTTCCAGAAGGTCCTCCATTTCTCCAAAAATTTCGGTATAATCATCCAAATCGCCATAATCATAACAACCCTCCACAACCCGGGAGGATTCAATGCCCTCTTCCTGAAGCTCTTCCTCCAGTATCTGGGCAGGGGCATCACCATCCAAAGCGGTGATTGAGGGTTCTAAAAGATTCTTTTCCATAAAAATTTGTGTTAATTCAATATCAAAAAACCTGTCTTGAAAAAAATCAAAGACATATGACAATCGTTCCTGCTTCCCATGAAGCAGATCCTTTAATTGGGTTTTTCCCATGATGTATTTGGGGAAACCTGGCAGACCTGAGTCCAGTTGTGAAACTTCAATTTGCCTGGACGGCGTGGTCCCGGGAAGATAGAAAAAAGACGCTACCTGATTGGGACTATAACCACAGGCTCTCTGAATGGTATTGTTAAAATCTGCAAACGTATGTCTTGCATCCAAAACAATCTGAAGACAGAACTCAGGTTTCTCCATACATTTAATATGGCTCAGGTAAACCATAGCTTAAGTAATTTTGAAAAGTTTATGTTAATAATCCCGCTCTTTTGTACACAGGCACATTTAACGGTAAAGAAAAATAAAGGTTAGGTAATAAGTGTTAAAAAAGATTAATCGAAAAAAAATGACTGTTAACTTACTGATATTTATAGTTTTATGATTTCGCTAATCATGCAAGATGTTTGTTCGGAGCTTCAAATCATCGAATATCACAGTCGTATATTTTATAATTTTTTCGAACAGATTATTCGTTGCGTCCAATAAAAAATGTTTTTGCTAATCCGCCAATAATTTCAGAACTTAACAGCGAATTAATATTCCGGACATGCATTTCAATACACTGTTTTTTGAAAATTTCCGGATGGCATTGCATTCCATCCGGAGCAATTTACTCAGGACCATTCTTACGGTGTTGATCATCGCAGTAGGTATCACAGCTCTGGTCGGGATTTTAACGGCCATCGATTCCATAAAGGCTTCAATAACAAAGGAGTTTACCTTTATGGGCGCCAATACCTTTACCATTAGTCCCCGTGATATGCGTGTGGAAGATGCTAGGAACAGGGAGCGAACCAGGAATTATTCCTATATCAATTATTATCAGGCGAAGGAGTTCAAAGAGCGGTTTGAATTTCCGGCCTTTGTTTCCATTTTTGTCGATGCGACAGGGACCGCCACCGTTACATATGGTTCAAAAAAATCGAATCCCAATGTTGCGGTGAAGGGAGTGGATGAAAATTATCTTTACACGGCGGGTTTTGAAACGGCTTCCGGAAGAAATTTGACTGTTCAGGATATTGAATCGGGTCGGAATGTGGTCCTGCTTGGTGACGGACTGGTGAGGAAGTTGTTTGAAAAGGGTGAAAATCCGCTTTCAAAGATGGTTACAATCGGAGGAGGACACTACCAGGTAATTGGCACATTGAAGTCAAAGGGCGGGGGTTTTGGCGGTGGGGGAGATGCCACCTGTTTAATGCCCGTATCGAATGTCCGTACGTATTTTTCGCGGGCACAGATGAATTTTAACATCCAGGTGAAAGTGGAAGATCCAAGGTTAATTGATGCGGCGCTGGGACAAAGTGAAGCCCTTTTCCGGAATGTGCGGAGGCTGGGTCCTTCGGATGAAACGGATTTTGGTATGGAAAAGAGTGACAATCTGGTGAACATGTTACTGGACAATATTAAAAATATTACCCTGGTCGCTACCATTATTGGGATCATTACTTTGTTTGGAGCGGCAGTGGGACTGATGAACATTATGCTGGTGAGTGTGACTGAGCGAACGCTTGAAATCGGTGTCCGGAAGGCAATTGGAGCAAGTTCCGGGCTTATCCGGCAGCAGTTTTTAATAGAGGCTGTAATTATTGGACAATTGGGAGGTTTACTCGGGATTGTGCTGGGGATCCTGATCGGTAATATGGTGTCTGTCATGATCAGCAGTACTTTTTTTATTCCCTGGCTCTGGATTATTGTAGGCGTTGTGGTGTGTTTTGGCGTGGGCGTGATTTCCGGCTATTATCCGGCCCAAAAGGCTGCCGGTTTTGACCCGATCGAAAGTTTGCGGTATGAATAAATAAAAAGGGCTGCCTTTTGAGCAACCCTTTTATTATTGAGTGTATCCGAAATTATTTTACCGTGTCCATGTATTCGATCAGTTCGACAACTTTTGTTGAGTAACCGATTTCATTGTCATACCATGAAACAACTTTCACGAAAGTTGGAGACAATTGAATACCAGCTTTCGCATCAAAGATTGAAGTGCGGGTATCGCCTACGAAATCGTTCGATACAACTTCGTCTTCCGTATAACCCAGGATTCCTTTCAGTTCGCCTTCAGAAGCCTCTTTCATTGCAGCGCAAATTTCTGCATAGGAAGTTTCTTTTGCCAGACGGACTGTCAGGTCAACGACTGATACATCAGGAGTAGGAACACGGAAAGCCATACCGGTCAGTTTGCCGTTCAGAGAAGGGATAACTTTTCCTACAGCTTTGGCAGCACCGGTCGAAGAAGGAATAATGTTCTGCGCAGCGCCTCTGCCACCTCTCCAGTCTTTCATGGAAGGACCGTCAACCGTTTTCTGAGTAGCCGTTGTAGCGTGAACGGTTGTCATTAAACCTTCAATAATACCAAATTTGTCGTGAAGTACCTTTGCGATAGGAGCCAGACAGTTGGTTGTACATGAAGCGTTTGAAACGAAATTCATGTCCTTTGTATAGGATTTATGGTTAACACCCATCACAAACATGGGGGTATCATCTTTTGAAGGAGCAGACATGATTACTTTTTTGGCTCCGGCATCCAGGTGACCCTGTGCTTTGTCTTTCGACAGGAATAATCCTGTTGATTCTACAACATAGTCAGCGCCAACAGCTCCCCAGTTGATATCAGCAGGATTTCTTTCGGCAGTTACGCGGATTACCTGACCGTTTACAACTAACTGGCCGTCTTTTACACTTACTTCACCTTTGAATCTTCCGTGCGTTGAATCGTATTTTAACATGTAAGCCATGTAGTCAACATCGATCAGGTCATTGATGGCAACTACCTGAATTGTACCTTTTGCAATAGCCTGACGGAAGACGAAGCGTCCGATGCGGCCAAATCCGTTGATACCGATTTTAATTTGTGACATAATTGAAAGTTTAATTATTAACGAAATGATTTTTAGAATTTCCTGGCCCTTTTTAAGCCATACAAAATAACGAACTATATTCAAAACCGTCAAATTTTTTGTTTCCCTTTTGGTTATTTTGCCAAGAGTTTAAAATTTAATTAATGTTGATTCCCTTGAAAACGTAACTTTGCGTGCATTAAAAGCAACTTCAAAAAAACAGATCAGACATGGATTTTTTATTTCAGCACCGTTCTGTCCGGCAGTACAAGAAAGACGAGATTGAAAATGATCTTCTGAACCGGATCATTGAGGCGGGAACCAGGGCCTCGACTACCGGAAATATGCAGTTATACAGCGTGATTGTTACCCGGGAAGCCGGGAATAAATCCAGGCTTGCTCCCCTTCATTTTAACCAGACCGCTGTTGTTCAGGCCCCTGTTTTGCTGTCAATTTGTGCTGATGTAAACCGCTTTAGCCAGTGGTGTGCATCCAGGAATGCAGATGCTTCATTTGACCATTTTCTGTGGCTGATCAATGCGGTTATCGATGCCATGCTTTTTGCCCAGAATATTTGCGTAGCTGCAGAATCACAGGGACTCGGAATCTGCTATATGGGTACAACCCTTTATAACGCGGCAGAAATTTCAGAGGTTCTGAATTTGCCGGCGGGTGTGCTCCCAATTACAACCATTACCATGGGTTATCCTGCTTCCGAGCCAGGATTGACCGCTCGTTTGCCCGTAGAGGCCGTAGTGCATTACGAATCGTACAAGGATTATTCGCCGGAACGCATTGACGGATTGTACCGGGAACAGGAGGCGCTTGAAAGCTCAAGGCGCTTCGTTGAAGAAAATAAAAAGGAAAACCTCGCCCAGGTTTTTACAGATGTCCGGTACCCGGCAGCCGACAGCGCTCATTTTTCTTCGACTTTAATCGAGGTGATCAGGAAAAAGGGGTTTAAGATTTGAGGTAGTAAGGTCGCAGGGTAGCAAGGTGGCAGGCTAAGGATAGCGTTCTACCCTGCTACCTTCCCACCTTTTGGCGCCGTTACCTTTCTGTCTTTATTTTACGAATCGTTGGTCGATCAGGTCGTTGAAGGCCTGCCGGTAATTGCTTCCGACCGGGAGCCTGTGTTTGCCTATTTCAACTAAATTACCTTCGATCGATTGGATCCGGTCAAGCCGGATGATAAACGATTTATGAATGCGGAAAAATTCATCTGCAGGCAAAAGCTCTTCCATTTTTTTCATCGACAGATTGGTTACGAGGTGGCTGTCTTTTAAGTGGATCTTGATATAATCGCCCAGACCTTCAATAAACCAGATGTCTTCAATCCCGACCCGGACTGTTTTCTTATTGGCTTTTATAAAGATATAATTTGTGTTGTTTTTAGGCTCTGTTTTTTGAATCATTAAAGCCAGTTGCTCTTCTGCTTTTTGAATGGCTTTGAAAAAGCGGTCAAAACTGAATGGTTTTTTCAGGTAATCGAGGATATTTAACTCGTATCCTTCCAGCGCATAATCGCTGTAAGCGGTGGTTAAAACAACCAGCGGCGGATGCTGCAGGCTTTTTAAGAAATCGAGTCCTGAAAGCAAAGGCATATTCACATCCAGGAACATGAGATCGACTTTCTCATCCTTTAAAAAACGGTTTGCCTCGAGCGCATTGTTGCAGCAATAAAGAATTTCCAGGCCCGGAACTTCTTTGGCATACTGCGTGATCACCTGCCGGGCAAGTGGTTCGTCGTCTACGATAATTGCTTTGATCATATTCGGGACTGCTTCAGTCTTAATTTTAATCGCACGATAAAGATATTCTCTTTTTTGCTGATTTCTAAATCATAATCTTCCTTTTTATACAAAAAAGCCAATCGTTGCCTGACGTTGTTCAGCCCGATTCCGTGTGCGCGATCTTTTTTTAGGGCCATTTCTTCACAGCAGGAGTTGCTCACCTCAAAATACAACCATTCTCCTGCTATCCGGATGGAAATATAAATAAATTCCTTTTCCGGGAGTGACCTGGGGCTGTGTTTAAAGGCATTGTCAATAAATGGCTCAAAGATAAGCGGGATCACCAGCTTGTCCGTCGGATCTCCGTCAATCTGAACCTGAATGTCAAACCGGTCGTTCAGTCTGACGCGCTGCAGTTCAATAAAGTTTTTGACAAAACTGATTTCCTTTTTCAGCGGAACGAAATTTTCGCGCGATTCATAAAGGACATGCCGCATCAGGTCGGATAGCTTCAAAATCAGTTGCGGTGTTTTTTCTGAATTGATCAGGCTTAGCGAATAGATATTATTCAGGCTGTTGAACAGAAAATGCGGGTTGATCTGGGCTTTGAGCGTATTCAGCTCGGCTTCAAGTTTCTCGCGTTCCACTTTGTTGTACCGTAGTGAAATGTCTTGTAATTCGATCCAGTCGGTCAGGAATTTAGCCAGCGAAGTGACAGCAACGTAGCCCGCGGAAGTGAAAAAATGAGTTGAAAACAGGTCCTTGCTGTAAGCTTGTTGCTGGACGATAAAGCAAAGCGTGATGATGATCAGCGACGATGCCGCGAGGGTGATGATCAGCCAGAATACATAGAAGAGGTAATTCTTTCTTTTCAGGAAATACGGGATAAGCAGGTAAAAGTTGGTATACACGGCAAATGCAAATCCCAGATTAATAATGACCGCACGAACAATGATTTCCGGACCCAATCCAAGCTTGTAATCAGAAACCACGTAAAACACGATCAATGCAAATACCAGACTGGACAACCAGAATAACAGGTGTCCCGCGTTTTTGAATTTCCGGTATTTATTGCTGAGTGTCATGTTCCCATTTAAAGGTTCTTCGCCGGATTAAAAGATCTGATTGTAAACACGCATGAGTGCTGCAGCCGTATGATCGTCAGAAAACCGCAACACATATTGTTTTCCTTTTTCGGTCATGGTGGCTGCAAGCGCGGGATCGTCCAATACCCTTTTGATCTGTTTCGTCAGGGACTGGTGATCGTAAGGGGCAACATACAGGGAATTTTCTCCGCCGGCCTCTTCCAGGCACGATCCGGTAGCTGCAATTACCGGGAGCCCCGACGATAGCGCTTCAATAACCGGAATCCCAAAGCCCTCGTAGACGGAAGGGAGAACAAAAACAGCGGCCAGTTGATAAAACGCAGGTAACTCGTCAAAGGGAATGTGATTATAGATGAAAACCCGTTCAGCTAGTCCGTTCTCCGTGATGAAGGTCTCCACTGTTTTCTGATAAGAGGTTTTCTGACCAATGGCTACCAGGCAGACATCCGGATCAACTTCCGGCAGCGAACGGACCGCAGTCAGTAAATTTTTACGGACCACGATACTCCCCACATATAAAATAAATCGCTTTTGAAGATTGTATTTCTTTCTGATCTCCTCTTTTTTTTCCTGCGTTACAGGTCTTGAAAAATCCGGGTGGCAACCCTGATAAACGACTGCGATTTTATCGGCCGGGATATTAAAAAAAGCAACCAGGTCCCTTTTCGTACATTCGCTTACAGCAATCACTTTATCGGCATGCCGGCAGGCATATTGATATTTTTGAAGTTTCCAACGGTGAATAATTCGCTCAATCATTTTGTAATGTTCAGGAAACCGGATGAAAATCAGGTCATGAATGGTTACCACCGATTTTATCCCTGTTTTTCTGATCCCAACAGGCAATTCGTTGCTTAACCCATGGAACACATCAATCGTTTGAGCGGTTAAATCTGATTTTACGCCGGATACTCTCCAGTGCGAAGAAAAGAACTTCCAAATGCCGGATGGAAAGATGAAATGAACATTTTTTCTGGATTTTAGGACCGATAACCGCGGATGTTCCGTTCTTTTTGGAGCAAAGAGCAGATATTCATTTTGAGGGTAGCACGCGGATAATGTTTCGATTACATATCTGCTGTAATTCCCCAATCCTGTACTGTTTTGAACAGCCCGTTTAGCATCAAATCCGATTTTCACACGAGGAAAATTTAGTTAATTTACTTCACTTCTGAGCGTTCGCCTGGAACTTAGAAAAAACAATCATTGTGAACCTGAGACAAAGATAATCAGGAACTGACTTAAAAAGCAATTTTTGGATCAGGCAGTTGCTGTTTTTTACGGAGGTAGTCGGTTTCTGTATATTTCCAGCTATATTTGCTTGTTGGAAAACCAGTCATGAGGATTTCACATGGCCCCTAACTAGCAACCAGATATATGAATAATTTTATGATTCAGCTCTACCGGGTAGTCGTTCCAAAGTATTTTCGAAGGAAAATTCTGGCAAGAAGACTGCCACTTTCTATTTTTAAATATTATAAAAGCCATCCGGAAGAAGCTTTATCTCCTGAAATTAAACCCATGTTGGATTATTTGCGGACAAACCCCATTTCGATGTTGCCATATCCTTTTCAGGATCAGTATAAAGCAGAGAATATTGAAGTATTTGATGATCCTGAATCGGGGCTGAAATATGTTTTGCTGGACGGTAAGAGGCTTTATTTTAAAAGAAGATGGAATAAAGGGAAGATTCAAAAAGTCCATAATGATCTGTTAAAGGAACAGGACCTTCAAAGTCCGCACCGTTACCTCGGCAAAAATTTTCTTTTTGATGAGGGAGAAGTGCTCGTTGACGCCGGGGCGGCCGAAGGTTTTTTCGCGCTAAGCATGGTGGAGAAGGCGTCGCAGCTCGTGCTGATAGAGGCCGGCAAAGAGTGGATAGAGCCGCTGCATGCGACCTTTAAGCCATGGAAGGAGAAGGTGACCATTCTGCATAAGTTTGTCGGAGATCGGTCGGGTTCCAAACATATTACGCTTGATGAAATGATTACTCCCGGAGAAAAAGGAATATTTCTGAAAGTTGACATCGAAGGGGCCGAACTGCTTCTGCTAAAAGGGGCAAAGAGAATTCTTTCAGAGCAAAAGTCGCTGAAGATCGCGATCTGCACGTATCACAAGGAACAGGATGAAAAAGAACTGACGGCATTTTTATCCCGTTATCCTTTTGAAATGGCACCTTCTGAAGGTTATATGCTTCCTGTCTTCGATAAGAAATTGAAAGCTCCTTTTTTCAGACGTGGCCTGATCCGGGCAAAGAAATAAGAATTTTAAAAGTCTATCAACTATGAACATTGAAGTTTCAAACGGAGAGATCGTCGATAAGCTTACGATTCTCGAAATTAAACTGCAAAATATCAGGGATGAACAAAAGCTTTCGAACCTGAGAAAAGAGTATGATCTGTTAAATGGGATTGTTGCTGCTATTATCAGCAAAGACCACCCGTTGTACCTGGAGCTTCTAGGGATCAACAGGCAGTTGTGGGACATTGAAGACCGGATCCGGGAACTGGAACGCCAAAAGGATTTCGGCAAAGAATTTATTGAGGTGGCCCGGTCTGTTTATTTTACGAACGACAAACGGTCGGAGGTGAAGCGGAAAATCAATGACCTGACCAATTCGTCGCTGACTGAAGAAAAGTCGTACGAGAGCTATTCCTGATGACCAGACTGCTTGTATTCCGCTTGTCGGCCATGGGTGATGTGGCGCTTTTGGTGCCTGTATTGAAAGGTGTTCTGGACTCCGGTCAGGATGTCGAAATCCACTTGCTTACGAGGGCCGCATTCTTCCCCTTTTTCAAAGGGATCAGCCGTCTGCATCTTATTGAAGCCCGTATTAGCGACGGGCACAAGGGAATACGCGGTTTGTTCCGGCTTTACCGGGAGTTGAAAAAGGATGTAAATCCGGATCTGGTGATCGACACGCATAAAGTGCTCCGGACTTACGTGCTGGATTTGTTTTTCAGGCTCGGAGGGCACCGCGTGGTTTGGTTCGATAAAGGGAATAAGGATAAAAAGCGGATAATCAGAACCAAGGTCTTCCGGAAGTTACCATCCACGGTGGAGCGTTATGAGCAGGTTTTTATCCGGAACGGCTATCCGGTTCGTTTGCCTTCTTCGCCTGTTTTGCAGCGGGGAGGACTGCCTGATACTTTCGCGAAGGCTTTTGGTGAGGCTGAATCTATTCTGATTGGCATTGCTCCTTTTGCCAAACACCGGCAAAAGATCTGGGGGAAAGAGAAAGTGGAAAAACTCATAGCGTTGGTCAACCAGGAATATAAGAGCAAAGTCGTTTTGTTTGGCGGCGGTAAAGAGGAAATTGAGCTGTTAAACCGGATTGCTGCGAAATACCCGAACTGCGTTGTTTCGGCCAATTATTTCAATCTTCAGGATGAACTGAACCTGTTGCCGAGGCTTCATGTGATGGTCAGCATGGACTCGGCCAATATGCATCTTGCGGCGCTTGCAGGTGTTCCCACTATCTCCGTTTGGGGAGCTACCCATCCGGCCTTTGGTTTTATTCCCTACGGGCAGCCTGTTGAGAATATCATTCAGTACGAGGGGGATCAGTTGCCTTGCCGGCCTTGTTCGGTGTTCGGCAACAAAAAGTGCATCTATACCGAAATTAAGTGCATGGAATACATCCCGGCTGAAACCGTTTTTAAACGGATCCAACAGATCCTTTCCGTCAAGGCCTGAACTGTTGGTGACTCAGGGAAGTCTAAAGCGGACACTGAACTGGCCGGCCAGACTTCTCAGATCTTCCACCACCGCTTCCTGCACCGGAACGCCATTTTGCAGCCGTTCAGCCGTCATCTCACGCTCCGGATCCCCAGGGATCAGTACCCGGTTTTCGGGATGAATGGGTTCTGCCAGACGGAAGGTCCTGATCCAGTTATCCATGTGCTTTTTAAATTCTTCAGCAGGGCGGAATGCGTCGATCCGGAAAGCGCCCAGGAAATGACCGATCCCTTCCCCGACCGGGTTGGCCGAGGGTTCCAGAAATGCCACAAACGGCGGTACCCAGGGGCCATAGTTGGCACCCGAAAGAACGGCTGAAAATATATCGACCATCGCACCCAGACAATAACCTTTATGACTGCCATGCAACCGGTCTCCTCCCAGCGGAAGCATCGATCCTCCCTTTTTCAGAATGGCCGCATCGGTTGCCGGATTTCCGTCCTGATCGACGGCCCATCCCAGGGGTATGTCTTTCCCGGCGCGCTGGAGAACTTCCAGCTTCCCATTGGCAACTGTTGTGGTTGCCATATCCATGACAAACGGCGGCTCAGTTAAGGCTGGTATGGCCACGGCAATGGGATTGGTTCCCAGATAGCGGCTTTTGGAGAAAGTCGGAGAAACCAGCGGACTGGCATTCGTCAGGGAGATCCCGATCATATCTTCCTCCAGGGCTTTCATGGCATGATAACCGGCAATTCCGAAGTGATTGGAGTTTTTTACGGCCACCCATCCGCTGCCAACGGCGCGAGCCTTATTCATGGCAATTTCCATGGCTTTATGCGCTGTGACCAGACCCAGCCCCAGATCGCCATCCAGAACAGCCGTCGAAGGTGTTTCATGAACAATGCGCATATCGGGCAGTGCATTCAGCCGTTTTTTCTCCCAAAGGCGAACGTATCCGCTCAGCCGGGCAATGCCGTGAGAATCGACCCCTCTCAGATCGGCCTGATTTAAACATTCGGCGGCCACTTCTGCCTGTGAAGCCGGGCAGCCCATTCCTTCAAAAACCTGTTTTGTAAAATCCTTTAACCAGGAAGAACTAATAATCACCATGTTGTTTATTTTCTGAAAAAATCACGGGCCGACGCCTGTGCGGCGGGCATGATGAGCAGATCATCAATATTCACGTGGGGCGGCCGTGACAGCACAAAGTAAATACTTTCTGCCACGTCTTTTGCATTTAAAGGAATAAAACCCTTATACACATTTTCTGCCCGTTCCTGATCTCCTTTAAACCGGATCAGAGCGAATTCGGTTTCAACAGCTCCAGGACTGACCGTGCTCACCTTGACGTTGTAAGGCAGCAGTTCAATCCGCATGGTCTTGCTGATCGCGCTCACAGCGTGTTTGGTGGCACAATAGACTGAACCCATCGGATAAACCTCTTTGCCCGCTATGGACGAAATGTTGATAATATGCCCGCTTTGTTGTTCGATCATTCTTTTCGAAACCACTTGAGAAATGTAAAGCAGCCCTTTTACATTGGTGTCGATCATCTCTTCCCAGTCGGCCACATTGGCTTCGGAAACAGTGTCATAGCCTGCCGCAAGACCTGCATTATTGATCAAAATATCGATATTTCTCCATTCCACGGGTAAATTTTCAAGGGCTTCATCAACTTCTTTTTTTGAACTAATGTCGAAATTAAGAAGATGGACAGAGCAGGACTTCAGGAGTTCTTGCCTGAGCTCATCCAGCCGTTCTTTGCGCCGTCCTGTCAGGATAAGCCGGTAATGATGCGCTGCAAGTATCCGGGCTGTTTCCCTGCCGATGCCGGATGTTGCACCCGTAATTAATGCTGTTTTTTCTGTCATAATCCGCCGTTTATATCTTTTGCAAAGGAAATTAAAATTCCCTTTTTTTTATGGAAAAATCAACTATCTGACTATTTTTGTTTTCGTTATTCAAGCTTTAAAATAAAAAAGTATGGCCGAAGTAATTGAAAATAAAGAGGTGTTTTCCATTGATCAGATTGAAGAGCCCAATGATATTCATGATGTTGTGTTTAACCTGATGGTGAACCCGAATTTAGCACCGGTTAACTATTTTAATGATTTTAGTGATGAAGGATTTGAGCTTGATCGCCTGGTAAGCGATGACACGGATGACGCGGGCGTTTTTACGACCGACAGTGGCCAGATGATGGCCATGACCACCCATGCGCTTCACCATCATTTGTCGAATGATCCCGGGATTGCCACTGAAATTCTGATCAGCCGTGCAGTTCGCCGGATGGCCTGTTACGGAGCCAGACCCCTGGCGGTGAGTGCCTTCTTGTATCATATCAATGTTGCTGATCCGAACGGGCAGTTCATTGCTTCGGGAGCCAAGAAAGGGCTTGAGCGGGCAGGCGCCCGCTTTGGGCTGAAAATCTCGGACCGGAAAATCCGTTTCGATTATTTTTCAGCGCATGGGCCGGTGGCTCCTACCATTATTATCAGTTTAATGGGAAGTATTGGCAACAAAGATAAAATACTGACCCATCAATTGAAAACCAAAGGCAATAATATCTTTGTTATTGGCCGGTCTTTTAACGACATCAATTCGTCGGAGTACCTGGAATTCTATCATGGTATTCAGGATTCTGAGCTTCCGGTATTTGACCTGGACATGGAGGTGAAGCTTCAGAAGCTGATGGCTGAACTGATCGATAACGGACTTATTTCTTCAGCCAGTCCGGTAGGGAAGGGCGGTTTGTTCTTTTCCCTGATGAGGGCTGGTATGCCGGGCGGCCTTGGATTTGATATTACTACCGATGCGGAGATCCGTAAAGACGCTTTCCTCTTTGGCGAATCGATGGGAAGGATCATTGTCGGGGTTCCAAAACCGAAAGTCGATGATTTCGTAGATTTCATGCAGGGAACCGGGTTGCCCTTTTTTACCCTCGGACATGTCACCCGCGGTGAAGTGCGGATTGACGATGAATCGTTTGGTTTCATCGATAAAATGATACCTTCAGGCAAATGACGGTTTCTCCATACCGGGATCCGGTAAAAAATAAAAAGCAGCAGGTCGAACAGATGTTTGATCATATTGCTCCGAAGTATGATTTCCTGAATCATTTTCTGAGCATGGGCGTCGATAAGCTCTGGCGGAAAAAGGCCGTTCGTATGCTTAAAGCGTACGGGCCATCCAGAATTCTGGATGTTGCAACCGGTACGGGTGACTTTGCCATTGAAGCAGCTAAGATCGGGCCATCTGAAATTATTGGCTTCGATTTGTCGGAGCAGATGATCCGGGTGGGGGAAGAAAAGATAAAGCGACTCCATCTGGATCATTTGATCCGGTTTCAGAAAGGCGATTCGGAGAATATGCTTTTTCCTGCTGAATCGTTTGATGCGATTACAGTTGCCTTCGGGGTACGGAATTTTGAGCATCTTGAAAAGGGGCTTGAGGAATTTCACCGGGTGCTGAAGCCGGGAGGCGTTGCCATGATCCTGGAATTCTCACGACCGCGCAATTTTCCGTTTAAGCAGCTTTACCTGTTTTATTTCCGGCATATCCTGCCACTCATTGGCGGAATGGTTTCAAAAGATTCGTCGGCCTATACTTACCTGCCGGAATCGGTCATGGCTTTTCCCGATGATCAGGATTTCCTCGATATCCTGTCCCGGACCGGATTTACCCGTTCGCGCCAATGCCGCCTGACCATGGGAATTGCAACCATTTACGAGGCGGTGAAGTAAACTCACTACTTCTTGTGGATTCTGTATATTTGCAGGTAAAAATAAATTGAATTGAGAAAAGAACTGAATTTATCCCTTTCACCAAAACAGGCGTCGGATGAGCAGTATTACCGTCCGGTAGTTGCCAGTCTTCTTGGCATCAAGTCGGACGATCTGACTGCTGTGGTGGTTCGCCGTAAGTCGATCGATGCCCGGCAGCGCCAGATCCGGATCAATATGGGGGTGGTGGCTTATGTGGGGGAGGAACCTGTGGCGGATCGAAAGGAATTTGGATACGGTCAGGTTTCAGGTAGGACTGAAATCGGAATCGTCGGCGCGGGGCCGGCAGGATTGTTCGCAGCCCTCCGCCTCATTGAGCTGGGTTACCGACCGGTGATTTTTGAGCGGGGAAAGAATGTACACGACCGCAAAAGGGACATTGCCCGCATTTACAAGGAACATCAGGTTGATCCGGATTCCAATTATGGTTTCGGCGAGGGCGGCGCAGGAACCTTTTCCGACGGCAAATTATACACCCGGTCCAAAAAAAGGGGAAACGTTCAGAAGGTGCTCGAAGTATTCGTCCGGTTTGGGGCGGATCAGCAGATCCTGATCGATGCCCATCCGCATATCGGCACCAACAAATTACCCGGCATCATTACCCGGATGAGGGAACAGATCATTGCCTCCGGTGGCGAAATTCATTTTAACAGCCGGGTTACCGGACTGCTTCTGAAAAATGATCGTTGCACAGGACTGGAACTGGCTGGCGGAAGCCGGTTTGAATGCGCGGGACTGATCCTGGCTACCGGGCATTCGGCACGGGATATCTATGAAATGCTTTTCAGGAACGGCGTCAACCTGGAGGCCAAACCGTTTGCGATGGGCGTGCGCGTTGAACATCCGCAGGCGCTCATCGATACCATCCAGTATCATCAGGATGCCAGAGGACCATGGCTGCCTGCTGCCACTTATTCGTTTGTTGAACAGGTGAATGAGCGGGGAGTATACTCCTTCTGCATGTGTCCCGGCGGATTCATTGTGCCTGCGTCAACAGCGCCGGGCGAGCTGGTTGTCAATGGGATGTCGCCGGCTCAGCGAAATTCGCCCTATGCCAATTCTGGAATGGTGGTTGAAATTCATCCGGAGGATCTCCGGGAATTTCGTCATAAAGGTGTTTTTGCCGGGATTGAATTTCAAAAGCAAATTGAACAGCTTTGCTATGAGCTGAACGGACACACGCAATTTGCCCCGGCTCAGCGGCTCACCGATTTCGTGGAGGGAAAAAGATCGGCCGACCTGCCTGAATCGTCCTATCGCCCAGGCCTGATACCAGCATTGCTTCATGATAAATTACCCAAGCGGATTGCCACCAGGCTGCGCGAAGGGATTGTGCTGATGGATCGGAAGGCCAGAGGATTTTTAACCCGTGAGGCTGTCGCTGTTGGCGTGGAATCGCGGACTTCTTCGCCGGTACGTATTCCCAGAGACGAAGAGAGCCTGCAGCATATCCGGATTAAAGGCCTTTATCCGTGCGGTGAAGGGGCCGGGTATGCCGGAGGGATCGCTTCATCTGCAATCGATGGCGAACGCAGCGCCGAAGCGCTGATCAGAAACCTGGACACTTAAGCTTCATTCCTGCACAAGCAGCATGGATTTTTGGTTTAAACAACCATCGGTTCACTCATTTCTGAAAAAATGTTTTCATTTGATATGGAAATAAGCGGCATCTTCGTTATCTTGGATCAAAAAAAATATATGGAACGAATTGACAACAATCCGGATGAACGAACATGGGCCATGTTCTGCCACCTTTCTGTATTTGCAGGATGCATTATTCCTTTTGGGAACATCATTGGTCCGCTCATTATTTATTCGGTGAAAAGGCAGGAGTTTCCGCTGGTTGAGGATCAGGGTAAAGAGGTTTTGAATTTTCAGATCACATTGTCCATTGCATTAATTATTTCGGCGATCCTCATGCTGGTAATCATCGGGATATTTTTGCTCATAGCCATTGGTCTGGTCGGACTGATTCTGACAGTGGTTGGTGCGCTAAAAGCTAACAATGGAGAATACTACCGTTACCCATTTTGCATCCGGTTTTTAAAATAGCTTGCTTTTTTTGCCCGACGAAAGGAGCAGACATAAACGTTGTTGGGCAAACGAAATTCGTTCACAGGTTCGAATCTCCTTCACGATAGTTACAGGTTGCAGATTTCAGTTCAGACATTCAATAATCTGAAACATGTAACTTGAAACTATTTTCGCTATTTTTGCAGCTTCAAAACAAAGTATTCAAAGATTTATGGCTCAAAAACCTGCTGTCCCCAAAGGAACACGCGATTTTTCACCGCTCGAAATGTCGCGCCGGAATTATCTGTTCGATACCGTCAAGACTGTTTTTCAGCTTTACGGGTTTCAGTGTATTGAAACACCGGCAATGGAAAATCTTTCAACCCTGATGGGGAAATATGGCGAGGAAGGAGATAAGCTTTTGTTTAAAGTTCTGAATTCGGGCGATTTTATCGGAGAAATAAGCGATCAGTACCTCTTCGAGCGCAACAGCATCCATCTGGGTACCATGATCTCGGAAAAGGGACTGCGTTATGACCTGACCGTTCCTTTTGCCCGTTATGTGGTACAACACCGCAATGATATTTCTTTTCCTTTTAAGCGGTACCAGATCCAGCCAGTGTGGCGCGCCGACCGGCCCCAGAAAGGACGTTACCGGGAATTCTACCAGTGCGACGCGGATATCGTTGGAAGTGATTCGTTGTTAAACGAGTTTGAACTGGTTCAGATCATCGACGAGGTATTCAAACGGCTCCGGGTGAATGTGTTTGTAAAGGTCAATAACCGGAAAATACTCGCTGGTATAGCGGAAATGATCGGCGAGGCAAACCGGATCACCGATATTACCGTCGCCATTGATAAATTGGATAAGATTGGTCTGGAGAACGTAAACGCTGAGTTGCTTGAAAAAGGAGTTTCGGCTGATGCTGTTGGCAAGCTTAAACCAATACTGGAACTGACCGGAACTACAGCGGAAAAGCTCGGTCAGCTTGAGAAAGCCATTGGAAGTTCACTGATCGGGCAAAAAGGGATCCAGGAAGTCAAAACTCTGTTCGCCTACGTGGATCAAGCGAAACTGGAGACTGAGGTAGAGTTGGATCTGACCTTGGCCCGGGGACTGAATTACTATACCGGTGCCATTTTCGAAGTTAAGGCCAGGGACGTTCAGATGGGCAGCATATCGGGAGGCGGACGCTATGATGATCTCACCGGTATTTTCGGGATGCCCGGCGTATCGGGAGTGGGAATTTCGTTTGGCGCTGACCGGATCTACGATGTAATGACTCAGCTTGATCTTTTCCCGGAAGAAGCCGTGACCACCACCAAAGTACTTTTTGTTAATTTTGGAAAGGTTGAAGAAGCCTGGTGTTTGCCGGTTTTAAATCACCTTCGCGGAGCGGGAATTGCTGCCGAGATCTATCCTGAAGCCGACAAGATCAAAAAGCAAATGGCGTGGGCCGACCGCAAACAGGTGGCTTATGTGGTGATGGCCGGCGAACAGGAAATGGCGCAGGGTAAGATGAATCTCAAAAATATGAAAACCGGCGACCAGCGACTGGTCAGCTCAGATGAACTGATCAGGCTGCTTTCGGAATAGCCTGATCGTTCCTGCCACAGTCAGTCCCGGGTCATATTCTCAAAGAAGTCGCCATGTTCAACGCCGTCGTTGATACTGCCGGGCCAAAGATTCCATACTTTTGAAAATAGGTCCGGATCGCCGTCGCCGTCAGCATCGCCCACGAGTACATCGTGCCCGCCAAGCTTATTGTCAACAATTACTCTTTCTGTGAACCTGAGCGCTTTGCCTGTGCTGATGTTTTCCCATACATACCACCGGGGTGCAGCTCCTTCGGGAGCCAGGGAGTCGTCTTCCTGATCGCAGGTCAAAATATCATCATCTCCGTCCAGATCCAGGTCGCCTGCAAAAAGGGAATGAAACGATCCTCTGATGCCGGTGGCTGTCATCGGTAAAAAATGAGCGGTAAATTCAGGTACCTTTTCGCCGTGATTTTCAAGCCATGCAATTCTGGATGCTGTCTGATCGCAGTCGGTCATGACGATATCCTGGTCGCCGTCCCGGTCCAGGTCGATGATCCAGCTCCGTGACGATAGTCCGTAGGGGCCTCGTTTTCCGAAAGGCAGTTGGTGTTTGATCCAGATGTGCCCGTTTAGGTTATTTTCGAGCCAGCGGTCCGGCAGCACGATATCGTTGTCACCATCATCATCCAGATCGCCTACACCGTTGGGAGCAAATCCGCCATGAATATGGTCATTGTTTTTCAGGACATCCATCGTGACAACAATTCGGTCCCAATTCAGGTCACCACTGGCGCTGTCAGGAACGTGATACCAGAACAGACCCACATTTTGTCCCAGAACCAGCACATCATCTTTCTGATCGCCATTCATATCGGCGATCACCAGATCATGGATCTCGGCCCCGATACGATCATCATACTGATACATGGTGAATTTTTCAGTGCCCTTCGCGCTGCTGTTACAAAACCAGTAACCGCCAATCACAATGTCAGTCCATCCGTCCCGGTTTACATCCAGGATGTTCGCTCCCAGCGTTGTCATGGGAAGCGGTCCGATTTCGTGTCTTTCCCATTCGTCAGTTCCGGTGTTTTCAAACCAGTAGAGTGTTCCCACCCCTGCAAAGGAATAGTCCAGGTCGCCGTCCCGGTCAAAATCGGCCATGGTCGGGCATCCGTACCCGGAATCGGCCGATCCCGGCAAAT
>Ga0074195_1000200_pt1 | contig 146264 bp, 134 predicted proteins | sample EPASupsiteHSE623_FD_64525 | JGI IMG/M metagenome (GOLD analysis project Ga0074195, IMG submission 64525) | Bioremediated contaminated groundwater from EPA Superfund site, New Mexico - Sample HSE6-23 | ecosystem: Environmental > Aquatic > Deep subsurface > Groundwater > Contaminated ...
AAAACACCCGTCTTTATGGGGTTTATATGATGGCTGAATTGATCGCCCGCAGCCTTTATCTCGCCCATTTGCATCACGAAGCCGACCGTAAACTGAGCTTGCTGCCCGCCGGAGCTAATTAGTCGCAGTAAACGGATACTGCGACGGAAGAAGCAACGATAGACTCTGACTACCGCTGCAACGTTATTGGTAAGCGTTAGCGAACATCAGACGTGCCCACAGGGTGACCCTCCGTCAGCGTTTATCGTTTCCCTTTATTTCGCATCATCTATCATCAGTAAATCGCGAATCATCTATCCTTTTTGCATGGCTTTTGCAGAATTAATCCCGCCAATAATATGCCAGGATACCAATATATAGTATAATTAATGATGTTCTAATCACTGCTTTTCTGCCCTTTTATGTCGATTTAGCTTAGTTATTCCTATTTGATTACTTGATCCTGGATAATCTATTTTTGTCCTATATAGGAGGTATTTATGAGTTTTTTGTATTTTGATTGTTTTTCTGGTGTTTCGGGAGACATGATTATCGCTGCATTGCTTAATTGCGGCGCCTCTTTTGAAAATCTGAGCGGGGCTTTGTCCAACTTGCCCATTGCCGCTAAGGTATCCCAGCATCAAAAGGTTCTGCAAGGAATTCAGTGTACCTCTTTCGCTGTGCATTCCGAGGATGCCCCCCTACGCCACTTAGCTGATATAGAAGAAATTATTGCTGAAAGTGATTTATCAGCCAATATCAAGAGTAAATCCTTACATGTTTTTAATAGACTGGCAGGCGCCGAAAGTTCTGTCCATGGCATTAGTCCAGACCATATTCACTTTCATGAAATTGGCGCCGTGGACACCATCGTTGATATAGTTGGTACTTTCTTGTGCCTCGAATCGCTTGGGATCGATGAAGTATACACTTCGCCTCTCCCGTGGACAATCGGCTTCATTGATATCAGTCATGGCCGATATCCCTTGCCTGCACCGGCGACAACCTTATTATTATCAGGTTTTCCCTGTGTTTTCTCCGATGCCGGAATTGAACTGGTTACCCCCACCGGGGCAGCGCTCATCACTACCATTGCCTCGCCCTGGACAGACGATCGCTCTTTTGTTCCCAACCGGATTGCTTATGGGGCTGGAGATTATATTAGGCCGGATAAAGTCCCTAATCTACTAAGGGTGGTAACGGCTGATTTCATATTTACTGACCATACTGCGGCTGAAACCATTGCCGTGTTGGAAACGGAAGTAGATGACCTTAATCCGGAGATTTTCACTCACCTGCATTATCTATTTACTTCCGACCCTGCAGTATTGGATTATTTTACCACCCCGGTACATATGAAAAAGAACCGTCCCGGTACATTGATTACATTGCTCACTCGCCCGGAAGCATCTGGTCAGCTGGCTCGCCGGTTGATGCTGGAGTCTGGTTCCCTCGGGGTTCGACATCGCCTTCAGAGCCGTTATACTGTCCCGCGCAGTGAGAGCCAGATTCAAACCCCCTGGGGTCCGGTGCGGATTAAGATTGCGCGTTTTGGTCCTTACAGTATCAGGATTAAGCCCGAGTTTGATGACGTTCAAGCCATTGCTATCCAAAACAATTTGCCTATTTATAAAGTTTACGCAATTGTGAGCGACCTCACTTCCGCTATTACTGCATTGCCTGCAGCAAAAACGCCTTGATGTTTCACGTGAAACATCAAGGCGTTTTTATTTATTTGTTCCACGTGAAACATTTATTAGAATATAACGGCTCTCTTCTTCCGTCTTATACCCCTAGTATCTCAAGGATTCGATCCAGGTCTTCCTCGTTGTAATAAACTATTTCTATTTTACCGCCCCTACGTTGTCGGTTAATTTCAGTACGGGTTCCAAAATACTTCTGCAATCTTTCTTCCAAATCCAGCAAATCCGCGCTTTTTGAACTCCTTGTTAAGGGTTCTCCTCTATTTGACTTCACCTGCTGTTCAACCTGCCGTACGGACAAGCCGCCCTTTATTATCGCGTTTGCGGCCGCTATCTGCTCCCGGCCGCTCCTAATGGCTAGCAAAGCCCGGGCATGACCTGGTGAAATCTGTTTCTGATCTATCATTCGAATTATCTCTGGACTTAAGTTTAAAAGTCTAATTGTATTAGCAACATAGGCCCGGCTTTTCCCCACTCGTGTGGCTACCAGTTCCTGGGTGTATTGGTATTGTTCAATTAGGTTCTTATAGGCTCGGGCCTCTTCAATTGCTGACAAATCTTCTCTTTGCAGGTTTTCCACCAGAGATATCTCCGCGGCTTCAATATCTGCCATCTCTTTAACAATAGCTGGAATCATCTGCAGCCCTGCTATTTCGGCTGCCCGCCAGCGTCGCTCGCCGGCAATAATTTCGTAATATTCACCAATCGGTCTTACCAACACCGGCTGCAGGACGCCATGCTCCCTAATTGAACTGGCCAATTCCTGCAAAGATTCCTCGGCAAATATCTTACGGGGTTGGTTTGCTTGAGGAATGACCTTGGCTGTTTCTAATTCCATAACCTGTACAGAATCGGATTCTGTTGCAGATAAAAGCGCATCTAGCCCCTTACCTAACCCGTGTTCTTTCCTGCCCACGTCTCAATACCTCCCTGGCGAAATCTCTATATACTTCAGCCCCTTTGGAGCGCGCATCATATAAGGCAATTGGTTTGCCATGACTGGGCGCTTCGCTCAGCCTAACGTTTCTGGGGATAATGGTCTGATAGACTTCCTTACGAAAATGCTTTTTTACTTCATCAACCACCTGGATCGAAAGATTTGTCCTACCGTCAAACATCGTGAACACAATTCCTTCTATCATCAATTTTGGATTTAAGCGTTTTCTAACTAATTGTATGGTGTCCACTAGTTGGCTAAGGCCTTCCAATGCGTAATATTCGCATTGGAGAGGAATTATAACCGAATCACATGCGGTCAAGGCATTAATTGTTAATAAACCCAAGGACGGTGGGCAGTCCAATAAAATGTAATCATAATATTCCCTTATTGGAGCCAGTCCTTTGGCCAAGGCTTGCTCCCTCTCGGTACGGGCCACTAACTCAACCTCGGCTCCCGCTAATTGTATAGTCGAGGGAATTAAATCCAAATTATCTACCCGAGTACGGGTCATCACCTGACGAAATTCCAGTTCGTCTATTAAAAGATCATGCAGGCAATACTTGAGCCGCTTGCGATTTACTCCCAGTCCGCTAGTGGCATTTCCCTGTGGGTCACAATCCACCAATAGTACCTTATGGCCCTCTATAGCTATATAAGTTGCCAGATTTATTGCGGTAGTGGTTTTACCCACCCCTCCTTTCTGGTTTGTAACCGCAATTATCTTTGCCATTGCTTGTCCCCTTTCTTCCGAAACAGTGCTTTTACTGAATTTGTGTACAGTTATTTATTTCTCTTTCATTCATCTATATTCCTGCCATGTTATTATACCAGAACCAATATATTTGTCTTTATGCCATTTTCGCTGGCAATACAAAAAGCAGGGGCCGAAGCCCCTGCCTGCCAGTTTTTCCTCATCATTAGAAATTACTATATCATTTAGCCATCAGGCGAGAATTTCTCCGGACCTTAGGCACTCTTATGACAATTTCATATTCCTCATCCCGCTCGGTTTCAATCATAAACATATCTATGCCTATCTGTTTGGCCCTGTTTACCGTCTCTTTTATAGTGTTCAAAAAAATCCGCGCATCTCTTATGACGATCGAAACCTGTTGACCCTTACCAGTTTGGTTGACTCCCTGCGGTATGTTGTTTTGCCTGAGATTTTCTACTATCTCTTCAGTTTCTTTGACATTTAGTTCTTTCTCATATATAGCTAGTAAGACTTCCTTCTGTGTATCCACTGAATTAAGTTTGAGCAAGGCCCGGGCGTGCCTTTCGGTTATTGTTTCCGGCACAATCAGACAACGCAGTTCCTTGGTTAATCTTAATAACCTGAGTTTGTTAGCAATAGCCGATTGGCTCCGGCCAACTCTCTGCGCCAATTCTTCCTGCGTCAGACCAAACTCACTAATCAGCTGCGCATAAGCGCCTGCTTCTTCCAAATAATTTAGGTCTTTACGCTGCAGATTTTCGATCAACGATACTTCCGCCGCTTGCCTATCGCTCATTTCCTGCACAATAGCTGGTATAGTAGGGGTTCCTATGATTCGACAGGCACGATACCTCCTCTCTCCGGCTATCAACTGATAGCCTTCCCGCGCTTTTCTGACTACAATCGGTTGTAATACCCCATACATTTCAATCGATTTGGCCAAATCCTGTATTTCTATTTCATTGAATTCCCGGCGAGGTTGAAAAGGGTTGCGGCTAATTTCTTCCAAAGGTATATTCAAAACCTTTATGCCATTAACCTTAGCTAAGAGCTTCTCCCATGGTTTTTTACCCAACTCACCGCCTCCTTATTATAAGGGCTTTTTGGCCGGTTCTCCTATCTTCCGGGGAAACTGCTGCGGAGTTGATCGCACCTTGTTTACCACTACTATGGCTCGGTCTCTCTCCTGCAAGAGATTATATAGATAGACATCTTCGACCTTGCCACCAAGTATTTTCAAGGCCGTCTGCGCTTCCGCAATTTCCTGCTGGTAGCTGCTGCCTTTCCACAGCAACAGCTTTCCATCTTGCTTAACCAACGGGATTCCATATTCAAGTACAACTCTCATCGCCGCCACAGCCCGGCTGGTGCAATAATCATAGCGGTTGCGGTGTCCGCTTGCCTGCCCCAGAGTCTCAATCCTTTCGCGAATTATCTTCACATTTTTTAGTTCCAGTTCATCGCAGACCTGTTGCAAAAATGCGCTCTTTTTGAGATCGGACTCTACCAGCGTCACTTGGCTCTCTGGGCAGGCCATACCTAGTATCAAGCCTGGAAAACCGGCTCCACTGCCTATATCGATTACTTGTTGGTCAGCCAGGGAAACCCATTGCAGAACCTGCACACTGTCTTGAATGTGTTGTCCTATTTCTTCGGGACCGGCTTTTCGACTTATTAGATTTTGCTTTTTATTTTCTTCGAGCAGCAGCTGCACAAACCTCTTTACATATATTTCCATAAATAAATTTTAATTCCTTCTTTTTTCTAAAAAAATCAATAAAATATTTATGTCAGCCGGGGTCACCCCGGAAATTCTGGAAGCATGACCTATTGACTGAGGTCTAATTTCTTTTAGTTTCTGCAGCGCTTCATTGGATAAGCTGTACACCCCATGGTAATCAATGTCAGCGGGAATGCGTTTGTTCTCCATTCGTTCAAAGCGCTGCACCTGTTCCTTCTGTTTATTGATGTATCCTTCATATTTAGCCTGTATCTCTAGTTGTTCCAATATTTCATGCCCACTGGTCTTAAGCCAGCCCTGTTCTACAAAGTCTTGTATGGTCAATTCCGGTCGGCGCAGCATCTCCCATAAAGAAATACGGTCGCGTAAAAGAGCGCTTGCTTTTCCTATCAGAAATTTTTCTACTTCGGTATCAGCCGGGGTAAAAGTGGTTGTTTTCAAAGCCTGGGTGGCTTCTTCCAGTAATTTAAGTTTAGTCTGAAACAGTTTCCATCTATAATCATCAACCAGCCCTAGCTGCTTTCCTTTTTCCGTCAAGCGCAGATCCGCGTTATCCTGCCGCAACAAGAGCCGATATTCTGCCCGGGAAGTCAACAACCGATATGGTTCATCCGCTTCTTTAGTTACCAGATCGTCGATCATTACCCCTATAAAAGCTTCGCTTCTTTTTAAAATGAATGGCTCCCGATGCTGCACTCTTAAAGCCGCATTAATCCCAGCCATTAATCCCTGGGCCGCCGCTTCTTCATATCCCGAAGTTCCATTAATCTGTCCCGCCGTAAAAAGGCCACTAATCACCTTGCTTTCCAATGTTAATTGGGCCTGAGTCGGGATTACATAATCATATTCAATGGCATATCCGGTTCTCATCATGTGGACATGCTCCAGTCCGGGAATGCTATGTAAGACTTGAATCTGCACATCTTCAGGCAGACTGGTGTTCAACCCCTGTACATACATCTCATCCGTATCACGCCCTTCAGGTTCTATGAAAAGCTGATGCGAGGTTTTATGTGCAAACCGCACTACTTTGTCCTCAAATGATGGGCAATAACGGGGTCCTTTGCCTTTGATTACCCCGGTAAATAGCGGAGCTCTAGCTATATTGTCCATTACAATGCGATGCGTCTCGGGGGTTGAGTGGGTCAACCAGCAAGGCAGTTGTGCTTGGGTTGGAGGAGCACTAATAAAAGAAAACCTCCACGGCACACTATCACCAGGATGCTCCACCATTTTAGAGAAATCTACGGTTTTCCTATCTATACGCGGCGGGGTACCGGTCTTGAATCTGCCTAGTTTGATCCCCATCTCCTGCAGATTATCAGAGAGCTTTACCGCGGGAAATTGATTACCCGGGCCGCCATCATACATCACCTCGCCGGCAATAATACGTCCCTTTAAATAGGTCCCGGAAGTAACCACCACCGTCTGGCATTCGTAGCGAGCTCCCGTCCTGGTAACAATGGCCTTAACTTCACCATCTTCACTCTCTATCTTTTCTACTTCTGCCATCAAGAGCTGCAATTTTTCCTGCCCCAGGATAGTCTTGATCATCTCGCGCCCGTACTCATGTTTGTCCGCCTGAGCACGCAAAGCCTGTACCGCCGGCCCTTTGCCGGTATTTATCAGCCGCATCTGAATGCTGGACTTATCAATATTGATTCCCATTTCTCCACCCAGAGCATCTATTTCTCTAACCAGTTGGGCTTTGGCCGGCCCCCCAATCGACGGATTGCACGGCATGAGTGCAATGTATTCTACACTCATGGTTACTAAAAGGGTACTGCAACCCATGCGAGCGGATGCCAGTGCTGCTTCACATCCGGCATGCCCCGCCCCTATAACCACAACCTCATATTTCCCAGCTTCGTAAACCATCTTTCTCCTCCTACTTACCTATGCAAAAATTGTGAAATATTCGGTTAATTACTTCCTCTTTCAGCGTCTTGCCGCTTACCTCTCCCAATGTCTCCAGGGCTCCCCAAATATCAACCCCCAGACAATCGGCGGTCACTTGCCGCAGACTCTGGAGCGCACTCTCGACTTGCTCGCGGCTTCTTAAAAGGGCATCTTTCTGCCGAAGGTTTATCATTATATCCAGCCCATCTCCAGGAAGTGTTCCCGATAATACCATTTCCTCCATGGCCATCTCCAGCTCTTCCAAGCCTAGATCATTTTTGGCCGATCCCTGAATTAGCTTTACTCCTGCGAATAGGGAATCCAATTCCACCGTACTTATTCGTTTTATTTCTAAGTCTTCCTTGTTTACGAATACTATAAGCTTATCCCGATCAATCATTTTATATATGTCCAGGTCGGCTTGGGTGATACCGTCACCTGAATCTAACATAAAGACCAGCATATCGGCCTGTTCTATTACTTTTATAGATTTTTCCACCCCTATTTTTTCTACCAGGTCTTCCGTCAGTCTGATTCCTGCAGTATCCATGATTTTAACAGGTATATCATGCACGTTAATATAATCCTCTACCACATCCCGGGTCGTTCCCGGAAGATCCGTAACTATGGCCTTCTCTTTCTTGAGCAGGGCATTAAGCAGGCTGGATTTCCCAACATTGGGCTTACCGCATATCACTACTTTTACCCCATCCCTATATATTTCATTGCGCACACCCGCGGCCACAATCTGATCCAAAGCGACGATACTCTGCCGCAATATAGTCTGGACTTCATCATAATCCAACTCTCCCACTTCTTCGGGGAAATCCAGGCTGGCCTCTACCATAGCATTTAACTGGAGCAAATTCTCCTCTATGGCCTCGATGTAACCTAGGTTGCCTTCCAGTTGCTGCATGGCCAGCTTTAAACCCCGGTCAGTCTTGGCTCTAATGATGTCAATAACCGCTTCGGCCTGACTCAACTCCATGCGTCCATTCAGAAAAGCACGTTTGGTAAATTCTCCAGGTTCGGCCATGCGCAGGCCTGCCTCCAAACAGCGCTGCAAACAGCGGCGTACCGGCATACTTCCCCCATGACAGTTTATTTCTACCACATCTTCTCCGGTGTAACTGTGCGGTGCTTTCATGATACCGAGCAGAACCTGATCAATTTTACTGCCGTCTTGGTCAATTATCCAGCCCAGATTAAGGGTATATCCGTGCCGCTGGCTTAAAGCCTTTCCAGTCACAGGCACAAATATTTCCCCGACCTTTTCGATTACCTCATGCCCGCTCAATCTTATTATGCCTATTCCACCCTCACCAGGCGGCGTGGATAGTGCTGCAATATCGTCTTCAAACATTGTGTTCTCCCAATCTCGCAATAATAATAATTTTATATTACCAAAATACCAAACAACATTCACCTCGGACCAATCGCTTTGGTTGTAATTTCGTTTCTTAGCAGTATCAATATATAAAAAAAGGCCCTTGCGGGCCTCAGAGTGTCGATATAGTCAGGCCGAGCAAAAAAGTTCAAGAGCAAGGCATTAATAAAAGCCCGTGATTGAGGCGTACATAAGTACGTTGATTGAACGGGCTTTTGTTAATAACGCAGCTATTGGGCTTTTTTGACGGTCTGAAAGGCCCTTGCGGGCCTTTTGATTTCTATTTCTTCAAAGCTATGACTACTTTTCGGTTGGGTTCCTCTCCCATAGAATAAGTAACCAACTGAGGATCTTCCTGAAGAACGGTATGTACTATTCTTCTCTCCTGTGAACTCATCGGGCGCATTATCACATTTTTTTGGGTCTGCTTGACCTTTTCAGATAGTCTGATGGCCAGAGATTCCAGGGACTGTTCTCTCTTCTTTCGATAATCCTCTACATCCAACACGATACGTATCTTCTCTTCGCGTTTACGATTAAGCATTAGGCCCGCGATAAATTGTAAAGCGTTCAGGGTTTCACCCTTACGACCAATCAATAACCCCATATCGTTGCCCACAATATTTATTCTGGTTACGCCATTGTCCCATTCGACCTTCTCAATCTGATAATCAATTTTCATTCTTTGCAGAAGGTCTTCAACTACTTTGCGAGCCTCTGTCTCGGGCTTCTCTCTTAGTGATACCTTTACTACTGCTGGCTTGTTGCCCATAAAACCCAGCAGCCTTTTGCTCGCCTCTTCCACGATTTCTATGGAAACATCTTCAATATCACAACCGAGTTCATCTAGGGCTGCTTTTATAGCTTCTTCAACGTTTTTTCCCTTTTTTTCGACTGTTTGGCCCTGCATCTTTTCCTTTTCCTCCTTTGGCCCTCCGTTCAACCTCTTCCTTAACGCTTTTTTCTTGGTAGTCCGGTTCGGCTATTTTTTGCGGCGTATCGATCTGTATGCCTGTCCCTGTATCAAGCTTGGCGGTGCTGTGCAACCGGTTTACATATAATTGCTGGAGAATTCCCAAAGTATTAAAAACAACCCAGTATAATGGCAATCCTGCCGACAGTCTAAATGCTATCCAGCCCATCATCAAAGGCATGAAATACAACATTGCTTTTTGAGTGGGATCGTTGTTCTCTGCCATTGAAATCTTTTGCTGCACAAAGGTAGTCAGTGCAGCCAAAATGGCCAAGATAAAAAAGGGATCGGGTTGACTAATATCCGGAATCCACAAAAAGCCCTTATGAGCTAAATCTAAGTAATTAAAATTCAATAGCGATTGATAAAAAGCTAAGAATATAGGCATCTGAATCAAGAGCGGCAGACATCCACCCATGGGATTCACTCCATGCTCTTTGTACAGTTCCATGATTTTCTTTTGCGCCAAAGCCTGGTCATCTTTGTATTTCTCTTGGATGTATTTGGTTTTAGGCTGTATCTCCTGCATGGCTCGCATAGATCTCATCTGTTTCTGGGTAAGTGGGAACATGACCAATTTTATCAAAATGGTCATAAAAATTATTGCTAACCCATAACTAGGTAGCCCAATCTGAACGGTGAACATATATAGTAAATTGATAACATCAGAAAACCATTGAATAAAAGTCTGCCACAAATTTTAACCCTGCCTTTCGAAGTCCAGCCGCGACAGCAGGTTCCACCTCCTTAATAGTCCCTCTGAAAAATACTTAGGGTACAGGATCGTACCCACCTGGATGAAATGGATGACATCGGCTTATTCTTTTAACTGCCAGCCATCCTCCTTTAATCACCCCATATTTCTGTATAGCTTCGATTGAATAGTTGGAACAGGAAGGATAGAATCGACAGACTGGTCTTTTGAAAAAACTCAGCTTTTGATAAGTTTTTATAAATAGAATAAAAACTTCTTTCACCGTATACTGGCCTTTCCCATCAGTCTTAAAAAATCATTCTCAATTAGTTCAAAGACAGCTTCCTTGACATTAAATCTGGCTACAACCACTACATCATACCCTGGTCGCAGGTTGTTAAGGTTCTTTCTTATCACTTCTCTAATCTGTCTTTTAGCACGATTCCTGATAACAGCATTGCCTATTTTTTTTGAAGTTACTATCCCAAAGCGATTATGGGGCAGGTTATTTGCTTGCGTGAATACAATAATGTACTGGCCAAGTATTCTTCTGCCATTATTATAAATATATTTGTATTCCTTGCCCCTGCTTATTCTCCATTCTTTATGCAGCATAAGTAGTCCTTCTAAAAGGTAAAGTAATCGTCCTTGGTGATTTTTTAAGCAGAGAGTTTTTTCCTGCCTCTTTGTCTGCGGGTTGCCAAAACTTTTCTTCCCCCAGCGCTAGCCATTCTTTTTCTAAAGCCGTGGACCCTTGATCTCTGTCTCTTTTTTGGTTGATAGGTTCTTTTCATTGATAAGCTGCCCCCTTAATTTTTCCAGTACCTACTATTATATTTATAAAACCCTCGCCATGTCAAGAAACACTGTCCTTCTAAATACTTCTAATTATGTTTAAAATCTGCTACTATATATACTATATCTATGCTTATACTAACTTTCATCACGTTTTCACGATCGAATAATTACTTGTCCAGATATACACAGTCATTTATGCTGGACAAGTTGATTTATCCCCATAAATATACCAGGAGGCTTTTGAATGTCGGTTGATAATACCTATGCATCCTTGTTAGAGCAGGTTTTGAAAGATTTTCGCAATGAAATTGGTACAACCAGTTTTGATATCTGGTTTCCCCAGGTTACCTACAACACCTTCCGCCACGATAAATTATACATCATGGTTCCTAATACGCTAACCCGAGAATGGATTGAATCCCGTTATCTGGAGACCTTAGAAAAAAAAGTCCGCGATCTCAGCAAACAGGATATTTCTCTGGTTCTGATTACCGAACCCTTGGTGGAAAAGGATGGTTATATTTCGCCGCTCAACCCTAAATATACTTTCAATACCTTTGTGGTAGGTAATAGTAATCGCTTTGCCCATGCTGCCTGCTATGCAGTAGGAGAAGCCCCGGCTAGGGCCTATAATCCTCTATTTATCTATGGCGGTGTGGGGCTGGGCAAAACGCACCTTATGCAAGCCATTGCTCATCGAATTATAGGAAATAAGCCTAACTTTTCCGTTATGTATGTCTCCTCTGAGCAGTTTACCAACGAACTTATAAGTGCCATTAAAGATGACAGCACCCCGGCATTTCGTAATAAATATCGTAATATTGATGTTTTGCTGATTGATGATATCCAGTTCCTGGCGGGCAAAGAGCGGACCCAGGAAGAGTTTTTCCACACTTTCAACACGCTTTATGAGACTAATAAACAGGTGGTTATTTCCAGTGACCGTCCCCCGCGCAATATCCCTACCCTGGAGGATCGACTTCGTTCTCGCTTTGAATGGGGTCTAATTACTGATATTCAGATTCCCGACCTGGAAACCCGTATCGCTATACTACGCAAAAAGGCGCAAACTGATGAATTGAATGTTCCTTATGATATTCTCGATTATATCGCTAATTATATTGATTCTAATATAAGAGAACTGGAGGGAGCCCTGGTCAGGGTAGTCGCTTTCGCTACTATTAATAATATGCCCTTAAATATGGAAACGGCTGGCGAGGCATTGAAAGACATTTTACCACCTCCCCAACCCAAGAAAATAACTATAGAATGTATTCAAAAAGAAGTCTGCAAATACTATGGTATAAATTTAAACGAATTATTATCCAGAAAGAGAAATAAGCAACTAGTTTACCCTCGTCAGGTTGCCATGTTCCTTTGCCGCAAAATGACGGATGCTTCTTTCCCTTTAATTGGCGACCAATTTGGGGGAAGAGATCATACTACCGTAATGCATGGGGTAGAAAAAATAGAAAAGGAGGCTGCCGCCGATCAAAATCTGGCTGCAACCCTCGACAAACTTTGTAAACAGTTAGACCCCAGGGGAAGCTTGTTTTTTAATAGTTAGGCACAAGCTTGTCCACCGCTTTAAATCTGATTACAATGACTCTCTGCGAGCCTTTTGCACATTTTGCACACTACTACTACTATTACGGTTATCTGTTTATAAATAATCAATAATAAAATGGGGGCAAAGAAAAATGAAGTTTACTATCGAAAAAAGAGAAATCTCAACCCTTACCACTTTAGTTCACAGAGCTGCTTCTAATAAGAGCACCATCCCTATCCTGTCTGGTTTGCTTATTAGTCTATCCCATGATAAAGGTCTGACCATGACGGCTACTGATATGGAGATTGGTATTAAAGCTTCCACAACGAATGTTGATATTATTGAAGAGGGCAGCGTATTGGTTAATGCCACCTATTTTTCTGATTTTATTAAATTACTGCCCGATACAATCATCGCCTTTGAATTAAACCGAGAAACTTCACGCCTTAACATTAGTTACGGAAGATCATCCAGCCGTATCAACATATACCAAGAAAAAGAATACCCTGAACTGCCTATTAGTAAAATGGAATACAAATTCTCCATACCTCAAGATATTCTTAAAGAAGGACTTAAGAAAACATCTTTCGCTGCTGCTCAAAATCATTTTAGGCAAGTATTTACAGGTGTTCTTTTCGATATCTTTGAAGATGGAGTTGTAAAAATAATAGCTTCGGATACTCATAGGTTAGCTTACTATACTTATAATCTGGGACAAACGGATTTAGAACCATTAAAATTCGTCATTCCGGTAAGGACAGTTAACGAATTATTAAGATTTTTGGATGATAGCTCAGAAAAAATAGATGTGGCTATATCCGAAAATAACGTTATATTTTATAAAGAAAATTTTATCCTCTTATCCCGCTTAATAGAGGGTCAATATCCTAATTACGAAACAGTTATTCCCGCCTCATTCAGCACCGAAGTAAATATTAAAACGGCTATTCTGGCCGCAAGCTTGGGGCGGGCTAAAATTATGCCTACGGATGATAAATTTCAGATCCAGCATGTTCAGTTTTCTATTATGGAAAATGAAGCTTGGTTAAATTCTTATTCTGAGAGTATGGGTGAAATATCAGAAATAATTGATGATATTCAAATTGAGGGAGAAAAGGATATTAAGATCGCATTTAATACTAATTATTTTTTAGATGCGGTAAAAATATTCGAATCCGAATGTGATAATTTAATAATTAAACTAGCCGGATCTTTAAGTCCAGCCCTTATTAAAAATCCCGAAAAGGAGAATTATTTATATATACTAGTTCCTATGCGCACCAATAACTGAGGAAGGATGCCTATTCTATTTGAAAATTAAAAAAATACAGATTAGAAACTTCCGCAACTTAAAAAAAATAGAATATGATCCAGCCCCGGGCTTAAATATTTTTATTGGGGATAATGCGCAAGGGAAGACAAATCTTTTGGAGGCTATTTTTATGCTAGCTGCGGGTAATTCTTTCCGATCCGCAACCGACGCAAATCTGGTAAATTATGAAGCAGAGGGATATGATTTAAGCATTAGTTACAACATCTTTGAAAGGTTATTGGAAGCAAAAATTAAATATCGTCTGAATAACTCAAAAATATTTATGATAAACAATAAAAAAAGCAACCAGAACCATAAAGACAGAATGAGTGTGGTTCTCTTCACACCGGATGATCTTTTTCTTATCAAAGGATCTCCAGGTAAAAGGAGAGCTTTTTTAGATTTTATACTTAAACAGCTGTCTGGTGAGTATCTGTATAATCTGGATAATTATACCTCAATCCTAAAAAAGAGAAATTTATTGCTAAAAAATGAGCAAACTACAGCTAAGTCGTTTAAAATTATTAATGACCTTTTTATTGAAAATGCTACACGCTTGATTATCCAGCGTATTAATTTTGTAAATCTGTTGGACGAAATAACTCAGCCAATTTATAAAGAAATAAATCAAGGTCATAATGAATTGAAAACAAGATATGCGATATCTTTTAAGGTAGATAGTGATAAAATCAATACGGATGTTTTGCAAAATGCTCTGCGCAAACATATGGAAGAGCATTTGCACGAAGAAATCAAAAGAAGAAAGACGCTGGTAGGACCTCATTTAGATGATATTAATATTTATCAGGACCAGCGGCTGGCACGTACCTTTGCCTCCCAGGGGCAGCAAAGAAACATGGCGATAAGTCTTAAACTGGCAGAAATGTATGCGTTTAAGAAAGTAAAGGGATTCTATCCCATATTTTTATTAGATGAGGTATTGTCCGAATTAGACGAAGGGAAGCGAAAAATGCTCATTTTGCATCTCCGTCAGGCAGAATTTCAAACGTTTCTTACCTCGGTAAATATAGATAATATTGACCAAATCAATGAAGCCAGCTTTATTGTTAAAGAAGGCCGCCTGTTGCGAAAGGAGTAATAAGTGTTTTTACATCTGGGTAATAGTAAGGTAATATCTGGCAATAGTGTAATAGCCATACTAAACATTGAGGACCCGATCTCTAATGACCTGCAAGAAATAATGGAGAATGCGGCCTTGGAAAGAAAGCTTATTAATATTAGTAAAAATGACAAAAAAAAAGCGTTGGTGATATGTGATGAAGGTGTTTATTTGTCCCCCATATCATCAACAACCCTTTATAAAAGGTCGATTCATCACCAAAAGGAGGTTTAATTCTTGAAGAAAATTGAAAACGGATACAATGCTTCTGATATTCAAGTGCTGGAAGGCCTGGAAGCAGTGCGTTTAAGACCGGGCATGTATATTGGCTCAACCGGTCCCAAAGGATTGCATCATTTGGTTTTCGAGATTGTTGATAACAGTATAGACGAAGCTGTCGGCGGATATTGTGATAAAATCGAGGTCAAAATTAATGCTGACAACAGCATTACCGTTAGTGATAATGGACGAGGAATACCAGTAGACATCCATCCTCAGATGGGGATTCCGGCTATCGAAGTGATTATGACCACCCTGCATTCGGGAGGAAAATTTGGAGGCAGCGGTTATACCATCTCCGGCGGCTTGCATGGGGTGGGACTGTCGGTGGTGAATGCCCTATCATCCCGGATGGAGGTTATAGTCCGCCGCGACGGGCACTCCTATCAGCAAGATTATGAGCGGGGTAAGCCGGTAACAGGGCTGGTTACCCTAGGAAATACCAATAAGAAGGGAACGACGATTCATTTTTTCCCGGACCCGGAAATATTCGAAGTAACGGTCTTTGATCGTGACATTCTCATTCAAAGACTTAGAGAGCTGGGCTATCTTAATAAGGGATTGCAAATAATATTCACCGATGCTCGGGAAGAAGAAGTATTCGTAAAGGAATTTATCTCGACAGGTCTGAAAGATTTTGTGATTTACATAAATAAGAGCAAGGAAGTTGTCAACAACGACCCTATATATTTTGAAGTTAAAAAGAATGATGTGGTGGTTGAGCTAGCCCTGCAATATAATAACGGCTACAGCGAAAATATTTATTCATTTGCTAACAATATCCGCACCCAGGAAGGCGGGACCCATGAGACCGGATTTAAAAATGCGCTGACCCGGGTCATTAATGATTATGCCAAGAAGAACAACATCCTCAAAGAAAATGAGGCCAATCTGGCCGGAGAAGACATTCGCGAGGGCGTAGCTGCAATTATCTCCGTAATGGTAAAGGATCCCCAGTTTGAGGGACAAACTAAAACTAAACTCGGGAACACCTATATTAGAGGAGTGGTTGACGGGGCAGTTTATGAGAGTGTCGATGACTATCTGAATGAACACCCGTCGGCTGCCAAAAAAATATTGGAAAAAGCCATCTCCGCCAGGCGAGCGAGGGAAGCGGCCCGGAAAGCCAGGGAATTGACCCGGCGCAAGAGCGCCCTGGAATCAACTTCCCTACCGGGTAAACTGGCGGATTGCAGCAACCGTGATCCCGCTCAATCAGAACTGTTTATCGTGGAAGGCGATTCAGCCGGCGGTTCGGCCAAACAAGGCCGGGATCGCACCTACCAGGCCATACTGCCCTTGCGCGGCAAAATTCTCAACGTAGAGAAATCGCGACTGGACAGGGTGTTGTCCAGCGAGGAAATCCGCAACCTGATCACGGCGATGGGCACCGGTATAGGTGAAGATTTTGATATTAAAAAAGCCCGCTATCACAAGTTGTTTATTATGACTGATGCGGATGTGGATGGAGCCCATATCAGGATTTTGCTCTTGACCTTCTTCTATCGTTACATGAAACAACTTATTGAACAGGGCTATATTTATATAGCCCAACCACCTCTGTTTGGATTAAAAAGAGGCAAAGAGGTTCATTATTTCTTCAATGAACCTGAAATGAATAACTTCGTCGGACAATCAGATAAAAAATGGTCAGTGCAGCGCTATAAAGGTCTGGGCGAGATGGATCCCGAACAACTGTGGTCTACAACCATGAATGCTGACAACCGCACCATAATGCAGGTTACTATAGATGACGCAATTCAAGCGGATGAGGTGTTTGCCAATTTGATGGGCGACAATGTAGAACCGCGTAAAGAGTTTATCCACGACAACGCTAGATATGCAACCAACCTAGATATATAGGGGGTATTTTATTTTGGGACAGGATAGCCTTTTTAGTAAAATCATACCGATGGACATTGAAAAAGAAGTGAAAAAATCGTTTTTGGAATATGCCATGAGCGTAATCGTTTCGCGTGCTCTGCCGGATATCCGGGACGGACTCAAACCGGTCCATCGCCGTATCCTCTATGCACTGTATGACCAGGGCATGACCCATGACAAACCGCATAAGAAGTCGGCCAATATCGTGGGCGAAGTTATGGGTAAATATCATCCCCATGGCGACTCAGCCATATACCAGACCATGGTCAAGATGGCGCAAACCTTCTCGATGCGATATCCCTTGGTGGATGGACATGGGAACTTCGGCTCTATCGACGGAGATTCCGCAGCCGCCATGCGGTATACCGAGTCTCGGATGGCGAAAATAGCGGGGGAACTGCTCAAAGATATTGATAAGGACACGGTGCAATGGCGGCCCAACTATGACGATACCCGGGAAGAACCGGCAGTGTTACCGGGACGAATACCAAATCTATTGATAAACGGGTCGGCGGGGATTGCCGTAGGCATGGCCACCAATATTCCTCCCCATAACCTGAATGAAGTTGTAGCGGCCATAAAAATGGTGATAGATAATCCAGAGGTCACTATCGATGAACTAATGACGGTGATTCCTGGCCCAGATTTTCCTACGGCTGGCATTATGGGGACCCGAGGGATCAGGCAGGCCTTCACCACCGGACGAGGGAGCATTAAGATAAGATCCCGCTACACCATAGAGGAGAAAAAGGGTGGGCGTAACGCCATTATAATAACGGAAATTCCCTACCAGGTAAATAAAGCGAAGATAGTAGAAAAAATAGCCGAACTGGTGCGAGATAAAAAATTAGACGGGATAGTTGACCTGAGGGATGAATCCGATCGCAATGGGATTAGAATTGTTATTGAGCTGCGCCGGGATGTTAATGCGAATATAATAGTAAACAAGCTCTTTAAACATACTCAATTGGAAGATAGTTTTGGTGTCAATATGGTCAGCCTGGTCAACGGGCAGCCCCGCACCCTTAATATCAAACAGATGATGGAGTATTATGTAGAGCATCGGCAGGAGGTTATCACCCGCCGAACCACCCATGAATTGAAACTGGCTAATAACCGCAAACATATTTTACAAGGGTTGCAGGTGGCCTTAGATAATCTGGATGAAATCATCAGCCTGATTAGAAATTCCTCCAATCGGGAGACCGCACGCATAGCGCTGATCGACACGTTTAGCCTGAGCGAAATACAGGCCAACGCTATTTTAGACATGCGCTTTGCTCAATTAACCGGTTTGGAGCGAGCGAAACTGGAAGAGGAATTCCGCGAGTTGCTGATAAAGATAGCTGATTATGAGGATATTCTGGCTCGTCCGGAAAGAGTTTTGATTATGGTCAAGGATGATTTAGATGATATCAAAGATAAATACGGAGACAAAAGAAGAACCGAAATAAGCAGTGACAATTCAGAATATGACGAAGAAGACTTTATCGAAGATCATGAAGTGGTAATTACCCTTAGTCACCGGGGCTATATCAAAAGACAGCCTTTGGATACATACAAAGCTCAAAAGAGGGGCGGCAAGGGGATAAGCTCCACCAATACGCGTGCCGAGGATTTTGCCCATGACATTCTGGTAACCGGAGTACTGGCCAACATCTTCTTCTTTACCAATCAGGGTAGGGCTTTCTGCGCCAAAGCATATCAGATCCAGGAGTCTTCGCGTCAGGCGAAGGGACAAGCCCTGGTTAATTTCCTGGAATTGAGGCCGGGAGAAAAGGTAAGTACCATAGTGGCGGCCCGAAGCTTGGATGAAAAGCGACACCTAATGATGGTGACAAAAAAGGGAATTATAAAGAAAGTCGCCCTATCCGCTTTTGCCAATATCAGAAAAAATGGTATCATTGCCCTTAATCTGGCTGAAGGGGATGAACTGGTCGGAGTTATCCGGGTGGATGGCCAGGATCGAGTGATGCTGGTTACATCGCTGGGGCAATCAATTATGTTTGCCGAGGAGCAGGTAAGAAGTATGGGTAGGACAGCGGCAGGGGTAAGAGGCATAAGGCTGGCTGCAGAAGATATCGTGGTCGGAATGGATAAAGACCGTCCGGGAGCCGAGGTCTTTATGGTAACTGAAAATGGGTACGGGAAGAAGACCCCCCTGTCAGAGTTCAAAAACCAGAACCGGGGCGGAAAAGGGCTCAAAACCATTAACGTTGACAAAAAGAATGGACCGATAGTTGGATTTAAAATAGTTGCCGCAGATGAGGAGCTGGTTATACTTACCAGTGAAGGTCATATTATCAGGCTGGAAACTGGTGATGTCTCAACCCAGAAGAGGTATTCCCGGGGAGTAGTGCTGATGAAGACCTCGAAACAAGACCATGTGGCAGCGGTAGCGAGATTCAAAATAGAAAAAGAAGAATAGACGGGGGAAACGATAGACGCGGACTCGCTTCACTCGCACGCAGATCCTATATGATAACGCGGTAATAATGAGCCATAAAGGGAATGATTATTGATTCTTCTGCTAAGTCATAGATGTATGTGGATGGCCGTGTCTAGTAACCTTTATAGAGATTTTGGAGGGATATTATTATGGTTGATACCGGAACATTTAAAGTGAAGTCAGGGCTGGCACAGATGTTAAAGGGTGGGGTTATCATGGATGTAACAACCCCGGAACAAGCCAAGATTGCGGAAGAAGCCGGAGCCTGTGCGGTTATGGCACTGGAAAGAGTGCCTGCTGATATTAGGGCGGCCGGAGGGATAGCCCGTATGGCTGACCCCAGCGTGGTTTTAAAGATCATGGAAGCCGTGACCATACCGGTTATGGCCAAGTGTCGGATAGGCCATTTTGTAGAAGCACAAGTGCTTCAAGCTCTGGGTGCTGATTATATTGATGAGAGTGAAGTATTGACTCCGGCTGACGAAAAATATCACGTCAATAAACACAGCTTCAAGGTTCCATTTGTCTGTGGGGCCAGGAATCTGGGGGAAGCCCTGCGCCGCATAGGGGAAGGCGCAGCGATGATTCGCACCAAAGGTGAACCGGGAACGGGTAATGTAGTGGAGGCTGTGCGGCATATCCGCCAGGTGAATGATGAGATTCGCTGGGTGAGCAACCTGCCGGAAGAAGAATTGATGGCTGCCGCTAAAGAATTACAGGCTCCATATGAATTAGTAGTAGAAGTTGCTCGGTTGAAAAAACTACCCGTGGTCAATTTTGCGGCCGGCGGGATAGCCACGCCAGCAGATGCTGCCCTGATGATGCAATTGGGTTGTGATGGTATCTTTGTAGGGTCAGGTATTTTTAAATCAGGAGATCCTGCCCAAAGAGCCAAAGCTATTGTAGCGGCGACTACCTATTACAAGGATGCAGCAGTTTTGGCGGAAATATCGAAGGATTTAGGAGAAGCCATGGTGGGGATTAATATCCCGGATATCAGACCTGAAGATAGGATGCAGGATCGTGGCTGGTAAAAGGGTAGGGGTTTTAGCTCTCCAAGGAGCGTTTATTGAGCATGAAGCTGCACTGCAGAAGTGTGGAGCAGAGTCCCGGCAAATCCGCACCGTGCAAGATATGGACGATATTGACGGGCTAATAATTCCTGGCGGAGAAAGTACTACCATTGGGAAACTCATGCTGGCTTACGGATTGATCCAAAAAGTTAGAAACAGGCATGCTGAAGGTATGCCTATATGGGGAACCTGTGCCGGTATGATTCTAATGGCTCGAGAGGTCGTAGAAATTGAACAGGTACGTTTGGATCTAATGGATATTGCGGTGAGAAGAAACGGCTTTGGCCGTCAGGTGGACAGTTTCGAAACGGAACTGCAAGTGGAAGGCATCAATCATTGCCGAGGAGTCTTTATTCGAGCCCCCTATGTGGAGAAGGTATGGGGAGAGGCGCGAATATTAGCTTACCATCAGGAAAGGATTGTTATGGTCCAGGAAGGTAAGTTGCTGGCCACTGCCTTTCACCCGGAACTGACAGATGACCCAAGTATACACAGATATTTCTTGGAAATGTTGTAACCACTATCTTGTCAAAGGCATTTTAGTATAATATAATTGACCACAAGCTAAATCATGACTCTAAAGCGATGAAAGGGAATAGTAAGATCCGAGACTATTATAGAGAGCTGGTGGGCGGTGCGAACCAGTATAGTCAGGTTTTGAATCCACCCTGGAGGTTGACTGTAAAAGCAGTTACGGCGGTTCCGTTATAACCATAAAGTGGGCGCGCAAGCGTCAACAAGGGTGGCAACGCGGGAATAACCTCTCGTCCCTAGCCGGGACGAGGGGTTTTTATTTTTATAAGGAGGGCAGTCTATAAAATGAAAGGCGCACAGTATCTGTTGATTCCTGGACCTACGCCTATACCGCTGAGAGTGGCCCGGGCTATGGATCGACCTATGATTAATCACCGGGGACCTGAATTTAGAAACATTATTGAAGAAGTGATTGATGGGGTAAAAAGGATTTACCGGACCAATGAGTATCTCTTAATTTATCCGGCTTCGGGAACGGGAGGATTGGAAGCGGCCGTTTCTAACTTCATATGTCCTGGAGATAAGGTTTTGGCAATATCTATAGGGGTATTTGGCGATCGCTTTGCAGAAATCGCCGCCCATTTTGGGGCTAGGGTAGAGAAGATGGATTTTGCCTGGGGAAGCGGAGCCGATCCAGAGCAGGTTAAGGCTCGGATAGATCAGGATATAAACGGGGAAATTAAAGCCGTGTTGATTACTCACAACGAGACATCCACCGGTGCTTTCAATGACATAAGAAGTATACGCCAAGCCATGGGGGACCATCCCGCACTGTTTATGGTGGATGCAGTAAGTGGATTGGCTGCTATAGATTTACGGATGGATGAATGGGGTTTGGATGTGGTGGTCAGTGGTTCCCAAAAAGCCTTTATGATTCCACCGGGTTTGAGTTTTTTGGCTTTCAACGAAAAAGCGCTGAAGGTCCAGCAAAAAAATCCTAACAGCAGGTATTACTGGGATGTAGGTATGGGATTGGAATATCAGAAAAAAGGACAGACCGCCTTTACCCCGCCTATTTCTCTTTATTATGGCCTGCAGGAGGCTCTAAGGATGATGTTGGAAGAGGGTTTGGAAAACATATTAATTCGTCATTCCAATTACCGGGATATGGTACGGGCGAGCGTGCGGGCAATGGGATTAGAGTTATTTACGGAGGATAGATTTGCGTCCTGTGCGGTTACTTCGATTCGAGCGCCCAAGGAGATCGGCGCTAATCAGATTCGCAAATATATGCTGGAAGAGTATAACACGATTTTAGCGGGTGGACAGCAAAACCTGGATGATGTAATTTTTCGATTGGGACACCTGGGATATATAAGAGAATTAGATTTAATTTCGGTATTGGCAGCGCTGGAGTTGACCCTTTTAAAATTTAAGCACAAGTTGGAACTGGGCGCAGGTTTAAAAAAAGCGCAGGAAATTCTATTATCATATCACAGCGCACAAGTGGATTAATAAGGAGGACGGACAGATGGAAAGGAAAAAAGTAATAGTAACCGAGAGCATAGCGGAAGAAGGTTTAAAATTACTCAGGAACGATCTCGAGGTTGATTTTCGCAATGGAATATCTCGGGCGGAACTATTAGAGATTATAGATCAGTATGATGCATTAATCGTAAGAAGCGTAACGAAAGTTAACGAAGAGTTGATTAAAAGGGGAACCAAACTCAAAGTGGTCGGTCGGGCTGGCAATGGAGTTGACAATATTGATGTGGATGTCTGCACCCGCTATGGGATTATTGTGGCCAACACCCCTGACAGCAATACTATATCAGCTGCTGAACAGACCATAAGTCTCTTGTTATCTTCGGTCAGAAATACCGCTTGGGCGAGTGATGTGCTCAAAGGCGGAACCTGGGACAGGTCACCCTTCCGGGGAACGGAGCTCTATGGCAAGACGGTTGGAATTGTTGGATTAGGAAGAATCGGATCTATGGTAGCGACTCGCCTAAAATCATTTAATATGACGGTAATCGCCTATGATCCTTATATATCTGAAGAACGATTTGAACGCTTCGGAGCTGAAAGAAAAGCCACCCTGGAAGAACTGGTAAGGGAAGCAGATATTATTACGGTGCATACCCCCCGGAACGAAGAAACGATGCATATGATAAATGAGCAGATTCTGAATCTGGCCAAAGATAGAGTTCGAGTAGTCAATTGTGCCCGCGGCGGGATTATCGAGGAAGCCGCTTTGTTAAAGGGACTAGAGAGCGGAAAGGTAGCCAGTGCAGGTTTAGATGTTTATGAAAAAGAACCGGCTGAAAATAATCCGCTGTTTAAATTTTCAAATGTAGTTTGCACACCTCACCTGGGAGCTGATACTTTCGAAGCTCAAAAGCGGGTAGGAGAAAATATTGCCGAGCAGGTGATTATGGCCCTGCAGGGAGGAATCGTTCCCAATGTTGTGAATCTGCCGACATTACTGGGTGAAGAATTGGATTACCTGCGCCCCTATATTACCTTAGCTGAAAAGATGGGTAATATTTACTATCAGGTAGCGAAATCCCCGATTAGCAGAGTGGAAATTACCTATAGCGGACCGATAACGATAAACGAGACAGAAATGCTAACCATCGGATTTCTAAAGGGGCTTTTGGAACCAGTGTTATGGGAAAAGGTTAATTACGTGAATGCCCGGCTAATGGCCGAAGACCGTGGCATAAAGCTTTATGAAACCAAGGAGGAGCAGAGTCCCAAAAGATATAAAAATCTAATTTCAATTAAGATATTTAACCATGATCACCAAATGGAGATAGCAGGAACGCTGTCCCGGGCAAGAAACCCGCTGCTGGTCGAAATAAATGGCTACGAAACCGAGACTACGCTGGATGGCTATGTTTTAATCGTGGAGAATGAAGATAGGCCGCGGATTATCGGACCCTTTGCGACTGCACTGGGCGATGCCGGAGTTAATATTGCAGGTATGAAGGTAGCTCGGCATGACAAAGGGGAAAAAGCTATCATGCTGGTCAATGTTGACAACAAGGTTGAAGATATAGTTCTAGATCGTCTAACCGAGCTGGACGGAATTTTAGGTCGCCCAATACTGCTGCATTTTTAAGTAACAATGGACGCGGATGACTAAGTAAAGATTTGCGGCATCGGTTGCCGCGTACGAGCATAGCCAGTGTCTATTACTCTTTTCAAGAGAGGAGGAGAAAATTAGATGTTAGATGCTAAAATGATCCGAGCTAATCCGGAGATGGTTGAAGCCGCCTTACAGAATAGAAATTTGCCGGGAGCCCTGCACAAATTTCTTAAACTAGATGAACAGAGACGCAACTTGCTCGGGCAGGTTGAGGAAATTAAGAAATTCCGCAATCAGGCTTCCCAGGAAGTTGGGAAGTTAAAGAAACAGGGGTTAAATCCTGAAGAATTAATGAATAAAGTCCGACAGGTAGGCCAGGAAATAAAAGAGTTGGATGAAAATCTTAATCAGGTGGAAGCAGACATCGAGAAAATACTGCTGAATATACCTAATATACCGCACCCATCAGTACCGATTGGAATTGACGAGAAGAGCAATCTGGAAATGAGGCGTTGGGGGGAACCTCGAGAATTTGATTTCGCACCTCAGGCCCACTGGGACATTGGTCCCAATCTGGACATATTGGATTTTGAGCGGGCAGCCAAGTTATCGGGAGCACGCTTCACGGTTTACAAAGGCTGGGGGGCCCGGCTGGAAAGGGCAGTTATCAACTTTTTCCTCGATACTCATACCGGCCAACACGGATATCAAGAAATTTTCCCGCCCTTTATGGTAACAGCCGACTGTATGCTGGGAACGGGACAGCTGCCCAAATTTGCGGATGATATGTTCAAAATAGAGGGGCGGGACATGTATATGGTGCCCACCGCCGAAGTGCCCCTGACCAATCTATATCGGGAGGAGATCCTGGAAGAAAGAGATCTGCCCAAACATATGACCGCTTATACCGCTTGTTTCAGAGCGGAGGCGGGCTCCAGCGGCAGAGACACCCGGGGCATTATTCGCCAACATCAATTTAATAAGGTTGAAATGGTGAAAATAGTGACGGCGGATAGTTCTTACGAAGAACTGGAAAAGCTTACGCATGATGCCGAGGACGTTCTGCAATTATTGGGTCTGCCTTACCGGGTGGTGCTGCTCAGTTCGGGGGATATGGGATTTTCCGCCGCCAAGACCTATGATCTGGAGGTCTGGATGCCCAGCTATAATGACTACAAGGAAATATCTTCCTGCTCTAATTGCGAGGATTTTCAGGCACGTAGAGCAAATATCAGGTACCGTCCTGCTTCCAAAGAAAAGATACGGTTTGTTCATACCTTAAACGGATCAGGAGTAGCGGTAGGCAGAACCGTAGCCGCCATTCTAGAAAATTATCAACAGGAGGACGGTTCGGTACTTATTCCTGAGGTTTTGAAGCCCTATATGGGTGGTCTGGCTAAGATAGAAAAATGAGGTCAGGAGCCCCCGGATTATTGACAAAAACTAGGGGCCTATGCTATACTTGCTGTTGCACTGACTAAACCAGTGTGTCCTTCTGTGTGGAGGGGTGTCCGAGCGGTTGAAGGAGGCGGTCTTGAAAACCGTTGAACCTTTGCGGGTTCCGTGGGTTCGAATCCCACCTCCTCCGCCAAACAATGTGGAGAGATGGCCGAGTCGGCTGAAGGCGCTCGCCTGCTAAGCGAGTATACGGCTAATACCTGTATCGAGGGTTCGAATCCCTCTCTCTCCGCCATATTTTTTTGGGTAAACCTAACCATAGTTATATGCGCCCGTAGCTCAGCTGGATAGAGTGACAGGCTACGAACCTGGAGGTCGGGGGTTCGAATCCCTCCGGGCGCGCCATTTAAAACCGAATTCTTATACTAAATGAAGGGAAAACATATGTTTTCCCGTTTTAGTATTATTAGTTGGAAGATGGCAAATAAGAACCCATATTAATATTATGCGCCCGTAGCTCAGGTGGATAGAGCAACGGTTTCCTAAACCGTGTGCCAGGGGTTCGAGTCCCTTCGGGCGCACCATTTGGCGGTGAATCCCGATTATGAGGGAAGAGTTATATATGCGTATGGCCCTGCAGCTAGCCGAAGAGGCGCTGGCTGCAGGCGAGATACCGATAGGTGCAGTAGCCGTTTATGAAGATGAAGTAATTGCGGTTGCACGTAATGAAAAAGAATTACAGCAGGATGCAACCGCTCATGCTGAAATTCTGGTTATGCAGCGAGCAGCCCAACATCTGCAGAGATGGCGGCTAGAGGGGGTAACCCTTTATTGTACCCTGGAACCTTGCCCGATGTGTGCAGGAGCTATGGTAAATACCCGGATTAAAAGACTGGTCTATGGTAGTCGAGATGAAAAAGCAGGTGCTGCGGGTTCAGTGATAGATCTGGTGAGATATCCCGGTTTGAATCATCAGGTTGAGGTCGTAGAAGGTGTTTTAAAAGAGGAATGCAGTAGTCTATTAACGAAGTTCTTTGCTAATATGAGGAGAGATGGGCGAGCTGGTCGAAGGCCTTCGACTCGAAAGCATAATATTGAGGATGGCCCGTAGAAATTTAGCATGGAGAAGTAGCGAAGAGGCTGTAACGCGCCGCACTCGAAATGCGGTTGTCCGCAAGGGCACGTGGGTTCGAATCCCACCTTCTCCGCCATAATAAATTTGATTAGAACACATAATTGAGGGGATAACATGGATTGGGAGATAACACTTTTCAGTAATTGGGAGGTGCTTTTTTTTGCCCCAGATGCGCTTCAACGTAGGGAGCCTTTTCTGAGGGTAACTGAAGGCGAGAGTTACAAAACATGGCATTACCGCACGGATAAATTGATACAAGGAGCAAGAGTTTTCTGAAAACATTAAAATACCTTAAATATCCGCCGATAATATTAAGACAGTGTAGTATAGGTTATTAAGTAATTAAAGCTAATGCTTATAGTGCCACCAATCACTTTCCAACTATGTCAAAAAGAGGTGACCATTAATGGAAAACTATAATAACCTTAATGAAATTCAGATAAGTGTACTATCCGAAATCGGCAACATTGGAGCTGGAAATGCCGCAACCGCGCTTTCTCATATTCTGTCCGATAGAGTCATGATGTCGGTTCCTGACCTTCAGATAATTGATGTTAACCGTATGACCACAATTCTTGGTGGCCCGGAAAATGAAGTGGCAGGAATTCTGGTTAACATGACCGGCGATGTGGAGGGCATGATGTTGTTCCTGTTGGAGGAGGAGTTTATCTGTTTGCTCATCAATGCCTTGATGTATAAAAATATAAAAAGCTTTGCGGACATATTAGAAATAGAAATGTCAGCAATAATGGAAATGGGCAATATATTGGCGGGATCTTATATCAGCGCCATCTCCATGATGACCAATCTGGACATCAGACTGTCTCCGCCCCAAGTCGCGCTTGATATGGTGGGGGCAATCCTTAGCTACCCGGCTGCATTGTTTGGGAGTATGGGGGACGAGCTGCTTTTTATTGAAGAAGACTTTTTAAGCGGTGAAAATAAAATCAAAAGCCATCTGCTAATAATGCCGGAACCTAAATCCCTCGAGATTATTTTAAAGAGTCTAGGAGTTTCGTAATGGGAAAGTTGGTAGTAGTCGGAATTTCCGACCAACAGATTGTCAGCTCGCCGGATACCCTCGTTACATATGCGCTGGGTTCCTGTGTGGGCATATGCCTTTACGATAATTTGCGGCGAATAGCTGGACTAGCGCACATTTTGCTGCCGGAAGCTTTCGGAGAGGCCGGTGGCAATAATATTTATAAGTTTGCGGATACAGCCATTGAAGAGCTGATCAGGTCAATGGGCAAAAAGGGTTGTGTAAGTTTGCATTTAACTGCGAAAATTGCTGGTGGTGCAAATATGTTTGCCACCACTGGAAAGAGTATTGGTGATCGAAATGTCGAAACTGTCAAAAAGGAACTGCAGCGGCTTAGAGTTCGACTTGTGGCCGAGGATACCGGCGCCAACTACGGCAGGACGGCATTATTTAATCCAGAGGATGGGTCGTTGACCGTAAAAACCGCTGGTAAAGGCAATAAGGTGTTGTAAAGCATTGGCTAGGCCATGTATTAGATACTTGCGTCTGGTCAACTAATAGGGTAAAATACTAAGGTCACATTAGTGATCAACTGGAAAAACTCAATACAGATTACGGAGAGGTGGCTGAGTTCGGCTGAAGGCGCTCGATTGGAAATCGAGTAGACGGCTAAAACTGTCTCGCGGGTTCGAATCCCGCCCTCTCCGCCATTAATCAAGGAATAGCAAGGGGTTTCAGACTTTTGATCTGAAGCCCCTTTTACTAGTTTTTACAATTGGTTGGGCCGGAGTAGCCATTTAGTAGCCGAAATAGGAGAATAGACGGAACTGGGGATAAACACGTCATATTAGCTGCTAAATTCACTTGAGTAGCCCTTATTGTAGCCGTGCAGTCCAACTCTCCATATCAGCCCTGCAAATGAACTAGCTCACAGCGATCTTTCGGCGACAACTTTCTTTACGAGCTGCTCCAATATCCCCGAAAAGCAAAATATAGTTTACAAATAGAATAACATAATGTACAATATGCAATGTAAGGGGGGCGACATTTGAAGAATCTTAAATTGAAGTCAGCAAGAGCAATTTTGGATATGTCTCAAGAGCAATTGGCCGAAGCAGTCGGCGTAACAAGACAGACAATCGGAATGATTGAAGCTGGGAAATTTAATCCATCATTACAGTTGTGTATAGCTATATGCAAAACGTTAGGTAAAACATTAGACGATATTTTTTGGGAGGTATAATCATGAAAGATGAAAGAATTGAACAAGCAAAAAATAAAATAAGAAGTGAAATGGCAATTATAATATTTGTAGGCGTGATCGTATCATTTTTAGTAAAGACTTGGGTATTTAACATGGATTTGCAGGAAAGTATTACTGAATATGTAATCATGATATTTTTCCCACTGTATCAGTTTATAAGAATGCCAATGATGAAGATAAGTATTTACAGTGAGCGTGGGAATAAGCAATCGGTAAAGAATCTGATTATAACAATTGCAGTCTTAGTCGTTGCATCAGCAGTGTTTATTTTTCATTCGATGACGGAGTCAGCAGTGTATGTCGGGCAAAACTCAGTCGCTAGCATATTAACATTTTTGGTATTATTTGTAGCAATCTTTTTCATTACCAATACGTATAATCACTACAGAGGCATTAAGTACGAAAAAGAATATGATGACGATAAATAAAGCATAAATAGCAGAATGGTAAGTTGTATGAAAATAAGCTGCATTTATAGTTATATCACCTCATCTTATTTAGTGACACACAAAGCAAGGGGAAACATCACGCACGATGGCGCATAACAACAATTATGCGCCATTGTTAAGCCATCAAACTGAAAAGATAGTTAAAAGATAAAAGGGCGACAAGGTGAGTTTAATCACGTGTTGCCCTTTTTGTACTCTTTCAGACATAGCTTTCAATGTTAGTCCTGCAATCGCCAATATTGATCCTGAATCGGAAGCTATATTAAGTCAATATAAAAATGAACATACTTTCAAGCTTCAGATGGAATGATTATTTTGTTTTCATGGCATATGCGGTTCACCGGTGGTGATTATGAGGGGAGAATATTTTTTGAACCATATTAACATCAGGGAATGGGATTGTTGCAAAGTATATGTGTAGGACCGCTTCCACCTTCTTCAAATAATAAAAGAAGGATAGTACCAAGTAGCCCTGGAGTAGCCGAAACATGCAACTCCATCCAAGAATAGATGCAACTAGCTATAAAACACTAGGGCTGCAGCAAGCCACAAACCAAGAATAGATGAGAATAGCGGTCAAATTCTCATAATAGGTGTGAAGTGCTTTACTCGATTGGAAATCGAGTAGACGGCTAATCACTGTCTCGAGGGTTCGAATCCCTCCCTCTCCGCCATTATCGAATTACCAAGGGGTTTCAGACTTAGAGCTGAAACCCCTTTTCAAGTTTTTAACAATTGGAATAGCACCGAGTAGCCGAAATAGGCACAAATAGCCGGGAATAGGAGTAATTAAGCAGACCCACTGACGGTTCTGCTCCAGCATAATATTCAAGCTGGCACATAAACATAACCCATTATGCAATAATGATATAAGAATAGATATTAAATAAATTGCCATAAAGGTTGATGATAAAATGGAAAAAAATATTACTTGTATTAAAGGCGGGAAAATTATTTTAGAAAATGAAGTTCTAGTGGGCAAGGTACTAGTTTTCAATGATAAGATAATTGATATTTTAAACGAAGAAAATTTTGCAGAGAAGAGTCCGACTCACGAAGTGAAGATAATAGATGCTCGTGGGAAATATGTTTCCCCAGGATTTATTGATATTCATATTCATGGGTCCGGCGGAAAAGATACCATGGATGGGAAACTATCTGATCTTAGAATAATAAGCGAAACTATAGCTAAAAGTGGGGTCACAGGATTTTTACCGACTACCATGACTATGGAAAAAGCCAAGATATATAAAGCCCTGGATTCAGTGAAACTTGGCATGCAAGCGAATTTTAAAGGGGCTAAAATCCTTGGCCTTCACATGGAGGGACCCTTTATAAGCCCAAAGTACAAAGGAGCTCAAAATAAAGACTATATACTTAAACCTGATTTGAAATTTATTGAAAACTATACAGACATCATTAAAATAATTACTATGGCTCCAGAAGAAGATTTTCAATATGAGTTTATAAAGAGTGTTAAAAACAATTCTGATATAGTGCTTGCAATGGGACATACAAATGCGAATTACGAAACAGCTCTAGAGGCTGTGAGAGCTGGAATAAGTAATGCATCCCATATTTTTAATGCTATGCGGCCATTCCATCATAGAGATCCAGGAGTTGTAGGTGCAGTATTAAAAAGCAACATAAGCTTTGAATTAATAGCAGATACCCTGCACATACATCCGGCTGTTTTTCAAATTTTGTTAAATGCCAAAGGAAAAGACAAGATGATTTTGATTACGGATTCAATGAGAGCAGGGTTTATGGAAGCTGGGAACTGGGAACTGGGAGGGCAGGAGGTAGTTGTAGACAATAATTCCGCCCGACTTACTGATGGAACGCTGGCAGGAAGTGTTCTGACCTTGAATAAAGCTGTATTTAATATTTTAACATATACGGATCTGGAGATTTACGATGCTGTGGCTTTAGCCAGCTTAAACCCGGCCAGGCTTATTAATATGGACAATTCCAAGGGAAGCATAAAAATAGGCAAAGATGCGGATTTGATTATTTTTGATGAAGAATTAAAGGTGGATTTGTCCATATCAGGAGGAAAAACAATTTACGAACTTAAGCAGGAGTGATTGCAATGAGAATTATACTAGCAGCTAATAATGAAGAAATGAGTGAAAAAGCTGCCGCTATTGTAAAAAGCCAGATAATTTTAAAGCCTGACTGCGTATTAGGACTAGCTACAGGTGATACCCCAATTGGGATGTACCAAGAACTTATAAAGATGTATGAAAACCGAGAAGTTGATTTTTCAGATGTTACTATTTTTAATTTAGATGAGTATTGTAACCTGAACCGAGAAAATCCTCATAGCTATTACTATTACATGCATCACAATTTCTATAAATACATAAATGTAAACAAGAAAAATACACATATTCCCAATGGAACAGCCAAAGATATTGATGAGGAATGCAGGCACTACGAACGGCAGATTAAAAATAGGGGCGGTATTGATCTTCAGGTATTAGGAATAGGAGTAAACGGACATATCGGATTTAATGAGCCGGATATCAATTTTGAAGCCGAAACTCATCTGGTTAAGCTGGATAAAATGACTATCGAAGCTAATGCAAGATTTTTCAGTTCCAAGGATGAAGTTCCGACGTTGGCTATAAGTATGGGCATAAAAACGATAATGCAATCAAGGATGTTGGTACTGCTGGCGAATGGGGAATCCAAGGCGGATGCAATATATAAAACGGTAAAAGGCAAAATATGCCCCGAAGTACCGGCTTCAATTATACAGCTTCATCCTAATGCCATTATAATCATTGAGAAAAAGGCTGCCAAACTGTTATAAGGACATGGGATTAGTTATATTAACTCCAAGTCTTATTGTTTTCAGTAATTTTCCTAAAGTACCTATATAAAAGCATAGATTATAGTCAGTTATTGGAATACCTAGTACCCGGTTAACCCTAATTATATATTTTCTCATCGGTCAAATCCCTATATGACTGCGTTGCCGTCAATCACAATACGTCCAGTATTGCTCAATCCTCCGTCTTGTCATATATGAATTTTACTCGTTGAATAATATACACAATTAGGGTTAACAGGGTACTGGAAAGGATATTTGAATTATGAAATATATAATTGGGGTGGATGGAGGCGCAACCAAAACTAAAGCTGCTGCATACAGTTTGGCAGACCAGGAGTTGGGCCAAGGTTATGCGGGTTTTGGGAATCTCAGCCTAGATTTTGATCAGGCAGTAAAAAACATAATAGATGCCATCCAACAATGCATAAACAACGTAAAGGAACAGGACCGACCCGCGGAATGTTGGGGTATATACTTAGGAATAGCAGGCATTGAAGATAGTGACAACGTAGAGAAGGTAGAGACTTTGCTTAAAGAAGAGTTCCATTGCAAAGTACATGCCGGGCATGATTCAGAGCTTGCTCACGCGGCCGTATTTAAAGGGGAAGACGGTATTATTACCATATCAGGAACGGGTTCGGTAAGTTATGGTTTATATAAAGGCAAGCAGGCCAGAACCGGCGGCTGGGGTCATATTTTAGGTGATGAGGGAAGCGGCTATAATATAGGCTTAGCGGCTTTTAAAAGGATGACGATTGAGGAAGATTCAGGATGGGTTAGGAGTGAACTTACTCAGACAATTATGCGTAAGCTCAATTTGAAACAGGTAAATGATATAAAAGAATTTATTTATTCAGCCAGTAAGGGAGAAATTGCAGCATATGCACCTATAGTGGCGGAACTTGCCAAGGCTGCGGAGATAAATTCAGTAATCATACTTAAACAGGCAGGAAAAGACCTTGCTATTATGACAGAAAGAGTTTATAACAAACTGGGGATTAATGAATCCATCGACATAGGAGTTAGTGGGAGCATCCTCAGTAAAGTTGACATAGTAAGAGAAGTATTCAGACACTGCTTGGAAAGGGATTTAGGCTCAGTCAAAATAATCGGAGAAGATATTTCCGCAACCAAAGGAGCCTGCTATTTACATAGAAGAATAATAGGGCAAGATTAATAAAAGATGAAACAAGAGGATAAAGCATGTATCTAATACCATTACCACACCAGATTACAGCTCAGGATGGAGTGTTTTCCATAGTCCATAATACTGCCATTGTATTGGACGAGGCACAGGATGGTATTGACTTCGAAACCGCCAAGCTTCTGCAGCAGGAAATTGAAAAGGCTATAGCCATTAAGCTGCCTATTAAAAAAGGGCTGCGAAGTGATAGAAATTTTGCAAAAAACTGCATCTGCTTTGAATATAACCAAATGGATACAGAAAGTGAAGCCTATAAGCTAATGGTAACACCAAATAAAATTACCATTGCCGCTGATTGCCACCGTGGTTTCCTGTATGGCGTGTCCACACTGATTCAGCTATGCAAGACATCCCGCGGGGAAATTGGATGTATCGACATTGCCGATGAACCATCCTATGCCAACCGAGGCTATTTGCTGGATGTCAGCCGGGGAAGAGTGCCAACTATGGATAGCTTGAAAGCAATGGTGGATAGGTTGTCATTATATAAAATAAATCAACTTCAGTTGTACATGGAAAACTGTTTGCGATTAGATGGCTTTGAAGAAATTTGGTCACAGACAGATCCTTTTTTACCGGAAGAAATTCTGGATTTGGACCGCTATTGCTATATGAGAGGTATCGAACTGGTGCCCTGTATTGCTACATTTGGGCATTTGTATGATTTGCTATGTTCAGTCAGCTTTGGTAAATACAGAGAAGTTGATGACGAGCAGGCAGAGATCTTTACCTGGCATAACCGCATGAGACACCACACTATCAATGTTGCTGACCCAGAAAGCTTCACTCTTATTACGGGAATTCTTGACCAATACATTTCCTTGTTCCGCAGCCATAAAATAAACATTTGCTGCGATGAAACATTTGACTTGGGCAAGGGAAAAAGTGCTGGCCTGGCTGAAAAAATGGCTTATGGAGAACTGTATCTTTCATATGTCAATAAGTTGGTTGAATATCTTCAAAACAAGGGAAAAGAAGTGATGATTTGGGGCGATGTTTTGCAGAATAATCGCGAGATGATCTGTAAATTGAATGCGGATGTTACCTGCCTCAATTGGTACTATGATTGTGGAGCCAAAGAGGAAATTTTTACAATTTTTGCAGACCATGGCTTAAAGCAGTATGCCTGTCCCAGCGTATCTGGTTACAGCCGCCTGGTGAACGCCTATGACATGAGTTTTACCAATATCAGGGAGATGGCGGAGTTAGGCAATAAGTATCATGCCGAAGGATTTTTGAATACAGATTGGGGGGATTGCGGCAGTGTAAATATGCCTGCGCTTAATATTCCCGGCATGATTTACGGTGCAGCCCAAGGCTGGAACGTAGAGGATAATAGGGATTTTACCAACATAGACCAGGTTATTTCTTTGGTAGAATATGGTGATCAGGGCAAAAATCTGGTGGGGCTTTTGCGGGAGCTTTCTCATCAAGATATAATTACTTTTGACGATGTGGTATTTTTCAGGGATTATAAGGTATTCAACCAGACCTACAATCAGTATGGAGTCTTTATGCATGAAAAAGCGAAAAATAAGATGATGAAGGTTTCAGAGAATCAACTTAAGGCAGCAGTGGACAGATGTGCGGAAATCATAAAATGTCTTAAACAAAATGATAGCACATCCCATGTTGACCTTCGTCAGCAAATGTTGGAGTTTTATCTGGCTGCTCGTGGTGTAGCACTGATGCAGGAATTGACACTAGTCATTAAAGAAAGGGAATATGGTCAGAATGTACATCCGCTGGATACTCCTCATGAAATGGCTAGTAAACTGGAAAGCTGGCTTATGGATTACTGTAAGGATTGGAGAGCTGTCAGTCGTGAGAGTGAATTGTTTCGCATCAAAGAATTTGTCTGGCAAATCTGTTTCATCCTCAGAAAATATAATGAAGTGGCTTAAAATTATGTTTAAACTCCCAAGGAGACGAACTCCGGATGGAGAGCAACTAAATATGCACTGTTTATCGGTGTAAATCTTATGCAAAGTGTGCCATGATTTTTGCCCAAATACGTTGTGTTTCACCAAATTCATAATAATGCTTTTTGACATTTCGGTCGTATTTCTCCAACTCAGCTAAGACTTTCATGAAATCGGGCTGGCCAAAATAAGCACAGATTTTAGGCAAAGTCATGGTAAGTTGTTCCCGCATCTCTTGGATCTTTTCCTCATATTGATCTGGCTGGGTGATATAAAGCAGTAATGGCTTATAGCGAATCCAACCTATACAGGCCTTGTAAAAGCGAGTGATAATCTGTTCGGTATCAGCTTTAATGAACTTCAATCGGATGGGCAAAACCCCTTCTAATAGGTGATTATAGGTAGAAAATCCGTCGTGGAATGTGTAGCATGGCACGCGCAAAACCTTTCGTTCGCTCAGGCAGGTACTTAAAAAAGTATCTTCTCCCCTCGCTCCCGGTGGATTGTAAAACGGGAAGATACGGCGAGGATCGGTAAGATTAATACATAGATTTGCGCCGGAGATGAATTTGGCACGATTGGTTTCCTGCACCTCTATAGCCTCATCGCTGGTTAATATCTTGGTATCGGCATAGGTAACTCCACCGTTTTTCATAACGGCTTTCAGGGTATCCCAGTTAATGATATCATTGCTGATCGCCTCAATAAAAGAACGGAAATCAGCTTCGGACAAAGTATCATTAAATTCCATATAGGGAATAGGCGAAATGTAACCACAGTGATGTCCGTGGGTGATATCTGCTTGAATGATATGTTCAAGATGATTTAACAGCACATACTGGCCTCCCCAAATTGTAGTGCTGCGCGAATTAGTCACTGCCAGGGGGTATTCGTCGTCGTCCAGAAAAATCAGATAATCCATATGGTGCTTTATAGAGTAATATAGCACCGCGTTACGCTTGGCTGCATACCCTCGGCCAAAAATCATGCGTGCTTCATCAAAATTGATGACGTTTTCTCGAATTAAATAGTCAATTTCTTCTTTGATGGCGTTGCCTGCAATAAATGTGCTGCTATCGATCTTCTCGACCAGGTCTGGTTTCATATTGGTGTAATCCGTCGTTTTGGTTTTATTATAATTAAGATCATATGCGACAAAAAGATTCAAACTGATTTTTATGTTTTCCACCAAACCGGATTCCTGCCAGTTGTATATGTTGGTTCTCAGCACCCTCTGAAAAGTCTTTCTTCCCGTCGCAAAACCGATTCCGACTTTAATATTTTTTTCTTTCTGCAGTTCAGCTCTTCCTTTCAATACAAAATCAAAAACATCGTAATATTACCCATTATAACAAATTAACCCTCATCGCCAAAAAACAACAGCCACACTCCTCTTCCTATTGGGGAAGATATTATAGAACCAATACTCAAAAAGTATGCTATTTAGGGAGCAAGGAAAGAGCGGAAAATAAAGGAGTTTATTATCTATGGCTTTTGCGCCAGATGTTCATTTTTTCAGCGTCTTTAATTAATTCATCCCTTAGATCAGGATGCGCAATATTAATCAAAGCCTCAGTCCTCTGCCATGAAGAACGGCCAGCCAAGTCAGCTATACCATATTCAGTTGCGATACAATGAGCCTGCGAACGGGGTACCGTCACTATAGACCCTTGCGGTAGCGAAGGAACAATGCGCGACTTAAGATTACCCTCCTTGTCCTTGTAACAAGAGTTACAGCAAATGAAAGAAATACCGCCCTTGGACATATAAGCCCCAGTGGCAAAGTCAAGTTGGCCGCCGGTTCCACTAATATGGCGAGTTCCAGATGACTCTGAGGAAATCTGACCAAACAGATCGACTTCCAAGCACGCATTTATGGATATGGTATTAGGATTTTTAGCGATTATCCAGGGGTTGTTGGTATATGATGCCGGGTAGGTAACTAATGAAGGATTATAATCAAGCCAATCGTAAAGAAACTGACTCCCCGCCGCAAAAGCAAAGGTGGATTTACCCTTGTCCACGCCTTTCTTGCGGTTGGTCAATTTTCCCGCTTCATTAAGGTGGTAGAAGGCATCCACCAGCATCTCCGAATGGCAGCCTAAATCTTTAATATCGGACTCAACGAGCATAGTGCCTACGAAGTTGGGGAGACCGCCTATACCTAGCTGGATGCAGGCGCCATTCGGTATAACGGGAACAATGTGCTCGGCAATTTTTTTATCTATTTCGCTTGGAGAAGCGGCAGGAATAACCTCGACCTTGGAGTCAGCTTCTATGATGTAATTAACCTCGGAAATATGTATTACCTCATCTGCTCCACCCATAGCCCAGGGAAGCTTTTCGTTCACTTCAACTATGACCTTTTTAGCTGCTTCAAGAGTCGCACGCCCACAAGCACAGGCGCAGTGGAGATTAAAATAGCCGTCTTTGTTCATCTTGGTTACCCGAAACATAGCTACATCGACTTGGTCGCGAATACTTTTCTGGTAGTATAGACCCTGGTTTCTAAACATCAAAGGACTATAAAAAGCCCGCCCTCTATCATGCAGCTTGCGATCATAACCAGAAAAATGCCATGAATTCAGGGTAAATACTTCACCTTCTGGATCAGCCTCGATACAGGCCTGCGGACTTATACTTAGAACGTGGCGAATATTTATATCTTTCAACACATCTTTCCGAGCAGCCAGTGCTTTATCAAGAGCAATGGGCTTGGAATGGCCGAAGCCATAATCTATCCAGTCTCCACTCTTGACTATTTTGACTGCTTCTTCTGAGCTAACGAGTTTTGATTGGTATTCTTCTGTATAGCGCATTTAAACACTCCTTAAGGGTAATGATTTTCGCCGGGATCAGGTAAATGACCGATGGTTAAGAGGTCATTACCTGCAGTTCACAGGGTCACTTTACTATCAACGAATTGTCCCTCTCTCTAAATTAGTTTCATGTGAGTATTAGAACAAAAATAAGTACGTCTTGCTAAGAGTTTAATTGTACTGATTATAATTATCAACAATTAATCGTAGATGTGGCAACCGACCTTTGGCGTGTATTCAAATTAAATCTTCTTTTCCAGGCAAACCTTATCTTGAAAGCCATCGCAGGCATAAATACCGGTTCTCTGTTTACTTCTACGGTCACACTAGTGGGGTGATTGCACTATAGGACTGGTTCAGCAATAGTAAAGTAACCAGCAAAATAGCAAGCCTGATGGGGCGATGTTATTCCTAAATACTAATTGACATAAACTATTTGTGGGGATTATAATATGCCTATAAAAGTATTAACCTGAGATAGATTGGAGAGGTACCCTTGCCGCTTGCATCCGGCAGGGTTGCCAAAAGTTAGGCATGACAGATTTGGGGGAACATATGTAAAGGAGTGATATCTGTGATTAGAGATAAAGAACTTACCCTTATGGAAGAAACAGACCTTATATTTAGAAAGGTATGGAAAAAATATCAATATTTCCTGATGCCTAGAGAGAGCGATATATCCATGCATCAGATGTTATTTTTAAAGTACTTGGAAGTCAAAGAAACCTGTACGCCTTCTGAGATCGCACAGCAGTTTGGGATAACGCTGGGGGCAGTCACTGGATTTGTGGATCGTCTTTTCAAGATAGGTCTTATTACTCGAAATCATAGCGAGGAAGATCGTCGAGTGGTTCTTATTCAACTTTCTCCCAAAGGGATTGAAGCATCAAATGCTTTTGAAAAGGAAAGAGAAATAAAATTTACACGCATATTTGAAAAGTTGGATGGTCTACAAGTGGCGGAATTGAAGAAAGCATTGGAACGGTTGAACGTTGTGCTGGATGATTTAGGATAGGCAAACGAGGAGTGAGAGTATGAATAGGCTCGAGTGGGTAATTAACCGCAGCTATTCACTAGGTGCAGATATCTACTATAAGAAATTTGTTAAAGACACTGCTAAAGCAGGAGAAGTTAATAGAGAAGTTTTAAAGGAAATCTTGCAAAAAAACATAAAAACAGTCTACGGTCAGTCGTATCATTTTGAAGGCATACGAAATCCTAAGGATTATAAGCGCGCGGTGCCATTAACCACCTATTCCGACTACGAAAGCTATATTGAGGCAATTGCCGCAGGACAGGAGAACGTACTTACTACTGACGAAGTTCAGTATTTTGGCTTGAGTTCGGGTACCACCGGGAGCCAAAAGCGCATTCCTACCACAGCCAAGGGCAGGAACATTGTTAACCTGAGTATGATGTTCCTGCAACAAGGGTCAATCTCCCAGGCTCTTCCTGCAGCCCGGAACGGTGGCAAAGGATTATTGCTTATGAATATGTTGCAATCGGAGAATACCCCCATAGGAATTCCTACCGGATCGGGGACCTCCGGCGGAATGAAATCCATGCAAAAGGTGCTCCGCTATTTTTGGACCACTCCTCAGGAAGTCCTAGCCATCCCGGATCAACAAGTGGCCAATTATTTGCATCTTTTGTTTGCGCTGCAAGAACGAAACTTGGCGTATCTGGGATCTCCTTTTCCTTCAATAATCGTCCAATTGTTCAGGGTGCTGGAAAAGCAGTGGCCCGAGATAATTCAGGATCTGGCCAGTGGGAAAATCTCCCCCCACTTGCCTTTGGAATCAACCCATAGGGCTAAATTAGAAGAGGGCCTAAAAGCTGATCCACTCCGGGCTGAGGAATTAAGAAGGGAATTAAGTAAGGGCATGCAGGGGATCGCGCCGAGGGTATGGCCGAAGATGATGTATGTCAATTGTGTGGCGGGCGGAAGTTTTAGTATCTACCTGGATAGTCTGCGCTTTTATATAGGGAACCTGCCTGTGTTTTCAGGGATCTATGGAGCTACTGAAGCTTTAATCGGGATAGCCACTAACGTAAATGATGTGAGATATGTCGTTACCCCCAGATCTGCCTTTTTTGAGTTTATTCCGCTGGAGGAATCTTTCGATCCTAATCCTGCAACATACGAATTAGACCAGGTAAAAGTTGGGGAGATGTACGAAGTGGTCGTCACCAACTATTCTGGATTTTACCGTTACCGGTTGGGAGATGTGATTAAAGTCGTGGGTCATTTCCAGCAGAGTCCGGTGATTGAGTTTATGTATCGCAAAGGACAGCTCCTGAACGTAGCGGCAGAAAAGACTTCGGAGCAGGCCGTACAGCAGGCACTGGCTTTAACGGCCAAGGCTGCGGGGGTTATCTTAGAGGATTATACGGCTGCCCTAGACTTAGAGGGCACGGCAGGCCGCTACCTTTTTTATATAGAAGTTAACGAACCGGTTATTACTCCAGCTAGAGTATGGGAGATGCGAAATATGCTGGAACAGTATTTGGGGGAAGCGAATCCCCGTTATCTTGCGGGAGTTAAGGCAAAGCAGATTAACCCTTTGGATATCCATGTCGTCAGAGCGGGCACCTTTCTGATTCTTAAGCAAGAGCTTCTAAAACGTGGGGTTTCCCTGAACCAGCTTAAAATACCCCGCTTTATTCAGGATCCATTATTAATCCAGACGTTAGAAGAAAATACGCTATAGATAGGAGCTTTTTGGATGACAAAAAAGTTTATGGGGCCAATGGTGGTCTTGTTAATTATTCAATTTTTGGTCATGGTAGGCTTTGGTATTGTTATTCCGATTTTACCGTTTTTTGTAACCAAGCTGGGCGGAGGAGCTCTTTCTGTAGGAATTTTTATGTCCGCCTATTCTGTCATGCAGTTCTTTTTTGCACCGATGTGGGGCAGGCTGTCCGATCGTATAGGACGGCGACCGGTTATTCTTATCGGACTCTGTGGGTATGGTTTGACGTTTATAATGTTCGGGATGGTTAACAACCTCTATTTATTGATTGGGCTCCGGGCCCTGGCTGGAATGGTCTCCTCGGCAACGCTACCCACATCTATGGCTTATTTAGCGGATATTACGGAAGGTGTGGATCGCTCCAAAGGGATGGGGATGATTGGGGCCGCGATGGGGATGGGCATGATCTTCGGTCCGGCATTGGGAGGCTGGCTGGGTAACTATAGTTTCTCTTTACCATTCTTTGTGGCGGGAGGATTGGCATTACTGCTGCTGCCATTCACGTGGATATTCCTGCCGGAATCGCTGCAGCAATCGACATCAGCTGTTTTGAGCCGCATAAGACCTCGGCTTAGTAAAGAGGTATGGGAAGATCCTCTGTTTACACTTTTTATGTTTAACTTTGTTTTGAATTTTACCTTTGCCATGTTTGAGACTACTTTTGCTTTGTTTTCAGCAGCTAAAGTTGGCTTTGGCGCCAGTGACATGGGAATCATATTTGCCATTCTAGGTGTCTTTGCAGTAATTGTACAGGGAGGGCTGATTGGCCCCTTGGTTAAAAAGTTTGGGGACGCTCAGCTGGTGAAAGCCGGAGCGCTTATCTGTGCGGGCGGGCTCATGTTGATTATCTTGTCTGCAAATAATGGGTATAGCATTTTATTGGTTATGTCGACAGTTGTCTTCATGGTCGGCAATTCCTTGATGACACCAACGAGTTCGAGTCTTGTTACCAAACAAAGTTCGGAGGGGCAGGGTACTTCGCTCGGATTCTTTGCATCGTTTGCCAGTCTGGGAAGAATTTTAGGGCCAGTTACGGGTGGAGCCCTTTTTGGCTTAAGTATGGGGTTACCCTATATCACTGGTGCCGGGCTTTTGCTGGTTATCGTTCTAGTTGCTGGAAGGAAATTAAGTGGAATAAAAGAGCCCCAAGTGCAGGCAAACAATTAAATAAGGCCTTCGGAATAGATGACTGGACAGGTACAACTCCTCTGATATAAAGATCATATAGAAATTATGTTATAATTTATTTATTGTTAGCGTGGTCCAATAATAAGCCGTTCATATAAATAGCATAAACGGGCTCATAAGGTATTGGGACACACCTCCCAGGAGGAATGTCCCGTAACAATGAAAAGCGGGTTTTATAAAGGGATTTACCGGATGCTGGTTTTAGGGGAGTTGAAGCAAATTAATAATAAATTCATGGAATCATTACATGATAAAAATGCATTTTCTGTAACATGGGAACTAGTTCCCGGCCGGGGAGCACGTGAAAAACTGCAAGAAGATGTTATTATTTCAGCAAAACAGGCGGCCCAAGATGGTAGAATTCATGCCATTACCATTACCGATAATCCCGGTGGGAAGCCGGCATTGTCGGCTACTTATTTAGGGATCGAAATTTTAAAGCTGGGGATTGAACCCCTGGTTCACTTTAGTTGCAAAGACAAAAACCGTAACCAGATAGAATCTGAGCTTTACGCGATGGATCGAGCCGGCATTAGAAACCTTTTGGTAATGACCGGCGATTATCCTAATAGCGGGTTTAAAGGTCGCCCTAAACCGGTTTTTGATCTGGACTCAGTTCATGTTTTGGACCTGATAGCCAATATGAATAAAGGATTGGAAAGCCGTGAATCCAAAGGAATAGTTTATCAACAGCCGAGCGATTTCTTGGCGGGTGGGGTTGTCTCTCCCTTTAAAGCTACTGAAGCCGAACTTTTGGTTCAATATTACAAACTCAAGAAAAAGATTAATAATGGAGCTAATTTTATCGTAACTCAGTTAGGTTTTGACGCCCGTAAATTTCAGGAAGTTCTACAAATTACGAAGAATTACAATTCAAATATATCTGTAATAGGTAATGTCTATATTCTGCCGTTCGGTACGGGTAAAATGATGAATGCAAATCAACTGCCAGGCTGTGTGGTTTCCGATAAGCTGTTAGCTGAACTCAATCAAGAAAGGAGTGCCGAAGATAAAGGTGTAAGTGCGCGGCTACTGCGTGCTGCTAAAATGTATGCCTTTATGAAAGGCATGGGTTTTGATGGAGTACACTTGGGAGGGCATAATATTAAATATGAACAAGTTAAATATATTATTGATAAAGGTGAAGAACTATGCCCTGATTGGATGAAGTTTATAGCTGAATTCGATTATCCACAACCCCGTGGTTTTTATTTCTTCGAAAAAGATCCGAATACTGGCCTTAATACGAATATACCGGTAAATCGCACCAGCCTGCCGGTTGACCTGCCAGTGAGACTTAATTATCGTTTGATGCGTTTCATCCACCATATATTTTTTACTCCTGATAAAAATTTATTTCCACTAATGAGCCGTTATTACAAAGAGGTTGAAAACCCCAAAAAACATACATTTGAGCATGTCCTTAAAGTCATCGGAAACGGCTGTCAAGATTGTGGCGATTGCGCATTACTGGATATGGCTTATCTTTGTCCAATGTCGCAATGTCCGAAGAATCAGCGTAATGGTGCCTGTGGCGGGAGTTATAATGGGTGGTGTGAGGTCTTCCCTAATGAAAAGAAATGTATTTGGGTTAAAGCGTACTCGATGCTTAAGGCTTATAACGAAGAAGGTGAACTTGACACCTTATACGTACCTCCGGTTAATTGGGATTTATATCAAACATCTGCTTGGTATAATTACTACACAGGTCTGGATCACTCCACCGTAACAAAGAAAAGCAAATAGCAATTCCCACTAACTAACATTAATTATATTTTTTGCAGCTATATCAATTATTTGATTATTAGTGTAAACTAAAACCAGTATCAAAACTTATGTTTGTCTTTGGTTTATTCAAAAACAAGCTTCTCTCTTAAGACTCTTTTTAAGAGCAATTCGATTGCCTGCACATTTTACCGCTATAAGAGTAAAAATTATCCTTCTACTAGAATTGCAGACTTGCGACTTGACCTTTCAGACCGTTTGGTGACCAATGAACTGCGCCAGCCTTCAGCCATAAAAAATATGACATGGCGACTCAATAGGACCCCCGACGAAGTTAATAGTGGATGTAATATTAATCGCAGCTTGATTCGCTATGGACAAGGGGCGGTTTATTTTTTATTCGCTATTTTGCCGCAGCAAATATCTCTACAGGAGGTCAGGCTTGAACAATCTGCTTAAATATCAGCGAATGTCCGGGAACAGAGAAGGCAGCCTCTCTTTAATTGCATCTATTGTGACCGAAAAACCAATGATTTAACGAAAATCGATACCGAAATCAGAAAATTATGAGGAAAAAGGGGGCCAAATAGATGAAAAATGAAATTATGAATATCGCATTTTTAAGCACCTATCCTCCGCGGGAGTGCGGATTGGCTACATTTACGGAGGACCTGATTAATGAAATTGACAAATTAGGGACAGTTCGGTCGCGTGTGATCGCGGTCACCAGTGGCGAAGTATATGATGATCCGCGGGTGGAATGCAAAATAAGCCAGGCCCAACGGGCAGATTATGTTCGTACTGCCCACTGGATTAATACCTATATGGACTTGCTGGTAATAGAGCATGAATACGGGATCTTCGGTGGGGAATGCGGAGAATATATCCTTGATCTGGTTAAGAACCTGAAGATACCTTTTATCGTAACAACCCACACCGTGCTGCAAGATCCCAATCCCAAGCAACGGTCAGTTCTTAAGACGCTCGGTCGACTAAGTACCGGAGTAGTGACCATGGCAGCAAACTCGATCCCCATACTGGCCAAGGTATATGGTATAGAACCGGGTAAAGTTACGGTTATTCCTCATGGCGTGCCCTGTCTGCCAGTCAAACCGCGGGACCAACTAAAAATTGAACATGGCTTAATGGGCAAACAGGTGATAAGCAGTTTTGGTCTTCTTAGTCCAGCCAAGGGTCTTGAGTATGGGATTGAGGCGGTTGCGCAAGTAGTCCCGAGCATTGATAACCTGGTTTATCTCATTCTGGGTAAAACGCATCCATCGGTCAAACAGACCATGGGCGAAAGCTACCGTCAGAAACTCATGAACCTGGCCGAAAGTCTGGGAGTGCAGGATAATGTCCGCTTTGTTGACAAGTACTTGACCAAAGATGAAGTGATGACGTACCTGAATTTATCCGACATCTATATGACCCCATATCTCTCCAAAGAGCAAGCAGTTAGTGGGACTCTGGCATACGCCGTAGGTTGCGGACGAGTCATCGTGTCGACTCCATACCGCTATGCCCAGGAAATGCTGGATGGTGGACGGGGTATGCTGGCTGAATTCAGTGATGCTGAGTCGCTGGCGTCAAGTATCAGTTTTATCCTTAAAAACCCTCTTTGTAAAAAAGAGATGGAGACTAAGACCCTAATACTTGGAAAGACGATGACCTGGTCCAATGTGGCTGAACGCTACACTCAACTCTTCACCAACGTTGCAAAAGATTTTCAGCAGAACGCTGTGTTGGTAGGCTAAAGGAGTGAACTAATAATGAAATTTGATGATACGCATATCTTTCGAATGACTGATGATACGGGAATGTTCCAGCATGCACGATTTAGCATTCCCGACCTGGCTAAGGGATACACAACCGACGACAATGCCCGGGCACTGATAATGGCGGTGATGCTCCATGAGAATCTTCCGAAGACCACTTACCTTTCGCTAGTCTATCGTTACCTGGGATTTGTCCTGTATGCTCAAAATGAAAATGGCGGCTTCCGGAACTTTATGACCTACAGTCGGCAGTTTACTGAAGAGGAGGGATCAGAGGATTGTTTCGGTCGTTGTATATGGGCCTTGGGATATGCAATGGCTTCCCCGGCTATGCCCGATGGTATTAAAAGAGCGTGCACGGCTGCAGTCAAGCGAGCTCTGTCTCGTATCTCAATAATCACCAGTTTACGAGGGCAAGCCAATACCATTATTGGACTCGGGTTGATCGGTGGTGATGCAGCCAATCGCTTCATACCAGTTCTGGCCCAGTCACTCCTTAATCAATTTGAACAAACCGCCATGATAGAATGGCAGTGGTTTGAAGATAAGCTTACTTACGATAATGCGGTGCTGCCATGGGCGTTGTTTGTGGCTTACCGTCACCTTGGGCAGTCTAACTTGTTGCGTACAGCGCAAGAAAGTCTACGGTTTCTAGATCAAATTACGTTTCGCAACGGTTATTTCCAGGCCATAGGCTGTAAAGGGTGGATGGTGCAAGGGGCAGTACCGGCGCTGTATGACGAGCAGCCCATTGAAGCATGCGCAACTGCACTGGCCCACTTGGCTGCTTATGATGCAACTGGTGATGGAGCGATGCTGGAGCTGGCCCGACAAAGCTTTGCCTGGTATTTGGGGAAGAACTCTTGCGGCGAAAGCCTGATTGATCGTGAAACCGGGGGATGCCGTGACGGCATTACGCCTGATGGAATTAACCAAAACCAGGGGGCTGAAAGTATCGTCGGTTATTGCACGGCTAATTTGTATCTGGAGAGGTATAAGGCTGTCGATGTTAGTCTTGGTTTAGAAAGGAAGGTGAGTTTCCGATGAAAATAATTATCCTCGCTGGGGGCGGAGGTACCCGCCTATTTCCCCTTTCGCGTACCAGTTATCCTAAACAGTTTCTAAAAATTAATGGCAACAAATCCCTGCTGGAGCTGACGATTGATCGCTTTGCAACGCTAGTCAAGCCATCCGATATGGTTATCGTTACGAATCAGGACTATGTTCACCTGGTGAAAACAGAGCTTATGGCTGCTGAGGCAGAGGAAGCCTACATATTGCTGGAACCGGTGGGGCGCAACACCGCGCCGGCCATTGCATTTGCAGTTAGATGCTGTCTGGAACGATTGGGCTGTGCAGCGGATGAGGTGATATTTGTAACACCTGCCGATCACCTTATCAGTCCGGTGGATAAGTTTACTGAGAACGTAAGGCAGGCGGTTGCCTTGGCGGAGAATCACAAGATAGTAACTCTTGGTATACAGCCAGATAGTCCGGAAACTGGTTATGGCTATATCAAGGCTGGTCAGCCGTATGGCAGCGGGTTTAACGTCGATTCGTTCCGTGAGAAACCTAACCGGGCAACAGCCGAGGGCTATCTAGCGACAGGCGGTTACTATTGGAACTCGGGGATGTTCGCTTTTACCATCGGTTGTTTTCTAGAAGAATTAAAAGCGCACCAGAGGGATCTTTATGCATTGACTGCTACAGGCCTGGAGGAGATGCGAGAGAATTTCACCAAGATGCCCAATATATCATTTGACTATGCCATAGCCGAGAAATCGAAGCAAGTGGTGATGCTGCCATTCCTAGCCGAGTGGAGTGACATCGGCTCATGGGATGCGGTTTATGATGTGCTGGAAAAAGATACAGATGGCAATGCCTTTCAGGGGGACTGCTTACAGATAGAGTGCGCAAATACACTAATGTTAGGAAAAAGCCGCCTTATTGCCGGTATTGGACTGGAAGACATTCTGGTAGTGGAAACTGGCGATGTTATCGTTGTCGCTAAAAAGGGCGAGTCGCAGAAAGTAAAAGACCTGGTTAACGAACTTAAGGCGAGCAGTCGCCTGGAAGCAGACGAACACATGACGGTTCATCGTCCCTGGGGATTATATACTGTACTGAGTACCGGACCAGGGTTTAAGATTAAGAAGATCGTGGTTAACCCCGGGCAGATACTTAGCCTGCAGATGCATTATCATCGCAGTGAGCATTGGATCGTTATTAGCGGGACAGCAGAGGTTACTATCGGGGCAAGCCAACACAGGGTATACGCTGGCGAGAGCGCTTTCATCCCCCAGACAGCCAGACACCGTTTGGAGAATGTCGGAATGGTACCGCTAGTGATTATTGAGGTACAGAATGGCGATTATCTAGGCGAAGATGATATAGTGCGGTTTGAGGATATATATGGTCGTCTGGATGCGAGCCCTGCACCAAATCTTGCAGTAGGGGTATAACAATTGTATAATCGTTAGAAGATAATAAGGAATGCTACATAGCAGGGAATAGGCAACTACACAAAAGGGGAGTTTTTATTGATTAATAGAAGCATGTTTCGTCAGTATGACATTAGGGGACGGGCGGGAACGGAATTAGATGATTTGGCTGTGCAGGGTATTGCTGCTGCGTTTGCGGCCTATGTAATAGAGGCAGGACGGAAACAGGTGATAGTGGGCAGGGATAATCGGTTTTCCTCAGCGGGTTTTCGAAATATTGTGGTGGAGACTCTGCTGAAGAGTGGGCTTAATGTGATCGACATTGGCGAACTGATTACGCCCATGTTCTATTTTGCAGCCCGAAATCTTAATGTGGATGCTGGGATGATGATTACTGCTTCACATAATCCGGGACATGATAATGGCTTTAAGCTCCTTTTAGGGACTTCGACCATCTATGGGGAGGAGATCCAGCAACTCGCGCAGATGGCAGAGGATGGGGTAGGGTCGACTGGGGACAAATCTGGTAATCTGGAAGAGATTAATATCGTGGAGGACTATGTATCTGATATAAAGGGCAGGATAAGCCTGGGGTCACGGAAACTAAAAGTGGTCGTGGACTGTGGAAATGGTACTGCCGGGTTTATCGCTCCTCGCTTGCTCAGGGAACTGGGCTGTGAAGTAGTGGAGTTATACTGCGAGAGTGATCCTAATTTTCCGAACCATCATCCCGATCCGGTTAAGGTGGCGAACTGCCAGGATTTAATTAAAGTAGTGCAGGCTGCGAAGGCTGATCTGGGTATTGGTTTTGACGGGGATGGAGATCGTCTGGGAGTGGTCGCACCCAATGGAGAAATTATCTGGGGAGATACCCTGATGATTCTCTACTGGCGAGAAATTTTGGCCAAGCACCCTGGTGCAGATTGCATTGTCGAGGTGAAATGCTCCCAGGCTTTGATTGATGAAATAGAACGCTTGGGCGGAAAACCCATAATCTATAAGACGGGGCATTCACTAATTAAGGCCAAGATGAAGGAAATAGGGGCTATATTTACTGGTGAGATGTCTGGGCATATGTTCTTTGCGGATGAGTATTATGGTTATGATGATGCCATCTACGCAGCGGCTCGCTTGCTTCGAATCTTATCCAATAGTGATAAGGGGATTACGGAACTTCTGGCCGATGTACCTGTCTACCATGCTACGCCGGAGCTTAGGGTGAAGAGCAGTGACACGGAGAAGTTTATGATTGTGGAACAAGTGCTCCGTCATTTTCAAGCTCTTTACAACGTTATTGACATTGATGGCGCCCGAATTCTTTTCCCGGGAGGATGGGGACTGGTTAGGGCATCCAATACCGGTCCTGAGCTGATCGTTCGGTGTGAAGGCAAGACGGTCGATGATCTGGAGAAGATTAAGACGGAATTGTTTGGGTTCCTGGGGGAATTGGGTTTAAGTAATATTGGCTAAAAAGGTGAGTCAGGGATAGGGCGAAGCCCAGTTTTTTGGTAAATACCTGCCTCAAGAGCTCGAATATTAAAGGGGTTTCGAAATTATCATCGAATCCCCTTTTGCATACAATAAAGCTATATGAAGTTTATAAGCTAATACAGAGTTGGCTCCTTTAGGGTGCCGGGATAAACTTAAGTTCTACCCGCCGGTTCTGCTGCCGCCCTATGGCTGTAGAATTATCACCTACGGGCTCGTTTTCACCAAAACCATCTACAACAAATGTAATTTTGGCACCGCTGCCTAGGGAGTTGAGGTATGCGGCCACCGCCTCAGCCCGTTGTTTGGATAGCACTAATCCAGCTTGAGCCAAACCCATATTATCAGTATAGCCATTAATCTGGATGGTTCCTGCCAAATCTTTAATTGATTGATAGAATGCCTGCAGTTTTTGCATTTGGTCGGGATTGATATTGGCACTGGCTTCATCAAAATTAACAATTGCGGAAATTGGGGCAGCAACCTGGGTCGAAGCCCTTTGGATGGGGGCGGGAGTCTCTTTCGCAATTGGCTCGCTCACAGTAGCGGTAGATGCTTCGTGGTCGATGGACTGCCTTTGGAGGTAGGTTGATATTCCGCCCATTATGGCTATAACCAGAATAAACAGAAGAATGATCGATTTTTTAGAGTTTTTGGGTATGTCGTCCAGCATTTCGAAAGTATCATCCTTTTTACTCATCAAACCGATCCTCCCAATACGTATTTAGGGACTTTAACTATTTGTCGTATGCGCTGGTCGGCAAGTTCCAGCTCGAACCAGCGTGAACTGATAGGCATCGAAAATACGAACGTAGACGGCAGACCTCCAGGGTAGCTTTTTACAACGTTGCCTTTGTCATCGTATATGGTACCGGCTCCGGCAACAATCTGAGTGTTTCTTATTACTTCTGCAAATATTTCAAGCACTTCACGTAAGTCATTAACAATCATATAGTCCCAAATATTCAGATAAGTTGTGGTTGACAGAGCCTCCAATTCCAGCAGGGCTTTTTCATTGACCTCGTCTCCGACCCCAATCAATATGCATTTGACCATATTGTGTTTGTTGCCTATAATCTCCTGGGCCAGGTTAATCGTATATTGTTTAAGCGCTGGTAAATCATCAATCCGGCCGTCAGAGATGAAAACCAGCATCGTCATAGGGGATTTATTGAACCGTTCAACCAAATATTTGACCGCCGGCAGCAGCAGGGTCTTCTTGCCAAACATCATTTCCTCAGGACCATCTATCAGTAAAGCGGCATGGGCATCTACCTTAACATCACCATATAATTCAATTTCATCGCCATTGCCACCAGCCCAATATATTAAGGTAGTTTCTCCATCAATATCTAGATGCCGGGACAGGTAGGACATAAACTCCGGCCCTAAAAAGTCCATGGTATTTGGGGTGGTGGAGACCAGACCCCGCTCCCTCGCATCATCAACAGCTGGGCGGGTAAACAACTTTACTTTGCGGCCATCACGGGTATCTTTTTTCAACCAGCCTTTTTGTTTATACTCAGCAGCAATTTTGACGGGAATATCTCCGGTTAGGCGTCTTCCGAAGGCTTTCCGCATAGATGCGCTGGCATCTAGTGCTACGCCCGTCTTCCATGCTTTTGACAAATGTGGCTGGGACTCCATCATCAGGGTCAATTGAATTTGAAAAGTGTCGCCGTTTTTGCGTACAGACACGTTATTAAATTCCTTGGCAGTTTCAAAAGCAGGGATTATAAATTCTAGCTGGGGAAATGATTTGATATTTTCAAGGTAATCATCATCTAGTGACATGTTATGCCTCCAAAAATATTTGCGGAACTTTCTTTATATTTTAGCATTATTGGTAGCAAAATAAATAAATATCGCGATTAATTAGATATTTGTGTCATATTGGTTGAGACAGGGTGAATGAAAAATAAGGTTGGAAAACTGAGTGCTTAAAGATATAATTAGGCCAACATTTAACGGTTAATATTATCGAATAAGCTGAGATGAGTGTTGCCGCTGGAACTTGACTTGCAGGCTAGAATGGGAAGCCAGGGAGGTAATCCGATGAGGGATGAGAGCAAAACGAAAAAGCAGCTTATTGATGAGTTAAAAGTGCTGCGAAGGCGAAATATTGACCTGGAATTACTGGACGCTGAGCATACGCGGACGGCCCAAGAATCACTGCAGGAAAGCGAACGCAGAGTGCGGCGAATTGCTGAAGTTGTTTTTGAACTGCAGAAGGAGATAACTAAGCGGCAACAGGTAGAAGAAGAATTGGAAAAAGAGCGGCGCCGATTGTTTTCGGTTCTGGATGGCCTGCCTGCTCAGGTGTATCTTATTGCACCAGATTATTCATTCCGCTTTTCCAATCGGTTCTTCCAAGAGCGTTTTGGGAACCCGAAAGAAACTCCTTGTTATACAATATTTCACGGTCGCACCGAACCCTGCCTAGAATGCGAGACATTTATCGCGGGTAATCCCATTTGTGTCACCCAGGGGGAATGGAGCTACCCGGACGGTTATAATTATGAAGTATATGATTACCCTTTTATCGATGTCGATGGCTCTGAGATGCTGTTAAGCTTTGGTTTTGACATCACAGAGCGCAAAAAGATAGAAGAGCAGCTGCGGCTATCGGAAGAACGCTTCTCCAAAGCCTTTAATGTAAGTCCTATGGCGATGATGATCAGTACTTTGGAGACAGAAAAATTTATTGACGTCAATGACAGCTTCTGCCGTCTATCTAAATATGAGCGCAATGATATACTGGGGCGAACATCCATAGATTTAGGATTTTGGGTCAATCACCAGGATCGCTATCGAATCAAACGGATGATAATCAGGAAGGAACCTGTGCGTGAACTGGAGATATACTTCAACCGAAGAACTGGCGAACAGGGTTTAGCGTTATTTACAGCCGAAAGACTTGATATTAACGGCGAGACCTGTATTCTAGGTATTTTTACCGATATAACCGAGAGCAAGGCCATGGAAATTGAAATGATCCGCTTGGATCGACTGGGCCTGGTAGGGGAAATGGCGGCCTCAATTGGACATGAAATCAGAAACCCTATGACGACGGTGCGAGGGTTTTTGCAAATTCTGAAGGAGAATCCCCAATATGGTCAAGAACAAGAATATTTTGATCTAATGATTGAAGAGTTGGATCGTGCCAATGCTATAATAACTGAATTTCTTTCTCTGGCTAAGAATAAGATGGTGGAGTTACGACCACTGAACCTCCAATCAATATTGACCAATATTCTGCCGCTGGTCCAAGCTAATGCGATAGCTCAGGATCAAAAGATTAAATTGGAGATGGAAGAAGTACCGGACCTGCTTCTGGACGAGAAAGAGATAAGACAGTTGATTCTGAATTTAGTGTATAACGCCCTGGAAGCGATGTCTCCCGATAGAACCGTTACAATACGAACCTATACCGAAAATAAAAATGTAGTATTATCGGTTGAGGATCAAGGCAATGGGATTAACCATGATTTATTAGAGAAGTTAGGGACTCCCTTTTTTACCACCAAGGATCAAGGAACAGGGCTGGGGTTGGCTATTTGCTATGGAATAGCTTCACGCCATCAGGCCAAAATTGAAATAGAAACCTGCTCCACTGGCACCACCTTTTTTGTTCGGTTTCCAATTAACCAACCCTCCCCAGGTTTTGCCATAAATTCTTAATATGCTATTTGGGTTATTATTAGCGAATTAGTTATTTTTAGTGCCTGTGATATAATAATAGGGAATTAAGAGCTAGGAGGATATTCTATTATGGAAGAGAAAGATCAAAATATTGAAATGATGCGGCAAATGATAGAAAAAAAGAAGCAAAAAAGCGCAACGCAGGGAAGTGTTAAGCGAGGTCCAGAAGACCGATTCGGCACCACCAGTCCTGGCAATAAGAAACAAAAGAAGGGGGGACTTCCCCCCAAGTAGAATAGTTTTGCCAGAGCGAGCAAAAAAGGCCCCGAACGGTGAGGTGCCCGCAAGGGTGCCTTTTTCGACGTCTGAGGGGCCGGAAACAGTTTGCGGCCCCTCAGCTTTTTGATAATTATAATAACGAATGATGAAACGGCTTTATTTCCAGAACAGGCTAAGACCGGCAACGATCATTAATAAGCCCGTTATGCGAATAAAAAAGGTAAAGTATCTAAACCCCATTCGCCGATAGTACTTTACCCCCATAATACCCTGAGGTCGTAATATTAACAGAACTCCCATGCCTGCCAGCAAAACCGGTGAAACTAGTTCTATATATAGAGAGTTGCCGGTTACTGCTCGTATTAAAAAGGGAACTCCCATGAAAAGGAGCATCCAAACCAAAACGATAGGCATGAATTTAGGAGCGAAGCCATTATAGGATTCGGCAAAGGAATGCAGGTTTTGTTTGCAGGTGTCTGAACAGTAAGGTAATTCCATGGTTTGGAGCTTACCGTTGTCCCATATTCGTACCGCGGTTTTCTGGGAAGCACCTTGTTTTTTGCAATAATCACACCGACCCATTTTAATCACCTCATTTTACTATTTATATAAATAGTATTATAACAGATGGATGAAATATGCGCTGATAGGTTATTCATGAGTAAGTTATTTGACACCAGTATGTGAAAATGGTAAAAAGAGCAGAAGGCTAATTAATTAAGGCAGACTACTCCGGTTATAATTTACTGAGATACGGGGGTCTGCATAGATAAAAAGAAAACATAAAGGGAGAAATAAAACATGAACATGACCGATCCAACGGCACCCTCGAACTTTATTCAAACCCTTATAGATGAAGACCTGAAAGCCAATAAAAATGAAGGGCGAGTGCACACCCGGTTTCCTCCGGAACCCAATGGTTATCTGCACATAGGACATGCTAAGGCAATCGTTATAGACTTTGGTATAGCTCAAAGGTTTAATGGCTTATGCAATCTTCGGTTTGATGATACCAATCCTACCAAGGAAGAAACCGAGTATGTGGAATCCATTATGAATGATGTCCGCTGGCTCGGGTTTGATTGGGAAGAACGACTTTTCTTTGCATCTGACTATTTCGATAGACTCTACGATTTTGCGGAGGAACTGATTAGAAATGGTAAGGCCTATGTATGTGATCTAAACATAGATGAAATAAGAGAGTATCGGGGTACATTGACCCAGCCGGGTAAGGAAAGTCCTTATCGCCACCGCTCGGTTGAGGAAAACCTGGATTTATTCCAAAGAATGAAAGTGGGAGAATTTTCCGACGGATCACGGGTTCTGCGCGCCAAAATAGACATGGCATCACCTAACCTCAATATGCGTGATCCGGTAATATATAGAATCAGACGGGCACACCATCATAGAACCGGTGATAAATGGTGTATATATCCAATGTATGATTTTCAACACCCTCTTTCGGATGCTATTGAGGGGATAACTCATTCTTTGTGTTCGCTTGAATATGAAGACCATCGGCCACTTTATGATTGGTTTGTGCAGAATGTTAGCGCACCGCATCAACCGCGGCAGATTGAGTTTGCCAGGCTCAATTTAACCTATACCATTATGAGCAAACGTAAGCTTATTGAATTGGTAAAGAACAGATATGTATTGGGGTGGGATGATCCGAGAATGCCAACCATATCTGGATTGCGCAGGCGGGGGTATACCTCGGGGGCAATTCGCGATTTTTGCGACCGCATAGGGGTGGCCAAACGGGACAGCATTGTGGATATCGCATTATTGGAACACTGCATTAGGGAAGAATTAAATTTGACTGCACCGCGCGTTATGGCCGTGTTACGACCATTGAAGGTAATTATCGATAATTATCCCGAGGATCAGGTGGAGTGGTTGGAAGGTGAGAATAACCCCGAAAATCCGGAAACTGGATCACGTAAGATCCCCTTTTCACGGGAGTTGTATATTGAACAGGATGACTTTATGGAAGAGCCGCCCAAGAAATTCTTCCGATTGGCCCTCGATCGTGAAGTACGGCTCAAGAACGCTTATATAATTAAATGTGAGCGGGTGGTCAAAGATGAACAGACCGGCGTAATTATAGAACTGCATTGCTCTTATGACCCGGAAAGTCACAGTGGAGGGGCTACCAGCGGCCGTAAAATAAAGGGCACATCTCATTGGGTTTCGGCGGCCCATGCAATTAAAGCTGAGGTACGGTTGTATGACCATCTTTTTTTAAGCGAAAATCCCGACAATGAAGAAGAGGGACTTGATTATAAATCGAAATTGAATCCTAATTCGGTTGAAATATTAAACGCGTGTCTGGTTGAACCTAGCCTGGCCGGGGTAGAGCCCGGCAGTCGTTACCAGTTCATGCGGCAGGGCTATTTTTATCTTGATCCGGTTGATTCATCGGAGAACAAGCTGGTATTTAACCGGATTGTTTCGTTACGTGATACATGGGCAAAAATTCAAAAAGGAAGCTGATAAACTAAATCCCGGCCAAAAGGCCGGGATTGTTTTTTTATATGGTCGGCTTAGAGCCTATCTATACATTCATTGAATTGACAGCTACACCCTCGATGTTGCGGAGATCACTAGTTAGGCGGTGGACATCGCTGGCGTCGGCCTCCATTACTATAGCAATCAAGCCATCTTGCTTATCACGAGCGGGCACCCCGAAACGCCCCGAGATTTTGGCTCCGTAGTTGGTTAATACTTTTTGTACACTGGCAGCTCGGTCATCCCGATCATCTACCCTAATCCCTATTATGTTTAGTTTATCCATATATTCACCTCCTAATAGTATTGATTTCAGCTTATCCAGGTATATATCAGCTTATTCATTAAGTCGAACATAATTAATACCACGTTCAAGTTTGGCCGGATTGTTTTTTTCCCTTGTTAGGATGAGAGAAGGACATTATAATGATAGTAATTGAATGAGTATGGAGCGACGATGTTCCTAATAACCGTGGTTTCATGGTAATTAGGGCTTTTCTTTTTTATGGACCACAAGGGCTGAACCTGCCTATCTTAGATAATTTAAGTATCAGGCAACGACCCCCAATAGGGTATAATAACAGAATTTTATAGATGAAACTATAAATATGTCATATAATTAATGGTAATAATTTTCACAAGGGGCGCTCTTCTAGGGAGTATCCTACCGGTACATATTTATTAAATCAAGGAGGTTGTCGGATGTTAAGAAGAAAAAGCAAGGTATTGGTTTCAGTTCTCTTACTCGTGTTTTCATTCTCAATGCTGGGTGGATGTGCCAGCAAAGCCAAAACCACAGGTGATTCAGCCGCGAATAAAATCAAGATTGCCAGCGTAACTCCTCTGTCCGGTGCACAGGCTGCGCTGGGAGAACAAATTAAACTGGGTGCCCAGATGGCGTTTGATGAGCAAAAGGCAGAGGTTGAAAAACTGGGCTTTACCTTGGAGTTTGCTCCCCAGGATGACCAGGCTGACCCCAAAGTTGGGGTAGCGGTTGCCCAAAAATTATTAGCGGATACAGATGTCCTGGCCGTGGACGGGCATTTTAATTCGGGTGTAGCCATTCCTTCTTCAGAGATATATGCCAAAGACAACCTCTGTATGGTATCTCCTGCTAATACTGCGGTAGGCATAACTGATCGTAAACTCCCTAATGTAAATCGTATTTGTGCTCGCGATGACGTGCAGGGCCCTCTGGGTGCTGATTTCGCGGCTAAGGATTTAGGTGCCAAAACAATCTTTATAGTTCATGATAAGACCACCTATGGTCAAGCGATTGCCGATGAGGTGAAGAAGCAGGCGACAGTAGATGGTATGCAGGTGGCTGGCTATGAAGGGATTACTCCTGGTGAGAGCGATTTTAGCGGGGTTCTCAATAAAGTAGCTGTAGTAAAACCGGATGTGGTATATTTTGGCGGAATCTATCCCGAAGGCTCATTACTGATTAAACAAATGAGTGATAAAGGCATTAAAGCCAAATTTATCGGTCCGGACGGTATGGATGATCCCGAAGAGGTTAAAATTGCCGGTGCCGCAGTTATTGGAACTTACTATACATCCCCGGCTGCTGATATTAGCCGTACTCCTGCCGGTAAGGCCTGGGTTGACAGTTTTACTGCCAAATTTGGCAAGGCGCCCAGCAACTGGTCCGCTTATGGATATGATGCTATGAATGTTATTATGGAAGGGATTAAGAAAGCTATCGTAGCCAACGGTGGCAAGAAACCTTCCCGGCTCCAGGTATCAACTGCGGTTCGCGCCGTGAGTGGTTTGCAAGGAATTACTTCCACTATCAGTTTTGACGATAAAGGTGACAACAAGGGAGCCAAGCTTTACGTAGCTCAGTTCAAAGAAGCCAAGTATCCGCCAGCGGTGGTTAAAGAAGTTAACGCGTTTAAGTAAAAAATGACAGGAGAAGCGGGAGGGGCGGCTAGTATGTTCCTCTCGCTTCAACATGTAATTGGGAGGTCCTCCGCTCAAGATGGAACAGTTTTTACAATTATTACCGCAATGTTTATGGGACGGGCTTACTCTGGGAGTAGTATATGCGATTGTGGCCTTAGGCTACACTATGGTTTATGGAGTCCTTGAGCTAATCAACTTCGCCCATAGTGAAATCTTTATGGTCGGGGCATTTGCAGGGACAGAAGTCCTCTTATATCTTCAGACTTATGGATACCTCACTGGAATACCCGCACCGGTAGCTCTAATTATGGCCTTATTTGTAGCTATGCTGCTCAGCGGAGGCTTAGGGGTCTTGATGGAACGAATTGCCTACCGACCCTTGCGCAATGCTCCCCGCTTGGTCCCACTAATTTCTGCGATTGGGGTTTCATTTTTTTTGCAGGATGCAGTTCGCCTAATTGAGGGATTATGGAAGAACGCCTTCTACCTGACGGCCCCTTCTATTTTTCCAGCTTCGATTGAGATTTCTACTAATTTGAAGCTGCCGGTTAAATCCCTGGTGGTTATGATTTCGGCGGTTATAATGATGGTGGGATTGCAAATGTTTGTAACCCGTACGAAATGGGGGAAAGCTATTCGTGCGGTGGCTCAAGATCGTGATACTTCGTCTCTAATGAGTATAAATGTCAATCGAGTTATTTCGCTTACATTCTTCATCGGTGCAGCCCTGGGCGGTGCCGCTGGAACACTTTTCGCCTGCCAGTATTCTTTAATTAATCCTTATGTGGGATTTATACTGGGTATAAAAGCATTTACCGCAGCAGTACTCGGGGGAATTGGAAGCATTCCCGGGGCGATGGCCGGGGGAATACTCCTGGGAATTCTGGAATCGGTTGGGGCAGCCGGCTTGGGCATTGCTACCAATGGGGCTATGGGAGCGGAATATAAGGATGTATTTGCTTTTGTGATTCTAATTGCCGTGTTGATTTTGAAACCCAGCGGTCTTTTCGGCGAAGAAACGGGGGACAAGGTTTAGATGGCTAAAATCAAATTATTAAACCAAATTAATCCGAAATACAAACTGGCCTTGCAGTGGGTTTTTGTCATTGGGGTCAACCTTTTGTTTTATCTCGACCCGCAGTCCGGTTTATTGTTTATACTCTTTCTGGGTTCTCTTTTTGTACTTTACCGTATGCCCGTATCTACCCGGCTGAAATATCCGGCCACATTGGTCATCCTGGCAGGGGTAATGCCTTTGGTGGGAATGCAAAATAGTTACTATTTTGATGTAATAACCCAGGTAGGAATTTATGCCGCTCTGGCTATAGGGCTTAATATTGTGGTCGGTTTTGCTGGCCTTTTAAATTTTGGCTATGTTGCCTTTTATGCTTTTGGGGCTTACCTGTACGCGATTTTTGCTACGTCTCAGGCGGCTAATTTTATTCCGGCGGCGGTAGCTCATTTCCCGCTGTCAGGTAATTGGTTCTGGGTTTTCCTGGTTGTGGGTGCTATTATGTCGGCTGGTTTGGGAGTCTTACTGGGGTTTCCCGTCCTGCGCCTGCGGGGCGACTACCTGGCTATCGTTACCCTAGGTTTTGCTGAGATAATTCGCATTGTTTTTAACAATTTAGATAAACCGATTAACATTACTAATGGCCCCAAAGGATTGTCTCCCATTGAACCTCCGGCTTTATTCGGGATGGTGTTAAATCAACCCATCCATTTTTATTTTATTGTATTAGGGGTTCTTATCCTCACAATTATCATAGCCCAGCGTCTGGATTCCTCCCGTATTGGCAGGTGCTGGGCGGCCATCCGGGAAGATGAATTGGCAGCCCGGAGTATGGGCGTTCCGGTGGTGAGGATGAAGCTCCTGGCTTTTGCTATTGGTGCCTCTTTTGCGGGTACGATGGGAGTTATTTTTGCGGCCAAGCAAACCTTTGTTGATCCATCCAGCTTTGGATTTATGGAATCCATTGGCATTTTATCAATGGTTATCGTGGGGGGGATGGGCAATATTGCCGGGGTTATCATTGGCGCGGTAGGGGTGGTCATGCTGCAGTTGAATGTCCTCAAGGAACTGTCCCAATACTTGGGACAATTAGCTGCGCAGGGTGTCATACATATACCTTCCCAGGTAGACCCAGCCAAGTACGAGAAGCTTATTTATGGCTTAATCTTAATACTGGCTTGTATCTACCGACCCCAGGGTTTGTTACCTGCCCATCGTTCATTGCCAAATTGGCTTAAGAAAAGTAAGCAGGATAAGGCTATAAATGGGACACAGGAGGATAACACGGATGTTACTTGAGGCGATAGGAATTAATAAATCCTTTGGAGGCCTGACCGCAGTCAATGATATAGATTTCTCGCTGGATGTGGGGCAGATTGCTAGTATTATTGGACCGAATGGAGCAGGTAAGACTACTTTCTTCAATATTATCAGTGGTTATTATATTCCTGATCGAGGGAAGATTATTTTTGATGATAGAGATGTTACCAAATTATCGCCGGAAAAAGTTGCCGCTTGTGGGATTGCCCGCACCTTTCAAAATATTCGGCTATTTCCGGATCTAATGGTGGTGGAAAATGTACTGGTGGGAATGCATTTGCATTTATCCTCCAATATAGCCAAGATTGTTTTCAACACTCGGGGGGTACGTACCGAAGAAGAGAAGGCTTATGAAGATGCGCGTAACCTTTTAGCTTATGCGGGGTTATCCGGCAAAGAGACTGAGCTGGCACGCAGCCTTTCTTATGGGGATCAGAGGCGGCTGGAGGTTGCCCGGGCTCTGGCGGTGAAGCCCAAATTGCTGCTCCTGGATGAGCCTACTGCTGGTATGAACCCAAGGGAAACCGATGAAATGAAAGAATTCATTTTGCATTTACGGGACGAGAGAAAGGTTACCATCTTGCTAATTGAGCATGACATGAAGGTGGTAATGGGAATATCTGACCATATTACCGTTCTAAACTATGGCATGAAGATCGCCGAAGGAAAGCCTCAGGAAATCAGGGATAACCCTGAAGTAATCAAGGCTTACCTGGGTCAGGAAGCTGTTTAAGGAGGCCAAAGAATGACTCCGGTTCTTAGTTTACAGGAGGTTGAAACATATTATAGCGAAATTAAGGCGCTGCAAGGGGTTTCGCTGGATGTACAGGAAGGGGAAATCGTTAGTCTGATTGGCAGCAACGGAGCGGGGAAGACTACGACACTCCGAACGATCTCCGGGCTTCTAAAGCCCCGTAAGGGCAGAATTTTCTTTCGGGGAAAAAGCATTGAGGTTCTTCCGGCTCACGAAGTGGCGGGCATGGGAGTCGCCCATGTTCCTGAGGGCAGGAAGATTTTCCCTCGCTTGACTGTACAGGAGAATTTAGAAATGGGGGCCTTCCGTATTACGGACAAGGCTCGCATCAAGACTAACATGGAGCGAGTTTTCGAGTTATTCCCGCGTATGGAAGAGCGACGCCGCCAAAAGGGAGGCACCTTAAGCGGGGGTGAACAACAGATGTTGGCGATGGGGCGAGCACTGATGAGCGAACCTGATATTCTGCTGTTGGACGAACCATCCATGGGGCTCGCGCCTTTGTTGGTAGATCATATATTTCAGGTGATTAAAACCCTTAATTCGTCGGGGATGACCATTCTGTTAGTAGAGCAGAATGCTCTTAAAGCGCTTAAAATAGCCAATCGCGGCTATGTCCTGCAAACCGGCCGAGTAGTACTAACCGGCAGGGGCAGTGAGCTGCTTGACAATACGTTGGTTAAGGAAGCTTATCTGGGTTAAACCGTTGCTGCAAGCTGCCAAGGTGTCAGTATAAATAAACGGAAAATGTCATAACTGCTGAAACTAACCCTCTGAGTCAGAGGGTTTTTATTTGAGGTAACAGACATTATTGGACTTAAACGATAAAAAGTGAAAAAGCATGAAAAGACAAGTATAATTACAGATGGGAGTAAGGGAAGACAAGTCAGTTTAATTGAAATCATAATTTACATACATTTAAGGGGTTTGGCCATTATGCAGCTACATATTTTAGCCAGTGGCAGCACTGGGAACGCTGCGTTGATTGAATTAGGAGGACGAAAACTATTAATTGATGCAGGTATCAGTGCCCGCCGTATCGAGCGCGGTCTGGCCGGGGTAGGGATCTCGGTGTCTGATTTGGATGGAGTATTAATAACTCATGAACATTCCGACCATATTAAAGGGATACGGACTTTGGTGAAAAGACACCGCCTGCCGGTGTATGCCCGGTCTGCCACCTGGGAAGCGATAAACAAGCATAATGAGATTCCCTCCGAGTGCCGCCGGGAACTGGGTGAACGTTTGGATATAGGAGCGGTAAAAATCGTGCCTTTCCCGATTTCTCATGATGCGGTGGACCCGGTCGGGTTTTGTTTCTATTATCAAAATATAAAATGGGTTATAGCGACTGATCTGGGGGTAATCACCCGGGGTGCAGCCGAGGCGCTGGCCTACGCTGATGTGGCAATTTTAGAGGCCAATCATGATCTTGAAATGCTGCAAACCGGGCCGTATCCTGCTTTTTTAAAACAACGGATTAGAAGTAAACATGGTCATTTATCCAACCATGACGCGGGACAAATCCTGGCTCATATTCCCCGGCAACGAGTTATGCAGGTGTTTCTGGCTCATTTGAGCCAACAGAATAATCATCCTCACCTGGCGGAAAGGACAGTCAGCCAGGTTCTGCAGAAGAGTGGATGTGAGGTTGGGGAGGAAATAGTCCTCCATCGCACCTATCCTGATTATGCGGTCAGTATGGTCGAATAAGGAGAAGCTAGCTGGCAGGAGGTTACCATGACACTGTTCAATACTGGTTCTCAGTATATAAACTATTTATTTGTATTTAATATCATCCTGGCGTTAATATTGGTAGGTTTTGAACGCCGCAATCCTACAGCAACCCTGAGCTGGCTGCTGGTAATGCTTTTTTTGCCCGGATTTGGATTCGTATTATATTTGTTCCTGGGCCAGGATCTGCGTAAGAAGCGCCTGTTTTATATTAAAGAAGGTGAGGAACGGGAGATTTACCCCCTTGTACAACAACAGGAAGAACATTTTCATAATAACCAGTTAATATTCAATGACACCCGCATTCAAGAATACCGAGAACTTATCCACCTACATTTGAATAACCAGGCTTTATATACTCAGGATAACAGTATTCAGATATTTCAAGAAGGCAATGATTTGTTTCGGGAAATAATAGCAGCGATAGAGCGAGCGGAAAGATATATCCATATTGAGTACTATATCATTCGCAATGATAATCTGGGGCGATCGATATTGGATGCGCTGGTTCGGAAAGCCTCGGCGGGGATAGAAGTTAAACTTTTGTATGACGGGATGGGGTGCATGTACCTGCCCCGGAATTTTTTCAAACCGCTGCTTGAGGCCGGGGGGAAAACGGCGATCTTTTTTCCACCTCTTCTACCTTATATAAATTTAAGAATAAACTATCGTAATCATCGGAAGATTTGTCTGATTGACGGCCTGGATGGATTTACCGGGGGATTTAACATTGGGGATGAGTATCTGGGTATATCCAAAGAGTTTGGCCATTGGCGGGATACCCATATTCGCATAAAAGGCAGTGCTCTGGATGAACTGGAATTGAGGTTCTTGTTAGACTGGCGCTATGCATCCCATGACAACTTTATGGCTGAAGACAGGTATTTTCCAACCCGTGTTCCCCAAGGTGATACCGGAGTCCAGATCGTATCCAGCGGTCCCGACTCCAAGTGGAGTGCTATTAAGAACGGCTACCTGAAGATGATCAGCAGTGCCCGGCGCAATATTTATCTGCAAACCCCTTATTTTGTGCCGGACGACAGTATCCTGGAGGGATTAAGAATCGCGGCTTTATCAGGAATAGAGGTTTGCTTGATTATTCCCGGTAAACCGGATCATTATTTTGTTTACTGGGCATCGCTTTCCTACGTAGGGGAATTGCTGGAAGCGGGGGTGCGCTGCTTTACATATAACCGAGGATTTATTCATAGTAAGTTAATTGTGATCGATGGGTTGGTGAGTACAGTAGGAACTGCCAATATAGACATAAGAAGCTTTGATCTTAATTTTGAGGTAAATGCTTTCATATATGACGAAAAGGTAAGTCAGGAATTTGAAGCCGCCTTTATTAAAGACCTGGAAGACTGCACCGAAATTACCATGGCGGACTACCTGAGCAGGTCGCTGGCAGTGAGGACCAAAGAAGCCTTTTGCCGCCTGTTATCGCCTCTGCTATAGGAGCGTATACCCAAACATAAAGCACGGATGGGCTATAGTTGCCATTTATAAAGAGATACTCACCGCGGATTGAAACCGTTAAGCAACAAACTACTTAACTGACGCGCTGTTTCTTCAAAGGTCAGGTTGTTAGCCAGGACAAAGTCAGGATTCAAAACTGCCTGAATAGACGCCAGGATTACTGCCGAAACAATGCGGGGATCTACCTCGCTTATGGGAGAGGATTCTTCGTTGCTGTTGATAAAATCCAGGACGGATACTATCCGATCCAATCGGAAGCGGTCAATCTTTTGCCAAAGATGGGGGTAGTAAACCCTTAAATCATTTAAGCTGTGAGGATTGGCCACAAACTGGCCGTGCATAAACAGGTAGTTCAGCAAGCCAGATAAAATTCGGGCCGGTTCTTTTTCAGTTTGTAGAAGGTGGTCGGCTTCAGACGACACCTCATCCATAAATGCGTACAGGGTTGCTTCGATAATTGCTTCTTTGCCCGTAAAATATCTATAGACCGTTCTTTTACTGACTCCGGCTCGGGCTGCCAGTTCATCCATATTAATATTGTGCAATCCTCGCTCCCGGGATAGATCCCGGCAGGCGCTTATAATTTTATCTTTAATACCCATATAAACCTTCCCTATTAAGCTATTTTCTTCTTAAACTTGATGACACTGATGGTCAGGAAAACCAGAGAAAACACCAGTAAGACAGTTACCTGTCCCATAAGGTACTGGTAACCAATACCCTTCAGAATTATGCCCCGGATGATATCCAGGTAATAAGTCAACGGGATTACCGCACTTATATAATAGATGACACGCGGCATGGCATCACGGGGAAAGAGAAAACCGGACAGAAGAATACTGGGCAACATCACAAAGAAGGATAATTGGAAAGCCTGCATCTGGTTCTTAGCAATGTTGGAAATCATTAGCCCCAGACCCAATGAGGCGGTAATAAAGAACAGAGTGAGCAAATATAGCTGGAGAAGGCTTCCCCGGATGGGAACCCCGAAAACCAATACTCCCACCAATAAGGCTACCGTTATCTGCATATATCCCATGACTATATAAGGCACTATTTTACCGATCATTAGTTCATAAGATTTGATGGGTGTGACCATTAGTTGTTCCAGGGTGCCACGTTCCCTTTCGCGTACTATCGCGACGGCAGTCAAAATCATCATGGTAAGGGTAACGATTATACCCAGAATAGCAGGAACCATATAGTAAGCCGTAATCCCATCCGGATTGTACCAAGGTCGAACTCGTATATCATAGGGAGCGCCGCTGAGATGCAGCTTGTTAAAGATCACTTGCTGGGACTTAATCAGGCCGATGGAATTGGCGATAGCGATGGCTTGATTGGCGACCATATTGTCGCTGGCGTCTACTATTACCTGCAGGGGAGCCGAGATACCACTTCTAACATTGTCAGCAAAATCGGGCGGAAAGATAATGCCCACCTTGGCTTGACCGCTGTCAATCTTCTGAGTTACATCAGCATAGCTGCCTGCCGCATAGTTTATATTAAAATAGCCGGAGGCGGTGAAAGAACTAAGCATATCGCGGCTTTCTGCGGATAGCGACTGGTCAAAAACCACCGTCGAAATATGTTTCACCTCGGTTTGAATCGCATAACCGAACAATAATAGCTGTACCAGCGGAATCATGAAAACCAGGGCGAGGGTCATACGATCTCTAGTCATCTGTAATACTTCTTTTTTCATCACTGCCAGGATTCTGCTCATGCTCCCAGTGCTCCTTTCTTTCCCCTTTTTGCCAGGGTTATAAAAACATCTTCCAGTGTCGGCATTATCGGCCGGGGCGGAACGCCGGTAAAATCCTGCAGGGCAGCCAGGTCTGATGGCGAGCTGAGCAGGACATGGATGAAGGCTCCATACATACTACACTCACGGACATAAGGCAGCGTCTCTATGCTTTTTAGATGTTCCATGGGATGAGGCAATTCCAGTTCCACCATCTGGCCCTGGATAACACTTTTTTTTAAATTGTCCGGGGTATCCAAAGCTAAGAGCCTTCCCTCAGACATAAAGGCAATCCGGTCACAGCGCTCCGCCTCATCCATAAAATGGGTGGTAACAATAACGGTGGTGCCCTGGTTGGAGAGATTTTGAATGATGTTAAAAAATTGCCGCCGACTGGTGGGACTGACTCCGCTGGTAGGCTCATCCAGAAAAACCATTTCTGGGCGGGAAATAATCGCACAACATAAAGCCAAACGCTGCTGCCAGCCTACACTGAGGTTGGCTACGAGATCATTCGAGTACTCAGCAATATCAGCCAGTTTAAGCATCTCGCCAATCCGCTCGGCACGATGATTGTAGGGAATGCTGTAAATGCCGGCATAGAAGGCCAAGTTATCTTTAACGCTCAAATCTTCATATAGACTGAATTTCTGCGACATATAACCAATCTTACTTTTTATTTTCTCCACTTCTCGCAAGAGATCATAACCCAATACGGTGGCACTGCCTGAACTGGGCTGCAGGATTCCGCACAACATACGAATAGCCGTGGATTTGCCTGCTCCATTGGCGCCCAGAAAACCGCAGACTTCCCCGGGATGTATATTCATGGTCAAACTATCTACGGCCGTAAAACTGCCGAAGACCCGGGTTAATCCCTGACTCTCTATCGCATATTCCATTATATTGCCTCCTTTTCAGCTAGGAGAACAAACACGTCTTCCATCGAGGGAGGGACTTCCTCAATGGATGTCAGGGGGATGTTCTTTTCGTGCAGGTAATTTTCCACCGCTGCTATTGCTCCGGGAATATCATCTACCACGACCTGGTACTTGTAACCAAAAAAAGAAACATCCAATACTTTAGGCAAGTTATTCAGCATATTAGGATCCCGGGATTCAGCTCTAACTTCGAGAATGCGGTGAGTAAAGGATTTTCTCAGCCCGGCGGGAGAATCGTTGGCTTTGATTCGCCCCTGGTTAATGAAGGCCACCCGGTTGCACAGCTCGGCTTCGTCCATATAGGCGGTCGAAACCAAGACGGTCATACCTTCCTGATTTAAATAGTACAAAATTTTCCAGAATTCCTTGCGCGATTCTGGATCCACTCCATAAGTCGGCTCATCCAAAATAAGAAGTCTAGGGCGGGTAATAAGGGCGCAGGTTAAGGCCAGTTTTTGTTTCATTCCTCCGGACAGATTATCAGCAAAGCGTTGTTTGAAATCACTCAGGTTTGTTAGAGATAGGATTTCATTGGCGCGTTCCTCGATCGTATGTTTATCTAGTTTGTACATAGCGGCGAAGAAGGAAATGTTTTCCATGATGGTCAGATCCCCATATAAACTGAAGCGCTGGGGCATATAACCCAGGTTTTTCTTGGCATGTTCCATTTCCTGGGGTGAAAAGCCCATCAGAGAAACTTCCCCTGCAGTCGGGGTGATTAATCCACATATCATACGCAAGAGGGTGGTTTTGCCTGCGCCATCCGGACCTACCAGGCCAAAGATATCGCCGGCTGTCACCTGCAGATCAACCCCGTCCACCGCGGGTACTTTGCCAAATGATTTGCTTAAACCGCTGGTAATAATCATTTCTTTAGCTCCGGTCAAAAACAACGTCAGCCGGCATACCCGGTTTTAATACTGAATTCTGATTATCGTCTACCGTTATTTTTACGGCAAAAACCACATTGGTTCTTTCTTGTTTAGTCTGGATGGTCTTGGGCGTAAACTCTCCTTGGGAGGCTATATTGCTGACGGTTCCTATAAATTGAGTTGGGTCTCCACTGACGGTAAAGTGTACTTTCTGACCTAGTTTTACCGCCGGAAGATCATCAGTAGGAATATAGACTTTTATCCAGAGTCGGTTTAAATCAGCGATAGTGCCCAGAGATGTGCCCATAGCAACGAACTCACCCGGTTCATAATTTCTGCTCAGGACAGTTCCGTCAATAGGACTATTGATTTTCAAATCATCCAACATGGCTTCAGTCGCTTTCAAAACCGCTTTCGTACGTTCAACCTCGGTTGCAGCGCCACTTATCTGCGACGGCCGGGTGCCCGCCTGCAGTAAAGTTAGTCCGGCTTGAGCAGCTTCCAGCAGGTTTTTCTTAAGGTCGGCATTTACATGGGACTGATCCACTTCTTGCTGAGAGATTGCCCCGGCCTGAAATAGCTGCTCTGCCCGCGCTAAATCCTGGTTGGCTTTATCCAAGTTGATTTGCGCCATATTAACGTTGGTAACTGCTGTTTCAATTTCTGGAGCCCGCGCACCCGAAACCAAGTCATTTAGTTTGGCCTGTGCTTCTACAACTCCCAGCGCATCTCTTTCCTGCTGGGCGGCGATATCACTGCGGGTAAGCTCCGCCAAGGACTGATCCTTGTGAACGGTATCACCTTCCTGGAAAAACAGAGTTTTTATTGTGCCCGCAGCTTTTACATTCAAATCAACCGTAGTGGCTTCAATGGTACCGGTAGCTAAAATACTAGAATTGGCAGTTGGGAAATATTTAATATAAGCCCAATAGGAAACTCCCGCTAATAGGACCAATAGCAATACCAGCGGGGCCAATTTACTCTTTTCCTGCAAATTAATCACTCCCAATTCTACGGTAAATCTGTTTTAGATCAATTAATCGGATATTACGCAGAGATTATTTATTAGGATCATTTCGGGGACGAAGTGGTATATATATAACGGGTAAACTGATGGCGCTGTTTCAGTATACATGGTGACATAATAGCACCTAATGGGTAATATGTCTATACCGCTTTTCATACACTTTTAACTTATATTTATCATGAACGGGTCTAACTTGATGGGTAGAATAAAAGGGTTATTTTTATGAAAACAGCTTAATGTAGCCGGTCGGGGTATCGATTCATAAATTGTAGTCCTCAATAAATAAAATAATGCGATCATATGTCATCCTATTTTTTTTAGTGTAATAGGATCATTAAAACTTGTATAATTAAGACAATCGTACTTATTGCGACAACCTGCAGATCAACCTCAGTAACGTGTGCGACGCGCGTGACTTTTGCCTGCTGGTGATGTATTATTACACGGAGCTTTTATATAACAGTAGCGATTATTTGGGACCCTTTTATACGTCGGGTTCAATAGCATTACATAGCAGATCCGCAGCACACAACTTAAGGAGGTCTACAATGGATCCTATTCAAAAAATCCGGGATGGTTTGAGAAATTTACTGGTTAGTGCCTTGGAAAAATCTCGAGCAGAGGGGTTGATCACATTTGACAGTCTGCCCGATTTTGTTATTGAGGTGCCGCGCGATGAGGGACATGGTGACTTTTCCAGTAATGTAGCCATGCTTATGGCCCGGTCAGCCCGGATGGCTCCCCGCAAGATTGCTGAGATAATAGTTACGCAAATAGATAGAAAACTCATGCCGGAACTGCAGAACGTTGAGATAGCCGGTGCCGGGTTTATCAATTTTTTTCTCGATCAGTCATGGCTTTATGACCTGCCCGCGTTGGTAATTGGCATGGGTGACCGTTACGGCAGCAGTCCCAGGCAGAACCTCAAGGTGCAAGTAGAGTTTGTCAGCGCCAATCCAACCGGCAATCTACATATGGGGAACGCCCGAGGAGGAGCTATAGGAGATACCCTAGCCAATGCATTGTCATTTGCAGGTTTCGATGTTGAGCGAGAATTCTATATAAACGATGCCGGTAACCAGATCGAAGTATTCGCCCAATCTCTGGAAGCCAGATATCTGCAGCTGATGGGGGCTAAGATTGAATTTCCGGATAATGGCTATGCTGGTCAGGATGTGGTAGATACGGTTAAGAATATTATCCGTGACTACAAAGATGCACTGCTGGTTATGAGTTCTGAGGAACGCCAAAAGTTTGTGGTTAATTATGCCCTCAAAGAAAAAATAGAGTATATTAAAACCACCCTGAGTAATTTTGGTATAAATTATGATGTTTGGTTTAGCGAGACATCTTTACACGCATCAGGTCAGGTTAATGAGGTAATCGATTACCTTAGGGAAAAAGGGTTCATTTATGAGGAAGATGGGGCCTTGTGGTTTAAGTCAACCCTTTTTGGTGATGAAAAGGATGAGGTGGTAATACGGGCAAATGGGCTGCCGACCTATTTTGCTACTGATATAGCTTACCATCGGGATAAATTTAGACGAGGTTTCGATCGGGTAATAAACGTTTGGGGTGCTGATCACCATGGTCATGTAGCCCGAATGAAAGGGGCCGTTCAAGCCCTGGGTTATGATGCAGGTAGGTTGGATATACTCTTAATGCAGCTAGTAAGGCTATATCGAGGGGGCATCGTAGTCCGCATGTCCAAACGCACCGGTACCACCATCTCGCTGGATGAATTGATCGAGGATGTGGGCAAAGATGCAGCGAGATTCTTCTTTGTGATGCGCAGTCCCGACAGCCAGATGGATTTTGATATGGACCTGGCCAAGGAAAAGGGTCAGGACAACCCGGTATATTATGTACAGTATGCCCATGCCCGTATCCAGAGCATTTTCCGCCAGGCCGCCGCCGCCGGGGTGGAAAGAAAAAGGGTGGAAGAAGTGGATTTTTCAGTTCTGGGGATCGAGGAAATGCAGCTCTTGAGAAAAATTGCGGACTTTCCTGAAGAAATTGCCATTGTCGCTCGGACTATGGCCCCGCAGAGAATTGCCCGTTATATTTTAGATTTAGCCGGGTTATTCCATAGTTTTTATAACCATCATCGAGTTTTGAATGATAACCAGTCTTTACAGGATGCACGTCTGCTCCTTATGGAAACGACCCGGATCACGATTAAAAATGCTTTGACTATACTGGGTGTATCTGCACCCGATCAAATGTAGGAGGGATTATATGCAACACCGGAAAAAAAGCGAAGCTGATTGGGCTATGGAAATTCTTACTCAAAGACAAGAACCGGTTTTTTATGATGAATTAACCAGAGAAATTGCCAAGCGGATGGGCAAACAATTGGATGCGGTTACCCTGACTTCTATTTATACACGTATCAATCTGGACAACCGACTGGTTTATCAGGGAGATGGTTTCTGGTATTTTGATGCCAGCAAGATATACCGAGAGGTCTAAGAATGAAGATAAGGTGGCGTGGCCATTCTTCATTCATTATTGAAACTGAGGATAAAATAGTTGTCACAGACCCCTTCAATGCAGACTATGGTTACCCCATGACGCCGGTCACAGCAGATATTGTAACCGTAAGCCATGATCACCGTGATCATAACGCGGTGGCGACTATTGATGGTCAGCCCCGGATTATCTTGGGTACTGGCACGGTCGAGATGGAAGGGATAAGCATAACCGGCATTGCATCATACCATGACGGCAATGCCGGTCGGGAACGTGGGCTTAACACCATTTTCAAGATTTCAGCAGAAGGCTTGGGACTGGTGCACCTTGGCGATTTAGGGCAGATGCTATCTGCCCAGCAGGTGAGGGAAATAGGATCTGTAGACGTTTTACTGGTGCCGGTGGGAGGGAGATATACCATTGATGCAGGAGAGGCTGTGGGGATTGTGCAGACATTGCAGCCCAAGATTGTAATCCCCATGCACTTTGCCACCCCCCATCTATCCTTTGCCTTGGCTCCGGTTGAGGAGTTTATATCACATTATGATACGGTTATAAAAAAACCGTATTTGGAAGTTAATTCGTACAACCTCGGGCTGGACCAAAGAATCATCATCCTTGATTATTAAGAGACTATTCAAAGCTTTGAGAACGAAGTATGAGCTAAGAAAAAAACCGGAGTAAATGGCTAGATTATTTTTTGATAGTCTCTAAGGGTTGACCTCCTCAGTCCAGGCAGGGTAAAATTCAATAGGTTGGGATAATTAGTTGCGGGAAAGCGAGGTCAGGTTAAGTGACAAAGTATATATTTATTACCGGTGGCGTAGTTTCTTCGTTAGGCAAAGGAATTACGGCTGCCTCACTGGGCAGGCTCTTAAAAAGCAGGGGCCTAAAAGTGGCATTGCAGAAATTTGACCCCTATATTAATGTTGATCCCGGCACGATGAGTCCCTACCAGCATGGTGAGGTATATGTCACTGACGATGGGGCAGAAACCGATTTAGATGTAGGCCATTATGAACGTTTTGTAGACGAGAACCTTACCCAGTATGCCAATTGTACTACGGGAAGAATATATCAGACGGTGCTCGATAAAGAACGGCGGGGCGATTACCTGGGACAAACAGTCCAAGTTATTCCGCACATAACTAATGAAATTAAAGAACGGGTCATGCTGATAGAGAATAAAGCCCATCCAGATGTAGTAATCAGCGAAATTGGCGGTACCGTCGGCGATATAGAGTCCCTGCCCTTTCTCGAAGCCATTCGCCAGTTAAAATATGAACTGGGTAAAGACCGGGTTATGTACATACATGTTACCTTAATCCCCTACATAAAAGCCGCCGGAGAATTGAAGACTAAACCCAGTCAGCACAGTGTTAAAGAATTGCGCAGTATTGGGATACAGCCGGACATACTGGTGTGCCGGACGGTAAAGGATCTATCTGAAGATATCAAAGCTAAATTGGCTTTGTTTTGCGATGTAGATAGGGAAGCGGTTATTCAATTGAAAGATGCCGAGAGCATTTATGAAGTTCCTTTAATGCTGGCGCAGGAGGGTCTGGACCGAGAGGTCATTAAGCGCTTGGGGCTTACCTGTGGGGAAGCCGATCTGGTTGAGTGGGCTGAGATGGTGAAACGGATCGGGCAAGTGGATAAAAAGGTAACAGTCGCTCTGGTAGGGAAATATGTTGAACTCCAGGATGCATATCTTAGTATTAATGAATCACTACACCATGCCGGATTTCAATATAATTGCGAAGTTGATATTAAGTGGATATTTGCGGAAGACATTGAGAAATTGGGCCCCGACCAATTACTGGCCGGAGTGGATGCAATCTTGGTGCCGGGCGGTTTTGGTGAGCGGGGAATTGAAGGTAAGATTGCCACAGCCGGCTACGCCCGCCAGAAAAAAATTCCATTTCTAGGGATCTGCCTGGGAATGCAGTGTGCAGTAATTGAATTCGCCCGCAATGTGTGCGGTTTTACGGGGGCCAACAGTTCTGAATTCGATACCGGTACTGCGTATCCGGTAGTACATCTCATGTCAGAGCAGGAGAACATTGCGAATAAAGGCGGAACCATGCGACTGGGAGTTTATCCTTGTGTAATTGAGCCTGGAACCATGGTTCGTGAAGCCTATGGACAGGAGTTTATAAACGAAAGACATCGCCACCGCTATGAGATTAATAACATATACCGCCAGGACCTCGAAAAGAATGGGTTAAAAATATGCGGACTATCTCCTGACAGAAATTTGGTGGAGATCATTGAGTTGCCAGGGCATCCCTGGTTTGTGGGCTGCCAATTCCATCCTGAATATAAATCCCGGCCCAACCGACCACACCCATTGTTCCTGGGGTTAATAAAAGCGGCAATTAAATAGTGTAAAAGCGAGCGGGAAGCTCGCTTTTTTGCAAGCATACCTCCTATTTATTATGGTAAGACTAACAAGGAGACCGATAATATGAGGAGAATAATCATGTTTACGACCAGAATTATCGATATAAAAGAAAAGAATCGCTATAGTGATTTTGTGCGACTGCACCCCAAAGGACATTTCCTGCAAACATGGGAATGGGGAGAGGTGAAGCGGGGGATGGGGTGGTTGCCTTTGCCATTGGTTCTGGAACAAGATGGAGAAATAAGAGGATCTTTACTTATTTTAAAAAGAAGATTGCCCCTACCAGGAATAAAACGATGTATATTTTATGCTCCACGCGGTCCGGTAGTGGACATAAAAAGCCGGGAGCACTGCCAGACCCTTTTTGCTGGAGCCGAGCGTGCCGCTCGCGATCATGGGGCTATATTTCTAAAGATCGATCCTGATGTACCTACTGATAATAGTGATTTCAAGGATATCTTGCGCCAATGTAAATTCCAGCGCAACGATACCGGACTTGATTTTGAAGGGGTACAGCCGGCATTTGTCTTTCAATTAGATATTTCCCCGTCAGCCAGCCAATTACTTGCAAACATGCATAGTAAGACTCGCTACAATATAAAGCTGGCCTCGAAAAAGGGCGTAACCATTAGACAAGCCGAGGGTAAGCAAGAGTTACCCTCCTTTTATGCGATTCTGCAGGAGACCGCAGCCCGAGACCATTTCCTGATCCGGGGTTATGAGTATTTTGAAATGATATGGGATCAAATGGTGGAGAATGGAATGGCGCAAATATTTCTGGCTGAATTTGAGGGACGGGTTGTATCGGCAACATTGGCTCTAATCCTGGGGAGAAAGGCTTGGTATCTATATGGGGCTTCCAGTAACGATTATCGCAATGTTATGCCCAATTATCTTATCCAATGGGAAATGATCCGCTGGGCTCAGGAGCAGGGCTGTACGGTTTATGATTTTCGAGGGGTGTCCGGGGATTTAGACGAGAACAATCCGCTTTATGGCCTGTATCGTTTCAAAAAGGGCTTTAATGGGGACCTTATTGAATTTATAGGCGATTGGGACAGGGTTTACTCGCCTACCTTATATTTCGCATGGACCAGAGTTTTGCCCTTCTATAAGAACGTAAGTCGCGGAGTATTGAAGAAAAGGGGTTGACATTGTACTCCAGAGAGGACTGGCGAGATAATGGATAAATGGATTGAAATTAATATGGATGCGGTCAGGCACAACCTTTTGGAAGTAATGTCCTTGCTGGAGGGAAAAACGAGATTAATTGCCGTAGTTAAAGCTAATGCCTATGGACATGGAGCCGCAGCAATTGCGCGGATTCTCTGCCAGAATGGGGTAGATTTTCTGGGAGTCAGCTTCTTTTATGAAGCGATGCAGTTAAGGAGTGCGGGGATAAAAGCAGATATCCTGATGTTCAGTCCGCTAGTTAGTGAAGCAGATGTTAAGGATTCGATCAGGAACCACCTGACTCTCACCATTGGATCGGATAATGACCGTGAACTCCTGGAAAGAGTATGCACCCTAAAAAACATACAAGTGAAAGTACACCTGAAGATAGAGACCGGCTTGGGACGTTTTGGTTTAAACGAGGAAGATGCCGTTACCGTCTGCCGACGATTGTTCCCAAATAAGCAGGTGCAAGTGGAGGGTATATATACCCACGCGGCTGACCCAACTTCACACGATTATACCATGCAGCAGTTTCAGAAATTCATGCAGGTAGTAAATCGATTAGAACGAGAGGGCTTTGTTATCCCGATCAAACATGTGGCTAATAGCGCGGTGGTTCTACGTTCACCTGACATGTACCTTGATGCAGTTCGCATCGGGACACTCTTATCGGGGCAGCATCCGGTCGGTAATTTCCCCACGCGTTTACAGTTGCAGGATCCTTACCGCTTCAAGAGTCGCATTATTTCACTCCAGACGCTGCCCCAAGGAAGCTTCCTTGCCTACTATCGCTCCTACCAGTTAAAACGAACAGCTCAAATTGCAGTGATACCGGTGGGGTTTAATGATGGACTGGCGGTGGAGGTAGCCAACCAGCCGCGCGGATTTTTAGATATGTTAAAAAAGCTGGCTAAAATGATACTTGGTTATTATAATGTAAGCCGCTTTAATCTATATGTAACTATAAAAGGCAAGGAATACCCTATTCGCGGGAAAGTATTTATGCAGATGGCACTGGTGGAAATCCCCTTGGTTGACGAGGTAAAAATAGGCGATGAGGTAGAGGTGCCGGTGCGCAAAACTCTGGCTTCTCCCAATATAAACAGGTTGTATGTTCGGGATGGAGAGACGGAACCAATGGCTTTTGATGAAGGTGGGCAAGCCTTGTAAAAGCCCGAGAATATACAGCAAAATGGGGAAACATGGAAATAATGATAAAAATAACCCATAAACCCAGGAAATACATTTAACGCAGTGGTAATATTTGGTATAATGAGCTTGGGTTAATGTAGGCTGAATTTATTTAGGCAGAAGCAGCTTTAAATATATGATAGGATTGGGGGTATTGGGGATGAGAGGTAAGATATTGATTGTGGACGATCAAAAAGGGGTTAGACGTCTCTTGGAAGAACTTTTCAAGAAAGAAGGCTGGAATGTCAGGATTGCCGGGGATGGTCTGGAGGCAATTGATAAGGTCGAAGAGATGGTTCCTGACCTCATATTGATGGATGTAAAAATGCCTAATATGAATGGCTTGGAAGCGACTCATGAAATCATGGAAAGAAATCCCGACATCCCCATAATCATGATGACCGCCTACGGAGAAATTGAAGTAGTCAAACAAGCATTGGATGCAGGGGTTAAAAGGTGCATCAGCAAACCTTTTGACATTATGGTGCTCCGAGATTTGGTTAATCAATTGATGATAGAAATGGCATCATAGAATTACAGTTGATCACCAGTTTAGAATACTTATGCTGTCAACCCTGATTATTTATATCATTATCGGTTAAAGTAGCGTAGTATTACTTTGTCTTCAATCGTAATACTGTATGGCTCAATCCTCCGCTTTGTCCTGCAGAGATTTACCGCGACGAATAATACCCTGAATTAGGATTGAAAGTGTTCAGATGTATACGCAGCGGATTTAGTTCGGTAATGTATGACGGATCCAAACTTCCGCTGGAGGAGAATATCGCCATTCACTAACAAAGTTCTGGAGATAACCTGACCGATAGGGAGTATCAGTTGAAGCAGAACTGGGTAAAATAGGAGGTGCGGAAGATGACGTGCATGTGAGCGACCGAGAAGCCATGTATACTGACCCTGAGGAAGCACGCTATTTTGTGGAAAAGACTGGTATCGAGAGTTTGGCTATTGCAATTGGTACTGCCCATGGACAATACAATTGACCCTCGTAAACTGCTGGGCCCGGCCCGGGATGCGGCGGTAGCCATAATTAGAGAAAAAAATCAGAGTTTTTGGTAGTTCCGGCAAAGCTTAAAGGCTGCGAAAGAGATACCACATTATGCTCCTCTATTTTTCCTACATTCCAAATAGTTTTTCCTGAAAGGAGTGTTTTTTTGCGAATTTTTATTGATTCTGCTAACATAGAAGAAATAAAAGAGATTAATGATATGGGATTTTTGGATGGTGTAACCACTAACCCAAGTCTGGTTGCCAAAGAAAAGAAAGACTATCCCACGGTGGTCAAACAAATCTGCAGTATTGTAAACGGACCGATAAGCGCGGAGGTCCTTGGCTTGGATCTCGAATCCATGATCAGGGAAGCCCACGATCTGGCTGCTATTCATCCCAATGTAGTAATCAAAATACCAATGACAGAGGTTGGGCTACAAGCCATTAATATTTTGGCAGGAGAGAATATCCGTACCAATGCCACCCTGATATTTTCTGCTGCCCAGGCCCTGTTGGCTGCTCGCGCCGGAGCCAGTTTTGTAAGTCCTTTTCTGGGCCGGGTTGATGACAATGGGAATAACGGGTTGATCTTGCTGGAGGAAATTGTTAGTATCTTTAACCAATTCGAGCTTTCTACCGAGGTTATAGCTGCAAGTATAAGACATCCCATACATTTTATTGAAGCTGCCCGGATTGGTTCCCATATTGCTACCGTTCCTTACGCTATTATCAAACAGATGATTAAACATCCACTAACTGATGCAGGTATTGAAAAATTTATGAATGATTGGAAGCAGGCGTTCTAAGAACTGGGGGGGTTTGTTGTGGAGAGAGAATTAGCTCTTGAGTTTGCAAGAGTGACCGAAGCTGCTGCGCTGGCAGCGGCCCGCTGGGTGGGCAGAGGCAATAAGGATGCAGCTGATGATGCTGCCGTTACGGCGATGCGAGTGATGTTTGATACAGTATCCATCGATGGGATGGTTGTCATCGGTGAGGGAGAGATGGATGAAGCCCCGATGCTGTACATAGGGGAAAGGGTCGGACTGGGAGTTCCGCCTCAAGTCGATATTGCGGTTGACCCCCTGGAAGGAACCAACATTGTTGCTAAAGGTCTTACCGGGGCTATTGCGGTATTAGCATCAGCTCCCCGGGGGAGTTTGCTGCATGCCCCTGATATGTATATGGATAAAATCGCGGTAGGGCCCCTATGCAAGGGAAGGGTTTTCCTGGACGCACCCGTTAAGGAGAATATGCGTCAGGTAGCGAAAGCTTTGGACAAGTCGCTAAGTGAAGTAACCGCAGTTATATTGGATCGCGAGCGCCATCAGGGTATTATTGAAGAAGTTCGCAGCACCGGAGCCCGCATTAAACTAATTTCCGATGGTGATGTTTCTCCAGGAGTAGCTACTGCCTATCCGGATTCAGGGGTAGATATACTGCTAGGGATCGGAGGAGCACCAGAAGGAGTGATTACCGCGGCCGCCCTAAAGTGCCTGGAAGGTGACTTTCAAGCCCGATTGGTTCCCGAAAATGACGATGAAATACGTCGCTGTCACGAGATGGGTATAAAAGACACTAAACAATTATTTTCCATTGATGAACTGGTTAAATCAGACGATGTAATATTTGTAGCGACTGGTATTACTGATTCATTTTTACTCAAGGGAGTAACATATTTACAGGGACATGCCATTACCCAAACAATAGTAATGAGGAGTAAATCAGGAACCGTCAGATTTATTGAAGCCAATCATCGCCTCGATAAAAAACCTTTATTTAGTGATCATCGCATCAAACTCCGGATGGAGTAGTAGTACCTCACATTCGGTGCAATTCTTTTCCCTGGTGATTTCCATCAAAGTTACAACTATGTGAATATATAGAGAGGAGCAACAAGTTGAATATATCCGAATTGGAAAATAAGACCATGCTGGAATTGTACCAGATTGCCAGGGATGTCAATTTGGGCGGCTATTCCAAACTGCGCAAAAAAGAATTAGTGTTCGAGATTACTAAAGCCCTGACTCATTCTAATGAACTGCTGCAAGCATCAGGAGTCCTGGAGATCATGAATGATGGCTATGGATTCCTGCGGCCCTTTGCTTACGTTCCCAGTCATGAGGATATTTACGTGTCTCCATCCCAGATTAGAAAATTTGATCTGCGTACGGGTGACCGGGTAGGTGGACAGGTAAGGCCACCGAAGGATAGTGAAAGATTTTTTGCACTGTTAAAAGTTGAAGATGTTAACGGCTTTCCACCGGAAGATGCGGTGAAAAGAATTCATTTCGACGCGCTTACTCCCCTCTATCCTACTGAAAGACTGAGTCTGGCTACTGAGTCGCAAGAGCTTTCCACCCGCCTGATAGATTTAGTGGCTCCCATTGGCAAAGGGCAGCGGGGTCTTATCGTAGCACCTCCTAAAGCAGGTAAAACCATGCTTTTGCAGAAAATGGCCCAGGGCATAACCAAAAACCATCCGGAAGTGGTCGTAATTATCCTGCTGGTGGACGAGCGTCCCGAAGAAGTAACCGACATGCAGCGTTCCACTGAGGCTGAAGTAGTAGCCTCCACTTTTGATGAACCGCCCGAGAACCACGTGAAAATTACTGAGATGGTATTGGAGCGAGCTAAGCGTTTAGTTGAACACAAAAGAGATGTAGTTATCTTAATGGATAGTATAACTCGTTTGGCCCGAGCCCATAATCTAGTTGTTCCTCCCAGTGGCAGAACTTTATCCGGGGGAATTGATCCCACGTCTCTGATTAAACCTAAGCGATTTTTTGGAGCAGCCCGTAACATAGAGGAAGGCGGTAGTTTAACGATTATTGCCACAGCCCTGGTGGAAACTGGCTCCCGTATGGATGAAGTTATTTTTGAAGAGTTTAAGGGCACCGGCAACATGGAACTGGTATTGGATCGTAAACTGTCCGAACGCAGAATTTTTCCGGCCATTGATCTAAAGAAATCAGGAACGCGCAAGGAAGAACTACTATTCAATGCGGAAGAAATGGAACTGATGTGGAATCTACGTAATGCTTTCAGTGAATATAACGCGGTAGAAACGATGCAAATGATGATAGATACCATGAAAAAAACCAAATCTAATGAGGACCTCCTGCGAGCTGCGCCTATCATTTTTGGAAAAAAGGAATATTCACGAAATAACCGCTAGCAACTGCATAATCACCTGCTATTCTGTTAAAACTATGGATTAGAAAGCCCCGCATATCTTGCTGCGGAGCAGAATAGAGGTGAAAGAATTGAACAATAGATGGAAAGGCTCAGTTGCTTTGTGCTTTTTTATGCTGGCTTTGAGCACCCACCCATCTGTAGCTAGATTAGACGAAGGGAATTTTATTCCCTTTTCTCAAGCGGTGAGTGGTATAGCGGACAGACAGACTAAGCTTCACCGTATCGAGAAGGGAGATACTCTATCCGCTATTGCCCGAGATAATGATGTAAGTCTCAACAAGTTAATGCTTGCCAATAACATGAATGAAAGAACTATTCTCACGGTAGGTGCGACTTTAAAGATTCCTGACTACCAAGGACCGGTGCACATTGTTGCCCCTGGGGAGAACATTAGCGATCTGGCTAAACGCTACCAGATTAGTGAAACAGCTATAATTGATGCCAACCCGGATAAGAATGTCAGTAATTTGGAGGTTGGGGAGTGTTTGCGAATTCCCGAGACGGATGAGGAATGGATTGAACCATCTACAGCCGAACCATCTCGCGGGGTTTCAGGGCGCAATGCGGTTAGTTGGCCTATACTTGGTAAGATTACCTGCCCCTTCGGCCCGAGAAAATCCGGATTTCATCATGGTATCGATATAGCCAGCACCATAGGGACTCCGATTCATGCGGCTGCGGCCGGCACCATCTCTTGGGCAGGGCCCATGTCGGTTTATGGTCGTACCGTGATAATTGATCACCCGGATGGGGAACAAACCCTTTATGCTCATGCTTCGAAAATTAACGTGCAAAAGGGAGAAAAAGTGAATCGGGGTCAGGTCATAAGCGCTGTTGGAATAAGTGGAGTAACCACCGGTCCACATCTTCATTTTGAAGTGAGAATTAATAATAAAGCATGTGATCCGATAAGTTATCTGCGATAAATGATTAGCCTCCGTCAGGGGGCTTTTTTGCTCGGTCTGACTTTATCGACACTCTGTAGCTTCCATAAGGGGGCTTTTTTTATAGCTTAAATTAGGGTAGGCTATTGAAGGGGAGGTGATAAGTGAGCTGTGGAAAATAATGAGAGGTTTTTGGCTTTGTATGCCAATCAAAAAGGCGAAGTTTTGGAGCACCCCCGGTTTGGTATGTTGGGCCGTACGGGGATGGAATGGGTCGAGCCGGAGCGGGAGGAAATGATATCGCTTCCGCAAGGGGCCTCATTGGTTTCGATACCTGGACATATCCCGGTGGCTTTCGATAATGATCAGGTCAAGACCTTTAGATCTGCTCTCAACTGCCAGACAACTCAAGCCGTAGCAGCTCTGCTGCCCCAAGGTTTTACCCGCACCCTTCTGCCCGCCTATGTAAGTCCAGAGAATCTACAGGACATACCCCTAATGGGTTATGCGGCGGTGGGTTTCAAGAATGACAAGATATGGGTAGCTGCGGTCCAGAGCGATGAGCATCGGAAGTGGCATCCCCGTTATTATAATACCGCCGGGCTGCCTGGCAGAATCAACCGGATGCTGAAAAAATACCCTGACAACCGCATAGTAAGACAGTTAGCTTACTGTTCCCTTCAGTACAGTTGCTACACTGCTCAGAATATATTCTATGGGCGATGGGAAGGCGGTATACCAACCATGACCGCCTGCAACGCTGGATGTATAGGATGTATTTCCGAAAGTCATATTAAGGTTGATTCTCCCCAGCAGCGGCTGGAATTTCAACCTTCGATCCAGGAAATCAGTCAATTGGGGTTGGAACACCTTGCTCATGCCCGGGAGGGTATCATCTCCTTTGGACAGGGGTGTGAAGGTGAACCATCGCTTAATGCCGATACTTTGGCCCAGGCAATTATAATTGTGCGCGAGCAGTGCCAGCAAGGCACAATCAATATAAATAGCAACGCTGGCTACACTAAAGGGATAAAACAGCTCTGCCAAGCGGGATTGGATGCTATGCGGGTTACCATATTTTCCTGCCGGGAAGAAAACTATAATAGTTACCACCGCCCCAGGAACTATTGCTTGGAAGATGTGGAGAACTCCATAAAACATGCGAAAGATCAGGGAGTACGGGTATCATTGAACTTGCTTACCTTCCCGGGTTTTACTGACCGGGAAGAGGAATTGGAAGCATTGTTGGTGTTTGTGCAGAAAAACAACGTAGATATGATTCAGCTCCGAAATTTAAATATCGACGCTGACTTACTGTTTAAGCATATTCCCGCGGGAGGAGAAATCCTGGGAATCAATAACTTTATCCATTTATTAAAACAAGAACTTCCCAGTCTAGCAATTGGCTCATACTCTCATCCTGTAAAAGTGGGATAGTTGGGTGGGACAGGGGGACGGGTCCCTTGTCCCACGTTGGGACGTCTGTCTGTGCGGGACAAGGGACCCGTCCCCCTGTCCCAAAGTAAGATATCGTTTCAGAAGGAGAGAAGAATGGTGGAGAACAAAGGACCATTTCTAGTGAAAGAACTTAAAGGGATGAACCCAGGGCACCAGATATTTGGAAAATATTTATTGCTGGATAAATTGCACCGCAAAACCAAGGATAACAAGGATATGTATAACATCAAGCTGGGTGATGCTTCCGGGGATATTGATGCGGTAGTTTGGGAGAATTGTCCCATAGCCGGCGATTTTGCAACCGGGTCAGTAATTGGCTTGCTGGGAGACATCGGCATTTTTAATGGCAAAACCCAGGTAACTGCCAAAAGGATTAAGGTACTGGATGAAGACCCCACCCCTTATCTGCCTGGACCGGCGGTCAATCTGGAAGCTTTGCAGCTTCGTTTTGAGCAGTATGTGCAGTCCATAAAGGACATGCATCTTAGAGCTCTTTTAACTCGAATATTTACCCCGACCATTAAAGACAGATTTTATAAAGCTACGGCCGCCAAGACAATTCATCATAATTACAGCGGCGGATTGCTGGAGCACACGCTGGAAGTGGCTGATTTATGCATCCAGGCTTTGGGCGTTTTTCCCGGGCTGAACCGTGATTTAATGGTGACAGGAGCATTACTTCACGACATAGGCAAAATTGTGGAGTTGGAAATTAAAGTTATTCCTCAATATACCATCGAAGGTAGACTGGTTGGCCATATTGTGCTGGGAACGGAAATGATAACCATGCAGATCAACGGGATACGGCAGGATGGGGAGACTTTCCCTGATGAATTGGAATGGATGTTGAAACATATGATACTAAGCCACCATGGCAATTTAGAATTTGGTTCCCCGATTATACCATTATTCCCGGAGGCTTTGCTGCTGCATGTGATGGATAATCTGGATGCCAAAATGTTCATTTTCTTTAACAAAATAAATGAGAGCGGAAACGAAACTGAAATGTTTACTAACTATGACAACTTTTTTGCCCAGCATTTTTTCAAGTATCGCTATACAAGCTCGGAGGATAATGAGGAGTAACACATTCAAGCAGATATTAGCAAGGGATGTTTGGGGGGGATGACATTTTCTCTGATGAGTTATACCATGACATTATCACTGATTAATAACAAATGGCACTTATATTCTTGTCATTTAGTTATTTTATTGATATAATATTTCTCGCAGTTTGCAATAAGGAATAGCAGAAATATATGATAGAAATTTGCTATTGGATAACCGAAACGAGGTGAAAGTAATGAAAGAAAAAATACATCCTAAATATTTTACTACGACAGCTAGATGCTCCTGTGGCAACGAGTTTGAGATTGGTTCTACTAAGGAAAGTCTGAAAGTTGAGATATGTTCCAAATGCCATCCGTTCTATACCGGAGATAAGCTTCGGATAGTAGATACAGCTGGCAGGGTTGAGAAGTTTAAGAAAAAGTACGGTTTGAATTAGTTAGTATAACATGATCGCGAGCAGGACAATCGTTCCTGCTTTTTTTCTCTGTTGGATTGGCATCGTAAGATGTAAAGGTGATAAATTATGAATAAAAAAACCAGCTATGGTGGTATGGCAGTAATTGAAGGGGTTATGATGCGCGGCCCGGAAGAAACCGCCTTGGCTGTGCGTAAGCCTGATGGCAGCATCCAGGTCGAGAAAGAAACTAATAATGATCTGCGGACCCGCTATCCTTTTCTTAAATGGCCTTTGATTCGGGGCAGCTATGTTCTGATTGAATCAATGGTAGTGGGAATTAGGATGCTAAATAAGTCCGCCAATATGTCCCTTGAAGAAGAGGAAGAAGAATTGAGCGCTCGGGAGATACTTGTGACCGGACTGGTGGCTGTGGTCATGGCGGTTGTCCTGTTTGTAGTGCTCCCTACCGCTATTGTACATTTCACCAAACAGTTTATAGGCGGAGTGTTAGGACAAAATATTATTGAAGGTATTATCCGGATTACGTTTTTCCTAGCTTATGTTTGGGCTATTTCGAAGATGAAAGATATTGAACGGGTATTCATGTATCATGGAGCAGAACATAAATCAATTAATGCCCATGAAGCAGGGGTAGAATTGACGGTTGCTAACGTGCGAAAATATAGTACCATGCACCCGCGGTGCGGAACAAGTTTTTTACTGATTGTAATGGTTATTTCCATCCTGGTATTTGCACTACTGGGTGAAGGGACTCTTTTTTACCGGGTGTGGTCCCGGATTGCAGTGTTTCCTATTGTTGCCGGTTTGGGGTATGAATTTATTAGATTTTCCGGTAAATGTTATCAGCAAACCTGGGCTAAATTTCTTATAACGCCAGGGTTGTGGCTGCAAAAACTCACTACCCGTGAACCAGATGACGATCAAATAGAGGTTGCATTAGCAGCACTCCGTGAAGTTTTGGTCACTGAACCGGGGGCAGTAATAGCCTGATAGACAGCCTGACGGTAAGTGAGTCCTGTAAGGAGGAGCATAAATAAATGCTGCAAAAGTTGGAAAGTTTAGAAACCAAATATAATGAGCTTAACGAGCTGTTAAGCAATCCTGAGATTATTGCTGATCAGAGCAAATATCAGAAATATGCCAAAGCCTACTCAGATCTCAGTGAGATTGTCTCCGTGCACCGGGATTTAAAGAATGCCCGGGCAGGGATTGAGGATGCTCGGTTGATGCTTAAGGAGGACCCCGATGAGGAGTTCAAGGCTATGTTGCTTGCGGAAATTGAAGACCTGGAAGCGAAAAAGCTGCGCCTCGAACAAAGAGTTAAGGTCTTGCTTCTGCCGACCGACCCTAATGACGAAAAGAGCGTTATAATGGAAATCCGGGCTGGTACAGGCGGCGAGGAGGCGGCACTTTTTGGGGCTACCCTTTTCCGCATGTATACCCGCTATGCCGAGGAACAGGGCTGGAAAATTGATATTATGGACTCTCACTTCACGGAACTGGGTGGCATTAAAGAACTTATTTATGTAGTAGATGGGCAGGGAGCCTACAGTAAATTAAAATATGAGTCCGGGGTACACCGCGTACAGCGTATTCCTTCCACGGAGTCCGGCGGCAGGATACATACTTCGGCAGCCACCGTGGCAGTTTTACCTGAGGCCGAGGAAGTGGATGTAGATATTAATGAAAATGACTTAAAAATTGATGTCTATTGCTCCAGCGGACCAGGAGGACAATGCGTAAATACTACCCAGTCAGCGGTTCGAATTACCCATCTGCCAACCGGACTGGTTGTAACCTGTCAGGATGAGAAATCCCAACATAAGAACAAAGCTCAGGCCTTGAGGGTTCTGCGTTCGCGTTTAAAGGAAGTCCTGGAAGATGAAAAGAACCTGGAAACTGCAGGCACCCGCAAAAGCCAGGTGGGCTCAGGTGACCGCAGTGAAAGGATTAGGACCTATAATTTCCCGCAAGGACGGGTCAGTGATCATCGAATTAATCTTACCCTGCATAAACTGGATCAAATATTAGAAGGGCAGTTAGGTGAAATTATTGATGCCCTGATGGCCAATGACCAGGCCGAACGATTAAAACAGGTGGATTAAAGGTGCAGAAGAGTTGGCGAATTAAAGACCTACTAGAATGGACAACCCGGTATTTTTTAGACAGAGGTATGCAGGCATCTCGACTGGAAGCCGAGATATTGCTGGCTCATGTGTTTGAAAAAAACCGGGTTTATTTATATGCCAACTTTGAGGAACCGGTGAACCAAGGTGAAAGGGAAGTATTCCGGGAATATATCAAGCGAAGAGCAGCAGGGGAACCGCTGGCCTATATTGTTGGTCAGAAGGAGTTCATGTCCCTCAATTTCAGAGTAAGTCCAGATGTTTTAATACCCCGACCTGATACCGAGATTATGGTAGAAACTGCCCTGAGCCTAGCCAAAGAGGGTGTAATAAAAAGGGTTTGCGATGTGGGCACTGGATCAGGGGCAATAGCAATTAGTCTGGCTGTTTATCTCCCTGATAGTGAGATTTACGCAGTGGATCTGTCCCCAGCCGCCCTTAATATTGCCCGGGAAAATGCAGGGCGGCATAATGTTACGATTCATTTTCGGGAAGGAGATTTACTGTCACCTTTAGAGAAGGACGTTAAGCTGGATTTGATTACAGCTAATTTGCCTTATGTAACCCTGTCCGAGATAGAAGAGTTGGAAACCGGGGTAAAGGATTGGGAGCCACGGATGGCTTTGGCAGCAACAGGGGATGGACTGGATATATACAGACGGCTGGTGCCACAGGCTTATGACTTTTTGCAGCCAGGCGGATTTATGTTATGCGAAGTGGATCCACGTCAGGTGGAGTCTGCCCGAGCAATAATGCAGGGTTTCAGTGAGATAGAGATAATTAAGGATGGAGCTGGCCGGGATCGGTTAGTAAAAGCGCGGAGGACTGTCTGATGGCTAAGACGAAATATTTACGGGTGAATGCCAGGAATCCTGAGCCAGCCATTATTGAACAGGCAGCCCGATATATAAAAGCCGGGGAATTGGTAGCCTTTCCAACTGAAACGGTATATGGCCTGGGGGCCGATGCCTTTCAGCCAAATGCGGTGGAGAAAATATTTCTGGCAAAGGGTCGGCCAGCAGAAAACCCTTTGCTGGTTCACGTCAGTAATCTGGCTCAGGTACAAAAACTTACCGTGGAAGTGTCCATAATAGCCAGTAAGTTGATGAATCGCTTCTGGCCGGGTCCGCTGTCCATAATACTGCCTGCCCTGTCTGCGGTGCCGGATATTGTAAGAGGCGGCCAGCGGGGGGTAGGTTTGCGTATGCCGTCACATCCAGTAGCGCTGGCCTTGATTGAGGCGACCGGGCCTCTGGCTGCCCCCAGTGCGAATCTTTATGGCCGCCCCAGCCCTACTAACGCTGAGCACGTTCGTCAGGATTTAGATGGTAAGATGGCGGCAGTTTTGGATGCAGGTGATACAGGAGCGGGCCTGGAATCTACGGTTATTGACTTAACCAGCGCCAAGTGCCGGATTTTGCGTCGTGGTGGAACCAGTATTGAAACACTGGAGGAATTCCTGGGAGTAAAGATTGAATTGGCAAGGGTTGAAAACTTGCCACGCTATAAAACAAAAATCCAAGTCGTTTTGAGTGATGATCAAGCTGATTACGATATTAAACTGAATGCATTCCTAGCCGAGGGACTGGTCTTAGGAGTTGTACATATTAATAATTGCTCCGAGCATAAAATAGAAAAGGTGAAGCGAATATTTAATTTGAGTTTATCTGGGTCAGGAATGAGTCTATATTCCATAATCCGCGAAGCTGAAGAAAATGGCATCGCAACGTTGCTTATTGCACCGTTCGACCAGAAGCTAGCCGGAGGCGCCCTGATGGATCGCCTGCGGCGAGCCGCTTCCCAATAATCACCTTGAAGGAGCTATATTTATATGGAGCAATTTATAACAATCATGCTGGTTGCAGTTGTGCTGGGGGCAGATTCATTTTCCCTGGCAATGGGTATGGGCTTAAGAGGCGTAACCAGAAGCTATGAATATAGGTTCTCTTTAATGGTAGGTCTATTCCACGTCATTATGCCGCTTATTGGGCTAACCTTAGGTATGGCAGCCGGAAACCTTCTCGGTGTATGGGCAGCGAGGCTAGGGGCTGCGGTCCTGGCTTTTATGGGGGGAGACCTAATCTGGAAAGGATATAAAGAAATGCAGCCCCATTTCTTTAAGTTTAGTCAGGGAAAAGGTATGATAGAGAAAAAACACGACCGGGCTGATGGATGGATTAACTTAACCTTACTAACGACTTCGGTGAGCATCGATGCCCTTACGGTTGGGTTTAGTCTGGGAACTCTTTTTACCCTGCCGATATATTATCCGGTGCTAATGATAGGGTCAGTGGCAGGAATTATGACCATGGCAGGTTTCAAGGGGGGAAAATTGTTTAGCAGGATGATTGGTACTTATGCCGAGATAGCCGGGGGAATAGTCCTGATAACTCTAGCCCTTAAAATGGTTTTTTAGTGTTGGTAAAGGTAAGTATCCAAAAGGAGCTCCAACAATGATTAAGATTTTATTTATTTGTACCGGCAATACTTGCCGAAGCCCCATGGCCAGCGCCCTCCTCTTACAGCACCGGCAATCCCCGGCATGGTCAGATAGCGGAGAAATTCAGGTGTGGTCAGCCGGTTTATTCACTCAGGATGGTCTGCCGGCTTCACCAGAGGCTATAGAAGCTATAAGTGAGGAAGGTATTGATATAAGCCAGCATCGTTCTGTGCAAATCAGGAACAGCCTTATCGAGGATGCCGATCTAGTCCTAACCATGACGGTTAACCAACGGGATTATTTACTAGAAAGATTCCCGCATAAATCTGTTAACATATATACACTTAATGAATTCACCGGCGATGAGACCGGAGAGGTTATGGATCCGTACGGCCATGGACAGGAAGCCTATCGAAAAAGCCTTTTCCAGCTTAAGCTGCTAGTGGACAGGCTATTATATAAAATAATTCAACTTTCGCAGCAAAAGGATACTGCGACGTAAGAAGAACTATAGCCGCTGATATCGCTGATTTTATATGATTATCGCGGATATTATAACGTTATAATCTTTACTAAAGAAAGTTATTGGTATTAAAATAGAATCTGCGATAATCCGCGCCCGGAGGGTCCGCGTTATCAGCTTCTATCGTTCCCCTTTGTTTCGCATCATCGCGAAACCTGGGTTAAAATAATTAAATCAATATGAGGTGAGGCAGTTGGAGATAGCCATAGGGAGTGACCATGCAGGGGTACAACTCAAAAAAGAGATTATTGCAATTCTGGTTGCGGAAGGCTACAATCCTATTGATTGTGGAGCTTACACCGAGGAAGCGGTAGATTACCCCGATATTGCAGAAATAGTAGCCAGTGCGGTGCTCCAGAAAAAGATCCTGGGGATATTGGTTTGCGGTACGGGAATTGGAATCTCTATAGCTGCCAATAAGATACCCGGTATTCGAGCCGCACTTTGTCATGAACCGTTTAGTGCCCGTTTGGCGCGCGAACACAATGATGCAAATATTTTGGCAATGGGTTCCCGCATAACTGGAAGCGGTTTGGCCGGCGAAATTGTCGAAACTTTTATAAAAACCAGTTTTGCAGCAGGAAGACACCAACGACGAGTAGAAAAAATAACAGCAATAGAAAATATATATAGAGAGAGGGTTTAGAACTTTGGATTATATCGAGCAGTATGTCAGGCCGGTCGACCCGGAAATCGCGGAAGCGATTGCCAACGAAGAAAAAAGACAGAGTTGCAAGTTGGAGCTCATCGCTTCTGAAAACTTTGTCTCCCGTGCAGTAATGGCAGCTCAAGGGTCGGTAATGACCAACAAATACGCCGAGGGTTATCCGGGTAAAAGATACTACGGGGGCTGCGAATTCGTTGATGTAGCAGAAAGCCTAGCCATTGCTAGAGCAAAACAACTGTTTGGAGCTGACCATGCCAATGTGCAGCCCCACTCTGGTGCGCAGGCCAATACCGCCGTTTATTTTGCAGCCCTGCAGCCGGGGGATCCAGTTTTGGGGATGAATCTTAGCCATGGCGGCCATCTGACCCATGGCAGCAAAGTAAATCTATCCGGCAAATATTTTCGTTTTTCTGAGTATGGAGTAAATGCTGAGACGGAGACCATCGACTATGACGAACTGCTTAAAATAGCTAAAGAGACTAAACCGAAAATGATTGTGGCGGGTGCCAGTGCCTATCCCCGCACGTTGGATTTTAAGAGATTTCGGGAAATAGCGGATGAAGTTGGGGCATTGCTCTTTGTGGATATGGCGCATATAGCCGGTTTGGTAGTAAGCGGGGACCATCCCAGCCCGATTCCCTATGCTGATTTCGTGACAACTACCACCCATAAGACCCTGCGGGGACCTCGGGGAGGACTAATCCTATGCCGGCAAGAATGGGCAGCAAAAATCAATTCAGCAGTATTCCCTGGAATACAGGGCGGACCGCTTATGCACGTCATCGCCGCCAAGGCTGTTTGTTTCCAGGAGGCGTTAGCACCTGATTTTAAAAATTATCAACACCAAATCGTAGAAAACGCCCGCATACTGGCTGCAAGTCTGGTGGAGAAGGGCCTGCGATTGGTTTCAGGAGGAACGGATAATCACCTGATGTTGGTTGATGTACGCCCCAAGGGCCTTAATGGCAAAGATGCCGAAGCTATTTTGGAATCGATTAATATTACTGTAAACAAAAATGGCATACCTTTTGATCCGGAAAAACCTACCATCACCAGTGGGATTAGGATTGGGACCCCAGCCGTTACTACCCGTGGTTTACGGGGCGATGATATGAGGGAAATGGCACGCGCCATTGCACTGGCCCTGGATGCCCCTGAAGATGCGGCTCAACTAAAACAAGCGCGGGAAATAGTGGCCGGGCTGTGCGAGAAATATCCTCTGTATGGGGGATAAAGTATATTATGGAAACAGCGGATATAAAATATGTAAGGCCCTCCTGGGATGAATATTTTTTAGAACTCGCCGATCTGGTGGCCAGCCGTTCTACCTGTCTGCGGCGCCACGTGGGGGCGGTTCTGGTCAGCAATGAACGCATCATTGCTACCGGGTATAATGGAGCCCCCCGGGGTTTGGGCCATTGTCTGGAGATAGGGTGCCTGCGCGAGGAAATGGGTATTCCTTCCGGACAGAGGTATGAACTGTGCCGCGGGGTGCATGCGGAGCAGAATGCGATTATAAGTGCTGCTTATTATGGAGTATCGACCCGGGACACAGTACTCTATTGCACCAACCAGCCCTGTATAATCTGCGCCCGCATATTGATCAATGCAGGTATAACCAGAGTGGTTCACCGGGGTAATTTTGAAGACAGTCTCGCAATACAGTTTATGCAAGAGGCTGGAATTGACTTGATAGAAATACCTTTAAAGGGTAAAAGGGAGTCTTAAAATGGATACCAAAATCCTATCATTGCCAAGATTAAATAAGCTTAATCCCACCCTTGAATCAACCGCCTTGAAGTTAATGGAAGAAGCGGGAGAGCTGGCCCAATGTATTGGCAAATATCGAGGTCTAAGCGGTGAAACGGTACAAATGGCCGAAGAAACAGTTGTTGAAGAAATTGCCAAAGAGCTTTTGGATGTGGCCCAGACCGCAGTTACCATGATGTTTGTTATGGAAGAAAAGTTTGGTATAGATATTGAGGAATTAGTCCAAAAGCATTTGGAGAAATTGTTACTTAAAGGATATTTGAGCGAAATATAAATAACTATTAAGAAATTTGTATTTTTGAGAAGGTATTTAGAAATCACTGGCGAATAGAAAGAAACTATGTGAAATTAATTCCGAGCGGATACATACAGCGGACCTACAAACAATGATTGGAAACTGCCGAGAAACAAAGGAAGCTCCTATACAGGTGAGGGGGCAATCTCTGAATTATCATTCTGACAGGCGGATAAAAAATCTAATATTTTTGTCTCACGAAAAAGGGTTTTGAGTAACAATGTAGAATTGGTATGAGGGGATGCGAGCATTAAATATTTGGCTGCGGCAGTAAGGATGGTTGTTAGTGGTTCAGAGAAAGCAAAACTGGGCTAAGGGTCTTACGGCGGCCTTAAATCTAGCTACTTCTGTTGGTGCGGTTATAGCAATAGGCTTATTTGGTGGTAAATGGTTGGACGCCAGATTTGCTACAGGCAATCTTTATACAATTCTCGGATTTATGCTGGGAGCTGCCTCGGCGATGAAAATGCTTTGGGATAATTTGATGAAGGATAGCCGCAAAAGTGCTTTGCGGGAAGACCAAGATAAGAAAAACAAGGGTGATAATAGTTAATCAAATCGGTTTGAAGTTTTGGATCCGGTCACAGCGAGCGGTCGACAAAACCAAAAATAATATTTTTTTTAAGGAAGGGGGGAGAAAAGATGATATTTGGTATGTGGGATGGTGTATTTTTTCACTTGGGACCGATTCCAGTGGATCATTTAGTTGTAACTCAATGGGCTATCATTGCTGTGCTCGGTTTAATTACCTTTTTTGGGACACGTAATATGCAAGTGATCCCACGGGGTTTGCAGAATGGCGTGGAGATGATAGTTACCTTTACTTATGATTTCTTTACCCAGGTGATGGACGAGGAACACACCGCGAAGAAGTATGCACCGCTGCTCTCAACGTTTTTCCTGTTCATAATCTGTTGTAATTATAGCGGTTTGATTCCGGGCGCTGCTGAGATCGGAGGATTCCAGCCACCCACCAGTAACTGGAATGTTACCGTGACTCTGGCGCTAATTACTTTATGTACTGTCCATTTTGCAGGATTTTCAGAACATGGGGTTCACTATCTCGGGCATTTTGTGAGTCCGATGCCGGCATTTTTGCCGCTCAATCTTCTCGAAGAAGTAGCACACCCACTATCCCTCACCGTCCGTCTATTCGGCAATATATTTGGTGAAGAAATGATTATTGCCTATCTGTTATTCATGGCGCCATTTTTAGTTCCGACGGCCTTAATGGGCTTGAGTGTTATGTTGGGTGCCATACAAGCGATCGTGTTTACCTTGTTGTCAGCTAGTTATATAGCTGCATCTACATCTGCGGGTCATTAAAATTAATTATATTATTTTTGCCAATGTACATGCATTGCAGCAGGAAAGGGGGGGAAATAATGGGTATTATAGCAATTGGAGCTGGTGTAGCGGTATCTATCGCTGGTCTCGGCGGTGGTATTGGTATGGGTATTGCCGGTGGCAAAGCTATCGAATCTATCGCCAGACAGCCTGAAGTAGGCGGAGACATTAGAACATTACTGTTCATAAGCTTGGCCTTCATTGAAACCTTAACTATCTATGGTTTGTTGATTGCATTCATGTTAGTTGGAAAAATGGTTGCCTAGTATTGGTTATTGCTAAAACAATAATGAGATAATCAGACACGTCATCTATTACTGGAGGGCGGTAGGGCCGGTTCATACGTACGTCAGACCCAAGCTCTATCGCCCAATATTACTTAAGCACTAGAGAGATTGGAGGTAGCACATCCGTGAAAAGGAACAAATGGATTTACCTATCAGGCCTCCTTTTATCCTTAATAATGGTAATGGGATTTGCAGCCGTCTGCATAGCTTCTGAAGGCGGAGCTCCTATAGCAGCCCCCGCAGGTAATCCACCTGCTTTTCCAAACTTATATGTAATTGGATGGTCAGCGGTTAACTTCTTTGTATTGTTTGCTGTACTATACAAATTTGCATATAATCCCATCAACGAGATGCTGGAACAGCGGACGACTACAATAGAGAGCTCTATTAAACATGCAGAAGAATTAAAGGTAGAAGTTGAGCAGATGAGAAAAGAAGCTCAAGCTAACCTAATTGAATCCCGTAAGGAAGCCCAGGAGATAGTAGGACGCGCCACAAAATCGGCCGAGGATGCCAAGAATGACATGTTGGCGAAAGCAAAAGAAGAGTATGCTGCAATAATTGCCAGGGGTACAGCCGAAATCCAAGTAGCTACCGCACAGGCTAAGGTAGAACTTAGAGATACGGCAGCTGCGCTGGCTTTGATGGCTGCGGAGAAAGTATTGGGCAGAGCTATCACCGAAGCCGACCATCAGAAGATGGTTAAAGACTTTGTTAATGAAGCGGGCGACCTTTTATGCTAAACAAGAGCGTCGCCAGGCGCTATGCTGAAGCCTTTTTTAGCATTGCCCAAGAAGCTGGTAAGGTCGATGATTATCAGAGTGAACTAGGGAAAATAGTTCAAAGCATAGAGGAAATTGAAGGTCTTAAGGAATATTTTGCCCATCCTCTAGTACCCGCCAAAGACAAGAAAGACGTTGCGAATCAACTCTTTGCTTCGGCGGTGTCACCAGTTGCTTTGAATTTTTTACTGCTGGTACTTGATAAGAAACGCGAAACTTATTTAGAACTTATTTATGGTGAATATGTAGCAATGGCTGATGAATCCCACGGTATTAAGAAAGCAGAATTGATTTCTGCGATGGCCGTGCCGGATGCAGAGGTTAGCGCACTTGCCGAGACACTGTCTCGTTCGACGGGCAAGACAATACAGCTGAAGCTTACCATTGATCCCGCCTTACTGGGAGGGGTTAAGATACGAATGGGCGACAAGATAATTGACGCCTCAGTTGCTAAGAAGCTGGAGATGCTAAAGAAAAACCTCAAGACTGCAAAGATAAGTTAAATCGATAGGGGTGAGCATTTAAATGAGTATTAGACCGGAAGAGATTAGCGCCATATTGAAACAACAACTGGAGCGCTACCAATCCGAGGTCGAAGTCAGCAATGTGGGCTCTGTCATCTATGTTGGTGACGGTATCGCAAGGGTCTACGGATTACAGGGAGCCATGGCTGGCGAATTGCTGGAATTCACAGGTGGTACCTACGGAATGGTGCTCAATCTGGAAGAAGATAATGTCGGAGCTGTGCTACTAGGTAAGTATTCTCACATTAAAGAAGGCGACGTAGTTAAAGCTACCGGTAGAATCATGGAAGTACCAACAGGAAGAGCAATGCTCGGACGCGTTGTAAATCCGTTGGGACAGCCTCTGGATGGCAAAGGACCAATAAATACCAGCACATTTAGACCGATTGAAAAGGTTGCCCACGGTGTTGTAACCAGAGCACCTGTTAATGTACCAATGCAGACCGGACTGAAGGCTATTGACTCCATGGTTCCCATCGGAAGAGGCCAGCGTGAGTTAATCATCGGCGACCGCCAAGTTGGTAAGACTGCGATTGCTATTGATGCCATAATAAATCAGAGAGAGAAAAAGGACGTTATCTGCATTTACGTTGGAATTGGACAAAAACAATCAACCATAGCCGGAATTCACGCTAAATTGGAAGAAATGGGCGCTATGGATTATACCATCATAGTTGCGTCGACCGCTTCTGAACCAGCACCATTGCTGTATCTGGCTCCATATGCCGGAGTTGCTATGGCAGAGGAATTCATGGAAGGCGAAGGCAAGGACAGAGATGTTTTGATTATTTATGATGATCTTTCCAAACATGCTGTAGCCTATCGTGAAATGTCTCTACTTCTGAGGCGTCCACCCGGACGTGAAGCATATCCTGGAGACGTATTCTATCTCCATTCCCGTTTGCTGGAGAGAGCCTGTAAACTAAATGATGGCTTAGGTGGAGGTTCTATAACCGCTCTGCCGATCATTGAAACCCAGGCTGGTGACGTATCAGCTTATATCCCGACTAATGTTATTTCCATTACTGATGGACAGATATATCTGGAAACCGATCTATTCTATGCAGGCCAACGTCCAGCTATCAACGCTGGTCTATCGGTTAGCCGCGTAGGTGGTTCAGCTCAAACCAAAGCCATGAAGTCAGTTGCCGGGCAATTACGTTTGGACTTGGCTCAGTTCCGTGAACTGGCTGCCTTTGCTCAATTTGGATCTGACCTTGACAAGGCAACCCTAGCCCGCCTAACCCGCGGTGAAAAAGTTGTTGAGGTTCTGAAACAAGGACAGTATGCACCTATGACCATGGAAGATCAGGTAGCAATAATATTCTGCGGTGTAAACGGTCATATTGATGATATTCCAACTAAGGACATCGCACAATTTGAGACTGAGTTCCTTAAGTATCTGCGTTCTAATACGGATGTACTTAAGAGCATAGCTGACAGCAAAAAAATTGATGATGCAACCAATGCAAAATTAGTTAAGGCTATACAAGATTTCAAATCCATGTTCGCAGTTTAGGCGGTGATGTAATATGGCAGGAGCAGGTGTAAAAGAACTTAAGCGTAGAATACGCAGTATAAAGAATACTCAGCAAATTACTAAAGCCATGAAAATGGTGGCAGCAGCTAAGTTGCGCCGGGCGCAGGAGGCTGCTGAAAAGTCACGGCCCTATACTGAGACACTAAAAGGAACCTTGGCCAGGTTGGTTGGAGTATCCCAGGACGTGGAACATCCACTCCTCGTAAAAAGGGATGATGTTCGCAAGGTCGGGTATATTGTGGTCACTGCGGATAGAGGATTATGCGGAGGTTACAATACCAATATAATCAGGTTAGCCACTGATTCCATGGGTGCAGATACTAGGAAACCTGAAAACGGCATAATAGCTGTGGGCAGAAAAGGCCGGGATTTTTTCCGCAAAAGGATGGGTGTAGAAGCTGAATTCGTTAATTTAGGCGATAAAATCAGTTACTCTGACGCGCGGGAAATTTCCCAATATGTCATGAATGCTTATGAAAATGAAGAGTTTGATGAAATTTACCTGGTATATGCGAAATTTATCAATGTCCTGCGCCAAGTTCCGACTGTAGTCAAAATACTCCCCATTGAGCCACCCGAAGAGGGAAGTTCAACAGAGGAACACAACGTAGAGTATATTTATGAACCCAGTGCTGAGAGCATTTTGATAAACTTGTTACCCAGATACGTGGGCAGCCAAATATACCATGCTATGCTGGAAGGCAAGGCCAGTGAGCAGGGTGCCAGAATGACCGCCATGGGCAATGCCAGCCAAAACGCAGGGGAAATTATTGGCAACCTAACCCTTAAGATGAACAAGGTCAGACAGGCGGCAATAACGGATGAAATTCTGGACATTGTTGGTGGCGCCGAAGCTCTCAATAAAGGAGGAAAGTAGAGAATGGCGAATGTAACAACAGGGGAGGTAACGCAGGTTATAGGCGCGGTTGTGGATATACGCTTTAAGCCGAGCGAATTACCGGATCTAATGAACGCTGTTACTATAAAATCTGAAGATCAAAGCGATGCAACCGTTACAGAAATTAATGTTACTTTGGAAGCTATGCAGCACCTGGGTAATGATATTGTAAGGTGTGTTGCGCTAAGTCCTACTGATGGTCTCATCAGAGGAATGATAGCTAAGAATACCGGAGATGCCATCAAGATTCCAGTTGGTGATGGCTGTTTGGGCAGAATTATTAACGTACTGGGAGAACCGGTTGATGAAGCCGGGCCAGTAAATGCTGCTGATTACTGGGCAATCCATCGTGACCCACCCTTACTGGTAGACCAATTACCTGCAACCCAGATACTGGAAACAGGTATAAAGGTTGCCGATCTGATTTGTCCTTACGCTAAGGGCGGTAAGGTTGGACTGTTTGGTGGAGCTGGAGTTGGCAAGACCGTTATTATCCAGGAATTAATCAGAAACATTGCTTCCGAGCATGGCGGATACTCAGTATTCGTTGGCGTGGGAGAGAGAACCCGTGAAGGCAACGATCTATGGGGTGAAATGGTAGAGTCCGGCGTTATTGATAAATGCGCCCTGATATTCGGCCAAATGAACGAGCCTCCCGGAGCTAGACTACGTGTTGGCCTGACCGGATTGACCGTTGCAGAATATTTCCGCGATGTTGGAGGACAAGATGTTCTTATATTCATAGACAACATATTCCGTTTTGCTCAGGCAGGTAATGAGGTGTCCGCTCTGCTAGGACGTATGCCCTCCGCCGTAGGATACCAGCCCACCCTGGCAACTGACATGGGTCTATTGCAAGAACGTATTACTAGTACCCGCAAGGGATCAATTACCTCAGCTCAGGCAGTTTATGTGCCCGCTGATGACTTAACTGACCCTGCGCCAGCAACAACATTTGCCCACTTGGATGCAACCACGGTTCTGTCCCGTGCCATTTCTGAGTTGGGAATATATCCAGCGGTTGATCCACTGGATTCTACTTCTCGTATTTTGGATCCGCAGATATTAGGTGAGAAGCATTATTTCACCGCCCGCGGTGTACAGCAGATACTGCAGAGATACAAAGAACTGCAGGATATCATTGCCATCCTAGGTATGGATGAATTATCTGACGAAGATAAAATCATTGTTTCCAGAGCCAGAAAGATTCAGAGATTCCTATCGCAGCCGTTCCACGTTGCTGAACAGTTTACCGGCAGCCCAGGAATATATGTAAAAGTTGCGGATACGGTTGAGTCATTCACACAGGTTCTGCAAGGCAAACATGATAATCTCTCTGAAGATTCGTTCTATATGGTAGGAGACATTGATACGGCAGTTGCCAAAGCTAAACGATTGGGGGCGTAGCCCATGGCGGGAACCTTCATGCTTGAGATAGTGTCTCCGGAAGAACTTCTTTTTAAAGATGAGGTTCAGTTTGTGGTCGTTCCAGAAGTCACCGGCGAACTGGGTGTTATGAGAAACCATGCCCCGATGATTGCTGCTCTTAATATAGGTATTATGAGATATACCGATAACGATGGGTCGATTAAGAAGATAGCGATAAGCGGTGGATTTATGGAAGTCATGTTCAATGAAGCCAAAATACTGGCGGAGACTGCCGAAGCTGGATCCCAGATAGACGTGTTACGGGCTAAAGCAGCCAAGGAAAGAGCTGAGGCCAGGATAGCTGCCAAAGCTGCCGATACTAACATGGCTAGAGCTGAGATGGCCTTGGCCAGATCGATAGCTCGAATCAAGGCTGCCGAGAACAATTAACTCTAAATTGATCGAAAGCCGGAAGGTAACTTAAGTTACCTTCCGGCTTCAAGGTATTGGGACACACCTTCCCTGCGGGTAAGGAATGTCCCTTTTTTGTTTGCCTGACATGGGGGTAGAACATAGGGTGAAAATCAAGAACTATGAAGGTAGTACCAACATTGTTCGTTGGAACGGTGTAATATCCTGATAAATACTATTGGATGTCAAGACTGTTTCCATGCAACTGAATGCTGGATGGGAAAAGAATTCATAGTGTATTTTAAAATAGTCCTAAGAAGAAGAGCAACGTCAGACCGTTCTACCAGCTTATGAACAGCGTGTCTTTGGCCTAATTGTTGATAACGTAGCTTTTCATTTTCCGGTAGAGTGTGTTGCGTGACATCCCCAACTCGGCAGCCGTCTTGCTTACATTGCCCCCATGCCTATCCAAGGTGTAAACGATCATTTCCTTCTCCTGTTCTCCCAACTGAAGTTTACGGGTGCTGCGGCTGGATAGTGACGATGACAGTGCGGCAAAATCCCGATGGTCAGCTGCAAACCTATCCTTGGAATTAATAGTCTTTGAACTAAGAACTTCGCGCGGCAGGCAATCTACGGTTATACAGCCATTCTCAGCCAGCAGAATAGTTCTCTCAACCACATTTTGCACTTCCCGAATATTTCCCGGCCAATCATAGGCTTGTAAACATTTAATGACCTGCTCATCAATTTTAGTTATGCGTTTGTTAAACCGAGGGGACATTTCCTTTACGAAATATTCGAACGATAGTTTTATGTCTTCACGTCTCTCCCGTAATGCTGGTATTGAAATATTAACTACATTTAGACGGTAGTAAAGATCCGCCCGAAACCGTCCCAATCCTACCAATTCCGGCAAGTCTTGATTAGTGGCTGCGATTAATCTTACGTCCACGTTTATCGGAGTATCACCTCCAACTCTTAAAGTAGCCTTCTCCTGAATAGCCCGCAGCAACATGGCCTGTTGCTCCAAGGGCATATCTCCAATTTCGTCCAAGAAGAGAGTTCCTTTATTAGCTAGTTCGAATTTTCCCGGTCTTCCTCCCCGCCTGGCTCCGGTAAATGCTCCATCTACATAGCCAAACAGTTCACTGCCTACCAATTCTCTAGGTATAGCAGCACAATTAATGGCTACAAAAGGTCCGTTTTTACGCGAACTGCCGTTGTGAATAGCCTGGGCAAATATTTCTTTGCCGGTACCGCTGTCAGCCTGGAGAAGAACGGTAGAGTTGTTTGAACTGGCCACTATAGCTAGCCTAATTGAGTTCTTTAAATCTTTATCTTCACCTATTATGGAATCAAAAGTAAAGCTGGCCTGAGCACCGCTGATTTTATTTACCAATTCCTGCACCCGGGCTATAGGTCTGAGGATAATGGTGGCGCCATTAACTTGGTTGTTCTCATCAAACCGGGGTTTCCCTGAGGCCGAGGCATGTATTTTGCCCCGAACCCCATCGATTAGAATCTCCCTGTCTCTAAAAGACTCGCCAGTTTCCAAAAGCTTCATAGTATAAGGGGCTTTGCCGCTAAATAGATCAATGACATGAACACCGATAAAAGCTTCATCTGCATAACCGGTAATTTCTTGGGCGGCTGGATTAGATTGCGATACCCGTCCATCTTTATTGAGCACTACTAAACCATCGGTCATCGCATTGAAAACCGACGTCAATTCCATATGCATATTATGGATAGCCTGCTGTTCTCTGCGCAATTCCTTTTCTTGGTATAAATGGCAGTTCTGAACTTTGTTGAGTCCGTTATAAATGGCTTTCGCCATAGTGCGGCATGAGCTATAGCCACAGGCAGCACAGTTCCTAAAGTCCTTTTCTTCCAGCTTAAGCATATTAATATAGATCTGGGCTAGTTCGCTGTCATCCGGAACTTTGTATTTGTATAAAGATGACAAATCTTCATAATCCTGAATTTTGAAGTCATGAGTATGGATTATGTCAGCTAAGAACGAGTCCAATTGGTCATTAACGGCTTTATCGCTTATGCTCTGCTCGGATCTAGCCGCCACTGCATATTCTATTTCCCGGATTGATTTGTTAATGCATCCTACCCCTGCGTTACATCCTTTTTCACAACTTAGTACATCAACTATTAAGGGGAGATGGGAATCCCCTTTGGTAATTGATTCCTGCAGGTTGCGCAGATAACTCTCAAACACCAGTGAACCTTCTACTCTGGCAATAGAACTGGCTGGTGTATCGGGGTAGTGGTATAGGTATGATTCTTTAAGGCCGCCGGGGATAGAAAAATTAGTGGCAATTCCTGCCGGAACCATATTGTCAAACTCCCCGTCCGGCAAAAATTCCAAGTTAATGCCTTTCTCCTCCAAAATATTTTGCAGTGACTGATAGAGTACATTATATTTAATGAGTTGCTGATTTCTAATCTCTCTTGTCTTCTCTAGACAGGGAGAAAAGAGAACCAGTTCAGCTTCAGGATGTAACGATTTTATATAAACAGCAAGATTGTGAACCGGGCTGCCAAAGGCTGCCAGATGCTCGATTAGTTTCGGATGTCTGAGCTGAATATACTTGACTATGGCCGGGCAGGGCGAGGAGATCAGCGGGAATGTCACCCTCTCCTGCTCAATAGCTTGGTGATACAGAGTAACCGTAATTTCCGCACCCAGAGACACATCATAGACATGCTTAATATTCAACTGTTTTAGAGCCGTAATCAGCTTGTTTAAAGCAAAGTTACTAGGAGCGGAGGGTGCAATTAGAGCTACGATTTTCTTCTCGGGCAGATCGTTCAGAAACTGAGGAGCGTCATCAATAATAAAGCGGGCACTTTTTTCAGCGACTCCCCCGTGGCTTTTTATACAAGCATCAACACATCTACCGCACCCTATGCATAAATTTGAATTAAATTTGACTACATCGCCGCTGCCATTTATGCATATTTTTATGGGACAAACGGCAATACACTGGTGACAATTGGTGCAGTTTTCCTCTTTAATCCTAATGATTTCTGTCAAATCAGCCATACCCTACCTCCCCGCTGTTAACCATGTGCCTTTAGTGTACCAAAAGTGTCCTGACATTACAACTAGTCAACAGAAATGTGACAAAAATGGTACAATAAAATATTTATGCAAAAGCTGCGATCGGGTTGGAGAATATTATTTTAGATTTGAAAACCAATGGATACGGGATTTCTAAAAGGTTTTAAAGTTTTTTGTTCAAAATCTTCATAGTTGGCACGAATATTGCTTCTTAATATGATCAAGAAGGAAGTTATTGAAGATGACTTCAACGTTAAGAACAGCATCCAAACACAGCTTCCAGTAAAGCGGCCGGGATGACTAAGGGGGGAGATGAAAACGATGTTAGAGGATTTTTTAAGCGACAAAGTAAATCGTATAGACATTATAAGAACCAATCCTGTAACTCGTAACAAATCGGACGATTGGACATTATGGGCAATAGCAATTGCCTTTGGTGGAATTATGGCAGTACTCATCATGGGTTTTGCGTTATTTGGTATCGTATACTTGGCTGGTGCGTAAGTGCGATGAGTGAAAGATATCTCTGAAGCGCAAATGAGCGGTGAATATGAAACCGTGACGATTCTGATCACGAGGCGGTTAATCAGGACGGATGGAGAGCAGTGATCGTGTTACGGAGGGAAGGAAGGGGGATTGTGCCAGACGGCGGAAGTTTCTTAAAGATATAAAGCAGTTTTGAATCATAAATATTCACACCTGGGAGAATAAGGGTACAGCTAGAGAAAGGGCAGCCACAGTTGTCCAAGCTCCGTGAAATGAAGCTGAAGGAAGGCAGACAAAATTCAATCCTTTTGCTTGACGTTACCGATGAAAACTAACATAGTCTCATTATGTTTAGATAGGAGGTCTGTAAATGTTACCATTCGCAAAGCTGGAACGTTATGAAGGCAATGAGGCCCTGTTCGAGATGGTTAATATGTCGATTGTCTCCACATACGTTGGTGAACCATTACACATCCATGCCGAAGGTTTAAGGGGGACAGGCAAGACTACTATTATGAGGAAAGCACAGGATATATTGCCTAATATTACCCGAATCAAAGGCTGCATTTATAATTGCGATCCAGCGGAACCGCATTGTCCACATCATCGGGAATTATCTGCCCAGGAGATTATCGATTTAGGTGTGGAAGAAATACCGATGCCGTTTTTAGAAATATCTCACTCAGCCAAGGTAGGCACGGTTGCTGGCAGCATAGATTTGGCGAAACTGACTGATGGCTGTAATCCCGAAGCACGTCTTCTCCCCGGTATTATTCCCCAGGCGCACCGAGGTATTATTTTTGTTGATGAAATTAATCGCTTGGCCGATACAGCGCCAGAAATCACCGATATTTTATTGGATGTAATGGGTACTAAACCGGGACATTTGCAAATTGAGGAAGCTGGTCTTCCAGTGGTCCATTTAAAGGTCATCGTCTCTGTCTGGGCGGCTTCTAATCCCGATGAAGAGCCAGGGGCTTTGGAAGAGATACGCAGGCAGCTCTCTGATCGCTTCGATATGGTTTGTTATATGGGCAGGCCTACATCAATGGACGTTTTAACCAATATACTTAAAGAAAATTCCCACAATACTAAAGTACACGCCGACCGCGATTTAATCAATGTGGGTGACTATGAAAAGCAACATGAAATATATAGGCAGATTTTATTAAGATGGGCTGAACGTTATAACCAGGCTGATCTACCGGATTTTTTGCGCAACTACATTGCTCGCCTCTATGTAAAACATAACTTAGAGAGCATTAGAGCTATTGAGGCTATGCAGCAGGGTGCCGTACTTTATAGCATAATAAAGGATAGAGATCAGGCCACCATAACTGATGTTATCCGTATGCTGCCTCTGATTCTGAAACATCGCTTAGACTCAGATACCCTGATTAGAGTGATTAACGATGTCGATGTCAAAGGCGGAAAAGAAAGTATGTTTAGTTTTGTCAATAAAAAGCCCAATAAATCGGATCAAACGGAAGAAACGGATTATTTCAAAAGTGTCGGACGTCCTTTAAAAGACTTAAAACGGCAGGAACTGATCAATACTGAAAAATCTCTTGATTTTAATAAAGTCGACTAAAATGGGGGCGCTTTCATGGATAGTGGACAAAGTAACATTGGTAATGCCACCTCGGTAGCTAATTATCTTAGTCTGTATCTGGGGCAAGACCAGGGAGTACGTCTTGGTGAGAGTGTGGTAGTAAGTACCAAAGCCCATGCTCGTATGCCTGAAAAAAAGATCAAGGGTCAGATTGAAATCTTAATAAACTGTGATGCAGGCAAGACCTATCTGGACTGTATGGATGAAGATCAAATAATCCATATTGATGTATATCATATGCCTGGCGAAATTGATCCCCGGGAAGTTGCCCGCGCAATATATTGGGCTATGGATAAGTATTTTATTAATGAAGATCCGCAACTGCAGTATGCGGAGGATGTACGGTTTAATTTCTTATCCGGATATGCGGAAAGAATAGAGCTTACTACTAATTTAGGCAAAGGATTGATTTATGATCTGATCCAAAATGACATTAAGCCATACACAGAAGGTGAGGAAGGTCAGGATCATGTACATATTTTAGCCCGGCTTAACCGGGAGGAATTTTTCCTGGTTTATATTATGGCTACGACGGTAGAGGAAGTAATTCTGCAATCCGGGCTAAAACTCGCTCAGGTTCGCAACATATCTCACGGTAAACAGCAAAAAGTAATGGATGATGATTTTGGTAAATATATCAAACTGCCCTGGAAGCACTTTAAAGGACAAGATGCTAGTTTAATGTCGCCCGACGAAAATGTTAATCAACTTATACTAAAGCTAGCCGAAAAATTTGGCGGGATAGAAGAAATTGAAGAGTGGATGCAATGCTACTCCAGCAATATATTCAAAAGAAAGGGAGCTGAATTTCAGAAGAAAAAATGGGGAGATATAGACAACTATGTAAAACAGCTGGAAGATATGGGCCTGATGCAGAAGACACCGCTGGGCCGAATATTGACCAAACATGGTCTGGTACTCCAGGACTACGTCATCAAACATAAGTGTGAACTGGAAACTGAGATTCGGCGTAATATTCGCAAGGTGCCTGGTGGAGGCAATACCCGTTTCCGTAAATTTGGTCAATCCAAGCAAAAGACTACCCATGTGGAATTTGTTGATTACAATAAAACTATTAATACAGGTGACACGACCTGGACGGGAAATCTAGCTGTACCTCAGACCGTGATGCAATCAATAAAAAATGGTTTCCTGCGTGGAGATGAACACTTTTCAATTAAGAAAGAAGATCTGCATTTTTATGGTAAAAAAAGCTATATACCCATAGATATTTGTCTGTTGATGGATGCCAGCGGCAGTATGGCAGGAGATAAAAGACAGGCGGCCTGTTATCTGGCTCAACATTTGCTGCTCACTGGCAAAGAGAGGGTGGCAGTGGTCACCTTCCAGGAACGTTCTGCCCGGGTGGTGTCTCCGTTTACCCGTAGTCAAACCGTTTTGAACAAGGGACTGGCAACTATTAATCCTGCGGGTTTGACGCCGATGGCAAGCGGCATAATAATGGCTATAGACCTGATTAAAAAAAGTCGGGTACATAACCCCCTCCTGGTTATGATCACGGATGGGATTCCTAACGCTCCGCTGTGGACTTTGGATGCCAAAGCTGATGCTTTAGACGCCGCGGCTTATATACCCCACCAAAAAATACGCTTTATCTGTATCGGGGTAGAAACAAATGGTCTCTTCATGGAGAAATTATCTAACGCAGGTGAGGGAGCGCTTTATCTGGTTGATGATTTAAATAAGGAAAATCTTATTAATTTAGTGCGGATTGAGAAGAAAGGCATAGTAAGCAAATAAAAACCTTAGTGATTAATGTTCTCCATAAGCACCATTGCCTATCTCAATATTAAATCATTATCAATAGATATTTTTTCTGCTAACTTTCTCTTATGCAGCGGACATTAGTTAAGAAGGATGATAAAGTAAAGCAAGAATAGCCAAGCGAAACAAGACCATTAAAGAAGCGCAAGACAAGTGCCAACTGTAAATTCTAATACCAAGGAGGTCTGCTTTTTGTTTACCAGCCTGCAGATTAAGTTTTTGATATTTATAGCGATAGTTGCCGTTATTACTCTAGGCTTTGCCATTCTGATCGGGCGTCAGATAGTTATAGTGGGCCAAAAGGCAGTGGCGGCGAAGAAGCGTCAGGAGGAGTACCAAAACCAACTTGAAGAGGAGCCAAAAGAGGAATCCAGCGAATAGAAATGCAGCTCTCAACCTGACCGGGTCAGGTTTTTTTTTGCCCCAAAATTGGCAAAGCCAGCATAAATAATCCTGACAATCGCAAAACAAAGATGGATATAAATACCATCAGTTCTTGTTGTCGTTTTAGGGGTAAAATTGTTGCATCGTGTTTAGAAATAAATTATAATTGGCGGTATGTTTGTTTATCAAGATTCTTAATTCCTTGATGGAAGGGGGTAGATTGATATAAATAAGGCCACCGTCTTAAAATATTTAATTATTTCGATACTATGTTACTATTTGGTCAAAGGGGCTATATATCTCGTCCTATGGCAGTCCCTTGTCAAGATGGAGGAAAGAGGCAAAGAAAGGGTTGCGAAACAGAGAAAAGCTATTGAGGAAATGCGTAAGAAGCGGGTAAATAAATTCAAGCCTAGAGGTTGGGACAACAAAGAAGACTAACTGGGATTAATACCAATTACATATTATTTTTTCGGCATATAATCTTTTCAACCTGACTTGGTCAGGTTTCAGACCGTCAAAAAAGCCCAATAGCTGCGTTATTAACAAAAGCCCGTTCAATCAACGTACCTATGTACGCCTCAATCACAGGCTTTTATTAATGCCTTGCTCTTGAACTTTTTTGCTCGGTCTGCCTTTATCGAAACTCGACAACCTGACTTGGTCAGGTTTTTTTTTGGCCAAAAGCTTTATCGTTTCAAGAATAAATGAACCTTAGATTGGCAAGAATCATGATAAAGTTTGGAGGGGATTACATGATGAAAAAAGTAATTGTATATGTAATTTTATTCGTCATTATCTGCTTTTCTAGTGATACAGCTCTAAAATATAGCATTGGCAAGGAAATTGACAATCAATCGCCATATTACCTATCATTTGCATCAATCGGTGCAAATTTGCTTGAATCTCGTTTAGACTGTTGGGCAAAAATAAAGACAGTATCAAGCAGAGAAGAAATGAATCAATCGTTGCTGATGATATTAAACCACCTTAATTTACCTACCGATGAAAATGAATTCCTTCACCAGGAAAATGAGGAAATATTGCTCGCCCAATATGATTTAAGTTATGACAACCAGGATTACTACTTCATGCTGCAAACCAACAAAATTGAAAAAGACACACATTTGGTAATGACTGTTATAAGCAAACAAAATGACCAACAGCTTCGCCAAGACGAAAAGAAATTAAGAGAACTATTTGATTGTAATACTTACTACCAATATAAGGGTTCAATAGATGCCCAGCCAGACTATGCAGGGCAGCAAGAACTACTTCGCATTGTAATGAAAAACTTGGGTGCCGAAACCAAAAATGTCTATCATGATAGTCAGATTATCAGCATAACAGGATTCACTCCAATCCTAGGCCTGAATATTGTCCCTGTAACCGTGGCGGGAGATAAATGTAATGTACAGACAGCGATTAGAAAGAATAGTAAAGAGAACAAAACTGAGATTTATTTGGGTTTTCCACTTCTGTTAAATGATTATTAATTGAATTCCTTCAGGGAATACACCCTTTCCCCTTCGGGGACTATTGATGTGAACTACGTTCATGGCTGAGGTGGCTGCACCGAAGGATTGTTCAATAAGTCATAAAACAAAATTACTTGGGAGGTGATATATACGCTTTGAAAATGATGATAAAAGGCAAAGCTGTCTTACGTGGAGAAGTTGAGATTAGTTCATCTAAGAACGCGATATTACCAATTTTAGCAGCATCATTGCTTACTGACGGTAATGTTGAAATTAATAAAGTCCCTAATATTAACGATGTAGTTATTATTAGTAAACTATTAACCCATTTGGGGATAAAGGTAAAACAAGAATCAAGCCAATTATCATTAGGTGGGGCCTGTAATGCGATTCATCCACCCTATGAATTAGTCCGGCAAATCCGAGCTTCCTTTCTAATAATGGGACCGCTTCTGGCTCGCAAAGGAAAGGTCAGAGTTGCACTCCCGGGGGGATGCTCGATTGGGACCAGACCGATTGATTTGCATTTAAAGGGATTTCAGGCACTGGGGGCTGATATTAGTTTAAATTCCGGTGATGTTATTGCCAAAGCCAATCAACTAATAGGAACTCATATATATTTGGATTATCCAAGTGTGGGTGCAACTGAAAATATTCTTATGGCGGCTGCCATGGCTAAAGGAGTCAGTTATATTGAAAATGCCGCCCTGGAACCGGAGATAGTTGATCTAGCAAATTTTATAAATAGCATGGGTGGTAGAATTAATGGAGCAGGCACGAATGTTATAAAAATAAAGGGCGTTAAAGAGTTAAAAGGTGTAAACTATACACCCATTCCCGATCGAATAGAAGCTGGTACTTATATGGTTGCGGTCGCGGCAACGGGTGGAAATGCAATAATTAAAAATATTGTGCCAGAACATTTGAAAGCTATTAGTGCTAAACTCATTGAAAGCGGCGCTGAAGTGATTGAATCGGACGACCACTTGCAGATTAAGAGAGAATCCAGGATTAAACCAGTTTATATCAAAACATTGCCTTATCCGGGTTTTCCTACCGATATGCAAGCCCAATTTATGGCTTATTTAAGTTGTTCATTGGGGAGCAGTGTAATTAGCGAATCAGTATTTGAGAATCGTTTTATGCATGTCCAAGAGCTATCGCGCATGGGAGCGGATATAAAGACCGAAGGTAGGACTGCCATTATTCGGGGAGTGAAAAAATTAACAGGTGCCAAGGTGAAAGCCTCTGATTTACGAGCCGGAGCTGCCCTTGTTATAGCAGCTCTTACAGCTCAGGGTGATTCAATACTAGTAGAAAGCGAACATGTAGATCGTGGGTATGAGAATATCGCCAATAAATTAAATGCGATGGGAGCTCAGATAGAAAACGAATAAATTAGCGTGAATTCCAGGAACATGGCATTAGAGTCATGTTCCTTTCATATTCATAAGATATGAAAGTAAAATATAATCGCAAAATTATTATAGGTGTAATAATCCTGATCATAACTACCCTAGGTATTAATTGGTATATACATGTAAAAAAGGCTATCGTACCGGAACCTTTCATTAAATTATACCTGCACGATCAAGAAATTGTAGTCGGAATGGATATGGAAGAATACATAAAAGGTACCGTAGCCGCGGAAATGCCAGCCTCTTTTGATACTGAGGCACTGAAAGCTCAAGCTGTTTGCGCTCGCACCTATGCCATCAAAAAATTAATGACAAATCCTTCTTATCCCGAAGGAGCAGACCTTTCTGATGACGTTAATTCATGCCAGGCCTTTGTTGCTCTCCAAAATTTTGCCAGTACGAATCCAGCGCGAGCTGATTTATTAGAGCGTATTAACGAAGCTGTGGATTTTACCAGAGGAGAAATTATGCTCTATGATTTCCAGCCCATTGATGCTCTTTACTGCTCTACCTGTGGGGGGCGTACCGAAAGTTCAGAGGCTGTCTGGGGTGGGAAGATTGATTACTTGCGTTCAGTAAAATGCGAAGATTGCAAGGAATCTATTCATTACCAGGAAAGCACTACTATCAGCAACGAAATCATTAATAAAGTAGTAAATGATAAAGGAAAATCCCTGCAAATTAAAATAGTATCACTTACTCCTGGAGAACGGGCCAAAAAAATAAAAATTAATAAACACGAAATAGATGCCAGCATTCTGCGCAAGGCATTAAATCTCCCTTCTAGTTGGATGGAATTTAAAACCTCCGGTTTAGAAACTACAATTACCACGCATGGTTACGGTCATGGAGTAGGCATGTGCCAATACGGTGCCAACGGGATGGCTCAACGTGGTGCAGATTATCATCAGATATTAGAGAAATATTATCAGGGAGTCAGTTTTTATAAATTGGATTACTAAGGGGAGCGGTTGGGACAGGGGGACGGGTCCCTCGTCCCACTTTTGATATCCCGGGGTGGGACGAGGGACCCGTCCCCCTGTCCCGCTCGAAAAATTTATCGCTTATTATTTCGGTCTTGATTACCTTCCTCCTGAATATAATTTTAGTAAATTCATGGGGAGGGGAACGTTAAATGCAAAACTATATAAGAAAAAGGGCGGTGAAAATAGCCCGATATATACTGCAGACTTCGAATACAGTGCGGGGAACGGCGGAGGTATTTGGAATATCAAAATCCACAGTGCATAAAGATGTTTCGGAGAGACTACCTCGCATAAGTAAGGAACTAGCTGAAGAGGTTAGAAATATTTTGGACAGAAACAAAGCGGAACGACATTTAAGAGGAGGAGAGGCTACCCGGAAAAAATATGCCCAGGCCAATGATCTTAACATCCCTTTCGAGCGATAACAGGCTGTGGATATTTAAGTGAATGAATTTCGATGCCATTGAGAAATGATCACTTCTTTCATTATTACTCCTGTGTTAAAATAAATAGGTAATATAGCGAATAAAAGGTAAAATGATATTATCAAGCACAAAAATGAATAATTTTGCCGGGAGGAACTGAGACGTGTGTTTTGTTGAGGACATCGGGATAGACTTGGGAACAGCTAGTGTACTGGTGTTTAAGAAAGGAGAGGGGATTGTCTTGCATGAGCCGTCGGTAGTGGCGTTGGACAGGACTACCAACAAAGCGATTGCTATCGGCGAAGAAGCACGGCAGATGTTGGGACGAACTCCCGGAAATATTGTAGCTATTAGACCTCTGCGCGAAGGGGTTATTGCTGATTATGATACGACCGAAAAAATGTTAAGATACTTTATCAGAAGGGTTATGGGCAACAAGCTCTTCTTGAGACCTCGGGTTATCGTCTGTATTCCCACTGGGGCAACAGATGTCGAGGAACGTGCAGTCCGGCAGGCTACCTTGGCTTCCGGTGCCAAACAAGCGTTTATAATTGAAGAGCCCCTGGCGGCAGCGCTGGGAGCCGGAATTAATATAGCTGAAGCTACTGGAAACATGGTGGTAGATATTGGAGGGGGCACTTCAGATATCGCGGTTTTGTCATTGGGTGGAATGGTCTGCAACACTTCGCTGCGGGTTGGCGGGGACAAGTTCGATGAGGCCATAGTACGTTATGTGCGCAAGGAATATAGCTTGATGATTGGAGAACGAACTGCAGAAAATATTAAGATGCGCGTGGGTACGGCTTGGGTCAGCGATGAAAACAAGGACCGCAGCATGGAGGTTAGGGGACGCGATCTGCTCTCTGGTTTACCTAAGACAATCAACCTAACGTCCACCGAAAGCTGGGTTGCACTGGAAGAACCTGTATATGCAGTCATAGAAGCGGTAAAAAAGGTGCTGGAAATCACCCCGCCCGAACTGGCGGCGGATATTGTAAATACAGGGATAGTTAAACCGGGGGGGGATCCCTTTTGAACGGACTTGACCATCTCCTTTCCAAAGAAACCGGATTACCGGTGCATATTGCTGAAGATCCCATTTCCTGTGTTGCCATGGGTACTGGCAAAGCACTTAATGAGATGAATATTCTAACCAATCATCGTCTCAAGGGAGCGAGAAGAGTACTTTAAAATCACTCTCCCGCCAGCGGCGGGATTTCAGACCGTCAAAAAAGCCCAATAGCAGCGTTATTAACAAAAGCCCATTCAATCAACGTACCCTATGTACGTCTCAATCATGGGCTTTTATTAATACCTTGCTCTTGAACTTTTTTGCTCGGCCTGACTTTATCGACTCTCTGCCCTCCCGCCAGCGGCGGGATTTTTTTTGAAGTTAATTCTTGCCAGGCAGGAGATACTATTTGATATAGCTAATAACAATTAAGGAATAAACTGTCATTTGACTTGGAAACAAAAACAGAAAAGAGGTTCGGTATGGACAAGCGGAGGAGAGCCAATATTCTGGGATGTCAGGTGGATTTATTAACACTTGAAGAGGGTATCATCAGAATAAAGGATTTAATTCGGAGAGGGCGTCCTGCTCATATCTTAACCCTCAATGCCGAAATAGTATATCAGGCCCAAACCAATGAGGAATTGAAGTCGATAATTAACCGGGCAGATATGGTAACACCAGATGGAATTGGCATTGTTTGGGGAGGCAGGCAACTAGGATATGATATTAGAGAAAGAGTAACCGGGATTGATCTGCTCTACCGCTTATGTCAGGAGGCACCAGCCCAGGGATGGAAAGTATACCTATTGGGCTCTGCCCCGGGTGTGGCTGATGAGTCAAGCCGACGTCTAATGAGTGACTATCCCGGTTTGCATATCTGTGGTAATCACCACGGCTATTTTAGTGAAGATGATATTCCCGCCCTAATAAGCGAGATTAAAGAGCGGGCTCCCCACATACTCTTTGTATCCCTGGGGGCTCCCAAACAGGAAAAGTGGATAAGGAAATATAAAGAGCAGTTAGGGGTCCCTGTCAGCGTCGGGGTGGGGGGAAGCCTGGATGTCATAGCCGGGCAAAAAAGGCGGGCCCCCCTCTGGATGATTAGATTAAACTTGGAATGGCTGTATAGATTAGGTTCAGAACCCAGTCGGATAAGGCGACAGCTGGCATTGCCCAAATTCGTTGGCTTAATTCTTAAAAGCAAATATACGGCCAATAGATAAGCCGCATCTACGGTACAGCCTGAAAAATTATTGCATAGAATATCCAATTGAGGTTAAAGTCTTAAAGGAACTGAATCAGGAAAATTATTAAATGAACGGGAAACGGAGATGCTTAAAAATATAGTAATGACTGCCGGCGCGAATTTCCCGGTTAATATCAGCAAGAGCTAATCAAGGGAGCGACCGCCTTGCGAAACTTTTTACATACCGAAGCAGGGATATAAGGGAGGTAAGAGGATGCTTTGTGACGAATGCAAAGAACAACCGGCTACAGTCCACCTTATTCAGGTATTCAATGGGCACAAAACAGAGAGCCATTTATGTGAGGGGTGTGCCTCGCAGAAAAGTGGACTAATACTTGACCAAGGCAGTAAGTTATCTATCCCTAATCTACTGGGCGGAATGTTTGGTTCCATTTATAATGTGCAGGATATGCCATCACTCACTCGATCCATTAAGTGTCCCAATTGCGGTATGAGTTTCATAGATATCAAACAGGCGGGCAAACTTGGTTGCAGCGAGTGTTATAAGGTATATGAACAGGAGTTGGAAGCCTCATTACGGAGAATCCATGGCAACAGTCAGCATTTGGGTAAGATACCGGTAAGGGGTGGGGAGAAGGTACGAATCAAAAAACAAATTGAGGATTTGAAAGACCGACTCCAGGAAGCAGTGTTGCAGGAAGAATACGAGCAAGCCGCCCAAATAAGAGATACTCTTAAAGAAATGGAAAGGAAACTCTCTTAAGGAGGGATGCCATTATGAGTATAAATGACGTTTTGAGCAGCAGTTATGTAAAATGGATGGATTCACCGGAGGGCAATCGGGATATTGTAATTAGTAGTCGAGTGCGCCTGGCACGTAATTTGAGCCAGATTCCCTTTCCCCATTTGTTAAATCAGGTCAATGGCGAGCAGTGCTTGGAGTTAATAAAAAATGCCTGGCACAATACCCCAGGTCCAGTCTTAGCCTCAATGGATATGGTGACTTTCGACCAATTAAGTGCTCTGGAGCGACAGATTTTAGCGGAAAAACACCTCAGCAGCCCGGGACATGCAGAATCCAGCTCATCATTAAAGGGTATTCTGGTAAATAATGATGGCTCCTTAGCGGTAATGATAAATGAAGAGGATCACCTGCGTATGCAGTGCTTGCTGCCGGGCCTGCAGCTAAAGGAATGCTATTCTCGGGTACAAGAGTTAGACGATGAGTTTGAGCAGAACTTGGACTATGCGTTTGATGAGAACCGGGGTTATCTTACGGCCTGTCCTACGAACGTGGGAACAGGGATGCGAGCATCGGTTATGATACACTTACCGGCTATCCATATTTCTGGCCAACTCAATCACATTCTGCATAATATCGACCAGTTAGGATTAGCGGTTCGGGGACTCTATGGTGAAGGCAGTGAACCGGCCGGTAATTTCTTTCAAATTTCTAACCAAATAACTTTAGGGCAAACCGAAGAGGATATATGCAATTATCTGCAAACCGTGACCGAACAGGTTGTTCAGCAGGAAATTCTTTTAAGAGAAAAATTACAAAGGGACATGAAATACCAATTGGAGGATAAGATTGGCAGGGCTTATGGCATTTTAAGCAATGCCCGGGTTATTGCCTCCGATGAGGCCTTGACCCTCTTCTCTGACGTGCGTTTAGGTGTGGATATGCAAATATTAAAGGGTATCAGTCTATTTTCTCTTAATGAACTGATGGTAGCAGTGCGACCGGCTCATCTGCAAAAGCTGGAAGGACGAGAGATGGATGTAGTAGAACGCGATATTAAAAGAGCGGCTGTCATAAAAGAAAAATTAACCGTGGTTTAGTAAATAGACAACAAGGGGGTATTATAAGTGTTTAGAAAGTTTACTCAGAGGGCTCGCAACACAGTTATTCACGCTCAAGAAGAAGCCCGGGAACTTGGCCATCCTGCTATTGGAACGGAACATATTCTGCTTGGTCTCTTGCGTGAGGGAGAAGGGGTGGGGGCCAGAGCATTAATAAATTTGGGTATTGATCTGTCCAATGTTCGAGAAGAAGTGAAGGGTTTTATTTTTCAGGAGAAAGCTGTCATAGAGGGTCCTGCCGGGGATTTGCCTATAACGCCCCGGGTTAAAAAGGTGTTTAACCTGGCTTTTGATGAAGCCCGCCTCCAGGGGGTGAACTATGTGGGCACCGAACACCTGTTGTTGGCGCTGCTGCGCGAAGAGGAAGGACTAGCCAGCCAGGTCCTGTTGTCTATGGGGGTTAAACTTGACAGTCTCCGCGAGCAGGTTATGCTGCTGCTCGGAGGTGAAGCATCCGGAATGATTAATGCTGATTCTCCGGCCGAACCCCAAAATAATTCCTTCGGTCATAACCAGAAGGGGAGGAAGTCGCGCAGCAAAACACCTACTCTGGATGCCTACAGTCGCGATTTAACTAAAGATGCCGCCGAAGGCAGGTTGGATCCGGTCATAGGTCGCGAAGAAGAAATTGAAAGGGTGGTACAGATATTGTCCCGCCGTACGAAAAACAATCCGGTCCTGATTGGAGATCCTGGCGTTGGCAAAACAGCTATCGTTGAAGGTCTGGCACATATTATTTTTGAAAACAAGGTGCCCGAGACTTTGAGCCATAAAAGAGTTATTGCTCTCGATTTGTCCTCAATGATCGCTGGAACGAAATATCGGGGAGAGTTTGAAGATCGCCTTACCAAGATCGTTAATGAAATAAAAACGGCCGGAGACGTGATTGTATTTATCGATGAATTGCATACTCTGGTAGGCGCCGGTGCGGCTGAAGGAGCTATCGATGCCGCCAATATCCTGAAACCATCCCTGGCCCGGGGAGATTTTCAGTGTGTAGGAGCTACCACTATTACCGAATATAGAAAGTATATTGAGAAGGACGCTGCCCTGGAAAGGAGATTCCAACCTATTCAGGTGGATGAACCCAGTGTGGAACAGAGCATCGAGATTTTGAAGGGATTGCGTGATCGGTACGAGGCCCACCATGGTGTGAAAATAAGCGATGAGGCCATTGCGGCAGCGGCCCGGCTCTCTACGCGCTATATTACTGATCGTTTCCTGCCGGATAAGGCTATTGACCTAATTGATGAGGCGGCCTCACGGGTGCGTCTGGCGAACTATGTGCTTCCGGCAGATGTCAAAGAACTGGAAGCAAAATTGGTGGAGGTCAGCAAGGAAAAAGAAGAGGCTATTAATGCTCAGGAATATGAGAAGGCGGCCCAATTGCGCGATGAGGAACAGAAGCTGAAGGATGAAATTGAAAGCCAGCGCCGGGAATGGGTGAGCAAACGGAGTGTGCAGGCCGGCGTGGTTGGTGAAGAGGAAATAGCGCTTATTGTTTCAAAATGGACAGGAATTCCGGTTAGTAAAATAGCCTTGGAAGAAGGGGAGCGACTGCTCCACCTGGAAGAAGTTTTGCATAATCGAGTGATAGGGCAGAATGAAGCGGTTGCATCCGTTGCCAGGGCGGTGCGCAGAGCTCGAGCCGGGTTAAAGAATCCTAAACGCCCCATCGGATCTTTTGTATTTCTCGGACCAACCGGAGTGGGTAAAACTGAATTGGCTAGAGCCCTGGCTGAAGCGATGTTTGCCAGCGAAGATTCGGTGATCAGATTAGATATGTCTGAATATATGGAGAAACATGCCGTGTCGAGGATGATTGGATCTCCTCCCGGTTATGTTGGTTATGACGAGGGGGGGCAATTGACCGAAAAGGTTAGAAGGAAACCGTATTCAGTTATACTCCTGGATGAGATAGAAAAGGCTCATCCCGATGTTTATAATATTCTCCTCCAGGTTCTGGAGGATGGCAGGATGACGGATGGTCAAGGAAGAACCGTAGATTTCCGAAACACCATAATCATTATGACCTCTAACGTAGGTGCTGAGAACCTGTTCAAGAACAAGCCGCTGGGATTCCAAAGGGTGGCTGACGAAGCAGAAGATTATGTCAGGATGAAGGAAAGGGTCATGGACCAGATGAAACACACTTTCCGGCCTGAATTTTTGAATCGTATTGATGAGATCATAGTTTTTCAGAGTTTATCCGAAGAGGAATTGAAACAAATAATTGACCTCTTACTGACAGATTTGAGCCAGCGCATCAAAGAAAATGGCTATCTACTGGAAATCAGTGAGCGTGCGCGGAATCTGATTTTGAAAGAGGGTTATGAGCCAGCTTATGGAGCCCGACCTTTGAAACGGGCTATTCAAAAGCTAGTGGAGGACACGCTATCCGAAGAGATACTCAAAAAGACAGTAATTCCGGGAGATACGATTCTAATAGATGAGGAACAGGGTAAAATCATAGTTGGGAAGCAATAAAACCAAAACTATGAAAAAACAGCCAATATGAATAAAATTTGTATTATAATGGTATTTATCAAACTCTTTTGAGGAAGAGTTTGATAAAACGCTTGCGGCGCGATGCACACAAAACGCGAAAGGAAGGCGCTATAGCGCCCACGTTTTGGCGCACAATTCGCACAAGCGCTCATTATTAAAGAGGGAAATTTATGGGAAAAATAATAACTAGATTCGTATGCAAGGATTGCGGACACGAATCTATGAAATGGTTAGGACGGTGTCCAGGTTGTGGCAATTGGAACAGCCTGCTGGAGGAAAGCGGTCCTAAACGAGTACCACCTCGCAATATCCGCAGTGCAAAACCGGTTTCCTTAGCCGATATACCTAATATACCCCTTTACCGATTCTCAAGTGGCAATGGGGAGTTGGATCGGGTTCTGGGCGGGGGAATCGTACCCGGGTCCCTGGTACTACTCGGCGGGGATCCCGGTATAGGCAAGTCAACTCTGTTGTTACAGGTTGCCGATTTCATAGCTCGCAATAATAAAACCGTACTCTACCTGTCCGGTGAAGAGTCTGCGGGTCAAATACGGTTGAGGTCTCAGCGATTAGGCGTTGAAAACTCATCAATTTACTTTTTGAATGAGCAAGACATTGATCAATTAGGGGGCTATTTGCAGGAACTAGAACCTGATTTAGTAATTGTAGACTCTATTCAAACCGTCTACTCAGAGGGTCTGTCATCAATTCCCGGCAGTGTGTCCCAATTAAGAGAATGCACCGCTAAAATTATGGATTTGGCGAAAAAAAGTGATCGAGTATTTTTCCTGGTAGGACATGTCACCAAGGATGGTGCTTTGGCAGGTCCCAAGGTTCTAGAACATATGGTGGATGTGGTTATTTATTTCGAAGGCGAGAAGCATTTTTCTTTTCGCCTCTTAAGGGGGGTAAAGAACCGTTTTGGTTCTACCGACGAGATCGGTCTCCTGGAAATGAGTGGGTTGGGGCTTCAGGAAGTAAAGGATCCTTCCCAGATATTTTTAAGTACGAAAGATCCTACCGTGTGTGGCAGCGCAGTAGTTGCCAGCTTCGAAGGCAGCCGTCCTTTACTTATAGAGATACAGGCCTTAGTTTCGTCGGCCGGATCAGGCTATGCACGGCGAATGGCCTCCGGAATTGATCAGAATCGGCTGGCTCTTATTATCGCAGTACTGGAAAAAAGACGGGGGGTTAACCTCTCTGCCTATGATGTTTACGTCAAGGTTACCGGAGGGGTTTTTCTAAGAGATCCAGCCATAGACTTGGGCATTGCCGCAGCTATTCTTTCTAGTTACCGGGACAGGCCCCTGCCAGTGGACATGGTTTTTCTGGGTGAGATGGGGCTTTCCGGAGAAATCAGACCAGTGCCGTTTCTGGACGCCCGTCTAAAGGAAGCAGAAAAATTGGGGTTCAAAAGAGTAGTGATACCGGCTGGAGTCAATTTCGCTGGGCGAAATGCGATTAGTCTGGAAATTATTGAAACTAAAAACCTGGATGAGTTTATAGAAATTATTATGGGGGGATAGTGGTGGTAGAAGATTTTTTCCGGATTAATTTTCGGCAATCCATGAAAATGCTGGCACCTGGTACTGTTTTCCGTCAAGGTATCGAGAATGTGCTGCAGGCGAATACCGGGGGTCTGATAGTGGTGGGCGATTCTCCAGAAGTGATGAACATGGTAACTGGCGGATTTAACATTGACTGTGAATTTACTCCGGCGCGTCTGTATGAACTAGCCAAAATGGATGGTGCTATCATTACCAATCACGATACCTCCAGAATTCTAATTGTAAATGCTCAACTGGATCCTAATCCCAAACTACCTTCTCAGGAAACGGGCATTCGCCACCGCACGGCTGAACGAGTGGCCATGCAAACCGGAGAATTGGTAGTGGCCATTTCCCAGCGCCGCCAGGTCGTGACTCTATTTCAAGGTAATATGAGTTTTCGTCTGCGGGATATTGCCTCGATTTTGGTCAAAGCCAATCAGGCTCTGCAGACGCTGGAAAAGTACCGGAACGTTTTGATTCGGGAATTGCAGCATCTGGGTGGATTGGAATTTGAAGATCTGGTTACGCTGGTAGAAGTGTGTGATGTACTGCGGCGTAGTGTCAAAGTGCTAAACATAGCGAGGGAAATTGAAAATTACATAAGCGAACTTGGCACTGAAGGGCGTCTGGTAAAAATGCAGCTTGAGGAACTGGTATCCAATGTGGAAGAAGAAGCCACGCTAATTATTAAAGATTATTATAATAATAAAGATAAGACCCCTACGGAGGTATTAAATTCGGTTTTGCGGGCTTTTGAAGATGAGACATCTGATTCAGTTTTTTTAATAAAGAGTTTGGCATTAGGCACGACCAGCAGCCATTTGGAGCAACAGGTAGCCCCGCGTGGTTATCGGATGTTGAACAAGATTCCGCGCATACCGCCAGCGATCATAGAAAACTTGGTGGAGAGATTTTCCATGCTTAATAATATACTGCGCGCCAGCATCGAAGATCTGGATGATGTGGAAGGTATTGGCGAGGTGCGCGCCCGCTCCATAAAAAACGGCTTAATCAGAATGCGTGAGCAGTTCCTCCTGGAATATATGGTCTAAAGAAGACTCGGCTTGGGACAGGGGGACGGGTCCATTGTCCCAACCGCACGGTACAGTTAAGTGGGACAACGGCCCCGTCCCCCTGTCCCATAACTTAATACGTCCAGAAAATAAAAAAACCGCTATAAGCGGTTTTTCTTATATACCATATAATTACAGAGCACAACAGATTAAGTCATATTGAAGTAGCCTAAAGCTTGAGATTTTTTATTCTCCTTGATAAAAACATCATAGAGATTAATATCCAGAAGATTACACAGAGCTGCAGTATAAAAGAGCATTTTACCCAATTCACCTATTATAACTTCATCACAACGCGTGCATAGCTCCCCGCGCAAGTGGCTGTCCAAGCATGCTTTTAATTCGGCCACAGTCTCTAGGTGATCAGGAAGTTCAATTTTTGCGGCTTGAATAGAAACACATCCGCAATCAGTAACCGATTTAATGACCGCGCGATTTACGCGACAGGTAGATTCTGAAAGTTTGGTTAAAACATCAACCACACTGTGGTGACGTATTAGAAGGTCGCCTACGGTGTTTTGAAATTCGTCACATATTAAGTCTTTCATAAAGAGCTTAACTCCCCCTGTCTCCTCGACATTTGATTAATTATAGACCTTCACCAAAGGGGTTGTCAATTCTGCCTGCTAAATCTATATTGACATAATGTGCCATGGGATGGGCAAAATTGTCTGAATAGCACTTACTATAAAAATTACCAAAATTTGAAATTACCTGTATAATAATGCTATTTTTCTAGAAAAATATACTAAGGGGGTGATAGTATGAAAAATAAATTTATTTTTAAATCGGTATTAATGATTGCACTTATTGGAGGTCTAGGAGCCAGCTTTGCGTTAAAAACATTATTGGACTTGAATATTGTCTGGCAGATGGTGATCGGCGGGACAGTGGGATTACTTATTTACGGCGCTGGAGTGTTCGGGCTGAGCCGCCTGTCCAAAGGATGGAAAATATTTAATTGTTGGCTGGATAACACGTCAATAGAAACACTACTGGGCGGGACAGTGGGTCTAATGCTGGGAATTATGATAGGTCTATTGAGTGGCTACCCATTTTATGTGATAAAGGGAGTCGGTTCCTACCTGGCTATTTTCAGTGTTCTACTCGGTGCATATCTAGGCTTGCAAATTGGGAGCCGTAGGGCAGTTGAATTCTGGAAAATGCTGCCGCATAGCCTTATTGAAGTGCCGGAAAACAATGAGCCGGGTGGCTGGAACTATAAGGTTCTAGATACCAGTGCCATAATTGACGGGCGCATATATGACGTTTGTCAAAGCAAGTTCCTGGAGGGCATTATGACGGTTCCTGTTTTTGTCATCGAGGAACTACAGCATATAGCCGACTCTTCTGATAATTTGCGCAGGAGCAAAGGGCGGCGCGGTCTGGAACTATTATCTAAAATGCAGAAAGATCCGGCCGTTAAAATTCAGATAATTGAGGATAACATACCGGAAGAAAAAGAAGTGGATATGAAACTGGTCCGTCTCTGCAAAAAGATTGGAGCCAACATTATTACTAATGACTATAACCTAAATAAGGTGGCTGAACTACAGGGTATTAGAGTATTGAATATCAACGAACTTGCCAATGCAGTTAAGGTGGTTGTTTATCCAGGTGAAACCATGTATATTAATATATTAAAAGAAGGTAAAGAACCTGGACAAGGGGTAGGCTATCTCGAGGACGGAACTATGGTAGTAGTAGAGGATGCGCAGGATGAATTGGGGAACAGCCTGGAAGTGCTGGTAACCAGCGTATTTCAGACCGCGGCTGGGAGAATGATATTTAGCCGCAAAATGAAGGAGGACCACAACCTGAGTATCTTTAAACCTAACCTGCCAGGTGGACCAATACAAGAGGTGAATGTATATGGTTAACAACCTTAGGGTTGTTATCGCCGCAGCTGGTAAAGGCAGTCGCATGAAGAGCTCCACAAATAAACAGTACATGCTGTTAAATTCACGACCTGTCCTGTCTTATTCCCTGGATTTTTTTGAAAAGATGGATATGGTGGGTGAGATTGTGGTCGTGTGTGGGGCAGATGAGCTGGAGTATTGCCAACGTGAGGTTATTGAGCGTTTCCAATATAAAAAGGTATCTGCCCTCCTCCCCGGGGGCCAAGAAAGACAGGACTCCGTATGGAGGGGTTTGCAAAAACTGGGAGAGGACACGGATTTGGTGGCTGTGCACGACGGTGCTCGGCCGCTATTGTCGTCAGCCGTATTTTTTCGATTGGTAGGCGAGGCAGAGAAGTGGGGAGCAGCTATACCTGGAATTATCAGCAAAGATACACTTAAAGCAGTGGATCGGGACGGTTTTGTCCGTCAGACACTCGATCGAAGCTCAGTTTATGCTATTCAGACCCCGCAGATTTTTAGGTATTCGGAACTGCGGGCTGCCTATCAAGAAGCTTATCAGGACAATTTTCAGGGGACAGATGATGCCTCCCTTTTTGAACGTTATATAGGCAGGGTTAAGGTGGTTGAGGGAGAGTATAATAATCTTAAAATTACCACCCCAGAGGATTTTACTGCTGCGGAGGCCTTGTTAAAAGGCAGATAGTGGATAGAGGATAGTTGCCGGAATTAATTGACGTATGGGAAGATGGGGCGTTGCACTTCTTTTTGGCCTCAAACTGATATTTAGGATTCACATTCTGCATACAGCCTTCATAATCCCCAACTATCCATTAGCCACTGTACACTATCCACTAACTAGTGGGAGGAAAAGAATTATGCGTATCGGTACAGGTTATGATGTACACCGTCTGGTAGAAGGCCGCCGGTTAGTTTTAGGAGGGGTGGATATTCCACATCCCCTCGGGCTTTTAGGGCATTCTGACGCCGACGTACTAATCCACGCCATCTGTGACGCTCTGCTGGGAGCGGCCGCCTTGGGAGATATTGGCCAGCATTTTCCAGATACTTCCGCAAAATTCAAGAACATTGACAGTCTGATTCTTCTGCAAATGGTAAGCCAGTTATTACATGACTATGAATTTTCAGTTATTAATATAGACAGCACTATCGTTGCCGAACAGCCCAAACTAGCTCCTTATATTACAGCTATGACTGCCAATATAGCTAGGATTATGGGGATCCAGCCGAATCAGGTGAGCGTAAAAGCCACCACCACGGAAGGACTAGGATTTGAGGGGCGACAGGAAGGGATTTCCGCACAGGCGGTGGTTTTAATAGAAAATAAAATATAGGTTAGACCAGATGCGAGACTATTTACCCCCTGAATTAGGCAGACTAAACAAAAAAATCAGGGGGTAAGTTTATTTATGCGTAAAATATTGGTGGTCATAATGGTCTTGGCTTTCATAACGACCGCATGGATTTACAGAGATCAGGCGGTAAGAACGGGTATCAATATCAAAAACGGAGAAGCAGTTATTAGTCTGGGGCAGGATTTAACTGAGGCACAGAAAAATCAGGTCTTAAGTTATTTTGAGTCTGATAGCAATCTGGCCAAGGTACGTTATGTCACGGTTAGCAATCAGGAAGAGAGAACCTACTTGCAGGGTAAAATTGATGATAGCTTGATTGGAACTCGGGCAATTTCCTGCGCTCTGGTCACGGGTGCCCCGCAAGGTCAGGGGATTGGTGTTCAAACCCACAATATTAATGGGGTAACACCCTTTATGTATGCCAATGCTGCTAATACGGCGGGGATTGAAGATGTGCAGATAAATGTAGCAGCCCCTTTTGAAGTTTCGGGTACCGCAGCCTTGACCGGAATAATAAAAGCATTTGAACTGGCCAGTGGAAATAAGCTAAATGAAACAGCTAAGGAGACTGCCAACCAGGAAGTGGCCGAATCATCAAAGTTAGGAAAGAAGATCGGGCAGGACCAAGCGGGAAAAATCATCTATGAGGTTAAAAAACAAGTCGTAGAGAAGAAGATTACTAATCCTGAAGAGATACGGCGTATAATTATACAGGTTAGTACCGATTTGAATGTTAACCTATCAGAAGATGATATAAATGCCATTATCGATTTGATGCAAAATATCAATAAACTAAATATCAACATTACCAACCTGAATCAACAATTAGACAAACTACAAAAAGGCATCCAGGATGTTCGCACTCAGACTGATCAGGCCAAAGGTTTTCTGCAGAGGATAGCTGAATTCATAATGAGTCTTATCCGGGGTTTAACGGGCGTACTTTCCTGAAAGGTGGTTGCTGGTAACTAGCAACTTTAAAGGTGCAGCGAGCATGAGTGATAATCAAAAATTTCTTACGGGAATCAATTACTGGCCAGCCCATAAAGCCATGTATTGGTGGAGAGATTTTGAGATCCGGGAAGTAGATGAGGATTTTAAGAAACTGGCTGAAAATAACTTTCGGCTGGTAAGGATATTTCTTACCTGGGAAGACTTCCAACCAACCCCCGATGTAATATCGGCAGCCAGTCTTGACAATCTGAAGAAGACGGCAGATCTGGCATCCGCCCACGGCTTGCAGCTGATGCCTACCTTCTTCTGCGGACATATGAGTGGAGTAAACTGGATGCCCGCTTGGATGTTAACACCGGGTGAAGGTGGGCGGCGTTTCCCAGTATTCAGTGAAAACCAGGCTAAATGGGCATGTATACGTAATTGTTATACAGACCAAAAAGTAATAGAGGCCCAGCATATGCAAATCCAAGCGATTGTCACTGCCCTGCAAGGTCATGAAGCCATTTTTGCCTATGACTTGGGGAACGAGGCCTCCAACTGGGTTATCCCGCCCCAGCGCAGCGATGCGCAGAAATGGCTTGCAACTATGACTACTCAAATAAAAATGCAAAGCCCTGGAGCCAAGGTAACTTTGGGAATGCATGCCGAAGATCTGGAAGAAGATCGCCAGCTTTGGCCCCAGGACGCAGCCTGCTACTGCGATTTCTTATGTATGCACGGCTACCCGTACTACCTTCCCTGGGTGAATGACCCAATTGACCCCGACCTGGTACCATTTCTGGGGATTATTACTGCCTGGCTAGGGCAAAAGCCGGTGCTTTTCCAGGAATTCGGAGTGCCGACTCATTCCGTTTTACCTCCCAATCTGCCCGCCGAATATGAAAGTATGTGCCAATGCCCTCTATGGACGGAAGATGAAGCCGCCATTTATTATCATAAGGTATTACAGCGTTTGGACGAAGCGGGAATGATGGGTGGAATGGCCTGGTGTTACGCTGATTATGCCCCTTTGTTATGGGAGAGACACCCGCTCGGCGACAGCCTCCACGAACGCCATTTTGGTATGTTCCGCCATGATGGAACTGCCAAACCCGCGGTAGAGATATTTCGCAGCTATGTAGATACAAATATTCATGCTAAGCTAGATTTGACCCAGGCGAGCTACCCATGGCTTTATGAAAAAGATCGTGAGAAATTTTACCAACATCCCAGGAATAATCTGTCCAGACTTTACCAAAGATACAAGGAATGGCTAAAAGGGCTATGAAAAGTCTGCTGGTGACAGGCTTCGGCAGCTAAAACACCTGCTGCTCAAACTCAAGCACCGCACGGCAACATTATTTGATGAGCGAAAAAGAACATCAACAACATTAATCGTGAGCTAATGCGAACACCAGCAACCTTAATTGTGCCGATAGGCACATCAGTAGTACCCGAAGGGTGAAGTCCCCGTAGGGGGTAGTGCCCGAAGGGCGAGCTGGCTGCCTCGCCAATCGTCACTGCGCTGGAGTTTTCACAGCCAAAATAATAAACGTGTGGAGGATTTAGTGTGAAAATTGCACTTTTGTCACCCATAGCTTGGCGTACGCCGCCCCGGCATTATGGTCCATGGGAGACCATAGTATCCATGTTGGCAGAAGGACTGGTGGATCTTGGAATGGATGTCACCTTGTTTGCCACAGGCGACTCACTGACTAGTGCCCGCCTTGATTCTGTGTGCCCGGTACCCTATGAGGAAGACAAGGAAATGGATGCCAAGGTATGGGAGTGTCTGCATATTGCACACCTGTTTGAACAAGCTGATCAGTTTGATATAATTCACAATAATTATGACTTTCTCCCTCTATCTTACAGTCGATTGGTTAAAACACCAGTAGTCACAACTATTCATGGGTTTTCCAGCCCCAAGATTCTACCTGTCTATCGGACTTATAATCGGGATAATTATTATATTTCTATCAGTAATTCTGATCGCAGCCCAGAATTAGATTACTTGGGGACAGTTTATCATGGTATTGATCTAAATTTATTTACTATAAATGAGAAACCAGGAGATTACCTGCTCTATTTTGGGCGGCTGCACCCGGACAAAGGAACCTATGAGGCCATACAAATCGCCCGGCGCTTTGGGATGAAGTTAATAATGGCTGGTATCATTCAGGATGAAGACTACTATAAATCCAGGGTTGCTCCGTTTATAGATGATAGTAATATTATCTATGTGGGCTCAGTTGGTCCCGAACGAAGAAATGAACTTTTGCAGGGTGCTTACGCCCTGCTGCACCCCATTTATTTCGATGAGCCCTTTGGCTTAAGCGTAATTGAAGCCATGGCCTGCGGAACACCGGTAATAGCCTTTAATCGGGGCTCTATGCCGGAGGTAATAAGTGAAGGAGTGACAGGTTTCCTGGTTGAAAATATTGAGGAAGCACTGGCTAGATTAGAGCTGGTACCAACCCTGGAGCGTCGTGAATGCAGGCGATGGGTCCAGGAGCGATTCAGCAAAGAGCGGATGGTGACTGACTATCTAAAGGTTTACGAGACTATAATTGAGATGCTATAATTACCCAGTAAATTAATAAAACCACATAAAGTTATAAGCCATATTCTCCAGCTCACGCGGTTGGAGGATTTCATAAAGCTAATCGGGAGTGAAATAAATGATGAATTCCAAGGTGAGATTTGCACCCAGCCCTACTGGCCCATTACATATTGGCGGAGCACGGTCAGCCCTTTTTAACTACCTGTTTGCTGCTCATCAAAAGGGGCAATTTGTGGTGCGCATAGAAGATACTGACCTGGAACGTTCCCGGCGGGAATATGAAGATGAAATAATCGAATCCCTCCGCTGGCTGGGGATAAACTGGACGGAAGGGATGCTTCAAGGGGGAGAAAACGGGCCGTATCGTCAGACCGAGCGTCTGGCAATCTATCAGCAATATATAAAACAACTTCTTGACCAGGGGGACGCTTACTATTGCTTCTGCACCCAGGAAGAACTGGAAACCGAGCGACAGGACCAATTAGCCAGTGGAAGTATGCAGGGTTATTCAGGTAAATGCAGCAGGCTGGACGCAAAAGAGGTGCACGAGCGATTAGCGGCTGGGATCAAGCCCACTGTCCGTTTTAGGGTTCCCGAGCATAAAATACATGTGGTAAATGACCTGGTCAGGGGTAACGTGAGCTTTGAGAGCGATAACAGCGGGGATTTTATCATTGCTAAATCGGATGGAATACCAGTTTATAACTTTGCCGTGGTCATCGATGATGTTTTGATGGGGATAACTCATGTAATCAGAGCCGAAGAACACTTATCCAACACCCCCCGCCAGTTGATGCTATATGATGCGTTTAACTTCGCTTACCCGGAGTTTGCCCATATTTCTTTGATCTTGGGCAGCGATCGCCAGAAGATGAGTAAACGCCACGGGGCCACCTCTTTGGTACAGTACCGGGAAATGGGCTACCTGCCAGAAGCCCTTTTCAATTTCCTGGCTTTACTGGGCTGGTCGCCGGAGGGAGAGCAAGAGATACTCACGGCAGACGAGATTATAGACTCCTTTACGCTGGAGCGGGTGGCGAAAAGTCCAGCTGTGTTTGATATGGATAAGTTAAATTGGGTGAATCAGCAATATCTGAAGAAAAAGACGACATCTGAACTGGCCAAGATGTTAAAACCTTATCTGAGCTCGTCGGAATACGCTGCTGATATAGAAAATATGGATGATCTTCGCTACGGACTGTTGGTGGAATCAGTTAGAGACCATCTGGTATGCTTGTCTGATGTTACAAAATATATGGATGTTTTCTTCCGGGAGGCTGTTTATGAAGAGGAAGCCCGGCAAGCCTTGGCTGGCGAAGGTGTTCTTAGTGTTCTGGAGACTTTCCGGGATGAGCTGCCTAGTTTTGCTGAACCAGAGGAAATCAAACAATTTATCAAAGCTATGGTGAAGAAACTTAAACTAAAGCCTAAAGACGTATATATGCCGCTCCGCAGTGCCTTAAGCGGTCAGACCCATGGACCGGAACTACCCTATCTTATATCTATATGGGGCAGAGAGGAATCCATACGACGTATCAATCGGGCCATTGTTACTATAGTTAAATAAAATTGTGGGGCAAGCTATAGTATGTTAGAATTATTAAAACAATATTAACTTACGGTCAAAGCTATCCGGGCGAAAGTACGGAATGCGGGACTAAGGCATCTAAGTCTTCCGGATATGGTGCTGAAGTCATGAGAAATCGGCTTACTGGGGTGGGTAGTCTTTTATAGGGCTATCCACCTTTTTATTTTTATAGTTAGATAAATGTGGAACCCTGCTTTCGTTTATAAAAAGGGAGATTGAATCATGAATTTTTGGCTTTCAATAATAATCTTTGTCCTGGTATATGCCTTAATAATGTCTGAAAAAATTCACCGCACCATTGTAGCCATGCTGGGAGCAGCGATTATCATCGCAATCGGTATCGTGAACCAGGAAAAGGCTTTTGCGTCTATCGACTTTAACACGATTGGCCTGCTTATCGGGATGATGATAATTGTGGGGATTACCAGACAAAGCGGAGTCTTCGAGTACCTGGCCATAAAGTCCGCTAAAGTGGTTGGGGGCAAGCCGCTGGCTATCATGGCCATCCTGGCTCTGGTTACTGCGATAGCTTCCGCCCTGCTTGACAATGTCACCACCGTATTGTTAATTGTACCCGTGACCTATGCCATTACTGACCGCTTGGATATTTCACCAATCCCATTTTTATTTGCCGAAATAATAGCTTCCAACATCGGCGGGACTTCAACATTGATCGGTGATCCTCCCAACATTATGATAGGCAGTGCGGCCGGACTGGGATTCATGGATTTCGTAACCAACCTGGCCCTGCCGGTTATGGTAATACTGCTGATTACAATCGCCATCATGTTATTTATGTTCAGGAAAGAGCTGCATACAACTGATGAACGTGTTCAAAGTATTTTCGAGCTGAATGAGAAGGAATTCATCAAAGACTGGCGTTTGCTGAAACAGTCTCTAACTATATTGGGTGTGACCATTATCGGCTTCCTATTACATCAAAGCTTGCACCTGGAATCGGCCACTATAGCTTTATTAGGAGCAGCTGTGTTAATGCTAATAACCGATGAACATCCCGAAGAAGTGCTGCTTAATATAGAATGGCCCACCATATTTTTCTTCGCTGGCTTATTTATATTGGTAGGAGGGCTAGTAGAAACTGGAGTTATTGAATTAATTGCCCAGAGGGCATTGCTGATCACGGGAGACAATTTGATGCTAACTGGAATGCTGGTATTATGGCTCTCAGCCATAGCCTCAGCTTTCGTCGATAATATACCATTTGTAGCTACCATGATTCCTTTATTACAAACCATGGGAGAGCTCTCTAACCTTCCTATGGAACCTACTTGGTGGGCTCTGGCCTTGGGAGCTTGTTTGGGGGGCAACGGGACTCTGATCGGTGCATCAGCTAATGTAATTGTGGCGGGAATAGCGGAGAGGTATGGAACTCCAATTGGATTCGTTAGTTTCATGAAAGTGGGGTTCCCCTTAATGTTGTTATCCATAGCATTATCAACAGTATACCTATATTTTTTCTTCTGGATCTAATAAGTCAACCTAATTGAATATTTCTACGTAATTAAATTTCCGAATAACGGTCTTGTCTTACAGAACGAAAAACATAGAATTAGGGTTGATAGTGCAATATATAGCGTTTGCATAATTTGTCAGGCAGAACGTGCTTGAGCTATAATAATTTAGACAGACATTAATAAAATATTAAGCAGTCGCAGTTCCCTTTAGTTAAAACTTGGAAAACAGAGGTCAGAATCAATAGGATAAATAACTAATTTGCTATTTGGGGTAGTCCGGCTGAAGGACTATCCATTTTTATTTTTATAGATGTTGGAGGAAGGGAGGTAACTCTATAAATATCCCCTTATTAAACGATGTTGTAATTATTTTTGGGCTGGCCATTTTCGTTATTTATATATGCCAGAGATTAAAAATACCCAGTGTTGTAGGGCTTTTAATAACCGGCGTATTAGCTGGGCCCCATGGGTTCGGTCTGGTTGCGGAAGTTCATAACGTGGAAGTGTTGGCTGAACTGGGAATCATACTGCTCCTTTTTACCATCGGCATTGAGTTCTCCCTCGGGCGGCTCCTGGAAATAAGGAAAAGTGTTCTGGTGGGTGGCAGCCTGCAGGTATTAGTCACCACGTTGGTAACCATGTTAATTCTTACTAAAATAGGGCGCCCCTTGGGTGAGGCAGTGTTTATTGGTTTCTTAATCTCACTTAGCAGTACAGCCATAGTATTGAAAATTATTCAGGACAGGTCGGAAATAGATGCTCCCTACGGGCGAAGCACCCTTGGTATATTGATATTCCAAGACATTATCATAATTCCGATGATGCTATTCACGCCGATTCTGGCCAATGATCCCGCTGGATTAGGTGAATCTCCTTTTCTTCTGCTGGCTAAGGTTGTTTTTGTCCTAGGGATGTTGTTTGTCAGCGCCAAGTGGGTGGCTCCGTTTCTGCTTTATCATATTGCCCGCCAGCGGAGTCGGGAACTTTTTCTTATCAGCACGGTAACTATGTGCCTGGCAGTTGCGTGGTTTACATCCAGTATAGGCCTATCGGTATCATTGGGCGCCTTTTTGGCAGGGCTGATAATATCGGAATCAGAATACAGTCATCAGGCTTTAGGTAGTATTTTGCCCTTTCGGGATGTGTTCACCAGCATATTTTTCGTTTCGATCGGAATGTTACTAAATACAGGAGTTTTTTTACAACAACCGGGTACCGTTATCTTGATAACCGTGGTAGTACTGTTAGGCAAAGCAGTTATTTCCGGGGGCGCTGTCCTGGCGTTGGGGTTCCCAATTAGAACTGCTGTATTAACGGGTCTGGCTTTGAGTCAGGTTGGTGAATTTTCGTTTATCCTATCCAGATTTGGGATGGACTATAATTTAATTAATGAGTCATTCAATCAATTATTTATGGCCGTATCAGTATTAACTATGGCGGTTACACCTTTTATTATCGTCTTATCACCTCGAATTGCGGAGGGGATAATGAAACTTCCTCTGCCCCACAAATTGAAAACCGGGGTAAATCCGGGTATTGAAATTAAGGAAGACTCGATTAGCGATCATTTGATAATTATAGGTTTTGGTATTAATGGTAAGAATCTCGCCCGAGCGGCATCAGCTTCAGGTATATCGTATGTGGTTATCGAGAATAATCCTGACACTGTAAAGGATGAAAAAAAGCATGGCGAACCGATATTTTATGGAGACGCAACCCAGCCTGAGGTACTGCAGCATTCAAACCTAAAGGATGCCCGGGTAGTAGTAATTGCAATTTCCGATCCGGCTGCAACGGTAAGGATAACTGACTTAATCCGGAGATTGAATGCTAATGTTCATATTATTGTGCGCACCCGTTATATCCAGGAAATTCAGCCTTTATATCAAGTGGGTGCCAATGATGTCATTCCAGAAGAGTTCGAAACATCGGTAGAGATCTTTACCTTGGTGCTCAAAAAATATCTGGTACCTAAAGTGGATATTGAGAAGTTCATCAACGAAATACGTTCTGATGGTTATGAGATGTTGCGCAGCCTCTCCAGGAGATCTCCCAGCTTCCAGGACATAAAACTTCATCACCATGATGCAGAAATTGTGAACATTAGGGTAGAAAAAGGAGCTTGGGTAACGGGTAAGACTCTGGCCCAAATTAATTTGCGAGGCAGATATGGGGGCTCGGTGCTCTTAATACAACGTGGTCTAGAGACCTTCGTAAATCCAGGAGGAGATGATCTGCTGGAAGCTGACGATCAGGCGGTTTTGCTTGGATCACCGGAGATTCTTGACGATATAGGCCGGCTTTTTAGTAAAATTGAAAAGGAGGGCTAAAATGAATCCGATATTTCTATCTTCACTGGCAGCCTTTTTTCATAAAGTAAAATGTCCTAAATGCGATAGGGATCAATTTATAACCCATGGAACTTCCAAAAAGAGTTTTCGCTGCAAATATTGCGGTTATATGATTGAACCGCCGCCCCAAAAATAGCTCCAGTTGGGGTAAGGCTTGCCGATGCATTTTGATTGGGCTGCACGACTTGACATTCTGACTAATTTGATATAAAAAAGTACGAGCATCGACAATTATTCTATCAAGCTCAGCACCAAAAGAAAGGTGACAGAAGCGTGCATTTTTGGCTTTCAATCATAATCTTCATACTGGTATACGCCTTAATAATGACCGAAAAAATTCACCGCACCATTGTAGCCATGCTGGGAGCCGCCATCATTATCGCTATTGGTGTTGTGAACCAGGCCAAAGCATTTCAATACATTGACTTTAATACCATCGGCCTGCTTATCGGGATGATGATAATTGTGGGCATTACCAGGCAAAGCGGAGTCTTCGAGTACCTGGCGATAAAGTCGGCTAAACTGGTCGGCGGCAAGCCTCTGGCGATTTTGGCCATCCTGGCTCTGGTTACGGCCCTAGCTTCAGCCCTTCTGGATAATGTTACTACAGTACTGCTAATTGTACCGGTAACCTATGCTATTACTGACCGTTTGAATATTTCGCCAATCCCATTTTTGTTTGCTGAAATTTTTGCTTCTAACATCGGCGGTACATCAACCTTAATTGGTGATCCTCCCAACATCATGATAGGCAGTGCGGCCGGACTGGGTTTTATGGATTTCCTGACTAACCTGAGCCTGCCGATAATGGTAATACTTATGGTTACTATAGCCATCATGGTATTTGTTTTCAGGAATGACCTGCAGACTACTGATGATCGAATTCAAAGTATTTTTGAGCTGAATGAAAAGCAAGCCATTAAAGACTGGCGTTTGCTGAAACGGTGTCTTATTATTCTGGGTCTAACCATCGTAGGCTTTCTATTACATCAAAGCCTGCACCTTGAATCGGCCACTATAGCGTTATTAGGAGCGTCCGTATTAATGTTAATAACCGATGAGAATCCCGAGGAAGTACTACTAAATATAGAGTGGCCGACCATCTTTTTTTTCGCGGGGCTATTTATATTAGTAGGAGGGCTGGTGGAAACCGGGGTTATTGAACTAATAGCTAAGAAAGCTTTGTTAATCACGGGAGGCAGCTTGATACAAACTGGAATGCTGGTATTATGGCTGTCAGCTATAGCCTCAGCTTTCATCGATAATATCCCCTTCGTAGCTACCATGATTCCGTTGTTACATACGATGGGCCAACTTTCCAACCTGCCGATGGAACCTACCTGGTGGGCACTGTCGCTAGGAGCCTGTCTGGGGGGCAACGGCACCCTGATAGGTGCATCAGCTAATGTAATAGTAGCAGGAATGGCAGAACGAAACGGAACCCCCATCAGATTCATGGAATATCTAAAACTGGGCTTTCCGCTGATGTTGGTCTCCATAGTATTATCAATGGGATATCTCTATATTTTCTTCTGGAGATAGTTGGATCTTACGCTGTCCGTTGCCAAGTTGACAACAACCGTACATACTGCATATAATTAATATTAATTATAGCTATATCTTTAAATGCTGGGAATGGGAGAAGTAAGCGTCGATCGCTGCCAGAGAGAGAAGGTCACCGGCTGAGAGCCTTCTTAGGACTTACCACGGTTAGTCCTTTCAGTATGAAGTCGCCGAAAGTGCGCCCGGGAGCAGGTATACCGAAATAGTAGTAGGTTTACCCGGTATCAGCCGTTATCTGAAGCAAAGCGGGGTGCAAATAGCGCTCAAGCAGGGTGGAACCGCGGAAGTGATAACCTTTCGTCTCTGAATATAGAGATGGAAGGTTTATTTTTTTATCAAACTCCTCTTAAGGCCCTCCTCCTCTAGGTGGGAGATAAACCGATTTTTTACCTCATTGCTGGGTAGGGTCCCTGACTGAGGAGGCGTTTGATAAAAACGCTCGCGGCGCGATGCACACAAAACGCGAAGGGAAGGCGCTATAGCGCCCGCGTTTTGGCGCGCAATTCGCTCAAGCGCTCATTGAATCATGAATTTTGATGTGAGGGGGAAAAAATATGTTTGAGGCTTTAAAGAGAGAGGTTCAAGTAGTCTTTGAACGCGATCCGGCAGCACGCAGTGCAGCAGAAATAATTTTATTGTATCCGGGATTTCATGCCATTATATTTCATCGGCTGGCCCATTTTCTATATAAAAAGAAGATGTATTTCCTGGCTCGTGTTGTATCAGCCATCAGCCGTTTTCTGACCGGAATTGAAATCCATCCCGGAGCCCAAATCGGCAAAGGCTTTTTTATAGACCACGGCAGTGGAATTGTAATTGGTGAGACCGCCGAGATAGGAGACAATGTCACCATTTATCAGGGTGTCACCCTGGGGGGGTCAGGCAAAGAAAAAGGCAAGCGTCACCCTACCATAGGCAATAATGTCACCATAAGTGCGGGAGCCAAAATTTTGGGATCTTTTACGGTAGGTGATCATGCCAAAATCGGGGGAGGCTCGGTGGTAGTAAGGGCCGTACCCCCGAATTGTACAGTAGTGGGTGTGCCCGGCCGAATTGTTGCGAGGGATGGGGTTAGGGTTGGAGATGATTTCAACGAGGTAGATCTGGATCACAACCTTCTGCCTGATCCAGTAGCCGATATATTGTCAGCTATGCAGTCCAAAATAGATGAATTAGAGAAAAGGCTGGAATCAAACCAGAAGGAGGCGCCAGTGGATGAAGATATACAACACTCTAAATGGCAGAAAAGAAGAATTAGTAACTCTTAATCCCCATCAAGTAAACATGTATGTATGTGGACCAACTACCTACAATTACATCCATCTGGGCAATGCCCGACCGCTGGTTATATTTGATACAGTCAGGCGGTACCTGAAGTTCCGGGATTATCAGGTGAAATATGTACAGAACTTTACGGATGTAGATGATAAAATCATCAATCGAGCACACCAGGAAGGTGACGATCCTCTAAAATTGGCGGAGCGTTATATAAGTGAGTATTTTATCGATGCTGATGCCTTAGGAATTGCCCGGGCCGACATACACCCCCGGGTGAGTGAGCACATAGCTGATATAATAACGGTGATAGCGGGATTAATAGACAAAGGGTATGCCTATGAAGTAGATGGGGATGTATATTATCGTGTAAAGGCCTTTGCCGGATACGGAAAACTATCGGGTCGCTCCCGGGATGATATGCTGGCCGGAGCTCGAGTGGAAGTGGATGAGCGCAAAGAAGAACCGGTGGATTTTGCGCTTTGGAAAAAGGCCAAAGCTGGAGAGCCTTCCTGGGATAGCCCCTGGGGTCCGGGGAGGCCGGGCTGGCACATTGAGTGTTCGGTTATGTCCACTAAATACTTGGGTGATACTGTGGATATTCATGGGGGTGGAGCAGATTTAATATTTCCTCACCATGAAAATGAAATAGCCCAGGCCGAGGCTTATACCGGCAAGCCCTTTGTCAACTACTGGATGCACAACGGGTTTATAACCGTTAATAGTGAAAAAATGTCCAAGTCTCTGGGAAATTTCTTTATTTTGAGGGATATATTGGCGAAATATCCCCATGATGTGGTGCGGTACTATCTTATCGCCACTCATTATCGCAGCCCGTTGGATTTTGATGATGGCAAGCTGGAAGAAGCTCGTAAAGCCTTAGGCAGATTGAAGACCACCTTGAATCTGGCCGAGGAATTCATGAACGATAAAGACTGTATTAGCACAGAATCAGAACTGCCTAGTGCACTTATGCCCCCGGTGTTGGAAATGCAGGACAAATTCATTGAAGCCATGGATGATGACTTTAATACCGCCAAAGCGCTGGGTTATCTATTTGAAATGTCGCACATTATCAACAGCTTCATTGCCAGCGGGAACCCTCAAAGCCAACCGGCAAGAGAAACGCTGCAAAAGGCAGTGCAGATATTTAAGCAATTGGGCGATATCCTGGGAATATTCCCAGAACAGAATGCAGATCTGGGACAAGCAGTTGATGCTCTGTTGGCGATATTGCTGAAGATGAGAACGGAGGCCCGCCTGGAAAAGAATTATGCATTAGCTGATTCCTTGCGAGAGCTACTGAACCGCCTGGCGGTCAAGGTGGAGGACAAACCAACCGGCAGCCTATTCCGCTATGAGAAACCACCGGCAGTTGACGCTATGATGGACTACCTCATTAAACTGCGGCAAGATTTCAAAGCAAGTAAAGAATATTCACGGGCTGATATGTTAAGAGACAGTTTGAATGAAATTGGGATTATGATTGAAGATACCCGGGAAGGATCGCGGTGGAAGTTTGCTGATGCATGAACCGTTGGATGAAAACACTTTAAGCGAATATTCGCCGCTGATTTTGGCTTATATCGGGGATGCAGTTTTTGAACTGCTGGTGCGTACTAAAATCGTATCCGCAGGCCAAGGCCGCATCAAGGAAATCCATTTGCATACGGTAGAACTGGTCAAAGCAGATCATCAGGCTTACATCGTCCGGCAAATATTTGATGAGTTAAGTGCAGAAGAACAGGATATAATCAGGCGGGGGCGGAATACGCGAAGCAATCCTCCTAAAAATGCGAATATGCAGGCATATCGGATGAGTACCGGCTTTGAGGCCCTGCTGGGTTATCTCTATCTAAAAGGTGACAAAGAACGGTTGATATATTTAGTCAATAGAGCTTTGGAGGCAGAGTAGGTCATATGATTTCCGATCAAGCCAAATTGTTGTTGAACCACAGTTAACAGGTATTAGCTAATGAATATTGTAAGACAATTCTAAAAAGGACAGTATTTATATAAAGCCCCACCCCCTTGTATTGATTATGTGGTTTACATGTTCTCAAGGGTAAATATACTGCCGAGCATTAATAATTTAATTCGTATCAATCTAAGGAAATAGACTATGCATCTCAAGCAGATATTTTATGTGTCAGCAATATATTAAGGTGAAATAAGAGAGCGTGATAGGGGATATAAAAATATTTGAGGTTGAACTTAAAGCAGAATTGAAGACCGGGCAAATTGAAAATATTGAGAAGATATTGGAAACCACATATGGGTGCCAATCAGAAATATGCGTCTATCATGATACTTACTTTGATACTACGAGCAAGAATCTTGAGGGAAGCGAAAAGGAACTGCGTTTACGTAAAATTTCGAGTAATAAGAGTGAAACGGTATTGTTGACCTACAAAGAACCGCCTTTTGATAGTATATCTAAGTCAAAGATTGAACATGAAGTTTCGGTGAACAGTCATGAGCAGACTGCTGTTATTCTCGGGCATCTGGGGTATAGTGCGGATATTAGTTTTGAAAAACACTGTACTAATTTTCGGGTTGTGTACCAGTCTTTGGAAATAATCCTTACTCTAGTAAGGATGATAGAGCTTAAAAGAGATTTTATTGAAGTAGAAGTTCAAACCGCTGAAGCTAATATGGTAACTCAAATTTATGTGTGTCTGCATGAGTTCCTGTTAGGGTTGAAGGTGATGCCTGATCAGCTGACCAATGAGTATTATACTGATATGGTAAGACAGGCCCGAAATCTATGAAATACAATTATGGAGAAAAAAGGGAAAGGGATGTATTTTGTAGAAGGTAATCCAATCAGAAGTTTGCTAAGTAGATAATTTAAGCTATAGCCTGGAGCGGCAGGAGAACTGGAGCAAGTATCCAGTCATCTATTCATTGACGATTGAAGGAACTGTGGAAACTCCAATTAGGAACCAGGATTATTATGAAATTATAGACATTAAGTAGGTTTTGACATGCCTGAACTGGTATGATATCCTCGGATTGTATCCAAGTATATTTGAGGAAAAAGGAGAGAAACAATGCGCAAAGTGTTCCCAGCAAAATAGTTTAATTAAATAGGATTGTAGAGAAGATAGTGGTTCCCCCGGACGGTTCGTCTTGGGAACCTTTCTTGGGCAATCGATTTTGCGGAGCACACTTGCACAAATATATATTAAGGGAACGGGCGTTTCCTAATAGCTTGAATAGTCCGAAAATAAACTGATTATTGGCAAGCTGAATTATTAAGTCGAATGAATGTATATTAGAGTTATAAAGGCTGTAAGTGACAAAGTGTTCACTTGCAGCCTTTATTTATTTGGGGAGGTGCAATGTATGGCCTTATTACTAAGTTGCCGGGGTATTACCAAAATGTATGGAGAATTAAAGATATTGCGCGACATTAACCTTGATATAAATACCGGGGATAGAATTGGTCTGGTGGGCAAGAATGGCGCCGGCAAAACGACCCTGGCTAACATTATTTTTGGCAGTCTGGACGGTGATAGTGGCAATATTATTCGTCACAAGAAAGATTTGCGTGCAGCTTATTTAGAGCAGGTAATTGACTATTCGGAACATCGGGGCAATGATATATTGCTTAAAGCTTGCCCTGGAGGAAGTTCAGATCTGTTGAGAATATCAAGTCATCTGGGGATTAAGCAATTACAGCATTGGGATGAGAGGAGATTTAATGCTTTAAGCGGGGGCGAAAAGACCAAGTTAAACCTAACCTGTTTATGGGCCGCTCAACCGGATCTGCTAATTCTGGATGAGCCGACCAACAATCTGGATATCCTGGGAATGGAATGGTTAATTAAAGAATTGAGAAAATACCAGGGGACAGTTTTGGCCATTTCTCATGACCGTTATTTCTTAGATCAAATAGTTCACAGAATTGCGGAGATCGAGGATGGGAAGGTGAGTAACTATAATGGCAATTACTCGTTTTACCGGGATGAAAAAAAGCGTCGTTATGAAAGCCGAATTCATCAATATGAGGTGCAGGAAAAAACCAAGCAAACGATAGCAGAAAATATTGAACAACTAACCAACTGGTCAGCTAAAGCTCATCGAGAATCACGCAGCAAGGCAGCTGCATTAGGCCCTAAAATGGGAGGCAAGGAATACTTCCGGGCTAAGGCTAAAAAGAGGGACCGGAATATAAAATCAAAGATTAAACGATTAGAAAAAATAGAGGTTGAAGGAATTGCCAAACCAGAAGATGAAAGCCAGGTAAAATTTGCGTTCAAAAAAGCTGGCCGGGGGGCGAAGCGGGTTTTAGAGGCCCAGAATATCACTAAATCCTTTGGCGGGCAGCTTTTGTTCAGCGAAAGTTCATTTTATATTAAACGTGGGGAAAAGATAGGCGTATATGGCAGTAACGGTTCTGGGAAAACAACTCTTATAAGAGCGATTCTTGGTGAAGAAAGTCTGACCGCCGGTGAGATATTTCTAAGTCCTTCCCTGCATATAGGGTATCTGGGGCAGGATGTGACTGATTTGGACGGCAAGAAAACCATAGCAGAAACATTGGATATCGAAAGAAGCGGGCGTCAAAGTGCGGCCATAACGTTACTGGTCAACATGGGTTTTACAGTCACTATGCTGAACCAACGGATTGATACTCTAAGCATGGGGGAAAGGAGGAAATTAAAAATCGCCCGGTTAGTGCTGCAGGAAAACGATATTCTTATTTTGGATGAGCCCAGCAATCATTTAGATCTGCATAGTCGGGAGGAGTTAGAGGAGACTCTAATTCGGTATAATGGAACCATCTTATTGGTAAGCCATGACCGCTATATGCTTGAAAAAGTATGCGACACGATGATTGTTATTGAGGAACAAAGGATTAACCGGGTAGAGGGCGGTTGGGAAGCAAATCACAAAAGCTATAATCACCAGGGTCAATCTGACAGCAGAAACCGTACCGGGAACAACCAGGAAATTCAGGAAGAGAAACTGCTGCTAGAAACCAGATTGTCATATTGGCTGGGTGAGATTTCCAGGTACAAGCCGGGCCAGGCGGAATATGAAAAAGCTGATTTGGAAATCAAGGAATTAATGAAAATGAAGAAGGAGTTAAGTTGACAAGTCAAGTCCCATTAGAAGAATATAGATATTAGGAAGAATTAACGATAAACTTTAAGGGTAAAAGAAGTGTTGTTAATATGTTCTGATTTTTGACATTTCTAGTGAAAATAATGAGGTGCGCGTTATGAGTAAAGCTGATACAATTTTTGTCGCTATGTGCCAGGATATTCTGGCCAACGGTTTTTCTTCACAGGGAGAGAACGTCCGGGCAAAATGGACTGACGGGAATCCGGCCCATACAATCAAGAAATTTGGAGTTATAAACCGATATGATCTGGCTGAGGAGTTTCCCATATTAACCTTAAGACCAACCAATTTAAAGGCTGCCATTGATGAATTGCTGTGGATATGGCAAAAAAAATCTAATAACATTCAGCAGCTGAATAGCCATATCTGGGATAGCTGGGCCGATGCCAACGGCTCGATCGGCAAAGCCTACGGGTATCAGTTAGCGGTTAAACATAAGTATCCTGAAGGAGAATTTGATCAAGTGGATAGGGCGCTGTTTGATCTCAAGCATAATCCCTATAGCCGAAGGATTATGGTAAATATGTACAACCATAATGATCTGCATGAGATGAACTTGTATCCATGTGCCTATAGTATGACATTTAATGTTACCGGTCAGAAGCTTAATGCCATACTGAATCAGCGGTCCCAGGACACTCTGGTAGCAAATAACTGGAACGTTTGCCAATATGCAATTTTGGTGCACATGCTAGCTCAGGTTAGTGGCCTGGGAGTTGGAGAGCTAATTCATGTTATAGCTGATGCCCATATATACGATAGGCATATGCCTTTAGTGGCCGAACTTATTCAAAGAAGGCCTTATCCGGCACCAAAGTTGTTGATTAATCCTGATATAAAAGATTTTTATGATTTTAAAGTGGAAGACTTTAGGTTAGAGGGTTATGAATGTGGAGCGCAAATAGTTAATATTCCCGTGGCGGTTTGAGGAGGAAACATATTATGAAAGTTCTGGTGGCAGTCGATAAAAATTTGGGTATTGGTTATAAGGGCAATCTATTGCAGAGAATTCCCGAAGATATGAAATTTTTTAAGCAGTCAACTATAGGCAAAATCGTAATAATGGGCCGAGCGACCTTTGAATCGTTACCTGGCCAAGAGCCCTTGAAGGACAGAATTAATATTGTACTTTGTGAGGACAAGCAATTTAGTGACAAGGAAATTACAGTTTGCAGTTCATTGAATGAACTCTTTAGCGAGATAAATAAATACCCTGCCGATGAAGTGTTTGTAATAGGCGGAGAAGTGGTATTCGCTGAGTTATTGCCCTATTGTACCGAAGCCTATGTTACTAAGATCGAGAATACCTATCCGGCAGACAGATATTTCCCTAATCTAGATAATGACGAACGATGGAAACTTGTATATAGCGGAGAATCTAAGATCTATAATAATATTCACTATAGTTTCACTACTTACGTGAACGATCGGGTACAAGTATATTAGAAGTTACTTAAATATGAGATGTTGAACGTAGGTGAGTATGTGTTTCAGGAAGAAGTTAAGCTTTCTTATGGGGATGGCAGATATATAATATACATTACAGCTATCATTACCAGGGATGGTATTGCGGCCACTATCACAGGGGGCGAGAAGCCCCATGTAGGTGGTTCGGCCTTAAGTGTGCCTCGCCCTAATAATGGCGGGGATAATATCGATTGCGATACCTGGATTACCCCGCGCCCTGGTCATAAGGACTCTGAGGTAGCAGCCCTGGTTTCTCGTATGATATGTAATGATACCGGAATGACAACGGCAGTTATAGCCGGTATCCATATTGATAGGGCTGAAAAAGAGGAGATCAACAGACTGATCGATAACAGTCGGGCAGCCGCGCGACTCCTCACTCAAAAAATTAAGGAGTTTGGTGGGTAAATATGCATAAGAACCTACGGTCTTTTATTGAACAACTTTGGAGAGAAAAAGAAATCATTGAGATATCTGTGGAGGTGGACCCTTATCTGGAACTGGCCGAGATTCATCGACGGGTGGTAGAGGAAGGCGGCCCGGCCTTATTGTTCACCCGGGTGAAGGGATCAAAATTCCCGGTAGTCACCAACCTGTTTGGAACCGTTCGCCGCATGGAAATTGCCATGGGGCCAAAACCAGAAGAGATTATACAAAAGGCGATTAAGGCCATGGATAAACTCATGCCGCCCAAACTAAAGAATCTGTGGGAAGAGCGCAGCTGGCTGCTTAGTATTGCGGGGTGCGGTTTGCGCAATGTGCCGGCTAATAGAGCGCCAGTTCTAGAAGCCTCCATGACCGAGGTGAATCTTCGTGAGCTGCCAGTTTTGACCAGTTGGCAGGATGATGGTGGTGCCTTTTTTACTCTGCCGCTGGTATACACTGAAAAGCCTGGGACTAGAGAACATAACCTGGGTATGTATCGAATGCAGGTTTTCTCTGAAAACCAGACGGGCATGCATTGGCAGATCCACAAAGGGGGAGGATTCCACCACTATGAAGCTGAAAAAGCCAACCAGGCCTTGCCGGTAACTGTTTTTCTCGGTGGACCACCCGCCTTGACCATTGCTGCCATTACTGCATTGCCTGAAATGTTGCCGGAGCTGCTTTACGCTTCCTTTCTTTTGGGTGATAAGCTTAATCTGGTTGAGGTGGAGGGACATGCGCACCCATTGGTGGCGGAGGCTGAATTTGCCCTATGCGGAGAAGTACCATCCCATATCCGCAAACCAGAAGGCCCTTTTGGCGATCATTACGGCTACTATTCTTTGACCCATGATTTCCCGGTTTTTAATGTCCAGAATGTTTACCACCGCAAGGATGCCATATATCCGGCCACAATTGTGGGGATACCACGCCAGGAGGATTACTATATCGGTGAATGGATGCAGGAATTGCTCTCTCCAGTATTTCCTTTGATTATGCCAGGGGTGAAATCTCTATGGACCTACGCTGAAGCGGGTTTTCATACCCTCTGTGGTGCCATTGTCCGGGAGAGTTATTTTAGAGAAGCGCTGGCCCATTGTTTTAGGATACTGGGTGAGGGACAATTGAGTTTAACCAAGGTTTTACTGGTTACTGACGTAGATCTGGACTTAAGAGACTTTCCGCATCTTCTGGAAAATATATTGCAGCGCATGAACCCTGGTCGGGATCTAATTATTATCCATGATACGGCCATGGATACTTTGGATTACACAGGAAGAAAATATAATCAAGGCAGTAAAGCCATCCTGTTAGGATTAGGAGAGCCAGTAAGGCAACTGCCCCTGGAATATTCGGGAGGAACTCTGCCCGGTATTGACAAAATAAAAGCCTATTGCGGTGGATGCTTGCTGGTCTCGGGGGCACCTTATACCAGTCAGGCAGATCTGGCCGCCGAAATTATTGAGCATGGCCCTCCAGCCTTAGCGGATTGGCCGCTGGTAATCCTGGTAGACGATGTTAATGCCATAGTGGATCAGACTACTTTTCTGTGGTCTGTTTTTACCCGTTTCGATCCGGTTCTGGATATTTACGCGGAGCAGACCATGCAGCGTAATACCATCCAATACGAATTCCCAATTATCATTGATGCACGTATGAAGCCCGAATATCCCGCTGCCCTTATCCCCCGGGAAGATATAGTAAACCTGGTAAACCTGCGCTGGAAAGAGTATTTTAAATCGAACTAACGCGTCATGTCTGGAAGACGAATCAGCTATGTAAAATTGACAGATATAGGTCAACACATATGGGTTATGTTTAATTCAACTTTCGTAGCTGACAATATAGCTAAGATGAAGAGTCACTTTTACGGTATTCAATTAAGAAAGTTATTTATTTAATAAAGTAAGATTAATGTCCGCGTAAGTCAGATAAGTCTGTGTAGTCACCCTACGGGTACACCCCCCTTCGGGGACTACTGATGCGTCCTAAAGGACGCAAATAATGTTGCTGATGTTCGCAAATGCTCACAATTAATGTTGCCGAGTTTTAAACGTACTAACATATTATGTGACTTATGTTTGGTAACCAGAAAGGAAGAAATTAATGCAGGAAAAACTGGCTGGGGTTAACAGTATTATGGAAGCTCTGCGCGGAAAACGCAAGGTTCACAAGATATATATCCAGGAGGGACGCGGTGGTAAAAGGATAGATGAACTCCTTCGATTTGCTCAGAAGAAAGGGATATATTGGCAGTATGTTGATAAACAGCGCCTGGATGGGATGTATACGACTTCCAATCACCAAGGGGTAGTGGCCCTGGTCGATAGCTTTGAATATGCCAGCATTGATGAGATTCTGGAGAAGGCAGCTTTGCAGGGCAAAGAACCATTTATACTTATCCTGGATGGGATAGAGGACCCGCAAAATCTGGGGTCAATAATTAGGACGGCAGAATGTGCGGGTATTCAGGGGATAATCATTCCCCAGCATAGTTCAGCCGAAGTCACTGCGGCGGTAGCCCGAGCTTCGGCGGGGGCTGTGGAACATATACCTATTGCCCGCGAGACTAATCTGGTAAATTGTATAAAGAGCTTGAAAGAGAAGGGTTTATGGGTAGTTGGAGCAGATATGGACGGAAGCGAATATTTTAGCTGTCAGATTCCCAGTCCCACCGCACTGGTTATTGGGGGAGAAGGGACCGGCATCAGGAAGCTGGTTCGGCAGAACTGTGATATGTTAGTTAGTATTCCTATGGTGGGGATGATTGCATCCCTTAATGCTTCTGTGGCGGCTGGCTTGGTCATCTATGAAGTGGTTCGCCAGCGAAGGTGTGCAGACAAGTCTTGACGATTCCGGTGCCAATGGCTATAATACAATAGGTTTCTCTTTGTGATAAATGTCTCATGAAACAATGATTATTTAAAAATAAGATGATGGGGGCGTTTGAATGCTCAGTTCTGTCGCTGCGAAAGAGTTCTATGTTACCTATGCGGAATCTCCAGACGAAGAAACGGTTGAACTAGCTCAGCAGGGGGAACAATTTGCAGTAGAGTTTCTTGTTGATAAATATAAGAATTTTGTTAGAGCTAAAGCCCGGTCTTATTTTTTGATCGGTGCGGATCGGGAAGACATTATTCAGGAAGGCATGATTGGGCTATTTAAAGCCATTCGCGATTACAGGGTAGACAAGCTTACCTCATTCAGAGCCTTCGCGGAACTTTGCATTACCAGGCAGATAATTACAGCCATAAAAACAGCTACCCGGCAAAAACACATTCCGCTCAATTCTTATGTATCGCTAAACAAACCCATATATGATGAAGAATCGGATCGTACCCTAATGGATATAATTACTACAACCGGAATTACTAATCCGGAGGAAATTATAATCAGCCGGGAAGAATTCGTGTTTATCGAAAAAAAGATGGGAGAAATATTGAGTTCGCTGGAATGGAAAGTGCTCATGTCTTATTTAGAAGGAAAATCCTACCAAGAAATATCGCTGGATTTAAAGCGTCATGTCAAATCAATTGATAATGCTCTGCAGAGAGTAAAAAGAAAACTGGAGAAATACCTGGAAGACAGAGAAGAATCCAGATAGTATCCTTTTACAGCATTCCCCTGCAGGAAACTTGAATATCGCTTTGCTGATAAATTAACTTACCCTTGACTTTGCTGGGCACAGGAGATAAAATATTATTTGCTGAGCCGAGCTAGCTCAATCGGTAGAGCAGCTGATTTGTAATCAGCAGGTTGCGGGTTCAAGTCCTGTGCTCGGCTCCATAAAAATTGGAGGGATACCCAAGAGGCTAAAGGGGGCAGACTGTAAATCTGTTAGCGACGCTTTCGAAGGTTCGAATCCTTCTCCCTCCACCATATTCGACGCGGGATGGAGCAGTTGGTAGCTCGTCGGGCTCATAACCCGAAGGTTGTCGGTTCAAGTCCGGCTCCCGCAACCATAAACTTTCGTTCCCTAAGGGAATTTATATGAGTAGTCCTGAAGAGAGGACACCCATAATAATTCATTCCCGCAGGGAATTAAAATAAGTAGTCCTCATTGAGGGCAACAAAAAATTAGTGCCCTTATAGCTCAGTGGTAGAGCGCATCCTTGGTAAGGATGAGGTCACCGGTTCAATACCGGTTAAGGGCTCCATCTGGCGGTGTAGCTCAGCTGGCTAGAGCATACGGTTCATACCCGTAGGGTCGGGGGTTCAAATCCCTTCGCCGCTACCATAAGATTTAGGTAAGGAGTGGGAGGAAATCTCACTCCTTTTAATTTGTTTCTATTTTGGGTAAAATAGAAAAATATAGCGTTGGGAAAATCCTAATTTAAGGAAGAGGAAAGGTGAAAAGAGATGGCAAAAGCGAAATACGAAAGATCAAAACCACACCTTAACGTTGGGACGATAGGACATGTAGACCATGGCAAGACAAGTTTAACCGCCGCTATAACCCTGGT
>Ga0074195_1000201_pt1 | contig 146247 bp, 150 predicted proteins | sample EPASupsiteHSE623_FD_64525 | JGI IMG/M metagenome (GOLD analysis project Ga0074195, IMG submission 64525) | Bioremediated contaminated groundwater from EPA Superfund site, New Mexico - Sample HSE6-23 | ecosystem: Environmental > Aquatic > Deep subsurface > Groundwater > Contaminated ...
CTTCGTTGGTACTAAAACCTAGAGCGCGAAGGAGAGTAGTAGCTGATACTTTGCGATGGCGGTCGATTCTGACGGAGAGATGATCATTCCGACTAACAATTACCTCCAGCCAAGAACCACGCATAGGGCGGATTTCGGCTTGATGAATAGCACGTCCAGAGTGAGGATCAACCTCGCGAGTGAAGTAAGCACCTGGAGAGCGAACCAACTGATCAACAACGACACGTTCGACACCGTTAATGATAAAGGTTCCCGTGGAAGTCATCATGGGAATGTCACCCAAGAAAATTTCCTGTTGCTGAGTGGCTTTGGAATGGAGATTGGTTAATTTAACGGTTGCCCAAAGAGGAGCTTCAAAGGTAACACCTTTTTCGATGGCTTGTTTGGGAGTGATTTTGGGAAGACCAATGCGATTTGAAAGAAATTCGAATTCAAAGACCTTACCCGTGAAGTCCTTGATGGGGTTAAGCTCAGTGAGAGACTCGCTTATGCCGTCTTGGAGAAATTGCTTGTATGAGTTGATTTGAATTTGAATCAAATTCAATTCTGGTAATACCGGGTTTATTGTTCCCCAGTTTTCACGATTGGTTTGTTTATTCATCCGTTTTGGATTTTAAGGAAAAGTAAATAACAATGAAACATACGAAAACCTGACCGACACAAAATCCAGCCAAGTTTATAGCAGTGCCATTAGGATATCATAATGTTGAGGCCGTTGTCAACCTAAAGATTAATCAGTTACCGCAGTCTTTTTGAAGGTAAGTACAAATGTTTTGATTGTGTTCTTCGATGGTGTTTGCAAAATGAATGTTTCCCTTTAAATCGTGGAGATAAAACCAAGCAGAGGTTTTCTTGGGAGAAGCGGCGGCCATAAGGGCAGCTTTCCCGGGATTACTGATCGGTTTGGGGGGTAAGCCTTGATTGAGATAGGTGTTGTAGGGTGAGTTGATCTGAAGATCTGCCCTGGTAAGGTTTTTTGGCCACCAGTCGCAGTCAAGTTTTCGGCAACGGATGGTGGACAAGGCATATTGAACAGTGGCGTCAATTTGAAGTGGCCAGGCGGCGTTGATTCTATTTTCGATAACGCCAGCAACTTCGGGCATTTCGGCAGACGAAGCAGCTTCTCTTTCCAAAAGTGAGGCAATTATGGTTACTTTGTTTATGTCTGTCTCCGAAACTTTTGCCTCAACTAAGATATCTAAGTATCTTTTTTCCAGGCGACTAATGATGGCGGAGGTAGTGGCTTGGGGATCAAAATCGTAGGTATCCGGAAAGAGTCTACCTTCTTTATCAGCGGTTTTGGAAATAAACTCGGTAGTGGTAAAGGTTTTACCTTCGGCATTTTTAAAAGCACTTTCGAAGATAAGGGCTATTTCTTGACGACGAAGGCCTTCGGGAATGGTGACTCTTATTGTTTTGGTACTGGCGTGAGTCAGACTGTTGGCTATTTCAGTAATGGTCATGTTGGGTGAAAGTCTGAAAAAGCCAGCTTGGACTCGATTGGAAATGCCATAAACAATAACGGTAATTTTGAAAGCGGCTCTGGACCTAATCAGCTTAGCAGTACTTAACTCCTGACCAATACGATCGATACTCCAACCGGACTTGATTTCAAACTCGGTGGCGGAAGTTTGTTTATAAGTGACTGGTCTGGTAGCTTGAAAAAACCAACCAAAAAAAGCGATAAAAAGGAAGGTAAAAACAGTGAAAAGGCGTTTAAACATGAATCTATACTTCACTTAAAAGGGCGCGGCGATAAGTTTTTGTCTTGGGATTATAAATAAAGATACGGCCACATTTGCAGGTGACTTGGTTACAGTCTTTGACCTTTTTTGAGGGAACACTTTCACCCTCAACAAGTGGAGTGCCACAACCAACACAAGAGCCCTTGGAAAGGAGCCAGGCTTGGACGGGAGCAATGATATTCTTGAACATAACTTTATTGTATCAAAGTAGTTAATTATCGGCGTTGTCTAGATAGTCCTCCAAAATGATAGCAGCAGCTGTTTGATGTTCACTCTTTTTTCTTCTCATAAGAGTTTTGCCCGATTTCTTCAGGAGACTTCTGGCCGAACGAGAAGAAAAATCTTCGGAAAATAAAACAATTTTACCGGAGAAGACCTTCTGTAGTTCTTTTTTTAAGCTTGAGGCTGTTTCAACCAAAGGACCATGATGAGGAACTCCGATAACGATAGTTTCAGGATTGTTTTTGGCTATAAAAGGGAGTAGTTTGCCGAGAAGTTTATCTTTTTGGGACTCAAAGATGGTAGCCAGAGGCTCAGCAAGCATTCCCTCGCGAGAGATAGCGATGCCTGTATGAGCAGTACCAAGATCGAGACAAAGTATTGTTTTCATGTTTAATTTTCGATGAGGGTTGCCTCCACCACCAAACGGCGAAGAGTGGTTCCAGGAGGAACACAGGTAATTAATTTAATAGTTTTAGCGTTGTAGTTTTGTTTTAGTACCCAAAGTTCTGACGGTTTTACCTCAATAATACTGGTAACCCGATAAGTGTATTCTGCCTCTTTGTATTTAACAAAGACGTCAGAACCGAGTTTCATTTTGGGTAAATTGGAAAAAATAGTGGTGTATTTTAAGGGATTATAAAATTGTGGAAGGGTAGAATGACCAAAGATTACAGGTGAACCGCGTTCACCCGGAAGCGCGGTTTGAGGATACTGAACCAGGTGTTTCGTAAGATCTTCGTCAAATAAACTTACTTGAACATCAGCAAGTTCGAGAGAGGGGATAGAGATTGAATAAAATTCGGGGATGTTGCCATCGTCTATCTTGGGGGTAGTAAAGGGATTGTTTTGGGTGTCTCCGGGGAACCAACTACTGGCTTTGGTGTAGTCTAGATCACTCAGAACTTTTGGTTCACGATCCGAACTTGCTTTTGATTCGTAATAGACCGGGGAGAGAAGCCCAGAGTTAACCAAACTAAATGGTTTGAAGTCTTTTAATTGGTAACTGACCACTGGATAAGTTACGGCACCGAGAATACCAAGACCGACAGCAGAGATTAATGTCGGTACGGTTTTTAAATATATGGGGATTTTTCTCCCAGGATGTGGGTTTTTTGCCGTAGCTTTTTTGTATCCGTAGAGCATGTTAGTCCTCCACTAGTTCAAACTTGATGTTTTTTAGAGGAAGGAAGTTGGTAAAGACGGGAATTTTGGGGGCAATCTTAATCCTAAGCTGACTAAATCCTTGAATGGTAGAGAAGTAGGGGCGGATTCCCGTGACAGATTTTCCCCCGATAGCTGCCTTTAATTTTTCTTCGTCAATCTTGGGAAATAGACTAGTTTCAACGTTTACTTTTGCTTCGTAGTAGCCGTCTTTTTTAACTGGTTCTTCGAGTATGATGGCAGTGTTTCCGGGAAAAATTTCCGATCCGGCGGGTATTTGGGGAGCAAGTTGAACCGCAATTAATTGATAAAGATTGTCCTCGGAATAAACAAGAGTATCGACCGATCCTTCAAGATCCAAATTTAAAACTGTTGCCTCTTCACCAATATCCTTATCAAAAGTTTTTTTGGTGAAAGCAAATTCAGAGAGTGCCAGAGATTTAAGTCCGGGAGTTTGTGATTGGGTTGAAGCCTGAATCTGAGTCTTTATTTTCTCGGTAGCTAACAAAAGAAGTTTATCCTGATCGGCTTTGGAAACAGCACGAACTGCTCTGGATGTTCCGCCGGAGAAGTCTGCGTCGGCGACAGCGATGATGGTGTTTTTTGAGTAGTTATCAACGGAGAAATTTGAGTTTTTAGGAAGGTTGTAATCAGCGCCAATCTTGGCTGCGTTTACCTTTACTCCTGACACAATCCCGTATGCTCCTTGAACAATACCGACATCGGCACTCTTGGAGGCGACGGTTATTGCATCAGTTATGGTATATGCATATTTACTATTTTCAGAAAGGATGGTGGAGCCGGCTTTGATGACAATGGGGGCAGTTGATTTGTTGGCGATGGTGATTGTCCCGGAAGCTTTATCACCTACAGTTGCGTCTCCGGTGGTAGGAATTTGTTCTTTGGCGGAACCAGAAACTGTTTTTTTTGTAGCCAGTAAGGTGGGTGTGGCGGAAACAGAACTTTCGGCAATGGAGATGATGTACTGACCAGTGATTTTTTGAGGATTGAAGGCAATGGAGATAATTGCCTGTCCGGTAAACAGATAGAGGATATAACCCAAACCTAATAACAAAGGTAGAACAAGTAAATATAACCAAGAAAGTTTATTTACTTTTATATCGGGAAGTCTAAATTTTGGAAAAGTTGGTAAGGAAAAAGCGAGTTTGGTTTTCGGTTTTGGAGTAAAGGACGGTTCTTCTTGGGGAAGGGCATACTCCGGTTCCGAGATGTCGGTCGAAGGCTCGACGTATGTTTCGGGAAGAGCTTTTTCTACAGATGAAGGAGCGTCGGCCTCTTCGTACGAAAAGCCGAGCTCGTCAATGGATGTCGGAGATACTTCCGGAACATAAATATTGGTTTCTTCATGAGGGAGACTCTCTTCATGAGACTCTTCGCCTGTCTTTCCAGTAAGATACTGAACAGCTTCAGTACCTCCGGTGAGGGCAGTTGCTCGAATACTAAAGTCTACGGGTAAGGCCTCAACCTTGGGCATGTGTTGGAAAGGAAGTCGCTCCTGCCAAGGATGAGAGGTGATGCGTTGTTCTTCTTCCTCAAGTGCTCCGCCATTGGTGAGAATGAAACGAGCTGGTAGTTTTTCCTTGCCAATGACAGTTAGCCCTTCCTCAACATCTTGAGCTAGGTCGTCTGACCGGGCAGTTTCTTCTGATGAAGTTATTTCACCTTTTTCGATAATAGAGACAGCGACTTTGGTGGTGTAGATCTCAAGAAGAATAGCCGTAGGAGGAATACCTTCAAGGTTTTTCATGTAATGGGCAATGGCGGAGTTTATGGGAACCATACCAATGGGATCAAGCCCTAACTCTTTGACTAAACGACTTATTAGCTTGGTTTTTGAAGGATGAACTTTGCCGTCGTTAATCCAGGAATCAGGGAGTCCAAAGATAACTTTTCGGGGCTCGGAATCAATGTCTTTGACGGCTTGCTCAAGTGAAGCGTCGACCCCGTTTATAAGAGAGTCTTCGTCTTCCCATGACTCGAACGAACCTACCTTAATAACAGAAGGAATTCCCTCGACTACTTCCCATAGAGCGGTTTTGATGAGAGATTCATGAATCTCGATGGCCAAAAAAAGATCCGGTTCTTTGGTTTTTGTATTGTTTCCAAATAGATTTACTAAGTTCATGGCAGAAGTCGTCAAACAAACTGCAAGTATAGGCGTCGCGTTCCAACACCTAGTGATTCTTGTTTGACTATCTTTATCTTAGCAAGTTCTTGAGTGTTAGTCACATGGGGGCCACCACAGATCTCCTTGGAAAAGGTATTTTCTTTGGTACCAATCGTGTAAACACTGACGATGTCGGGATATTTTTGACCGAAGAACGCCATAGCTCCCTGCGCAATGGCATCATCCTTTTTCATTTCTTCTTGGGTGACCGGTAGTTTATCGGAAATTGCTTTGTTTATTAGTTCCTCGGTTAATTGGAGCTCATTATCTGTGAGTTTTTCCGGGTGAGAGAAATCAAATCTGAGTCTCTCCGAGGTAATATTGGATCCCTTTTGACTAACGTGAGTACCTAAGATTTGACGGAGAGCGGCGTGAAGCAGATGAGTGGCCGTGTGATATGCCGTGACGGTTTTGGAGTGGTCGGCAAGGCCTCCGGTGAACATGCCGGCAGAAGCAGAACGAGAAAGTTGTTTATGTTTTTCAAATTCAGCTTCAAATTGTTTTGTGTCGATCTTGATATTCATTCTAGATAGTATTTCGGCGGTGATTTCCAGTGGAAAACCATAGTTTTGATAAAGATCAAAGGCGGCTTTACCGTCAATTTTGGGGTTTTTTTGGAGTTCTTTAATACCTTTGTCTAGTGAAGCACTAAATCTCTTAATTTCGGTCTTTATGGTCTCGTGAAGAACTGGAGTATCTTTTTTAATATCGAAATAGAGGGGTGAGTAAAACTCCGCAACCTTGAAACTAAGTTCGGAAAGTCTTTCAAGGATCTCAAAATTGGCAGTTAGAAAATATAACTTAACGGCTGCCCGGCGGAGTATTCTTCGCAAGACATACCCCTGAGCTTTGTTAGTTGGAAAAACACCATCTTTAATGAGAAAAGTGGCCGCGGTGAGATGATCGGCAATCACGCGCATGAGTGGTTGATTCTCGACATCGGAGTAAGATTTTCCCGAGATTGTTTCAATTTCTTGAATTAGTGGATAGAGACTGGAAATCTTGAACATATCCGGGTCGGAGTTAACGGCGGCTTCCAAGCGAGTAAGGCCGCCACCAAAATCAATGTTTTTGCGAGGTAGTTCTTCAAGAGTGCCGTCTTCTTTTTTAAGATACTGCATAAAAACAGAGTTACCGATTTCCATGAAACGACCACAGTCGCAGTTTGGGTGACACTTTTCTTTTTTGAAGATCGATTTTTCATGGAGTTTGAGATCTTCACCAAAGTCAAAAAAGACTTCGGAGTCCGGGCCACCAGGTTCTCCGGCGGGCATATTTTCGGGAGGACCGGATCTGGACCACCAGTTTTTATTAGCGGGATAAGCAAAAATACGTTCACCTTCCTTGGCACTAACACCCACTCTTTTAAAGAGATCTTGCCAGATGGAGATGGCTTCTACGTCCTTGCTCACACCGGATCCCCCTTCAAAAACGGTGACGAAGAGTTTTTTAGGGTCCAGACCAAGACCTTCGTTTTTACTTATCAGGAAGGTAAAAAACCATTCTAGTTGTTTGTCTTTGGAGTAGTCTCCCAACGACCAGTTGCCGAGCATTTCAAAAAAAGTGGTGTGGCGATTATCCCCTATTTCATCGATGTCTCCGGAGCGGAAACATTTTTGAGAATCAACAAGACGCGTGCCCAAAGGATGTTTTTGACCAAGTAAATAGGGCATCATCGGTTGCATACCAGCAGAGGTAAAGAGGGTAGTGGCGTCGCCTTCGGGAACAAGTGATGCTGAAGGGATTAGGGCATGTCCTCTTTTTTCCATAAAAGAGAGAAATTTACTTCTGATGTCATTAATGGTCATTTGAATACAAATTATAGCTCAAACAGGTCGCTGTAAACAAAAGAATTAAGAATAGTGATTATTGAGGACGAAGTGGATAAACGGTGGGGGGAGCAGGTGGAGGGGCTTCAAAATCATAAGTGGCATGATGAGGGGTCTCTTGAGGGGTAATTATTGGAGTCCGAGGAGTTTCTTCAGGTTTCTCATGAGGAATGATATTGCCAGGAATATTTTTGTATTTTTCGGGAATAGCATTTAAAACTTCTTTGACGACTTTTCGGCCCTCTTCGGTGCCAAAAAGTAAGGCGGCAATGACGCCGATGGTTGCTCCCATGGCAAAGGAGGAAAAGTGGTGGTCTTGGTTATTATTGGGACTCATCTTCTTCAAGATTTACCGGGGCTGACGGTTTGTCTTTACCAAGTAAGTGCTGGACCATTTCGACGATTTTTCCGGACTGACGGAAACCTTCGATAATGGCAAATAGGCCAACTGCCGGCTGGGATAGTTTTTGGAGAGTCTCGTCGGCGGTGTCAAGAGTGCGATTGACTCTTGTTAGAGAACTTTTTAATTCTTTGAGAACTAAAATCAACTCGATACCGACAATAACAGCAACGACGGTGAGAACCGAGATAGAAATCAGCGAAATAATCTGGGACAAGGTCATATATTCATAATAGCAAATTTTTGCTTTCTCGGTTAGTTGGAGATGATGGTGAGAGGTAACTCGATAGTAGTGACTCTCCCAAAACGATTGGTGGCTTTTATTTTTATAGAGGTTTCACCGACAGGAAGATTGACGCTCATCCGAAAGGCACCGTTTTGATCTGGTTTGACGACACTGTCTTCATTTATGGTAACCAAGGAGTCTGTTGAGGTTGAGCCCTGAATTTCAATCGGAGAGGAAAGAACGGCGTCCATCAGAGGGCGATTTACCGTGAGAGGAGGAGGAGTAAGAATAACTCTAAACTGAAAAATAAGATAGATAAGAAAAACAATTACACCTAAAACTATAGGTAACAGCTGTGAAGATATATGGGGAAGATTAAAGCCCGTTTTTTTGTGCTGTTTGACAATATTTTTTTTGAGTTCCGGATTACGATAGTCCCTTCTGAAAACAGCGATAAAATCTTCCGGATCGCTACCAAGACTTAACGATAGGTTTCTGATAAAACCCTTGGCAAAAGTTTCGGAGGGAAGGAGATCGTAACGGTCTGCTTCTAAGGCTTCGATGTATTTGCCATCAATTTTGGTGGCCAAAGAAAGTTCTGAGATAGAAATATTTTTTCTATTTCTTTCAGAGTGGAGAAGTTGTCCAACTGTTTTCATGACAGTTACTGTTCCTGCTCTTCGTTTTGGGGCAGATATTCTTCAAAACTATTAACAATAACCTCGCGAGGCTTATTACCTTCGGCGTGGGCAAGAATTCCGGCATTTTCCAGTTGATCTAAAATTCTTGCGGCTCTGGCATAACCAACTTCAAGACGACGCTGAAGGAGGGAGGCGGAGCCTTTACCTTCGGCGATACAAAGTCTGGCGGCTTCTTCAAATTTTTCATCTACGTTACCCATGTCCTGACCACCGGTTCCAATTCTTCCCTTAGAAACATTTTTTGTAATGGTGTCATCCCTTTTGGCTTCAACACCAATACTTTGAATAAATCTGAGAAGATCGGCGATCTCTTTTTCGGAAACAAATGCTCCCTGGATACGTTTGGGTTTGGCCACATCTGGAGGAATAAAAAGCATATCTCCTTTACCTAGTAGTTTTTCGGCACCTGGAGTGTCGATAATAACACGGGAATCAATCATCGAAGTAACTTGGAAAGCAATGCGGGCGGGAATGTTGGCTTTGATGATACCGGTGATAACATTGACGGAAGGTCGTTGGGTAGCAAGAACCAAGTGAATACCAACGGCACGAGCCATCTGAGCCAAACGAACGATATGATTTTCAACTTCGCCGGCATTTTTATTCATCATAATGTCGGCGATCTCATCGATAACAATGATGATGTAGGGCATAGACTGAAAAGCTTTACTTTCGTTGTAACCGGCAATGTTTTTGACGCCAACTTCTTGAAAAATTTTGTAACGTCTTTCCATTTCGGCCACAGCCCAACCTAGAGCGTTGACTACTTTATCGACATCGACAATAACATCGGTAAGTAAATGAGGAATACCACTATAGGGAGTAAGCTCGACACGTTTTGGATCAACCATAATAAATTTGACCTCTTCAGGAGAAGCCCGAAAAAGTATCGAGGCGATAAAAGCGTTGATGAGAACTGATTTTCCGGAACCGGTAGTACCGGCGATGAGAATGTGAGGCATCTTGGCGATATCCACAACACAAGCAGTACCGGAAACGTCTAAACCAAGAGAGACCATGGTTTTTGACTTATTGTTTTGCATGGCAGGTGAACTGAGCATGTCTCTCAGAGAAACAAATTCAAGTGAGCGGTTGGGAATTTCGATACCCACTAAGTCTCGACCAGGGATGGGAGATTCAATACGAATTTGCCCTTGAGGTGCAGAAAGAGCAAGGGCCAAATCAGACTGGAGGGCATTAATTTTAGACAACTTGGTACCCATAGCAATGGTCAGAGCATACTGGGTAACAGCAGGGCCTTTGTGAACTTCAGAAACGTGTGCTTGAATACCAAATGATTCAAGAGTGTTTTGGATGACCTCAATATTTTTATTAATATCTCCACGGTCGGCCTTACCGAGTTTTTGATCCGAAAGAAGACTAATGGGGGGATACTGCCAGATCGTGGCCGTGGCTCCTTCAAGCATGGGTTTAGGGGGTAGTTGACCAACTACGGGAGGTTTTTTGGTATCTTCCTGATGAATGATAGGGGGGGCGTAGTTGTCTTCCCCGCCGGTAATCTTAACTGAGCCGGGTTTACTAACAAAAACAGTGCCGTTCTTTTTACCGAGTGTTTGGAGTTTGCTACCGGCGTCACCAACTCTTTTGAGATTTTCTTGGATGAAGACAACGAGATCTTCAATGGAGGTTTCAAAAAGAATGAAGAGCCCAATGGCTGTACCGACCAAGAAAAAAAGGATTGCTCCGGGGGTGGAAATAAGAGAGATAATCGATTCTCTGATACCCGAACCGATACTACCTGAACCGGTAAGTCCACTTAAAGAAATCATGGTGACAACACTGCCGAGAAGAACATGGGCTGAAGCGATGGCAAGTTTAACATGGGTAAGAAGCAGGCCACCAACAATAAAGATAAAGGGGACAAAAAGAAGTGGCCAGCCTAAAAGATTGCGGCCAATTTCGTTGACTTGGGTGAGAAAAGCTCCTTGCTGAGAAAAAGAAATGGCAATTAGGCCACCTGTACCCATAATCAATAGCGCCATAACAGAGTTGGCGGTGTCTTTTTTTAGATTCAGTTTGTAGGGCTTTGAACGACGACCTTTTTTACGAGCCATAGATAATTATTAGTATAACTTATGAAGACTATAAAAACGCCAGAGGACGAGCCTCTGGCATAGTTTATTATTTTTCCGACGCCGCCAAAATTGAGTAAGTGATGGCAGCTAAGCCAGAACATATTCCAAAAGCAACACCCGACTCTGTGATAGATTCGCGTGCAAACTTATCCGCTTTTGTTGAGTCAGTTTCAGAACCAGACTTACTAAAAAGAATGGCAAATACAATTGATGTCAACCCATTACAAATCCCCTTGGCTTGACCTCCATTTTGTAGACAATTGCTGGCATGTAATCGTGCCAAATCTGCGAAATTTGACATTTCACCTCCAATTAAAGTACAGGATTAAGATGTTCGGACTATAACACCAACTATTATGGTTGTAAAGATATAGGTTAAACTTCCAAAAGTATGGCGATGACGAGGGGACGACGTTGGGTGTGATCAAAGGCAAATTTTTCCAACTCCCCTTCTATTTTTTTTCTAATAAAACCCCAGTCTGTAGCTTGGCCTTTAAGATCTTTGAGACTGTTATAAACATGTTTTCTGGCGTCATTAATGAGTTCTTGGGACTCTTTTTGGTAGACAAAACCACGGGAAATGATTTCAATATCACCAGTGACTTGGGAGTTGTCTCGTCGCATGGGAACAATTGCAAGGAGAACTCCGTCGGCAGACATGACCTGGCGGTCACGTAGAACAACAGTACCGACATCACCAATACCTAAACCATCGACATAAACGTTTCTCGTTTCGATTTTGGGACCTTCTTTGACAACACTGTTTTCGAGGAGGATCGATTGACCGTCTGAAAGGACAAAGACTTTTTCAGGATCAAAGTTCATTTCTTTAGCGAGATCCTTATAAATCATCATGTGGCGAAGATTGCCGCCGATGGGGATGATGTTTTTGGGTCTTACCAGACGCGCAAGAAGAATCATATCGCCGCGATAGCCATGTCCAGAGACGTGAAGGTTCTCGGAAGTCCCGGAATATTTAACGTCAATGCCTCTCTTGTAGAGAGTATCGAGTAGGTCAAAAATATCACCTTCGTTGCCGGGAATAGCATCGGAGCTAATGACGACTTTGTCACCTTTTTTGAGTTTAATTTGGGTATGTTCGTCGTTGGCTAGCCTGTGCATGGCAGAGCCGACTTGACCTTGGGAACCAGAGACAATCACGGTTACCTGATTGGCAGGAAGACTACTGACTTGCTGGCTTTTGATAAAAATACCTTTAGGAATTTTGATAAAGCCATTTTTGGCGGCGGCTTCAACATTTTGTTCTACACTACGCCCAACAATGGCGACACGACGATGGTACTTAGCTGAGGCATCGATGGCCATCTGAATACGAGAGATTGAGGAGGACATGGTGGTAAAGATGAGCTTACCTTCGGCGGATCTGACTTCATTATCGATCGCTGTAAGGAGAGAACGTTCCGAAGGGCAGAAGCCATTTTTTTCTACACGGAGACAGTCGGTAAGCATCAAATCGACACCATTATTCCCGGCGACAGCCATAGCGCCCATGTCTGGAGGAAGATTGTCTATGGGGGTAAGATCAAATTTAAAATCAGCACCGTGATAGACGGTACCGGCCGGAGTTTTGATTAAAACGTGGAAACAGTTGGGGACAGAATGGGTGATGTGGATAAATTCCAGGTGAAAAGGTCCAAGATCAAGCTTACCTTCTACGGGAGTCATTTTATTGGTAATGCCAAACTCACGAACTTTGATCTCGGCGATGGCGATGGCCAGTTTACTACCGAAGACTTCGATGCCTTTGAGGCGAGGAAGAATATAAGGTAGACCACCTACATGGTCTTGGTGAGCATGGGTTAGGACAATGCCGTGAAGCTTTTTGTCGGAGTGCTCGAGATAACTGATATCGGGAATAACAGCATCGACACCGAGGGCATCATCTTTGGGGAAGCCCATGCCACAGTCGACCACAATTTGTTCGTTGCCGTATTCGTAAACGTACATATTCTTAGTAACGTCACCGACGCCACCCAAAGGAATAATTTTTAGAGGAGTTTTTTTAAAATCCATATTTATATTTATTTAATTACTAAACCGATCAAAACAGAAACACTGCTTGAACGCGCCGGCAAAAGGCCAGCTTAACTTAATTTATTTTACACTTACTAAGGAAATTGTTTGGGAACCGAAGCTGCAATAAAACTTGGGAATCAAAGGTAACTTGTCTTAGTCAAAGTCTAAACTTAATATAGGGTTATTATACCACGTTTGGCCGGTTAGCCTTGTGTTACATTGATTAGAAATAGAGTAAACTGTTTTTTGCATGAAAAAACTGGTGAAAGAAAGGGTCGTTCGGATCTTCAATTTGTCGGAGGATGTTTGGCCATTTATTCAAACGATTGGAGATGAGAAAGAAAGGACGGTGGAAGTTGAAGAAAATGCTAATCTGGCTGATCGTGATTTGTTCTCGATGGCCGAAGAATTTGAGTTCACATTTATCACTCCAAAAAAACTGGATCCTCATTTTACAAAGTACTTTATTGACGTTTGTATGATGCGGAAAATGGAGGTTTTGGTTCCTAAAAAAAATACCGGGATAATTTGCGAGGATATTTTAAAAGATAAGGCAATCATGGATAGATTGGTTAAGTTGGGTAAAATGTGTAAAAGACTGATACTAACTTCCTACTCTACCTCTCCTTACTTTTTGTCCTTAGTTAGTGAGCTTCGAAATAAAGGGGTTGAAGTGAGAACTCCGGAAGCCCCTGAAGAAGCAAATGCTTGGACGGTTAATTTTTATGGTAGTAAATCGGGAATTCGTCAATTGACACAGATAAATGGGGCAATTAGAGCCGACCTTAAAATGCCTGATGGGGTGGTGAGTTCTGGGGTGCTAGATTCGGCCAAAATCGCAGCCAATAAATATATTAAGGAGGGAGGCGTGGTAATCAAAACAAATAAAGGCCATTCGGGTTTGGGAGTTTTGATTTTCCGTAAAGGGGATTTGCCCAAAAAATTTCGTGAGTGTCAGAAAAAGATTGTGGAGGTGTTTAATGGAGATAAATATTGGGACAAATTCCCTATTGTGGTTGAGTCGTTGGTAAAACCAAATCCAAGGATTGGTGGAGGTTTCCCAAACGCAGAGTATCTCATTAAAAAAGACGGGGAAGTAAAACTTCTTTATTACTGTGGAATGAGAGTGGATGACAAAGGAGTATTTGGAGGAGTAGAAATTGGTGAAGAAGTGCTGCCAAAAAGAGTGACTTCCAGGATAACTGACATTGGATATTTAATTGGTGAACAGTATTCAGAAGATGGATATCGAGGTTTTTTTGACATTGATTTTATTGCCGGTAAGGGTGGAGAAATATTTGTTAACGAGTCGAACGTTAGAGTAACCGGAGGAACACACGTATATCAAGCGGCGGTGGAGCTTGTCGGTCGCGAGTTTATGAAAAAAGTATATGTCTTGTCGGACAATAATTATCAGATGCCAACTAAAAAGATCTTTACTTTTGATCAGTTGCATAAATTAATGAGGCCCATACTTTTTAGTCGAAAAACAAAAGAGGGGTTGGTGATTGCATCTTCAAACCTCTTAGCAATGGGAAAACTGGCATACATTATTTTTGGTAAAAATAAACGAAGGGCTCTAGCGATAGAGGAAGAGATGAAGAAAGTTTTAAAATCTTAGGGTTACCACTTAGGAAGGAAGGATTTGATGTTTTCTGGGTTTAGGGCAATAGATTTGGCCTGGCCGGTGACTAGTAGCAAAGCTACTTTACGAACAATACCTTCGATGGTGCGATTGAGGGTACGGATACCCGCATCATAACCTAAGGGGCGAATGATTGTGGGCCAAAGGGCGGGATCTATCGTAATGAGAGCAGGGTCCATACCAGCGGCCTCCAAAGCTTTGGGAAAGAGATAACTTTGGGCAATATGGGTTTTTTCGTCATCGGAGTAAGAAGGCATTTGGATGGGTTCCAGACGATCCATAACAGCCGTGGCTAGATTGCCGGTATTGTTGGCGGTAGCAATAAACATAACCTCGGAGAGATCAACGGGGTAGTCAATAAAGTGGTCGAGATAACGGTTGTTTTGAGAAGGATCAAGAATTTCGACCAAGACTCCCATAATGTCGGCTCTGGATTCCTCGGTGACTCTATCGATTTCATCAAGAAGAATAATCGGGTTTTTAACTCCGGTATCACAAAGGGCTCTGACGATATAACCGGGCTCGGCTTCAAGATGGAGACGAGATTCTCCACGAAGGTCTTTGGCAGAACCCAAACCGCCGAAAGGAATACGGGCAATAGGGCGGCCAAGAGCTTCGGAAAGTGAGTAAGCAAAAGTGGTTTTTCCGGTACCCACAAGACCAACGAGACAGACGATTGGTGCTCTGGCTACACCAAGATTTTTGGAGGAACGAAGCTTAAGAACGGACATATATTCAAGAATACGTTCCTTGACCTCGGCCATACCGTAATGATTTTTGTCGAGAGTCGCTTTGATAGCTGTGAGGTCGATGGGTCGCTCGACCCTGTTGGTCCAGGGAACTTTAGAAACCCAGGTAATGTAATGGCTGAGTTTTTCATACTCTTCCGAAAAAAAACCCTGGTTGGAAAGGCGCTCAAGACGAGCAATCATTTCCAGAGTGTTTTGTTTGAGCTCGGGAGGCATAACAACGCCCTCAATCTTGTGACGGAGATCGTCGAGTGTAGAGACAGACTGTATTTGGGCTGGGGCAGGAGAGTCCATAGATTCATTATATACGTGATTTTTTACCATAAAAATACCAGGTCAAGTACCTGGTATATAAAACTTAGTGGGTGAAAAATATTCCGTATCCTATCCTTTGATAGTATGTCCGATAATAGTATGTCCGAGATAATCATAGTGGAGTAGCCAACAAAACGCTCCAACGTGAGTCGGAGCGTTTTAAGCTAAGGCCTAATGTGATTCTACATCAACGACTGTCTCTAAAGTTACGGAAATTGGGACGGCCGCCACTTCTTTGACTACTGCGGTCTCCGCCAAATCTTGGTCGGTCTCCGCCGCCACCCATCGGACGCTCGGCCCTTATAGGTGCTTCACCTTCCTTGAGCATGGTGAGGTTTACACGACCCATGGAGTCGACTTCGTAACATCTAACTTCAACTTTGTCGCCGATCTTCATAGCTTTGAAGACTTCCGGCTGGACTTGGGAGATGTGGACCAAACCATCTTTACCAGGAAGGATGTTGACGAAGGCTCCAAAGGCTTCAATTCTGGCTACAGTACCCTGGTAGGTTCTACCCACTTCGGCTTCGGCAACGATAGAGTCGATGTAGGCAATGGCACCGTCAACTTTTGACTGATCGTTACCTGTGACCGTCACAGTTCCATCGTCTTCGATGTTGACCTCAACGAGGAAGTCATCTTGAATCTGGTGGATAATTTTACCGCCTGACCCAATAACGTCACCAATCTTGGCAACAGGAACTTTGGTAGAAACAATCTTGGGAGCGTACTGAGAGATCTTGGAACGAGGAGAGGTAATGGCTTCCGTCATGAGTTCCAAAATTTTTAGTCTGGCTCTTTTTGCTTGGTCAACTGCCTGGGTCAAGACTTCGGCTTTGATACCGGTGACTTTGACGTCCATCTGAAGAGCAGTAATACCATCAATGGTACCGGCGACTTTGAAGTCCATGTCACCAAGGTGATCTTCAAGTCCGCAGATATCGGTAAGGGTCACAAATTGATCGCCTTCGGTAATTAGTCCCATGGCAGTACCGGCGACAGCTTTCTTGATTGGTACACCAGCGTCCATGAGAGAAAGAGTGGAACCACAAATGGAGGCTTGGGAGGTGGAACCATTACTAGACATAACTTCGGAAACAACTCGAATAGCATAAGGGAACTCGGCTTGATCAGGAAGAACGGGTACAAGAGCTCTTTCGGCCAAAGCACCATGTCCAATTTCACGACGACCGGTACCGGGACGACCAACTTCTCCGGCGGCATAGCCGGGCATGTTGTAATGATGCATGTAGCGTTTGGTGGACTCACCCTTCATACCATCAATTAGCTGTTCTCTGGCGGGGGAAGCGAGGGTAACGACAGAGAGGACATGAGTCAGACCACGTTGAAAGAAAGCGGAGCCGTGAGTACGAGGAAGAAGTCCGACTTCAATATTGATAGGACGAATATCTTCGATACCACGACCATCGGGACGGACTTTTGTCTCGAGAATGTTTTTTCTGGCCAAGTCACGAAGCATGTTGTCGGCGGTTTCGGCGATGTGACTACCGTTGTATTCTGGGTGAGCAACAATGATAGCGTCAACTACTTCTCTAGCTTGAGTGCCAGTTTTAGTAGCTTCGTTTTTGAGAAGTTCGGCAAGGTCACCAATTTCGTCTTTAACAAATTTTTTGATTTCGGGATCGACTTCGATAGGAGCAATGATGCGTTTAGTTTTACCATTTGCTTTGGCAAATTTATCAATGCCCTCAGCAACCGTATCAACAAATTCTTGAGCAAAAGACAAAGCACCGGTTATTTTTTCTTCACTAACTTCGTTAGCTCCGGCTTCGACCATACAGATTCCACCCTTGGGACCGGAAACGACCAGGTCTAGAGGTGAAACAAGTTTTTGTTCAGTTGTTGGGTTGACTATATACTCGCCTTCCGGGGTCATACCGATACGAACCGCACCGACAGGACCTGCCCAGGGGTAGTCTGAGAGAGAGATGGCGGCGGAGGCGGCAATGATGGCTAGAATTTCGGGTTCTTCGACTCCATCTATGGAAAGAGGAGACGCCAAAAGTTGAACTTCATTTCGGGAGGCTTGATCAAAAAGAGGTCTTATGGAACGGTCGATAACTCTACCGGTGAGGATTTCACCTTCAGAAGGTCTGCCTTCACGCTTGATGAAACGACTGGAGCTAATGACTCCACCAGCGTAGAACTTTTCTTGGTAATCAATGGAGAGAGGAAAATAATCAATTCCTTCTTTGACTTTATTGGTAGCTACACATGAGGCGATAACGACAGTGTCGCCGCACCTGACGGTAACGGAGCCTGAGGCCTGGGCGCCAAAGCGGCCGGTCTCGATAGTAATGGTTTTACCATTGAGGACAATGGTGGTTTGAGGATGAGTCATCCCGAATCCTTTCTTTTTCGCGCCACTCGGTCTTGAGAAGAAAACAGAAAATACCCAAGGGTTGTCCTTGGATGGATATACTCTATTTACTCCTCAAGCTTATTTAGCTGAGTCGCGCAACTGACTGTTAATTTTAAGAGACTTGGTAACTTCAAGATAATCTTTGGAATTGGATTTGGCGAGGTAGTTTAATAGACGACGTCTCTTGGAGATAATCTTTAAAAGACCACGGCGAGAGTGATTGTCCTTCTTGTGAACCTTTAGGTGGTTCGTTAGTTCTTCGATTTGGGAGGTGAGGAGGGCAATTTGCACACGAGGAGAGCCAGTGTCTTTATCACTGGCGGCGAAGGTTTTAATAATGTCTATTTTGGTTTCGGATTTAAGAGCCATATCGGTGTGTATTGTAGCAGATTGGCGTGATTTTGCCAATAATTAGATTGAGTTAGATAAATAACCGGTAATACTCGAGGCGTTCGCTCTCATAAATAATTTTTAGGGGCAAGCCTCTTTTAAGCCTTAGAAAATTCCAGAACATTCTTCCGGTTCGACCATTGCCATCAGCAAAAGGGTGAATACGTTCATATTGAACGTGTAGATCTTGTAGGATGACATCTTGTTCTTCCGAAGTAAGTTCAGGATCATTTGAAACTTCTATTTGATCAAGCCAGGATTGGATTAGACTTGGAATTTTTCTAAAGTCCGAACCTTCACGACCACCAACCCAAACAGGACAGTTTCTCCAGTTGCCTTTAAGTTCTGGATTTAGGTCCTGATGAGCCATGAGAATTTGATGAGTAATAAGAATAGTGTTTAGAGAAAGTTCTTTTTGAGAAATTAGATATTTCCAGGCAAGATATGCTTGCTTTAGGGAATCACCGTCGAAAACTCCTTCGATAGCATTGCTTTCGACTAGAAACTTTCTTAGTTCCTCTTCGAAGAAATTTTCTGAGATTTCTTCCTTTGACATAGAATCTTAGGTGGCGTCCTGATTACCACCTACACGAAAGATTTTGGGCTTGTTCCAGTCGGAAGGGACAGGAGCACTTTCTTCCTCAGGAAGAGGAATGTTTTCTTCAATAGGTTGAGTATCCGGAATTTCAAAAAAGGGGGCTTGAGAGAAGCTGGGGGCTTGAATTGGCTTACTAGGAAGATGGGCGCCGGCACGCATAAGGAAGGCGATGGCGGAAAAAGTTTCGGCCGTTAGATGACTTCCTGTCAGATTGTTTGTACTAGCGTAGATATTGGTGAGGAGATTTTGAGCAATGGAAGGATTAATTTGGAGTTTAAGCTCTTCGAGAAGTTTGGTAACAAGCTCAGAAAAAGAGCTGGTGTTTTGGTGATAGATATTTGAGGTAAAGGCGACTGGACGAAGGGAGTTGTTGAGACTTATTATGTCAACATTGTCTAAGAAGTTCTTCTCGTCGGCATAAATTTTGCCAAGTTCTTCAAGTGAGCCAATTCCGAGAGTGACTACCAGATTGGCCGAAGCACCGGAGTAGGAGTATTTCACTCCTCCAATATCGGGTACGGGGGCACCAGCTTTGGGTTTGACTAATAAATAAAATTTACCGTCGTCACGGACATCATAATCAACTTTGTCCAGGTCGTCTTCTTGGTAGTCAAAGGAAATAATTAAGTTTCGGCTACCGATGGTGTCGGCTATTTCGGAAACGCCTTCAATTTCGGAGTCAACGTGAACTTCACCACCACAACCAATTTGAGAAACTTTTCCAGCTCCTTTAAGGGCAAGGTGGAGACTGATACCAGCAGCGACAAGGTCTTTCCCTGAGTCTGGAGGAAGAATTACAATGACTGACTTAGCGGACTCAATTAGATTATTGATGGTAGTTTCCGGTTTTTTGTCTTCCATATTTTATTATTCTAGGGTTGTGGCCGTCATTATATCACCAGTTTTATACTCAGTATTGGGGGATAAAACAAGACCGCATTCTTGGTCTTTTTTAGCTTCCTCAACGTCGGCTTTTCCAATCTTTAGAGAAATAATTTTGGAGTCTCCTATTGTGTCGCCGAGTTTCATTTTTCCAGAAGTGATTAAACAACCGTAGACGATGGTGCCACCAAAATTAAATACTTTCAGTACCTTTGCCTCACCAACAGTTACTACTTTAGGGGCGGCCTGCGAAGTCTTTTTTTCTTGTAATTCCTTGAGGTAGTCAAAGAGTTGATAAATAATTTTAAAGTTTGAAAACTTTATATGTTCGATCTCAGCCATACGAGCAACAGGAGCGGACATTTTGACATTAAAACCTAAAATTTCGGCTTTGGTGGCAATAGCAGTTTCAATATCGGAGTCGGTGACTAAACCGACAGAACTTGACACAATATTGGCTTTGTCCTTGATGTTTTCCGAGATTGCTTCTAGTGAACCTTGAACGTCGGCTTTGAGAATAATGGTTGGAATGTCTTCACTAATCGTATCTGCAGCACCAAAAGTGCTTTTTTTAGTTTGATCTTCACAGGGCTCACTGGTGATGATGTCGCCAATGTTGGGAACTTTGTCGAAACCAATGACCTGAAAAGGGGTAGAGGGGGTAGCTTTGTCTATTGATTTGCCGGAGAAGTCCAACATAGAACGGATCTTGCCAAAATCAACATTACCGTCGTAAAGAGGGTCATTTTTATCAAAAATGCCGCCTTTAACCAAGAGAGTGGCTAGAGGTCCTTTTTGAGAATGCATAGAAGACTCAATCACTAGAGCGGTCGCCGGACAGTCACTGGAGTTATCTTTGAGTTCTTCGAGTTCGGCCAGAAGGAGAATTATTTCTAGTAAATCATCAACTCCCTCTCCTGTTTTGGCAGAAATATTGATGATGGGTACATTACCACCGTAACCTTCAACAAAAACTCCTTCATTTGCCAGATCAGTTTTGACGCGCTCTGGATTGACACCAGCCAGATCAGTTTTGTTAACGGCGACAACAAAAGGAATGTCGGCGGCTTTGATGTGTTCGATGGATTCTTTTGTTTGAGGCATGACCGAGTCATCGGCGGCAACAATCAGGATAGCTACATCAGCAGCTTGACCTCCGCGACGACGCATGGCAGAGAAAGCGGCGTGACCAGGAGTGTCGATAAAGGTGATTTTCTTACCTTGATGTTCGATCTGATAGGCACCAATAGCTTGAGTAATACCACCAACTTCGCCGGCAGCAACCGTTGCGTGCCTAATTCGGTCCAAGAGAGATGTTTTACCGTGATCTACGTGCCCTAGAATAGTAACCACCGGAGGCCTGGTGGCAGTTGTTGTGTCCGGCATAGGATTAAGTTAGTTTTTGTAAACGGCAAGCTGAGCTTTGATTTTCTCAAGAGTTTTGGGGCCGAGGCCTTTGACTGAGTCGAGTTTATCAGATGTGAGATCCTCGATATGAGTTAGCTCCGCTTCGACAAGAAGATTTCTGGTTTTAGTGTCAAGACCGAGCTGATCAATCTCAAACTCTTCCGTACCTGTAGCGACGATACCGGTTTGAATGTCTTTGGTCTCGTCCGAGATAATACGAAGTTTGGTTTGAGTTAGTTTGGCGGCAAGTTTGACGTTTTGACCTCCGCGACCTATGGCAAGGGAAAGCTGATCCGAGGGAACAGTAACGATAGTTTCGCCGGTGTTTTTGTCGTAGCTAATGTCGAGACCTTCGGCTGGAGCTAAAGCAGCTTTGATGTATTTGTCTTTATCTTCGGAGTACTGGATGATGTCGATTTTTTCATTGTTTAGTTCGTTGATGACGGCTTGAACACGAACACCTTTTTGCCCGACGCAAGAACCAACTGGGTCAACTCCGGGCTGAGTAGACTCGACGGAAACTTTGGAACGGCTTCCCGGTTCACGAGCAACCCCTTTGATAATGACACTTCCGGCACTGACTTCAGGAACTTCTCTTTGGAAAAGCCCAGACAAAAGTCTGTCGTCAGCTCTGGAAACTATAATTTGACGACCTTTGACAGTATCGGCGATTTCTTTCAAGTAAACACTGAGACGAGAGTTGAGACGGTAGAACTCGGTCGGTGATTGCTCTTCAGGGGGCATAACAGCCTGCCCACGACCAAGGTCGATGACAACATTTCTGCCATCCATACGCTGAACCATACCGGTCATAACTTCACCAATATGGTCCTGATAGTCGGCAAGAACAGAGTCACGCTCGGCTTCACGAATGGTTTGTAAGATTACCTGTTTGGCGGCCTGAGCAGCGATACGACCAAAGCCCGGGGGGGTAATTTCTTTGAGATCTTTTTTCTTACCACCTTCCTCTCCGACAAATAAGCGGAACTGTCCATTATCGGAGTCGACGTCGGCGGTGATGATTTTACCTTCTTCTTCAAGCTTTTCTGATTGTTCGGGATAGTCTTTTTTGAAGGAGGCTATAAGAGCAGTATTGATGGCTGCAAGAACCGTTTCCGGGGCGATGCCACGTTCGGAACAAATTTGGTTAATCGCAGCGGCAAACTCGGTTCTGGCCGAAAGGGTTTGTGTATCCATTTTGTTTGTTTTTTCTTAATTTATTATTTTTATAAAAAGGGACGACCTACGCCGCCCTAACTCACTTAATCGAGCTTATTATAACATGTTACAATCCGGAATATGAGGAATAAAGAAGCGGAAACAAATAAGGAAATGGGTAGTGAGAAATTAGTTTATCTACTCCCTCCCGTCAGAAATGTTACCGAAGAACAGGCGTTGACAATCGCAGAGTACGCAAAAAGTCTTGATGTGCCAGAAATTAGGTTGTTTAATCCGGTGAGAGATGCTCCCCAACAGGACGCCACGGGTTATAACATTGTGATGGCAGAGTTGGGTTTTTTACACGAGGCGGCAAAAAGTGGTGGAAGAGTTGATATTTTGTGGAATGCTGGAGATATTCCATCTGAAGGATCAAGAGTTGACATAGGAATTGCTCTGGCGTTGGGTCTAAATTTAAATTTGATTCATATTTTTAACAAAGAAAACCCAACCGGTCCACAAATTTGTTTCAAAATGATAAATGGTATGTATGCAGAAAATCTAGAGCAGGTGAAGCGGGCTATTCAAAATAGCGATCAGGTATTAATTGACTGGGATGTGGAGATGAAGACTGAGGAGCAGGAGTGGCAAAGAATATTTTTAGGAATTGCTTTGGGTGAGATGACAAAGAATCCTAGTCTTAAAATTAAGCTGGGAAATGTGGTGGGTATAGATCCTCCGGAAAAGAAATCTTACATAAAAGTGGTTAAGGAAATTGAATCAAGATAGATAATTAATTAAGCTCTTCGAATTTTTTGAGGAGTTCTTTTTGTTTGCCGGAGAGACGAGTCGGGATTTTGATGTTGTATCGGATATAGAGATCTCCGTGCTGATTTCCTCGAAGATGTTTGACGCCTTTACCAGTTAATCGAACAACTGTTCCGGGTTGGGTACCGGAACGAACTTTAATTTTGAGGTCGCCACTTAGCGTAGGAACTATTGTGTTCCCGCCAAGAATGGCTAGAGTCAAAGGGACTTCGTGGTCGACGATGATGTCGTAGCCATCACGTTTAAAAATTTTGCTTGATTGAACAGCGAAACTAATGTCGAAATCAGAGTAACGAACTTGGGTTCCTTCATCGGCACCAGCCGGAATTTTGACGGTGTATTCTTTTCCTTGATGAACGATGGTTTTTTCGGCACCATGAATGGCTTCATCGAAAGAAATTTTTAATTTGTAATGAATTTTTTGCTGACGGTGTTGTTGACCTCCGAATCCCCCTCCAAAAAAACTGCCAAAAATATCAAAGGGGTCGGAAAAACCTCCGGCGCCACCAAATAAATCTTCGAAATTAATGTTGCCTCCAGCTTGGTAATAACCACCTCCAAAAGGATTACCGCCGGCGCCAAAAGGATTACCGCCTCCCCCATTATTAAAAGCGGCATGACCAAACTGATCAAACTTGGCTTTTTTCTCCGGGTTACTTAGGACTTCGTAGGCTTCGTTAATTTCTTTGAATTTTTCATGGGCATCGGCTTCTTTGTTTCTGTCGGGATGCCACTTGAGAGCCAGTTTTCGGTAAGCCGATTTTATTTCGGCAGTTGTTGCCGATTTAGAAACGCCCAGGATATCATAGTAGTCTCTAGTAGTGGCCATGTGTGATTAACAAACCATTTTATCAGGGGCTCAAAAATGAGCCCCTGAATTAATTTGATTTACTCAACAACCTCGCCTTCCTCGGCCTTTTCCGTATCAGCTTTGGGTTCTTCAGCTTTTGGCTCTTCAGTGGGCTTGTCTTTTTCACCGGCAGCTTTGTATAAAGCTTCAGCGTGTTTTTGGACAAGTTCGGTGGCAGCTTTTAATTTGGTATCAACTGCTTCCGTGGTGGTGTCGGTTTTTTTGATTTCTTCTTCCAATTCATTAAGGGATTTTTCAATCTCTTCTTTGGCACCGGCGTCGAACTTATCACCGGAGTCTTTGAGAACTTTACGAGTTTGAATGATTAAAGTGTCGGCTTCGTTTTTCTTGTCAACCAACTCTTTTTTCTTCTTGTCGTCCTCGGCATATTTCTCCGCCTCTTGCTTCATTCTTTCGACTTCTTCGTCGGAAAGATTGGTAGCGTTTTTAATAGTGATCTTTTGTTCTTTGCCGGTTGCTTTGTCCTTGGCAGAAACATTTAAGATGCCATTGGCGTCGATGTCAAAAGTTACTTCAATCTGGGGAATACCTCGAGGAGCGGCGGGAATACCATCGAGAATGAAACTGCCTAAGGTCTTGTTGTCTGCAGCCATGGGGCGCTCGCCTTGGAGAATGTGAATCTCAACCTGAGGTTGGTTATCAGAGGCTGTCGAGAAGACCTGTGACTTGCTGGAAGGAACGGTGGTGTTTCTCTCGATAAGGGGGGTCATAACTTGACCCATGGTTTCGATACCCAAGGTTAGAGGGGTAACGTCAAGAAGTAAAACATCTTTGACATCTCCGGAGATAACACCACCCTGAATAGCGGCACCAAGAGCAACAGCTTCGTCAGGGTTGACTGATTTGTTGGGCTTTTTACCAAAGAAGTCTTTAACAACTTGCTGAACCTTGGGCATACGAGTCATACCACCAACCAGGATAACCTCAGCAATTTGGGATTTTTCAATCTTGGCGTCGGCGAGAGCCTTTTTCATCGGTTCAATGGTTTTTTGAATCAAATCGTCAACAAGTTCTTCTAGTTTGGCTCTTCCGATCTTCATGGTTAGGTGAAGGGGTTGACCATCACGTTGGGTAATGAACGGTTGGTTAATTTCTGTTTCGGTGGTACTGGAAAGTTCGATTTTGGCTTTTTCGGCCGCGTCTTTGATACGCTGAAGTGCTTGTTTATCAAGAGATAGGTCAACTCCATTTTCTTTTTTGAACTCGGAAACGATGTATTCAATGATTTTGTGATCAAAATCATCTCCGCCAAGGAAAGTATCTCCGTTGGTGGATTTAACTTCGAAAACACCATCACCCAATTCGAGAATAGAAACGTCAAAGGTTCCTCCACCTAAGTCGTAAACAACGACGGTTTCATTTTTACCTTTGTCTAAACCATAAGCAAGGGCGGCCGCGGTTGGTTCGTTGACGATACGTTGGACGTTGAGTCCGGCGATTTCACCGGCTTGCTTGGTGGCTTGACGTTGAGAGTCATCAAAGTAGGCGGGAACGGTGATAACGGCGTCGGTGACTGCTTGACCAAGATAGGCTTCCGCATCGGCTTTGGCCTTTTGAAGAATTTTGGCGGAGATTTCTTGAGGGGTATAGGTTTTATCACCAATTTTAATGATGGCCAAACCATCTTTGCCGGCTTCAATATCGTAAGGAGAAATTTCTTTGGTTTTTTGAGCTTGCTTGCCGGAAAATTTTTGACCCATTAACCTCTTGACACTAAAGATGGTGTTTTCAGAGTTGAGAACCATTTGACGTTTGGCAACGTCACCAACTAAATTTTTAATTGGTTCTACGATTGAAGGGAAAGTATTTCTGCCTTCAGAGGTAGGAATAATTTTGGCTTTGCCTCCCTCCATAACAGCGATGGCACTGTTGGTGGTTCCGAGATCGATGCCGATTATTTTGGACATATGTTTTGTTTAATTAATTTATAAAACCTGGTAATTATTTCCCCGAACCGACTTTAACCTTGGCGGGGCGGAGAATTTTGTCAAAAAGATAGTAACCTTTGATAAGAGTAGAAACAACGTGATTTTTTTTGCCTGGGACAACCTCAATACAGTCCATGGTTAAAGGGTCAAACTGTTTGCCGTCCGATTCAATTAATTGAAGTCCTTCATTTTTCAATGTTTCCAAAAATTGTTTGATGACAATTTCCAAACCGGCGTCTTTGAGGTGGTTTTGGGCCATCTCGAGTGAGTCAAGATTGAGGATAATTTTTTCGAGAAGAGTGGCGTTGGCAAATTTGACTATTTGACTCTGGGTCTCTTTGAAGCGCCGTTCCTGGTTTCGGTAATCGGCCAAAGCGCGACGATAGTTGCCTTCCAGTTCGTTAACTTGGAAATTGAGATTTTCAATTTCTTTTTTGGATGATTGAATTTTTTTTACCATTCCTGAGCTATTTGATTAACTAAATTGGCAATGTAGCGAACAAAGGGAATGTTGCGGTCATATTCCTGGCGACTGGAACCGATGATGCCGAGACTGCCGTGATGACCACCAATATTTAAATCAGCAAAGACACAACTGGCGGGACGGAGCAGAGAAACTCCCATCTCATCACCGACGAGAATGTGGATTGGAGAGTTGTTGCCAGCACGATTAAAAATATCTAGAAGACGTTGGTGCTGATCGAGAAGGAAGAAAACCTCTTTGGCAGTTTCAAAATCCTGAAATTCGATTTCGTTAAAAATGTTGGCGTAACCGGCATGATACATCTGGCCTTCTTCGGTGGTCGCAATACAGAGAGATTTAGTTCTTTCGGAGAGAACTTTGGTGGCTTCGCGAAGTAGGTCGTCGCGGTTATAGCGGTGATCCCAAACACGAGACTTGACATTGACCTCTTCGGCAACGGACAAATCTTTTTCTTTCATCAGTTCGTTGACATAAAACTTGATGGCCATGGGGGTAGGAATACGACCAGCTGAAGTATGAGGTTGAGTAAGAAAACCTTTTTCCTCAAGAACTGCCATCTCATTTCGGAGAGTGGCGGGAGAAACGCCGAGACGATATTTGTTTTCTAGAGTAACCGAACCAACGGCTTCGGCCGTTTCAGTAAACTCTTCGACTATCGTTTTAATTATTTGTGTCTGTCTTTCAGTTAGATCCATATTTTTTTATCACTCTCATTAAGACAGTGATTAGCAGTAATATAGCATGAGTGATAATAGAGAGTCAAGCGGGCAAATTTAAGCCTTAACAACGGCGAGGAAGGCGCTTTGAGGAAGCTGAACTTTGCCAAACTGTTTCATGCGTGCTTTTCCCTTTTTCTGTTTTTGGAGAAGTTTGAGATTTCTGGTAAAGTCGCCGCCATGGAGCTTGGCATCGACGTCCTTACGATAGGCTGTGATAGTTTCGCGGGCAATAATTTGACCACCGATGGCTACTTGAATGGGAATCTCGAACTGCTGTCTGGGAATTGCCTCTTTGAGTTTTTCGGCGATGGCCTTGGCTTTGGAACCTGACTTTTCTTTGACGGTGATGATACTCATGGGAGTAAAAAGTTCGTGATTTAAGAGAACGTCTAGTCTGACAAGTTCGGCTTTTTGCCAGCCCGAAAGTTCGTAGTCTAGAGAGGCAAAGCCTTGGGAAACACTTTTTAAGCTGTCGTGAAGCGCGGTGATTACTTCGATAAGGGGTAATAAATAATCGATTTCGACAAGCTGATCAAGGTAGGAAACATTGCCAAGACTGCCTCGAAGATCTTGGCAGAGTTGCATAACGGCACCAACATATTTGTCGGTAACGACAATCTTGACATTAGCCATGGGTTCGAAACCTTGGGCAATTACAGCAGGATCGGGAAAGTCGGCGGCGGAGCTAAAGATTTTTTCGGTGCCATTTCTTAAAATTACTTTGTACTCAACCGATGGAGAAACGGCGATCACCGGCAGACCGAACTCACGCTCCAAACGTTCACCGACAACTTCGGAGTGAAGAAGGCCCAAGAAACCAACCTTAACACCCTGACCAAGAATGGGAGAGTTGATTCCTTGGGTGGTTAGGGCTGAGTCGTTTAGCTTTAATTTTTCGAGAGCATCGACCAAGTCTCTGTACTGAGAACCGTCGGCCGGGTACATATCCAGGAAAACATTGGGGTGAATTTTGCGAAAACCCGGCAAAGGAGTAACTTCTTTGCTTTGAGTGGCAAGACAGAGAGTATCTCCGACCAAAATGCGATGAATATCTTTGAGACCGGTGATGATGTAACCAACGTTGCCTGCCGTGATGACTTTTTTTTCCTCACGTTTGGGATTAAAAACACCAATTTCCGAGGCAGTTAAGACCTGACCGGAGTTGAGAAACTCCAGTTTATCACCGGTGTGCAAGTCTCCGGTAATAACACGGACAAAGGCTATAACACCAAGGTGGGTGTCAAAAACCGAGTTAAAGACTAAAGCCTGAAGAGGTTTGTTTTCGATTTTGGGGGAAGGTAAATCGGAGATTATTTTGTCGAGAAGATTGGCGACTCCTTCGCCGGTTTTGGCAGAGATAAAAAAAGGTTCGGAAGAAATATTGAGAAGTTGTTTAATCTGTCTGGTAGCGGCAGAAACGTCAGCAAGAGGGGCATCAATTTTGTTTATGACGGGAATGATGGTAAGTCCGAGATTTCGAGCAAGCCTAAGGTTTGCAACCGTCTGAGCCTGAACACCTTTAGTGGCGTCGACAAGAAGAACGGCACCGTCGCAAGCTTCCAGGGCGCGTTCAACCTCGTAATTGAAGTCCACGTGACCAGGAGTGTCGATAAGATTTAAAGTGTGTCCATGGTAGTTCATGGTGACAGGGGCAAGTTTGATGGTAATTCCTCTTTCACGTTCGATGGGATTACTATCCAAAAGTTGGGGAGTCATTTTGTCTTTTCGGACGGTACCGGTGATTTCCAACATACGATCGGCCAAAGTGGATTTGCCGGCATCAATATGAGCAATAATCGAAAAGTTTCTGATTTTATTTTCCATGTGAGTTTAGCCGACAATCGGTGTCTCGATAACCTCGTCGGTTTCTCCGAGCACCTGACGCCAGTTGCCGAGCTTAACAAAGAGTCTTCTAACATCGGCGTATTGTTTAACCTTGAGAAGATTGGCGAGACCAAAATAAACGACAAGGCCAATAAGGCTGACGGTTATCGTAAGTATGAGAAGAGGCACGGTACGAGTAGTGTCAAAAACAAACTGATCGAGAAGCCTCATAGGTATCCAGAGGGCAAAGGAGGTGAGGACGCTGACAAAAAGCATTTTAATAATTTCAAGAGTAATTCCAAGACTGGGTAGAGTGGCACGAATCGTAAGATAGAGTATCAAAAAGTTGATAGCATTACTAAGACTCATGGCGGTGCTCATGCCCAAAATTCCCCAAGAAAAAGTGTAGGTAAAGAGATAGGAGGTAAGGATAAAAAGTATCAAGGTGGCGATGTTGATGATGAAGGGAGTACGAGTATTTTTTTGAGCATAGAAAGCGCGAGTGAGTAGTTGAACGGCGGCTTGAGGAGCAATAGAAAGAGAAAAAATAGCAAGAGCTTTACCGGTTAATAGAGTTGCTTCCCAGGGGAAATTTCTGGCACCAAAAATAATACGAACAATGGGAATTCTTAGGATGAGAATAAGAATGGCGGCCGGAAGGCAGAAAAAAAAGATTTGCAAAATTGTTTTTCCGAGAGTGTCGGCGAACTTAGATTGGTCCTTGTTAAGTGCTTCTTCGGCTAAGGTGGGGAAGGAAGCTTGTCCTAGTGAAACACCAAAAAGAGAGATCGGAAGAACATAAACCTGACGAGCGAAGTTGAAAATAGTAAATGATCCAGCAGATAAGGCGGAGGCGATATTTAAAGAAACAATGCGTTCAACTTGAACAAGAGCAAGCGAAAAAGAGCGGGGTGGCATGAGACGAAGCATCCGACGAACACCTTTGTGATTAAATCGAAGGCGGAATCTGAGCACATAACCGGTATGAATTGCGGCGGGCAGTTGAACAATAACGTGAAGAAAGGAGCCAAAAATGACGCCAGCGGCAGCGGCATAAATACCAATGTAAGGGGTCAAAATTAGAATTCCGAGAATCGTGCCGAGATTATAAAAGAGCGGAGCGATAGCGGGTATTAAAAAACGACGATGGGCTTGAAGAACACCTGTCAGAAAAGCGGAAATTGAAAAAAATATCTGAGCAACCGACATAAGTCTGATTAGATTTACCATCAAGTCGAGTTGTGAACCGGTGTAATGCGAAAGCAGCAGAGAGAGTGGCCGGGCAAAAACGGCAATGATGACAGAAAAAATAAGAAGGGTAATGGTAACTAGAGAAAGAGCAGTGTTGGCCATAAAATTGGCTTTCCTAACCGATTTATTGAGATATCCTTGATAAATGGGAATGAAAGCGGCTGATACGGCACCGACAACCAACAGCTGAAAAATAGTGTCTGGGATAATGAAAGCGGCGAAGTAAACGTCGAGGTCCCCTTCAAGACCACCAAAAAATCTGGCGGCAAGTAAACGATTCCTGACCAGCCCCAAAAAGGCTGAAAGGAGAAAGGAAGCAGCAATAATAGTAGCGGCCGAAAGAATACTTGAACTCTTGCGATTTAGTATTGCTTGCGACTTAGTTAACAGTTTTTGAACCACTGTCGTTATTTTAATTCATGAGCTTCACTTGCGCTAGGTGGAGCTCGTGGTAAAATTAGCGCATGCCAATAACAAAATCAGCAATAAAAAAACTTAGATCCGATGTAAAAAAAGCCGGATTTAACAAAGCTACCAAGACTAAGGCGAAGTCGGCCATCGATACATTTAAGAAAGTTCTCTCCATCGAAACACTGTCTGTCGCTTTCTCGATGGTAGATAAAGCCGCAAAAAAAGGTGTTTTGAAAAAAGGTAAGGCCGACAGAATAAAGGCTCGTTTGTCCAAGAAAATCTCCCCCAAAAAGTAAGGATTTTTGATACACTGAAGGTGTGGCTACTGCTCATAGTGTTTCTAGTATTAACTTATTGCCAAAGGATAGTTTTGAGTTCTCTACTACAGGGAAAGTTTTAAAGTGGATTACAACAGCTGGTAGGGTTTTGGTGGTCTTAACCGAGTTTGTGGTGTTGTTGGCATTTGCATCCCGGTTTTATTTTGATAAAAAACTTGATGATTTAGGAGAAGTTTTGATACAAAAAGAGGCTCAGATTGCGGCTTATGCCGATGTAGAAACTGAGATGAGAAAAGTTTTAGCGAAACAACTTCCCGTGCAGACCTCACAAAATAGCGGTCTTGTTTTCGCATCAAAAATTGATGGGCTGACACAAATTTTACCCGTGGGAACTTCCCTTGACAGCCTATCTCTTGATAAAAACGGGTTGATAGTTGTCGGAAAAGCACAGTCGGAGTATGGATTTGCCCAGTTCATCAGCGGAGTTAAAAGAATGCCCGGGGTGGCAACAATTATTATGAAGGAAACCAGCTTTGATCAAATAACTGGAGGGGTGAAGTTTGGTATTCAAATTACTTTTAAATAATGGCAGGTATACTAAGCAACGAAAAATATTCTCTTTACTTTCAAAGAGTGAGTCTGATGTACAAACGTCCGGAAATCAGAGCATCTTTAGAGGTAATTTTGTCGGTATTTACCATAACGATATTGATATTTGCCGCCATAAGACCAACACTTACGAATATTGTCTCTCTACAGAAAAGAATTGAGGATCAGGAGGTTATCAATAAAAAGGCCGACAATAAAATTGTCCAGCTTTTGAATGCACAGAATCAACTAAATACGTTCAGGAGTAAATTGAGACTTTTTGACGAAGCTGTTCCAGACAACTTCTCTTATATCGATAGTTCCTTAAGATTGGAATATGTGGCAAAAAAGAATAATTTGATTCTCGATTCGTTGGTCTTTCCAGGGATTTCTCTTCTTGGTGAAGTGAAAACCGGAGGTGAATGGACTACAAAATTAATTAAACCGAGTGCTAACGTTTTGTCTAACCAGTTAACATTTTCCGTAAGGGGAAAACCGGAGGATGTGATTATTTTTCTTAAGGACATCGAAAATATGGACAGATTGGTTCTACTTAATAGTGTTTCTCTTACCAAACAAATTGGTCTGACTAGGGCGGAAGACTCACTTAATGCTACTGGGCAAATGACTTTTTACTTCTACACCGACAAACAATGAAAGCAACCAGAACACTATCTTCATATATATTATTAGTAGGAGTAATGGGGTTGTCCATTGTAGGTGGGGTAGTAGCTTACCAGATCTATTCCGCCTCGACAAAAAGTCAGACGACAACACAACAAGCAAAGGCAATTAAATCTTTAGATGGGGCAATCAACCAAACAATAATTGATAATCTTGAAAAGAGAACTGTATATACCGACGCCGAGATGGGATTATTATTGATTGCCACTCCAACACCCGAGATAACCGAGACAGTAGAATCAGTGGTACCGGAGTCTACCGGTTCGGCAACAACACAAATACAAATAAGTGAATAGAACAGGCCTGATGGCCAAGAAAATACCAACTGCCCTCGGAGTCCTAATATTATTAGGAGGGCTGATTGCAGGTGTGGTTCTGGTAAATAATCGCCAAGGTCTTTTGACTAAAGCTGGGCCGACAGAAGCTCCAAAAAATGTAAAGATATCCGATAGAGGAGCAAATACTTTTACCGTCAGCTGGACAACCGACACGCCAGTAACGGGATATCTAAGTTACTCTGAAAATCCGGCCAAAATAACAACACCTGCGGGTGATATCCGTGATCAAATATCGGGAAGTTCTCAGGGTTATACCAATCACTATGTAAAAGTAACTGGATTAAATCCCGACAAGACTGTTTATTTTGTAATTGGATCGGGTTCTCAGACATACGACGACTCCGGAAAACCTTTTGAGGTACGAACAGGACAACAAGTAATTGCGCCTCCTGAAGACGTCATAACCGGAAGAATAATAGGCGCTGATTCCAGTCCCGTAAACAACGCGATTGTTTATGTTGAGGTCCAGGGTGGAGAAACCTTGTCGGCGATGACAAACAATGGGTCTTGGAGATTGAACTTGGCTTTATCACGAGATAAAAATGGGGCGGTGCTGACATATGATCCTAAAGTTTCACTCGTCTCGATTTTTGTTCAGGCGGGCATCTCGGGAACCGCAACGGCGATTACCAACACCGAAAAAACCAAACCGGTACCCGATATCGTATTAGGAAAAAATCAAAGTTTTGTAGAGACGACCGTGGCAACGGAGTCGGGAACATTGGTCGAGCCTGATATAAAAAGTGGTGGTTTTAAAAATATCACCGAAGAAGCGGCTCCGATTCTGGCTCCAGAGGCGACTGAGGCGGCTGGTTCGATGATAATTACAAATCCGGCAATAAATGGAGAAATGATAGCTACCAGTTCACCGGAGTTTGCCGGAAAAACGACTCCCGGGACAACTATCAGAGTTACGGTAAACTCACCAATTGAACTGACGCAGATTATTAAGGCTGATAAAGATGGTATTTGGAAGTGGACTCCTCCTCAAGATTTAGAGCCAGGGGTGCACACCCTGACGCTAGAGTACACCGATGAAAACAATATATTCCAGAAAGTAATTAGAACCTTTACTGTTTTAGCATCGGATGGTACGGCGGGGTTGCCGGCGTTTACAGCGACACCTTCGGCGACGGTTACCATTTCACCAGTTTCACCGACAGGAACGGCGTCGGCAACACCCACACCGACTAAGGAACCAAGTATGCCGGCAACTAGCTCGGGGACCTTGGAAGAAACTGGAGCTTTGGACTTTACTATTTTAATGGGTATGCTGGGAATTATATTATTCGTTTTCGGACGAACATCAAAAAAATGGTGGAGAGATTGATAAATTATCAAAACTTCTTTATAGTGTAGACAGGCCCTGTTTAATGGACCGTACTTAAATGCATGGACGATCAAAATAAAATTAATCAACCGTTGGTTTCGGGTACGACTCCGGTAGTTCCTAAAGTGACTGAAGATATAACCCCCGTTGAGTCCCCGGCTCCAACCCCGGCTCCGGTAACGACCACAACAACAACGACCTACACCGAACCGGTGACTACACCTGTTGAAGAAACCGTAGTGACTCCAGCCGAAACGATGACCCCACCAGTCGAAACGGTTCCGATAACGCCGTGGCCAAGTCCAGAACCTTCGCTTGCTCCTACTCCTCAACCGGAGCCAGTGATGACCACAACAACGACAACGACTATTCCCTCACCAGACCCTTTCTCAGCACCAGCACCTACTCCCGAAGAAGTACCAATGCCGACAGAAAAACCCAAGAAAAAGATGTTACCGATAGTTGGAGGTATTGTGGCTTTGTTACTGGTTGTTGGTGTGGCTGGAGCGGCCTACTATGTTTCCAATCAGTTGTCGACAAGACAGGCCGTAGCCCCTACGGCACCAGAGAGTGAACCCTTGGCTGGAAGTAGATGTGCCGCCGACAAAGAAGGAACATGTGGAGTTGCAGCGGGTTGTCAGACAGGTGAGAGGTGTAAGGTTCAGGCTGCGGGGACCTCTTTTGCGGGTTACTACTGTACTCCAGATGCAACTTGTACGACCCAACCAACACCAACAGCTACTCCCTCTACAAAAACTTGTACTGTTCGTAATTGTTCCGGAAGTGTTTGTGTTTCATCAACAACAACCGTTGGCTATACTCAAGCTTGTCCTTCTTCAAATTGTGTAGATAATACCAGTTGTGCTGCCATAATAACACCGACACCAACACAAAGTTGTGAGTGTATAACTGCTCAGACGTCTGGCTGTACTTCTGGTATCGCAGGAGTGGCTGGAACAAGAACTTGTGTTTCGCTAGGGATCGCAGCAAATCCGGCTTGTGGAGAATGGGGTGAGTGTACGCCAGTTGTTCCAACTGCAACAGCTGCTCCAACCGCAACGGTGGCACCTACAGCCGCGCCAACAGCTGCTCCAACCGCAACGGTAGCACCTACAGCACCCGTTGGTGGAACTGATGTGTGTGTGACATATACATATATAGCGGGGGCAACAAGTAGCCAGGAGAACCAGTTGATTTGTAATCCAGATAGAAGCAAAATTAACACCGTAAACTTTACGACGGCAGAAGTAGTACGTGTTCATCTTACGGGAGCAAGTGCTGGGACAACGATTGCTTTGGCTGGAAATGGAACCAGTGCGGCCGTGACAAAAGTTGACGATAATAACTTTGACGTGGCTATCCAACCTGGAACTTATACCATGACCATAAAGTTGGGAAACGAAGCAACAAACTCCTTGGGTTATATTAACCCTACAGGAGGAAGCTGTCGAAGATATGGTGAGCTGAGAGATATTAGTTCAAGAATAACGCCATCGGCATTAAGTAGTTTTGGAATTTCTACAACATCAGGAGTTAGTTCGCCCTTCCAATGCTGGGCAGATACCCTTCAAGGAGTCGATAATGACACTAGAGGGCAGTTGGATGCGAACTATGACTTTAATGATTTTGACGTAGTAATTGGTTATAAAGCGGCAACGCCAACAACACCGGTCGTAGGGGCGTGTGTAAATGTCAAAATATACAAGGCCGTAAACGGGACATATTCCACTACACCTTTAACAACGACTCAATTACAAAATTTAAAGGTGGGTGATTTGCTCAAGTTCGCGGTGACTGGGAGTCTTGATAATCTAAAAGCGCAGTTTAGAGTACATGTAAATAACATTCCAGGAGACTGGATGCCCGCAAGTTCGACTGTAGCAAAAGTATCGAGTTACTCGGATTACCTGGTGGGGTCACCTGGAAGTTATCAGTTTGAAGCACAAGTTAGTACCACACCATAAGATAAATGAATAAGAAAAAAATCCTAGCTATTGCCCTCGTACTAATTGTAATTCTTCTTGGAGGTGCTTCAATATATGTGGCAACTCAACTTTCTACTCGTGAAGCGGTTGCCCCGACTGCCCCTGAGAGTGAGCCTGCAGCAGCGGAACCAATTGGAGCAACACCAGTCGCAACTCAGTGGGTTGGAGACCCCGCCTGTACACTAACCGGGGTAGCAACAGCGGCAGAAACAAAAGTGACCGTAGTGAAGAAGGCCTCAATATATGCAGATGACACAACAAAAGAGGAAGGTTACACAATCAAGACTGATACGGATATGGCGACGATGGGTGCTACTTTCGTATATCGAATTCAAGTAAAGAATACCGGCGTTGATGGTGTAAGTGGAGTGGTTGTAAGTGACACTTTGACGGGAGGAAATTTGGACAAACTAACTTTCGTTGATTCACCAGCTAGTCAGGATTGTAGTTTTGAAGCGGCGACAAGAAAATATACCTGTGCTGCTTTTAGTCTTACGGCTGGACAAAGCATGGAAAAATATTTCAGGGTAAAGGTAACGGGTGATTTTACGGCAGCTTCTACTATTGATAATACGGCTGTTGCTACTTTGGGAAGTCAGACTTTTACGGGACTAAATAGCTTAAGAATTGAACCTCCAATCGTCATAACTCTTTCGGGAAGTAAAACCGCCTTTAAAAACGAAACTGCAAACGTGGCGGGAACTTACACACTAGCGTCTGAAATGAGTTCCGTGTCTAAGAGTCAAATATACGTTTATTCAATTTCGCTGACAAATACAAGTACAGTTAATGCCACCGGTGTAGTGATCAAAGACTCACTAAAGGACATACCGGTTACGTTCATGGATGCCAGTGCCGGATGTACTTGGAGTGCAACAGATACGGAGCTAACGTGTAATACCACGATTAGCCCTGCCGAAACAAAGAAGTTTAATTTTAGAGTAAAAGCTAGCGAGGGGATAGCAAATGGCACAGTAATTACTAATACCGGAAAGGTTACCTTCCCCAATGGGTCGATGGACTTAGTTAAAGACTTAACCGTGAGTACGGTAGTTGGATGTAACAATACTTGTACTACAAACGCCGAGTGTGCAACCGGACTAACCTGTGACACCACAACGAGTAAATGCCGAACCGCTGCCTGTTTAACCGAAGATACCTGTACCTGTGCAGTTGCAGCTCAAACTGTCGTAGTCACTTCTGCACCGACGATATCCGCACCAACGCCGACACAGACAGTGATTGCGGTAGTAACAACAGCAACACCAACGCCGACAGTCCTTCCGGAAGCGGGTATTTTTGACCTTCCAGGAATTGCGGCCTTTGGCGGAGGACTACTGCTAGCGGTTGTAGGAATTCTGTTAGCCTTGTAAATATGAAGATTGCCGTAATTGGGGGCGGTTTTACCGGACTTGCCTGTGCCCTGGCTCTTGTTGAAAAAGGAGTTGATGTGGTTTTGTATGAAGAAGCGAGCACCTTGGGTGGATTAGCCGGAGGAGTACGTAAAAATAACTGGAAATGGAGCTTGGAGTATTTTTACCATCATATTTTTACAAACGATAGAGAGATTCTAGGGTTGGCCAAGGATGTGGAAGCGGAGACATTGATTAAAAACCCGGTAACAACGAGTTTCCTTAACAAAAAGGAGGTTCAACTTGATTCTCCCCTTTCTGTTTTAAAGTTTTCAGGTTTGAGTGTTTTTGGTAGATTAAGAATGGGTGTGGGTTTGGCAATTTTGAAGTTAATTCCAAACGGTTTGTTTCTTGAAAAATACAGAGTGGTGGATCTACTACCCCGATTAATTGGCAAGGAAGGGTATCGAGTTATTTGGGAGAAACTTCTGAAGGCAAAGTTTGGACCGTTTGCCTCTACCGTAAACATGTCTTGGTTTTGGACTAGAGTCGCTAAAAGAACCAAAAATTTGGGATACTTTGAAGGAGGGTTCCAAAAATTGGTAGAAAAAACCGGTGAAAAAATCATCAAGCTGGGCGGAAAAATCATACTAGAAAGGAAGATTAAAAGAGTTGAAAAAAAAGAGAGTGGTAAGTGGCTTGTTGACGATACCGATTTCGATGGAGTGGTCATGACAGTGCCCGCACCAGTGATGGAAAAAATATTGGATGTGGAAATGGATCCTTTTCCAAAGATTTCGTACCTATGGGGACAGACTGTGATGTTGGAAATAAACCAGAGGTTAATAAACGGCTATTGGATGAATGTTTTGGAAAAGAACTGGCCATTTTTGGTAGTGGTGGAACACACCAATATGATTGATAAAAAATATTATGGAAACAACAGAGTTTTGTACCTAGGAAATTACTTGCCGGAAGACAGTAAACAACTAAAAATGTCTAAGGAGGATTTGATTACTATGTACCTTCCTTATTTGCGAAAAGTGAACCGACTTTTTAGAAAAAAATGGATTAAGAGTGTGGCCGTTTTCCGCAAACCTTTTGCTCAACCGGTTTTTCCGGTGAATTATTCAAAAGAGTTACCAAAGATAAAGACTAAATACAAGGGGCTATATTTGGCTAACATGAGTATGGTTTATCCGTTTGATCGAGGAACAAACTATGCCGTGAAGATGGGAAATGACGTCGCCAAACAAATACTAAGCGACTTAAAACAGTAGTATGTGGAGCGTCGATCTGACAACAATCCTCAAAACCTACATCATCAGCCTTGGCTTACAGTTTTTGATCTGGCCTTTAATCAAAAAGTATTTTTCTAAACTACCGGATCAGGGTTGGGCTTTGGGTAGAGTACTTATCACCCTGATGGCAGCTCTTTTGATTTGGCAGTTGAGTTACCTGGGAATTGCGGAAAATAATAACGGGAAACTATTCGCAATTTTAGCTTTATTTGGTCTTTTAAGCCTGTGGCAGATTATTACTCATGGGGTAAAGGCATTCACTGTGGCAAAAACGACGGCTAAAATAATCGCCATTGAAGAGTATCTTTTTTTGGTCGGGTTTGGGGTGATGGCTTTGATTCGAGCACATGCACCGAGTTTGGATAGCCTGGAAAAATTTATGGATTTTGGTTTTCTGAAGCAGTATTTATTGTCACCTACCTTACCGGCTCCGGATATGTGGCAGGCTGGACAGACAATTAATTACTACTCTTTTGGACATTTTTGGGCAAGTATTTGGTTAAGAATTTGGGGAGTAGCACCGGCGGTGGGTTACAACTTGATGTTAGCCTTTATCTTTGGTACTTCGATGAGTTTGGTATTTTTAGTATGTGTAACACTCGCGGGAAACAAAAGTTCTAAAGCGGCGACATTCGGGGGAATAATTGGTGCCTTGGGAGTGATGGTGGCCGGAAACAGTCATGTAATCTGGTATCTAATTAAGAACAGGAGCCTTGATAATTATTGGTATGCTGAAGCCACTAGATTCATCCACAATACCATTCATGAGTTTCCCAGTTATAGTTTTGTGGTTTCCGATTTGCATGGTCATGTACTAGATTTACCGATTATTCTGACTTTTTTAGTAGTACTGTTTTCCTGGGTTGAAAATAAAAAAAGGGTTTATGAGATAGCGATAGGAGTATTGTTTGGAGTGATGATGATGACCAACACCTGGGATGTGGCGGTTTATGGTTTGGTACTTTTGGTTTTGGGGGTACAGATGGTCGTAGCGGACATCGGGGAATTAAAAAAACTTTTGAAAACGGCGGGGGTAATGTTTGTGTCGTTTTCGTTGGTGGCTTTACCCTGGTGGCTGTCGTTTAGTTCGATTTCAAGTGGGGTGGAGGTAGTAACAGAAAGATCTCCTTTTTGGCAGTTATTGGTACTGTGGAGCGGAGGGATGGTTATTAATATTCTAGCGGTGATTATTGAAGGAAGAGGTGAGAAAAAAATAGTTATTCGAACACTGGCTCTAAGCGCCGTATTTCTGATTGCAATTCCGGAGTTTGTTTTTGCTCGAGACATTTACCCAAATCATCCAAGGGCAAATACCATGTTTAAACTAACTTATCAGGCTTTTATTCTGATGGGGATTTTGTTGGGGGTCACTTTTGGAAGTTTATTAGATAGGGGTAGAAAAATTGTTCTGGGCTTGAGGGTCGTGGCAATATTTATTATTTTCTTTATCTTTGTGGGGACGATGAACTTCTCGTTTATAGCTTTCACCACTTACTATGGTGGTTTTTCAAATTATTATGGTTTGGATGGTGAAAAATGGATGCAAACCAAAGTCCCGGAAAATTATGGAGCAGTGAAATACTTGAGGAAAAATATGAACGGAAAAAATATGGTTGAAGCAGTTGGTGATAGCTATACCCTATTTAATGTAGTGTCGGTATTTTCCGGAGTGCCGACGATTCAGGGTTGGCGGGTACACGAATGGTTATGGAGAGGTGGTTATAGCATGGTGGCTTCCCGAGAAGCCGAGGTGAGAGAAATATATCAAGGAGTGAGTATTGAAAAAACAAAAGAAATACTTGATAAATACAACATTGGCTGGATATTGGTAGGTCTCGACGAAAAAATAACCTACAAGATTAATGAAGAAAAAATATGGCAACTGGGGGAGATGGTTTGGGAAGAAGGTGATACTTACTTAATTAAAGTCGAATAGCTATTGCTTGCCCTTGAGAAGATTGTCCAGATATTTTTTTAGAGCAGACCAGTTGTTATCTTTGGGAATGAGGACCCACTCACCCTTGAACTGATTAACGGGCGGATTATATAGAATGGTGATGCCGTTTTCATCCGGCTGGTCGGAAAAAGTAACCGATTTCACCGGATTATTTCTAGTATCGAGAGCAATTTTAGCCAAAGTTGGATAAAGCTCACTACCCAGATTGGTGATGAGATTACGATTGAGAATCTCGAAGAAGACATCAAGCTTGTTTTTGTCCAGGAGAAAGGCAGGGGTGAGTATTTTTTGACGAAGGGCGGAGATGACTGACTGTTGACGACGAGAACGGGCAAAATCGGTGCCTTCGTCCCCTGTCGAGTGACGGGAGCGGACAAATTTGAGGGCCATTTCGCCATTTAGATGAGCCGAGCCGGTGGCAAAAGTTATGGTTTCATATCTATCAGAGATAGGTATCGCATTTTCCTTGCCGAGAATAGGAAATTCAGTGTCGGAGAACCCTGGATTAATATCAACGTCAATGCCACCAAGGAGATCAATCGTTTCCTTAAAAATGGTGAAGTTTATTATGGCGGTGTAATGAATCGGGATACCTAGATCTTCGAGAATAGCAGCTTCGGACATTTGAATTCCGGCAGGGGGGTCCTTTTGTTCACCGTAGTAATAGGCGGTGTTTATTTTTGCTTGAAGTGAGGGTACCCAAAGATCGCGAGGGACACTAATCATGGTTGGAGTTTTGGTTTCATGATTGTAGGAAATGACGATGATAGTGTCGGCAAGATTTGGTGAGTCAGTGCCTTCACCCCTAATGCCGAGAATTAAAAAATTAGTAATTCCATTGGTATTGTCGAGATTTTCTACCGGTGTTCCAAAAAAACTTAAAAGGTCTTGGGGGTTAAGGTGAAATCTTGAGAGAAGGCTTAGCCCTTGTGCGCCTAAAAATCCCAGTCCGACAATAAGGAGAGAGGTAAAAATAATTACGAGATGACGTCTGACAAAGGAAACGAAGCGAATGAGAACTCTGGCAGGTCTGATGTGGGCTAATTTCATTTAGATAAGACTGTTGATGATTCCGGCAAAAAGAGTTGGCTCAAGGCTATCGGTACCAACCAGGACTCCGTCGATGCGACTTTGATCTACAAAAGATTTGACGTTGTCGGCGGTGACCGAACCACCATAGAGAACTGGGGCGACATTGTCCAGTAGAAAACCAATCTGGTTGGTGGTGTGGTTGGCTTCGACTGGATCCAGGGGGTGGCCAGTACCAATAGCGGCGATTGGTTCATAGACAAAGAAACAACGGGAAACGTCGATGTTGTTCTGAAAAAGTTCTTTTATTTGTTCATCCAGGTATGGTAGATCAAGACAAACTATGGGAGTGATGGAGTTTTCCAGAAGAAGCTTGGCTTTTTCGGCTACCATCTGGCTTGTCTCGTTAAAATCACGGCGACGCTCCGAGTGTCCAACGATACAGTAGCTGACAAGTTCTCCAAGCATGTTGGCGGTAATTTCGCCGGTATGTTTTCCGGGAGCAAGATGGGAAACGTCTTGGGCGCCGGTGATAATAGGGATATTAAGATCGGCAATTTTATGATTAAAAGCGGCGATGTCGGTGAAGGGAAGGCAAAGAATAATGGCGATATCGGCAGGAAATTTTGGCTTAAGGGCATGAATCCCATCAATCCAAATTAAGGACTCGGTGAGATTCTGATTACTTTTCCAGTTGCCAATAACGTACTTCATGGTTTGAGTCAATTATATGCTAACTTTCTACTACAATATATTGGCATGGATGATTTTTTAAAAGGACTAAACGAAGAACAAAGGGAGGCGGTGACTTATGGAAAAGGGCCGCTTTTGATTTTGGCGGGTGCTGGTTCTGGAAAAACGAGGGTGTTGACGTACAGAACAACGTATCTAATCAAAAAAATGGGAATTGGTCCGGAAAAAGTTGCCTTACTGACTTTTACAAATAAAGCGGCTGAAGAGATGAGACAAAGGGTAAAAAATTTGGGTGGAGAAGCTGGGTCATTGGGTTTTGCGGGGACATTTCACACTTTTTGTGCCAAATTATTGCGAGAATATGGTCAAAATGTGGCGGTAATGCCAAATTACGTCATCTTTGATAGCGACGACTCCGAAGTGGTGATGAAAAAAGTGCTTAAGGAGATGGGTATTGATCCAAAGGAATCAAAACCCGGAATGTTTTTGGCTGTGATTAGTAGAATGAAGAATGATTTGGTGAGTGTGACCGAAGCAGAAACTAAAGCGAGTGATTATTTTCGCCGATTAGTGGTGAAGATATGGAAAGCCTATCAGGACAAACTGAAGAAAAATAATGCGGTAGATTTTGATGATCTATTGGTTAAGGCTGTAGAACTTTTGAAAATCAACCGGATCAGAGAAGAGATAAATGAAAAACTGGAATGGATTTTGGTAGATGAGTATCAAGACACCAACAGAGCACAGTTTGAGATAACCAGACTACTGGCGGGAAAAAAACAAAATATTACGGCTGTGGGGGACGCTGCCCAGGCGATTTATTCTTTCCGCGGAGCTGATTACCGAAACCTGGTTTTGTTTAAGACAGAGTATCCAAAGGCAGCAATGGTAAATCTACCGATGAACTATCGAAGTACTCAAAATATTCTGGATACCGCCTATGGGGTGATCAGTCATAACACTACGCACCCCACTTTACATTTGGAAACAGTAGAGGGATCGGGTGAGATGGTGAATTTTTTTGAGGCGGGAGACGAACGGGATGAGGCAAAATATATCGTAGAACAAGGGCGAAAAACAGCGGAAGAAGATGGCGCCGTAGCAATACTTTACCGAACAAATGCTCAGTCACGTGCCTTTGAGGACGAGTTGATGCGACGAGATATTCCCTACAAACTAGTGGGGGGTTTACGATTTTATAACCGAGCCGAAATTAAAGATCTAGTTGCCTATTTACGGGTACTGAATAATCCGAAAGAAGAAATTAGTCGGATAAGAATTGAAAAACTAGGGAAAAGAAGAGCCGAGGTTTTTGATAAATGGCTTGAGCAAAAAACAGATGATGAGAAACAAGAAAATCCGGGAAGGCTCTTGGAGGAGATTATTAATGTCGTTGGTTTCTTGGAAAGATTTGACGAACGGGATGAGGACGATGCGGCACGAATTGAAAACATCAATGAACTCTTGGCCGTGGCGTCGGACTACAAAAGTGTGGAGAAATTTTTGGAGAGTGCGGCCTTGTCTGAGTCGGAGATTAAACAACATAAATCAAACGCGAAAATTACGCTGATGACAGTGCATGCCGCTAAGGGACTGGAGTTTGAAAACGTGTTTGTGGTGGGACTAGAAGAAGGATTATTCCCCCATTCACGATCGATGCTTTCCGGAGAGAAAGAGGAAATTGAAGAGGAGCGACGTCTTATTTATGTAGCGATGACACGAGCAAAAAGAAGGCTAACTTTATCTTGGGCACGAAATAGACTAGTTTTTGGTGGGCGTCATTCTTCGATACCGTCAAGATTTTTGTCCGAAGTTCCGGAGCGACTGTTAAAAAAGGTGGGTGGGGTGCAGGAAGTCGAGAGAAAAATGTCTAAACCTTTAGCAGAGATTGATGAGTTTGGAGAGAAGAAAAGAATTATTGTCCAAGACTGGGAGATAGCAGAGGCAACCAAAGATGATTTTGCCGAGATTGATAATTGGTAGATTGGCAAATTGAGACAAAAAAGGCGGTGAGATGATCACCGCCAAGGAAAATTACTCCCGATCTACGAAAAGATATTTCCAGAATTTCTTAAGAAAATTCCAGAATGAAAGGCAAAAGTTTCTGTTAATTATCAAGCCATTTTCCTCAAGTAGATCTTCCAGCTCAGAGTCTCTCAAGATGCCTCCTCAGGGTTTGGATTGAATTGGGCTGATTATAAAGGTTGAGGTATATTATTGTCAAAAAAACAGGATAAAATAGAGAAGTGATTAAAGGAATTTCCGAAATTAATAGACGAAATTTTGACAAAGCGGCAAAACATCCGTTGCAGTCGTGGGCGTGGGGTGAGTTCCGTAAAAAAACCGGTGTGGGTTTGTCTCGGTTTGGTTTTGGGAAAAAAAGTATTGAGGATGTTTTTCAAATTACTTGGCACCGTATCCCGTATACCAAGTTTTGTATTGGATATTGTCCAAAATCGACAATCCCAAATAAGGAAGAAGTAACGATGATAAAAGCCGAGGCAGAAAAAAGAGGCGCCATTTTTGTCAAGTTTGAACCAAATGAAAAAATAAATACGGAGACGGAAAAGAAAATAATTGCATTGGAAAAAGAATTTAACTTCGTAAAAGGTAAACCTCTTTTTACCAAGTATACTTTTCAACTGGATATTTCCAAAAGCGAGGAGGAACTTTTGAAAAATATGCACCAGAAGACGAGATATAATTTGCGTTTGGCAGAAAAAAGGGGGGTGGAAATAATTGAGGATAGCAGCGAAGTGGGTTTTGAAGATTATTGGAAACTAATGGAGGAGACTACTAAACGACAGGGTTTTTTTGCCCACGGAAAGGAGTATCACTGCAAGATGTGGCAGACGATGACCGAGTCGGGAATGGGCCACCTTTTTAAGGCAGTTTATGAAGGAAAAACACTAACAGCGTGGATGGTTTTTATATTGAATGACACAATTTATTATCCTTACGGTGCTTCGAGTAATGAGAATCGAGAAGTAATGGCGAGTAATTTGATGATGTGGGAAGTAATCCGCTATGGCAAGAAACAGGGTTGCCGTTTATTTGATATGTGGGGTAGTCTGGGACCGACACCAGATATAAAGGATCCATGGTACGGATTTCATAAGTTTAAACAGGGATATGGTGCGGAGTTGGTCGAGTTTTTGGGAAGTTTTGATTTGGTAGTTAAACCAACCTTGTATAAGCTTTATGGACTGACGGATAGGTTGCGATGGGTGGGACTAAAGTTACTGGCAGGGCTGAGAAAATAATGGAGGATATTCGCCAAAATAAAGGGTGGGGGGGACATCTAAAACATCGTGGTTGGAAAACGGTGCAAGTAAAAGCTTCGGACGGGAGACATACGATGCAGGCTTTTGTTTTACGTCTAGGTTGGTGGCCTTTTTCGATGATGAAAATCCAAAGGTCTAACTATGATCCAGATTTTGAGGAGTTGAAGAGGCTTAAAAGAAAGTATTGGGTGGCAAACTCAATTATTGAACCACAAAGAGTGCAAAATCCGGAGGCTTTTAGACGAGCAGGTTATTATTTGACTCGTTTTCCATACTTGGCGATGAGCTCGTATATCAATGATTTAACCAAAAGTGAAAAGGAATTGTGGGGTGGTCTGTCGAATAATGCCAAAAGATTAATCGACAAAAACGCGAGAATAATTATTGAAGAGGCCGAACCAAAAAAATTTTGTGAGTTGTGGAAAAAATCGTCAAAGATTTGGATTATGAAACCTGATGAGGTTGAAAATTTGATAAAAAGTTTTAAGGGAAAGGTAAGGTTGGTGATGAGCCGAATGGGTGACGAATATCATTCCGGATTGATGATTGTTTATTCCAGAGATACCGCTAACTATTACATGACTTGGACAAGTGAGGCCGGAAGAAAGTCCGGGGCACACTACAAACTAGTCTGGAACGAAATGCTTCGAGCAAAAAAGATGGGGCTGAAGTACTGGGATTTTGAAGGAGTATTTGACCCGCGCTGGCCACAAAAAAGGTGGAAGGGTTTCACCGAATTTAAGAGGAGGTTTGGAGGAAGATTGGTTCAATTTCCAGGAGGATTCTTTCGTTGGCTTTGAGATTTTGGGTTAAAAGAGAGATTTTTGTTTGGGAAGTAATTCAAAATTAACTAGGTGGTCTGGTACCTCGACAACTTTTATTTTAGCTGTATGGCCGGAAATGAGGGCAATTTGAGAGGGAGAAATGGAAAAGTATTTGGATAAAGACTTGATAATGGCGTCGTTGGCTCTGCCATCGATGGGAGGTTCTTTGATTGAAACGGCGTAGGTGGTCGGGTCGATTTGAACCACTTTTTCTTGTTTCTTTTTTGGTTTAGCAACGATGGTGAGGTGCATGTTACCAGTTGATGGGTGATTGACCATGGGCTATTAAATACTCGTTGGTTTTACTGAAGGGTTGGCTACCAAAGAAACCGTTGTGGGCAGAAAGAGGTGAGGGATGGGCAGATTTAATAACCAGATGTTTTTGCGTGTCAATGAAAGAACCCTTTCTTTGGGCGTAGTTGCCCCAGAGAATAAAGACAAGATTTTCTTTTGATTCGGCGAGTTGATGGATGATGGCATCGGTAAACTGTTCCCAACCTTTGTTTTGGTGACTACCGGCCTGGTGAGCTCTTACCGTGAGGGTGGCATTAAGAAGTAAAACTCCCTCCTTAACCCAACGTTCCAGATTGCCAGAAGGAGAAGGACTTTTGTCTACGTCGGTTTTTAGTTCTTTGTAAATATTTTGTAAAGAGGGAGGAAGAGCAGTGCCGTCAGGGACAGAAAAAGAAAGTCCGTGCGCTTGGCCTTCGCCGTGATACGGATCTTGGCCGAGAATAATAACCTTAACCTTGTCGACAGGGAGACTGTCGAGAGCATTGAAAATAAATTTGGCGGGAGGATAGACGGTGTGGTTTTTGTATTCGTCGTGAACAAACTCACTTAATGATTTGAAGTACGGTTTATCAAACTCGTCTTTGAGTAGTTCTTTCCAACTTTTTTCTAAACGTACAGCCATTAGTATTCGGTCGGGATGTTGGCTGGCATGGTGGGGATGTTTTTCATTACCTCCGAGAGGTCAGTAAAATTAACATCGGTTGGAACGGTGAATTTACTGTTATCAACTATCCAGGGAGAACATTTGACGTTTACTTTTTCGTCAAAGTTGACAGCTCCTTTTGCCGTGTTATCTTTGGTTTCGGTTGTTCCTTCCGATTCGGTGATTTTCAGTTTCATACCTTGGTCCTTTTTCTGTGGGTTCCATGTATACATATATGTGCCATCCGAAACCATACTCATATTGACGCTGGGCATTTCTTTGTCGGTGCTAGTAACAATTACTTCTTGAGCCATTTTTTTGCCGGAGATGTAGATAGTACCTTGGGTATCGGTTTTTGTACCGTCTGTTTCGTCGACAGCTGAAGTGGAGACAGTACACTTTTGGTTTTGACCCATGGCAAGAAGATCGCGTAAGGAAGATGATTGTGACTGTTCGGTTGGGGTGGTTTTGTCTTCACCGGCTTGGTTTTCGGTTCCAGTTGGAGTCTTGACAGTACAAGCGGAGAGAAAAACGGCGGAGATGATAACAAGAGAAAAACGAATTTTGTTAATCATATATTCGTAGTATACCAATTACTGTCAAGAGTTTTCCAAACTTTTCCAGAGATACAAACAGGCAAGCGAACGGTAGGGACTCCAGATTTGAGAAATGGCTTCAATTTTAATTTTATCTTCCCTATCCACTCCATAGAGTTTGGCAACGGCGGCACGAAGCCCAAGGTCTCCAAGGGAAAATGTGTCTTGTCGACCAAGCGAAAAAATAAGGAACATTTCGGCTGTCCAACGACCAATACCTTTGACTGTAGTGAGAGAAGAAATTACTGTTTCGTCCGAAAGAAGATGCAGATTTTCCAAAACCAGTTTGTTGGAAACGATTTCTTCGGCAAGGGACTTGAGATATGAGGTCTTTTGGCGAGATAGCCCGCAAGAGCGAAGGGTCTCATCACTAAGTTTTAATATTTCTTCGGGGCGGGGAGTTTTTTCTTTGGGAAACAATGTAAGGAAGCGATCAAAGATGGTTGCGGCGGCTTTATTGGAGAGCTGTTGACTAACGATGGCTTCAAGAAGGTCACGAAAGAGATTGGTCGAAGGCTTTGGCGAAGAAATGGTGTAGTTATCAATAATGCAGGAAAGAACCGGGTCTTGGCGAAGGTGTTTTATTGCAAGTGAGTTTTCCATAGCTTGATTATAGAGAGAAAGTCGTATAATTTTGAAACTATGACAAGGGTGGAAGACGGTAATAGAAAATTTTTGTTTGACGGGATAACGGAGCTGTTTTATTCTCCGGAGATTATGTCGGGAGCAAAAGAAAAAATTGAAATGGTGAGAGAATTCTTAGAAGAAAATCCGGAGTATAGCTTTGTTTTATATTTCAACCACATTTCATTTAATGATCCGGCGGTACTAGTGCACGTGGCCAATCTTTTAAATCCAAAGGGTGAGTGGCATTTACTGGTGCCAATGTCGTATTCGCACGTCGATACAAAAAGTGTCAAGGGTTTTTTGTCGTCTTTGGGAATGAATGTTGTTAAAGCGTGCGGAATTGAGGCAATACCCGTAGTACAGACATACCAGCTAAACAATCCTAGGTATGGGTACACCGCCGAGGAAGCCAGACAAACATACGTAAACTACGTTCATCGGTTAAAGGAGTTGAAAAGATCAAATACACCAACTGGAGTTCTGATCAGTCCGGAAGGCCATCGAAGTGACACCGGGAAAATGATGGTGGCCGAGTCCGGGATGGTGGCGGCAGGGAGATTGTTGGCACCGGTAGTGTATGTACCATTGGCGGTTTCGTATGAGGGTAAGTTTAAAAGAGACGGAATAAACATCGGAAAGAAAATGTGGATAAATATTGGAGAGGTGACAGTTCAAGAAAACCCGAGAGAGTACCCGAGCGTGGAGGAGCTGATGAAAAAGTTGGCCGTAGCTTTGCCCGAGGAGATGAGAGGGGTTTGGGGATAGAAAAGTACTTGGTATCAATCTAAATACAAAGGGGTGGTATAATATAGGATATGACATATTTTAACCGAGGTGGAAGTGGAGACAATCGAGCCCAGTATTACAGCCCAAGAGAGGGAAGTTTTTCCTCAAGAGGTGGGTTTGACAGGGGTTCAGAGAGAAAAGAAATGTTTGACGCCGTGTGCGCCAAATGTGGAGGTGTGGCCAAGGTTCCTTTTAAACCAAACGGTAGAAAAGAAGTTTTCTGTAGCAAATGTTTTGGTGAAATAAATGGTGAAGAGCCTAGAGGTGGAAACAGATTTGAAAGTAGAGGTAACGACAGAGGATTTGGGGGAAGAGATTCTAGAAGTTTTGATAAACCCATGTTTAGTGCTATTTGTGATGAGTGTGGAGATAACTGCCAGGTTCCTTTTGAACCAAGAAATGGTAAACCGGTACTTTGTAGTGATTGTTTTGCCAAAAAAGATGGTGGAAGAGGTGAGTCTAGATCTTTTGTCCCTTCAGCCCGACCGGCTGCCGGAAACGTGGATTTGAGTGAACTTAACGCTAAACTGGACAGAATCATCAAGCTTCTAACTCCTACCGAACCGAAGAATATAACGGAGAAGATTCTTGAAACTATTGAGATCAATTCCGGAAAAGAAGTTGCTAAGCCCAAGAAAAAGGCCAAAGTAGCTAAGAAAAAGGTTATAAAGGAATAAGTTTTAACTAAAACAAAAGGCAAAAAGAGGCTCTATGGGGGTCTCTTTTTGTAACATATCCTAATTATTTTCTCTTGATATTTAGATTAAGAATAAAGAGTACTCCTATTAAGCTTAAATTGATCAGGACACTAATGCCGATAGCTTGCCATAGAGAGTTTAAAATGGTCCAAATGTAAGAGTTCGAGTTGAGAAAGATCTGGAAGCCAAAATACCAAGCGAGAAGAGTGACAACGAGGGAAATGATGACGAACGGAAGAGCTTGTTTGATGTCCGACCAGCTGGGGAAAAAGGAGTTGGCCACCGTGAAGAAGAGATAACCCTCGAGAAGCAGGAGCCAGATGTCTTTGGCAGTGAAACTAGTTTGGAAGAGTGAGGCAAACCAGATAAGAAGAGCCATGCCGGAGATGAAAGGGGCGATGCCGACGAGGAAACCTTGAATGGGATTGAGCTTTTGGGTTTGGACGGAACCAAGGGCAACGTGAGTAGATTTTTCATCCAATTTGTCTTCAAGGTATTCGGGAAAGATTTCAATCTTGCCGGTACGAGCGCCTGTCAGAGCGGCGACGAGGAAATGGGAAATTTCGTGGATGAGGGTGCCGGGAAGAAAGATGGTGCTCCAGACGATGATGACGGAGTGCTGACTTCCGCCTAGGCGATGAACGAGATGGGATAAGTCGGAGGTCATTCTCTTTTTGGTGAGGAGGAGACAGAAGAGACTAAGGATAACAAAAAGTAGGGGCATATACTTATTTTATTCCTCTTCTTCGGATTGAGTGACCGGGAGGCCGTTTGGCCAGCAGTGATTACGGAAGTCACAGCGAACACAGTGGTTGTAGTCCGTGGTGCGATCGAAGTTTAGTGAGCGGATGCTCGCCATTACTTCTCTAATTACTTTCTTTAAATCGTTGACTTCGGCGGGGGTGATATTGAATCTTTCGCTGTGGAACCTGTTTCCTTTGTCGGCTTCGATAAATTGAAGTTCGGTTTCAGTAACTTTGTAATCGAAAGAGTGGTCGAGGTCGGCCAAGAGCTGATAGAAAACCAGCTGACGTTTGTAATCGCCGTTGGAACTTTTAGTATTGCCTTCGATATCATTTCTCGTTCGGGGTTGACCTGTTTTATAGTCGACAAAACGAACGTGTTTTTCTTTTTTGTTTGTTAAATCAATTCTGTCGGCTTTGCCGGTGAGCGGAATATCGTCGAGGACAATTTGGGAAGTGAGTGATTTACCGAAATTCTTTTCGGTGAAGAGAGCGGGGGTGAAACTATCTTTGTAGTAATCATAGTAAGAGGACAAAACTTTCTGACCTTTTTCCAAGTAGTTTTTGAAGTCCGCTTCGGAGAGAACCTCGCGGCGAAGTGCGGTTTCGAAATCTTTTAGAAAATCTTTTGGCGATTCAACTTTGCCGGTATTTTTCAGGTTGATATATAGATACTGTAAGGCAAAGTGGACCGCGGTACCAAAGCTCATAGATGGAGGAGTGGTGCGAGGAATACGATAGAGATTGTCCAGCTTAAATTTGTAGTGGCACTCCAAATATTTATTTAGTGCCGTAGGTGAGAGCTTGAAGTCTTTGATGATTTCTTTGAGGTATTCTTTTTCGCCGGAGGCAAGAACCGGGGAGACTGGAATGGCTAGGAGTTTGCCTAAAATTTTGGCGGCGTTTTTTTGGAACTTGCCGACTTTGATCAGCTTGCGCGTTTTTTTGGGAATCTCATCGAGGAACATTGAAGGAAAAATCATTTTGAGAGAGGTAGGGTACTCGGTGGAGCCGGTGAGGTAGAGATTCTTTTTGGCACGGGTCATGGCCACATAAAAGACACGACGTTCTTCGGCATTTTTATCTTCTTTGTCGGTGTCTTCCAGAGCCAGGATACCCGGAGGAAGCTTGATCATCTGTCTTTTGGTGTGATTGCCCCAGTGAGTGTCGGCGAAGCGGTAGATAAAGACTGTTTTCCATTCCAGACCTTTAGCTTTGTAGACTGTGGTGAGAGTTACCGCATTGTTGTCGCCTATTAGCGCCTGCTCTTCCAACTTCAAGCCATTCTCGTCCATGGTTTTTAGATTGAAGACGTAACCAAATAAGTCAAGACCGGGGAAAGCGGCGGATTGTTTTTTGACATCTTCAAAAAGAGTACCGAAACGATTTAACTCTTGAATCGGTTGAGGTAGGGCGAGGATGTAATCAAGGAGCCCTGATTCTTGAAATATCATTTGGAATATCTCAGGAACGGTGTGAGTAGCCGCTTTGGAGTTCCAGCCGAGGAAACGATGAAAGACGTCGATAACGACCGAGTCGATGTCGGGATGAGCATCAAGGAGAGTGTCCATGAGAGACTCACGTTTTTCGTGGGCGTAACGAGAGATTTTTAAAATGGAGAGAGGGTTTAGTTTGAAGTACGGAAAATTGAGAGCCAAAAACAAGTCGAGATCGTCAACCTTGCTTTGAAAAGTAGTGACGAGAGAAATAATTTTGAGGAACTGGGAAATGAGTGGCGTGGAGAGAATGTTGACACCACCTTCGAGACGATATGGGAGGCCTTTGGATTTGAAAAGATTGACCAAGTTTTCGATGTCGGCGTTGTCTTTGGTTATGACGGCAAAATCGGATGGCTTGGCACCGGCTTTAATTTTTCTTTTCAAGGTACTCGCAATGAACTCGTCTTCGAAAAGGGGTGAGGTAAATTTGGCAACTTTAAGGGGCAAATCTTGAAATTTAACGTTGTGGTGGAGAGGGGGTTCGTTGATTATTCCGGCGGAAGCTTCAAGAAGTGATTGAGTAGAACGATAGTTTTGGTCGAGAACAATTTTCTTTAAGTTGGGAAATCTTTTTTGGAACTCACGGACATTTTCTTTGGAGGCACCTTGAAATCTAAAAATACTTTGGTTAGGGTCGCCGACGACAAAGACATTGGCTTCTTGACCCCAGAAACTGGAGAGGGCAAAGATGAGACGGTTTTGGGAGTTGTTGGTATCTTGGTATTCGTCGCCCAGAATGTACTGGAACTTTTCTTGGTAGGCCAGAAGAAAATCGGCATCTTTTTCGAAGGCTTCAACTACCCAGTTGATCATGTCTTCAAAATCGTAGCGGCCGATGGCAGAAAGTTTGGCTTGATATTTTTCGTAGATATTGAGAAGGTCGGTATTTTTGCCGACTAATGTTTCCCTTTCGTTGAGAGCGCCTTTTTTCAGGTCCCCTTTTTCGAGTTCAAATTCTTCTTGTAAAAGAGTGACCAACTGCTTGTATTTATCAATGGGGTAACCTTCGCGTTTGAGGTCGGCGATGGCGCCAAGAATATATTTAAGATAGTAAGTGGGGTCGCCGGCCGGTTTTAAAAGAGGAAAAGAATCGCCTTCCAAAATCTCTTTAATTAATTGGATCTTTTCCAGGTCTGTGGCAATACTTAAACCCTTGGGTCGGCTAAACCTTTCCGGATTTTCGGAGATGATGTCGGAGCAGAAGGAGTGATAGGAGGTGACTTTGACGTAGTAGCCGTCTTTGCCGATGAGCTTTATCAAACGCTCTTTCATTTCGCGGGTGGCGGCGTCGGTATATGTCAAAGCAAGAATGGACTCGGGGTTAGTGTCAGTTTCTTTGAGAATATTGGCAATACGAGTGGTAAGGACTTGAGTTTTACCTGTACCCGGACCGGCGAGAACCAAAACAGGACCTTCGATAGTATCGACGGCTTGACGTTGGGCGTCATTTAACTTTTTATACGCTTTGTCGAATTCAGGAGTGGTCGTTGGCATGTAATTTCTTTCTTTTTCCCAAAATAATAGCGGCAAAGACGATAAAGTTCGCTAGAAAAATATAAAGGGGGTAAACAAGTAGAATAAAATTCCATTCCCCAACAGATAAAGCAGAAAAAACTCCGGCAATACTTGCAATAATCCAGGTGGATATCGTCTCACTTTCAGGGTCTTCGTAAGATTTTAGCGTTGTAAGGAAGGAACCTATGGAATCAACAAAAATGGTAATAAATAGAGCAAAAGCAGCCTCTTTGGTTATAAACCAAAGCAGAATACCAAAAGCAGCAATCAAGAGTGAAATTTTATCCCTTTTGGAAAAACCTCCGTACCCTAATTTGAGAGACAAAAGAGAAACAACAATAACAGCTACTGTTGAAGTTCCCACCATCCAAAGAGAGTTTGTTGCCCCCTTTTCCATTTGAGAAAAAAAGGCAATCAAACCAAGGGCCGACCAGATAAACCAAGATGCTCTTTCCGGTTTGGTGTTTCCTTTGAGAATGTCATAGATATAGGGAATAATAGCGACGACACTTAAAGTTCCGGAAAGATACCCAAAAAATTTTATAGCATCCATTTTGTTATTCTATGTCTTTTTTATCGGAATCTAAACCGGACTTCAAACTGTGTGAGGACTCTAACTTGTTGCCAATCTGATTCATGGTCTGGGCCGTAGTGTTCATAGAGTTGTAGGCATTGGTTAAGTGCTTTCCTAAAAGGGTGAAGTTTTCGTTTAGCTTTTCGTAGTCTTTTTGGACGGCTCTTAAAAGAGTAAAGACTTCGGTGGTTTTGCCGGCGATTTTTTGGCCTTCGAGCGAGAGAAGAATTGTTTGAAGATTGGCATAGAGAGTGGTTGGGGAAACAGGAAAGACGCGGGCGTCTCGAGAGATATCCATGATGTCTTGTTCGTTGACTATTTCGTAGTAAACAGACTCGGAGGGAATATACATAAGGGCAAAATCGAGAGTTCCCTCTTCGGGAAGAATGTATTTGCCGGAGATATCTTTGAGGTGTTTTTTAACGTCACGGATAAATGAGGAGCGAGCAAGAGATTTTTCCGAGGGTGAGGTGGCTTGATATATCTTTTGGAAGTTTTCCATGGGGAATTTGGAGTCTATGGGAAGAATACCAGCTTGGGTTTTGATGGCGGCGTCAACTATTTGGCCGCCTTTGAAGTGGTGTTGGAGAACATAGCCTGTTTTAGGAAACATCTGGGCAATTAGGTCGGTGAGAACCTGTTCGCCGATATTACCTCTTAGCTTGGGGGATTTTAGATAGTCTTGGAGATCTTTCATAGATCTGCTAACTTCGCCAAAAGCGCCGGCTTCTTTTTTGAGGTCGCCAATGACGGTGGTTGCTTGATCAAGACGGGAGAAAAGTTCGCGGTAATTTTGTTGGAGTGAAGCCGTTGTTGTTCTATTGGTGGTATCGAACGATTGCTGGAGAGACTTGAGCCAAGCGTTGAGGGTAGGGTCGGTGTTTGGTTTTTGCAGCTGGGACTTGAGAAGAAAATAGAGAATCAATAAGCCAAAGAAGAGAAAAGCTATTACAATTGAAGTATCAGTTGACATAGATTTATTTTACAGTAATGGAACGAAACAAACACGAAAGAAATAAAAAATATGGATGGTTGGTTTTTTTTGCCCTTGTTAATTGGCTGGTAATTGCTCTAGCCGTGTGGAAAATAGATCCTGACAATATGGCTAACTTTCTTTTTCCGGGAAGCTACCTGCCAATGGGTTTGTTGCTGATGGGGGGGATATTTTGGCTGTTATCGATATTAACAATGTCATCAATTAGAGCTTTACGTTGGACTCTGGGGATTATTATCTATATCTACTTACGAATTTGGGGGTTGGGGTCTGTCTTAAATGGTATTTTGATTCTTGGATTGCTTTCAGTATGGGAGGTATATATCTATAAGAAAAAACCAAAGGATGTGCTACACTTTGATTAATTAAAGTTATTATTTAGGACAGAATATGCAACTTTCAAATAATCCTCTTAACAAAACAATTGAGAAACAATTATCAGAGATGATGTACGGAATTTTGGCGGAACTTAAGACTCCTGAGGATGTCAAAATGGTAATGAATGATGTGCTAACTGATGGTGAAAGGGTGGCAATTTTGAAAAGACTGGGAATTGCCGTGTATCTTGATAAAGGAAGAAATTATGAAGATATAAAAAATAATATTAAGGTGAGTTCGGCGACAATTGCTTCCGTCGCAGAAAATTTGGGTAACTCTGGATGGCAGGAAATGATTAAAAGAATTAAGGCAGAAGAGTGGGCATCTGAGTGGACAAATAAAATTTCCGGAGGAATAAAGAGAATTTTTGGATGAGCTACAATTGAGGCATGGGAAAGTATTACATCACCACCACATTACCTTACGTTAACGCGGAGCCGCATATTGGTTTCGCCATGGAGATAGTGCGCGCGGATGTAATGGCGAGATTGCATCGGGCTTTGGGGGATGATGTTTTTTTTAATACCGGTACAGATGAACATGGACAGAAAATTTATCAAAAAGCCGTTGAGCTAGGAATTGATCCACAGAAATACTGCGATGAAAGTGCAGCAAAGTTTTCTGTTTTAAAAGAAGCACTAAATTTGTCTTACAACAGTTTTGTTCGTACTACCGATGAGCATCATATAAAAGCAGCACAGGAGTTTTGGAAACTTTGTGATGCAAAAGGAGATATTTATAAGAAGAACTATAAAATTAAGTACTGTGTGGGGTGTGAGTTGGAAAAGACAGACTCCGACCTGGTGAATGGAAAATGTCCAATTCATCCCCAGATGGAACTGGAGATTCGTGAAGAAGAAAATTATTTCTTTAGGTTTTCAAATTATCAAGAAAGACTCTTGGAGCTATATAAAAATAATCCCGATTTTGTGCAACCGGATTTCCGTCAGAATGAGATGAAGATTTTTGTAGGAGGTGGTTTACAAGACTTTAGTATTTCTCGTCTTAAAGCAAAAATGCCCTGGGGAGTGGAAGTCCCTGGAGATTCCGAGCAGGTGATGTTTGTCTGGTTTGATGCTCTGGTCAACTATATTTCTTCTCTTGGCTGGCCGGAAAACAAGGCTAAATTTAAAGAATATTGGCCTGGAGTGCAAATTTGCGGAAAAGATAACCTAAGGCAGCAAACTGCTATGTGGCAAGCAATGCTGATGTCGGCCGGTTTACCAACATCCAAACAGATAGTTGTCGAGGGTTTTATCACTTCTGGTGGAGCAAAAATGAGTAAGAGTTTGGGAAATGTGATTGACCCTTTGGAGTACGTGGAAAAATACGGCACGGATGCTGTGCGCTATTTTTTGACAGCCGAGCTGTCTGTTTTTGAGGACTCGGATATAACAAAAGAGCGATTTGAAGAAGCTTTCCAGGCGAGTCTTGCCAATGGTATCGGTAATTTGTGTGCACGCGTGGCGGCAATGTCAGAGAAAGAAGGGTTAAGAGTGACTTCCGAAACATTGTCTATACGAAAAGAAGTGGTTGAGAAACTTGAAAAATATAGGTTTGACGAAGCAATGGCATTAATTTGGGAAGAAATTAAAAAAGCCGATGGTTTAATTAATCAAAGACAGGTTTGGAAATTGGAGGGAGAAAAAAAGATTGCTTCTTTAAATGAACTCGTTAAGATTATCCGCCAGATTGGAGTAGATCTTGTGCCTTTTATGCCGGCTACTTCCGAGAAAATCATGGCGCAATATGGCGTAGAGGAAATTAAAAAAGCGGAGAATTTGTTTGCACGATTATCATAATGTTAATTGATACCCATTGCCACCTGACCGACTCAAAGTTCACTGATGTAAAGGGGGTGATTGCGGAAGCGGTGGATGCCGGGGTGGAAAAAATATTTATGCCTTCCGGGAGTGTGGAGAATGCCAGAAGAACGGTTTTGATTGCTGAACAGGAGGGTCTTTATGCGATGGTGGGCGTTCACCCTGAGGAGATTGAGAGTGTGACGGACGTGAATCAAATGATCTATGAGCTAGAAGAAATTAGTAGTAAATCAGAAAGAGTAATTGGAATTGGGGAAATTGGCCTAGACTTTTATTACGATAAGGAGAAAAAAACAAAAGAAAAACAGTTGGAAATATTTACGGCTCAAATTGAGCTTGCAGTCAGATTGAGACTGCCGGTAGTAATTCATATGAGGGAAGCAGAAATGGAGATGAAAGCTATTTTGGAAAGAATGGAGAAGCTCCCAAGAGGCCAGTTTCATTGTTTTGCGGGGAGTGAGAATTTTCTGAAATATGTCCTAAGTAAGGGTTTCTACGTGAGTTTTGCTGGAAATATCACTTATAAATCGGCTCAAGAGCTACGTAGGCTCTTGGCTTTGGTACCCCTTTCGAGACTCCTTTTGGAGACAGATAGCCCCTATCTCACCCCCGAACCTGTCCGCGGAACGGTAAATACCCCTGCAAATGTTAAAATAATAGCTACAGCAATTGCCCAAGAGCTACATTTAGATGCCGAAACAATAATTGATCAAACTGGAAATAATGCCTTATGTTTGTATTCCTTAGATATCTAATCAACAAATATCCCCACCAAAGTCAAAGGGTACTTGAGATTTTGCCCGGATTTGTGAGCTGGTCATTTATTCTTTTCCCGGTGTGGGGGTCAATTTTTTGGCCTGTAGGAGTTGCTTATTTCATCATCAGTTTTAATGTTTATTGGCTTTATAGATCACTAACTCTGTCGGTTGCTTCGGTAATGTCATATTTTAGAATTAAAGCGGCAGAAAAGTATGACTGGATGGGAGATGTAAAAGGATTTGCAGACTGGATGGAGGTTAAGCATGTGATTGTGTTGCCTACGTATAAGGAACCGGGGGATATCTTGGTGCGCACTTTGGAAGCTTTAGAGAAACAGACTCTTGGGGCAAAACAAATAATTCCTTTGATTGCAATGGAGGCAAGAGCGGGAGAGGAAATTAACGGAAGCAGAGAGAAACAACTACGAGATAAATTTAAGGGAAAGTTTGCGGAACTACTTTTTACTTATCATCCCGCTAATCTAACCGGGGAAGTAGTGGGAAAGTCTTCGAACGCTGCCTGGGCAGGAAAAGAATTTCGAAAAGAGTTAAAAAAACACGATGATTGGGATATGGACAAGATGACTATTTCGTCGGTCGATTGTGATGTGGCATTACACCCAAATCACTTGGCGGCCTTGACCTACATGTTTCTTGACGATCCAAATAGATATCACAAGATTTGGCAGGGGGCAATTGTTTTTTACAACAATATTGAGCGTATCCCCTGGCCAATGAGAGTATTTAACCGTATGAGTAGTGTAATTAATATGGCACAGCTGTCACGACCGGACCGTTTAATAAACTTTTCGACTTATTCAATGAGTTTGAGGTTGATGGACGATATTGATTACTGGGATACCGATGTTATTCCCGAGGACTATCGTATTTTCTTTAAGACATATTTTGCCACGGAAGGAAAAGTAGAGGTGGAACCTTTGTATATTTCGGTGTTTGCCGATGCTGCTGAAGCCGATGGTTTCTGGAGTACTTACACAAATACATATGAACAGGTAAAGCGTTGGGCGTGGGGAGCTTCGGATGATTCTTATATTATCAAACGATATATTTTGGATACTAAAGCTCCATTTTGGGACAAAACAATTAGAGTGTTTAAGGTAGTTGAAGATCACTTTATGTGGCCTGTGAACTGGTTTATTATTACGGTCGCGGCCAACCTGCCACCACTTTTGAACCCGACATTTTCCAGAACAGTAATGGGGAAAACACTGCCTCAGGTGTCTTCGGCCATTTTGACTTTGTCTCTCGTCAGTATGATTGCGATGATTCTCATCGATTTAAAGGCTCGGCCTAAAGTAAAGGATCTGCCTTGGTGGAGAGGAATTGTGTCCCCTTTTGAATTTGTTTTGTTACCTGTGGTAGGTTTCTTTTTCTCGGCCCTGCCGGGACTGGATGCCCATACTCGCTTAATGATGGGAAGATATATGGAGTATCGAGTAACAGAAAAAAAAGCATAATAGTGTTTGCCTGATATATACTCAAATTGTGGCAGAAAGACAAAAAATTACTACTTCGGTGACGTTATTTTGGATCGGAGTGATTGTAGTATTAATTATGGCTGGGGTAATGGCTTTGTTTTGGAGTAAATTACCACCTCAACTACCTTGGCTTTATTCTTTTCCTTTTGGTGAAAAACAGTTGATTGGAAAAATATGGTTTGTTTGGATTTTTGCCGGCACGGAAGGAGTTTTGGTTTTGACAAGACTTTTGGCTAATTGGGCAGGTAAAAATGACGTCACCGTACAAAATACAATCATGGTTGGGGTAGTGACGGCAATATTTTTGATGGCGGCGAGTTTTTTCCGAGTTATGATGATCTTTCTAAACGTATGAACCCGGTAATGGTAATTACGGTAATTCCCTTTTTTCTGGCTTTGATAATCAGTCTTGTGGTAACGCCCTTGACGATTATATTTTTTAAAAAAAGGGGTTGGGTAATTGACCCCGCTAAAACTCCTCACCCAGCACATATCCACAAAACCCCGGTGCCCAAAGGTGGAGGAGTTCCGATTTTTTTTGCGGTGGCGGTGACAGTAATGCTTTTGTTAAAACCGGATAGCCATTTGCTGGCAATTGGTGTGGCTGGGTTATTAACTTTGATTGTGGGACTGATAGATGATATTAGGAGCTCGAGTCCATACCTTAGACTGGGGATGAATTTTTTAGTAACGGCCATTATCGTCGGTTCTGGAATTGGAATTGCTTTTATAAGTAATCCCTTGGGGGGAGTAATTGATTTGTCGACTCCCAAACTAGGTTTTGATTTGCTGGGGGAACATCATGAAATTTGGCTCCTCGCTGATTTATTTGCCCTACTTTGGATTCCATCTCTTATGAATGCCATTAATTGGTCGTCTGGGGTGGATGGACAAATTAGCGGAGTAATTACTATCGCGGCCGTGGTCTTAGGTCTCATTTCTTTGAACTTTAGTGCGGATATTACGCAATGGCCGGTAGCCATTCTTGCGTTTGCGACGGCAGGAGCTTTCGCTGGACTGACGGTTTTTCATTTTTATCCGCAAAAAATTATGCCGGGGTACTCGGCAACTTCTTTGGCTGGCTTATTGCTGGGTGTGATATCTATTTTGGCGACAGCCAAAGTGGGTGCTTTGATAATCGTCTTAGGAATTCCATTAATTGACTTCTTATATATTATGATTAAAAGGTTAGTGTCGGGAAAATCGCCGGTATGGGGAGACAAGAGCCATTTACATCACAAACTAATGGCCATGGGTTGGGGAAAAAGAAGAGTAGCACTGTTTTATTGGTTTGCGGCAGTGATGCTAGGAGTCGCAGCTTTGAGCTTTGAAGCTCGGACAAAACTTATAATTATGATAGGATTGGTAATATTAATGACAGCATTTATCGTATGGCAATACTCATTGCGCTATTCAAAACAGTAAGACCAAGGCAGTGGTTGAAAAATTTTGCTTTATTTGGGGCCTTGATATTTACAGGACTGCTTTACCAAAAGGGGGCATTCGGATTAGTGACACAGGCGTTTTTTATTTTTACGATTTTATCCAGCGCGACATATATTTTTAATGATCTTTTGGATGTTAGTACCGACCGATTGCATCCATTTAAAAAAAATAGACCAATTGCTTCTGGCGCCTTACCAATACCGGTAGCTTTTTTTGCATTAATTTCCGGAACAATTATTGGCCTGACTTGGGCATATACTTTAAATCTATTTTTCTTTATCAGTTGTTTGGTGTACCTTTTCATTCAGGTTTTGTATACCGGGTTTTTGAAAAAAATAGCGATTATCGATGTAATCGTAATTGCCTTGGGATATCTAATTCGAGTTTATGCGGGAGCTTTCGTAATTTCGGCACACATGGATGTGTGGTTTTTACTGACGGTAATCTCAGCTTCGCTATTTTTGGCGGTGGGGAAACGAAGGGGAGAGATGACACTGATGATGTCCTCGGGAAAGGGGTCATCTACTAGAGAAACTCTAAAGCACTATACAGAGAAACTCTTGGATATTTACACAGCCATGTTTGCGACCGCAACTTGGATTACCTACTCTTTATTTACCTTTAATCATCCCAAGATTGTGCCGGACGGTAGGGCACTATCCTTAATTTCGATACTACCAAAGACATTAATCTCCGAAAAGTGGATGATGATCACAATCCCCTTTGTGGTTTATGGCATCATGAGATATTTGCAGCTTATCTACGAAAAAAATGAGGGAGAAAGCCCGGAGAGAGTGTTGTTTTCGGACAAACCTTTAATCATCACTGTAGGCTTGTGGGTAGTGGTGATAATTGGTGTTTTGTACTATATTGCCTAAAATTTTACTTAACCAACTTGGCGTAAGTAGAGGAGACAAAGCCCCAAGAGCCTTTGGTATATTCAATTTGATACCAACCGGAGTTTGTGGATTCTTTGTAGGGGAAAATGTCACCAGGATTGACTTTGGCGAGCTCGTTGCTTCCGGTTGAGGCTGTTTCACGAACCTTTAACCAGCCTGTTGGAGTTGAAAGAATCTCGACATAGGGCTTGGCAAGGGTTGCTGAGGAAGTTGCTTGTTTGGGAAGAGGAGTAACTGTTTTGGCGGGTGTGGGGGTGACAAGACCTGCCGAGGGAGTAGCACTGCCAATAGTAGGTGTAGGTGTGGGAGTAATATCGAGAGCAGACATGGTGAAGTTTAAAACCAAACGATATCCAGCCTGAACCGAAGCATTAACTATTTTGTCTTGATAACCTGGGTTGGTAAAAGTGAAGACGTGGGGCCCCGGTTCAATATCAATACTCCTGGGGGAAAAACCCTCGGGCTTGCCGTCGATACTTATTGTGGCACTGGCGGGAAGACTAACAATACTAACTGCGGCAGCTTTATTGTTACTGAGTTTTTCAAAGGAAAGAGTATAGCTGTGAGATTTGTCCAGAGTTTCACCAAACTCACGATGAACGGTAGTTAGGGCGCCGCCAAGAAGGTCAGCTTTGGTTTCCCAGGTTTGACCACTATCAACAGCCGTCATTTGGATGGTGTAGGAGCCTGGTTTTTTGTTATCGATGTATACAGGAGTTTTGCCGACAGATTCTCCGTTTATCAGGACATTAGCTTCGGGACTAGAGGTAACTTGGATACCGGCTTTTTTGGCGAAGGGGTTAAGATTGCACCCGGCAAGAAAAACGGAAAAAATAAGGATAGCAGAGAGCTTGAGTAAGTTTGTCTTCATTTGTGTCTATGATAGCAGATTATGTCAAGATGTCGAACACAAGATATTGAGGCCGGAGAGGGAATCGAACCCTCGCATGGCGGTTTTGCAGACCGCATCGTTACCACTTCGACATCCGGCCACTTCAGGCACTATTTTACCATTTATGAGAAGGATTAATTTAATGGTTGTTTTCTGATGATATTTATTATTGACTTTTGGGTTTTATTTGGTAATAATTAATTGTGGAAAGAGACAAAAGAGGTGGATATAACAGGAAAAAGATTAATGAAAATTTTTTTAAAGTATGGTCTCCTTCCATGGCTTACGTCTTAGGCTTTATTTATGCCGATGGAGCCGTGGAGGATTGTAGAAAGTCATCAAGAACTTGTTATCTTTGTCTTTCAAATAATGACCTTGATATTCTGAGGGATATTTTATGGGTAATGTCAACTAAGCAAACTATTGTAATTCGAGGTCCTCGAGTCATGAAAATTGACGATAGAGAGTATTGGTGTAAAACAAATTATTATGTGAGAATTGGGAACAAAGTAATTTATGATGATTTGACTAAACTCGGATTATGCCCCAGAAAGTCATTGGTAATCGAGTTGCCCGAAATACCCAACGAATTCTTCAGTTATTTTCTGAGAGGATATTTTGATAGTGATGGTTGTATCCATATTGAAAATATAAGACGACGCTTAAAGATAATATTCACAAGTGGAAGTAGGAGTTTTCTGGAGAAACTCGGAACATATATTGGCCGTTTAGTAAGCGAGCGACATGTTCCTATATATACTAATCGTAGATCGTTTCAACTTAGTTACGGAGGAAATTGTGCAAAAAATGTTGCAGCATTGATTTATCAAGATATCGTTTCTGCCCCATATTTGAAGTACAAATACGAGAAATATACTAATTATTTATCCACTAAAAAAGTGACTGTTTAAGTAACTTAGTAGAGATCGCCGGCTTTGATGACTTCCTCAACAAGACGATTGGCATAGCCCCATTCATTGTCGTACCAAGCGAGAACTTTCACCAGAGTACCGTCGACGACACGGGTCATTTCGAGATCAACAATGCTAGACTCCGGACGGCCAACGATATCAGAAGAGACTAATGGTTCGTCAGTCACGGCTAAAATACCACGGTATCTAGGGTCATTGGCGGCATCCATAAAAATTTGGTTTATTTCTTCGACGGAAGTGGAGCGCCGAGTAATAAAGGTAAAGTCGGTAATGGAACCAGTGATGACGGGAACACGAAGGGAGATGCCATCAAAAAGCCCTTGGAGTTCGGGAATAGCTTGAGTGGCAGCAATGGCAGCTCCGGTAGAAGTAGGCACAATATTTTGAGCGGCGGCACGAGCGCGGCGAAGATCACGATGAGAGTTATCTTGAAGATTTTGATCGTCGGTGTAGCCATGCACTGTAGTGAGCATGGCCTTGAGAATGCCAATCTTGGAGTGAAGGATATCAGCTACGGGGGCAACACTGTTGGTAGTACACGAAGCATTGCTAATCACAGAAAGTGTGCCGGTGCGATCTTTGGTGATGACGTCTTGGTCGTTGACGCCTAAAACAGCCGTAGGTACACCTCCGCCCTTGGCAGGAGCGGAAAGAACAACGAATCTGGCACCCCCCTGAAGATGAAGAATGGCTTTGTCCAGGCTCGTAAAAGCTCCCGTAGACTCGATGACGACCTCGACACCGAACTGAACCCAGGGAATCTTAGCTGGGTCTCGTTGGGCAAGGACGGGGATTTTAAGAGTTTTTTTAGGATGTTCAATAGTGATGTAGCCAATGATTGGTTTGGCGTCCGTGGCTTCTTTGGGATCTTGAACTTCCTCAGAAGAGATGGAGTAGGGAAGGGTGCCGTAGGCAGTGTCGTGACGGAGAAGATAAGCCCAGCCGGCAACGTTTTGCGAACCGGAAGTATTAATAGCGACGAGATTGGCGTCGTCAAGGTGATTATGTAACCAAACACGCATAGCGGAGCGTCCGATCCTTCCGAAACCATTAATCGAAAAGTTAACCATAGGGCAGGTTATAAATATAACTAACTCAGTTTAGCATTTTTAAGGGTTTCCAGCATAGGATGGGTGCCACTAGCCAGAAACTCGAGCATTGCACCACCTCCGGTGCTGACGAAGCTAAAAGAGGCATAGGAGAAGCCCAGAACAGGTATCGCGGCTAGGGTATCACCGCCACCTAAAATAGAGTAGGCTCGAGAGTCAATGATGGTTTGGAAAATAGCTTTAGTAGCTTGGCCATGAATGCCATCTTCATACATGCCAACAGGGCCATTAAGAACGATGGTTTTGGCTTCGAGAATCGAGCTTATGAACCGAGAGGTAGTCGTTTCGTTAAGATCAAAACCGTCGGGAGTCCTATCTTCCTGCTTGGCAAATAACCCACCAAGAAGAACCTGGTCAAACTTTTGACTTACTTTATTGATTATTTCCAGCTTGTTTTGCTTTGTTCCTGAAGCTAACAGAAGAGTTGGGTGAAGGGGATTATTAAGTACTTTTTGGAGCGTTTGGACTTCTTCATCAAACCTAAAACCGGTCAAAGTTGGTAAAATTTCGGGTATTAGGGTTAAACTGGTCGAGTCACGATACGTGGCAAAGGCTTCATAAATGTAAATATCGGCACCGATGGCTAGTTCATTGGCAAATCCCCTATCTAATTTTTCTTCTCGAGGGTCGAACCTTAAATTTTCCATAAGAACCAAGGGGGGTTCCCCCTTCCACCTCTCCCCTGGAGAAATACCCGAAGGAAGAAGTAAAATAGATTGATTTAACAGTCTATTTAAGCTATCTCTTACGGGAGCCAGGCTTAAAGAGGAGCCCTCCCCTGTTGGGCGGCCAAGATGACCAATAATAACTGTTTTTTTGGCGTGCTCAAGACAAAGCTTTATCGTGGGTAGAAGAGCTAGGAGACGGTAGTCGTTTTTGATCCCGCCCTCTTGGCTAATGGGGACATCCAGATCAGCTCGAAGCAAGACGTTTTTGTTTTGGATTTGTTCTTTGGTTAACATATCTAGATTAAGGATATACCAAGTCAGGGGCTATGGGTTTGACATTGGCAATTTGATATGGTATGATACCGTTCGCTTGAGAAATTCAAGCATTTTTTGTACCTGATGCGGGGCAATACCCGCGTTTATGATACTAAACATACTACCAAAAACCAGAACATCAAACCCTGTTTCAAAACTCATCAGACCGATGTTCGAAGGAAAAACTATTAAGGCCGTCTTGGGTGGGATCATTTCAATGACCTCCTTGGCTTCCGGACTAGTTTTCCTCCCAATCGACCAGTCTGTGGTCGCTGCAAATATACAAACTCTTAATACGGAGATCCCTCTTGAGACCCGTAAGAGTTATGCCAATGTTCTTCCTGCTTATACAGGTGTTTCTCAGGGTTTCCGTTTTGGACACCCCGGAATCGACCTAACAGCTCCTTTGGGATCTAAGATCTACCCTATTAAGGAAGGTGTCGTTATTAAGGTTCAGTACCTTAAGTATGACTATGGCAGAGCTGTATGGATTGATAACGGAAACGATACCGTTTCTTTATATGGACACATGGGCAAGATTTTCGTCAACGAGGGAGATACTATAACAACCGATAAGCCGATTGGTGAGGTTGGTTTAACCGGAAAAACTACCGGGCCTCACCTTCACCTTGAGGTGATCAAAAACGAGAAAAATATTAACCCCCAGCCTTATTTGGCTTTGGGTAGAGTAAACAAGAGATAAACAGTTTTCAACAGATTAATATAACAATTTGATTGATTTATCAATTATTTGTGTTGTGTGGAAAACCCGTTTATTTTGTGAATAAGATATTAATTATTAAAAAAATCCCCGCCACGCTTCTTGCGTACAGGGTTCTTCGGATGAAGAAAAGACCTCTTGCGAGGTCTTTCTTTGTAGCTTTGATAAATTGCTGTTACATTCCCATGTCCCCCATGTTGGGAGCAGCTGATTCCTTTTTCTCTTCTGGAATATCGGTGATGAGACATTCTGTCGTAAGAATCATGGCGGCAACTGAGGCGGCATTTTGAAGAGCGGAGCGGGTAACTTTGACTGGATCGAGGATACCGGCTTTGATCATGTCTTCAAAATCTAGAGTGAGAGCGTTGAAACCAAAGTTTACACTTTTATTGTCTTCAACAGTTTTAACTGCTAAGTCTTCATCGAAGCCGGAGTTTTTGGCAAGCCAGCGAAGAGGTTGGGATAGTGAGTCTTTGACAATTTTAATTCCAGCTTCTTCGTCAGCATTGTCTCCTTTTAATTCCTCAAGTACTCTGCGAGCCTTAAGTAGAGCAACACCACCCCCAGGAACTATTCCTTCATCAATGGCGGCCTTGGTTGCGCCAACGGCATCTTTGACTCTTTCTTTGAGTTCATTTAGTTCGACTTCCGTCGCGGCACCAACTTTGATGACGGCAACACCGCCTGAGAGTTTGGCGATTCTTTCGGCCAGTTTTTCTTTGTCAAACTCGGAAGTGGATTTGTCGTATTCTTTTTTGATTTGAACTAAGCGAGCCTTGAGAGCTAAAGGATCTCCCTTTCCCCCAATGATCTGGGTGTTATCTTTGTCGGACCAGATACTGTCGGCTTGGCCAAGATCTTCAATGGTGACGGAGTCAAGTTTACGACCAGTGTCTTCGGAGATGAGTGTTCCCCCGGTGAGTATGGCGATGTCTTGGAGGATGGCTTTTCTTCTATCACCGAAGGCGGGCGCTTTGACGGCGAGAACGTTGAAGTTCCCCCTCATTTTATTGACGACTAACATGGCAAGAGCCTCTCCTTCGATATCGTCAGCAATGATGACAATATTTTTGGTAACTTTCATGGTGCTTTCCAGGAAAGGAACAATATCGTTTAGAGCACTAATTTTTTGATCGATAATTAGGATATATGGATTCTCGATAGTGGCGTCCATATTACTGGCGTCTGTGGCAAAATAGGCGGATGCATAGCCCTTATCAAACTGCATACCTTCTTTTTTCTCGATCTCAAATTCCATACCTTTGGACTCCTCTACCGTCACGACTCCATCACGGCCAACAGAAAGTAGAGCTTCGGCAATTCTTTTACCGATTTCTTTGTTTTGGGCAGAGATGGTGGCGACGGCTTCCCAATCGGATTCGGAAAGATCTTTTTTTATTTTTCCCAGTTCTTTGACAACGGCGGAAACAGCTTTATCGATGCCGCGCTTCATCTGCATGGGGTTTGCTCCATGAGTAATACTTTCCATTCCAGCGATGACAATTTGTTCGGCGAGAAGGGTTGCAGTGGTGGTTCCGTCTCCAGCAATGTCGTTGGTTTTACTGGCGGCTTCTTTAACAAGTTGGGCTCCCATGTTTTCAAAAGGGTCAGCGAGTTCAACTTCTTTGGCAACGGAGACACCGTCATGAAGAACGGTGGGTGCACCCCATTTTTTATCAATGGCGACGTTTCTGCCTTTAGGTCCAAGAGTAGTGACAACGGCTCGGGCAAGTTTACTAACGCCAGTTACAAGTTTGGCGCGAGCTTCTTCAGAAAAAATGATTTGTTTGGCCATATTTATTTAACAATTGCTAAGATGTCGTCAAATTTGAGAAATTGATATTTAGTATCACCAATCTCAACTTCATTTCCACCCCACTCTTTGTAAATGACAGTATCCCCCACTTTAGCGGGAGAGTCTACTTCGACACCACGGTCATTGATTAATTTTGCACCAGCTGCCAAGACGGTACCATACTGAGGTTTTTCGGAGTGGGAGTCAGGAAGAAAAAGTCCAGAAGCAGTTTGTTTTTCTTGTTTGGCTGGCTCGACCAGAAGGTAACCGGGGGCGGGTTGGAGTTTTTTGACAGTGAGAGTGTTCACCATACTTTATTTGTAGATAATTGATAAGGCTTAGGAGTTGAGTATACACTAAATAGCACTCACACTCCTCGAGTGCTATTTTTACTTATAACTTGACCTGTTGTCAAGACCTAGAGAGCTGCTCCTTGAAAATTAGGGCAGTTAGCTTTGTACCAAGCCATTGCTTTGGCAGAACAAGAGATTATTTTAGCTTCGTCGAGTATTGGCATACAGTCTACCCAACCATTAGCTGGACAGATAAAGTTAGCTGAAGCCGAAGCGGTAGAGATTGGGGTGACTTCCGGAGTAAGAGAGGGAGTAATAGTAATTATTGGGGTTGGAGTAACAGCAGGAACTTCTGTACTAGACATAGGGAGAAAACGAGCAGCAAGGACTCCAATGAGAATACCAAAGAGAATTAAAGCTATACCAATAAAAAAGATACGGAGAAAGCCGGAAGAACTAGACGACGAGGGAACCGTTGTTATCGGAAGTGGTGGCATCGGGGGTGTTTCCTGGTACATTGGCTGGGAGATCGACTCTGGGGACTGGGACTGGGAGGTTTGATTTGGTGTCTGGGACACTAAGGGTGGATTCGGGTCGCTGCTCCAAGCTGTCGGTGGAGTTGTCTCTTGGCTTGTCGGGGAAAAAGATGGGGTTGACGTCTGATTTTGGGGGTCGCTGTCCGGGAGAGGATTTTGTGGGGGGTTGATGTTTCGATCTGGGTCCATTATTGTTATTTTGATTATTATTAATATTGGTTCCGAAAGTGAGAAGGTTTTTGTTTTTTAAAACATCTAAGACTGATGTTGTAATTCTAAGTTTACCTCCTTGGGTAGAAGTTTTTGCCAGTTCTAAAGCTTCGTCATAACTTACCCATTTAGAGTCATTGTATTCTTCATCTGAAGGAAATTTCAAATTGGTAGATGAGGAAGTGGCATAGAGGAAATAATATTTTTTGCCCTTCATGTTGACCTGATTGCCGGAGTCAAGTTTTAGTTCTCGCAACCCTTGTTTATCGGGAGGAAACTCAATTTTATCGACGGATAAAAGAGTGGGTTTAAAACTTGACTGTTTGACAAAATCTTCACCCAACTCTTCAGTCATTTCACGTTTGAAAGCGTCGACGAGAGTCTCGTGATTCTCCACTCCCCCTTGTGGCAGTTGCCAGAGTTGATGAATTTTTTGATAAACAAAAAGAATCTTGCCGGAGTTCAAAAAGCAACCAACAACACTGGGGCGAAGTCCTTCGGCTCTGTCTTTGTCCAGTTCTTCCAGGGAGGGTTCTTTTGAAAATACTGTTGATGATTGCTTCGTCGCTTCATTTCTCTTAATGACTGGGGGTGGGGGTTGTTGCTGTGGTCGATAAGGAGTGGCTTGAGAATAGGAACGGGGTCTGGGAGGTGTGCTGGGGGCATAAATAGAGGCCTGGGTCATGTCGAGAGCCTCGGTTTTGCGATAGTATTGTTCTTCACTGGCGGCAATAATTTTTTGACGACTATCATCTTTAATTTCCGGAAGTGGCAGGGTGGTGGCCGAGAAGGGATTAGAGATGGAGGCATTAACAGAGATTTTGACGATGATCTGATAACGAGCAAGGCCAACGAGATCGTCTTGGGTGTAGAAGTTTCCCAATTCATTCATAAGGCGGTTGGCATCGGCAGCCCCAACTACGAAGCTAATAAGGGTACCGGCATTACCAAAGATTGCATCTTGAATTTCTATTGGAAGCTGGGCGGTGTACTGATTGGCAAGAATTAGATTTAAACGATATTTACGAGCTTCGGAAAGGATTTTTATAAAAGAGGTGGTGGCAAAGTTTTGAAATTCATCAACATAGAGGAAGAAGTCTTTACGTTCTGTCTCGGCCATGTTGGCACGATTCATGGCGGCAATCTGAATTTGAGAAATAAACATGGCTCCAAGTAGAGCCGCATTATCTTCACCAATTTTACCTTGAGGCAGATTGAGAATAATAATTTTGCCGTTGTTCATGAGATTTTCAAAATCAACGGTGGAAGTAGGATGGCTGATAATATCTCTAATTGTGGGTGAAGTAATGAACTGGCCGACTTTGTTTAAGATGGGAGAGATAGCCTCGGACTGAAATTTTTCTGAGTATTTGTCGTATTCATCATGCCAGAAGTTATGGAGAACAGGATCTTGAACTGCCGAAAGATATTCTTCTCTGAAGGGCTTATTGGTAAGGAGTCGAGGAACATCAAGAAGGGTGGCTCCCGGCTTACCAACAAGTGTAAGGAGGGTGTTTCTTAAAATATATTCCAACCGAGGACCCCAGGAGTTACCGTAGAGTTTACTAAAAATAGAGACTATGCCCGAAGCGACTAGTTCTGAGTAAGCTGGATTTTTAACATAGAGAGGATTGAGATGAAAAGATTTACCAACAACTGAAGGGTCGAGGTAAGCAACATCATTAATTCTGTCTGAAGGAATGTAGTCTAAGAGGTGCTCGGCCGTGTCCCCGTGAGGATCTACCAAAGCCATTCCTTCACCATGACGAATATCGTTAATAGCCATGTTGGCTAAAAGGGTTGATTTACCGGTACCAGACTTACCCAAAATATATACGTGGCGGCGACGATCCTCCCCTTTTTTCATACCAAAAGAGACAATTCTGTTTTTATATTCTGTTTTGGCAAAGAAATTAATATCCTGCTTTTCCTCTTCGGAGAGATCTTCGGCAATGGGAAGATTTGCCGGTGGCTCTCCCCTTAAAGTCTTTCCCCAGGCAATACCTTTGATGTTCGCGAGATTTACACCGGGTAAGTGATAAATGGCGGCTATTTCGGCGTAGTTTAGGTACTGATATTGATTAGAGTAGCGAGCAGAACGTTCGATAATCATTTCCTTTAACTTTCCGTGAGAAGACGGCTTGACGACTTTAAGCTTAAAGCTATTGCCTTCGGAAAGAGCGTAGGTACCAAAAGCGGCAGATATTTGAGAAAGAAGTTGCCTGGAGCCCGACTCGCTCTGAGAAATAGCGGCGAGACGAATATCGCAACTAAAGGCTTGATAGGCAAGTTTTTTCTCGACGAAAGGTTTTTGAGCGTTTGGTTGGGATTTTTCACCTTCGGTGACTGGTTTGGGCTCGAGAGATTTACGAAGAGCTTTTTGCCAGTTTCCGGGAGCGGCAAAAAGGCAAATTTGAATTACAGCCGCTTGACCTGCCGGAATACGGGAGAGGCTGCCTAAAATGGCGGTCATTTGGTCAACCTTTTCGTCTTCGGTGACGTTGAGGGGAAGCTGAGAGGGAGATGAGAGAACCAACTGACCCATTTGAGGCTGGCCGTGAGACAACCAGTCGGCAAGGTAGTCTTTCATGGGGGTAATGAGAGCAGTTGGATACTGGGCTGCAATTTGAGAACGAACAAGGTGTTCGAGACGTTCCGGACAGGCAATAATAAAATAGGTAGTTTGACTGAGATTGGCAATTTCCAAGGTAATGGTTTCGTAGGTGTTGAGAAGTCTATCCATGAAACTAGCCTTAAGAGAAGACTTGATTGAAGCTAAAAACTCAACAAAAGCAGATTGACCCGTAAGTGAGTCTTTGGCAGGACGAATCTGCAGAACCGAATATTTGGGCAAGGCCATAGGATAAGTATATACAAAACTAGGCGGTCGCGGGGGTAGAAAGTATAGTTTGAACCGGTTGTTTGGAGCCTGTGTCAACAATCTTTACTTCAGAAAAAAGAACGTTCTCAATAATGAGACCTTTGTCTTCAAAAAGTTTATTAAGTTCGTTTTTGATGGTTGTTTCTATTTGAGTTCGTTCCGGACCAATTTCGGTATGGTCGAATTGGCTAAAAGCAGAAGAAATACGACTTCTGGAGTAGGGGCGGACAACTTTGGAAATAAAGTTGTCGCCGATGTTTTCCCAAAGCTCTGGAGCGTTGGCTTTGTCGAGCTTAAAAAGAACCGAGCCTTCAATGGAGATTGTTTTGTTGTCTTTGGTGGTAGCCGTAATAGGCTCATCTCCGAGAGACTCTTTTTGAGAAAGATCAAAACCGTGGCGAATGGTATACTCAAGAATTTGAGCGTTGAAGAGTTTGGCTATTTGCCAAAAGGGAATCTTAAGGTGAAGTCCAGGACCCCAAACCCGCTTTAGAACGCCCAAACCGCGATCATAAACACAGGCAACGTGTCCGGGTGGAACGGAAATGAAAAAACCGCCGACAATTTCGTCAACGAGAAAGGAAACAACCAATTTATCAAAATCTGCCATAACTTCTGATATTATATCGTCTTTTCAGGTGGAGTTGGTGTTGGTAATGAAGAAAGGGGAAGTTCTGCCTCCGAAGGTGTCTCTGTTGTGGTGCTGGGGGCGGTTTTTTTGGAGAGAGAATAATAAAGATAGAGAAGCTGTCTGACTAGACGAACAACCATGGTAAAGGCAATCGAGGTAATAATATAGACCTTTTTGCCGGCAGGGAGGAACATAAAAATGACAAAGCAAAAAATGGGAAAGATAATAACTAAGGAAACGAAGTCTTTTTTGTCGGGTTTGACCGGAGAGAAATAAAGATGCATAGCTTCATTGGTGGCAATCATTAAACTCTGAAGAATGTTTAGAGTGTTGTTGGTGTGAGATAGATCATAGATACCAAGAAACATAAGGTCGATGGGGGTCTGAATTTTGGGCATAAAATCATAGAGCAAGTGAAGGTCGGCACCTTCGAGACCAGTAGTAAAGATACGATAAAGCATGAGGATGACCATGACCTGGATGACAACATTGATGATTTCCGAGATAATCGCGCCGGGGCGAGTACGCATGACCCGACGAGTTTCGGCTTTAAGACGAATAGGATCAGAGGCCAAATCCTTTTTTAATTGTTTTATCTTTTTGGCAATTTCGTACTTGTCCTCGGCGGAGCGGTCGCCGGCAAGATCAACAGGCAAAAGAATAAGGCGAACGGAAACAGCAAATAAAATAACGGCGATGCCCATGTCCGGACTGGGTAAAATTTGTCCAACTAGCCAGTAAAGACCGACTAAAATATTGAAAAATGGTTGGTAAAAGTAAGTAGTAAAGATTTCCATTGTTAAGGTAATTATAACTAGTTGTTTTTGAGATAATTGGTTAGAACGGTTGAGAGATCATTCTTGTGGAAGTAGGCTGCGTGAAGAGAGACAACTTCGGTGGTTTTTTTAGGAAGCATATAGAAATATTGAAGGATAAATAATAGGTAGTTAAGAGGAGCAATAATAAAAAATAAGGGGTTTGATTTCTTTTTTGGGTATTTTTTATCAGATAGTTTGTGGTAGGCATTAGCCAGGTAGTGACTAGTCCAACGGTTGGATCTAATAAAGTTTTGGTAGGTGCCTCCCCTGTCAAACAGGGGTCTTACCTGGAGAACTTCGTGAGCAGTGTAAATATTTTGACGTTTTTTGGGGACAGTAAGAGAAAACATGTCAAGCCAAAGATTAGGACAGAAAGCATTTTTTATTTTTATTGAAGAGTTATCCCCCGGATGACGACGATTAAAAAATAAGGAAAGAAAAAATAAAAATATGGGTCTGGTGAACCAAAGGGTGTTTGGTTCCGTAATTATTAACAAATCAAGGTCGTCGTTTTTTTTAGTGTTATTGGCAGCAACAGAACCGGTAAAGGCAATGAGACGAATAAAAGGAAACAGGTGGATAAATTTGAGGAGTTTGAGGGCAATTATTTCCTTTTGTTTGGTATTGGCTAAAAGACTTTTTTTAAGATTTATATCCTTGGGGTTGAGGGTGTTTGTATATTTTTTGATTAATGATTTAGGTACCAAACGAGGAGAAATTAACCAAAAATGAATTTCCTCTAGAGAAAGAGGGAAATTAAAATAACCTCCGTAGGCAATGGTTTTAGCAACGGCTGAAGCTAAATTCATGGCTTAGGGAGTGGTGGCGGCGGCGGGGGCTGCAACTAAACCATACTGAGATAAAACCTGAGCAAAGCCGTTATTTAGAGTTACAAGTGCCTTGACGACATCTTGGTTCTGGGAGACGGCATTAACAGCATCTTCCAAGTATTTAATCAGACGAGAATTAAGGGCCGTCTTGGCGTCTCTGGTATTACTAGCGGTATAAAAAGTATGAGCAGTTTCGAGACTGGTGACAAAAGGAGAAACAACGGGGTTGTTTTGAGCAAGCGAGGCGACGGCTTTGTTGGCTGGTGGTTGGGGAAATTCTCTGTCTGATGTGGCCGCATCAAAAAGAATTTGCTGAGCTTTAGCTGAGGCTAAGAAACTAACAAATTTCCAGGCTTCTTGGGGATGTTTGGAATTTTTACCTACTGCTTCGAACCAAAAAGAGGTCCAGTTAACAATATCCGAGTCCGGAAGTTGAGGAACGGCAACGGTTTGCCAGGAAAGGGAAGGGTTGATGGATTTTATTTCAGGAGCTCTCCAGAGGGGAGCAATAATCATGGCAACTTTTTCATTAGCAAAAGCGACGGTTGAAGGAGGCAGGGTGTCATCCCAAACACGATGTTTGGTAACAAAGTCGGTGTAGTAACTCAGGGTAGCGGAAGCCTCCGCACCCTTGATGTCGGTTAATTTGACACCAGCTTGGAGGAGCATAAGACTAACAATGTCCGGCCAGTGATCAACATTTCCAGTATTACCAAGGGCAATTCCGGCACGAGTTAACTTGCCAGTAAGAGGATCTACTTCTTTGAGGGTTTTGGCAGCAGATAAAACATCTTCCCAGGTTTTTGGAGGCAAGAGAGATTTTTGCTGAAACATAGAGTTATTCATAAAAAGTGCCAAACCATCCATAGTTATCGGCACACCATAGACTTGAGTTCCAGAAATCAACATCTTACTTACGATGGGATAAAAATTGGTGGAGACTTCGGTAGCCGACACAGAGTTGGCGGGTGCAGGAAAAAGATTTTTTGCAAAGAGAGGAAGCCAGGTGGAGTGCAGTCTGATAACGTCAGGAGAGTTTTGACCTTCAAGGGCTGTCTTGATACGATCTTGATAATCTTGAGGTGACTGGAGTTGGTAACTAATTTTGATGCCTGGATTTTGAGTTTCAAATTCATCAATTACCGGTTTCATTACTGAAGATGGTTCCCAAAGTCCATAGTATGTCAAGGTAATGGTTTGTCCTGTGGTGACAGATTCTGAAGGTGATCTGGAACCGATGAACTTGGTTATGCCATAGACAAGCAAACCAACAACAAGAATTCCCGCGAGAAGGGGAAGAATAATTTTAATTGGCGAGGGTTTGACAACAGGGGGCTTGACAGAGACTGGAGCTTGATAACTTGGGGGGGGTGGAGTGGCTTCCTCGGGGGTGGGTAGCGGAGCAGCTTCCCCTGGTACGGATGGGCCTGGAATTGGAAATTGGTTGTCCATATAAAAATATCAGCTAAAATAGTAGAGTCGGGTTGCGAGCGACACTGTATTAGAGTATAGCAAGAATGAATAAATTTAAAAACCTCATCTGGATTTTTGTGATATGTATTTTAGTGGTTAGTGCCGCCTTTACGGGATATAGATTAGCTTTTAGGAATTTAATTTTCCCCAAGGTATCCGTGGCTGGTATTGGGGTGGGTGGAATGGATAAAATAACGGCTTTAAAACTTGTTAGTAAATATTTTTCAACAAATCCCAACAACGTGATCTTAAGAATTAACGAGAAGGAAATTAATAAATTAGATGAGATCAAGGTGGAGCGAGATTTCAATTGGGCCATCGAGCAAGCATACTCGGTGGGAAGAAACGGAAATATATTAACCCAAGTATCTGAACAGTTAAGAACTCTTTACTCTTCGAGAAGTATTTCGGTGCCGATTAGTTATGAAGGGGATGATTTGGAAGTGTATGTCGACCAGTTAGCAACTGACTTTAATCAGAAACCAGTTTGGCCAAAATTGGTCATCGAAAAAGATAAAATTATGGCTGTATCGGGTAAAGATGGACTGGAGATAGATAAACTCCAACTTACAAGTAAGATTGTTGAAAGTTGGTCACTCCCGGATAAACAAATTATTGATGTGCCAACAGGGGTTGTCTCAGCGAAGGAAAATAAAGAGCTGGTTGATAGAGCAATTGCTTCTATAAACGAGTGGGGAGAGAGGAGATTAACCCTAAAACATGAGGGTTTTGAAACAAGTCTTAGTCAAGATGAGATGGTGGCTCTTTATGGATTGACACGAGAGGTTGTAAACAAAGATCAATTTGGAAATTTGTTAGCAAGAATACAACCATTGGTGGAAACGGAGCCCAGGGACGCAGTTTTTAGATTTGAAGAGGAAAAGGTTTTGGAGTTTAAACCCGAGGTTGTGGGAAGAGTAATTGACGTTCCTGCTTTTAATGAAAAACTGGGTGACGCTTTGGTAACGGCCAATAGTGAAATATTAGAAATTCCGGTAATTCTTTCTTACCCAAAAATTAAGGCCGGGGATATAAATAATCTGGGTATTAAGGAGTTAATCGGAGAGGGTAAATCGCTGTTTTCTCATTCGATTCCAGGGAGAGTATTCAATGTTAATTTGGCAGCATCGAGGATAAACAGCACAATTGTTGCTCCAGGTGAAGAGTTTTCATTTAATGATGCTGTTGGGGATATTTCAAAGGCGTCTGGATATCAGTCGGCGTATATTATCAGTGGAGGAAAAACAATATTAGGCGATGGAGGTGGAGTGTGTCAAGTATCGACAACAGTTTTTAGAGCAGCTCTTAATGCGGGACTGACGATTACTGAGAGAAAAGCACATGCCTATCGAGTGGGTTATTACGAGCAAGACAGCAAACCAGGAATTGACGCAACCGTATATAATCCTACGGCGGATTTAAAATTTTTGAACGACACAGGGAATCATATCCTGATACAAACCAAAGTCGACACAAAAAATATGAATATGAGTGTACAAATTTATGGAACAAAAGATGGTAGGGTGGCGAGTATTTCCGTCCCAAAAATTTCCTCGCAAACTCCGCCACCGGCAACTCTGTATGTTGACGATCCAACTCTACCTCTCGGACAGATGAAACAGATTGACTGGTCGGCCTGGGGGGCAAAAGTGTCTTTTAACTACAAGGTGACTAAGGGAACCGAGACATTATTTGAAAAGACTTTTTATAGCAACTATCAACCTTGGCGGGCAGTATATCTTAAAGGAACAAAGATCTAGGGTTTTTAATTTAATTTGATTCAATCTGAGTTAAAATAGGAAGATGAAAGTTTTAGCAATTGAAAGTACTTGTGATGAAACGGCGGCAGCGGTTGTGGAAAATTGCGGAGAGGGAGTAAAGATACTTAATAGTGTGGTAGCCAGTTCGGTGTTGATGCACCAAAAATATGGTGGCATCGTACCGGAAGTGGCGGCACGTGAGCAAATCAAAAGTATAATTCCGGTAATTACCGAGTCTGTTGGAGAAGATAAAGACTCGATTCAAGGAGTTGCGGTTAGCTTTGGCCCAGGGTTAATGGGAAGTTTGTTAGTGGGTGTAGAGTCGGCAAAAGCTTTGTCTTGGGCATGGAAGAAGCCTCTTTATTCTGTAAATCATATGGCGGCACATGTTTTTGCCAACTGGATAGTCGAAGACAAAAATACCGAAGTACCGATGTTCCCCGCCGTGGGATTGGTGGTAAGTGGAGGACATACTGACTTGGTATTAATGAAAAATACAAAAGAATGGGAGTGGGTTGGAGGAACTCGTGATGATGCCGTAGGAGAAGCTTTTGATAAGGCGGCGAGACTGTTGGGTCTTCCCTATCCGGGTGGACCGGAAATTTCCAAAGCAGTAGAAAGAGTAACGGTACAAATGAAAGAAAGGTTTGGTTCAAAATTTAAATTACCCAGACCACTTTTTAATGAAGACAGCTTGGATATGAGTTTTTCCGGTTTGAAGGCGGCAATTTCCAAGATAGTCACAACTTTAGGGAGCGTTGATGAGAAAACACGTGACGTGTTGGCGTGGGAGTTCTCGGAGGCAGTAATTGAGATATTAATTAAAAAAACGATGCTGGCAGTGGAGAGGTACAAGCCAAAAAGTGTACTGATGGCTGGTGGAGTGGCGGCGAATAAACAGTTGAGAGAGAATTTAAAAATGGCAGTTGAAGGTGTTGGGGAAGTTAAATTCTTTTGTCCGGAGCTTAGATATTGTGGAGACAATGCGGCAATGGTGGGAGCAGCCGCGATAATTGCTCCTCGCGAAGTAAAACCAGTAAATTTGAAGCCGGATCCAAGTGTGACAACGGTTTAAGGACCAGTAGCGACTTATCCCTCTCCTCTAAATGTCATAAATTCTTTGACATCGCGACTGTAGTAGACAAGAGTATTTTTTCCTGTTCTTTTCTGTCCATGGCTGAATGTAGCGCGAGTGATGATAAAATCAAGAAGTAAATGCAGAAAAATTACGATCATACACAGTTTGAAGATAAACTCTATAAAGCTTGGGAGAAAAGTGGTGTTTTTACTCCCCCTACTGGAGAAGAACTAATTAAGAGTGGTAAGAAGCCGTTCACTATCATTATGCCTCCTCCCAATGCAAATGATCCTTTGCATATTGGACACGCAATGTTTGTAACGGTGGAAGATATCTTTATTCGCTATCACAGAATGAAGGGTGAGGCTGCCTTGTGGCTTCCCGGAACGGATCATGCGGGAGTTGAAACTCAGTTTGTGTTTGAGAAGAAACTGGCCAAAGAAGGCAAAAGTAGATTTGATTTTGATCGTGAGACTTTATACAAAATGATCTGGGATTATGTCCAGGAAAATACGGGGGTAGCTTTAAACCAGATGAAAAAATTGGGAGCTAGTGCGGACTGGAGCAGATATAAATTTACATTGGATCCGGAAATTATCGAGGAAGTAGTAAAGACATTTGGGAGGCTGCATGAAGATGGATTGATTTATCGAGCCGAAAAGTTGGTTAATTACTGTACCAGATGTGGCACGGCCTATTCCGAACTGGAGGTAGAGCATGAAGAAAGAGAGGATAAGCTTTATACCATTGATTATGGTCTGCTCAAAGTGGCAACTACCAGGCCGGAAACGATGCTTGGAGATACGGCTGTAGCAGTGAATCCAAAAGACAAAAGATATAGGGACTTAATTGGAAAGACAGTTACTGTGCCATTAATTGATAGAGAGATTCCAGTTATTGGAGATGAGATGGTAGATATGGAGTTTGGTACCGGAGCAGTAAAAATTACCCCGGCGCATGACCCTAATGATTGGGAAGTGGGAGTAAAACACAAACTGGAAGTAGTTTCCGTGATTGGAACAAACGGAAAAATGACGGACAAGGCAGGAGAGTATGCCGGATTATCGGTAAGTGCCGCTAGAGAAAAAGTAATTGACGATTTGGGAAATAAATTAGTTGAGGTAAAACCATATGTTCACAGTGTCGGTGTTTGTTACCGCTGTCATCGAGTTATTGAGCCTCTACCAATCAAACAGTTCTTCATTAAGGTTAAACCTTTGGCTGACAAAGCTTTGGCTGCTTTGAACTCGAAAGAAACAGTAATTTTGGGAGCAGGAAGGGATAAAATTTTGCGCCATTGGCTTTTAAATCTTCGTGACTGGAATATTAGTCGACAGATTGTTTGGGGCATTAGGATCCCCGTTTGGTATACCGACGAGAAGAAACTCGATTATGTAGTGTCGGAGACCTCCCCCGGTGAAGGATATATTCAAGAAACAGACACTTTTGATACCTGGTTTTCTTCCGGGCAGTGGCCGGTGGTGACACTTAAAACAAATAAGCCGGAAGATTTTGAAGCTTATTATCCGACCAACATAATGGAAACGGCATATGATATTCTCCCCTTCTGGGTGATGAGAATGATGTTGTTGTCAATTTATTTAACAGGAAAGTCACCTTTTAAATATGTCTATTTGCACGGACTAGTGCGTGATGAGCAAGGAAGAAAAATGAGTAAAAGTATAGGAAATGCCATTAACCCTCTTGAACTATGTACAAAGTATGGGACTGATTCTCTCCGAATGGCTCTGGTGATGAGCACTACTGCGGGACAGGATAGTAATACAGGAGAAAATAAAGTGAGAGGAATGAGAAACTTTGGTAATAAAATCTGGAATGCGGGAAGATTTATCGCCGAAAAACAGGCCGAGGATATGGTAATGACCGGAGAAAAAGACGGCGAGTTTACTAAAAAGCTTTCCGAGGTGACGAATGAGGTGACTAAGCTCCTTGACCAGATGAAGGTGGGGTTGGCATCTGAGACGGTCTACAATGAGTTCTGGCACTGGTTTTGTGATGAGGGCATCGAAATGAATAAACAAAAAAAGGTGAGTGATGCAATGTTGAAAGAAGGATATAAAAAGATGCTCGCCCTACTACATCCTTTTGTACCTTTTGTCACTGAAGCAATCTGGCAAGAGATGTTTGTCGACGAAGGACTACTGATTTCTTATTCGTGGCCGAAATAAAAATTTGACATACATATACCAAAAAGGCGCCGGGGAGGGCGCCTTTTCTAGGTCAATAATTTTATTATTCTTTGGAAGCTTCCTCGGGTTTGGCTTCACCTTCGGCAGGTTTTTCGCCCTCCACAACTTCACCTTCGGCGGATGTTTCCGCTCCGGTGGCATCCTCAGGAACTTCTTCGACAGGAATGACTTCCTCTTTCATAGGTTCTTGGAGAGAGACAACCATTTGTTCCGGATCGGTTTTAATCTCGACTTCGGCAGATACTTTGGCATCGGAAACCAGAAGGTGATCACCAATTGCTTTGAGTGAGCTAATGTCGAAGGTAATACTTTCAGGAATTTCGGTAGGTAGAGCCTCAATTTCAATTTCGTTGAGAGATTGGGAGAGAACGGCTTCATTGGAAGCAACAAGTTCAGATTCTCCAATGATTTCGACTGGAACGTTGGCGGTAACTTTTTCTTTAAGATTAACTTGGTGAAAATCGACGTGGAGTTTGTCTCCGGTAATAGGATTGAAGTGAACTGAGGTAACAAGAGTAGGACGTTCTTTGTCTTCACCTTCGACCTTGACATAAATAAGACTGGTTTCACCGGCCTCTTTGTAAACACGATTAAACTCGACACCATTGATCTGAATAGCTTGACTTTCGATGGTTTTTCCAAAAAGATTGGCAGGGATGACGCCGGTACGGCGGAGTTGTTTGACTTTACTTCCTAAAACGGTTCTTTTGTCGGCTTTCAGTATAAATTTTTGCATGATTCGTATTGTAACTTATTAGCCTTAGCTTCACAAGTTTATTGAGTGTTTTGATCAAGAGTGAAGCCAAAAGAGGAAGTATGAGGAGGAAGGGTTATTTTCATAACAGCAGGTTCGGAGGTAAAAGGTGAAGTAACAACCTTGGGAAGTAAATTTTCAGGATAAATTATTTTGAGAGTGGTACCTGAGTCGGTAGTTCCCGGTTGGCGGTATTCGGTAATTGAGTAGGATAAAGGTGTAGAAAATGTTTCAGAAGTGGGGGTGGTTGTTTTTATCACGACTAAAGTGTCCCTGTTGGGAAAAATTGTCAGAGGAATTTTATAGACATCGAATGATCCTTCTATTGTTTTAGTGACACCTTTGGTAGATGAGGGTAGATCATTTAAGAGTACTTTGTCGAGAGTGGATGGACTGGGAACATACAAATAATAGGTGTTGGCAATAGAGGAGTCTGAAGAAAATGTTTGGTTCGTGGTGTAGCTGATTTGATACTCGTGTTGAATTGATGAGGAAGTGATATTAATTGAGTGACTTAACAAACGTTTCGACCAAGGATTTCTTCTGAGTGGTGAAATAGTAGACTCACTTAGAGAGAGTGTTTGGGCTGTGCAGACACTTGAGGAGGTGATGCCAGCATTGCAGGGGTGCGGAACAATAACCCCGGAGTATGACTGGTATGTTAAGAGACGTTGGGTGCTGATATCGGATGACCAAATTAAAATTTGATTGTCCCCTATCGTTTTGGCAATAGTCCGCCCAAGAACAGGTAAAGAAATATTTTGATTAAACAGTCTATCCAGATATTGGTCAAAAATTTCCTGGTAAACTGCTGAACCTGAGGCTTCTAAATAACTAGCTTTATATTGATCAATTATGGGAGATTTTTCTTCCAATAAAAGTTGTTCGATGAGAAGGTTGTTGGTGGCAACAATAAAATCGAGTTTCGTTTTCAGAGTTTTTTCCAGGTATGTAGAAACCTCGACAGAAGATTTGGCGAAGTCAGGATTTTGTGTTAGGTTCACAAGTTTTGATTTAGGTGCAGAAGCAAAGCGGCTGTTTTTTGAAGTAGCAAGATCTGTGTCTTGGACGAGTTTCTCGAGTTCAGATTCGGTGAAATATTTTTTGGTGATGAGTTTACCTTGATTGAGAGTAAGAAGAAGATAATAATCAATTTCGCCACCACTTGGACGAAGAACCTGGCTGTTTTGAAGATATACAAGGATATTTTTAGTTTTGTCCCCCGATAAAACGGCTGGGATGATATCGGTTACTCTAATAAATTGAGCAACTTGTTCCTCTAAATTCTTTAGGTTTTTGTATTCATCATTATTTTTTAATTTTTTTTCAAGAAAACTTGGAATCTTGCCGCTGCTGCTTAAAAAGGATATTTGATTGAGATTTTCGTAGATTTGACTGAGATTAGAGTGCAGAGCAAGACTAAGGTCGTTGTAATTAGTTTTTGATTCTTCGTTGTTTAAAGACAGGAGAAGGTTTTCAGCCATGACGTAAGTTTGATGAAGATTTCCAAGACTGGATGAAGTGTAATCAATAAACGAGTAGAGATTAAAAATTTTTTCGGTGCTGCGTGGAGAAGCTAGATTGGATAGAGGTACGAGTGGCCTAAAAGTTGACTCCCCTATTTCTTTTAGTTTGATTGAGTTATTTAGTGATGAAATAGACAGTTGGAGATTTCCATCAAGGGCTTGATTAATTGATTTTTCAAGCTGTAGTAGAGAGAGTCCGGTAGCTAAGGCAAACACTCCCCCCATAAAAATGATGATAACTACAGCAGCAATTAATAGATTGGTGCCTATTTTCTTGAATGTGGGGAGGCTGGTTTCCTTTTTAGGACGAGGTTGATAGATCCAGGTTAGTAGCCGATGTAGAGGATTTGTTTTTATAGGTTTGGTTTCGGCTTTTATCGGGCTGTCAGTATAAAAGGTGATTATTTGTTTCAGATCGTCAACAATTTCCCTTTCCGGATTCCAGTTGAGTTCTCCCCGAGATTTGTTGCCAATAGATCGTAAGGAATTAATTTCAGGATCATCTTTGCCGGTGGCATTAATTTCCGGTTCGTCTTGACTGACGGTAGAAATATTTTTCTTGAGGAGATAGGCTAGTTCGAGATCGGAAATTGGATCACCTAGTATCCAAAAGCTTTTACCGGAGGTGTTTGATAAAAAGAGAGTTTTAATAATGGCTAGGGTAAAGTCTTCAAGAGCTAGGGGAAAGTATAAATTTTCGCCCTTTCGAGAAATGTTTATTTTTTTTGACGTAATGGCTTCGTAAAATTGAGTGTCCAGTGGTGTTGAGGGATTTGGAGAGTAGTGTTGATAAACGTCCTTGGTAAAGATCAGGCGATGAAGAGGTTTGTCCTTTCCTAGATCATCAAGCATTTTTTGAAAATAATGGTTTTTTTCAATATCGAGGGAGTTTCCGTGAAGAATGATGACAGCGAGCTTGACATCATTTTCACGACAAGAATGATAGGTTTCAATGAGATTTTGACTGATGTGAGTAAGATCTTTTTGTAGATCAATAAGAAATATGCGATAAGCGAAGGTTCCCCCTTTATTTTTAACGAACTTTATTTCCTGGTGGAGTTGGTTGTCTAAAAAATTAACCTCTAAATCAGAGTTGTTGCTGCTTATTGAGATTTGGACTTCCCTCTGTGGCATTTATTTAAGTATAAACGAAGATACTTGGTGAAGTATTTTGAATTATCTTTGTATTTACATTTTCTATTTTTTAATTTGTGCTCATTTGATTTATTATTATGTGCCTGATTTGAGGTAATTTATGTTCATACTTTTCACACATGAAAATCTAAACCTGAGACTATCTAAAGTTATCCACAACATTAATGGTAACAAAAACCATTGTTATAGAAATAAAAGCCGTGGTGGAAATAAAAGGGAAGTCTACTTATCGAGAGCTTCGTTTACCAGTTTGTCCGCTTCTTTATTTTGTTCACGAGGAACGGTAATAAAAGTCATGAGTTCTATTTGACCTTTTTCTCTTAGACTCCTGACCAGGTCAACCACTTGTTGACGAAGGGCCTTGAGGTGAGGAAGTTTTACTTTATACTTGCCGGTGATTTGTCTGACTATCAGCTCCGAGTCAAGAATATATTTTAGTTTTTGACTGAAGATCTTTTTTTCAAGGAGAACCTCGAGACTTCTAATGACGGCGGTATACTCGGCAACGTTATTGGTATTTTCACCAATAGTTTCTGAGATGGTGAAGACCTTTTTACCGCTTGAGTGGGCATAGACGCCTATGCCGGCAGGACCAGGATTACCACGAGAACCACCATCAGTATTTATTTCCAGAAGTTCATATTTTTCAGTCATGTAGGTATTTTAGAACATAATTGCCAAAGCGAAAAGGAAAATTAGTTTGTTTTGGGGGAGAGTCCAGAAATAGTGGTCAAAGGTGCCGGTGAAAATGACGATAGCAAGGAGTCCGAGAACAAGGGGGTTGGTCAAGATCTTAAAGGTCTTTTTTTTCAGAGCGGTAATGATGAGAAATAGCGAACCGAGAATACCCATTTCAGAAAGATAAAGATAGATGAGATTATGAACGGGCTGAAGTTTGGAGGGGGTTAAAAAGGAACCGGGGAGAAGTTTTTCTAAAGAGGGAATGAAGTTCCCTAGACCGGTACCGGTAAGAGGATTTTGAAGAAGAATTTTTTTGAGATAGAAAAAATAGAAGAGGCGATCAGATATAGGTTGCCAGCTGGAGATAAAATTTTGTAGAAATGGTTGAACGAAGGTAAAAAGAAGAGAAAAAATGATAATTATTTCTGGTTTAAGGTTGAATAGAAGAAAGGCAAGAAAAATAATGGCTGATTTAGAAAAGGTAATAATAATTCCAAGGAAGGGAATTATTTTGTGCCAAGGCCGAGATGCTTTTTTAAAGAAGAGATAAAAAACGATAAGAAGATATCCGGCAAGAGAGTTTGCGTGGGAGAAGGTACTAATAGGCCGGAGGATTTCCTGTCCAAAAAAATTGAAGCGTCCAATTCCAGGGGTGATGGAGGAATAGGTTCTTTCACCAAGAAAGTAGAGAGGGCCGCCAAGGGATGACTGGAAGAGTAATTGAAGTACTTCCAAAATAACGACAAAGGATGTACCAAAAAGAAGGGGAGAACTAATATCTTTCCATTGGAGTTTCCGAAGACGAAGTGTGAGAAAAACTAAAAGATAGAGATTAAAACGGAGCCACCAAAACAGGGAGTTGAGGGGAGAAATGGAAAATAGAGTATTGAGAAAAATAATTGACAAAAATATACCAAGGGGAAGGAGATTCTTTTTAAGATAAATTAAAATTAGTTTTAGATTTAAGGAAATTAAGAAAATCAACAGAATGTCGAGAAAATAGAGAGTAGGTGAGAGATAATCAATTTTGATGCCGGCGACACGAGAAAAGGCTGGCCAAAAGTGAAGACCCATCTGGGTGGGTAAGAAAAGAACAATAACCTTAATTAAGAAATTGCTTAGCACTTGCCCCGATTGTACAAGAAAAACTTAGTTTTGAGGAACAATAACCATCTGACGAAAAGGGGCTTCTCCGCGAGACTCAGTTTTAATACCGGGGAATTCGGAAAGGAACATGTGAATAATGCGACGTTCATAGGAACTGAGATTGGGAAGAATAATTTCCTTTTGAAGGCTGACGGCTCTCTCAGCAGCATCTTGGGCTAACTCTTTGAGAGTTTCTTCGCGACGTTCCTGATAGTCATTGACGTTGAGATGAAGTTTTGGCCAGACACCAAATCTCTGAAAAATTATTAGGGAAAAAATCATGCGAAGAGCCGAAAGACCTTCACCATGATGACCGACAAAAACACCGGCTGATTCTTGGGGGAGAGTAAGAGAGATATTGACGTTTTCATCGTCGGCTAGATCAATGGCTATTTGATCTTCATTGAGGGCAAGTTGGGAGAGAACGTTAGAAAGTATTTCTTTTATTTTTGACTGATCCATTTTGGTTGTTATTTATTTTTAAGCAAATTGATTATTTTCCGGTCACTCGAGTAATAAGTACACGAGCCTTGTTGTAGAAGGGAATAAGACCGCCCCAACCAGAGAAGAAGTATTGTTGAACAAGAGAAAAAACGGTAGAGATAACCCAGTAAAGGACAAGCCCAGATTGGAAGTTAAGAGAGATAATAACGGTCATGAGGGGCATCATATAGATCATTTGTTTTTGCATACTGGAGGCCATTTCAAGATTATTTTCTTCTTTTTTCTTTTCGTCTTTCTTTTTGGGGTTGTGAACATGTGACTCAATTCCGGACTGCATCATAAGAGAAAAAACGAGTTGAGAAACACCGGCAAGGATAGGCATAATGTAAGTACGATCGGGTTTGGTGAGATCGAGATAGAGGAAATATGGGTTGAGAACTGTGCCACCAACAGAGGACTGTTTAAGAAAATACATGAAGACTTGGTAGAGAGAAATAAGAATAATAATCTGAAAAATTTGAGGAAGACAGCCGGCAGCAGGGTTGATACCTCTTTCTTTATAGAGAGCAACTTGGGCTTGCTGTAGGGCGGCTTTGTCGGTGTGTTTGGATTTGAGTCTATCTAGTTCAGGTTTAAGATCCTGCATCTTTTTGGCGGAACGAAGAGAGGGAATAACTAAAGGAAGAAGAATTATCTTGGTAATAAGGGTAATAGCAATGATGGAAAGACCAAGATTGCCACCGAAGAGTTGGTAGAAAAAAAGAAGTGATTGATAAAGGATTCCGTTTATTGGTGCGAGCATAGTTATTTAATTTTATCAGGAACAGGGTCGAAACCACCTTTTGAGAAGGGATTACATCTTAGGATTCTATTAAGTGACAGTTTTGTCCCTTGAATAATACCATATCGGCGGTAAGCTGTCTTGGAATAGACAGAACAAGTGGGGGTAAAACGACAGGCAAAAGAGGAACCAAAGAAAGCTTTACCGAAGGCATGGTAAAAAGGCGAGAAATATTTGTGGTAAAGAGAAAACATATTATTTGGAAAAAATATTTTTAAGATCTTCAATGAGGGATTGATGATCTTCTATCAAAACCTGCTTTTTGGGAATTAACAGATAGTCTTTTGGGGAAATTAAAGAAAAAATGTCTTCGACGAGAGCTGAGGTTATTCTTTTAATTTTGTTGCGATCAGTAGCGAGAGGGGCGGTTTTTTTTGACAAGAGAATAGCCAGACGGGGAGATTGAGACTTATTATTCTCGGGAGTGTCCGCAACAACTAAGGTAAAAAATTTACCAAAAACGGTCTTACCAACTTTGTTTAAGCGGTCCCTTTCAAAACGGAGAGATAAGCGATGAGCTCTAGCTAGAGCCATAGATTAAACGGATAATTTTGTCCTACCTTTGGCGCGGCGACGTTTGATAACGTTGCGACCGTCATGGGTGGCCATTTTAATGCGGAAACCGTGGGTACGAATGCGTTTCTTTTTCTTGGGTTGATAGACTCTTTTTGGCATGGTTTTATTTTATCATTTCCGCCAGGAGCGGACAGGGATTAACGGGTTATTATACCTCAATCTTATTGATTTATAATATCAATTTGTTTTTTTAAGATCCAATAATGATTGAAGAAGATTTTGCGGAGATCGGGCACAGTGATGTTCTGTGATGTCTTTTTGATGGGTATTTTGGGGGTTGTAGGTTGTGGATAACGTGATAAAACTGAACTACACCTGCCCGATTATTAATATTTTATGTTATGGAAATTGACGCCAGTCATCTATGGCAAGCAGTCTGCGGAGAGCTGGTGGTTTCTATGTCTCAAGCCGGTTTTAATGGATTTGTAAAACCCTGTTATATCAAAACGATAACACCAATCGACAACGAGAGAATAATTGTGGAGCTGGCAGCGCCGACAGCATACCACGTGAGGACAATCGATGAAAAATACTTCAGTACCATTAAACAGGCGATGGAAAAAATATCACACAAGAGATGTGATGTGGCTTTAATTGTGGTGGAGGCGCAAAAAAAAGAAAAGGAAACAAAAACCAGTTCGAGAAACGAGAAGGAAGAACCAAATATGAATTTGTTTGTTTCAAATGAGCCCGACAAACAAGTGGGTAATAATTTAAACCCTAGATACCAATTTGAAAATTACGTAATGGGGAGTTCGAATCGCCTGGCTTTTGCCGCTGGAAAAGCGGTGGTAGATTTTCCCGGTACCCGACACAATCCTTTGTTTATCTATGGGGGAGTAGGAGTGGGTAAAACTCATCTAATGCATGCCGTAGGTCACGAGTTAGTTAAAAAAGGGATTGGTAAAGTGGTTTATGTAACCTCGGAGCAATTTACTAATGATTTGGTGAATTCACTCCGATCAAAAATGACTGAGGCTTTTAAGAAAAAATACCGTCAGGTGGGAGCGCTGCTGATTGATGATGTCCAGTTCTTTGGAGGAAAGGACTCAACACAAGAGGAGTTTTTCCATACTTTTAATGAACTAACAAATAAGTCGGCACAGATTGTGATGACATCTGATCGTAAACCTCAGGACATCGAAGGTTTAGAGGATAGATTGAAAAGTAGATTTTTGGGAGGAATGGCCGTAGATATCGGTTTACCGGACTACGAAATGAGATTGGCAATCTTAAGACAAAAAGCTCAGGAAATTAAAGTCGAAGTTGAGGATGGAGCCTATGAATTAATGGCAAATAACTTTAATACTAATGCTCGAGAACTTGAAGGTACTTTTGTAAAGTTGGCGGTTGGAGCAAGTCTGGAAGAGGGAGTACTGACGAAGGAAATGGTGCAACAAACAATGGGACTGCCGGCGAGTTTTATAAAGGAAGTTAAGGTAAGACCTATTAAGGTAGTATCAACAGTGGCTAAATATTTTGATTACAGAAATAAAGATTTATTGGGAACAAGCAGAAAAGCCGATTTGGTGGTGGCCCGCCACATTGCCATGTTTTTATTACGTGATACCTTAAATATTCAGTTGGAGAAAGTGGGGGAGATTATGGGTGGAAGAGATCATACCACCGTGATGCACGCAGTCGAAAAAATGAAGATTGAAGTAAACAAAAATGCCGATGTAAGGCGAAAAGTAACAGCCATTAAACAGGCGTTATACACTTAGGTATCCACATTTTATCCCCAACACGTGGATAACTTGGAAAAAAGTGGATTAATAAGATTAAATTAAAAATTAGTGTTGATAAGGGAGTAAAGTTATCCCGAAAATTATCAACAAAAAAAATGAGTTGTTCTGAAAATAATAGTCTTTAAAAATAGATAATTGTTGCAAAAATACGGATATAACAAACGAAGATAATTTAATAACAAGAAAGACAGGCGATGAGCAAAGCTATAATCAACAAATCAACAGACATTACTACTACTGTTACTATTTTAGATTAATATAATAATTAGAAGAAAATTCTATGAAAATAATTGTCGAATCAGGAGAACTTAAAAGAACTTTAGGAATAGTGAGCCGAGGTGTGAGTTCAAGACCTCAGTTACCAATATTGTCAGGGGTGATGCTTAAAGTAAAAGATAATGAAGTAAGTTTGGTGTCGACGGACTTGGAAATAAGTTTTTGGCTCAGTCTTTCAGCTAAGGTTGAAGAAGAGGGTGAAGTGGTGGTACCGGCAAAGTTGTTTTCAGAGCTGGTGTCGAGTTTTCCTTCTGGAAATGTAACTTTGTCTGTAGAAAAACATGTGGTCAAGATCGAAGTAGCTGGCATTGTTTCTGAAATTGTGGGTCAGGGAGCTGAAGACTTTCCGAGTGTTCCGAGAGCTAATAAGGCTCAAGTCGTCCTTCGAAGTGGAGATTTTAGACAAAAAATAGACAGAGTGTGTGTGAGTGCGGCTCGTGATGATACAAGACCAGTGTTGACAGGAGTGCTGTGGGAGATCAATGAAGAAAAGGTGTCTTTGGTGGCGACAGACGGATATCGTTTGTCGGTTGATAGTCTGACTTTGTCGAAAACAGAACTAGAGAAAGAAACACGACTGATTCTTCCGGCAAGATCACTGCAAGAAATTTCGAAAATGTTGGGTGAAACAGGAGCGGATGATTTTTCGTTGGAGTTTAATAAAAGTAATCAACAGGTCATTTTTAAAGTAGGGGAGATTGAGGTAACTTCGAGACTAATCGCAGGCGAGTTTCCTCCTTATCAACAGATCATGCCGAACACTTACTCATCAAGAGCGGTATTTGGCAAAGGAGAGATACTAGAAGGCGTCAAAAGAGCCAGTTTGTTTGCAAGGGACAATGCTAATATCGTAAAGCTACAGATGGAAAAAGATAAAGTGGTGGTGAGAGCAGAAAATTCACAAGTAGGAACCAGTGTGAGTAATGTCCCGGCAACGACAGAGGGTGATGATTTGACGGTGGCTTTTAATGCTAGATATCTGCTGGATTATTTGGCTAGTGGTACTTCGGAAAATGTAATTTGGGAAACTGAAGGTGAGCTAAAACCAAGTGTGTTTCGAAATGAGGACGAAAAAACCTGGGTCCAGGTAGTAATGCCGGTTCGAGTTCAAGAGTAACTTATTTTGAGGCGGGTAAAGCGTAGATACCAGACTGTTGGGTAACGTTGGTACCGGTCAAGTCTCCTTCGAGAATATAGATGGGAAGGTAGACATTTTGAATTTGAAGATAGCCAATTTGTGATTGGGAGACAGAAAGATCTATTTTTTTACTGGAAGCTGTTTGAAAATTTACATCAAGATCAGGAGAGGCATTTAATCTTTGAGCAGAGTTAGCTAATTTTTTAACATCAACGAAAGGATAAATAACTAATTCCTTGCCTAGGGCGACGGAAGTAAAGCCACCAACAATAAAGATACTATGAATATTTAGATTGTGATCAAGATAAAAGGTAAAAACAGCACCAGTTTCCGACTGAGCGAGGACAGGAAATTGATTGATTGACTGATAGAAGGAAACGCGAACAAGATCGGCATTTTCTATGGTTGAAGGAGAGGAATAAATATTAAAAGTTTTATAGTAATCGACCCTTTGATTTATAAGGGTGGCTTCAACATCTTCACCAAAAAGATCCTTGATGATTTTGCGAGCGGCAGTGAGACTATTTTCTTGAGTAAAGAGAGGTCCATCTTGAACAGGAGGATTATTGGTGGAGTAGATAATGGAGTTGTTTTTGGTGTTAATAACAAGAGAGTGTTTGCTGTTTGACCAGATGGAGATATTAGTGTCTTTGACAGTGACCTTTTGAGAATTTGAAAAACCGAGTAAAGAAGGAAGTCTGTTCTGATTATCAGATGAAGTTAAAGGCGAAACAAGTGAGTATTCATAAAGTTTTTCCGGTGTTTGGGGATCTTTAACTTCGTTCCATTTGATACTTAAAACAGGAGTGGGTAGGGGAGAGGTAGTAGTGGAGGTAGTGGTAACAAGAGAAGGAATAAGAGGTTCGGTGCTTGGAGATTTTTCGGTTTGTAAAACACCAGTAAAGGCGTTGATAACAATAATTAAGACGACAACAACGGCAAGAATTATTAAGTTGGTTCGGAGTTTTGATTGGGTAAAAAAATTAAGGATGTTTTTCATATGGTTATATTAGTTAGTATAAACCTGAGGTCTATTAGAACAGCTGGTTATACCAGGGTAAAGTTCACCAAGGGGGCAGTTTTCGGAAAGTTGAATTCCACCGGCCGGACATTGATTGTAAAGAAGACCTTTGTATTCATAGTGAAGGTGAGGTCCCGTTCCAGCAGTACCGGTGGTTCCTAAAATAGAACCAATTTCGACGCTACCTCCGACGGCAACATCAATACTGGTGAGATGAGCATAAACAACTTTAAAAGCGGTGCCATCTTCGAGGACAGAATCAATAATGAGAATGTCGGTATTGAGATACTCCGATGAAAAACCGGCAAAACTAACAACACCAAAGGTGGTACTAATAACAGGAGTACCAAGAGGGGTACCAATATCAATAGATTGATCATAACCGGTGTTACCATGAGAACCTTTTCCCCCCGGACCTTGAGTGAGGATATAACCTTCACCAACCGGCCAGGTATTGGGACATCCAGGAAGAATTGTACCGGTATAGGCAGTTTTGGGGGTCGATTCAAGTTGAACAAGAGTGGATATTAAAGGAGCAACGACAATGGAGGTGATGTAAAAGAAAAAGACAATAAGAGTACCGGCGGTAATGATACCAACAGCGGAACTAGCAGCAACCACAGTAGTGGTGCCAAGACCGGAAAAAAAGGAGACTACTCCTCCCGCAAAAGAGGCGATACCCATGGCGGGGATAGCAAGAACGTCACGAGTTTTTACTTCTTCACCATAGACAGATCTGGCAAGAGCTTTAGTAAAGCCAATAATTTTTTCGCCGACCCAAAAAGAGATATCAATTAAGACGGCAAGAAGAAGTCCGAGACCGGGAACGACATTGGCAACTTGAGCACCAGCTTCGAGAGCAACTTTGATACCAACTTTGGCACCGACTTTAACGGCAGCTTTGGTGGCGGCCTGTTGAGCAAGTTTTTTAAAGGTTTCCTTGAGACCGTTTTTGAGAAGCATTTCGGCTCCTTTTTTGAGAGTCTCGTTTGTAAGGCGTTGGACTAATTGTCTGGTAATAAATTCACCGGCTTTTCGACCCGCCCAAGATCGAAGAGTTCCCCAAGGATCTTGAATAACCCGAAAAACAGTACCAAAACCTCCGGGAATTTTATCTGAGACTCTTCCAAAAAATTTTGAAACTGAACCGAAAGTTCGGCCAATTCTGGTAGATGTTTGAGAAATCTCTTTTCCTAAAAGAGACTGGGAGATCTTTCTGATTTGGCTGCCGGCAGAGTCAAAAATATCTTTGCGTGTGGTATAAAGTTTTCCTAGAGCAGAGTCGGGTTTATTTTGGGCAAAAAGACGAGCTTTGGTGAGAAGCTGGGGAGTAAGTTCTTTGCCATATAAAAGAACGGCTTGCGGAGACAAATCAGAATTTTGTGTTTGGGGGGTGTTGAGAAGACTGGCGGCATATTCAGCTTGATAACCTGAGTTGGGACGGAGAGTCCCCGGAAAATTTTGTCGAAGGGCATCTTCAAGAAGATGAGCATCATCCATAGGGGTGGGGATATGGGCTTTAATACCGTTAATCTCAAGATTGTTATGAATTGAAACAATATTTTTATTGGCTAGTTCAATTCGATCCTGGAGATCTGGATCGTGAGAAAGTCTTTCTTCACGGTTTTTTTCAAAGCCTTTGAAAGACTCCGTTTGTTTGGTTATTAAATCGGTAAGTTGGGTCGAATGAGATTCTATTGAGGCCGAAAGATGTTCATTTTCAGCAATAAGATTTTTTATTTCAAGAGATAATTTTTTCTTTTCTGATTCGGGCAGAGAGGAAATTTCATCTTGGAGACTAATAATTATTTGTTCATTATCGGAAATTTTTGTTTCAGATACGGTAGCTTGACTATTTAAAGAAGTCACTTCTTGATAAATAGTGGAAACAAAACCTCCGGGAATGGTAGCAAGATTAGTTTTATCCGACTCTGCAAGAGATGAAATGTCGATTTGGAGAGTAGAAGCTTGAATTGCCGTGTCGAGATCTCGGACACCAACGAGATTAAGTTCGGCTGCTGAGGAAATAATTTGCTCTTGTAATTTAGGAGAGAGTTTGGAAAAGCCAGTATAAGTATGGGCAACTTCTTTGATGGCAACGAAGGATGAGTTTAAAGCTTCTTTTTTGGATCCTGATTTAGGAGACCCAAGAGAAACAAGAAGGTCATCTACCTGTTTAAAATTTTCTCCTTGAGATTGTCTTCTTTCTCGATTGGCCAAAGCAAGATCTTTAATTTTAGAATGAGCGATGGCAATTTTGACTTGTTCGGCAACCGTTTTTTGAGGACTTGATTTAATTTCTTCACTTTCAAGTAAGGCAAGATTTTGTTGATACTCGGCAACCAGAGCTTCAATTTCCGGAGGAATTGAAGCTGCTTGTTCTTTAGTTGTTTCCTTTTTTATAACCTCTTCTTTTTCTTTTTCCGCTTGTTTTTCTAGATTGGCGATGTAGTCGGTGACAGCAGAAATAGGAAGATTTTTGAGAAATTTGGAGTAGCTGTTGGTGAAAAAATATTTTTCGCCAAAGTATTTTTGGGCAAGGGAAAAGATTTTTAAATCATCTTTGGTGAGAGAGGCTTCCGCTTTTTGAGAACTGAGAAGATCAGTTACTTGATGAAGCTGCTGGATAACAATTTCTTTTCCTGATGCCATGAGTTGATTTAAGTAGTTTGTTGCTTACGTGCTTCGAGAATTTCCGAGGGTTTAGTGGTGGCCAGAGCATGTTCGTCGGGGGAGGAAATAACTCTTATGGCAACATGGTTTTGTCCAGCAAAGAAAATACCTTCACCTACACCAGCCGAGACCAAAAGCTGTTTTTCTCCTTGAGAGAGATAAAAGACTTCGGCAATTTGATTGATGGCGGCAGAAGATTGTTTTAGAAGAAATTTGAGAGCAGAGTTGGTAATGATGGCTTTACCATAAGGGGAAGCTAAAAAGTCATCTACATTCTGAGAAATGACGGTAACCCCGAGATAGTATTTGCGAGCACGTTTGACAAAGCCTTGGAGAATTTTGGCAGAGTCTTCGAAACGCATAAGATACCAGGCTTCATCGACAATAAGCATCCGCTTTCGGAGATTTTTGCGAATCTCGGTCCAGACAAAATCAAGAATCATAAACATAACAATCGGACGGATTTCGTCGGCAAGATCACGCAGAGAAAAAACGGTTATTGGAGCATCAATATTGATATTTGATTGTTGATCAAAAGTGCCCTTGATACTTCCCATGACGTAGCGTTCGAGTCTGGCAGCCAAAACTTTAGCGGTCTGGTCTTCCATACCAATGATGGCGCGATAGAGGTCTTCCATTCGAGGAGGTTCTTGGGTATGAGTGGCAGGATCGTCGGTAATGTTTTTTTGACGATAGGTGAGAACTAGAGCACGATTCATAGTGGCTTCTTCCATAGGAGACATAGCACCAATCATTATCTTAAGAAGGGACATGAGGAAGAGGTATTTATAACCCATTTCGTCTTCGGTACTTTCCGCAGGTCGAGCAATTTGAAAAGGATTAATTTTATGAGGAGAGCTGGAAGAAAAAGAAATATAGTTACCACCAACTGCTTTGGTAACCATTTCATACTCATTTTCCGGGTCAAGAATAATAATTTGGGTGTCAAACATAAGAGAGCGGAGAATTTCCAACTTGACGGCGTAAGATTTTCCGGCGCCAGCCGTGGCCAGAACAAGCATATTGGCATTTTCCAGAGAAAAACGATCAAAAATGATAAGGGAGTCGTTGTGGGCATTAATTCCGTAAAGAATTCCTTGATTGTCGGAGAGTTCGGAACTGGTAAAAGGAAAGGTGGTGGACAGAGCGGTAGTGTCCATGTTTCGGGTAATCATTAATTTGTCTTTACAGTAAGGAAGGGTGGTCTTGAAAGCATCCTCCATGGAAAGAGAGGCAACTTTGCTGATGATCAGAAGAGAGGCGAGCATACTTTGAACCTGAGAGGTGACGGTGTTGAGTTCTTTTTCGGACTCGGCAGAGATACTGATGTAGAGAGAAAATTGAAAAAAACGTTCGGCTCCCTTAACGAGTTGTGCCTGAAGAGACTTGGCATCTTCAAGAGCGGCTTCGGTAGCTGCTTGGGGAATACGACCCCTTTCAATATCCGTGTTGATCTCGGCTTCCATCTCGGCCAGACGGCGCCTGAGATTGTCTAAGGTGTCTTTGGAGTCACTGGGATAGACGTACATAGAAATATCAAGAGAGTGATTGAAGTTTATGAGAGGGGCGAGCCAGTTGGCTGAGACATAGCGAGGATAACCGGTGATAAAGAGAGTACGGATGTAGTTGTCATCGATTTTTATAAAGGAAAAATCAACTTCAATGGAAGAAGGAGCTAAGACATCCTGAATTGAGGCGGCATTGGCGGTGTCTTTGATAGCCGAAAGGGGAGCTCGAGGTTTTTCTTCCTTGGGTGTGACAGGAGATGCCGCTGCTGTTGGTATAGTTTCGGTCTTTTTGGCACCAAGAGAGAAGAGATTTAACCCCATGATTTAAGTATAACCTAAGGTCATTAATTAGGAATTAGCGGGGATATTGGTGGGGATTGAACTTATGGTGGTTGAGCTCTGGTTGTAGATGGTGTAGAAGAAGGTAACGAGTTCGCTGGTAGTGAGTTGAGAAGCTTTGAGACCAATACGGGCAAATTGTCTAATCAAATGGTCTCGACGAGGATAAAGAACGGTAGAGGCCTTTTCTTCAATATAGACAAGGTCAAAGGGCGGTTTTTGAGGAGCTTTGGCAAAAGGATTAAAAGATGATTTTGAGAGACCGAGTTCAATTTCGGAGAAAGGAATAATGACATAAAATTTCTTTTCCAAAACACGATTTTCCTTGACTAGAGATTTAACAAATTGACGATAAGCCAGAAGTTGCTCCTTTATTTTTTGTGAGGAGACGGATTGAATACGAGTGTCAATAAGGCCAAGGTAGTCAGAGATATTTTTCCTTTGGGAACGGACAAGAATTTGAATAGGGAAAGAAAGAGAGTTTAAGAGACCGGCGTAGGCATAAATGGTGGCATCTTGTTCTTCTTCGGAGAGAAGGTTGAAGTTTATAGCTGTAGTTTTGAGAACCAGAGCAGCTGAGCCATCTTTAAGGAAAACAAGGTGATCTTTAATGGCGTAGATATCGAGATGTTCTTGGGTGGAGGCTTTGATGTTGTCGGGCATGTTTATTGAGCTTGAATTTTTAGAGGTTTAACAATTTCTCCGGTGAGTTCTAAGGAGTAGGGAGCAAAAGAAAAACCTTCTTTTTCGGCAAGAATTTGAAATAGACCGGAGTCTAGAGGGCGAGCAAACATAAACTGTCCGAGTTTGTTGCTCTTGGTAGCACGGAGAGTGAGGTTGTCTTTTTTGATTTCGACCAAAACAGAGTCAAGAATGTGGCCGGAGGGAGTTAGGGTAAGGCCAACGAGTGTATTGGGTGTGGTGGAAGTAAAAGGAATGGGAAGATTTACTGTGGGGGCGGGAGTTTTTGTTGATGTGACAGGTTGGGTTGGGGGTAGGGGCTGAGAGGAAACGTTGGGTGTTGGGATTGGTTCTTGAGTGGTTGGCATTGGTTCCGGAACAACAACTGTTGGGGTAACAACTGTTTCGGTAATAGAGGTAGTCACAATTGATTGGGGAACGGGGGTGTTTGGCACGATTTCTGGTTGCTTTGGAGAGATAACAGGTGGTTGGGTTATTTCAATACGAGCATTGGTAACCGGTTGAGTGACTTGGAGATTGTTTTCTTTGGTGGGGACGGCGGTTTCGGTTCCGGCAGCAGTGGCCGGAGTTCTTTTCCAGGAGTATTGGGTGGGTGAGTAGATTGATTTAATGAAGGCAATCAACCAGACATCAAGAGAACGACCTTGAACAGGGAGAAAGGCCATACCAACACCAAGAAGAAGAAAAGCAAAAACAATGGGATATTTAAAGAAGAAGGGTAAGGGAATACTGTAGGCAATGATGGCAAAAATGATGCAGATACCAAGAGAAGCAAATTGTTTTAAAGTCATGTCACCAATTAGCCTGAAGCGGTAACTACTGATGTCTTGGGGTAAAGGATGCTGTTGAATGGCCATAGGTCTTCATTCAGTATAGCGAATTTGTGGTAAAAAGTAAGATTGATGATATAATTTAGACAGTTATAGGTTTATATTTAACAAGAGATGTCAGAAATACAGTTAAGTGAGAGAATGCAACGATTAATCGAAAAAAAAGGTGGTATTCCCGGTGTGGACAATGTGAGTTTACCAAGAGAACAGAAAACGGAAACTGTACCTTCAACTGAAATTGAAAAGAAAATTGACGAATATAATGCTAGTGACGATTTAAGTTTGGTATTGGCAGTTGTTTCTCGTGAGGATCGATCAGATACGACAAGATATCTGGAGCATAAAGAGAAGGTTAATGAAGCAAATAACAGATTAAAAGAACACGGAGTAGACGTGGATTCCTTTACAAGACGAGATATACAAGTTGGAACTGAAGAAGGAAATAAAGTTTTGGGACAAAGAAAAGCAGTTTTGCGAGAAATGTTGGTAAAAATTAAGGAAGATAAAGATTTAAACGATGAGGAAAAAAAGATTGTTGACATAATAAATTTGAAGGTGAGTGATTTAAGGAGAAATGAAGAGTTTCAAGGAGAAATAAAAAAAGAAAAACAAACAACAATTGTTCCAAAACAAGAGAAAGAAAATCCTCCACAAGAAGAGAGAAAAAAATCTGAGACTGATCAGAGATTGGAAAATATTGGGAGATATCCAGCATTGCTCGAACAGAGAAGAGCGCTGATGACGTTAAGAGATCTGTTGGTTAAGAAAGGTGCCTCTCCCGAGGATATTGAGAAAGTGAACGGGGCAGCGAGGGCTCTAACAGAAAAGGAAAACCAAAGGATTCAAGAATATAGAGAAAAAGGGGAAATGAGACCGGAACTAGAAGAGTCTTTGAGTAGATACAATGTGGAACTAGAGAAGGCTTATGATATGTCAGCAAACATAATCAATGTCTATCAGATGTCCCCAATGGAAGGAGTACTAACAAGATCTTTGGCAGAAGTGAGGAGTGTTGGTGTCGATGGTGAAGATCTTGCTAAAGAATTAGAAAAAGAACTCTTGGACATGGGTCTTTTGCACGACCTGAGATTAATGGTGAATAGTAGGGGGGCTGTTGACGATTCGATGTTGAAATACGCATCAGAATTAAAAGGAAAACAATTTGATAGATTAATTCATCTACAAGACAGAATGTCCCAACACGATAATGATGGTGTGACGTTGTGTTTGGCGAAGATAGATGAAGAGGCAAGGAGATCATATAACGATATCAACGGCAACAAAAACAATATTTTTAAATTGGAAGATCCAAACCTGGAAGATAGAGTCCTCGAAGCAACAAAGAGTAATAGGCTACACTATTTAATTGCGAGGGATCTTTATCGAGTTACTGGCGGAGAAGCAAGGTACGGTGTGGCCGGATATGCTCATCAAGATGGTAGTAAGGGGAATGCTTGGGTAATTGAAAAGAATGGTGATGATAATAATGGAGCTTTCTTTAGAAAAGCAATGAATAAGAGAAGAGATCTCGTGGGGGCGGTGGATTCAACAGCTAGTGGAAATTATGTCTTAAGATACTGGCCAGAACTTTGGAAACATCTTGACCCCGGAGTGAGTAGTTTTTGGGAAAAGCTATGGTCCGACGCAGAAAAAGCTGCTGGGGAAAATGCTAGTTTTTTTAAAACTCAGAGCGAAATCCGTATGAAAGTTGATAATGAGGTTGGTATTCCACCAAGAGAGTATGCTGTTTTGACAGTAGAAGCTTTAAGAAACTTGAGACTTGGGGTAGAAGAGCCAGGAAAGGTGTCTTTAGATAATGAGATAGCGTTTAATACATGGCTGGAAACCATAGGAAAAGTGTCAACGACGATGTCAAAAGAGATACAGTACATGAGCAACCCAAACTTTAAATCTTTTCAGTCGATACTTGGAGTAGATTATTACCCAGTGATAATGAGAGAAAGATTAAAGGATGGAAAAAAAATTAGGATTAATAGAGAACAATATTTATTGGAAAGATTGGGAGATCTGGTTGAAAATTACAAAAAATCTCAGACGATGTCACTGACTCAGATGGCAAAAGAATTAAATGAATATAGAGTTTCTGGTTTTTTGTTCAGAACTGACGAGGAACTGAAGGATTTTAAGAAAAGATATGGAATTCCAGAAGGAGGAAAGGCCGAGGATCTTCAAAACTTAAAAGATTTTGGAAAAAAACTTACTGGGAAAGATAGCGGTGCCCGTAAGGTGGCGGGTAGTGTTGCGGGCGATATTCTAGAAAAAATTCTTAAGGGAGGATTCTAAGATTGGTTTAGTGTGGAGAATAATTCAAAACTTTACCCTTCGAAGTTTGACGGTTTATGCACTTTTCTTACTGAGTGATTGATCAACTACTCAGGCGAGGGTGTGGGGGTGGTACCACCGCCCGCTTCTGGAGGGGTGGGTGTAGGAGAGCCACCAAAGTTTGCTCCTGAAGAGGTGGGAGTTGGGTTACCGCCGAAACCTGCTCCTGGAGGAAGTGATCCGGAACCTGGCTTACTTGACAGTTCAGTGATTGCCTTTTTGGCTCCTGAGTAAACTTCTCTACCTGTAGTAATATTCTCACTGAGAGCACTGCCATACTTGAAGGGAGCAACTTTGAGAGAGTCTCTGACCATGTCGACATATTTGGAGGCCATGAGAAGAAGTCCAATACCAAGAAGAGCGAGAAGACCTCGGGCATCAAAACCAACGAGCGGAGGAGCAATTAATGGTATTCCAGTAACTTTGATGTTTGATCCATCAACAAGGCTTCTTACGCCGTAGAGTCTTTCACAAAAAACGGCCGGTTCGTCGGCACTACCGGGTTGAAAGAAGGTTCTCATTGGACCGATGATATCAGTACAGGTACCAATTAAAGGCTGAATCATAAGAATATATGAGAAGAGTAAAAACAACATAGTGACGGGAAAAACGGCAAGGTTAGCCACAATTCCTCTAAACCAGGTGCCAATGGCTGTAGACCCAGGGAGAGCATTTCCCAGAAGAATAATTGGCCCAATAATTAGAGAGATGACGACGGAGATAAAGGCGCCAATTAGTTTGAGAAATAGTTTTCCGTAGGAAATAAGGACGGCAATAATGAGAACAAGCATAATAAGAACCCCGGTAATAGTAAAACTTACTAAGATGCCAAGGCCTTCGCCAATACCCCCAAAAATGAGATTAAGAACAGAAGGAATTGCAACGGGTCCGGCAATAGCCGAGTTCAAAATAAATGAACCAACCATTCCACCCCATGAATTTCCAGAGGCAAATTTTGCAATATCGCCGACATAGCCAAGAACGGTAATGTTTTGGCTTTCAAGGTAGCCAAAAATGAAGTAAATGATTACCCACATAAGATCATAGATCAGACCAACGATGGCATACGAAAAAGTGATTATCAGTAAAGTAATAATGAGTTTGGGGATAGCGAGCTGAACAGTGATGACCGTTTTTTGACCAAGATTGACGCGAAACATCATCATAAAACCATAGACAATAAAGAAGACAACAAGGATTAAATAAGCAAGGTTTCTGACGGCGATCCAGATATTGAGAAAAGGAGAAAAAGTGTTGAAGCCTGTTCCTGGAGAAGTGGCGGCTAGAGCCGAGGGAATTACCTTGTGTTTTTGAAGATTTTGAGTGACATGGGCAAGATATGACTTGGTGGAAACCGGTTGATTTTGAAACAAGAGACTAATCATTTTTCCGGATTGGCCGATAAGACCAGTGTTTTGGTTGGAAATTAGTTTTTGCCTAGCGTAGTCGATGGCAAGTTTTTGTTCCTCCGGAGTGTTGTAGCCTTGGAGTTTAATAGCGTCCAAAATTCCCTTGAGTGTTTTGGAAAATGTTTGTTTGGGGTCTTTTTGACCGTAAATTTTTTCGGCCAGATCAAGAATAACGATGTCAGAGAAACCAATTCCTTCTCCAGAAAAAGTGTCGGCAGTACACTTGCCGGAGTACCAGGTTTCTAGATTCATCTGATTGCCGGATCTTTTGGCACAAAAATCTTGGAGAGTTTTGTCTAGAGTGTTATCTTTTGTGATGATGTCATCAAGTGCGGGAAGGGTCTCTTCGGCATTGATTTTTGGTACAAAAAAAAGTGAGATAAAAATGAAGAAAATAATGGTCAGAATTGGGGCGAGGCGACGTAACATATTCAAAAATTATTATACACGAGTGAGTAAGTTTAAGGCAGAAGATTAAGAGTCTTTATCCACTCTTCGGCAATGTCACGAATATATTTTTTATTTCCCATGGAGATGTGAAGGTCTTTGATGTTGACATTGTTTTCGACGAGAATACTAATAACTTTTTCGAAAGACTCTTTGAAGGCAATCATGTTGGGATTTGTGCCAGGATCGGTTTGGTTGTAAAGGTAGTCCGGTCCAAAGATCTCGATCCTGATAGTTTCGGGGGAGTCATTTTTGTATGAGGAAATGGAGATGTCGGTGGCAATACCAGAAGATGTTTTGAAGTTATAAAGATAAATCGGAAGTTTGGGAAGAAGAACTTGTTTGGTTTTGAAGGCAACGTCGGGGCTTGATTGGTTGAGAATGGAGGTGGTGCCTATTTGACTCTCCGGGATAACAGGTTCCGGTTGGGTTCCGGTTTTGGAACTTAACGATCGGGTTATGAAAATAACAATCAGAACAAGAAGAATCACCGAGCCGATTAAGAGAAATATTTTGGTTTTTCTTAACATTTTATGGAAGTGAGTTGTAATAATTTAAAGCAACAGAAAAGGCTCCTGGACGAGTAAAGAGAACAGCAGAAGAACAGTCGTTATCTTTGAGACAACGAAGATACATAGTGGCGTGCCTTTGATCAAAACGGCTGAGAGGGTAAGGATCATCCTCTCCTTTAAAAAGAGGGGGACACGAGCCGTAGTTTGAAGCGGGTGGGTTGCTGAGACAGTTTGAGTTTCCACCACCATTGTAAAAAGAAAAGGCAGTGGTGAGAGCTTCAAAACCGGTTGGGTTCCGACCTAGATCATTTTGAAGGCGTCCACGAGCGAAGGCCAGCTTACCGGCGAACTCTTCGCCGGCGGCAATCGCCGTTTCCAGAAGAGTACTGTAGGTGGCACCGCCATTGTCTGGTTCCGGATCACCAATTTTTCGGCCGCTGATTAGGGATTGGCAAGCGTTGTTACCCGCCTCCATAGAATGAATGGCGGCGAGGATAACACAAGAGACACCAGTTTCCCTTTCGGCTTCGGCATAGACAGCAGATAGTTCCGGAGTGACAAGAGGAATAAAGCTAGTAAGGGGCGAAGTAAGACCAACAGCATATTGGGCGAAGGAAGCCTTGCTGCAGGATCCGGTTAGAGGTTCTGCCGAAAGAGCACACTCACCAACAGGAACAGTAACCTTTCGACCACATTTGGCGGAAACCTGTTGGTCCGAGGGGACAAGCCAACAATTTTGTAGGAGATGCATAGCGTCTTGGGCAAGATTACTTTCGCGATTGATAGTGTCGGCACCGTCAACGGTAACGGTGGCGGAGGTAATTTCAGAAGTAGCGGAGGTACTGACTGATGGAGCACTGACAAGTTTTTTGGGAGATGCGGACTCGGAGGCAGAATCGGGGAGAAGCATTTTATAAAAAGAAGGCTGAACCGGATTTAAAATTTTGTCCGAAACGAAGTTAATTATTTGTCTAGCGGTCTCAGTTAAGGGGAATTTAGAAGCGTTGGGGAATAAGGGTTTGCCACCAATGATCAGGTCGGTGAGAGTAGTGACGTAGGGGTTGTTGAGAACAGTAATGGGTTTACCGACGGCGGTACCGGTGAGTTCATAAACATTTTGACCTTTGATAAAGTTACAGCCCCCGCTACTATTACAGGAAGTTTCGTTGTTACTGTAAGAGTTGCAGCGATAATAGGCATAACAGTAATAGGAGTTGGGGTCTCTACAAACACATTGATCGGGAGTACTGCTTACCAATTGAGGAGTGGCGGAAACAACGACGTTTTGGGTAGTTGTGGGGTTGTTGGGATAAGTTTTTGGTGAAGAGAGAGACGAACCATCTGTAGGAGTAAGACAGTTATCGTTGAGTTGAGGATTGGCGGCGATAAGTAAAATTAGGGGATATTGGAAAATTTCGTTGGGGGTGGTGGGATATTTGGCGATATTTTTATTCGTCCAGCTTGGAGTATAAAAATCAAAAAGGCCAGGAGTTGAAGAAAGTGAAGTTTTGTCGCCTTTGAGGCCACTAATAATTGCTTTGAGATAAGGAATATTTTCTTCAGAGACGTTCAGACCGCTGGAAATATAACCGCGGGCGTTGTCGAAATTAAAAGGAAGGAGGGCGTCATATTCTTCCTGAACTTGAGGATTATCCTGCCCAAGTTTGGTGTATTGATCATAGTATCGGCCGTTTTTCCAACAATCAATAATAAAATTATTAACTTCAAGCCCAAAGGTTTTTAGACAAACGGGAAGTTTATTTTTCCAAGCGGTATCGACTTTAACCTCGTGTTGTTTTTTGTCTTGCCCGACGTAGTAGAAAGTATGGTTGGTGGTTTTTTCGATGAAATAGGCTTTAAGTTGGGCTTGAGAAAGACTGTCGAGCATGCGCCAGTAAGTGCGGAATGATTCCCGAGGGGCTTCGGGGTCGGCTCCGGGGCGGTCAAAGAGAGCATTAAAGAGATATTTTTGGGCAATTTTGTCGGGATTGGTATTGTTGAGAGTGGTACTGTCCGGGCCGAGAAAACCAAGTTGAGCTGCGGAGACATCGGTATTGATAGTGACATTTCTTAGTACGGGTAGCCCCAAAGGAGAAGAAATGTTGCCAACGAATGTTTCTCTGTAAGTGATCGAGGGAGCGGAAATACAAGAGAGGGGGTAAGAAAGAAGGGCTTCATTTGAGTCGACAGGATTTATTCCAAGGTTTTCAACGTTTTCGACTTTATCGTAACAGGTGCTATTGGGTGGGTAGACGGTACCATCACAGGGAGTATTGTTTATAGGTAAGGGTTCAGCAGTAGGGGTGGGGGTAACGGCAAAAGAAGGTGTAGAAAAGCCTATCGAAATAATCGTAAAAAATATTGTGGCAAGTAGAAATTTCTTCACTAAAAACAATTATAAACGGATGTTGTCCTTCTAGAGAGTAGGGATAGTGAAGGTGGTAACATCAGTCCCGGTAAATTTGCTGATTAAAACAAGAATCAGCCAAGCAACAGAAAGAAGAATGAGGCCAATGATAGCCCAGGTAAAGGTACTCCAAGCGGCGGCGACGGCTTTGGGGTCGGCTCCGGCGGTAAGAAGGCGAATACCAGCAAAAATAATCATGCCGACGGCAACAAGAGCAAGAAGGGCGGGAACTGGGCTGATAAGGTTGCTAAAAACACACTCGATACCTTTGATGGTGGCAACTCCTTCGGGGGAAACACACTCGGGATTAATCTCTACCCAGGAAGCGGCATAGACTTGGGGAACAAGTTGAAAGTTCATAAAATCATTATATCCTAACAAAAACCCCGGTTGCCCGGGGTTTCTTGACTAATTCTAAATACTTAGTAAGGGAGAGGAGGGGTAATATTACCGGAAAAGATATCAATACCGAAGAAGTAGGAAATGAGTTGCATGAGGGCCCAGGAAGCGGCAACGATGGCGAGACCGACAAGAGCGGCGGTAATGCGGTTTCTGGCCTGTTCGGTTTTAGATTTATCACCTCCGGAAGTGAGCCATTCGATACCACCAAGAACCAGGAAGACGAAGGTAAGGATACCGGCGACAATAAAGGCAACCTGAATGGCGGCAGAAATTAATTTACCAATATCGGTGATCTTCATATTGGCGGGTCTAAGTGAACCGATTTCTGCGGCGAAGGTTTGAGGAATTAAGGACATATATTTTCTTTTTATTAATTAATGGAGACTGTATTTATTATTATAGTGTTTTCTTTGGTTGTCAACTGCCGACGGGATTGTCAGTACAAAGCTGACTGAGATCAATACCGAAGAAATCAAGAACGAGAACATAGATGGCGTAGCTAGCGGCAACGATGGCGAGACCAATTAGAGCATTGCTGATCATTTTTTGGGCGGTTTCAACTTTACCTTTGTCGCCTCCGGAAGTGAGCCAGTTTATGCCGCCGATAACCAAGAAGGCAAAAGTGGCAATAGCGGCAATAATAAAGGCAACACTAATAATATTGCCAATAAGATTGCCGATACAGGAGTAACCAAAAAAGTTGTTTTTACTAACTTCTCCCCCGATATCAACGACTTGGTCCGCGGCGAAAACAGAAGGAATTAGTTTAATCATAGGTTGCTTGGAAAAACAGGGGCAAGAATATTAATCTTAAAGGCATTTTGTACGAAGAGGGCAATGGCGTAGGAGGCAATGAGAATGGCCAAGCCAATAAAGGCATTACTGATCATTTTTTGGGCGGTTTCAACTTTGCCTTTGTCGCCTCCAGCTGTAAGCCATTCAATTCCTCCCCAGATGAGAAAAATAATGAAAGCGACTCCACCAAGGGTGACAATAGAGCGCCAGAGAATGGCGATGTAAAAAGCGAGTCCTTCGCTGGGAGTTTTGGAGGCAATATCTAAGGGAAGAGCACGGTTGATGATTTCGTCAGCGTAGACCTGGGTAACAAAAAGATTTTTGATAAGAGTGACCATGTTTATATATTGGGAAATAATATTGAAAAAGGGTTAAGGAAATCAATGCCGAGGACTCCACCAACGATACCGGTAACAAAAAGGCCGACAACGATGGCAACAAGACCGATAACTCCTTGAGTCATCTGGGCTTGAGCTTCGGAGACCTTGGCTTTGTCGCCTCCGGCTGTAAGCCATTTGAGACCACCCAGGGTAAAGAAAATTACGAAAGCCAGACCACCAACAACAGTAAGGGTGGTGATCACGGTAGAAAGAATATTTCCAAGCTGAGTTTTGGTTTCGGAACCACTGACACCAACATTTTCAAAACCAAAAGGGCCAATACCTTTGATACCACCGACGTCAATATCGGCAGCGTGTGCGGATTTGATAATAGTGTTGAGTAAGGACATTTTAAGGAGTTACAGATTTAAATTTAGGTATTAGAATGGCGGTGAAATCGCCAAAGAGAAGTTGACTGATGATGGCAATAATTACGAAACTGGCGGCGATAACAACCAAACCGATAAGACTCATGGTAATTTTGTTACCAGCTTCTTGAACTTTGGCCTTGTCACCACCGGAGGTGATATAGGTAAACCCGCCGATGAGGAATTGCCAAAGGGTAAAAAGACCGGCGACAATGACAAAAAAGCGAATAATGGTAGTAACAAAGTCACCGGTTTTACCGATGTCCGAGGGAATACCTTCGGGCAGGGAAATGGTGCCGACGACATCTTCCGTAGCCGCGTAGGTTGTTTTGAAGAAGAGATTAAATAAATTGCTGAGCATATTGCTTATAAAAATTTAAAACCAAGGACGGCGCCGATGAGCCTGGTGATAATGAAGGCGGCGACGACGACAACTAAACCAATTATGCCATAAGTTAGAGATTGTGAAGCTTGAGTCGTTTTGGCCTTGTCACCACTGGCGGAGATGAGGGAGAAGCCGGCAAACAAGATGGTGGCAAAGGCAACAATGCCGGAAATAATCAAAATGTTGTAAATAAGAGGATTTATCAAGGTAGAGAGAGTGTCCCTGCCTTCACCGACAAAAGGTTCTGCCGGGGCATAAATTGTTTTCAAGTCGATGGCGAGAGCCTCTTTAACTAACATTGATTACTATTTTACAGTAAAATTCGGACATGATGAATAATTCTTTAGGATATCTGGCAAAAGAAAGACTAGAGGAGCTGGTAATAAAGATTGATCAAAGATTGGAAAAGTATTGGAACGAGGAGATAGAAAAAGAGTTTGGATTTGAAGAGTCACAAAAAAAGCTGGTCAAAAAAGTTCTGGAACACGCAAAAGAACATAATTTAAGAGCAGCAAAAAGGCTCCGGACATCCTTTGTTTATTTTGGATATTTGCTTTCGGGGAAGAAACCTGGTGAGGAAATATGGAAAGTGATGGAAGGAATTGAGTTGGTGCAGACAGCCTTGCTAATGCATGACGATTTTATGGATGAAGACGAACTACGTCGGGGACGGCCAACAACCCACGAGTACTTTGGAGAAGGAGATAAACATTACGGGGAGTCGATGGCGGTAAATGTAGGAGATGTGGTGTTGTGCCTTGGTTATGAGAGAGTACTGAGTTGTGGTTTAGATAAAGAGAAGGTTCTTGAGGCGACAAAAATTCTCATGAGGGGAATTACCAACACGGCTTTTGGACAAATATATGATGTCACTCTTCCCAAACTTGGTGAGCTAACAGAGGAAAAGGTATTGGCAATACACAGAGCAAAAACTTCCATTTATACATTTCAAAACCCACTAATTATTGGAGGGATACTAGCTGGCCTTGATGAAAAAGTACTGGAAACATTGAAAGAATATTCTTTTAAAGGTGGAGTTGCTTTTCAGTTACAGGATGACGTTTTGGGAATGTTTGGAGAACAAGAAAAAACAGGAAAGTCGGTTGACTCAGATTTACTCCAAGGAAAGAGCACTCTTCTTGTTGCAAAAACATTAGAGCTGGGAAATGAAGCCCAGAAAAAAGCCCTGCTTGAAGCTTGGGGAAATAAGGAAGCGACGGAGGGAGAGATTAAAAAAGCAAAAATGGCAATTAAGGAGTCGGGATCTTTTGCTTATTCGGTAGACAAGGCGAAGCAGTTGGCGAGGGAGGCGGTGGAGATTGCGGAGAGTTTGAACAAAAATAATCTGAATAGGGAGGCAAAGGAGGCAGTTGATTATTTAAAAGGAATTGCAGATTATATTGTGACGCGAGAAATCTAAAAGTTGAGAGTGTTTGAGAGAAAAGGGGAGATAGTATTGGTGGATATGGAAGTACCACGATATTGGAGAGAAATGAAAACAAACACCAGCTTTACCGGGAGAGAAGTTGGCACATACGGAGTTGAGCCAGCCTATTTTAAGTACCCAGGGGGAAAGATTGCTTTGCAGGGAACATACGAAGAAATCTATTCGCGTTTTGAAAGCAAGGGTTTTGAACCTGAAATAATTGAAAAAGTATTATTTAACCTTTTTGGGGCTGTCGCCTCCGAAGCGGCGGTCTCGTTTGAGAAAATCGTCAATAGCCAAGATGAGTTGGTCGGGAGTGAAGTCCGGAAAGAGAGTGGGAGTGAAGAGAAGTTCGGAGTAGACAGATTGCCAGGGAAGATAGCCAGAAAGACGCTTTTCTCCTCCCGTGCGAATAATTAAGTCGGGGTCAGGAATACCGGCGGTGTCTAAGTAAGAAGAAAAAAGAGACTCATCGATTTTTTCAACAGGAGTATTATTAGCTACGATTTTTTTGACGGCTCTTAGAATTTCGTCACGGCCACCGTAGTTTAAGGCAAAAGTGACGGTTATTTTATGATTTTTGGAGGATTTGGTAATCATTTCCAGAGATTTCTGGGCAATGTCTTTGGGGAAGCGGCTAATATCTCCTAAAATGCGCAAGCGGGCGCCTCTTTGGATAAAGCGGAGAGCTAGAGAACCAAGAGCAAAACGAAAAACTTCAAAGAGTCCTTTGAGTTCGACTTCGTCACGTTTCCAGTTTTCGGTGGAGAAGGCCCAGAAAGTGACATAGGGAATACCGAGCTCAACACATTTTTCGATAAGAGGCTCGATGGCCTTTTTGGCAGCCTGTTCGTGGCCTTTGACAGGATCAAGACCTTGAGCTTTAGCCCAGCGACGATTGCCGTCCATAATGATGGCCACATGTTTTAGGGGAGATTCCATGGTGTTGATTATACCAAAATGAGGCTAAACAAGATTGTCGAGGCCGAGAACTCTGGTGACTAGTCGGACAATAACAAAAGCGGCGATAGTCATGATGAGACCGATTAGACCATTGGTGATGCGAGTCGTGGCCATCTGGACTTTTTTAGGGTCACCGGAGCTCATCATATATCCCCAACCGGCCATAACCAAGTTAGCAAAGAAAATAAGACCGACAATAATGAAGACAAAATTTAATAAGCTAAAGCCTCCCCCGGAAAAGAGATCGGTGATTTTTGAGGTGAGAGGAATGTTGGGAGCGGGGTTCGGTAGATCGGAGATATTAACGTCTGCAGCTAAAATTTGGTTTGTAAGAGTCATTATTTTTATGATAACCCCGGGATACCCAGGATGTTAATACCAATTAAATTTACTAGGAAAATAGACAAAAGAATAAAAATGAGACCAATAACGGCGGAGGTGATGATTTCACTGCCGGCTTTAAGTTTGTCCGGCATACCGGCAGAGGTGGTTACAATGAAGACGCCGTAGAGGATAAGGGCGAGAGCAATACCGCCCCCAAGACCGGTGGCTAAACGGAGAATAGAAGTGATGAGGTCGTTGCCGGAGCCAACTTTGATGCAGCCAAGGGCGGTATTGATACCACTGCTTTCATCCCCTTGGATACAAAACGGATCAGTGGCGGTAGGAACAATTTTACTGTAAATAGGACTTTCACATTCATAGGTTGTCCCATCGCTGCTTAGTTGACAACCCTCTTTAGTATGATTAACAACACATTCTAAGTTGGTTTGACAAGTTGCTGCAAAGGACTTGGTCGAAAAAAGAAAAACAAAGGTAATTAGAAGTAGGGGGATGGCAAGGAATTGGCGTTTCATGAACAACTCAATTTTATCACGATGGGTTAAACTAGATAGAGATGAAGTGGAGATATTTATTAGTAGTTGCCATTGCTTTTGGCTTTTATGCCGGGTTGGTCATGGCTCAAGCTGATTGTAACCAACTAAGTGGTGATGATAAAACTACTTGCGAGAATATAAATAGAGACCTAACCGATTTGCAGAATCTATTGAATTCAAAAAACGAGGAAAAAAGTAAGATTGTTGCAAAATTAAAATCGATTCAATCTCAGATAAACACGGCGACGGCGAAACTGAAATTGACCGAGGCAAATATTAAAGACAGGAGTGAGAAAGTTTCAACACAGTATTTAATATTGTCCGTAAAAATCAGGGAGATGTATATGAGGCTTCGGTCTCAACCATTGTGGATTTCTCTTTTTTCGACGATGAATATGGGAGAAGTAAGAAGAGAGTTGGCATATCGACAGGATAGCAATGAAGCCGATAAGCAGATGATAGTGAGTTTGGTTTCCGAGATAGGGAAGCTGGAAGCGGATAAAAAAGCACTCGAAAAACAGAAGTTACAGTTGGCAAAATTGCAAGCAGACTTAGATGCGCAAAATGCGGTGTTTCAAAAAGTAATAAAAGAGATTTCAACAAAGATTGCAGTGCTTTCAGCCAGACAAGAACAATTGATAGCAGAAAAGTTGGGAAGTTTGAATTTACCAACGAGTTTGGGAGGAGGAACCTTATCTTGTACCGATGACCGAAAGATTGATCCTGGTTTTTCAAATGCTTTTGCGTTTTATACTTATGGAATTCCACACAGGGTGGGGATGGATCAATATGGAGCTTATGGTCGTGCCAAAACAGGACAGTCTGCTGAGGACATATTGAAAGCATATTTTGATAATTTTGAATTTGTCAGCGGAAAGGAAGGAGAAACTGTAAAAGTAAATGGAAAAAATGAGTTTGGACAGTCATTTAACAATGAATCTATGAATATTGAAGAATATTTGAAACATTTGCATGAGATGCCCGCTTCTTGGGATTCAAAGGCCCTTCAAGCTCAAGCAATCGCGGCACGATCATATGCTCTATCAGAACAAAGATCAAAGGGGTGGTTATATCCAAGCCAGAAAGATCAAGTGGTTAAAAAGGAGATGAATTCACAAAGTTGGATAGACGCTGTTACTGCAACAAAGGGGAAGATTATGGCTCAAGGAGGACAAGCGATCAAGGCGTGGTATGCTTCAACTTCTGGAGGTTATACCTTTAATTCTGGTGATGTTTGGTCAAGAAATACTTCTTATACAAAACGACTTCGGGATACTTCTGGGAATGTGAGTAATTTTGGAGACTTACAAAGTCAAGCATATAGCAAAGATTCACCTTGTTTTTATTCTGCACAGGGATGGCGTACACAATACAACAAGTCGGCTTGGTTGAAATCTGAGGAAGTTGCCGATATTGTAAATGTATTATTGTTGGCACAAAAGGACTCTTCGACGCAGACACATTTATCTCAGGTTGACAAACCAAATCCTGACGGAACAGATACTTGGGATGCAGGAAAAGTACAGCAGGAATTGCGAAGTAGAGGAACAACCCCATATACAAATGTTTCGGGTGTAAGTGTCTCTGCGGATTTTGGAATTGGTAAAGTAACGAACGTGACTGTCTCTGGTGATGCAGGGTCACAAACTTTTTCTGCAAATGATTTTGTTAATTATTTCAATTTAAGAGCGCCTGCCAATATTCAGATAGTTGGCCCTTTGTTCAATATTGAAAAAAAGTGACCTAGTGTTTTGATACAATTGAGTTATGCCTGAGATATTTGGAGCAAACAAGAGTGAAGATATTCAAGAAGTGAAGGACTTAGAAAAAAGCGGAAAGTTTAGAAGCTTGTTTGGTTCTTTTGTGGTGACGCCTCCCAAAACGAGATTTGAGTCACAAGACAATGATGAAAAAATTGTAATACTAGGGAGAAGGCACTTCATTACAAATATGAAGTGGTTGACCCTAGCTTGTTTTGCGATTTTTGTGCCGATGTTTTGGGGAGAGTTCCCGATGATTAAGGCTTTAAATACAAACACGAGTTTTGTTATGAGTATTGTTTGGTACTGCGCATTACTTTTCTATGTGATTCAAAATTTTGTCTTATGGTTTTATAACGTGTATATCGTGACCAATGAGAGGTTGGTAGACGTCGATTTCTTTGGGTTGTTGTATAAAAACATAAATGTGACACAAATAGGAAAAATCGAAGACGTAAATTATTCTCAGAGAGGGTTGTTCTCGAGTTTTTTTAACTTTGGCAATGTGGTGGTACAAACTTCGTCAGAACAAAGGTCGGATGACAGGAGCGAAGGATCGGCTTTTACTTTTGACCATGTGGCCAATCCGGACTTGGTAGTTAAAATTATTTCCGAACTGATGGAAGAGGAACAAAAGAAAAATAAATAACGAATATGGAAACAATATTGGAGGCTCAGATTACAGTCAGCTTAATCGTCGGAATAATGGCAAAGATAATGATGGTCTTGTTACTTTTTATGGCTTTGGTAATGATTCGCCAAACAAGCCTAATGGATCGGGTAATTAAACTACCGGTTGGTGGAAGCATTAAGTACTTGGTATGGAGCTTTTTTGGCCTGCTGTTGCTATTGACTGTTATAGTAGTATTAGTGTGAATACCAGTCTAGGTATCAATTTTTTCAGGACAGTTAACGAAGAGGGTTCAAATGGTTGGGCCCAGGTTTATGCACGTATTCCTTTTGATGATTATGAACTTGTCGATAAAGGAGCACTTTTTGGAGTAGTTTTGGGGAAACCCGCCGAAAATTGGGCGGACAGGGAAGCCGAGTTGATGGAGTGGACGGATGAGTATTTTAATAAAGTGGAAGGTGGAGGTGATTTGGGAAGCTTTGCCGAAAGTTTTAAGGAAAAGTATGGTGACATAGAAGGAGCCTGGTTGTGGATTATGCCAAAAACGGGCGGAGCAAGGGAGATTAAGACTGTGCGATGGGGATTATCCGGAGTAAGCCTTTTTAGAGGCGGAAAAGAGTATAACTTGGCCGGAGAAGAAGGAAAGGTTCTACGAGGCATGGTCGAGGCAAAAGACAGTTTGACAATGTGGTCCGGTAAGTTGGGAGAGTATTTAAAAGAGGAAGAAATAAAAATAGTAGATGAAGAAAAAGTATTGAGTATTGGTAATAGGCTGACGGAGTCTCGAGAGGCAGCAGCCGGATTATTTTTTGATTTTGTTAAAACACAAACGGTGTCGGTTGTGGAAAAAACTGAAGAAGTTGAGGAAAGTAATCTTGTAGTTGAAGAGATAGTGGAAAAACCGGAGGCAGAAAGGGAGACGCTTTACAGGCCGGAGCAAGAGGAGGACTTGGCCGGAGAAGAGTTAATTGGGCCGGTTAAGGCAAAAGATAAACTGTTGAATTGGTGGAGAAAAATTAGACCATCGGGAAGGGAAGATCTTCGGATAGACCGCGAAGGAGGACAAAAAAGGAAGAAGTGGGCTGTTTTAATGGGAGTGCTATTTCTAATTTTATTGGCAGTAAGCTTGGTGACCGGGTCAATAAAAATTCAAGCCGACAGAGAGGCGAAGAAGTGGAAAGAGTTTTCTGAGCCAATAATGAATAATATTCAGGAAGCCCAAGATTTGGTGAGAATCAATCCATCGGGAGCAAGAAAATTGATTGAAGATGTAAGAAAAACTTTTGATGTACAAAAAGCAGAGTTTGTGAAGGGAAAATATAAGGATGAGGTGGCGGCTTTGGAAGAACAACTAAATAAGGCGTGGACAGTGACTTCCGGAGAAAAGGAAAGCCAGTTTGTGGAGATGGTAAATATTCAACTAGTACGACCGGGATTTGTGGGAGACAGAATGAGTTTAATAAAGTCTGGAAGTGTATTGGTAATAGATAGCAAGCTGGGGACGGTGGTGTCGGCGGCGACGGCAACGAAGGATATAAAAGTGGTAGCCGGAAAAGGTGAAGGCCTTGAGTGGTTGGACGCAACCAGTGATGGGAGTAGGGTATTAATTTTGAATCCTAAAGGAGTGAGTGTAAACGGGAAAGAGACGGGAGGAATTATTTTTGACATGGCAGTGAGTAAAGCGACGACAATCGGCAGATTTGGAGCAAATCTTTATGTGTTGGATAGCGGGAATAAAGAAATTTATAAGTATGGAGCGATAAGTGATGGCTATGGAGACAGAGTTCGTTGGTTAGCACAGGATCAGTCAATAAGTGTGACTCCTGTGGATATGGCAATTGACAGCGATGTGTGGGTTTTGGGAGAGTCTGGGGTGGTAGAGAGGTTCAGGAGGGGAGCCAGAGAGCAGTTTGTTTTGAATGGTGTGCCGGAGGGAGTGAAGACGTCGAGAATCGCGGTGCAACTGGAGGGCAGTAGTTTGGCGATGTTAGACAAGGTAAACGGAATGGTGATTGTGTGTGGTAAAGAAACGGGAAATTGTGAACAGCAGTTAAAGTCGGAAAAATTGAAGATGGCAACAGATATTGAGTACGACGGAACAGTTTTACTGGTACTGACGGAGGGAACAGTAGGAGTTTTGAACTAATTGCTTGCTACAATATATCCATGATTGTGGAGAATAAAAAAGCCAGATTTGATTATGAGATTATTGAGGATTTTGAGTCCGGCATTGTATTGAGTGGAGCCGAGGTAAAAAGTGTTCGTGATGGTGGGGCAACAATGTTGGGAGCAAGAGTCATTTTTGAGAATGACGGGGCATATGTACTGGGACTGAGTATTCCTAAATATAGGCATGATAGTGCGGAAGAATATGATCCTGACAAACGAAGGAAATTGTTGCTACACAGGAAAGAAATCGTCGAAATTCAGAGCAAAATGAGGTCAGCAGGGTTGACAGTCGTGCCTATCTCGCTGTATAATAAGGGCAGTCTCGTGAAGGTGAAGATCGCTTTAGTCCGAGGCAAGAAGAAGTTTGAAAAAAGAGAGATACTCAAAAAGCGTGAAAGTCAGTTGGGTCTTGCGAGACGTTTAAAACTAACTAACTGAAAGGGTTAAAAATGGACCTATTTTGGAGTAAAGTCATGCCTGCCAGCATCGTTAATTATTCATGGAGTAAGGATTTTTCGCCGGGTATGAGCCTAAAGAAGTGGCAAGACGGCATTAAAACTAAAGTTCAGGCGATGGATGATGATGAGTTCGATTTGTTTCTCGCCGGGGTAGTGATGGCTGCGTCTCGTGCCCAGATGATGGGGGTTACTTTGACGGAGAAAATTGAGTATTTCAGAGCTTTAAGATCCTAGTTAAGTTGCTTTTAGCCTCGGAATTTGATACACTATAGGTGGTTCTTATGGGGACGACCGGAATCGATGGATTAGTACATTTACAGCTGCAAGCCTCCTTTGGTAAAAGGAGTAAAAAAGACCAAAATACAACTGTCAATAAAGAAGACAAGTTACTTGGTTTCACCTCAAGTGAAGCCAAATCTTTCGCTCCAGTTTACGCTTTTGCCTAAACTCGAGTTTTAAGACGTCTTAGGAAATACCGGATCCCGGGGTACTCTTAAGGCGAAAAAACACCGGATTGAATGACCCAAGTTTGATTAAGGCTTGGGTACTAACTTTTTCTTGATCGACCATAAAGTGTTCTTGTTTGCCTGAAGCTTTGTGGAAAATCGGCAAACTAAGCTTGTAGAAACTGTAGGTTTATTATTTCAGACGAGGGTTCAATTCCCTCCGTCTCCACACTATGCTTATTTTGGGAACTTGATTCCCGAATTAGGCTGATTGTAGGCTCTATTTTTGCGGTTCCAAATCCGTGATTGTAATGGTACTTCGGTAACTCGTTAAAGAACATATGAATTATGGTTCGTTTGTCGTCGTAACAATCACTTCGCCATAGTTTTAATGGCTCTCTTAGGGTGTCAAGAACGGTTTGAAGTGCGGTTCCAAACTCTTCCTTTGTGTATTTATTACCTGTATTGATAATTTTTTCTAAACCCCCTTTCTTTTCCATTAGCGATCTAATTTCTTCCTCGTAAGCTTTTGCAATAATCTCGTCTGTTTTTGATGATCTTATGACCAAGCTTCTTATTTGATTGTCGAGAGTTGTTGCCTGACAAATGGCGTTTTCTTTAGTCTTGATGAGCTCGTTTTTTTGTTGAGACCATACATTCATAAAAACATCTTTGACTAGGGAGGTAACTCCACAATCAAGCTGTGATGCTTCCAATAGATTCCCAAATTCCGATTCAATTTTTTCTTTTGATATAGTTTTGTACCTGAATCGACATGAGGGTTGATTACAAACATAATTAGCGTATCTTTTGTTGCGCCCTTTGTTCCAGCTGGCTGTATAAGGCTTTCCGCAGCCTCCACATAGAACATATCTTCTTAAAGGGAAGTCAAGATTATAATCAGAACGAAGACGAGCTTTAATCCTTCCTTGAAGCCTTTCTTGAACTTTTCGATATGTTTCGATTGAAATGAATCCTTGCCCTCGTCCTTCCCTTAGTGTAACCCCCCAAGGTGTGTACTCGACCCATCCAGCATATAGAATGTTTGTCAAAATCCTTCGGGTGCAACTTATTGATATTCTCCTCACGATACCTTGTTTTTCTGATTCTTTTGCTATGAATTGTCTTACCTCTTCCAAGGTCAACAACAATCCGTCTCTATAAAGTTCGATAGCTTTTTTGTAAATACTTGCATAGGGTTCAGAAGGGGAGTGAATCTTGCCATAAATTGGACTCCTAGTGTTTTTTAACCCAAGGGGTAAACAGAAAGGCCAGCACCCCATTTCGAGTCTCGCTTTTTGTTTTTGAATTACCTGACGTTTATTTTGGTTTCTTTCCAGTTCTGCATTTGCAGCCATTAAAGTTTCAACAAACTTACCTTCAGGTGTATCTTCGAATTTAAAATTAGGACATTCAACCCTACCGTTTCTGCCATATATCTCTTTCTTTAACCTGAAATGTATTTCCGTGTCTCTTGCAAACCTTTTTAAGTCATCAAAAACAACGACGACCCGATCGCTTTCTAATAAGTATTTATCTAACTCTTTTAGGAGATTGTTCATTTCTGGACGCTCAAAAAGCCCCCCACTCTTACCTTCCTCTCTATAAACACCCTTTATTTCATATCCCATGTTAATGGCGTGGTCTCGACACCTCTTTTCTTGAGAATCAAGCCCTGTTCCATCAGTAACTTGTTGAATAGAGCTTACTCGACAATAGATGAGAGCTTTAATAGCCATAATTTTCTTTATCTATTTTTGTACAGATTACTCTTTTACAAAGTGAATAAATAAAGTTGAGTAGTTCCTCGATTTGTTTGTCGGACATGTTTGTTGCCTTATCTCCTAGTTTTCGTCTCGCTAATTCAACTGATATGGTTTTTTGAGTCATGTAATTTCGTTACATGAGCCCTTGGTACTTCTAAAACCATTAGTCAGCCACTTTAGCTGAAAGCTCGATTATTAATTTTTACTGTTCGGATCTGCCACCCCACCTGTATTTTGGACTTTAGGAACTGAAGAGACAGATTCTCTGGATACAGTTCCTGCTTGAAAATCAGAAACCACTCTTCTTATCGCTTCACCCAATCCAACATTCCTCAAAGTACCATAAGTTTTTAACCATTCACGAGTGTCTTCGGGAAGCATAATTGTCGTTTTGAGAAGTTTTGTTTTGTTATCAAGCTTAAACGGAAAGGTGTTGGGATTTCCGATCACTGTATCGTACATGCTTTTAAATAATATTCCCCCCTCTTCAGGTATTTTGTTTTCAGACTTTTCAAATCTGTTTTTCAGAACGTTTTCTACAAATAAAACAATATCGTCGAATTTAGCGCCCTTCGGTAATCGTAGGCTATCTTCAACAACTTCGATAGGAAACCATATTTCGTATTCTTTAAATAATTTTCCTGCTTCAGAAGAGGGTTTAGTCGCCAAAAACTCAATAATTACACGATACAAATCAGTTCCTGCCCTAAATGGGGCACAATGAACGATTTCGGCGTTTATATTCGGAGATATTTTTAGTATGTTACTCATTATGGAGTATCTTATCACATATTATGGAACAACTCAAGTAATCGTGTTATAATACTTTTACGAGATTGCAAACGGCTATACGTAGGCTGAAGAACGAAAGGCTGTTTTCAATAAAGAGACAGCTTTTTTATTGGGAACGTTAACAATCACTTAACATACAATGAACTTCACGCTTATCTTGTACCAGAATGGCTCGAATAGAAAAGTTAGATTGGATAGGTTAGAAACAAAATCACAGGCAAAGTTTACTAGGAGGTTGAAGCAAATTCTTGATCCTACCGAAGTATATTTGCGAGTGTCCTATGCCGACAAAGGGTGGAACGACGGATATTATATGAATGTTAATGATTTAATGGTTGCATACTTGGCTTTTGTCGAAAAATAGTCTTTACCCCCTTATTTAGCCTTGTCACTACTCCGATTACTCGGATTATTCTGGGATTGATACTTGAAAGCGTCGTTACTTTAATCCGTATTGACCAAGACATTTGTTATAAATTGAGTCATAGTCTGGTTTGAGATACATGTCTTCTGCAGCCGCTTTTTTGTATATTTCATATTCACTTGCATCCTTGGGCATAATTTTAAGTTTACTCTTTAGTAAAGCTGTAGCCTCTTTATTAGCTTCGTCTGCACACGATTGATAATTATTTGTCTTTTGATTTTCTAAATCAATCTGGTCTTGTTTCATTTGTAATTCGTCCTGTTTTATTTTAAGTTCACCTTGTTTTGTTTGGTAATTCAAAAAACCGTATCCAAGAATTGCAAACCCAATAATTGCTGCAATAACGACATAAGTAAGATTTAATGAGGAAGATTTATTACTTGCCATGCATTAATTATATCTCTTGTCATTGTTATTAATTTTGTATCGAAAAAAAGTCTTTACCTCCATATTTTGTTTCATCACTTTTTCTAAAAAAGTTCTCCCACTCTTTCTCTAAGAGCCTCTTCATCAGTTTCGTCGATTTCGTTATCATCATCATCTTCAAGAATCTCTCTTGGGTTTTTTGTTAAATACTTTAGGTTTCCCCTTGCTTCCTCAATAGACTCCCACACATCACTGGCGTGCCCTATTGAAAGAAGATATTGTACTTGTCTCTCGTAATGTTCGTAGATTAGCCTTAATAAATACGCTTCGAGATAATCATCGTTTCCAAGTGCATTTAAATGCTCGTGCTTAAGAGAGTAATTGTTCCAATAATACAATGCAACAGGAATAGACATAATAATTAGGATTGACAAAATCCACCATGGTATAAACATAGTTATATTTTACGCCGTTTACAAAGTCTCCGATTCAAATATCACCATGTGATAAATGGAGAGCTTTAATATGAGGCATTAGTGGCTAAATCTACCTTATTTTGTGCGGTTTGGAGTATTGAATACCATTTGAAGATGTATTCTTCAATGTGGTTCCAACTATTTATCAAGATGTCCACAACAGACAAAAATCTCTCCTAGTGGGGAGATTTTTTGTGGTTACTCGGTTAGAATTATTTTGTGCTTGGTATAGTGTTTGATTTTTTGTTTCCAAAAAAATGCTATGGATGTGGAGAATATGGGAAAGATTTGTGTGGTAAATGTTTTCGAGAGCTTTCGATAGCTGACCAAATATGTCCGGAGTGTGGAGAAGAGTCGCCAATGGGCTGGACACATGAGGAGTGTAAAAAGAAACTAGGGATGGATGGGCTAATTGTGATTTATGACTATCAAGATGTAAAAATGAGGTCGATAATTGATGGAATTAAATTTGATTTTAATAAGGAACTAGTAGAGAGGGTTCTAAAAAACTTTCGATTTGAGAAGGGAGAGAACTTTGATTATTTAGTGTCCGTTCCTTTGTATTTTTACCGCGAGAACTGGAGAGGGTTTAATCAAGCGGAAGAAATGGCAAGAGTGGTTGGTAGAAAAATGGAGGTTGAGGTAAAAGAGATACTGCGGAGAAAACAAAAAACAAAGCAACAATCATTAATTTTAGGGAGAGAAATGAGAGAAAAAAATGTAAAGGGAGTTTTTGAGGTTAGGAAAAATTTTAAGAAAAAATTAAGAGGAAAGAGGGTTCTTCTGGTGGACGATGTGTTTACTAGCGGAGCGGATATGAGGGAGTGCACCAAGATACTCAAGAAAGAGGGAGTGGGGGTGGTTTGGGGATTGGCTTTGGCTCATTAAATGTAATAGAATGCTCTATATGCCAATATTAACTTGGACAAAGGAAAATTCGGTAGGAGTTAAAGAAATTGATTTACAACACCAGAAGATGTTTTCGATCATCAACGATCTTTATGACTCGATGGTGGTTTTCAAGGCCCATGAAGGAATTGATGAAGTTATTGAGAGTTTAGTTGATTATGCCGATTTTCATTTCAAAACCGAAGAAAAGTATTTTGAGAAGTTTGACTATGAAGAAAAAGAGGTTCATGAGGCTATTCATCAGGAATATAGAGATGAAGTAAAAAGGCTCACAGAGAAAAAGGGAGAAGGTGTTGGGGTTGAGGTATCTTACGATATTTTTGATTTTCTACAAAAATGGTGGGTGGGGCATATAAACTTTGAGGATAAAAAATACACGGAGTGTTTTAATAGCCACGGTTTAAGTTAGTTTTTTTCAACCTTATTTTGCGGAGGAGGTGGGATTCGAACCCACGTAGGCTTGCGCCTGCACGCTTTCCAAGCGTGTGGAATGGACCACTATCCGACTCCTCCGTACAGGTGTATATTTTACCAGTTCGAACTTGGATTCACATCACGCAAGTTTTTGGACGGCGTCCCAAAAGTCACTAAGCTCGTCCATCACGATCGTTCCTTCCGGTACCTCGCCTTGTCGATAAACGGACCAGGAACTAGGCATCCAAAGGACCTTTGCCCCCAGAGAAAAGGAAGGAATGATATCGCCTTTGAGATTGTCTCCGACAACAAGACATTGATGACCTTCGACACCGAGCATCTCGATACCACTTTTCCAGTGTTCAACAGTTTTGAAGCCATTTTCGTCGGCGATTTTGATGGTGTCGAAGAAGTTTAAGAGTCCGGTTTGATTGAGTTTCCTCATGGTCCAGTCAGTATTCGCGTGGGTGACGAGGCCAAGTTTAAAGCCAGAATCCTTTAGCCCTTTGAGTATAACTTTGGCGCCGGATTTTATTCTAGGCTCGTCGGTATAGATTTTCATGAGGATGTTGAGATTTTCTTTGACTACTCCATCGTCGTTTAGCTCTTGTGAAAGTTGGTCAAGAACAAGGCTCCATCTTTGTGGGGAGACGCCCATTTTGTGATAACCTTCGTCGTTTAGCTCTTGTAGTCTGATACGAAGAGTTTGAGGATCTATTCTGAGTAAAGTGGAAATTGTTTCAACATATTCCGTCATGTATTTGGAGAAGAGTTCACCGGTATGGATGAGAGTGTCATCGAGGTCAAAGAGGACGGCTTTGATGTCTAACTGACGAAGTTTTTCGGCAGTTTGGTTATGGATTGGTTCTCTTTCAATCATGGCCTATGATAGCAGATAAATTTGTGCACCTGGTGCGATTCGAACGCACGACCTTTCCCTTCGGAGGGGAACGCTCTAATCCAACTGAGCTACAGGTACGTGAGGTGATTTTATCTCTTTATGACACAAGGAGAAACATACAAAATGCGGAGGGTACAGGGGTCGAACCTGTTAGAGCTTGCGCTCATTGGTTTTCGAAACCAACGCATTACCGTCCTGCCCACCCTCCAAAAAGTGAGCCCGGCGCGATTCGAACGCGCGACCTATTGCTCCGCAAGCAATTGCTCTATCCAGCTGAGCTACGGACTCAAACTTACAAGTGTATATTTTACCCTATAAATGAAGGTTTTACCTTACTCCAGCGGGATTTTGTCACCAAGCCACTTAACCAGACGGTCACTCCAGGTGATGGGTGGCTCTTGATAGGAGACATACTGGAGCATGAGTTTCCTTAGTTTGTCTTCGGATTCGGAGTTGATGACAATAACCAGATGCCACGGTGCCCCGACGAGGTTGATGCGCATAAGTCTGCCGCCCCATTTACTTTCAAACCAAAATTGATTCATATTTTCAAAGCGATAAGTTCTATCTTTAGTTTTGAGTCCCCAAGAAGAAAGGGCATATTTTTCCAAGCGGGGCTCGGTACGACTCATGGCCCAAAGCATAAAGACCATAGCACCAATTACCAGTACGGGCATAAGACCTTCGATGAAGTAAAGAATCACACCGGCAAGAAAAGCCATAACGAGAACGGAACTGTAGAACTCTTTGCTCCATTTTTTTTGAGGTCTTTCGTACGAAGTCCATTCTAAAAGGATGACTTCTTCAGAGTTTTGAGGGTCGATATTGGGCACATTTCATCTTAACACAACGAACGATTACCTTAGAAGTTTTTGAAGGAGAAAATAGTGGCATTGAGAAGAAGTTCTTTTTTTGACCAAACGGATTCTGGTGCCGTGGCGGAGATGGCATAACCGCGGTTATCAAAAACGAGAAGAAGATTACGATTTTTCATGGTAGTGCCATTTGCTTGATAGCTACCACCAATGAGGTGATAAGTGTTGCCGCTAATGGTCATGTTTTTATCTTCTTTGATGACATATTGACTGAAGCTTTTTATGAGACCGTCTCGGGCAGACTGGACATAACTTTCAAGGGTCTCTCCAGAAGCCTTGCCGGTGGAAACATTCACAAAAGTGAGTAGGGCACTGCCACTTGCGATAGTAGCTTTAGGGTCGACGATGACAAGAATTGATCCGGACTCGCCCGAGTCATCAATTTGCCAACCTAACGGAACATTGATCAAGAATCTGGCGAGTTCGTTGCGATACGGTTTGTCTTCAAAAAGAAGATCTTGGGTGATAAGAGTGGTCGTTTCGCCAAGCGGTGTTGGAATGGGGGTGATTGAAGGGTTTGATGTGTCAGGAGCGTTGATAATTAGATCGGGTTGTTTTGTGGATTGAACCAGTTTCCAAATTAAGGTGCCAATACCGGCGAGAATTAAAGAAATTACCAGACCGAGAATAATCCAGGGAAGGATACGAACTTTTTTCGGGGGAGTGGGAACATTCTCCTTAGTGTTGATTAGATCATTTATCACAACAGGAGTAAGAGGTTTATCGTGAAGTTTGGTTCTGCGAATTCCCAGCATAAGATAAGTGTAACAAAAAGGTGAGTATTGCGCGAAAATAATGAGTTTTTATTCAAATTTACTGAACTTTTATCTAAAAGGTCTTAATAAGGTAAAATTTAGATAGATGTATAAAACCGGCTTAAATATCAAGACGTTTGAGGCAAGAGTTATTTTGGGGTTAAGGGTGGGCTACTCAGACGAGACGGTTTCTTTGGATGAAGTAAAAAAAGCAATAAGAAAATCAGCCTCAAAAGTGGATGGTTTTACTTTTTCTGGAACATTAACTCCAAGTGAAATATTCGTCTCGGGTAAATCAGAGTATGAAGAGCCGACCATCCTGATAGAAACTTCAATTTACCCAAGGTTTCCAGAAGAAAGAGATGTCTTCAAGAAAAAATTTACAGAGTTTATTGGAAACTTGGCGGTGGAGTTGAAACAGGAGAGAGTCGCTATAAGATTTACAGACGAATCGTTGATGGTTGAAACCGAATACGGCAAAAACCACGATATTAAATAATTACGTAATTGTTTAAATGCGGAGACGGTGGGATTCGAACCCACGAGGCTCTTTCGAGCTACGGTTTAGCGAACCGTTCAGATAAACCACTACTGGACGTCTCCAATCCCGTTCATTATACCAACCCGCCCTCAAACTCACTCCTCGAATGGTAAAATATATAGGTTCGGAGAGTGGGCAGGACGGTAATGCGTTGGTTTTGAAAACCAATGAGCGTAAGCTCTAACAGGTTCGACCCCTGTACTCTCCGCCTCAGGAGGGGTCGCATAGTGGTCTAGTGCAGGAGTTTACTAAACTCCCGTGTCGCAAGGCACCGCGGGTTCGAATCCCGCCCCCTCCGCCAATGAATCAGACGAGTATCTCTTTCAGCTTTCTTACTGCACCCTGCGAGGAGGGGTCATCCTTAACCAATCTTAGAGCTTCATCAAGACTAACCCACTTTATTTCCGACAGTTCTTCTTCAGAAGGTTCAATTTTTCGAATTGAAGACGGGTCTAGTCTGACAAGGTAATATATGTCCAGATGTTTCTGACAAGAACCTGATGAGTAAGTGGTGTTTGTCACCGATATAAAAAATGGCTTTTCCCCATAATTATCATTTATCTGAATACCAAGCTCCTCTTTTGCTTCTCTTATCATAGCTTTCCGACTGGTTTCCCCTTGATCTACATGACCACCTTGAAAAATCCATTTATTTATCTTCTTGTCAAATACGATTAATATTTGGTTTGCTTGACTATCATACATACACGCAAATACCACAAAGTGCTTTCGTTCATTGTCGGAGATTGTTGTTTGGTCTGTATCGACCATATTCCAAAAATCAGCCCGAACATTATCGGAAGAAAATATATTCTCTGAAATTTCTGATTTATAAAAATTGGAGATAGTGATCATATGTTTTACTATAGATGCTTGGTTCACAATTGAATAGTATTATTGACAAAAGTTCTGACTTTGTTCCAGACTCCTCGCCTCCTTTTTTATTATGTTTTTCTTTGTTAAAGTTGTTATACTGGCTTTATAAAGTTAGAAATTTTACACAAAGGAAGGTGGTGAATAAATAAATGAAAAAGTTACTTTTCTTGGTTGTTTTGGCTATAGTTTTTAGCTTTTTAAAATCTCCAATTTTGACATATGCTAAAGGCAACCCAAGTGCAGATGCAGATTGTGACACGAATGTAACGGATTCTATTATGGGTAAGACAGGTACACGAGCTGAATTGTATGGTTGTAAATCAATTGGTAATTCTGGTGAGGAACAGGGTATATATACACTGAGTGGAGATGCCACAGAGTTTGGTTATCCTGTTGATTATGGCACTTGCAACGTACTCGTAAAATGGTCTGGCGACTATGGATTAACACCTTATCTTGATTTTGGGACGGTATTTAATAACACAAAATGTTCCAATGGATATGTTGAAATTTGGGGAGATAGATTTGATAAAAGTGATGGTTATGGAGCAACTCCATATGTTTTCTCAATTGGAGGACAAGGTTCTCAGATTCATCCATAGGGCCCTCAAAACTAATTTAATTAGTTTGAACAATCCACCTTTTTAGGTGGGTTGTTTATTAAAATACTCTTAATAAGAGTTCGGATTTCGTTCCATGCTTCCCGCGTTATAATATTTTCATGGGTGGAGATACGGAAATAATTGAAAAAGAAACAGGGGAAATAAAAACTTCCAAAATTGAAGTGAAGGATATACGTGGTGAAAAGGCGAATGTTTCACAGGAAGGAGAATTTAAGAAAAAATTGGAAAACGATAAGATTGAAGAAAAATTGACCCAATTTGAAAATTTTATTGGAAAATATACAAAACAAAAGGTTACGGATGGAATAGAAATAAATATTATTCATGGACCTGTTGGAAGCGGAGAAGTGAGAGAAGGGGTGTTGTTGGTGAATTTGCCTGGAAGTGATGAAATATCGGCAGTTGCAAGTGACGAAAGATCAAATCAACTGGTAGATATTCTTGCCAAAGCGGGAATAACATACAAAGATTTTGCGTTGACAATGGCGTCGTCAACAACCTTACACGAATCTGAACACATGATTATTGATAGTAGACCTGGTTCCGAGCTAGAAAAGGATTTTGAAAAAAATACCGGGATAAAAAACGACGCAGAAGGACATATATTGTCATTTCTAGATGAAGGAATCACTTATGCTTTTCATACAGAGAAAGACAGTGAGAATCAGATAATAAACAAGGTTGAAGAAATCGCAATCCAAGATGGAATAAAGCCAAGAGATGAAGAGCGCTTTACCGAAAAATCAAGGAAACGATTAGGGGAAGCGTTGCGGGGAAAGGTTAAAACATACGTTGACGAAGTAAGACAAATTGACGAGGAGTTTCTTAAATTTGCCGGAGAAGAGATGAAGAAACTAGATATTGATAATTATGTTGTACAAGCAAAGAGAGAAAGAGAGGGTAGGATATCTTTGATGAAACCTAACTAGATACTAAAAAAGTTCGAATATTGGTCATTGCGTTCTGCACCTTTAAACCGTTGAAGTTGGTGTGTTAGAATTATTACATGGCAATTGGCCTGCATGAAGGGAGGAGAAATGAATAGTGATTTTTTTACCGGTCTTGTTTACAATGCATCACTTCTTTTGGCGATGGTCTTGGTTTTTGAGTTGTTAACATCAAGACAAAAAAAGAGTAGTTCTTATCTTTGGCAAGTGATGGCGGGAATAATTCTTGGGGGAATTGGCCTGGCGGTAATGTCGACGGAGTGGGAGCTAATTCCAGGACTGATTTTCGATACAAGAACTGTTTTGTTGGGGATTTCCGGATTATTTTTTGGTTGGATTCCAACACTGATTGCTGTCATTGCGACAGCTTTATACAGAGTTTCTATTGGAGGAGTGGGAACTCTGGCAGGTGTATCGGAGATCATTATGGCCGGGGCTTTTGGGTTGATATGGAGGCATTTTAGAAGAAAAAATTTACACCAGTTATTTTGGATTGAGATGTATTTTTTTGGTTTGCTAATACACGTAGTTGATTTGGCTTTGGTAGTATTGTTACCCAAGGAGATTATGAAGGAAGCACTTTTAACTATTTGGTTCCCGGTGATAACGATTAATCCTTTGGCGACTTTAATGTTGGGGGTAATGATGTCCAATAGATTGAAACGGGATTTGGTGGTAGAAGAATTGGCCGAGAGTGAAGAGAAGTATCGAGTTCTGATTGAGCAGGCGGCAGATGGAATTTTTGTAGTGGACACTGGAGGACATTTTTTATTGGTGAATTCAAAGATGAAAGAAATGTTGGGTTATACCAATGAAGAAATTAAAAAAATAAATATAGCTGATACATATCTGCCCGAGGAAAGAGAGGTTGCAAAAAAAAGACTGGATCAGCTAGCATCGGGGACGAACTTGAATTTTGTGAGAAAGATGTTAAGAAAAAATGGACAGTTGTTGGTAATAGGAGTCAAGGCAAGAAAATTGTCTGATGGAAGGTTGCAGGCTTTCGTACGTGACATTACAGAAAAAGAAAAGATTGAAAAAAGGTTAATAGAGTCGGAAGAAAAGTTTTCGCAAGTGTTTAGAAATGGTCCTCAGATAATCACAATTTCATCGCTTAAAGAGGGAAAATATCTGGATGTTAATAACGCCTTCACGGAGGCTCTTGGTTACAAAAAGGAGGAGGTTATTGGAAAGTCGGTTTTGAGTTTGAACATTTGGGCGGAAAATACGGACAGAGGAAAAATGACTGAAGAGTTGAAAAAAAATAAGATTATTCGAGACAAGGAGTATCGGTTTAGAAAAAAGAACGGGGAAATAATTACTTGTTTGTGTTCAATAACGACCCTTGTAATAGGCGGTAAAGAATACTTGTTGGTTTTGGGAATAAATATCGAAGGTAGAAAGCGAGCGGAAATAGAGCTGGCTAAAGCAAACATGGATATCTTGACGGAAAAGCATAAATTGGAAGCAATCTTGCGTGATATGGGCGACGCCGTTTTTGTAACTGACGATAAGAGAAAAATCATTTTGGCAAACAAAGCAATGGAGATATTGTTTGGTTTGAGTGAAAAGGAAATGTCTGGAAAAAATATTGATGAGATATTAGCCTTGTCCTATGAAACGACGGGCCAAAAACCGGTTGATTTAATTGAAACAGTGTTTGAAAAAAAACAACAAGCAAAGCCAATAGATACTCTGGTGATAAAAAATAAAAGCGGAACTTCGATATCGGTTGATGGGGTGGCATCTCCGATTGTCGACGAAAATTTGAAGTTGGTGGGAACGGTGTGGGTCTTGCGAGATGTGACAAAGGAGAAGGCACTGGAACAGATGAGAATGGATTTTATATCTTTGGCTAGCCATCAGTTGCGAACTCCACTAACCGGAATTAAGTGGTTCGCGGAGTTGTTAGATCAAAATGCGCCAAAAATGTCGATTGATAAGATTCAGGAGTATATAAGAAAAATTGGTGAAAGTAATAATCGAATGATAGATTTGGTGAATGATTTGATGGCTACATCAAAGGCTGATAGCGGAAAGATAGTAAGAGTGGTGTCGAGTTATCCGATTAAGGACTTGCTCCAGCGGGCGATTGACGAACAGGGAAGACTCTTCTTGGACAAGAAGATTGCAATCGAGGGAATGGAGCTTATTTCTGATGACTTAAAAATTGATGCGGATATGACACAAATGGTTCAGATCTTCGGCAATTTATTCAATAATGCAGCCAGTTACTCACCTGAAGGAAGTAAAATCGAGGTCGGGGCAGAGCTTGGTTTGGGCCGAGTGAAGATATCTGTGAGAGACCATGGGGTGGGAATACCACTGAAACAACAGGGTAAGGTATTTGATAAGTTTTTCCGGGCAGATAACGTGGCAAAGACAATTCCGGGATCAGGACTGGGTCTTTATGTGGCCAAGAGCATGGTGGAGAGCCACGGAGGAAAGATCTGGTTTGAGTCTAAAGAGAACTTGGGAACGACCTTCTTTGTAGAGTTACCAATTAAACAAAAAGATGGAAAAAAAGAAGAAAGTGATGATAGTGGAGGATGACACGGTGCTCGCTAACGCCTTGTCTCTCGCCCTTCAGAACGAGGGTTATGAATTAAGTATAGCGACTGATGGAGAGGAGGCGGAAAGGATGATCCAACAGGAGATTCCCGACTTGATACTTCTCGATCTGTTATTACCAATTAAAAATGGTTTTGAGGTTCTGAAAGTGATACGCCAGAACCCAAACACGAAGAATATCTCGGTTGTTATTCTGACCAACTTTGAACAGGAGACAAGCATTCTGGAAGGAAAGAAGTTGGGCGCGAAAGACTACATTGTGAAAGCAAATGTAGATATTCAGGACATTCCGGAGATTGTGAAGAAACACTTACCCGCGTGAAGAGAAAATAGGGGAGCAACACAAGTTTGAAAAAGTGTGTAAGATAAAGGTATGATGAACAACCTATCCTTTATGCCGGTATATAGTGGTATGGCACCTTTGATAGTAATTTTGGTGCTGTCAGATTTGATTTTGAAAGGAGTAGCGCTTTTCAAAAGTGCTCAGAGGGATCAGAAAGTTTGGTTTGTCGCCTTGCTCTTGGTAAATAGTTTGGGAATTTTGCCGATCATTTATTTGATCGTGAACGGCGATATCAGACTGACAACACCGGCGAAGAAAAAAAGGAAATAACGGGAGCTGTTTTGGAATGAAGTGAGGCCTTTTTTAGAGTACAATTGAGCCAGATTGATACCAATAAAACCCAAAGATGGAAGATCAAGTTGAGGAAATTAAGAGAAAGACTGACATTGTCGGTGTGGTGGGGTCTTATGTCGCACTGAAGAAGATGGGGAGACACCACAAAGGTCTATGCCCGTTTCACTCGGAGAAGACACCATCGTTTATGGTGAATGAAGAAATGGGGCTGTATAAATGTTTTGGGTGTGGTGCCGGAGGCGATGTAATAAAGTTTCTGATGGAGATAGAGGGAATCGAGTTTCGGGAAGCTTTGGAGAGACTGGCCGAAAAAGCCGGAGTGAAGCTGATAAGTAGAAGGAGGGATGATAATGACGAACGAACAAAGATGTTGGAAGTCATGGATCTGGCGGCGCGATACTACCACTGGCTACTGATGGAGGGAAATGCGGGAGAGGCGGCTAGAGAGTATCTTAGGGGGCGCAAAATAAACGAGAAATTAATGGAGACTTTTAATATTGGATTTGCGATGCAGAGTTGGGAGGGAGTGGTTAATTATTTGATTAAGAAAAAAGGATACAGTGAAGAACTGTTGGAAAAGGTGGGACTGGTGAGTCGGAAGTCGAAAGACGGGGGAGTCTATGATAAATTTCGAGGAAGAATAATGTTTCCTTTGCAGGATGCCGGAGGCAAGGTGGTTGGTTTTACGGGAAGAATTTTACCGTCATTGGCCAAAGATGATGAACCAAAATATATGAACTCTCCGGAAACGGCGTTGTATCACAAGAGCAGAATGCTGTATGGTTTTTTCCAAGCAAAAAAAGCAGTTAGAGAAAAGAGGAGAGCCATTTTAGTTGAGGGACAGATGGATTGTATTAGCTCTTTTGCATCAGGAATTACGGAAACAGTGGCCGTTGGAGGGACGGCGTTGACAGAAGATCAGGTAGAGTTACTGGCCAGACTAGCGGACAAAATTTATCTCTCCATGGATGCAGATGAGGCAGGAAGCGTGGCTATAAAAAGGTCGGTAGAGCTTGCAGAGAAGAGAGGTATGAGTATAAAAGTTGTACAGATAGAAGGCGGTAAAGATCCGGATGAAATTGCCCGAAAGTCTCCAGAAAAATGGAGAGAACTGGTAGAAAAATCAGTTGATGTTTATGAATTTATAATGACCGCTGCTTTTAAAAAATTCGACGCGACAAAAGTGGAAGGCATTAAAAAAATTACGGAAGAAGTAGTACCCTTTTTGGCAAAAATTGAAAACGGAGTGGTGAGAGAGGTTTGGGCAAAACGGCTGGCCGACAAAATTGGAGTGGCGACAAAGGGGGTGATAGGAGAAATTGAAAAAAAGATTTCCGGAAAGCAAGAGACAAAAAATACAAGTGAGGAAAGGGGTGAGGTGGAGGAAAAACGAATTGTAAAACTAGCTCGACGACTGATTGGTCTATTGATTTTGAGACAAGAGGCGGTAAAGGTGGTCGCGCCTTGGTTTGGGGGAGTGAGTGTCGCCGGGGCAGAGGGAAAATTGATTACTTGGTTGTTAGAGAATGGGGAAAATCAGCCGGTAGATGAACTGGTAAAGAATATCCCTGAAGAGTTACGAGAGGTAGCAGGAGAAGCATATATGGCCGAAGACTCGGAAGAGGTACCTGGTCAAAAAGAGGTTGAAGAAGCAGCCGTACAGCTGTTGAGAGAAATAATCCGTGACCGGAAAAAGGAAATAATGGAGGAGATGAATCTGGCGAGGAGGGAAAAGAACGAAGAAAAAGAAGATGAAATATTCGCGAAGCTTAATGAGCTAAACAAGAAAGAAAGTAAGATAATAGCGTTTTTGGGTTGATTTTAAGCTCTTTTGTGGTAAGCTAATGGAGACTATTATGGCTGAAAATAAAGGTACTCTTTCCATTCAACAAAAAATCAAAGCGATTCTCGAACTGGGGCAAGAACAAGGCTTTGTAACCCAAGACGATATCTTGGTGTATTTTCCTACGGCTGAAGATGAAGTAAACGACTTGGATTATCTTTATGAGTTGCTGTTTAAAGAAGATATTGATGTGTTTGAGAGTGTGTTGTCTGGGCAGGATGCCGAGATTATCGAAGCGACCAGCGACCTGGAAAAAGAGTTGGAGTCACTTTCAAAACTGGAAGACACGGAAGTAAATGATCCTGTCCGCATGTATCTTAAAGAAATTGGACGCATTCCATTATTGAAGCGTGAACAGGAAATCTCTTTAGCCCAGAAAGTGGAGAGAGGAGACCGAAATGCCAAAGACATGTTGACTAAGAGTAATCTACGTTTGGTAGTTTCCATCGCCAAAAAATATATGGGCAGAGGAATGAGCTTTTTGGACTTGATTCAAGAAGGTAATAAGGGTTTGATTCGTGCGGTGGAGAAATATGACTGGACAAAGGGATTTAAGTTCTCAACCTATGCTACTTGGTGGATTCGTCAGGCGATTACCCGCGCCATTGCTGATCAGGCCAGAACAATTCGTATCCCGGTACATATGGTGGAGACGATAAATAAATTAATTCGAACTCAGAGAAAGTTGATGCAAGATTTGGGTCGTGAACCTACAGATGAAGAAGTGGCGGCAGAGCTGGAGACGACACCGGAAAAGGTGCGCGAGATTTTAAAAATTGCCCAGAAAACAACTTCTTTGGAAACGCCAATCGGTGACGATGAAGATTCAATGTTGGGGGATTTTATTCCTGATGAGAGACAAGCAACACCTTATGAGTCAACAAGTAAACAGCTGATGCACGAAAACCTGGAAGAGGCTCTGGGAAGTCTGACCGAGCGTGAAAGTAAGGTTTTGAGAATGCGCTTTGGACTTGACGGTAGTAAACCTTTGACGCTGGAAGAGGTGGGTAAGGTGTTTGGAGTGACTCGCGAGCGCATTAGACAGATAGAGAGTAAGGCCCTTAGAAAGCTGCGACACCCTTCAAGAAGAAGAAAACTGCAAGATTACTTGGACTAAGTTTAGATTTTGGGGATTGGTTTACCGGGAACTTTATGATGTTTAGGGCAACGGGCTTGATAGCCTTCGTCTTCGTCGCCAATGAGAACGATGGGGTCGTTAAAATTGGCTGGCTGACCATTAATAAGTCTCTGAGTTTTGGAGGCGTCGGCACCGCAAATTTTTCCGTCAACTTCTTCGGTACAAATAGCGGTAGGTTTTTCAATCTCGTCACAAAGAGCCAAGAGAGTGGGCATAGAACCGAAAGGCTCTCCTCTAAAGTCTTGGGAAAGTCCGGCGAAGATGACACGGATATCGGCTTCCAGAAGAGCCTGAACAACATTAACAATTTCCGGGCCGAAGAATTGGATTTCTTCAATGGCGACGACTTGAGTATCCGTGTCTAGACATTCAAGAATGTCAACAGCGCTTTTTACAGCGCAAGCCTGGTGTTCTCCGCCAGAGTGAGATCGGACTTTGTCTTTTTCACCCCAACGATCATCGATGATTGGTTTAAAGACCTGAACCTTTTTCTTGCTGATTTCTGCTCGAGAGATTTCCCGGAGAAGAGTTTCTGTTTTTCCGGCAAACATGGAGCCGGAGATGCCTTTTAAACTTTCGGTCATGGCGCCATTATGGCAAAGAATGGGGAATTAGACAAGGGAGTAATTTGACAACGGGGTAAATTTAAATAAAGATAGGGTATGTTAATACAATTGTTGGTTAATGCTCTCGGTTTTTTTATTACGGCGAAAATTGTTCCAGGGATAGTGATTGCGGACTGGGGAACGTTGGGAGTAGTGGCGGTAGTGTGGGGGGTGTTATCCATAATATTAAAACCAATACTGATTTTATTGACTCTGCCGGTAAACTTTTTGACCTTGGGTCTGTTTACTTTTGTAATTAATGCGGGCTTGATTATGCTGATGGGGGAGATTGTGCCAGGCTTTGGAGTAAAGAACTTTGGAACAGCCTTATTGGCGGCCGTGGTTTTGGCACTATTGAACGTGGTTTTGGGGAGATTGAAGTAGCTTGGTGTATAATATAGGGCAGTATTCACCTTTAGAAAACGGAGGGCACCTTGAGAGAACTCAGACGGTTGTTGGGGTTAAATGCCGGAAGGCCTTTGGAGTTTTGTGTCGGGGAGAATAAGTTTTTGATTTCCCATTCAGTCATGGGTGAGAACGGGGAAGAGGCGATCTTGGTTGAAAACTTAGAGACGAGAGAAGTATTGGTCTCCGACAAATGGTCGGAGATTGCCTACTTTGTGGCGAACAATAATGACCTCTTCTATCGTCTGGTATTGACCATGGTGGCAATGTCTTTTTTAAAGCAAAAGGTTCCAAATGAGGCCGCTAGGGATGATTTGTATTCTGCCCTGCATCGGCTGGCGGAGGAAGAACCTCTTTTAAAAAAGCTGATGAACCTTTCTTAAGTTTTGTTGCCCCGATTTATGTCGGGGCATTTTGTTTGGGCTTGTACTTAATAGCTTTAGTTTGGTAAAATAGCCATGTTCGTTAATATTCCCCTGTAGCTCAGTTGGTACGAGCGCCTCCCTGTTAAGGAGGATGTCGCAGGTTCGAGCCCTGCCGGGGGAGCTGAATTGTTGTTAATCTTACCCATCTTATGGATAAAGAATCCTTATTTATTAAAACGCTTGAAGATATTGAAAATAAAATGAATTCTCGGGATGGTTACGAAATCCTTATGATTTCGGGGTTATTAAGAAAACTTCTATTAGATGACAATCCATTGATAAATCAAATCAACCAAAGTAAGAGATTAAAAATTACTTTTAATGTGAATGATCGTCAACCTCCTGTCGGGGATAAGTCTTTGATGTTTTGGTCTATTGAAGACGGATTTGATCCCAACACAAGCGTTCCTCATTTAACCAAGCCAATTGGGGTTAACAAAGATCAGTTATTAAAAAGACAAATAATGATAATTAATGGTCAAATAATAACTGTCTTAGATTTGATCAAATTTCTTTGTCACGTACAAGGAGGAGTACACGCAGGGGAGCCAACAAATTCTAAAGAAACAGTCCTGAAAGAAACTCAAAAATATTTAGGCATTGGCGGGCTACCTGCTGGTATCAGAAGTATGTTGTCTATATCTCGTGTGGTATTAAAAGGATTAGAGTCATTAAGGGTTACGATCTCCCCGGCTTAGTAGCTTTATTAGGTTTAATCTCTGTTTTGTTTGTTCAGCCCATATAGGTTTTTGAAATGCCTTGATAACATTGGACAAAGCTTTGGTCAGAACAAAAACAGGAACAGGAGCAGAGTTGGATTTTGAGAATACAAAATCCCTAATTGGCCTCACTGAGGCCATTTTGTACCTTACAGGAAACCCCGGGTGAGGAACCACGAACCCGGGGATGAATGAGCAGAGCAGCCCGAAGGGGTGCTATGCTCATTGTAGGTTGGAGAAAATAAACCAACATGTATGACCTTCTCTTTCTATCTTTTTAAGCTCGACACCTTTTTTAAAAGTTTTAATTTAATTGTGTAAGTAAAAGGGGTTTACTAGCCATATTTTAAAAGTGATGGGTGGGGTGTAAGATTGTCTTGAGGCGTTAATTTATTGTATGATATGAAATATCTTTGTATAGGATGCGGGGTTTTGTTGCTACTTGGAATTCCTTCTGGTTGGGCGTATGGTTATTATGTTTTTCTTCGTTGGACAGTTTTCCTTTCTTCAATTTACCTGGTTTACACTTCTTACCAAAACAAACCCAATGGCTGGGTTTTTGTTTTTGGGGTGATTGCCTTTATGTTTAATCCGCTGTTTCCGATATATCTGTCAAAGGACTCGTGGGTTGGAATAGACTTTCTTTCCTCGATTTTCTTTTTTGTAGTCTCAACAAGAAAAAATGAAATTACAAAATAATCAGGTGTTCTTCTATGACAAAAAAGATTTATAAATACCTACTAATTTTAGTTAGTTCATTTATGTTTATTGTCTCCTTATATATGACTCTTCAAATGGATTTTATTTCAAAAGTTGGAGGCGGAACATCATCAGATGGTTTTGATAATGAGACAAATCCTGATAACGGGAACGCCTATTGGACTATGACTTATTTATCAGAGAGAGCGGTTCAGTATGTATTCTTTTTTGGTGGATTTGGGTTAATTAGTCATGCTTTAAGCATTAAAGACGATGATAAATGAAAATGACTTGAAAGTTAGTAAAAGTAGAAAGTTTTGGAACTTTTTCTTCGTTTTTATTATTGGAATTTCTTTTGTAGATAATTTAACGAGGTGGGCGAATGATGTTGCCAGGCATTTGACTGGTGAATCTGATTTGTTCGGAAGTTTGTTTTGGGGGGGATTGTTGTCTTTAAATTTATTAAGAGTCGTTTTGGTCACGGCGGTAATAGGTTTGTCGCTTACGTTGTATGCTTATCTGAGTCGGTCAAAAAAGCTCTATCCTTATCTTATTTTAGGAGTTTTGATTTGTTTATTTCCCTTGTTGTTGATGTCAATTGTTTTAGCATATTTGTCCATAACTGGATATCAGGATGTTTGGGGTCAGATTTTTCTTGGTATTTCGGTGGAGTTCTACTCAACACTGATGATTATCCAGCTCTTAGCTGTGGGGTTCATAGCAAAAATTGCACGAGATTATGGCGTTAAATTGGAATATTTTGATGAAAAAGACAGACAAATTGGCACGATTTATGGAATAAAAAAATTTAGTTGGTTCTTGATTAGTTTCCCAACAAACCTACTAATTACTGTGGCTGTTACTGCTGTGACAAGGGTCTCTTATGTGACTATAAGCCAACTATTGACAGGAAAGTTTAGTGGGGGAATTGAAGGACTTATGTCTGTAGTTATTTTTCCTCTTTTAGCTTTTGGTCTTGTTTTGTGGATTTTAAGTTCTGGTGTTGAAGCTATCAGAAATGAAAACTTAACAAAAGTAAGTAAGTTTTTAAGAGTAGTAATATTTTTTATTGTTATTCCAACAGCGTTGCTATTTTGGATTAGACCATAAATGAAACAAAAAAATTCTATTACATTTGATGAATATGTTAAGGGATATAAGTCAGGCAATATATTGATTTATATAAATGAAAATCGTGCTGGTGATTTTGTAATGTCTGAATTTGGGGATAAACACAATAAGCCGGCTCATGTCTTTTGGTCATGGGCGGGAATCATTCTGACAACAATTATTCCGATTGTCTTCCTGTTTATTAACTGGAAATATTCCGTAGTCTCGTTTATTTTAGGGTTGGTTGTTGCCAGTGCCTCAAGGAAGTCTGCCGTTCAGTTTTGTATTCAAAACATGCTTGAGAGTGAAGATTTTTGGAATTACATTGTATTACACCAGGGGGCAGTTATGAAGGACAAAGAGGGAAATGTTGTTAATTCTGCTTTTTTGGATAGGATGGAAAAATAATACAGTATTCCAAAAAGGTAATTAGAATTCAAACAGTTTAGGAATGCTTACTCTTAAAGCTTTGGCAATTTGAGTCACTCTTTTAACACTTGGTTCTTTTTTCCTGCCTCAATTCCATTTAAGTAGCTGTAGTCAATTTTGACTGACATGTTTTATCCGTTGAATGGTTCTAGTATCAGCCTGTCGGGGGGAGCAAACCTATAATATTTACTTTTGAGGATATTTGTGGTATATTAGGCATGGCGTTAGCATGTTACAGTGAACCTTAACTTAATGAGACCGCAGGAGGCAAAAATGGAGCTTGGTTTTAATGACGCACAAGAAATTATGCAAGGTCCAAAGAATTACTTCGGACCAACATTGGAAGAGTTTTTGTATAGAAATCCACGTGCTAATCCAAGTGATATCAGTGATGAAGAAAAATTGCGGATGTTTAGAAATCAAGGCAAATATCATTTCTTTGGTCCCGACCAATGGCTGTCAGTTTTTGGGAATCGATTGTTCCAATTGGGTAAAATACCAAAAATAACCTGGAGTCGGGAACAACTTGAGAATCCTTCAGTTAAACAAGAACATTTTTTGTTCTTGGGGATAGATAGGATTGGTAAGCAGCCTTTGACAATAGCTGTCTGGCGACACCTATTTCCTGGACCAAAGTATCCGACAATTCTTTATGATGCTTCCGGAGATGAGACAGTTTGTCAAACAAGATGGTACTTAATGCCGATTGATGGGATTGGGAGCCATGATCTTTCATATGATGAACAGGTGAAGAATGAGCTTCCGAAAGAATATGAAGTGCCAAACATTGTCGAACGAGTCACTGCCAATTTTTTGTTTTTTATATTGAACAATAGATACCTTGATGGTGATAGTTCCCGTGTTAGTGATTGTGTAAAAAATAGCCTTAATCGTCCTCTCAATGAGCATTATTGGGTGACCGGGTTTGATCCTGAAGGAATCGCTATAGGTAGCGGAGACGCAGCTTTTTTATCCCTTGCGGCATCAAGGAAATTGTAATAAATGAAAAATAGTTAGAATAATCCTCGGTTAATTACCGAGGATTTTTATTGGCAATGATAAGTTTTTTGTCGTGGATAAGTTCGAGAATCGACGCAGTCGGTGAGCTAAACATTAAAAAGGAGCGTTATAACGTTCCTTATTTGGTATGATAAAATTGAACATGTGACTAACCCTATAAATATTAACCAAGGTATAGATTATCAGGAAGGTTCTGTCGTCAGTAAGGAAATAGTAAAGAAACCCACGGGCACGATTACACTGTTTGCTTTTGCTAAGGATCAAGGGCTAAGTGAACATATTACCCCATACGATGCGCTGGTGATAATTACTGATGGAACAGCAGAAATTACAGTATCGGGTGTGAAGCATGTCGTTCAAACTGATGAAATGTTGAAGATGCCCGCTAATACACCCCATGCGCTAAAAGCAGTAGAGCCATTCAAGATGTTGCTGGTAATGATTAAATCTTAGACATGAAAGGTTATTCCATTAGTTTTCAAACGTCCCAAAAGGGACTAAAGCCACACACGGCAGTCCTGGGGAGCTAAATTGGTATAATTAATGTATGTCTAAGAATCCCGTTGTTAATGCTTTAAGTGCTTCGGTTTACATAATCCTTGTGGTTTCTGTCATGACTTTCGTGACTCAACCGCTAAAGAACAAGCCAGATACCTTTTTTGCTCCGATAACAATATTATTTGTCCTTACTCTCTCTGTTGCTGTAATGGCTTTCTTGTTTTTTTATCAACCACTTCAGCTTTTTATTGGAGGGAAGAAAAAAGAGGCAGTAAACCTATTTGTTAAAACCGTCGGAGTCTTCGCAGCTATCACTGTTATTGTTTTGATATTGCTTTTTTCCGGGTTGATTTAGATAAAGAGCAAGACTTATTTCTTAACTGATTCGTGATGTTCTACCTTTAAAATAATATTTGATTTGGCACCTGATATTACAGGTAGGAGATGGTTGAGCACTTGTTCGGCTGTCATTTTGAATATTTTGCCGCGAGCTGACTCCTAGTCTCAAATAAGGGAAATAAAAAGGAATTATTGGTACACTAGAGAGGTGTTAGCTGCTTTCTTTTTGATATCTTTTTTCTCAGAGGGGATAGGGACAGTTGTTGGTTTTGGCTCATCGACAATTCTTTTGCCAGTGTCTCTCTTCTTCTTTAATTTTACAACGGCCTTGGTTTTAGTTGCCTTCTTTCATCTTTTTGGAAATCTGAGTAGGGTTGGTCTTTTTAGAGGAGAACTTGATAAAAATATCGTGGTGAAGTTCGGCATTCCAAGTGTTATTTTTAGCATCTTGGGAGCGTTACTAGTGAAGTATGTGTCACAAGATCTATTAAAAGGTATTTTGGGACTGTTTCTTTTTGTGTATTCGGGGGCGTTTTTGTGGAAAGAAAATATAAAAATAAAAGTGAACATATTCAATATATTGCTCGGAGGAAGTATATCTGGTTTTCTGGCTGGACTGATTGGAACGGGAGGAGCTTTAAGAGGAGCATTCCTGAGTTCTTTTAGACTGCCAAAAGAAAAATATATTGCAACATCCGCTTTTATTGCAATTATTGTTGATGCAACTCGTATTCCTGCCTATCTTAGAGAAGGCTTTCTGCAAAGTTCATATAATTGGTATTTACTGGTTCTTTTTCCGGTTGCAATTATGGGTTCATTTTTGGGAAAAAAGATTGTAGAAAAGATTCCTCAGAAGTCATTTAGAAAAGTAATCCTTGTAGCAATATTGCTTATGAGCCTTCAGTTTATTTACATAGGGTTGATTAAGCATTAAAAATACTGTTTTGTTTAGGTAGTATGAAAAATTGACGTAAAAAAGGTGCCCTTTTGAGGGGCACCTTGTGAAGGGAAGCTGGCAAGCCCGAGGTTATTTTTTAGTGGTTTTTGCCCCACCAGGAATTGGCGGGTCCAGTAGTGTCTCCAATGCCACCATTTCTGGCGGCGTCTGGAATCCACCCAGCCCTTAAGCCTTCGAAATACTGGAAGGCTCCGTGGTAGCTCCCGGACTCGGAAGCGTGCTGAAGTCCTGGGTTGGTTACATAATCGTTGTAATCTGCCTTTACCATGGTGGTTGTGGCCATGGCCATGACGAAGACGAACAGAGTGACTAAAGCAATTAGGTATAATTTTTTCATCAATTCTCCCTTTTTTCTTAGTGTGCCAGCCAGCTTCAAGTGAGATATAATAACACTTATAGGCCTGAAAGTCAAGAATAATTTTGGTCACATTCGTGATCGGAGCAGAGGGTTTTTTGTCGGCAAGTTGGCGGAGAATATATATAATGGGGATTATATGAAGAACTTCTTTGTACCCATTGTCGTAGTCATTGCTATCGGAATGGCGGGATTAGTGGCTATCCGTTTTCTTGGGGGAGATGAAGACGTCTGGGTTTGTACAAACAAACAATGGGTGAGGCATGGTAATCCTAGTTCTCCGATGCCTCAAATCGGTTGTGGTATAGCGTGGCAGGAGCAGACAGTGAAGGAAATTGGAGTAACTTTTAGTTATCCTGCTGATATGTCGTATCGTAAAGAAATTGCAGATGATGCAGGAAGGATCAGAACAGCAGGTTTTTATGTTGAAAAAGGATCTTTAGAAAACCCCACCTATCAGTTGTATGCGCTCTATCAGCCTCTTGAAACCGTTACGGAGAAAGAATTGGATAAAGTAAAAACCGGAATGAAGCCGGATACGGTTAAAGAAGCTTTTATTGATGGAATTAAGGGAGTTGAGGGATTAATTGAGATTTCCGGACCAAAAGCACACTATTCAACCGCGATTATAAAAGAGGGGAGGCTTTTTACGGTATCGACATGGCCCCCGACAGAAGAAAATAAACGACTGACAGATCAAATAATCACTACTTTCAGATTTGAGTAGGGATTTTTAAGGTCTCACTAATGATATTGAAGATTACTAATTTGTTGAAAGGAGGTGATTAATAATGTTAAGTGCTAAAACGTTTGCCAACGCAACCACAACGATAATGGTCGTTTTTTATATAGCTTGCTGGTTGATATCTACGCTTGCCCCAGATTTGATTTTTGGTATAGCCAACGCCTGGATGCATAGTATCAATATAGAAAGCCTTAAAGCAACATCAGCAATATCTTTTGGAACTGTTTTATGGGGTCTTATTTCCATAAGCTTGCTAACATGGATAACGACTTATGCGACTATTAGGCTATATAACAAATGGTTGGGAAAATAAGTTTGTTTAAGATAGATCAGTTATGAACGAAGTAAATAAATTTAAGACGAGTGCTGTTTTGGTATGTCCAAAGTGTGGAAAATCACAAAAGGTGGAGATGCCGATTGATGCTTGTCAGTACTTCTATAAGTGCATACGTTGTGGTGAGATGTTAAGGCCGAAGACGGGTGACTGCTGTGTTTTCTTCTCATATGCCGACATAAAGTGCCCTTCGAAACAGCTAGAAGCACGGATGAGTGGTAAGAAGTGAAACTCTCGCAAAAGAAAATTCGAAAGCCGGTTACCGTCGTTTTTAAAACTTAGAAAGTAGAGGCCTCGGTGTTTAATTGATTTAGTCCGGAGTCGACACCGTCAATATTAATGACGTTAAGCTGGTCTTGGGCTTGATCTAGGTCATTTGGGTTCTCGATGTTTTCGGTGGTGAGAAGATTATTATCGATGGTTTTTTGAGTCTTGAGCGAGATTATAAATAAGCCTACGATGACAGCGAAGAGGATAAGTAGAATGAGTTTAGTGTTGTACTTCATCTTGATTTGGTTATTAATTAATATTTATATCGTAGGAGAGGGAGTGACGGTAACTGTAGGGGTAGCCTCGATTTCTTTAGAGACGGTTCTAACGGCGACAATGAGATTCACGATGGAAGTGCGATAGTTTTTAAGAGCTGTTTTGACTGCCCGCATATTTATTTGATACTGGTTCATAAGAGTTTTTGGGTCTCCTCCTGAAGTACAGCTGAAAGTTTCTATGGCAGTGCTGGCTTTACTGAGTTCTGTTTGGATGAGTGCTTTCTTAGCGGCGATATCACTAATCAGGATGTCGTAGTCGGGAGCTGTATTACCGGAGGGAAGAACGGTATCTGTGTAGTAAGTCTTGACCTTTTCGGCGATACGGTCGAAAGTCGTTTCCATGTTGGCGGTCAACTTAGTTAACTGTGTCATGCGAGTTTTGACGCCCGACTCTCTGACTTGGCAGGAGTTTATTTTGGCGGTGGTGACGAGGGCTTGAGGGGATGGGGTTCTACGATTAACGTCGTTTCCCTTACCCCTTTCTGTTTGAGCCAGCGCTGGTGAGGCAAGGAGGGCAAAAAGCAGGGAAACGATAACAAATTTTAGAGAAAAACTGATTTTGGTCATACAATTATCATAGAAGAAATTTAAACGGGCGTCAAATAGTTAGAACAGTTACAGTATGGTGAGTGTTTGAAGACAGACTATAAATTGGAAATAGACTGGATGACGTAGATAAAGAAACCATTTTGGGGGTAATAGATGGACTGAGCGATGGTACTCTGGTCAAGTTTACCCAGATTTTCTTCAAGAGTACCAATGTTGAAGTTTGTGAGACAGGTGTCGGATAGGGGAAAGTTCCGTTTGGGATCGAGGGGGTAGTGATAGGCTACTAGAAGATAGGATTCCATGACATTGGGACAAGATTCTTTGTCTAGGGGATAGATGGACAGACCGTTTGTTTTTAGAACCTTATTGTTTGAGTAATCGATGATGGATAGCTGATCATACGACTCGAGATCAAAGATAGATTTAACCGAGTATTGTTGGGCAAATTTAACTATCTTGTTTAAATCAACAGCACTTTGGCGATGGAGATAAACATACTTACCAGAAGTCATAAAAATTGTCAGGATGTAGGCGATGAGGATGACTCCCAGAGTGATGTTTATGAGCCTTGGATTTTTAAATTTTGAGATAATTACCAATCCTAGTCTATGCAGACCCATGCCAAAAAAAACAAAAATAAACGGGGCGAAGATGAGAATGTGGCGAACGCCCCCTAGAGGAATTATTTTAAAGATGGATAAGCCGGCGAAAACCATCAAGATATAAACAAAGATTAGCCAGAGTTTTCGATTCTTATAAACTAAGTCTATTAAACCTACGATAACCAGAAGTAAAAAGGGAATGGATAAAAGGTTGTGACCGAGTGGTCGGTAAAGATCCAGGGTGTAGGCAAAATTGAACAAATACGAAATTGTGTCGTAGATCACTTTAAAGATATCTGCTGGTCCATTGATATAGTAGGAGCCTTCAAAATATTGTCGGATATATGTTTCAGCGCCACCAAGTCTCCAGTAAGTTAAGGCTAGGTAAGGAAGGCTTCCCAACAGAGCATAAAGACAGAGCGAGATTAATTTTTTGATGGCCAGTTTGTTTTTAATGACTTGGTGGAGAAAATACATTAAAAGAGTTCCGAGAAGAATAAAAAAGACAATGACGCTCATGTAATTAACTAAAAACAGCGGAGTAGATATTAAACCAAAAAGGAGAACTCTTTTATTGAGTTCACCAAGATTGTTGAGTGACCGTATTTCCCGCCAAAGACTTAAAAATATGCCAAATTGAACAATACTAGAAAAAAAATAATAAATACTGGGTTGGATTGATTGGCTATAGAGAATAAAGGGGATAGAGAAACAGATAGTAATCAAGATTAAGAATTGGATTGATTGGTTTGAGAAGATCTTCGATAAGACATACTTTTTAAATAAAATGATTGACAGTATCGAAATTAGGAAGTCCGGTAGGCGTAACAATAAGATGTCTGGACCAAAGAAATTAATGAGAATTCTAGATAACAATGTCGGGAAAAATGGTCCGGTTACAGCGTTGGTGGTGTGGTTTAAGACTTCTCCAAATAAATTTGGCCAAGGGATTTTATTAATGCCACCGATGGTGGCGGTATCGTCGAACCAGATATATCCAGATTTAAGATTTATCAGACGTAAAGCAATAAATACCAATAAAAAAAGAACGAACCACTGGGCTTTTATAAAGACCTTAATATTTTTTGCAAATGTTATCACTATTTAATCTTACTATTTTTCTACTACGGGGGGATGCTAGTTTTTGAGGATGAGATTTTTGTATAAAAAGTCAGCAATCATTTGACTAATGAGATTAATGCCTTCGCCAGATGGATGATAAGGACTGTGAAGTTGTAATCAAATTTACATTTATGTTAGGATTGTTTTGCGATGGTCAAGATACTTAAAAAAACCGGTCTGTTTGGTTATTTGTGGTTGGAGGAACCGTGTTGTTGATAGCCATGGGATTTATTTTTTATGTGATGTTTCAGAAACAGCTGGAGACACAAAAAAGAAATGTTGATTTGGAACAACAGATTGTAAAAAACAACGAAACAATTTTAAATATTCAAGCAGAAATTGAGAGGTTAAATAACGAAGATTTACGAAAGGCAAATACGGAGGTTAAGAAACAGATGGCTGATTTGAAACTTAGTTTTAATGCGGCGGTAGAAGCATATGAACAGATATTGTATCTTCAGGATCGCGGAGCAAAAACCACCACACAACTAAGTAAATTTTCTTCGATTCTTGATTTTTTAGCGAAGAATGATCTTCAAAATGCCCTAAAAACAACCAAAGAGTTGGTGGCAGAGATTGATAAAGAGAAAGCGAGGCTGGCTTCTTTGGCGGCGGCTCCGATACCGGCAAATGTACCGGAGATTGTTGAGGCACCGGCATCCGGATACCGGAGACAGAAAGTTACGGTGGATGGTGTCTCTTTCTTGGTGGATGTGGTGTCGGCGGATCTGGGTAGCACAAAAGTGATTGTAGATACAGCGTCCGACGGAACTTGTGCCAATGACTGCCCCGTGCTGCCTTTGGCAACATATGTCAGTAGAAGTGGTGCTTATGCCGGAGTAAATGGGACCTATTTTTGCCCAGAAACTTACCCTTCTTGTGTGAGCAAAAAAAATTCCTTTGATGTTTTGGTGATGAATAAAAATAAAGTGTATTTCAATTCCGAGAATAACGTGTATAGCACAGTACCGGTGGCTATATTTTCCGGGAGTTCGGCCAGGTTTATTGGTCAGACTTCCAGCTGGGGAAGAGATACCGGAGTGGACAGCGTAATTGCCAATAGACCACTATTAGTTTTAGACGGAAATATTATGTTTGGAAGCGGTGGAGAGGAAAAGGAAGCAAGTAGGGGGAATCGAAGTTTCTTGGGGGCGACGGGCAGTACCGGATATATTGGGGTGGTACATAGTGCGTCTGTGGCGGAGTCGGCAAAGGTGTTGCAAGCGATGGGAATTAAAAATGCAATCAATTTGGATGATGGTGGATCAACGGCTTTGTGGAGCGGGGGATATAAGGTGGGTCCCGGTAGAAATTTGCCAAATGTGGTTTTGTTTGTGAAGAAATAACGGAGTTTGTAAATTGTTGCTATACTTAGTATT